>CDYK01039907.1_pt1 | contig 215127 bp, 143 predicted proteins | sample 554841 | NCBI WGS metagenome assembly CDYK01 (sample SAMEA3182102, study PRJEB8094) | gut metagenome | biome: human; feature: gut; material: Stool; isolation source: human stools | place: Canada | collected 2013-02-18
TTGTCAATCAAAGGGTCATTGAATGCGTCTACGTGTCCGGAAGCCTTCCAGATGGTGGGGTGCATAAAGATAGCGGAGTCGATGCCGACAATATTTTCGTGCAGCAACACCATGCTCTGCCACCAGTATTGTTTAATGTTGTTTTTCAGTTCCACACCCATCTGACCGTAGTCATACACTGCTCCCAATCCATCGTAGATGTCGCTGGAGGGGAATACGAAACCGTATTCCTTACAGTGTGATACGAGTTTCTTAAAAACGTCTTCTTGTGCCATTTTTTTGTTATATCTATTAATTTTAATCCTGTTCTTTATTAAAAAGCGCCACAAAGATAGGGATTTATATCATAAGTCGGGCAGGTGGGGTATTAATTTATCTTATCGTAACAAACTCTCACTTTGCACTTCCGGCCCAATCTGTCCATCAAACAAATTGAGGATACGATGGATATATGAGGCCAAAATCCGTCTCATGGAATGATTCTTACCGTCCCACGAAGCAAGGTTGTCCCATCTCACGAGGCGGATTTCGTCGCATCACGAAACGAATTTCGTCATCTCGCGAGACAGTCTTACCCGAAGTTGGAGAAGAATCCATTGCCTCGTGAGATTGTTCCAGACAGCATTGCCCACCGAGTGGAGAAGTGCTTCGTCGGCGATAAGGCAGCTCATAGGACGGCTGCCTGAGACAGATGGCAGGAAAGAAACTACTGCCGGAAAAGGGAAAAATGACAGTATTGGCAGCAACATAGATATCACTGTGATTAACAGTAACAGCAACAGCAGATATTTCTTTTTCTTTTGCTGCTGTTGTTATTATATCTCTTATATTCTCTTTATGCTGTATGGAATTATCTGATAAAAAGCTGTTATTCTGACTATTGCAATTTATTTCAGATTCATTTTCATCGCGATTTTTATCCATTGCCTGCCTGTTTTTCGTCGAAATTCCGTCATTTTTGCCCGATTTTACATCATTGTCCGGGTACTTTTTGCCATTTTGCCCACTGTTTTTCGCAGTGTTTTTTGTCGGTTTCACCTCCACATCCTCTTCTTTTTTTTGCGGCCCTTCAACGTATTTCGTATTTAGCTGCACGGGTGAAAAATGATCGCCGACAATAGTGAACAACTGGAAATCCATAACGATCTTCATCATATAAGGATAAGTGAAATTACGGGTGGCAAAAGGTTTCAGGTATTTCATGTCCGCTTCCATATCGGGCAGAAAGCTCAGTTTCTCCAAAATATACCAATAAGTACCATAGGCCTTACCGCCCTCACGGGAAATCATATTCTGAATACGGGAATCATTGAAAGACATAATCTCATGCTTAAGGTAAAAGTGCTTATTCATATTCTGCTTAATTCTGTTTCAAATAATTTATCTTTTTGCTTTTACAAAGATCCGATTATTATTCCACTACACCAAAAACGGTTTTTCACGAAAAGGGCCGTTTTCTTACTATTTGAAATGCAGGAAATGAGATAGGAAACGGCTTGTTAACTGGACGAAAAGCGACAAGACATCACACTAATAATCAACATCTTACAACCAACACCTTCTTATTTCCATTCTCATTCATAAATTCTACAAGTAGATTCGGAAAATTGACAAAAGAACGAAATGCCGCCCACAAGCAGCCAAACGCCACATATTAGAGAAAAAACTCACATTTCAAATAGTGCGTTTTCGGCCATAAATGTCTTATTTGAAAAGCGTTTATTTATGATATAATAACACATTGAATACAAAAGAGAAAATCACACATGCAACATCTGATAAATGATAATTTATTATTCATCCGCAGATTGTAGCTTATGTACATCCAAGATGTACCTTTCTTTTCCAGATAATTAAAAAGTCTTCATTTGCAGATTTTCCCAAGAAATTTCGTATTTTTGCGTTCGACTGAAAAATTCAGTGATTATTCAGAATAGATATTCCCGAAATAGATATGAGCGAAGACTTTGAAGCACCGAAAGACGACTTGGAAAAGAACCTCCCGGAAGGGAACGAAGGACATTCGGATTATAAACCCGCTGACACGAAAGACGTAAAAGCAAAATACCAACTTAGCGGTATGTACCAGAATTGGTTTCTGGATTATGCTTCATACGTTATTCTGGAACGTGCCGTACCCCACATCAATGATGGTTTAAAGCCTGTGCAACGACGCATCTTGCACTCCATGAGGCGTATGGAAGATGGACGCTACAATAAAGTGGCAAACATCGTAGGACATACCATGCAGTTTCACCCACACGGTGATGCTTCCATCGGTGATGCATTGGTGCAGTTGGGACAAAAAGATTTGCTCGTAGATTGCCAAGGAAACTGGGGTAATATACTCACCGGCGACGGTGCGGCTGCTCCCCGTTACATCGAGGCACGTCTGTCTAAGTTCGCCCTCGATGTGGTCTTCAACCCTAAAACAACCGAATGGAAACTCTCCTACGACGGACGAAACAAGGAACCGGTAACTCTACCAGTGAAGTTCCCTTTGCTCCTGGCACAAGGGGTAGAAGGTATTGCCGTAGGTCTTTCTTCCAAAATACTTCCCCATAACTTCAATGAACTTTGCGATGCATCCATCCGCTATCTGCACGAGGAAGAGTTCAAGCTCTATCCGGACTTTCAGACTGGCGGTAGCATCGACGTTTCTAAATACAACGACGGTGAGCGCGGAGGTGCAGTGCGTGTACGTGCTAAAATCGAGAAAATCGACAACAAGACACTTGCCATCAAAGAAATTCCTTACGGTAAGACCGTAGCCAATGTTTGCGATTCCATTGTGAAAGCAAGCGAGAAAGGCAAGATCAAGATAAAGAAAGTAGAAGACCTCACGTCCGGGAATGTGGAGATACTTGTTCATCTTGCTCCCGGCGTTTCTTCGGACAAAACAATCGATGCCCTGTATGCTTTCACGGACTGCGAGGTAAGCATATCACCTAACTGTTGCGTCATCGACGATCAGAAACCCCACTTCCTCACCGTAAGCGATGTACTGAGAAAATCGGTAGACAATACCCTATCCTTGCTACGCCAGGAACTGGAAATACGCAAAGACGAAATACTGGAAAGTCTGCACTTTGCTTCACTGGAAAAGATCTTCATCGAAGAACGCATTTATAAAGACAAGGAATTTGAGCAAGCCAAGGATATGGATGCTGCTTGCGCACATATCGACGAACGTCTGACGCCTTATTATCCACGATTCATACGCGAAGTAACTAAGGAGGATATCCTCAAATTGATGGAGATAAAGATGGGACGTATCCTCAAGTTCAACTCTGACAAAGCGGAAGAACTCATTGCTCGTATGAAAGCGGACATAGAGGAAATAGACCATCATTTGGCAAATATCGTGGAATATACGGTAGACTGGTACTTAATGCTGAAAAACAAATACGGCAAGAATTTCCCACGCCGCACAGAATTGCGAAACTTCGACACCATCGAAGCAAGTAAAGTGGTGGAAGCCAACGAAAAACTATATATCAACCGTGAAGAAGGCTTCATCGGCACAGGTCTGAAGAAGGATGAATTCCTGTGTAACTGCTCAAGTCTTGATGATGTCATCATCTTCTTCCGGGACGGACGCTATCTGGTTACTCCCGTATCCGACAAGAAGTTCGTAGGCAAGAATATTCTCTATGCCAACGTTTTCAAGAAGAACGACAAGCGTACAATCTACAACGTTGTTTATCGCGACGGGAAAGAGGGTACACAGTATATCAAGCGGTTTGCCGTAACAAGCATCATCCGCGACCGTGAATATGACGTAACTCAAGGTACTCCCGATTCACGCATCACGTACTTCACGGCCAATCCTAACGGTGAAGCGGAAGTCATCAAAGTAACCCTGAAGCCCAATCCGCGCGTGCGCCGTATTATCTTTGAAGAAGATTTCAGCGACATCAGCATCAAGGGACGCCAGGCAAGAGGTAATATACTAACCAAGCTTCCGGTGCACAAGATTGCCCTGAAACAGCGTGGCGGATCAACACTGGGCGGACGGAAAGTATGGTTCGACCGCGACGTGCTCCGACTCAACTATGACGGACGAGGTGAATATCTGGGAGAATTCCAGAGTGAAGACAGCATCCTCGTAGTACATGATAACGGAGATTTCTACATCACCAACTTCGACCTTAGCAATCATTACGAGGCCAACATCCGGATATTGGAGAAATTTGACCCGAACAAGATATGGACCGCTGTGCTCTACGATGCAGACCAGCAGAATTTCCCATATATCAAACGTTTCTGCATGGAAGCAACCAACCGCAAGCAGAACTATCTGGGAGAGAACAAGAATAATCGCCTTATCCTGCTGACGGACGAATGTTATCCCCGCCTGGAAATTATATTCGGCGGACATGACAGTTTCCGCGAACCGATGATTATAGAAGCAGATGAATTTATTGCCGTAAAAGGTTTCAAGGCAAAAGGGAAACGCCTCACCACGTTCACGATGGAAACCGTCAATGAACTGGAACCAACACGGCAACCCGAAGTTCCTGAGGAAACGGAAGACCAGAATGAAGAAGAACCGGAAATACTGGACCCGGATCACGGCAAAAGTGAAGACGATATCCGGGACGAGATAACAGGACAGATGAAACTGTTCTAAGTGATTAACGGCTAATGATTAGTGATAAGCAACTCTATCAATGAAGCTAAATAAGATTGGTGTAATACTAATGGGATGCCTGCTTCTGGCAGGCGGAAGTATACAGGCGCAAAGTGTGGAAGACAGGGCGCTACAAGAATTAAGAGCGGACTCTTCGGCCCGGACACGTTTTGTAACCCGTGCCACCATGTATGGCGTCGGTTACACCAATGTGTACGACACTTACCTGTCACCGCAGGAATACAAAGGTATAGACTTCCGCATTTCACGCGAAAGTATGCGCATGACCAAGTGGATGAATGGCAATATATCCCTGCAAAGCTTTTTTCAGGCTGATTTGGGTTATACCCACAACCGTGTGGATAACAACAATACATTCTCCGGGCTTGCCAACTGGAATTACGGGTTGCATTACAACTTCCCGATTACTTCCAACTTCAAGTTGCTTGCCGGAGGGTTAATCGACCTCAACGGTGGCTTTGTCTACAATCTGCGCAATGGCAATAATCCGGCACAGGTACGCGCTTATATCAATCTGGATGCATCCGGAATGGCAATATGGGATTTACGGATCAAAAACTATCCCATCAGTCTGCGCTATCAGGTCAATCTTCCTTTTGCAGGCGTTATGTTCTGCCCGAATTACGGACAATCGTACTACGAGATATTTACGCTGGGCAACTGGGGCGGAGTGATAAACTTCACCTCCCTGCACAATCAGCCATCCCTGCGGCAAATGCTAACTGTTGATTTTCCGGTAGGAAGGGCAAAAATGCGCCTAGCTTATCTTTGGGATGCACAACAGGCAAAAGTAAATGACATAAGGATGCATACCTACTCGCACGTATTTATGGTAGGTTTTGTAAAAGAGTTGTTTCTCATTCGTGATAAGAAAAGAAAATAGAGTGATAAAACGACAGCGTGTTAAGGTGATAGAATAATGAAAATAAAAGAAATATATCATATTAAATTAAGGTGGCTTGGAATACTTTTCATGTTGCTGCCATTGTTTACAAGTTGCATTCGGGAAGAAGAGTTCAACAACTCTCCGCAAGGTAATTTCGAAGCCTTGTGGAAAATCATCGACGAGCAATATTGTTTCCTTGACTATAAACAGATAGACTGGAATGCCATTCATGACAAATACCAACCTCTCATAACTTCTAATATGCCCAACGATGGGTTATTTCAAGTCCTTGACAGTATGCTGGCGGAACTGAAGGATGGTCACGTCAATCTGTACAGTTCTTCGAATATGGGTCGCTATTGGGATTGGTACCTGGATTATCCACGCAACTTCAACGAGGGTATCATCGAACGGCAGTATCTTGGAAAGAATTACCGCATTGCCGGTGGCCTCAAATATAAAATCCTTGAAGACAACATTGGGTATATCTATTACGAATCATTCTCCAATGGCGTCGGCAACGGTAATCTGGACGAAGTTCTCTCCTACCTTGCTCCATGTAGCGGACTGATTTTCGATGTACGAAATAACGGCGGAGGTAATCTTACTTACTCTGAACGTATTGCCTCCCGCTTCACTAATGAAAAGGTATTGACGGGATACATCCAGCATAAGACAGGAAAGGGACACAGTGATTTCTCTGATCCTGAACCTATTTATCTGGAACCGTCCAACAGCATTCGTTGGCAGAAGAAGGTAATGCTTCTCACCAATCGCCACTCTTACAGTGCGACGAATGATTTCGTGAACGCTATGCGCTATTTTCCTAATGTCACTTTAGTAGGTGACAAAACCGGTGGTGGTTCAGGTTTGCCTTTTTCTTCGGAACTTCCTAACGGCTGGGGAGTACGTTTTTCTGCCAGTCCACATTTGGATGCCAAAAAGCAACATATCGAATTCGGCATTGATCCGGATGAGGAAGTAGATATGGCAAAAGAAGATGAAGACAAAGGGATAGATACGATCATTGAAAGGGCACGGGAACTCTTAAAAGTGGTTCAATAAATACTTTCTGCACCAAACTATTTGCTGAAAAGAAAAATCTTTCTATCTTTGCCGTCGCTTAACAAGAAAGCCACTGCGGGTGTGGCGTAATTGGCAGCCGCGCCAGACTTAGGATCTGGTGCCGAGAGGCGTGTAGGTTCGAGTCCTATCACCCGCACTACCAACAAGGTATTTATAGTCAAAAAACCACTAAAACTGCAATTTTAGTGGTTTTTTTGTTGTTTTCAAGTTGTCACCTCAAAAAAAGCACACAGCATTCGGTGACAATTTCGGTGACATGACTTGCTTTCCGTCAACTCACTTATCTACATATCCTGCAGCGACAATTTCCCCAGATTGAGACTATATTTCTTCAGTTCTCTTTCTGCCTCCAACAGATTGGCTACTTTTTCTTCCAACTTAGTAATACTATACCGGGATTCATCTCTCTTTATCTCATAAATATCGGCCGTTTTATCCAAATCGTTCAGTGTAATAAGGTCAATCTCATTCTCACCCTTCCGATTCCAATACATACCAATATCTGTATACAAACCACTCTGCATAAATTTATCACGAAAATAACGCTCCAACATATTACCTGAAAAAACATCATAATCCCGACGAACTATATTTTCCACCAGTTTCAACGCCCCCGATTCAATATATCCTTGATAGCGATAAATGAAACGGAACCAGAAAGTAAGGAAGTTATCGGCTATACAGTATCTCACTTGTTTAGAATTCTCTTTAGAGAAGATAGGACGCTTCTTACTTATCAGGGAATAATATTTCTCTAACTTAGCTAAATAACCGCCAATTTCAGCTTTCCCCAGACGACTCTCTATTTCTCCACGAGTATAATCTCCCCCCGCTATGCATTCTAATATAGAAAAATAAATAGAGTAATCAGGCCCGAACTCTTCAATGAGCAGGTTCTTCCCTTCATTCAGGAAAGGAGAATTGGGACGAGTCAACAGACTAATCATTTTATCTTTGGTATATGCCTTGTTCGTCATAAACAGATTAACATACCAAGCCACTCCCCCTGTAAATGCATAGAGTGCCAAAAGATCATCCGGCCGGTAAGATGGATTATGATCGGCTAATATCTCTTTCAGCACCTCTACCTCGAATGGTTTCAGGTGTATCATTTGTCCGGCACGGGAAAAAAGAGGCTCTTTCCGATCTTCAAAAATCTGGTGCATCAACGAATAAATAGACCCACTAACTATGAGATTCATCTTTGAAGTCCCTTTATTTAAATCCCACTCCCTTTGTATTTCACTGAAAATAGAAGGATTAGTACGTTGAAAGTCTTGAAATTCATCAATGATAAGATTAAAGGGACGTTCGCGAGAGATGATTAACAGATGACGGAATAATTTGGCAAAAGATGTATAGTTACCGATAGGCAACTCTAATTTACTTTCCGCCTCATCCACAAAGTCCTGACAAAGCAAGGCCTCCGCCTTACGTGCAACAAAGAAATAAAGAGTCAAACTTCCTGCGGTACATTGCAATGCCAATTGGGTTTTGCCAATACGCCTCCGCCCAAACAAAACTGTCATTTGAGATTCTTGTAGAGAAGCCGCACGGATATTCTCTAATAATTCTTGTTCTTCTTCACGATCATAAAACTTCATAATATACTATCCTTTAGCAAGTAAGCACACACTTATTGATATTATTATCGTAACAGACATTACGGTAACAGCCATTACGATAATACAAAGATATTATTTTTACGCTTACTATCAAAGAAATACCAGCATCTTTCCAAGCCCTGTCACCCAAAGGAATTGTGTTAAAAAACCGGGATTTGAATGACCTCGAAATCTTTTTTTCATTTGCATTGTTTTGATGCAATATATCATTCACATAAAAATTTAATGCAATGAAGAGAAACCTGAACCCTCCTATGAAGAGAGCCCTAAGGCTTAAAAAACTATTCTTGACGGCATGTTTCCTATTGATAGGCACTGCCGCATTCTCTCAGGAACACACTGTAACAGGTGTTGTTACCGATTCATTTAAAGAACCGTTGATTGGTGTATCCATAGTGGTACAAGGAACCAACACCGGTGTAGTGACCGGACTGGATGGCGATTACTCGATCCAAGTTCCTGCAGATGCTACCCTCGAATTCTCATACGTAGGTATGGAGAAGCAAAGCATCAAGGTAGGCAACCGCAATGTCATCAATGTACAAATGAAAGAAGACTCGCAAATGCTTGCCGAAACCGTCGTCATCGGCTATGGTAGCGCAAAAAAACGCGATCTGACGGGATCTATCACCAATATTAAAGGGGATGAGATTGCCAACAAACCGGTTGCCAACCCACTGTCCGCCCTGCAAGGTAAAGTGGCCGGAGTACAAATCATCAACTCCGGTAAGGCTGGTGCCGATCCGGAAATCCGTGTACGCGGTACAAACTCCATCAATGGTTACAAGCCATTGTACGTAGTAGACGGCCTGTTCAATGACAACATCAACTTCTTGAATCCACAGGACATTGAGTCTATGGAAATTCTGAAAGACCCGTCTTCACTTGCCATCTTCGGTGTGCGTGGTGCTAACGGTGTCATCATCATCACCACCAAGAAAGCTAAAGAAGGACAGACCCGTGTAAACATCAATGGTTCATTTGGCTTTAAAGCCATTACCAACAAGATTGCAATGGTGGATGCAGATGGTTTCAAGTTGCTGTATAACGAACAATTAAGAAATGAAGGTAATCCGGAATACGACTTTTCCGACTGGACAGGCAACACCAACTGGCAGGATGAAATATTCCAGACCGGATTCATCACTAACAACAACATCAGCATCACAGGTGCTTCCGACAAACATAGCTTCTACCTCGGTGCGGGCTATGCTTACGAACAAGGAAACATCAAGTATGAGAAGTATAGCAAAATCACACTGAACATCAGCAATGATTATAAAGTAACGGACAACTTCAAAGTAGGTTTCCAATTCAACGGTGCACGTATGTTACCGGCCGATTCAAAGAGTGTTGCCACCGCCTTGCGTGCAGCTCCGGTGGCAGAGGTATATAATAAGGAATACGGTTTATATACCTCCCTTCCCGGATTCCAGAAAGCACAGATGAATAACCCGATGGTGGACGTTGACTTGAAAGCGAACACTACAAAAGCGGAGAACTACCGTGGTTCGGGCAATATATATGGACAATGGGACTTTCTGAAACATTTCCAGTTCAAAGCCATGTTCTCACTGGATTATGCATCGAACAGCACACGGACTTACACACCGATTATTCAGGTATATGACGCCAGTGCCGAAGGAGATATAGCCACATTGGGTAACGGTAAGACCGGAGTCAGCCAGGCTAAAGAAACGGAAATGAAAGTGCAGAGTGATTATCTGTTGACCTACACCAATTCATGGGGTGATCACAGCCTGACAGCCACCGCCGGTTTCACAACCTATTACAATAAACTCGAGAACCTGAATGCCGGACGCACACAAGGTGTAGGTCTGGTCATTCCGGATAACCCTGACAAATGGTATGTAAGCATCGGTGATGCAGCCACTGCTACCAATGGTAGTACACAATGGGAACGTTCTACGGTATCCGTACTGGCACGTATCCTCTATAACTATAAAGGTAAATATCTGTTCAACGGTTCTTACCGTCGCGATGGTTCTTCCGCTTTCTCTTATACAGGAAACCAATGGCAGAATTTCTATTCCGTAGGTCTTGGCTGGCTGATGAGCGAAGAAGAATGGATGAAAGACATTGAATGGCTGGATATGTTGAAACTGAAAGGGTCATGGGGTACACTGGGTAACCAGAACCTGGATAAAGCCTATCCGGCAGAACCTTTACTGAGTAATGCCTATTCTGCAGTATTCGGCGTTCCGTCCGCTATCTACCCGGGGTATCAGCTTGCCTATCTGCCCAACCCGAATCTGCGTTGGGAGAAAGTAGAAGCATGGGAAGTAGGTGCTGAAGCCAACTTCTTCCGCAACCGCCTGCACTTTGAAGGTGTATATTACAAGAAGAAAACGAAAGATCTGCTGGCAGAAGTTCCCGGTATCTCAGGAACCGTGCCGGGCATCGGTAACCTGGGGTCTATCGAAAACCTGGGTGTGGAACTTGTACTGAATTGGCGCGACCAGATCGGCGACTGGAATTATAACGTCGGAGCCAACTTGACTACCATTAAGAATAAGGTGTTGAGCCTTGTACAGGATGGATACTCCATCATTGCCGGAGATAAGAGCCAAAGTTATACAATGGCAGGTTATCCTATCGGTTACTTCTATGGTTACAAAGTAGAAGGCGTTTACCAGACTCAGGAAGAGATTGATAATTCACCGAAGAATAAGCTTGCAACGGTCACTCCGGGTGACTTGAAGTTTAAAGATGTAAACGGTGACGGTGAAATTACCACAGCCGACCGTACCATGATCGGTAATCCGACACCGGATATTACTTATGGTATTACTCTCGGAGTAGGTTATAAGAATTGGGAGTTGGCAGTAGATATGATGGGACAAGGCGGCAATCAGATTTACCGTACCTGGGATAATTACAACTGGAGTCAGTTCAACTTCATGGCACAACGCATGGATCGTTGGCATGGCGAGGGCACCAGCAATACCCAACCGTTGCTGAATACAAAGCACACCATCAATAACATGAACTCCGAATATTATATAGAAGATGGTAGCTTCTTCCGCATCCGTAACGTATCATTGGCTTACAATTTTGACAAGGCACTGATTTCCAAGATCGGCATGCAGGCGCTAAAACTCTATGTGAACATTCAAAACCTGAAAACATGGAAGCATAACACGGGATACACACCTGAGTTGGGCGGCTCGGCCATTGCTTTCGGAGTAGATGACGGAAGTTATCCGATGCCAGCGATTTATACATTCGGGTTCAACTTAACTTTCTAAGAGACAGCATCATAAACCATTAACTATTGAAATTATGAAAATAAAGAAATATATTCTATCACTGTTGATTGGCGCAGCCGCCTTCTCATTCAGTTCTTGTAATGACTTCCTGGACCGCGATCCGCTGGGACAATTCACGGAAGACGACGCCCCTAACGCCCTTGTAGGCGGAAAGATGTACAACGTCTACTACCTGATGCGTGGTTATGATATCACGGCGGGTATTCCAGCTTTCATGATACACATGGTACGCAGTGAAGACTCCGAAAAAGGAAGTGATGCCGGCGACGGCGGTGAACAGGCAGCCATGTACGATGACTTTGAATACACAGCTTCCAACGGCCCCTTAGGCGCATATTGGAGTCAAAACTATAAAATCATCTATCAGTGTAATGAAATTCTGGACGACATAGAGAAAAGCGCCAACAAAGACGATACTGAAAATATCCGCACCAAAGGTGAGGCTCTGTTTTTCCGCGCTTATTGCTACTTCAACCTGGTACGTGCTTTCGGCGAAGTCCCCTTGGTGACCACCAAAGTAGTGGAAGCATCCGATGCCAATGTACCTAAAACCACTGCCGAGAAGATATACGAACAGATTGACAAGGACCTGACCACAGCAGAAGATTGTCTGCCTCTGCGATGGGACAGCGACTACACCGGGCGCATCACTTGGGGAGCTGCACGCTCCTTGCACGCACGCACCTACATGATGCGTAACGACTGGGAAAATATGTACACCGCTTCTACAGATGTCATTAATTCCGGCATCTATAACCTGAATACTCCGGTAGATAAAGTCTTCACCGTAGAAGGTGAGAATTGTGGTGAAAGTATCTTTGAACTGCAATGCGAATCCACTGATGCTATGAAGGAAGACGCTAGCATCGGTAGCCAATTCTGTCAAGTACAAGGTGTACGCGGAGCAGGCAACTGGGACTTGGGCTGGGGTTGGCACATGGCCACCACCCTGATGGGTAAAGCTTACGAACCGGGCGATCCGCGTAAAGATGCGACGCTACTCTATTTCCGCCGTAGCGATGAAGAGCCCATCACTCCGGAGAATACGAACAAGCCTTATGGTGAATCGCCCGTATCCACCGCCATGGGTGCTTACTTCAATAAGAAAGCGTACACCGACCCAACCCTACGCCGCAAGTATACCCGCATGGGATTTTGGGTAAATATCCGTTTGATCCGCTATCCGGATGTCTTGTTGATGGCTGCTGAATCTGCCAATGAGAAAGGTTTAATGGGTGAAGCAAGCGGTTATCTGGAACAGGTACGTGCACACGCTCGCGGCACGCTGACCAATGTACTGCCTAAAGTTGAATCTTTGGATCAGAGTGTATTGCGTGAGGCTATCCGCCATGAACGCCGTGTAGAACTGGGATTAGAGCCCGACCGCTTCTATGACCTCGTACGTTGGGGCATCGCACAAGAAGTGCTTCAGGCTGCCGGTAAGAACTACCAGCCCAAGAATGCACTGTTACCATTGCCACAGACAGAAATAGATAAATCAAACGGTGTATTGGTGCAAAATCCCGATTATTAATCAAATCGAACTCCGCAAGTATCGGCAAGCCATGCAACCGCAGAGTTTATCAGAAAAGCCTGCGGAGGCTAAGGCGTCAAGAGGCAAGATTCTATTCTTTCCACCGTGGAGGTTTTTTCTTTCCACCATGGTGGAAAGAAAAAACCTCCACGGTGGAAAGAAAGAAACCCCATGGTGGAAAGAATAAGCAAATACTACCGCGCGGCTTAGCAATAGGGAAGAAAATCCTTAAATATCGCAGTCAGATTGCTTATGACAACCCATGCTCATTTTATTATCTTAAAATATAGAAATATATGAAAGCAATATTCAAAAGAACAAGCCTGTTGTTGATGGGCGCCCTGATAGGCATATCAACCGTACAGGCACAAAAGTCCCCCCAAGACATGGACCGCTTCATCGATGCGCTGATGAAGAAAATGACTGTGGAAGAGAAAATCGGACAGTTGAACCTACCCGTCACGGGAGACATCACCACAGGACAGGCCAAGAGCAGCGACGTAGCCGCAAAGATTGAAAAAGGATTGGTAGGCGGACTCTTCAACCTGAAAGGGGTAGACCGCATTCTTGAAGTGCAAAAGCTGGCAGTAGAGAAATCACGTCTCGGTATTCCCCTGTTATTCGGCATGGACGTGATACATGGATACGAAACCATCTTCCCCATCCCATTGGGGCTGTCCTGCACTTGGGATATGGCCGCCATCGAGAAGTCTGCCCGTATCGCAGCCATCGAAGCAAGTGCCGATGGCATCTCCTGGACATTCAGTCCGATGGTAGACATCAGCCGTGATCCACGTTGGGGACGTGTCAGCGAAGGTTCGGGAGAAGACCCTTTCCTGGGTGGAGCTATCGCACAGGCAATGGTATACGGATACCAGGGTGCCAATCTGCAAGACCAGTTGCGCCGTAATGATGAAATCATGGCCTGCGTTAAACATTTCGCCCTGTATGGAGCCGGAGAGGCCGGACGCGATTATAACACAGTGGACATGAGCCGCAACCGGATGTTCAATGAATTTATGTATCCGTACGAAGCTGCCGTAGAGGCAGGTGTAGGTAGCGTAATGGCTTCATTCAATGAAATAGACGGGATACCGGCTACCGGGAACAAATGGCTATTGAGCGACTTGCTGCGTGGCCAATGGGGATTTGAAGGGTTTGTGGTAACAGACTTTACAGGTATTGCGGAGATGATAGAACATGGTGTCGGCGACTTACAAACCGTCAGTGCACTTGCCCTGAATGCAGGTGTGGATATGGATATGGTAAGTGAAGGTTTTGTCGGCACGCTGATGAAATCCATTAAAGAAGGAAAAGTGAGAATGGGTACGCTAAATACGGCTTGCCGCCGGATATTGGAAGCAAAATATAAATTGGGCCTGTTCGACAATCCTTATAAATATTGTGATGTGAACCGTCCGAAGCGGGACATCTTTACAAAAGAACATCGGGATGCCGCCCGTAAGATTGCCAGTGAAAGTTTTGTACTTTTAAAGAACGCTCCCTTAGCAGCACAGAAAAATGCCGCCCCCGTGCTTCCATTAAAGAAGCAAGGCACCGTTGCAGTAATCGGTCCTCTCGGCAATACGCGTAGCAATATGCCGGGCACTTGGAGTGTAGCTGCACGCCTCAACGATTATCCTTCTTTGTACGAAGGACTGAAAGAGATGATGGCAGGCAAAGTCAACATCACCTACGCCAAGGGCAGCAACCTTATCGGTGATGCTGCTTACGAAGAACGTGCCACCATGTTCGGTCGCTCACTGAACCGCGACAACCGTACGGATCAGGAATTATTGGACGAAGCGCTGAAAGTGGCAGCCGGAGCCGATGTCATCGTAGCCGCACTGGGGGAATCTTCTGAAATGAGTGGTGAAAGTTCAAGCCGCACAGAACTCGGCTTACCCGATGTGCAGCATACTTTACTGGAAGCCTTACTAAAAACAGGCAAGCCTGTAGTACTTACTCTGTTTACCGGTCGCCCGTTGACACTGAACTGGGAACAGGAACATGTACCTGCTATCCTCAATGTATGGTTCGGAGGTAGCGAGGCAGCTTATGCCATTGGCGATGTATTGTTCGGCGACGTAAATCCAAGTGGAAAGCTGACGATGACGTTCCCGAAGAATGTAGGCCAGATACCTTTGTTCTACAATCATAAGAATACCGGTCGCCCGTTGGCAGAAGGTAAATGGTTCGAAAAGTTCCGTTCAAATTATCTGGATGTGGATAATGAACCATTGTACCCCTTCGGTTATGGATTATCATATACCAACTTCCAGTATAGTGACATTGCACTGAGCACGCCTACACTGGGAAAAGACGGTTCTGTTACCGCCGTAGTTACTGTAACCAATACGGGTAAATACGATGGTGCGGAAGTAGTACAACTCTATATCCGTGATCTTGTAGGAAGCATCACCCGTCCGGTGCGCGAGCTGAAGGGGTTCAATAAGATCTTCCTTCGTGCCGGAGAAAGTAAAACAGTATCATTCACCATCACGCGCGACCTGCTCCGGTTCTATGATTATGATATGAATTACGTAGCCGAACCCGGTGATTTCAATATTATGATCGGTGGAAACAGCCAGACGGTGAAGACGGCAAAATTAACACTTAAATAAAGTGATTAGGGTTTAGTGATAAGTGATTAATGCCATGCGGAATAATAGCGCAGCCCACTAATCACTTATCACTAAACCCTAATCACTAAACTTCCCCTCTATATTAATTATGAAACAACTAACAACCTACTTTCCCCTTCTCTTCCTGCTCCTTCTCGGAGCTTGTAAGAATTCGAACCCCGGCAACACTGCCCGACTTACGGACGATGCTTTGATGGACACTGTTCAACGGCGAACCTTCAATTACTTCTGGGAAGGCGCAGAGCCTAACAGTGGTCTTGCCCCCGAACGTATCCACATGGACGGCATCTATCCCGAGAAAGACCAGAACGTTGTCACTTCCGGTGGCAGTGGCTTCGGTATTATGACCATACTTTCAGGTATCGACCGCGGCTACGTCACCCGTGAAGAAGGTCTGGCACGTATGGAAAAGATTGCCTCTTTCCTCGAGAAAGCTGACCGTTTTCATGGAGCCTACCCACATTGGTGGTATGGAGATACCGGTAAAGTGAAACCTTTCGGACAAAAAGACAATGGTGGAGATCTTGTGGAAACAGCCTTCCTGATACAAGGATTACTGGCTGTACACCAATATTACATCAATGGTTCGCCGGAAGAGCAGGCACTTGCCAAACGCATCGATATCCTCTGGCGCGATGTCGATTGGAATTTCTATCGCCAAGGCGACCAGAATGTACTCTACTGGCATTGGAGCCCCGAATATGGCTGGGCAATGGATTTCCCTGTACATGGTTATAATGAATGCCTCATCATGTACCTGCTTGCTGCAGCCTCTCCTACGCATGGTGTTCCTGCCGCTGTCTATCATGACGGTTGGGCACAGAACGGTGCCATCGTCGATCCCCATAAAGTAGAAGGCATCGAACTTCATTTGCGCTATCAAGGTTGTGAAGCCGGACCTCTCTTTTGGGCACATTATTCTTTCCTCGGATTGGATCCGACAAACCTGAAAGATGAATATTGCGCCAGCTACTTCGACGAAATGCGCAACCTGACGCTTGTGAACCGTGCTTATTGCATCCGCAATCCGAAGCACTACAAAGGTTTCGGCCCGGACTGCTGGGGACTGACCGCTAGCTACTCCGTGGGCGGATATGCCGCCCACATGCCGAACGAACGGGACGACCAGGGAGTTATATCCCCTACTGCCGCCCTTTCATCCATTGTCTATACACCGGAGCAGTCGCTGGCTGTGATGCGGCACCTCTACGGAATGGGCGATAAGCTATTCGGGCCTTACGGTTTCTACGATGCCTTTAGCGAAACTGATAACTGGTATCCCAAGCGATATCTCGCCATTGACCAAGGCCCGATAGCCGTCATGATAGAGAACTATCGCACTGGATTGCTATGGAACCTCTTTATGAGCCATCCGGATGTACAAAACGGATTGCAGAAACTGGGATTCTCAATAAATAAATAGATAGAAAAGCCGGAAGCAGTACACAATACTTGTTTCCGGCTTTTATTTTTTATCAGATAAGTTTCATTATACACTTTCCTTATTTCACTAAGGAACAAGGTATTAAATTAATTTGAGTAGTAAATGAGTAGTCTTTGAATTGTTAAAAATCAGGGATATGTATTGGTGGTGAATGTGTTTTTTGTGCACGGCTTATTTCTATTCATACTTTTGCCCCAGACTTAATTCTCGCCAAAAACAAAAGAAGCGAGAAATGAGGTCCAACCTAGTTATCCACTAAAAAATTTAATGCAATGAAGAAAAAAACACTTCTTCCCTTGGAGAAAGCCTCATGGCTTAAAAGTTTATTTCTATTAGTGTGCCTCGTACTTTCCGGCACCACTGTATTCGCTCAGGAAAAAACAGTAACCGGTGTAGTAACCGATTCATTCAATGAGCCGTTGATTGGCGCATCTATTGTAGTACAAGGTACCACTAACGGTGTAATAACCGACCTTGATGGTAAGTATTCCATTAAAGTTACTCCGGGTGCTACTCTCCAATTTTCATACGTAGGTATGGAGAAACAAAGTATCAAAGTAGGCAATCAGAGTATTATCAACGTTCAGTTGAAAGATGATTCCCAAATGCTTGCCGAAACAGTAGTTATCGGTTATGGTAGTGCAAAGAAACGCGACCTGACAGGTTCTATCACCAATATCAAAGGTGACGAGATTGCCAACAAACCGGTTGCCAATCCATTATCGGCTCTGCAAGGTAAAGTGGCCGGTGTACAGGTTATCAACTCCGGCAGGGCAGGTGAAGACCCTGAAATCCGCGTACGCGGTACCAACTCTATCAATGGTTACAAACCTTTGTATGTAGTTGACGGATTGTTTAACGACAACATCAACTTCCTGAATCCACAGGATATTGAATCTATGGAAATCCTGAAAGACCCGTCCTCGCTCGCCATCTTCGGTGTACGTGGTGCCAACGGTGTTATCATTATCACTACGAAGAAAGCTAAAGTAGGCCAGACTCGCGTAAACATTAACGGCTCTTTTGGCTTTAAGAGCGTACCCAATCAGATTGAAATGGTAGATGCAGCCGGATTCAAAGAACTGTATAACGAACAGCTAAGAAATGAAGGTAATCCCGAATTCGACTTCACGGGTTGGAACGGTAACACTAACTGGCAGGACGAAATCTTCCAGACCGGTTTCATCACCAATAATAATGTCAGCATCACAGGAGCTTCCGAAAAGCATAGTTTCTATCTTGGTGCCGGGTATGCTTATGAACAAGGTAACATCAAGAACGAAAAGTACAGCAAAATAACGCTGAGCGTCAGCAATGAGTATAAACTGACAGATAACTTCAGAGTAGGTTTCCAGTTCAACGGTGCACGCATCTTACCAGCCGACACTAAGACTGTAACCACTGCTGTTCGCGCTACTCCGGTAGCTACGGTATTCAATGACCAATACGGCCTTTATACAACTTTGCCTGAATTCCAGAAGGCACAAATGAATAATCCAATGGTAGACGTTGACCTGAAAGCCAACACAACACGTGCCGAGAACTATCGTGGTTCGGGGAACGTATATGCTGAATGGGATTTCCTGAAACATTTCCAGTTCAAGGCTATGTTCTCTATGGATTATGCTTCTAACAATAGCCGCAAGTTCACTCCTATCATTCAGGTATATGATGCCAGTGCCGAAGGAAACATAGTTACACTGGGCGATGGTAAGACAGGTGTCAGCCAAGCCAAACAGACAGAGATGAAAACACAGAGTGACTATCTGTTGACTTACACGAATACATGGGGTGATCATAGCCTGACAGCTACTGCCGGTTTCACCACTTATTACAACAAACTGGAGAATCTGGGAGCTGCCCGTGCACAAGGTGTAGGTCTGGTGATTCCTGATAATCCTGACAAATGGTACGTAAGCATCGGTGATGCCGGTACTTCCACCAATGAAAGTACACAATGGGAACGTGCTACCGTATCAATGCTGGGACGTATCCTTTACAACTATAAAGGCAGATATTTATTCAACGGTTCGTTCCGTCGTGACGGTTCTTCCGCTTTCTCGTACACAGGAAACCAATGGCAGAATTTCTACTCTGTAGGTGCAGGCTGGCTAATCAGCGAAGAAGAATTTATGAAAGATATCACTTGGCTGGATATGTTGAAGCTGAAAGGTTCATGGGGTACACTTGGTAACCAAAATTTGGACAAAGCTTATCCTGCAGAACCTTTGTTGAGCAACGCATACTCTGCCGTATTCGGTACTCCGTCCGCCATCTATCCGGGCTATCAGCTTTCTTACCTGCCTAATGCTACCCTGAGATGGGAAAAGGTAGAAGCATGGGAAGTCGGTGCAGAAGCTAACTTCTTCCGTAACCGCTTGCACCTGGAAGGTGTATATTACAAGAAAACCACGAAAGATCTGCTTGCCGAAGTACCGGGCATTTCAGGAACAGTACCGGGTATTGGTAATCTGGGATCTATCGAAAACAAGGGTATTGAACTTGCCATTAACTGGCGCGACCAGATCGGTGACTGGAACTACAGCATTGGTGGCAACCTGACTACTATCAAAAATAAAGTGCTGAGTCTTGTACAAGAAGGTTATTCTATCATCTCAGGTGACAAGAGCCAGAGTTATACAATGGCCGGATTCCCTATCGGTTACTTCTATGGTTACAAGGTAGAAGGTGTTTACCAAAACCAAGCTGAAATAGACAACTCACCCAAGAATACACTGGCAACCGTTACACCGGGTGACCTGAAGTTCGTAGACGTGGATGGCAACGGTGAAATCACTCCTGCCGACCGTACCATGATCGGCGATCCGACTCCGGACGTGACTTACGGCATCAACTTCAGTGTAGGTTACAAAAACTGGGAACTGGGTGTTGACATGATGGGACAAGCCGGTAACGAAATCTACCGTACATGGGACAACTACAATTGGAGCCAGTTCAACTTCATGAAACAGCGTCTGAACCGCTGGCATGGTGAAGGTACCAGCAACAGCCAGCCGTTGCTCAACATGAAGCATACGATCAATAACCTGAACTCTGAATACTACATTGAAGACGGTAGTTTCTTCCGGATACGTAACGTACAGTTGGCTTACAACTTTGATAAGACATTACTCTCCAGGATTGGAGTACAAGCGCTCAAGCTCTATGCCAATATTCAGAACCTAAAGACTTGGAAACATAATACCGGTTACACACCCGAGCTGGGCGGTACAGCTATTGCATTTGGTGTGGACAACGGTAGCTATCCGATGCCGGTAGTTTATACATTTGGTTTCAACCTTACTTTCTAAAATGAAGAATGAAATACTAAACATTAATCATTAAACATTGAAAACATGAAGATACAAAAATATATCCTATCACTGTTGATTGGCTCTGCAGCCATCTCATTCAGTTCTTGTAATGATTTCCTGGACCGCGACCCGCTGGGACAATTCACGGAAGACGATGCCCCCAACGCTCTTTTAGGTGGAAAGATTTATAATGTATATTACCTGATGCGCAGCTATAACATCACTGCCGGTATTCCCTCTTTCATGATAGAAATGGCACGCAGCGAAGACTCCGAGAAGGGTAGTTCGGCAGGCGACGGCGCCGATGTGGCAGCCATGTACGACGATTTCGAATACACAGCCTCCAATGGAACTATGGGAGCTTACTGGACTCAGAACTATAAGATCATCTTTCAGTGTAATGAAGTGCTGGATGACATCGAGAAAGAAGGAAAGACAGATACGGAAACCATGCGCAACAAGGGAGAAGCCCTTTTCTTCCGCGCCTACTGTTATTTCAACCTGGTACGTGCCTGGGGAGAAGTGCCTCTGATCACCTTCAAGGTTGTAGATTCTGCCGACGCAAATGTAGCAAAAAGCGGTATTAATAAAATCTATACACAGATTGATAACGATCTGACTGAAGCAGAAAAACTTCTGCCCTTGCAATGGGATTCAAACTATACAGGTCGCGTTACCTGGGGTGCCGTACGATCACTGCATGCACGTACCTATATGATGCGTAACGACTGGGATAACATGTATAAACTCTCTACCGAAGTGATTGGTAAAGGCCTTTACAACCTCGACACTCCGGTAGATAAGATCTTCACCGTAGAAGGCGAGAACTGTGGTTCCAGTATTTTCGAGTTGCAGTGTGAATCTACAGATGCATTGAAGAACAGCCTTACCATAGGTAGCCAGTTCTGCGAAGTACAAGGTGTACGCGGCTCCGGCGACTGGAACTTAGGCTGGGGATGGCACATGGCTACCACAGAATTGGGCAAAGCTTTTGAACCGGGTGACCCGCGTAAAGATGCCACTTTACTCTACTTCCGCCGCAGCATCGATGAACCTATCACGGAAGCCAATACCAATAAGCCTTACGGCGAATCTCCCGTTTCCACAGCCATGGGTGCTTACTTCAACAAAAAGGCATACACTGAACCATCATTGCGCAAGAAGTATACCAAGGGTGGTTTCTGGGTGAATATCCGCCTTATCCGCTACACGGACGTATTACTGATGGCTGCCGAAGCTGCCAATGAAAAGAATCTGCCGGGCGAAGCCAAAACATATCTGGAGATGGTACGTTCACATGCCCGTGGTCTGGACAAGGAAATCCTGCCCGAAGTTACTACCAATGATAAGGTTGAACTGCGCAAAGCTATTATGCACGAACGCCGTGTAGAGTTGGCTCTCGAACCAGGACGCTTCTACGATCTTGTACGTTGGGGTACTGCAAAAGAAGTACTGGCCGCTGCCGGTAAAACGTATCAGGATAAAAACGCTTACCTGCCTATTCCGCAAACGGAGATAGATAAATCGAAGGGAGTACTGGTACAGAATCCGAACTACTAATAAACAATGCTATCCCAATTCTCTTCATTCCAAGATGAAGAGGATTGGGGATAGTTCTTATAAAAAACAAAGTGTATGAAGAAAGTTTTCAGAAGAACAAGTGTCCTGTTAGCAGCAGCGTTTCTTAGCACTGCTGCCATACAGGCACAAAAGTCTCCGCAGGACATGGATCGCTTCATCGATGCATTGATGAAGAAGATGACTGTAGAGGAAAAGATCGGTCAGCTGAACCTACCCGTTTCCGGCGAGATCGTCACCGGGCAGGCACAAAACAGCGATGTGGCAAAAAAGATTGAACAAGGGCTCGTGGGCGGACTCCTCAACCTGAAAGGGGTGGAGAAGATACGCGATGTACAAAAACTGGCCATAGAGAAGTCACGCCTGGGCATCCCCCTGATATTCGGCATGGACGTAGTGCATGGTTACGAAACCATTTTCCCTATTCCATTAGGCCTCTCCTGTTCCTGGGATATGGAAGCCATCAGGAAATCTGCCCGCGTTGCAGCCATCGAGGCCAGTGCTGATGGTATTTCCTGGACATTCAGCCCGATGGTAGACATCAGCCGTGATCCGCGCTGGGGACGCGTCAGCGAGGGTAACGGCGAAGACCCATTCTTGGGTGGAGCCATCGCTAAAGCAATGGTATCGGGTTATCAGGGTATCGACCTCAACAACCAACTGAAGCGCAACGATGAAATTATGGCATGTGTAAAGCACTTCGCACTGTATGGTGCCGGAGAAGCCGGACGTGATTACAATACCGTAGATATGAGTCGTAACCGTATGTTCAACGAATACATGTATCCCTACCAAGCTGCCGTAGATGCAGGTGTAGGCAGCGTAATGGCGTCTTTCAACGAAATAGACGGCATACCAGCCACGGCCAATAAATGGCTGATGACCGACGTACTGCGCAAGCAATGGGGCTTCGACGGCTTTGTGGTGACAGACTTTACCGGTATCTCCGAAATGATAGCGCACGGCATCGGTGACTTGCAGACTGTTTCCGCACGTGCACTCAATGCAGGCGTGGATATGGACATGGTAAGTGAAGGCTTCACGGGTACAATCAAGAAATCCATAGACGAAGGCAAGATCAGTATGGAAACCCTGGACAAAGCCTGTCGCCGCATCCTTGAAGCCAAATACAAACTGGGATTATTCGACAATCCTTATAAGTACTGCGACCTGAAACGCCCGAAGCGTGACATCTTCACCAAGGAACATCGCGACGCTGCTCGTAAGATTGCGGGAGAGAGCTTTGTACTCCTGAAAAACGACAAGTCAGGTTCCTCTGCAAACCCAACACTTCCTTTGAAAAAAGAAGGTACGGTGGCTGTCATCGGCCCACTGGCAAATACCCGCAGTAACATGCCGGGTACCTGGAGTGTAGCCGCACGCCTCAACGACTATCCTTCTGTGTACGAAGGATTGAAAGAGATGATGAAAGGCAAGGTAAACATCACTTATGCCAAAGGTAGTAACCTCATCAGTGATGCAGCCTACGAAGAACGTGCCACAATGTTCGGCCGTTCATTAAATCGTGATAATCGTACAGACAAAGAGATGCTGGATGAGGCGCTGAAAGTGGCCGCTAATGCAGATGTAATAATAGCCGCATTGGGAGAATCATCTGAAATGAGTGGTGAAAGTTCAAGCCGCACTAACCTGGCTCTTCCCGATGTACAGCGCACTCTATTGGAAGCTTTGCTGAAAACTGGAAAGCCTGTTGTACTGACGCTCTTTACAGGTCGCCCACTAACGTTGACTTGGGAACAGGAGCATGTGCCCGCCATCCTGAATGTATGGTTCGGTGGAAGTGAGGCAGCATACGCCATTGGCGATGTATTGTTCGGCGATGTAAATCCCAGCGGCAAACTAACGATGACATTCCCCAAAAACGTAGGCCAAATACCTTTGTTTTACAATCATAAAAATACCGGTCGTCCTTTACTTGAAGGCAAATGGTTCGAAAAATTCCGTAGTAATTACCTGGATGTAGACAACGATCCATTGTATCCATTCGGCTATGGTTTGTCGTATACCAACTTTCAATACAGCGACATAACTCTGAGCGCCCCGACTATGGGACAGGATGGTTCTGTTACTGCTATGGTCACGGTAACCAATACCGGTAAGTACGATGGTGCAGAAGTAGTGCAACTTTATATCCGTGACCTTGTAGGAAGCATCACCCGTCCGGTAAAAGAACTGAAAGGGTTTGATAAAATTTTCCTCAAAGCGGGTGAAAGTAAGACTGTATCTTTCAAAATCACTCCGGAATTACTGCGCTTCTACGACTATGAACTCAACTACGTAGCCGAACCGGGAGACTTCGACATAATGATCGGGGGGAACAGCCAAAGTGTAAAAACGACTCATCTGAGTTTGAAATAATAGTATTTTAAAACGAAGGAACATGAAACACAGAACTTTACTGACCTGCATGTGTGGTCTGATACTCTTTGGCAGTTGTAAAGACCAACCTACACAAAATGAGCAGCCATTGGAAGTTATGACTTTCAATATCCGCCTAGACGCCCCTTCAGATAGTGCCAACAATTGGAAATATCGTAAGGACAACGTTTGCAAGATGATTGCCTACTATCAGCCTGACTTGCTGGGAATGCAGGAAGTATGTCACAATCAGATGGAAGACCTAAAACTAGGTCTTCCGCAATATACCGCTTTGGGTGTAGGACGTGACGATGGCAAAGAAGCCGGTGAATATTGTCCGGTATTTTTCAAGACCGACCGGTTCACACTTGTGGAACATGGCAATTTTTCTCTCAGTGAACAGCCTGAAACTATAGGCGTCAGAGGCTGGGATGCATCTTATAACCGCATCACCACATGGGCTATATTACAGAAAAAAAGCGATGGAAAAAAGCTGGTTTTCTTCAATACCCATCTGGACAATGACGGGAAAACAGCCCGCAAAGAAGGTGTACAACTTATCTTGAATAAAATCAAGGAAACCGCCCCTCACATGCCTGCAATCATCACCGGCGACTTCAATTGTACACCCGGCGAAGCTCCCCTGCAAACACTTGAAAAAGGAGGAATGAAAAATACATCCAAAGTAGCAACCGTCATGTATGGCCCGTCCTGGTCTTTCCATGACTTCGGTCGTTTGCCAATGGAAAAGCGTGTGTTGCTGGACTATGTATTTGTGACGAACGGAACAAAAACAGACCGCTACCGAGTCATTCAAGACACCCCGGAGAACGGTTTTCTTTCCGACCACAATCCCGTACTTGTTAATATAACCCTTCAATAAAAGTAGATATGAAGATACAATATAGCTTATTACTGCTCTTATTACTATCAGGCTTTACACAATGTAAAAGCCCGACAGTAAAATCCGGTTCCATAAGCGACGAAGCACTGATGGATACCATACAACGCCGCACCTTCAACTATTTCTGGGAAGGTGCCGAACCTAACAGCGGACTGGCATGTGAGCGCATCCATATGGACGGCATCTATCCCGAAGATGACCAGCACGTAGTAACTACCGGTGGCAGTGGTTTCGGAATTATGGCTATATTGGCAGGTATCGACCGCGGATACATCACCCGTGAAGAAGGACTGGCCCGTATGGAAAAGATTGTTTCTTTCCTCGAGACTGCCGATCGGTTTCATGGTGCTTATCCTCACTGGTGGTATGGAGATACCGGCAAAGTGAAACCTTTCGGTCAGAAAGATAATGGAGGCGATCTCGTAGAAACAGCATTCCTTATGCAGGGCTTACTAGCCGTACACCAATATTACGTCAGCGGTTCGACCGAAGAGCAAGCCCTAGCCGTACGTATCGACACCCTTTGGCGTGAAGTAGACTGGAACTTCTATCGACAAAACGATCAGAACGTGCTTTACTGGCATTGGAGTCCCGAATACGGTTGGGAAATGAATTTTCCGGTATATGGTTACAACGAGTGCCTCATCATGTACATCCTTGCCGCCGCCTCTCCTACACACAGTATTCCCGCCGAGGTCTATCACGATGGTTGGGCAGAGCAAGGTGCTATTGTCGATCCCCATAAAGTAGAAGATATCGAACTTCACCTGCGTTACCAAGGGTGCGAAGCCGGTCCCCTTTTCTGGGCACACTATTCATTCCTCGGATTAGATCCGACAAATCTATCCGACAAATACTGTCCCGGTTATCTCGATGAGATGCGCAATCTCACCCTTATCAATCGCGCCTATTGTATCCGTAACCCCAAGCAATGGAAGGGTTTTGGACCTGACTGTTGGGGACTGACAGCCAGTTATTCCGTTAACGGATACGCTGCCCATGCCCCTAATGAGCTTGCAGACCATGGCGTCATCTCTCCCACTGCCGCTCTTTCTTCCATTGTCTATACTCCTGAATATTCATTGGAAGTAATGCGCCATCTTTATAAAATGGAGGATAGAGTGCTCGGACCTTATGGTTTCTATGATGCCTTCAGTGAAACAGAAGATTGGTATCCTAAGCGCTATCTTGCTATAGACCAAGGACCTATAGTCGTAATGATAGAAAACTATCGTACAGGATTATTATGGAAACTCTTCATGAGTCATCCCGATGTACAGACAGGATTAAAAAAACTGGGATTTAAATAGAAACATGGGGAGAGACTTTCATATTAAGAAGAATCTTCCCATATTTTTTGCCCTTACCTTAAATTAACTATCTTTGTCCCAAGAATAACAATAAGGTCATGGCCTTTTCTAACCTTTATTCAACCTATTTATGGACATCCGAAAGAACATCATCATAACCTGTGTGTCCCTTTTTGTCTGCGCTACCCTATTTGCCAATCAAAAACCTTATGTCACCAACCTCTCACGTGACAAATATCACGCTGCCAATAAAAATTGGTCTATCGGGCAAGATGAAAAAGGCATCATGTACTTCGGAAACAGCATCGGGTTACTGGCATCCGACGGTATGGAATGGAAACTTTATCAAACGCCGAATGCCAGCATCGTGCGTGCCATTGCCGTAGAATCGCATCAGACCATATATAGTGGTGGTTCCGAGGACCTGGGTCGCTGGGATCGCGACCAATCGGGAGAGTTGAAATACACTTCCCTCAAAGGATTAATTAAAGGAGACAATCCACTCGACAATCAAAGTTTCTGGCGCATTTGGATAGATGGTAATAAAGTATATTTCCAATCCTTCAGCCACATCTATGTATACGACCATCAAACAATCACTCCCATCGACGGGCCAAGCGCTTTTCTACTACTGCTGAAAGTACGAAGTGAATACTGGGTACAGGAAATGTACGGTGCCCTTTATCAACTGAATAATGGAATACTCGGCAAAATTCCCGGAAGCGAATTCCTGAACGGTACTACCACTCGCGTCATCCTGCCTTACGACACTGACCGCTATTTGATAGGTACTTCCACCGGAGAAATTTACATCTATGACCAAAAGAACTTTATTCCTTGGAACCTATCTCTTTCCCGACAGTTAAGAGGCCAGGAATTAAACTGTGCTATCTATTCCGCCAAACGGAACACTTATTATCTGGGTACGCAACTTAGCGGTGTATATGAGGTCGATACCCACGGAAACATCCTCAACCATTTCTCTACCACCAACATTCTTCAGAACAATACCGTTCTGTCTCTCTACGAAGATAATCAGAATAACATCTGGGCAGCCCTGGATCGCGGTCTCGCCTACATTCGCTATACTGACGGATTGAGTTACTACCGTTCTACCGATGGTGGATTCGGGGGTATATATGATGCTACTATCTGGCATGACAACCTGCTTATCGGTACAAATCAGGGAATCTACTATACCCAGTATAACAAACTCAATGAGCTGGATGTATTCTCCTCTCTCAAATTAATAGAAGGTACACAGGGACAAGTATGGTCTTTTCGAAAAATAGATGGACGATTATTCTGTGCACACACCAACGGATTACTGGAAATCCTTCCCGACTTCCGCATCCGCCACCCTTACCGTGTCAATACCGGAGTCTTCCGTACACTGGAGGCAACCATCAATGGGAAACAGATACAAATCATTATTACCTACGATAACTTGCTGATACTGAACAGAACTACCGGAGAATTAAATTCCATGCGACAGATATCCGACCCGATATATAATGCCGAAGTAGACCATCTTGGAAATATATGGTTGGAAACCGCCAGTCGGGGCGTATATAAATGTCGGCTGAATGATGAACAAAATGCCTTCCGCTATTATACTTATTATGGTAATGAAAAAGACAGTTCGCTCCCTGCCCGGCTGCAACTATTCAAATCGGGCGGACGTATCCTCTTCTTAGGCAATGACCTGTTTTATATCTATGACGAGGTCAACGACAACTTGCAACTTGAACAGCACCTGAACCGCTGCTTCGAAACCATACATGATCTTAAACGTATCGTCCCCATTGATAGCGAAGAGAGTTGGGCCATTACCGGTTCATCAGTCTATCGTTTCTTTTACGACGGTTACATTGCACGTATCCGCGAAGCCTATAAAGTAGAAGCTGATAATCTCTCGCTCATCACTGCCTACGAGAACATCGCCGTCCTCAACGACTCACTTTCACTTATTTGTCTGGATGCAGGCTTCATTCTCCATAACTCCCACCTCAGTAAGCGGCAGACCGTAGAGCTTTCCGCTCCTAATCTGGAGTTTATTCATGCCGGAAAAGAGTTGAATGCAGGTTTTATAGATATTAACCAGAGCATCCACATCCCTTTTCAAGACAATACAGTTACTGTCGGTTTCTCTGTCAATGCCGCATTTGCCGGAAATCTCTCTGTACAATACCAACTGGAGGAAATGGATAGCACCTGGAGTGCCCCGAAACAACTGAATAGCATTTCCTATGCCCGTCTACCACAAGGCAAGTATACATTGCGCCTGCGAACTACAGATGGACTGAATAATTACTCACCGGATACCCTTCTGGAATTTAATGTACTTCCCCCCTGGTACAATACCGTTTGGTGGTATCTGACCTGCTGTGCCCTCATCATTGCTGCCTTATTCGGTACCTTCTACCTGATGAAACGGCGCCTGCAAACCAAACATCTGCGCCGTATGAAAGCCCAGGAAGCAGCACACTTGCGTTTGATGAACGAGCAACTCCAGAATGAAATCGAAGAAAAAGATGCTGAGATCTTCACTCAGACTTCATTTATCATCCACAAGAACGAACTCATTCTGAAACTCAAAGAAATGGTAGATGATATCTGTGCCCGGAATACACAGAAAGGATTGATCCCCTTTTATCAGAAGATAAACAATCTGCTCGCCAACAATCTCGACACCGAAGATGACTGGAAAATGTTCCTTATCAAGTTTGAGCAAAAGCATCGTAACTTCTTCAAGCGACTGAAAGAGATGCATCCGCAACTCACCAACAACGACCTCCGCCTCTGCGCCTGCCTCAGATTGAATATGGGGACCAAGGACATCGCTTCACTGATGAACCTTTCAGTCCGTGCGGTAGAGAATAACCGGTACAGATTGAGAAAGAAGCTTGATTTGAAGCCTACACAAAACCTAAATGAATATTTTTTGAATATTGACTAAATAGATCAGGTATTATCTCTCATCTTTAAAGATTTCATCCTAAAGATGTAACGTGATGAAAAGTATCTGTAACATCATCCTGACCAGGCAATAAAAACATCATCTATCTTTGTCGGCAGATGTAAACCTCTTCAAAAAGATGGCTCTTTTCGCCGGAGTATTCGACGAGCACATTACACTGACTATTGCTCAGGAATCCTGTGGTGACGGTGCTGCTGCATGGCGAGTTTCTGAAACGCTGGGTGAAGTGGAAACATTGATGAGCACTGGTGTAAATGGTGGGGCACAAATGATCCGTCTTTCCCTTAAACTTATTTGTTTTTACGGTAAAAGTAATGTTTTACCGCAGAAACTTTTTATCTTTGGGGGAACACTTACTAATACCCCCAAAAATCATGAAAAGAATTTTATTGGCTATCTGCGTGATAGCGCTGTCCGTCCTCTCCTACGGGCAAGACAGTAACCAACGAGCCTTCACTTTCGCCTGGCTCAGCGATGTACACCTCAATTCTTTCGCCTATGCCGAAGATGATCTGCGGCAATCCATTGAAGACATCAATGCTAATCCAGATGTTGACTTCACTATTCTCAGCGGCGATGTCACCGAATTCGGTGATACCAAAGAATTCTATTTGCTGCAAGACATTCTGAAAGATTTCAGGAAGCCTTATTTCCTCATTCCTGGCAACCATGATGTAAACTGGAGTGAAAACGGATGCACGATGTTCGACAAGATTTTCCAGGCTTCCCATTTTTGTTATGACTGGCAGGGAGTTCGTTTCATCGGCTGTGGCGCCGGACCAAGCCTACGTATGGGACCGCCTCACATCCCCCGCGAAGAGATTCTGTGGCTCGATTCCATCGTCCGTGCTACTCCGGCAAAGCAACCCATTATCTTCATCAATCACTTTCCTCTCAATCAGGACCTGAGTAACTGGTACGAAGTTATCGACATTCTTAAGACGCGTAATATACAAGCTGTACTCGGCGGTCACCTTCACGTGAACCATGCTTACGATGCCGAAGGTATTCCTGCCGTTATAGGTCGTTCTTCCTTAAGAAGGGAAGATACCATAGGCGGATATAATCTGGTACACCTGCGTGGTAATACACTGGAGTTCAACGAACGGATCATCAAGGTCGAAACCCGTCCGGCTTGGAACACTATTCAACTGCAATCTCCTGCCGAAAAGAAGGATACGATTTACTATCGCCCGGACTTTTCTATCAATGCTACCTACCCTTCCATCCGTGAGGTTTGGAAACTCAAAGATGTGACGGACGTGGCCTCACAAGCCGGCATCGATGGTAGCCTATACGTTTATACTAATACCGCGGGTGTGGTTCATGCCCTCAATACCACCAACGGAGAAACCTTGTGGACCTACACTACGGGAAACAAAATCTTCTCCGCCCCTTTCATTACCCCGAAACTCGTCATCGTTTCTTCGTGCGACGGTTTCGTCTATGCGCTGGACAAGAAGAAAGGTACTGTGCACTGGAAATACAATACCAACTATCCTATTGTGGCTTGTCCGGTGGTTGCCAACGAAACCATTTACATCGGTAGCAGCAACGGCAAGTTCTACTCACTGAAACTGGCCGACGGCACATTGAACTGGGTTTGCGAAGGTTTGCAGGGATACATAGAATCGCGCCCTGCCGTAAACAAAGAACATGTATATATAGGAACCTGGGGAGCCATGTTCTATGCCATCGACCGAAAGACGGGAAAAAAGGTATGGGAGTTCGACACCAAGCGGGGCAGATATTTTTCACCGGGCGCCTGCTGGCCGATAGTGCTACCTTATACCGATCAAAGCAAGAAGGCCGAACAAGTCATTGTCCTCAGTTCAGATTATTTCATACGTGCCTTCCAGCCCGATAATGGAGAAATTCTTTGGGCTTCCGACAAAGCAAAAGGGCGGGAGTCCCTCGGATTCTCACCGGACGGAAAAACAATGTATGTGAAAGGAATTAAGGATAACATAACTGCCGTAGATATCTCTCACGGGAAGTACACCACACTTTGGAGTACTTCGATGCCATACAAGGGTAATTTCATTCCCACCCGAATGGAAACGACCAGACAATTAGTCTTTATTCCTACCGAATTTGGCGTGCTCCATGCTGTGAAGACAGATGGAAGCGGCATTGCGTGGTCTCATAAAATTTCTCATTCGGCAATCACTTCTCTGATCAATGCAGGGAAAGGAAGGGTAATTGTGATGACGATGGATGGAACAATTATGTGTCTGGAATATCCACTTATCAGATAACTGATAAAAAGAAGGGATTGTGTTCAAATGTGTGACACAACCCCTATATTATCAAGAATCAGTTGATAAGGATACTACCCTTTCATTTACTCATAAGCTTTCATTTCAAAATGAATCGGAGTACGACTGGATGGTTGTTGCTGTTCCGGAGTGCGAATCTTCGGTCCCGGAATGAACGGACTGCGTAACATCACATAACGCATACGCGTTGCCTGATCTGCCGTAAACCGGTCTGCATCAGAAATGGCATAATCCATGACATTAGTCGAGCGAAAAGTCACACCCGGATGTTTACAGTCATTACGCATCACCAGAACCTCATAGTCTGCCTGGGTCATTGTGCCACTATTTCCCAAATATTTCAGGAGGTAGTCATCATACTCTGCCTTATTATATGTCGGAGTATCTTCACAGAAGTCACTGTCAATGCACCAGTCTGAACTTCCCGTCTGATCCTCGTCATTTTCCGAGAACGCATGGCGCAGTCCTAAATAATGTCCCAATTCATGTGTCAACGTAGCAACAATATCAGAACTGCTATAATACGCATCATGGTCATAAATATAATCGTTATTGATACTGACACAATGCGGGTAAGGGATATTAGTATAATCAACCTCATACGCTAGCACACTTAGGCCTTCTAAATGATCCGGTTGAATTGTGTAAGGGAAAGTAGAGATTCCCAATATACCTTCTTCAGTGAAGGTATAGAGACAGACATTAATATAACGGTCCTGATCCCACATCAAGTCAATATACTTCTGAGGCGTATTGGCAGTGTATCCCATAAATTCCCTGCAACTGATCCGAGCATTGGCCCATTGTATGCGATGTACACCAGGTTCCTCCATCTTATTGCCGTCAGGATCTTCGGTAGCCAGCACAAATTCCAGATTCAAGTCCACACCACTACTTTTATAAAGTTTATTCACATCAGCAAGTATCGTTTCCAGCCAGCCAGTCTTCACATACTGTTTCGTATTACTTTTACTGGAATAGATGACATGAAAAACAACAGGTAACTTATAGTGATAATTATCATCAGGCACAACAACTTTCTGACTAACCGTAACAGTTTGAGACGACACACCCCCTGCTACTACAACGGTTATTCTGGCTGTACGTGTACCTCTATCTATATTCTCGGCAATGTTCAACTGAACATCGGCAGTTCCTTCACCACCAGCTTTTAAAGGTACACACCAAGAAGCATCCGAAGTCACTGTCCAAGAAGCGTTCGATGTTATCTTCAAGGTTAATGTAGTAGCCGTAGCATCCAGATCCGTAAACGAAGATTGCGAAACTTCCACGTAAGGAGCTTCGTCATCACCATCGCTACAGCCTGCCACGAAAGGCAAGCATAAAGCGAACAGGAAAAGTAATTTGAGATTTTTCATTTTAGTCATATCTGGTGAATTAAGTTTTTATTTGTATTCAAAGGCAACACTCCCGTTGATAGGGCAATCAATAACATTGTCAACAATAAAACGGTTCGCTGAATTCGGTTTGGAAACAACAATCACAACATGGCATTTACTCAAATTATTGATGCCTGCCTGTGCAATATTAAACTCACAGAAAAAATCCGCTTTTTCACCCTTTGTCCATCCGGTGCGTCCACCCAGTAAAACACCAGCTACAGGAGAAGTAGAATTAGCAGCACGCAAAGCTTTATTATGGATCATCGGAGAATCCAAAGTAACATCAGTAGAATTAGCTTGTGCATGTTGAATACCATCTTCCAGCAGCCAAGCAGCAATACGGTAATCGGCATTTACCCCTACTTTTATTTTAGCCTGCACTTTCACTTTACCGGAAGCTTCTGTTCCGCTTACGGCTGCTGAAACTCCACAAGTGGCAGGATCTTCCAAAGCCAGCCTCACATTTGTAGAAATAGTATTAGATATCTGCTGGGGGTAATTGGAACCGATAGACATATTCTTATCCATATTTATCACCATAGCCGGGAAACTGTTCATTCCCGCAGCACTGATAATGGCCAGAGAAGCCTCATTAGTCATCGGATCTGTTTCATTAATATTAGTATGTACTGCAACAAACACAGTGCTGGCTGCCCGTTCTGTTTCGGAGAAGATATTGATACCGGAAATCATATAAGGACAATAAGCACATCCTGTACTGGTGCCCTGCACAGCCAATACGCGTTGCTTAAATCCTTCAAAAGTGTTCGCACTCGGATCAGATGGCAAAGAAGGTATGCCACTTACAGCTTGCACTGTGATTTTATCAGAAATCTCGCCGTTATAGCTGGCAAAAAATTGAAAACTTCCTTCTGTAACGGAAGAAAAGGAAGTATTGCCATAAACAGCCGAAGCCTTATAAATAACAGCTTTGTCCGTTACATCGGAGTTGCCCTTCATTACAGTAAAGACAGCCGCATCCTGTCCGTTTGCTTCAATTACAGTGGCCGAAGTACGCAATACCAAAGTACCAGTTTCGTTACCTCCACCGTTCTCCGGTTCGTCATTGGAATTTCCACTACAAGCGGAAAAGACAACTATTACAATGATAGCTGCCAAATATAAGTATTTACTTAAATGTATCATTTCTTCTATTATTCTTTTAATATTACATATTGTTATCAGAAACTGGTTGTTAACGTCAGGTTAGCACCGGTATAGGCAGGTTGGTAACGACATACTCCACCCGAACAAACAAATCCGGCACGGTTACGCCCATAACTCAGTTGCAAGCGGGTGCGATGTTGCGTATAGCTGACAGAAGCATTATAATAATGCTTATCCGTAGTGCCATGGTTCCACATATCACTTACGGCGAAACTCCAGCGGGGAGCCAGACTCAATTCCACTAAAGCAGCCACCCAGTCCTTCTCATAATCTGTAGAGTAGAGATATTGTACTTCTGCACGCAAGGCCGTCTTCTTATTAAACTTATACGTATTATCCAGTACAAAGATATTTGAAGCGTAAGTTACATCCTGCATACCATGGCTGGGACTCCATTCCTGCACGGATACCAGAAAAGCAGTTTTCCACCGTTTATTCCACTGGTGTTCTACATCCGCATTGATATCACGCCACAAAAGACGGCTTTCCCCGGTCAAATCCTTATCCGAATAGAATGTGGAGAAATTAGCATGGAAATTCCAGTAATCGTTGCGCTGCTTGTCACCACGGATAGAGTAATAGGCATCAATCTGCCCCCCGGCTTCACCTTCGGCATTCACCTGATAAGGATTAAGGTTTGCCAGCATATAGGTGTATTGACGAGTCAGGGCAGGCAGGTAATTCAATACATTACCGGCACCTTCGCCTATCAACGTAAGCATCGTATTCATGTGTTCCAATTGGCGAAATGTGCCCAATACACTAAAACGTTTATGACTATACCCCAGTTCCACCAGGATTGCATTCCCATCCACCATATTTGCACTGACAGAAGTAGGCAGGTCTTTCCCTTTACTCACATACTCAGCACGTACAGTCCAATCATTCCAGTCCCAATTAATGCGACCGGAAAACATATCAAGATTGGAGGTGGTAAGAATATCGATTAAATCGGCATTCTCCTTCAAATCTTCATAACGATTCACATAACTACCTTCTACGTTCAGATTCATATTCTGTAAACCCAGAAGTGAAGAAAGTGAAACACTGGCATCAAATCCGCGAACGTAACTGTCTGCATAATCCAGATAAAGGCGGGGGCGTCCATACAGCCCGCTCAAACGGACATACTCTTTATACTCATAACGCCCCTGCACACCTTCAATAGAATTATTAAAGCCTAAAGCCCGATCTTCGTAACTGCGAAACACAAGTCCACTACCATATTGATCGTAAATATCACCAGCACGAAAACCAAAATTCTCATCTTGCCAGCTCACATATTTAGCCCCTAAAAGCGTACGCTTGCCATTACCGTAAACAGCATAATCATATCCTTGCAAAGCAGGTAAGAATCCTTCCAACTGAATACCAGCAGAGAATTTACCATAGCTATAGTCCAGTTTCAAATAGTTATTTGAACCAAAATGATCATCAGGGTTTACAGAAGAACCGGCATCCAGACCTGTATCTTCCACATAATAGATACTGTTGCTCTCCAGGCTTCCGGTCAACTGGCCTTTATTAGATTCCTGGGCATTGAGCTGTGCCACAGAAAAACAGACCAACATCCACATTGCATATAATTTTCTCATTTCTTTTGTAGTTCTTTAAGCTTCTCCAATAATTCCAGTTCACTACCGGGAGTATAGCCTGAATGTGAATATACAATTTTGCCATTTCCATCCACAATATAAGTTTGTGGAGTAAGAGATACGTTCATAACCCGCTTCAGGTTCTGGTTCTTATCGAACAAACAGATAAAATCCCACCCAAACCCTTTGGCCATAGACCGGGCACGAGCCGTAAAACGGCTATCATCAATAGATACAGCAACAATATTAAAATCCACTTCTTCACGCCATTCTTCCAAGAGTTCATTCAGCGTGTTAAGTTCAGTGATACAAGGCTTGCAAGTCACTCCCCAAAAAGAAAGGATGAAAGGTTTTCCGTCAACCAATGTTTTAGTAGAAATTATTTCACCTCGAGTGTTTTCGACTTTTACATCAGGCAATACTTGAGCATAAGCCACAAGGGTAGAAAAAACGAAGAATACCCCCATTAAGAAACTGATTTTCTTCATCATATCGAGTATTTCTTAATTAATTACTGAAAAGGTACACCGGAATAATTCCGGTGTATCCTTTAAATAGTTTTTAATTGCCTACGATTATTTCTTAGGCATCTTAGTATGTAATTCAGCTGCTTTCTTCTGAATATTCTCTTTCAGAGAAATGGACTTTATAGTAGTCTCCGGCATCAGTGGCAATAATCCATCCTTTGTCCAAGGCAAACTAGTACGCATAAAGCGATTTCCTTTATGAGATGCAACCATTTCAGCTCTAACAGTTGTTTGCTCAAGTGCTTTCGCAATAGGAGCCATCTTCTTCTCCGGTTCTGTCCAACCTCTTGTCAGAGTGATTGGTGACGTAATCTTTGAAATGAAAACAGGTTGATTAACAAATGAATAGTAAGCCGGAGAAGGATAGCACATCACATCGTCAGCTTCAACACCTCCGATTGTAATCGTATTCTTATCAGAAGAAACTGTTACTGGGAAATGTCCCAAAGGAGCATTATCATAAACAGCAGAGTTATATCCCACGAACAATACTTCATAATTTTTCCATGCAGAAACAGGAGCAACACAACTCTGGTCGGCTGTCAGCTCAAGTTTATCTTTACCGTTCTCACCCTTACTGATTTCCAGGAATAGCTTCGGACCATAATCGTAGAATAGCTCTTCAGTGTCATAAGCCGAATAATCGAGATCACAGAATAAATCCCAAGCACTCATATATTCATGTGCTGCATCAAATCTCAAACCAACCAAACGGTTCTGTCCTCTGTATTTTCCGGCATAGCGTGTAGCTTCCGATTTATACTCATCAAAGAGTTCTGCCACTTTGGTTTTCGCATAAGCTTCAGCAGTAGCTTCATCCTGGCCATTCTTCATGGCACTTTCCTTGAAATAACTGAAGAGTGCATCATAATCTTTCGAGTCCATTGCACTCACAGAAGAAGGTCCCTGTTCGGGTCCGCCAGCAAGAGTGACCTTAAATGAGACTTTTTGGTCATACGTTCCGGTATAATCTTGCCATTGGGCCTGACATGTCGCAGTCCAATCCCCTTTCAAATCATCGAAAAGTGGAGAATCCACACGTTCTTTATCCGGTTCAGGCAAAGAAGTAGACTTCCCTTCATACACCGCCATTTTTTCATCTTCATTAAAGGAAGCTACCATAAGCATTGACTCTGTATGCTCCCAAGAAGTGAAGCCGATGTCATAACCATCATTACTATTAATTGCATTCATGATTTCGACCTCTGTAACATAATTACCATATGATTGCATCAGTTGCTCTTTAGTGGTACCCGAGTTCAACATAGGAGTCCACTCTTTCATATAATTCATCAGATATCTGATATATGAACAATTCTTATCCGGAGCTTTGATGTTAAACCATACCATCCAGGGATTTTTATCCGGGTCTTCTTTAGCAGTAATCTCCAGTTTTGCTTCCGGCTTTGTAGATTCAAACGGGGTGAAATCTATAATCTGAATACTTTGTACACTATAATCTTCACTGTATGTGCCTACAACAATCAGTTTATATGTTTTCCCCTTTTCAAAAGGAAGATAAGCTGGATTGGTAGACATAACCTGAGAGCCTGTATACATTTCATTATTAGTGAGTTCAAAAGTAGGTATACCTCTTTCACCACATATCGTAACATAATAATCATAATCTTCCTTTGTCATTGCGTCTACAACATAGGTGACAACATTTTCATCCGGAGTAATCGTGAAAGTAGCCGAACGTTCCGTTATTTTTGTTTTTTCAACGGTAATCTTACTCTCAACCAATGTTGAACCACCGTAGACATATTGCTTTGCATACTTACCATTAAACGTAACTGCCGCGTCAGAGCACTCTTCCGTATAGCCATCTGTCATCGGAGCAGTAGCCGACCGGGTAGTTTTCATCGGTTCCCAATCATCTCCGCCATCACCATAATCATATTCACACAATACATTGCCATCTGCATCACATTCTGCAACCAATATCACATAAGGATAGCCAGGTAACACCTGAATAGGAAAATCTTCATCCGGTACCGGATTTTCCTCCAAATATTCACCATCAACCAAGTTTATAGTCTTAGCACCTTTATACAATTGTCCATATGACACATAGTCACCATCAGTCATTCCAAATTGATCTTTTTGTGCCTGATACATATCACGAGCTCCAAAAGATAACTTATAGTAAGTATTTTCCGGCATCTCAATATGTAATTTTATACTATAAGGTTTTGTGTCTATAACTGTTATAAGGCGTGTATAAGCAGGCGTAGTAATCGTCTGCGACTTTACAATATACTCCGCACCCTTTTTCAAGGCAAAAAATACAGTATAAGTTTTATTCCCCTCCAAGCCATATACCGTAACCTCATTATCACCATCTTCCGCAGAAATAACTATATTATTTTCCTGTGCTTCAGCATAAATCACTTCTCCTGCGGGAGCAGTAGCATCAGCACCTTCCACTACCTGATAGGCAAAAGACTCCACCCCTCGAGTAGCCAGTTTAAACGTAGCAGAAGTTGCATACACTTCGCTCGTTTCATCCGTACTTGTTTGTGTTATAACAACACTTTCAGTTTCGTCATCGTCGTCAGAACAACTCCACATTCCCCCAGCTAAGACAAGTGTACTTAGCAGGAATAGACATCGATACAATTTTCTCATAAATCAAACAAATTAAATTAATAAATACACGAATCAGCAATCCATCATATTTTCCAATTCGCCAAAACAAGACCTCTATACGTAATCAATTATTCTTTTCATAAATTGTCCCGGGAATCATAAATATACAGTCCATAGTTGAGACATAACAGATACCAGCAGCCTCATAATTTCTACATTTCAGAATTTACAACCAGCAATTGTATCTTTCAAATAGAAGAGTAAAAATGATATTCTCTCTCCTTTCGAACATTTTCAAAAGGGAGGAACAGGTGATAGCATGAAATTATCATTAAAAGTGGCATCATTATAGAGGATTGATACTCTGATAGTACCCTCCAACTTTGAACTATTGCAAAAGCAACATACAAGAAATACAATGCAATAATTCACCAATGAAAGCGTTTTTTTTGCATTTGGCATATTCGTTATTTTATAATGTGAATAAGCTATTAAATATATCCTTCCAATTAGTCACATCAAAACATTTTATACAACTTCTCACTTACATTTATTTTGTAAATAAAAACAGTATCTCAGTCTTAGAAATAGCTAGTTCAAGAAGAACGTTTTTAAAACGCTTTTTATCTTGCCGATATACTCTACAGAGGCAATATTTTGATAAGTAATAAAAGGGGTAGAAAGAAAGTGTGCCAATATAACATATAAAAGATAATTTCATTCAATAATAGCGATTTGTATGCTCTTGAATAAGATTAGACTCAAACCTAAGAATAAATAGGTAGAAAACCAGATATGGAAATAAATGAATTATATAATAAAGTCACTTTATTATAAGTATTGTCTACATCGCAAGTAATACTCTCTATTTGATAGCATTAATAGTACTAAACTCACTTGTTTGATTACATTCTTCCAAAGTTCATTTTTATCACGTTAAAAAGATCATAAATGTATTGTTTTTACAAAAAAAACGCATATCTTTGTAACCGTAAGCTAAATGAAACTTAAAAAGTTCATTTAGCAGTTACAAGCGATGAGGCAGCTTACTTTCTTTGTATATATGCACATATATATACATTTAATATAAAAAAGAAAGTAAAAAGCGCCAAGTTCTTCTTGAACTTGGTAAGTTTATTTCTCTTTCAAAAACCATATAGTATCTCTACAAAAGTACCAATATTCTATAGAAATTATTTTTAGATATTTCTTCTATCTGTATAGAATACAAAAAACTTTATAAGAAGACAACTAACCACTACATAGCCAGTTGCCTTCAATAAATAATACATCAATATTTTCATCAGAGAGCAATGAGAGTGTATTGGCTCAGTTCATCTTAAGAAATATTGATAGATGGAAGAGTGTAAACTGCATTCCTGATAGCATAAGTATCCAAAAGGTAATCGCTATGCACAGAATAACCAACTTTCTTTTCTCGATCTAAGATGTAGAGTATCCCATTTGTATCCCTATAGCAAACACTACTTTCCATGAGCGGGGCATCATAATCAAACACCTTCATATATCGCTCAACCATGTCTGAAGAATTTTTATTAGATACTATTTTCAAACGATAAAACCGACTAAGCTGTTGCGATTTAGTATTAATCCATACATCCACATCAGGAACAACCTCATGGGATAACGTAATAAACTCATGATTTCTAGTATACAAATATGCATAGCATCTTACCGTCGGTTCCCAGAAACTACCCTTACCACATTGAAGTATGATTTGTGGCTCTTCATAATAAGGCTTCAGTCCATTGCCTCCCTTCATATACAGTCCTATTCTATCCTTCATATTCTTCTCCAAAATAAATTCAGAAATAGGTACTAGCCCTTCATCAGCTATATCTACAATACTATGAGTCGTTTTATCCGTCAGAGAAGCCATCCATTGAGATAAGTCAATATTCACATCTTCCAACTTCTGCGGAATAGTAAATATGGGATATGCTGGTGAACCTCCAACAGTTTCTATAGCCATAGACAACTCTGTCACTCCATTTTCTGTACTTGATCCTGAACCCGAAGAATTCTTACCAAAACTTAAGTCTGCTGAAGCCCCCACGTTTTTAAAGCTGAAACTCCCACTAATTTCATTATCCAATGCTTTTTCCTTTACAGCAGTAGTCGCCTCCTGTTTATAAAGACCTACATAAAAAGCGGTAGCCCGCCCACCGGTTATGAACTTTTTTAGAACAAAAGCACCATAATTATTATAGAACTCACTCATCGGTGTATTATACAATTCATCCTTAAAAGTCGTAGTCAGATAATTCTCCATTATTTTTGCTCTGATATTAGTGCTGTACTGCATTTCATAGACGTTTTGATCTATCGCAACATTTAGTTCTCCAAATACACCTTGCATATTATTGGTTACTGTTGAACTAAAAATCTCAGTCATCTTTTTTTATGTCCAATACTAAATAAACCAAGATTTATAGAAAATCCACTATTCACTTTCTTGGAAACTTGTGACTTTTCCAGATATCTGTCAAAGGAAGCGAAGGAGAATGAATTCATGACGCTATGCCCTGAATGAACGCCCCAAATAATCGCTAAAAGTCAACTTTGTGGCTCTTGTTGTTGGATCTAAAGGAGTGTATTGTCTCTGAAACAGAATGAGAGGAGAATTTGGAACACGCTCTTTTAACACTACAACATCTTCGTTAGAATCAGAAGGAAAGTTCTCATTTTCATTAGTACATGCACCCAATGCTATCGCAACAAGTGCCCAAAATAGCAGTTTTGTTTTCATAATATCTGAATTTAAGTTTAACAATATATGGACTTTAAAAGAATGATTTCTTCCAGCTTACTTCAGCATACTAAGATATGTACAGAAACTGCATGTTAGTATAGACAATAGCAGCTTGTGAGTTTTATTTGTGACTACAATTGCAAATATATACATTTTTTTTGCAAAAAAAAGAAAGACTATTAAAAAAAAGGAGCTATTAAGCTCCCTTTTTTAATCTGTTTAATATGTCAGTAATGGATTATTCTCCACCGCCACCGCCTTCGCCGCCGCCACCTTTCACATCATCATTACTGATGGTACGTGCAGCTTTCTTCACGCTGGCTTTCAATTCACCGATACGATAGCTAACGCTTACACCAAAGCGCTGACGAGTATACCGATTCCAGCTGTCCTGGGTAAATCCTACACCTTCTATACTTGAAGTAGGACTTGTGTACTTCTTAAAGAAGTTGCTGGCAAATGCTGACAATGTCAAACGCTTATTCAGGAATGACTTGTTCACACTCAATCCATAGTCAAAGAAGCTGCTACCCTTTCCTTGCAGCATGATCCAAGGTGTCTGACCATAAATATTCAAACTGATACGCCAGTCATGGGGCAAAGATTGCTGAGCACCACCATAGGCAAACAGATTCCAACCGTCATTCTTCAGTCCATTGGCACCTTCCATATAAGTATAGTTTCCGTAAAGGTTAGCATAAATACGAGTATTGGAAGTAGCATTCCAGTTTACATAACCACTCAGACTGGCATTTCTACTCTTACCAATATTCTGGTAAGTAGAATAAAGTACCTCTTTACCAGTAGGATTCTGCAAACCTTCGATTTCCGTATCCTTCACCTGCTCGGTTACTTGTTCAATACTATTGTTAGTAAAGCTGTAACGTGCTGAAAGATTGATGTTGAACTTCTGAGTAAAGTTACTGTAACTCAGATTGAATGAATGACTCTTTTCACTGTCGAGGTGAGAGTTACCCTGACTGATATTAGTAGGATTGCTATCATTCAGATAAGGATTCAGATACCAGATACCCGGACGGTAAATACGCATATTATAGCCGAAACGCAGGTTAGACATATCCGTCAACTTATAGCCGATACTTGCAGAAGGTACCACATCGTCAAAGTTCTTATTGAAGTCATCACCTCTGCCCAACAAGTATTTCACTTCCTGCTTGGTATGTTCATAGCGCACACCCAGTCTTCCGGAGATCTTCTTCACCCTCAGCCCATAACCCATATATGCAGCCAGAATGTCGTTCTGATGTTTATAATGCGAGCTATGCTCTTCATCCAGTACATAGTCTCCCGTAGTCCCTATTTGACGTTCATAACGGTCGTCTTCCGAAGAATTGTCACGGAGAATATATTTAGCTCCGGCTTCCAGTGTATGTATCTTGCCGATAGGCGTTGTATAGTCAGCCTGAAAAGTATGCTCCGTAGTATTCTGAGAACCATCGTTATTCAGGTCATACAAACGCTTCAGGAAGTCTTCCCAATCAGTAGCGGCATGCATGTCATTATAAGTGGAGTATGAATCCGAGGTCTGCGGGCTGGTATTAATCTTATAAGATAAGGTAAACATACGGTCTTTCACATGGAACATACGTTGATAGTCAACGCCACCGTCGATAGAATACCATGAGCTCTTGCTCCTGCCGTCTGAGACATAGCGATATAGCTCATTACTTGTACCGGGTGCAGTAGCCAGAGTATTGTTGATACTGGTACTATTGTTTCCACCGCCCCAGAGTCCGAATGACATAGAAACCAGACGCAAGGTATCAATTTCATAACTGGCTTCCATGCTACCTGACTGGAAATTACCATGTCCCTTGCTGCTACCGTCGTAGTCCAGGTCTGAAGAGCCTTCAGTAACATCACCTACCGTACGGCGATTTCCACCGGAATAACTACGTGGACGGTCATTATAATTATAATTGTAGCGTGCACTCACCGTCAGTTTACCACTCTTCACAGTACCGAACAAACCGCCTCCGGCTCCCATGTTACTAACATTTCCACTGAATGTAGCTGTATAACCTTCCAATCCGCTACCTACAGTAACGATATTCAGGATACCACCCACACCTTCGGCATCATACTTAGGACCAGGGTTCGTAATTACCTCAATATGCTTAATAGAGTTGGCAGGCATACTTTTCAGTACTTCTGTCGGATTGTTACTCATCATATTGTTAGGTTTACCATTCACATATACCTTAAAGCTACTACTACCGTTCACCTTGATGTTGTCTTCACCGTCTACCGTAACCAAGGGTACTTTACGAAGCATCTCCAATACAGAATTGGATTTTGAGTCAGGATCATCCTGCACATTATATTCTATTTTATCGATATCGGCTTTCACCAGTGGTTTTTGGGCTACCACTTCTACTTGTCCCAATTCATTGGAAGCATCCGTAATGTACAATGTTCCGAAATCAACAAGTTTCTCTCCGGCTTTCACTGTGAAATCTTTCACAATCGTGTTTCTACCAATGGAAGAAATCGTCATCACAAAATTACCTGTTCCAGGCACTTTCTCCTGAAACTTACCTTTCATGTCCGTAACCAGCATTTTCAAAGCATTCGCAGGAGCTTCTTTTTTTACGATTTTGATTGTGGCGTAAGGTTCTCCCTCCTGCGTCAGCGAGTCGAGCAAGACTCCTTTAATCTGGAACGTAGGCGCCGCATTCTGTGCCGCTACTAATGAGGATACCACCAACATAATGAGCAGCAAAGAGCATTTAATTTTCATTTCTGTTTTTGTTTGTTTGATGAATATTTAGTTGACTGTTTTTGTATTAGACGTATAATGTAGTCATTTTGTCACATGGATGCAGCAAAAATAGGCTCTTTTTCTTTATCTACGAGAATTTCGGAGTTAAAAAAGCACAAAGAAGAGGGGATAATAGAGAATTCTTGTAAGTATCCTGCTAAAATCTATAGCAAATAGAAGAAAAGAAGCAAACAGACATTGATTGCAATCACACCACCAAACCCACGCAATACCCACCGGCGCAACGGACTCTTCCCACCTGCAAAAAACAACGCATAGCACATATTTACGGCAATATTGCTCACAATAGCCTGCATACAGCAAGCCGTCACCACCATAACAGCAACTCCCGAACCTTGCAATAAATTCAAAATAAACGGAGTAATATCACTCAGCCCGGCAATAAACGATAGCACATTCAATCCACCAGTACCCGTATAAAGTAAAGTGTAATGCGTCACAATAGTGAATATCACAAACAGAACGGCAAAAATAAGTGCAACCTTAAATTCCAACGGGTTGCTGCTATCTTCTTCTTCAGCCTCTTCATCTGTTGACGGAACTTGTTTACGTTTCCGATGCAGATACCAGGCTACTCCGGCTGTCACTAAAGACATAATCAGCAAATATGGATAGATAGCGGCAAGAATTTCCTTACTGAATATACCTATTAATATAAGGAAACGGAGAAACATCATACTTACAGCCAACAACATGGCTGCTGCATATTCCGGCGCTTCCTGCGCAGGCGCCTTACGGCTCTTGCGTGCCAGCACGGAAATGGTTGCCGTGCTACTATATAAACCACCGATGATACCGGATACCAGAATACCGGATTCATGGAAAACATACCGCCTCAGCAAGTAAGACAAATAAGAGATGCCGGATACCACCACCGTAGCCAGCCAGACGGTATAAGGAGTGAGATTTATATCCGGTATCAGATTTTCGTTGGGCAACATGGGTAAGATAATACCACTGATGGCAAGGAACTTGGCTAGAGTGATCATTTCGTCATTCTTCATACGCTGCGCAAGTTCCGTAAAGGTATGCTTCAATTCTGTAAAAAGCAATACCGTCACCACCACCATCACATAAAACCAAGAAGGTTGCGTGTCCACAATGGGAGCAATACAATAAGTGATCAGTGCAATAATAATGGTAGTAACTCCGAATACATGGAATTGAGATTGCTTGACGTAATAATTCAGCCCGAGCAGCAGACCTAATATCGCTCCCCCACCCATAAACAAGCGATATTCCACCGGATCGAGAATATAAAGCAAATAACCCAGAATACCTATAAAAGTGAACGTACGGTCCGTACCGAACAAGGTAGTTTCACCTTCACGCTTCAAACTGATTTTCCGCTGTGAAAGACCTATCAATAAAGAGAATAAGGTTACCAGTACAAAAGTTACCAATTCTCTCGGCAGATATTCATAAAGTTTCTCCATTTCCTGCTCTAAATATATCTAATTAGCAGCCGGTTGCAAAGAGTTAACTTTCTGTTGACAAGAACTTAACTTCTTGCGGACAAGGCATTAACTTCCTGTCGACAGGCTGTTACACTTCACCAGGTCGTATAGGGACACTTCCTCAATTGTGAGTTATAGTAACGAATATCACCCGTCACCTCCTCACCTATGAAGTCCGGTTTCTCGAAAGCCTCGTCTTCCGAAGCCAATTCTACTTCAGCAACTACCAGCCCTTCGTTCTCACCGTAGAACTCATCCACCTCAAACGTATGCCGCCCGCTCCGTACCAGATAACGGGTCTTATCTATAACTCCCGGTTCACAGAGCTTCATCAGCTCCTCCGCTTCATTCAGTGGAATTTCTTTTTCCCACTCATAACGGCTGAGGCCTGAGGCATCGGAAGCACCTTTTATCGTAAGGTATCCCTTTCCGCTACGGATACGTACCCGTACGGTTCGGCCCCTTGCGCTACTGATATAACCTTGCACAATACGGCTTTGTTCATACGCCCTCGATTTATAATCCCCCGTCACGAGGAATTTCCGTTCTATTTCTTGTGACATCTATTTCTTATTTCCCCAAGAAAGAGTATCCTATCAGCATTACCAGCACCAATATCAATGCAGATACACCAATAATCAACAACACTTTCTTAGCTTGTTCTTCTTCTTTACGGCTATGCATAACCTTTTTCTTATTCTTTCCCATAATGTGCTTTTAGTATTAAAGTTCAACTGATAACAAAGTAACATGAAATTCGGGAAGTTTCCAAAATAAAAGAGAAAATTTATTCATATCAACTTAATATCTTCTCCCTACCTATCAAATATGATTCACTTAAAAAAAGAATGGGTATCACCTTTCCTTCATCAGGTGATACCCATTTACTGTATAGCAGAGTTTTGATTTATTCTCCTTGTCCTGCAAACTCCATCAGATACGCCTTGATGAAACCGTCTATCTTGCCATCCATCACTCCATTGACATCCGAAGTCTGGAAGTTAGTACGGTGGTCTTTTACACGACGGTCGTCGAATACGTAGCTTCGTATCTGAGAGCCCCATTCGATTTTCTTCTTACCGGCTTCCACCTTAGCCTGTTCAGCCATGCGGTGCTGAAGTTCTTTATCATACAGGATAGAACGCAGCTGACGCATTGCATTTTCACGGTTCTTGGGCTGGTCGCGGGTTTCCGTATTTTCAATCAGGATTTCTTCTTCCTCGCCCGTATACGGGTCTTTGAATTGATAGCGCAGACGAACACCAGACTCCACCTTGTTCACATTCTGACCGCCGGCACCACTGGAACGGAAAGTATCCCAAGAAATATTGGCAACATTAATGTTCACCTCGATAGTATCATCTACCAGCGGAGTGACAAAGACCGAAGCGAAAGAGGTCATACGCTTACCTTGCGCATTGTAAGGAGATACACGTACCAGACGATGCACACCGTTTTCTCCTTTCAGGTATCCATAAGCATAATCACCCGAAATTTCGATGGTGCAAGTTTTAATACCTGCTTCATCACCTTCCTGCAAGTTGGATATCACAGCTTTATAACCATTGGTTTCAGCGTAACGCAGATACATACGCATCAGCATGCTTGCCCAGTCCTGGCTTTCCGTACCACCTGCACCGGAGTTGATTTTCAACACACAGTCCATCTGGTCGGCTTCATCACGAAGCATATTTTTCAATTCAAGCTCATCAATAGCAGTGGAAGCCTTGGCATAAGCCTCGTCTATTTCTTCCTCCGTAACAAGTTCGTCTTTGTAGAAGTCGAAAGCCAGTTGCAACTCTTCCGATAATGTCTTTATTTCATTATAACCGGCTATCCATTGTTGCAAACCTTTCACCTTTTTCATCTGCGCTTCGGCAGCCTTCTGGTCATCCCAAAAACCGGGAGCCTGGGTACGCAACTGTTCTTCTTCTACCTGGATTTTCTTTCCTTCTATATCCAAATAGCGATAGAGTGCTTCGGTGCGCTCCTTTACGTCTTTCAGTTGTTCTATGGTAATCATAATCTATGAAAATAAACCTTCTAGTTAAAATATTTACTTTTTGCGTGCAAAGGTATGAAAAAAACGCATATTTTTGCAGTTATCAATCTAATAAGTCAGCTTATGAACAAACTATTCCGACAAATTGGTTTAATGCTTATCCTACTGGTAGCGATAAGTTTAGGAAGTTGTACTTCAAAGTACAGTTATGAAACAGTTCCCAATGATCCGCTGAAAGCGCGTATCTACACTCTGGATAATGGTCTGAAAGTTTACATGACCGTCAACAAGGAAACACCGCGCATACAGACGTACATTGCCGTACGTGTAGGTGGAAAGAACGACCCTGCAGAAACAACCGGGTTAGCTCACTACTTTGAGCACCTGATGTTCAAAGGTACCACAAACTTCGGTACCCAAAACTACGAGATTGAGAAACCTTTGCTCGACCAGATCGAAGCACAGTTTGAAATCTATCGTAAGACTACCGACAGTCTTGAGCGTAAAGCTATTTATGCAAAAATAGACAGTATCTCTTACGAAGCTTCCAAGTATGCCATTCCTAACGAATACGACAAGCTGATGGCTGCCATCGGTGCCAACGGAACGAATGCCTATACCAGCTTCGACGTAACTTGCTATACAGAAGATATCCCCAGCAACCAGATTGACAACTGGGCCAAAATCCAGGCAGAACGTTTTGAAAATTGCGTAATCCGTGGTTTCCATACTGAGCTGGAAACAGTTTATGAGGAAAAGAACATGTCACTGACCCGCGACCCGCGTAAGGTATACGAGGCTGTACTTTCTTCTCTTTTCCCACACCATCCTTACGGCACACAGACCGTACTTGGTACACAAGAAGACCTGAAGAATCCTTCTATCACCAATATCAAGGAATATTATAAGAAATGGTATGTGCCCAACAACATGGCTATCTGTCTTTCAGGTGATTTCGATCCCGATCAGATGATTGCAACCATTGATAAGTATTTCGGTGGTTTGAAACCGAATCCTGATCTGCCGAAACTGGATTTACCGAAGGAAACTCCAATTACAGCACCTGTTGTACGTGAAATTTTAGGTCCGGATGCTGAAAGCGTTGCCTTGGCATGGCGTTTTCCCGGAGCAGCAGACAAAGACGTAGAAACCTTACAAGTGGTTTCCCAAATACTTTATAACGGACAGGCCGGTTTGATAGACCTGGATCTGACACAACAGCAAAAGACCCTGAGCGCTTATTGTTATCCGATGACTATGAGCGACTACAGTGCATTCATGATGCAGGGACGCCCCAAACAAGGGCAGACATTGGACGAAGTCAAAGACCTCTTATTGGGCGAATTGAAAAAACTCCGCGAGGGTGACTTTGACGAAAAGATGCTGGAAGCCAACATCAACAACTTCAAGCTGTATCAGATGCAACAGTTGGAAAACAATGATGCACGTGCAGATATGTTCGTTGAATCATTCGTAAACGGTAGCGACTGGGCGGATGAAGTGACTGCTCTCGACCGCATGTCTAAACTGACAAAAGATGACATCGTAGCTTTTGCCAACAAATATTTGAAAGATGATAACTATGCCGTTATCTACAAGAAGCAAGGCAAAGACCCGAATGAGAAGAAGATGTCGAAGCCTGAAATCACTCCTATCGTGATGAACCGCGATACAGTCAGCACTTTCCTGAAAGAAATTCAGGCAAGCGTAGTGACTCCTATTGAACCGGTATTCCTGGATTATTCCAAAGACCTCACCCAGTTGAAGGCTAAATCGGATATTCCTGTACTCTACAAACAAAATACAACGAATGACATCTTCCAGTTGATTTACCTTTTTGATATGGGTAACAACAATGACAAGGCATTGGGTACTGCCGCTCAATATCTGGAATACCTCGGCACAGCCGACATGACTCCGGAAGAAGTAAAAAGCGAATTCTACCGCCTTGCTTGTTCATTCTTCGTATCTCCGGGTGCAAAACGTACTTATGTAGTGCTCTCCGGCCTCAGCGAGAACATGCCTGCTGCCATGGCTCTCTTCGAAAAACTGATGGCAAATGCCAAAGTTAATCCGGAAGCTTACACCAATATGGCTAATGATATCCTGAAATCACGCAAGGATGCCAAGCTGAATCAGATGCAAAATTTCTCACGCTTGGTGACTTATGCCACTTATGGTCCGAAGTCTCCGTCAACCAACATATTGACCGAAGCTGAACTGACTTCTATGGATCCACAGCAACTTGTAGACCGTATCAAGCAGTTGAACAGCTTCAAACACCGTATTCTTTATTATGGCCCCAATAATCAGGATGAATTACTTGCCATCATCAATAAAGAACATCAGGCTCCGGAAACATTGAACGAAATTCCGGAAGGAAATAACTTCGAACCGTTGCTCACACCGGAAACGAAGATTTTCATTGCTCCGTATGAAGCTAAGCAAATTTATATGTCACAAGTCTCCAATAAGGGAGAGAAATTTGATCCTGCTGCAGAATCAGGCCGTCAATTGTATAACGAATACTTTGGTGGTGGTATGAATTCTATCGTATTCCAGGAAATGCGCGAAAGCCGCGGTCTGGCTTACTCAGCATGGGCCGGTATGCTGAAACCGTCTTACCTGACTGATCCCTACACTCTCCGTACGCAGATTGCTACGCAGAACGATAAGATGATAGATGCAATCAATACATTCAATGATATCATCAACAACATGCCTGAATCAGAAGCTGCTTTCAAACTTGCTAAAGATGGTATGATTGCCCGCATGCGTACTGACCGTACCATCAAGATGGATGTCATCTGGGATTACATCAGTGCTCAATACTTGGGACAGAATGTGGATAGCCGCATCAAACTGTACAATGATGTGCAGAACATGACGTTGCAGGATGTTATCGACTACCAGAACAAGTGGATCAAGGGACGTACATATACTTATTGTATTCTTGGTGACAAGAAAGAATTGGATATGGAAAGTCTGAAGAAGGTAGGTCCGGTGATTGAACTGAAGCAGGAAGATATCTTCGGATACTAAAATTTCCGACAAATAAAAGCCAAAAGGGTTGTACATAATGTACAACCCTTTTTTTGTTAGCAATTTTCCTTGACTTCAATCTATAAATACTCCTTATTACACAAAAAATCCCCCTTCACCGTTGTATGATTCCGTACTTTTGTCCACGTATTCATATTTTATCACATATCAAAGAACATAAGACAACCCATGAAACGTTTATCTATTTTTATTGTGGGAATAATGATGGCTGTGGTAGCCATGTCCCGCACATTCGACATGAAACAGTTGGGAGCAGATGCCAAAGGTATCAAGTCCTGTACGGAACTGATCAACCGAACCATTGAAAAAGCAGCTTCGGAAGGTGGCGGAACTATTTATTTTCCTGTCGGAACTTATCTGACTGCTACCATTCACATGAAAAGTAACATAACGTTGTACTTGGAATCGGGTGCAGTTTTGCGTTTCTCCGACAAGTTTGAGGATTATCTGCCCTTCGTCACCTTACGTTGGGAAGGTACTGTGATGAAAAGTTTATCACCACTGATTTATGCACACTCAGCAGATAATGTAACCATTTCCGGACGCGGTACACTGGATGGAAACGGATTAAAGTGGTGGCTATGGGAATTCGATACCCGGAAAGTGATAAAAGAAAACGGCGGCAAACTCCCTACCTTGGATAAATTGCAGCAGATGTGGGTGGACGCTAATAAAGATCTGGAAATATCCGACTATTATAAACCCTCATTGGAACGCCGTATGTTCCGCCCGCCTTTTATCCAGTTCTACGAATGTACCAACATCCTTATCGAGAATGTGAAGATCATAAACTCTCCTTTCTGGACTATCAATCCGGCATTTTGTGATAACGTTACAATACACGGGGTTACTATCAATAATCCGTCAAGCAATCCCAAAGGTCCCAATACGGATGGCATCAATCCGAGTTCCTGCCGGAATGTACGCATCTCCGATTGCTTTATCAGCGTTGGGGACGATTGTATCACCATCAAATCCGGACGTGATGCTGATGGACGTAAATATGGAAAAGCCTGTGAGAACATTACAATCACCAACTGCATCATGCTTTCCGGGCATGGTGGAGTAGTCATCGGTAGTGAAATGTCAGGTGGAGTAAAAAGAGTGGCAATATCCAATTGTGTATTCGACGGGACTAATGCCGGTATCCGGTTAAAAGCATCCCGTGGGCGCGGTGGTGTAGTAGAAGATATCCGGGTAGATAATATTGTAATGAAGAATATCCAGGGAGATGCCTTTATCTTCGACTTATTTTATGACCGTTTATCGAAAGTGGAGCCTGTAAGTGAACGTACACCTATCTTCCGCAATATTCATTTGAGTAATGTCACAGGAAATGATATAAAACGAATAGGATATATAAAAGGAATTGAAGAGATGCCTGTATCAGAACTCTCCTTTTCCAATATGAATATAGTAGCCGAACAAGGATTTAAAGCGGAAACAGCAACAGATATACGATTTAACAATGTCAGCTTTACAGTGGGCGAAGGACCATCATTCGACTTCAGACAATGCAATGGCATATTCCTGAATGATGTACGTTCAAAGAAGCCGATTACCAATCAGCCGGTAGTAAATATAGAGAAGGATGTGGAGAATGTGAATATCATTCATTGTGACTCCACACAGATCATGAGAAAATAACTTCCAACAGATGATATACAAATTACGCGGATCTTTAAGTGACCCGCGTAATCTGATATTCAAGAAGTACTCTTTATTACTATTTTATAGTAACTAAAGTTTGTTGCAAAGATTCATCCTCCGAACTACCACCTACCATAATATCATAAGTTCCCGAACAGACTCTCACTGTATTGGTTTGTTCATCCCACCACTCCAGTTCCTTATCTTTCAAATCAAACTCTATGTTAGTAGTCTGTCCGGCTGGGATAAATACACGCTTGAAAGCACGTAGTGTTTTTACAGGACCTTCCGCATCACCTTGTTTTTTAAGATAAACTTGAACGACTTCTTCACCGTCGCGTTTTCCCGTATTTGTGACCGGAACAGTTAACTTCAAAGTTTGTCCGGCAGTAACCTCGCTCTTATCAAGAACAACTTTATCATAACTGAAAGTAGTGTAACTCAGCCCATATCCGAATGGGAACAACGGGGTATCCTGCATGTATCTATAAGTTCTCCCGGCCATATTATAATCTTCGAAATCAGGAAGCTGAGATACATTTCGATAGAATGTTACCGGTAATCTACCCGCCGGATTATAATCGCCAAACAGCACTTCGGCAACTGCTGTTCCACCTTGTTGTCCCGGATACCAAGCCTGCAGAATGGCTTCACATTTCTTAGTTTCAGGTTCCAATCCGATAGGAGATCCGGAGCAGTTAACCAGGACAATCTTTTTGCCGGCACGGTACAAAGCATCAATCAGTTCACGCTGAACTGCCGGAAGTTCAATATCCGTACGGTCACCTTTCTTAAAGCCAGGCAGGTTGACTCCCATTTCTTCTCCTTCAAGACTGGGAGATATGCCACTTGCAAAAATAACGATATCTGCCTCCTTCACTTGCTCGACGGATTTCTGAATATCGACCTCTCTCTTGAAGCCAAGATCGAAGTTTAACTGAGCATCACTCCGAAGATATTCAAAATCGAGTTCTATATCATAGGATTGACCGGCCTGTACTTTCATGGCATGAGTCGTTTTACGGGCACCATGCTTATTAGAGAAACTTTTCACCTCTTCTCCATTTACACGAAGACGCCCGTTTCCATAACAGTATACTTCAAGTACGATTTCTCCGGATTGTACAGGAGTAAATACACTATTATAAGTAGCAGAGAAGTCCGTCAGATTTACTCCCGGAGCGAAAACCGTGGCACCCGAAGTGCAGAAACGGAAAGGAGTGGTGACCTGAGTAGTAGTCACAGGACTACCTTCACGCGTCAGATTATTCCAGTAACGGGCAGTGAAACCAGGGCCATCCACCGACTTACATTGGCTGAATGCACTATGAATCAAGGTTCTTTCTACCCACGGGCAACCTTGTTCATAAATCAGTTTATCATCAGCGCCGAGCAAATTCCGCACTCCATCCAGAATAGTTACGGTGTGCGGCGGCATTCCATTGTAATTTCCCCATTGCATGACAGAATCATTGGCATTGGGGCCCATAACAGCTACTGTCAGCCCTCCACGCCTCAACGGCAAAAAGTTATCCTTATTCATCAGTAACGTCATGGACTTACGGGCTATTTTCAATGCCAATGAATCATGGGCAGCAGAAGCAACTACAGAGAAAGGTATTTTTGCCCAGGATACTTTTTCCAAATCATCCATCTCTCCCAGCTCAAAACGAGCTTTCAACAAACGCCTCACGGAAGTATTTACTTTTTCTTCAGAGATCAACCCTTTTTTTACACTTTCCACCAAAGCTTTATAGCTGGAACCACATTCCAAATCAGTACCACTCACTACAGCTGCGGCAGAAGCAGACTCAGCATCCGGATGCGTGTGGTGTCCACGGTCATTATAAAAATCGGCAATGGCACCACAATCGGACACAACTATACCATCAAATCCCCATTCATCGCGTAAGATTTGCATTAACAAGCGGTTGCTGCCACAACAAGGTTCACCTTCAAAACGGTTGTAAGCGCACATCACTTCTTTTACTTCTCCTTCTTTCACTAAGGCTTCGAAAGGTGGCAAATATGTTTCATACAAATCGCGAGGTTTGATATTCTCTGCATTAAAAGAATGGCGGTTCCATTCGGGACCGGAGTGTACGGCAAAGTGCTTGGCACAAGCATGCAACTTATCATAGTTTCCGTCTGCAGGGCCCTGCAACCCTTTTACTACCATTACTCCCATCCGGCTTGTAAGATAAGGGTCTTCGCCATAGGTTTCGATACCTCTCCCCCAACGCGGGTCACGATAAATATTGACAGTAGGCGTCCACATAGTTAATCCCTGATAACGCTCACGGCTGTCTTTAGATGAATAATAAGTATTCTTGGCACGCGCCTCATCAGACACGGCAGTGAATACATCATATACCGTTTCGGGGCTAAATGACGCAGCCATACCTATAGGCTGAGGAAAAACGGTAGCTAACCCTGCACGAGCAACCCCATGCAGTGCCTCATTCCACCAATTATACGGTTTTATATCCAATCGTTCCACGGGACGGGAACCATCCATCATAAGTTGTACCTTTTCTTCCAGTGTCAGTTCTTTCACCAACAGGTCTGCACGTTCTTCAGGAGACAATGAGGTGTTTTTGTAAGATACTTGTCCACAACCGGTCAAGACTAAAATAGGTAATAGATAAAAAAGTTTCTGTTTCATACTTTAAAGCTCAATTAATAGAACTTTGCAAAAGTACAAAACAGAAACTTCTTTTATGGGGAAATATTAGTTGTTGAAGTGTATTTTTTTACTCTTCGTACATCTTATCTATCAACTCCTTGTAGTTCTTTGCAACTACAGGGCGCTTCAACTTCAAAGTATTAGTCAGTTCACCACGTTCCATGCTGAAAGGTTCGGGTAAAAGAGTAAAGCGCTTCACTTGCTCATAGTGTGCAAACTGCTGTTGCAAGGTATCTATGCGAGCACGGAACAAACCGATCACCTTAGGATGCTGCAGCAGTTCTTCCATATTCTTATATTCAATCCCTTTTTCCTTGGCATAATCTTTCACGAAGCCATAGACCGGAACAATAAGGGCAGACACAAATTTACGCTGGTCGGCAATAATGGCAATCTGATCAATGTAACGATCAATAGCCAGTTTCGTCTCCAACGCTTGCGGACTGACATATTTACCATTGGAAGTCTTGAACAAATCCTTGATACGTTCAGTCAGATAAAGCTGATCACCTTTCAGGTAACCGGCATCACCGGTATGGAACCAGCCATCTTTATCAATAGCAGCAGCAGTAGCTTCCGCTTTTTTATAATAACCTTTCGTGATAGTCTTTCCACGCAGAAGTATTTCGTTCTCCTCGCCGATTTTCACTTCCACATCGGGCATTATCGTACCTACCGAACCTATTTCATAACCTTCGTTGAGGAAACAGGAGACAGTAGCCGTCGATTCGGTCAGACCATAACCAACCAACATGTTGATGCCTACCGAATGAACAAATTCACAGATTTCATCGGGCACGGCAGCCCCCGCAGTAGGGAAGAAATTACCATTCTCAATACCAATCGTCTTTTTCAGTAAAGCATAAACTGTCTTTTCGTAGAACTTATATTTCAGTTGGTTCATCAATGGCGGAGTTTTACCTTTACGCAGATAATCTATGTTATGTATCTTACCTACCTTAATGGCATCCAGCATCATAGCTTTCTTCAAGCCTGTTTCCTGAGCAATCTTCTCCTGCACACCGGCATACACTTTTTCCCAGAAACGGGGAACACTACACATCAATGTCGGACGGATTTCTTTAATGGTAGTCTGGATATCCACAGGACGGAGGTTAATGCAAATCTGCACGCCTTTATGAATACAAAGATATGTCCATGCTTTCTCAAAGACATGTGTCAAGGGAAGGAAATTCATGGAAACATCCTGATCAGTCATATCCACCAGACGGATATCATGGATACGGAAAGCCTCCATATAGTTAGAGTGATGCAACATTACTCCCTTCGGTTCGCCAGTAGTACCGGATGTATAAAGAATGTTCGCAAGGTCATCATCCGATGCACGGGAAGTGCGTTCTTCCACGATATCGTTGTTCGGCAAACCTTTTCCTGTTTCCAGGAACTCGTCGAAATAGATGGAAGTCATATCACGAGGGTCGCGTACAACAGCCCGGTCGAAGATGATCAATTGCTGCAATGATTGACAAAAGCCAAAAACACTGAAAGCCGCATCATACTGGAATTGCTCGCCTACGAAGATGTAACGTATCTGAGCATCATTGATAATGTACTGTGCCTGTGCCGGTGAACTGGTAGCATACAGAGGTATGGTCACTGCACGGTTAGCAAATGCCCCGAAATCCACATAAAGGCATTCGGGCTTGTTCTGAGAAAAGATTCCTATGTTTTCTTCCTCCTGCACTCCTAACTCTACGAGTGCATTCGCAACTTGTCGAACTGTTTGTGAGAATTGATTCCAAGTGATGGGTATCCACTGCGACGTTTCGTAATCCCTGTATTTCAGAGCCACCTTGTCGCCATACTTCTCTGCCCGTCGATGTACGAGGACAGATAAATGATGATAAGTCATATTATTCATATATTGGTAAATACGGCACAAAGGTAGTGGTTTCATTTGAAACTATTTCTATATTGAGAATTAAATATTTAGTATATACTTCCGCAATATTAGTACTATCCTACTATAAAAAAGAAGTGACTACCCTACATTTTTGTTCGTTTTTCCAAAGAAATACAAATATATGTATATATTTGCACCCAATAGTTTTTCAAATATCAATACAATAACTTAACTGACATGAAAAAGATTCTAGCATTAGTCGCCATACTGGCGATAGGTTTAGGGAGTGTAAACGCACAGGAAAGCCTCAGATGGGGTGTCACGGCAGGTATGAACAGTAGTAAATACTCCAATGATTTTTTGAATAGCAGAACAGGCTTCCACGTAGGTGTAAAGGCAGAAATGGCATTGCCGCAAGTTGCTGAAGGTGTTTACCTTGAATTTGGCGGACTATTGACATCGAAAGGTGCTAAGTTTAACTATGGCTCATTGGTAAATCTCAAGCTTAATCCCTATTATCTGGAAATTCCGGTTCATATGGGATATAAATATGTCATAAATGAAAACTTTGCTGTCTTTGGAAATGCAGGCCCTTATGCTGCTATCGGCGTATTCGGTAAAATTAAAGCCAAAGCTGACCTTAGTAGTGCTGGCGGAAACATAGATTGGGAAGAATGGGGGATAGATCCCAGTGATTTAAAAGGTGAAGGATCTGAAAACATATTCGGAAAGGATAAAATGAAACGCTTTGATTTAGGCTTAGGAATTAAAACAGGCGTTGAATTCAATCAGAAATATCAAGTCGCTATTAGCTATGATTGGGGATTGCTTGAAACAATAGACGATAGTGATTGGAAAAACCGTAACCTAATGATTTCCTTCTCCTATATGTTCTAAACAAATATAAGACAATCAGAAAAGGGTGTCAGCAAGCACCCTTTTCTCTTCCCTTCTCTCCTTCTTCCGTACCCTTTTATTCATAAGTACCAATAGCCGAAGAGGCATTTTTATCCTGTCTATTAAGCATATTTCAGTATTTATCCGTAAGTTTGCATCACAATAATTTAACTGATTGAGATATGACTTACGATATACCTACAATGGTTTCTGAGGCAACCGGAGTTCTTAAGTCTCTGATTGCGATTCCTTCCATCAGCCGCGATGAAGAAAAAGCGGCTGATTATCTACAGAATTATATAGAATTGCAAGGCATGGCAACCGGGCGAAAAGGCAATAATATCTGGTGTCTCAGCCCGATGTTCGATTTAAATAAACCTACATTGTTACTAAACTCACATATTGACACCGTGAAAGCCGTGAACGGTTGGCGAAAAGATCCGTTTACTCCAACCCAGGAAAGCAACGGAAAACTATACGGGCTGGGAAGTAATGATGCCGGTGCAAGCGTTGTCAGCCTATTGCAAGTCTTTCTGCATCTTTGTCGCACTACACAGAAGTACAATCTCATTTATCTTGCTTCCTGTGAAGAAGAAGTGTCCGGAAAGGGTGGTATCGGGTGTGTATTACCGGAACTTCCTCCGATCCACTTTGCCATTGTAGGCGAACCTACAGAGATGCAGCCCGCCATTGCAGAAAAGGGACTAATGGTACTGGATGTAACTGCTTACGGTAAAGCCGGACATGCTGCACGAAACGAAGGAGACAACGCTATATATAAGGTATTAGAAGACATCGCTTGGTTTCGTGACTATCGCTTTGAAAAAGTCTCTCCGCTGTTAGGGCCTGTAAAAATGAGTGTAACACAAATAAATGCAGGTACACAGCACAATGTCATTCCCGACCGCTGCACTTTTGTAGTAGATATCCGCAGCAACGAATGTTATAGCAATCAGGAACTATTTACTGAAATACAAAAACATATTTCTTGCGAAGCCAAAGCACGTTCGTTCCGCTTAAGTTCTTCTCACGTAGAAGAACAACATCCGATAATACAGCGTGCCGTAGCAATGGGACGTGTACCTTTTGGTTCTCCTACCCTCTCCGACCAGGCACTAATGTCATTTCCCTCGCTCAAAATGGGTCCGGGAAAGAGTAGCCGTTCACACACGGCAGATGAGTTCATTTTCATTCAGGAAATAGAAGAGGCTATCGGGTTATATCTGGAACTACTGGACGGAGCAACCATTGATATCTAATCCCTCCCACTTCCATATAAGGGGATAAAGACATCTGACATAAGGGACAAAGACATCAAAGCCAAGAGATTATCGCATCAAGATACTGGCAGTTTCAGGTGCTAACCAAGGTTGACAGGCCTGTTAACCTTGGTCAACGGGCCTGTTAACTGCCGTTGACAAGCCTGTCAACCTTGGTTAACACCCGATTATCCTTTAGGAAAAATAAAAGAATCAATAAGGTAAAACAAAACTATACCTGATACGCTACCTATTCAGCCACGGCTCCGGATTCAGTTTCTCCTTCTCCTTACGCAACTGGAAGTGCAGCACTGTACGTCCATTGTCTGCACCATCCGAGAATACTTGTCCGAGAACTTGCCGGATAGTTACAGTATCGCCCGTCTTCACTGAGGCTGAAGATAAATTACAGTAGACAGATATGTAGTTTCCATGACGGATTAAGATATTGAAAAGGCCGTTCAGTTGGAAAACAGCAGCCACCTTTCCATTAAAGATAGCACGTGCCTGTGCACCGGGCTTGCCTTGAATATCTATCCCTTTATTATCCAGTTTCACATTACGAAGCCCCTCTACAGAATACTGCCCATAGCGGCTGGTTATAATATAAGGTCCGGTAATAGGCATTGGCAACTTGCCACGGTTACTGACAAAGCTACCGGAAAGTTCCCGGTCTGCCTTATCCATCGTATAGGTTTCAAGAGGCGCCGCTTTCTTCGTTGTAGCCTTTTCGGAAGAAGAATTTACAGCCGATTTCGTTTCTTTAGCAGCAGCTTTTTTACGGGCAGCAGCTTCCTTGCGGGCTTCTTCAGCTGCACGTTTACGGGCTTTCTCTATTTCCTCGGCTATCAAACGATCGATACGTGCATTCAGCTGGTTGGCTTCCTTACGCTTTTTATTGAGTTCATTTTGCAAACCGCGTTGTTTCTTCTGCAGGTTGGCCACCAAAGTCCTCTTTTCTTTTTCCTGAACTTCCAACTTTTCTTTCTCGACTTCACGCTCTTTCAGTAAACTGGCTTTCGCTTTCTTTACCTGTTGCAGTTCTGTTTTCTTTTGATTGACCTGTTCTTGTTTTTTCAGAATCTCTTCGCCTTGCAGACGCTGATAGTCGGCATATTCACGTACATAGCGCAAACGGCGATAAGTCTGCGACAGTGTTTTGGCCGAAAGAATAAAAAGAAGTTTATCTTGAACGGAACGATTCTTATACAGATATTGGACAGAAGACTCATACTTCTTTTTCTTATCCTTCAAGTCATTTTCGAGGCGGACTAGCTGACGTTCCAGTTTGGAGAGTTCACGATCTATAGTCTCCATATCATTATTGATGGCAAGGATGTACCGTTTCCGTTCTTCTATCTGTCCGGTAAGGGCGGCAAGCCCGTTCAACTGGCTACCTACATCTTTCTTTGTAGTGTTCAAGAGTGTTTCCGACTCAGCTATCTGCTTTTGCAAAGCGCCCCGTTTACTTTCCAACTCTTTTATCATCTTGTTGGATTGGGCGCAAAGCGGCAGAGCCAGACAGAAACAACCTATGAAGATACAAAGAAAATGTCTCATAACTTCGCCAGCATCTCTAAAAGTTCAGTCCATTCAACTTTAGTATATCTGGAAGACACCTGAGTAGGTGTCAACGATATCTCTTTGTTCGAGAAGTCAGTAAGAACAATTTTACCTTTCTCTAAAGAAGGGATACCCAATTCTTTGCCCGTCAAAGTGGCCTTACCACCGGGTTTGGCAGCATCAAAAAGAATCTTTTCCAGATAGGCAAAGTCTGCCTTCCTAGGCAGGATGTCTTTCAATTCTTTGCGGGTAGCCTGAACATAACGTTTTCCCATACGATCTACAACCAGTACATCGTTGGGAGTGATTTCCAATCGAGCTATTTCACTGCGAAGAATAGGCATCAAAAAAGAAAGTTGCATACGTTCTCCGCTCACAAGCTTCATTGTACCATTCACTGTAACTGTACCTCCTTTATTAGGAATGGTCAGTTGTACCTTAGAAGACAAATAGCGGGGTTCTCCTGTTGATGAAGTCATTTTCCGGGAAGTCTTACAGCCGGAAAGACCTAGCACTAGACTTAGGAGAAGCAAAAAGGGCAGGATACGAATACATCCTGCTGTGCTGTATTTGCTGTGTAATACTCTCATTCTGGTATATATTTCTTTTTCTCAATCTTCTTTTTCAATGTTTTGGACTCACTGCCCATTTCCTGGGCCTGATTCCAATACTTCAAGGCACCGTCCACATCACCGGTCATATAATAGATATCACCGCAATGCTCTACAATGGTGTCACTCTTATCACCCTCATTCTTCATAGCATCGTCTATATAAAGGCGTGCTTCAGCATAATTACCTTTCTCAAATAAAATCCAGGCATAAGTATCCAGGTAAGTAGAATTATTCGGCTCAGCCTTCACGGTTTTATAACTCATTTCCTCCGCTTTATCCAGATCACGACGTTCCAGAGAAAGATAATAAGCATAGTTATTCATGGCTCCGATATTCGCCGAATTGTAAACCAATGCAGAATCATAAGCGGCATAGGCCTCTGCATTCATCTTTTTCGTATGATAAATATCACCCATGATGGCATAGAAATCCGAAACGACTTCTTTCTTGCTCTTTTCCGTAATGTTTCCCAATGCCTTCTGGCAAACGGCAAGTGCATCGTCTGCCCGTTCTGCCTGATTATAAGCTATAGCAAGATAGAAATAGAATTCCAACATATCCGGATTGGATTCAACACCTGCCTCACAAAGCCGGATCACTTCTTTATAATCTTCTTTACGAACCGCTTCCCCCAGAAGCGTCATACGGGCGGCTGTGTTGGTAGGATCTATGTCCAACACCTGTTCCAGCACAGGCATTGTTTCTTTATTCATCCCTTTGGAAAGGAGATATTGGGCATAGAGCATAGGCATTTGTGCATCGTCCTGATCCTGTTCCAGGATACGGTCGAAAAGAGTAATCACACGAGTACTATCCTTGCCTGCCCGTTCATTCTCAACCACAAACTGGCGCATCACATTCAGTTTAGTATCGGAAGGTACTTTCTTGTTCAACAAAAGGGTATCCAATTGCTGTTCATAGAGTTCTTTCTGTCCGGTCTGCTCATAGTAGGATGCTAATGAGTACATGGCCATGGCATTATCCGGTTCGGTAGCAAGTACTTTCTTGTACATGTTGTAAGCTTCATCCTTCTTGCCATTCTGCATATAGACATCCCCCAGCACTACCTGATAACGCATATCCATCGGATATTCTTCCACCAGACTTTCAATCTCACGGAAAGCACTCTGATTATCTTTCATCTGCAAGTAGATGCGGAATTTCTCCATACTGAGCTGCTCGTTCTTACCCATTTTTTCTTCCAGACGATTCAGAGTAGTAATCACATTATCATACTCTTCCAAACGATTATATATTTCCAGTAAGCCGTACAGAGCATCCATCTTATCCGGGAAGCGGGTGACCATGCTTTCCAGCAAGTCAGTAGCCTTTTGCATCTCGTTTTGTTGCTGGTACAGACTTGCCAGTCCCTGACTATACCAGTAATTATCCGGATCATTCTCCACAGCTTTTTCTAAAGCTGCCTGTCCCTGAGGAACTTGTTTGAGGAACATGTAATATTGCGATATTTCATATAGAGCCGATGACGCATTCGGATTGATGCTCAGACAGTGCTGCAACAAATCGAAAGCAGCTCCATAATCATTTTGCATCTTCAGGCGGGAGGCTTCCAGAAAGAAGTAATCGTATTTACGCTGTTGTTCGGGCGTAAGCACAACCTGCGTCTTCATCCCTTTCCGTTGCTTCTTACCTCCCTGACGGGAAGTGCCACACGATACAAGTAACGCGCACAATAGGAAAAGCGATAGTATGTTAAATCTAATCTTCATCATCAGTTGCATTTATCAATTGTTACACTCCCGTATGGCCGAAACCACCGGCACCGCGCACCGTTTCATCCAACACTTCCACTTCCTGCCAGGTGGCTTGTTCGTGGCGTGCTATCACCATCTGGGCTACACGTTCCCCATCTTCTATCACAAAAGTCTCCGATGACAGGTTTACAAGGATGATGCAAACTTCCCCACGGTAATCGGCATCAATCGTTCCCGGAGAGTTCAACACAGTAATACCTTTCTTTATAGCCAAACCACTACGAGGACGTACTTGTGCTTCGAATCCCGGCGGCAGGGCAATATATAATCCCGTAGGTACCAAGCAACGCTGCATCGGAGCTAACGAAATAGGTTCTGAAAGATTAGCACGGATGTCCATTCCTGCGGACAGTTCAGTGGCATAAGCCGGAAGCGGATGTTTCGATTTATTAATGATTTGTACGTTCATATTCAAGTCGTTTACTATATTAACGGGCGAAAATACGGAATTTGAAGCAAAATAATGATACATTTGCAGTTAAATAATAACAAAGTAACCATGATGAATTGGAATACCCTCATATCTGCCAAGCGTTTCGGACTGGAAGAGTTTCATCAGGAGCGTCACGAAAACCGTTCAGAGTTCCAGCGTGACTATGACCGTCTCGTTTTTTCAGCTCCTTTCCGCCGCTTGCAGAACAAAACACAAGTCTTTCCCCTTCCGGGTAGTATTTTCGTACACAACCGCCTGACACATAGCCTTGAGGTATCCTGTGTAGGCCGCTCATTAGGGACTGATGTAGCCAAGGCAATCCTTGCCCGTCAGCCCGAACTGCAAAATTCTTATCTTCCAGAAATAGGTTCCATTGTATCAGCTGCCTGCCTGGCACACGATTTAGGTAATCCCCCTTTCGGACACTCCGGAGAGCGGGCCATCTCCACTTTTTTCTCCGAAGGAAAAGGTATGGCACTGAAAGAGCAACTTCCTGCCGCACAATGGGAAGACTTGACACATTTTGAAGGAAACGCCAATGCTTTCCGCTTACTCACCCATCAGTTCGAAGGACGGCGCAAAGGTGGCTTCGTTCTTACCTACTCCACTCTGGCAAGCATCGTAAAATACCCCTTTTCATCGAGTTTAGCCGGTAAAAAGTCCAAATTCGGCTTCTTCACTACAGAAGAAGAAAGTTTCCGACGGATAGCCGAAGAACTGGGAATGAAGAGGCTAAATGATGATCCACTGAAATATGCCCGCCACCCGCTCGTCTACCTGGTAGAAGCAGCAGACGACATCTGTTACCAGATGATGGACATTGAAGATGCCCATAAACTAAAGATACTCACTACCGGAGAAACACAAGATTTACTCCTTTCTTACTTTCCTGAAGAGCGTAAGGCTCACATGCTCAAAACACTGGATTTTGTCAGCGATGTCAATGAGCAAATAGCTTATCTACGTTCTTGTGTCATTGGATTGCTAATCCAGGAATGTACTCAGGCCTTCCTGAACAATGAAGAAAGAATATTGGAAGGAGAATTCGAGGGAAGTCTCATCAAACATATATCCGAACTGCCTGCCAGTGCTTACAATCATTGTGCCGACATTTCTCTAAAGAAGATTTATCGCTCACGCGACGTATTGGATATTGAACTTGCCGGTTTCCGCATCATCAGCACTCTGCTAGACTTAATGATAGATGCCGTTCGTTCACCTGAAAAGGCTTACTCACAGCTACTCATCAACCGGGTATCCGGCCAGTATAATATAAAAGCGCCCATACTCTATGAAAGAATACAGGCGGTATTGGATTATATCTCCGGTATGACAGATGTCTTCGCTCTCGACCTTTACAGGAAAATAAATGGGAATAGTCTTCCGGCAGTATGAGATAACTGAATTCCAAATTTAGCTATTCTATGTTCAAAAACATCCAATAACGGCATTTGAGACTCCTAAACGATTAATGATGCATCAATAACCTTAAATCTTTTTTTATATTTGCCCAGCCTTCTACCTCATTCAGGTGTCAGCATTTAAAGAAAAGAATTCGAAGGATGATTGATTTATATAGAATAGAACCAAATTAAATATCTACTTATTATGAAGAACTTTTGTGTATTTTTTGTTAGTGCTTTATTCCTACTATCTACAGTACAGGCTGTAGAAACGGATTACAGGCAAGGGCTTTCTATCTGGTTTGACACTCCCAACAGCTTAACCGGACAAGCTGTATGGTTACGCAGCAATGGTAACCGGGGAGCTAATCTCGACCGGGAATGGGAAAGCCGGTCACTTCCAATCGGAAACGGTAGTTTGGGAGCTAATATTCTGGGGTCGGTTGCCGCCGAAAGAATTACCCTCAATGAAAAAACGCTTTGGAGAGGCGGACCTAATACGTCCGGTGGTGCCGACTATTATTGGAACGTTAACAAACAATCCGCCCCTATTCTAAAAGAAATCAGGCAGGCATTCACCGAAGGAAACGGAGAGAAAGCAGCACAACTGACCCGCAAAAACTTCAACGGATTAGCTGCTTATGAAGAAAAAGACGAACACCCGTTCCGATTCGGCTCATTCACCACGATGGGAGAACTTTATATAGAAACCGATTTAAGTGAACTACGAATGAAGAACTACCGCCGCATATTATCTTTGGATTCAGCCATGGCCGTGGTACAATTCGACAAAGAAGGCGTGCAATACCGCCGCAAGTATTTCATATCTTACCCGGACAGTGTGATGGCAATGGAGTTCTCCGCCGATAAAGCAGGAAAGCAGAATCTTGTATTGAGCTATGCCCCAAACCCGGAAGCCCAAAGCAATATACGTACCGATGGAACCGACGGTTTAGTGTATACCGGAGTCCTGAACAATAACGGAATGAAATTTGCTTTCCGCATCAAAGCGATTGCAAAAGGCGGAACCGTTATAGCACAGAATGACCGGTTGATAGTGAAGGGTGCCGACCGGGTAGTATTCCTGCTCACCGCAGACACCGACTACAAGATGAACTTCAATCCGGATTTCAAAAATCCGAAAACTTACGTAGGCGATGATCCGGAACTCACAACGCAATCCATGATGAACCAAGCGTTGTTGAAAGGATATGAGACATTGGCTAACAACCATAAAGCAGACTATACGGCACTGTTCAACAGAGTTAAACTGACCTTAAACCCCGATGTTACCGGGTCCGATTTGCCAACCTACCAGCGTTTGGCAAACTACCGGAAAGGACAACCGGACTTCCGCCTGGAGGAACTGTACTATCAATTCGGGCGCTACCTGTTGATAGCCAGTTCACGACCGGGAAATCTACCGGCCAACTTGCAAGGAATGTGGCACAATAACCTGGACGGCCCTTGGCGTGTGGATTACCATAATAACATCAATATTCAGATGAACTACTGGCCAGCCGGTCCTACGAATCTTAGCGAATGTACCTGGCCGTTGATCGACTTTATCCGGGGATTAGTGAAACCGGGTGAGAAAACTGCACAAGCCTACTTTGCCGCACGCGGCTGGACAGCTTCCATTTCTGCCAATATATTTGGATTTACCTCACCGCTTTCCAGTGAGATAATGGCATGGAATTTTAACCCGATGGCCGGTCCGTGGCTGGCAACGCATATCTGGGAGTATTATGACTACACGAGAGACCGGAACTTCTTGAAAGAGGTTGGCTATGATCTGATTAAGAGCAGTGCACAATTCACTGTAGATTATCTGTGGCACAAGCCAGACGGTACCTATACAGCCGCTCCCTCTACATCCCCCGAACACGGTCCGGTTGACGAAGGCGCCACCTTTGTACATGCCGTAGTGCGTGAGATTCTTCTGGATGCCATTGAAGCAAGTAAAGTACTGGGCGTAGACAGCAGAGAACGCAAGCATTGGCAAGAAGTGCTGGCCCACCTTGTTCCTTACAAAATAGGACGCTACGGACAATTACTGGAATGGTCGAAAGACATCGATGATCCCAACGACAAACATCGTCATGTAAACCATTTATTCGGTTTGCATCCAGGACGCACACTTTCACCAGTAACTACTCCGGAACTGGCAAAAGCAGCAAGAATCGTGTTAGAACACCGTGGTGACGGAGCAACCGGCTGGAGTATGGGATGGAAGTTAAACCAATGGGCAAGACTTCAGGATGGTAATCACGCATATACCCTGTTCGGCAATCTGCTGAAAAACGGCACTCTGGATAACCTGTGGGATACACATGCACCATTCCAAATAGACGGAAACTTTGGAGGAACAGCTGGTGTAACAGAAATGCTCCTGCAAAGCCACATGGGCTTCATTCAGTTGTTACCAGCACTACCGGACGCCTGGAAAGACGGGCTGGTAAGTGGGCTTTGCGCCAAAGGAAACTTTGAGGTTTCCATCTCTTGGAAAAACAATCGGCTGGATGAGGCAATACTTGTATCAAAAGCAGGGACTCCATGTACTGTCAGATATGGAGACAAGACACTTTCATTCAAAACTATAAAAGGAAAGGTGTATAAAATCAAAGCCGACGGAGATAAACTGATGCAAATCCAATAGAAGTTTTAGCTACACCAAAGAAAATAAGAAAGCGGAGAGTGAGTTCATTCTCCGCTTTCTTATTTTTATTCAGCACTTTTCATCTACTTGGAAAGAAAACTTTATTAGCTCCGGAGGTCAGTTTACATGACTCCGGTTCGTTTTCTATGAACGACTGGATATGACGGATGCGCTTTTCTGCCAAGATTTCGTCTACAGCAATCAGAATGCCGGTTTCTTCTACATCACCGAAACCATAGTTAATGGCAGTACCGAACATACGCATAGTCGGACTCAAACTCATGTAAGCATTCACCAACGGCGGAATGTTATACCCCAACTTACGTATCTCACAATTCAATATTTTATAGTCTTCCTTAAAGGTATTCTTACAGAACAAAGCAGCCAAATCCTCCTCCTTAGCTTCCATTTCAAGTGGTTTCATCGGAGTTATCAAATTTTCCTTATCCCCAAAATGTTTCTTCAGGAAATAAAGAATCATGTCTCTTCCCTGACGATGATAACTTGGATACATAGTTACTTTACCAAAGAAATACTTCACATTGGGCATTACCACCGTCAGTGCTCCTAAGCCGTCCCACAGATTATCCAATGCAAATAAGCCTTTACTACCGGCACGGGTAGATTGATACTCAACTGTAACAAACGAACGTCCCAACTCAATGGTAGTAGGGAGATACTCCTTCAAAAACTTTTCAGAGAAATTGAACATGTGGGCTGTAGCCAAAATGGGAGCCCCCTTTTCGTCATACCGAACGTCTGTACCAAGAAGGTAACGATAACCACCTAATATCTCTTCCGCCTCCGGATTCCAGACAATCAACTGTTTGTAGGGATTTTCCATGATATCGTATTCATCGATATCCAGCGGTTTTCCTGTACCTCCGCCTGCTGCACGAAAAGCGATCTCACGTAGACGTCCGATTTCTTTCATTATATTCGGAGAATCCTGAGCTGTAATGATATAAATCTGATTATGGCTCTTATTTGTCATACGCAGACGCTTCTCTTCGGTCAATTCCGCTTTCAAAAGCTCCTTACTTATAGGTTCAATAATCTCTTCCATATTTTTTTGTTAGTAGTTCTTTAATTCACTTTATCACCTTGTCACTTTACCACCTTATAACTTATACACAATGTCTTTCACATAAGCCGCCCACTCGGCAGGAGTCTTCGATTTATCAAAAGTCTGCCAGGAAATAGGTTTCCCAATGGTTACGGTAAACGTTTTATGACGGTTCTTCAGCATCTCATCCGCAAGATAGAGCATAGCAATATTAACCTTGATGCCCAAGAATTTACAGATGTTAGCCAAATTATAAAAAAAGTTCGAATTCCGACCCTCGAAATGAATAGGGACAACATCACGATGTGTCTGCACGCTCTTTACAATAAAGGTCTTCTTCCAATCCAAGTCACGGATCACTCCATTCTGACGACGGGAACACAACCCAGCCGGGAACATTATCAATTGATCATCGGATGCAAAACCTGCTTCTACCATTCTCGGAAAGTCTTTTGCCTGTTTTCCGGTCTTATTAATAGGTATACAGAGAGGGGCTAATCCTTGCAGATTCATCAGCAAGTCATTTACCATATACTTCACCTTGCCATTATAAAAAGAGCCCAGTATATATCCCAAGGCCACACCATCCTGGCCTCCCAACGGATGATTGGAGACAAAGGTGTAAAGTCCTTCTTTCGGTAGGTTTTCTTCTCCCTTAACCACGATATTGGCATCCAGAAATTCCAAACAAGCTTTTAAAAAGTCTACGCCCACTTTATCCTTAGAATCGCGCAGGAAAACATTCAGTTCTTCCTGATGAACAATTCTTTTCAGATAAGAAACTACGAATCCGGGGATGTACTTATAGTACTTCGGAGCCTTTTCCCGGAGTACTTTATCAATATCAATCAAAAATAAAGAGTCGTCAGCCATTCTTTTTAAGATGAAATGATTGCGCAAAATTAACTCATCTTTTTAATTATACGCAATAAAATTGTCTAAAACTGCACCCAAAAACAAACAAAAGACGCCCAAAAACTATCAATTGATAGTTTTTGCCCTAAAGATTGCTTGAAATGCGTCCGTCGGAGTTAGATAACTTTCGTAAAATTGCAACATCAAAAGTCAAATAAACGAATAACTATATAAAAAAGAAGAACGATATGAACAGTATTACATTCCAAAAAGATTTGCTCGGAGTACAAAACGATTTATTACGTTTCGCATACAAATTAACCTCCGACCGTGAAGAAGCAAATGATTTGCTTCAGGAAACCTCATTAAAGGCATTGGACAATGAAGATAAATATGTACCGGACACTAATTTCAAAGGCTGGATGTACACCATCATGCGCAATATCTTTATTAATAACTATCGCAAGGTGGTTCGCGACCAGACCTTCGTAGACCAGACAGATAATCTTTATCATCTTAACCTGCCGCAGGAATCCGGATTTCAAAGCACTGAAAGCGCATACGACCTGAAAGAGATGCACCGCATAGTAAATGCCTTGCCACGCGAATATAAGATTCCATTCTCTATGCATGTATCCGGTTTCAAATACCGCGAAATTGCAAAAAAGCTGGGATTACCCTTAGGCACAGTAAAGAGCCGCATATTCTTTACCCGCCAAAAATTGCAGCAAGAACTGAAAGACTTCAGATAACCTGACAGGCAAGATAAAACCAAGTATTACCTTATTCAACCTAAACCGATAACGTTTTGATATAGCACCTGAAAACTATCAATTGACCACCCAAAAACTATCAATTGATAGTTTTCCCCCCATTTAATGCGAGAATTCCGTCCGTAAAAGTGATGCATTCTTCGTAAAATTGCAAAGTCAAAAGGCAAAACAAAAGAATAACTATTGAAAAGGAGAATTGATTATGAATAACAGTATTACATTCCAAAAAGAATTGCTCGGGGTACAAGACGATTTATTACGCTTTGCATACAAATTAACCTCGGACCACGAAGAAGCAAACGACCTACTCCAGGAAACCTCTTTAAAGGCGTTAGATAACGAAGATAAATATGCACCTGATACGAATTTCAAAGGATGGATGTATACCATCATGCGTAACATCTTTATCAACAACTACCGTAAAGTAGTTCGCGATCAGACTTTCGTAGACCAAACAGATAATCTCTATCATCTCAACTTACCGCGGGATTCGGGATTCGATTGCACGGAAAGCGCATACGACTTGAAAGAGATGCACCGTATAGTAAATGCTCTGCCCCGTGAATATAAGATTCCATTCTCAATGCACGTATCCGGTTTCAAATACCGCGAAATTGCAGAGAAGCTGGGATTACCATTAGGTACAGTAAAAAGCCGTATCTTCTTTACCCGACAGAAGTTACAACAAGAATTGAAAGATTTTGTTTAAGAATAAAGAATAATAATAAGCAGAATCAATACATCATATAAAATTTTAGTTGTGTTAGAGAGATAATGGGCAGGCAGGAGTAATCCGGTCTGCCCTATCTTTTTTAGGGATCTACTCCATACCCGAACCATAGCAAAACCGTACTTGCTCCGTACATTCTCCACTCAGAGGTACTTCTACAAGGAGAAAGTACGGGATTGGTACGGAACAAGTGCAGCCCAGGTAGGTATTTGATTAGTAAAATTTGGGGGCAGGAGGATTTTCTCCTTTATAGTCTTTATTCGTATAAACACGTATCCAGTCGATATACATGGCAGGCATCGCGTCTTTCTTCCATTCGGAAGGTATGATGGCGCCGGGCCAGGCATTCGGATTGGTAGAGATACCTGTACTGAAAATCAGGAAAAAGCCCTGCGGATCACTCCAAGGCCAGTCGGTATTGCCATCAGCCCCTTTGTTATGTTCAAAATAGGCTTGTCCGTTGACACCTCCTACAATACGGTCGGGATACCATTCCAACCAATAGATATTCCACTGGGACATATCAGCAAGATCAATAGTGGAAGTGACACTGCCCGAACCACCTACCACACCGGCATAATGATTCTCAGAATGCAGCGTGAAGTGGGCACGGTCATTCAGCGTCTTCTTCGGATTCTCCAAAAGGTCGATTTCACCGTTCTTCGGCCAGGGACGGTTATTGTTGCCCATAAACCAAAGGGCATCATTAAAGCCTACATAGGAAGTACGTTTGAAGCGGATTTCAATGCGCATATTCTCGGTGAAATTGCACCAAAACTCCTTACTTCCCGGTAAAGAAGTACGGTAACAACCGTGAGAATACTTCACTTTCTTACCAAAACGGTTGTCTATCGAATCTTTCTCTTCCACACTCCAGATGCACAAAACCCCATCCTCTACCTTTGAGCATTTCCGGTTATCGACCTTTGCCGTACGAGACATGTGCATGCCTCTATGTTCTATAAAGCCAAGTGGAAGCCCCTTTTTCGTATCTTTACCATTAAACTCATGGGCTGTATAGAAATACCAGCTATCCACTTTAGGGTGTCTGTCCCCTTCCTTCAGAAGCAACACATCCCCCGGATGATCATAAACCAGCGTTTCATCATCTTTCTGCAATTTCCTTCCTGCTTGTCCGCCATCGGGATAAGACAGACTGCCGGAAAGCCATGCCATAGCGATTATAGCAACGATTGAATATTTCATCATACTATTTTGTCAGAATACCTACTTCACCGACAGATACGGCGTTTTTGTCATTTATCTCCGACAAAGACTCCAGTTTAAAGTAACGGGCAGGATACGTCTTGCCGAATCGTACAAAATAAGGCACGGGATTGTGCATGATATTGCTGAACTCACCACCCGCCTCACATTTAGTCCACGACTGACCATCAAGACTGACGTAGAAAGCATACTTATAGATAGTTCCCGTTAAATCTTCTTCCAGAGAGGGAGCATAGCTGAAACCATTCATACTCACTTCATGTCCCATATCGACTACCAATGGTGTAAGTGCAGAAGCACGCCAAACCGTTTTACGATTTCCATCAATAGCCTTGTGGGAATCTGTATTGCCACCAACCACCTGCCATCCATCAACTGGTACATCGCTGAGTTGTACTTCTTCATTCTTATCTGCAAGAGGTTCTGCGTAGAAAAGGCCGACCGCAGTTACATTAGCCACACCACGGGCAGAACGAATGGTTACACGAATACGCTCCGGACAAGTATCAGAGAAACGTACAAGACGCTTATACCCTACAGTTGTGCCTTCTGCCATATGAATCCAGGAGCCATCTTTATACGCTTCTACAAGGAAACTTTCAATACGTTGTCCTTTGGAGATATCTTCCTGAATCATAAAAGCATTCACCAACGCATCTTTCTGTATATCATATTGGCGGACTGTACCGGAAGTTCCATGCCATGCCTCGTTTCCTTTCAGCACATAATTACAGGCAAAAGTTTTCTTTAAATAACTGGAAAATTCTTTCAGCCGCTGCACATCATTTTCATTGATCAACCCACGAAGGTCGGGCGGAATATTCAATAAAAGAACGGAATTATAGCCTACTGATTTGAAATAAATATCCGTCAGATGATTTAAAGACTTCACCTGCTTGTCCTGATCGGTATGATAAAACCAACCCGGACGAATGGAAACATCCACCTCAGAAGGATACCAGAAAAGTTCGGTAGCGCGAGCCACTATATCACGTCCGCCTAAGTCCTTTGCCTTGCCGAAGATACCCAATTCTTTATTCTGTTCGCCGGAACGGGGATAAATACCCGGAGTCAGAGCTGTAGCACTCCATTCTGTTTCACGACCGATACCTTTTTCATTGCCTACCCAACGAACGTCATCACCCATGATAGCAGTAACTGCTTTAGGTTGCAGGCGGCGGATGGTGCGCAGAATGGCATCCCAGTCATAGATTTGTTTTTTGCCGTTAGGACCTTCACCGTTGGCACCGTCAAACCACACTTCATGGACTTCACCGTAATTGGTGAGCAATTCGGTCAGTTGCTCGATGAAAAACTGGTTGTAGGCAGGGGAATCACCATAGCAAGAGGCATTACGATCCCAAGGGGAGAGGTAAACTCCAAATTTGATGCCATACTTCTTGCAAGCATCGCGCAATTCACGTACCACGTCTCCCTTTCCATCTTTCCAAGAGGAAGAGGCCACGGAGTGACGGGTCGTTTTGGTAGGCCAGAGACAGAAGCCATCGTGATGTTTGGCGGTGATGATGGCCATCTTGAAACCGGATTCTTTAAGAGTCCTCACCCATTGTTCGCAGTCCAGCGAGGTAGGATTAAAGATGGCAGGATCTTCAGTACCATCTCCCCACTCTCGTCCGGTGAAAGTATTTACACCAAAATGCAGGAAAGCGGTCAGTTCCATACGCTGCCACTCCAGTTGTTGGGGAGTGGGTACAAGGCGTGAAGCCATATCTATCTTTTCCGCAACTGTAGCATCAGCGGGAAAAGCAACGTGCTTTTCATAATAAGTTTCTTGTGCCTGCAATCCGGAAAGGATTGTAAGACTAAGAACTGTAGTTAGAATCAGGTTTTTCATGCTATCTTATGTTATAGGTTTCGATCTATTTCAAAGGACGGATTGTAAACCGGAATGTGTAATCCTGCACAGGTACACGATACTGCGGCAACACTCCAGGACCACAGGTAGCCGTACCGACTCCTGCCTGTGCGGCATCCAGATGAACAGTTATCACTCCTTCGCGCCGTAGTTGATTGATATGCGTTGCCGCATCCAGATTCTCATCCGTAAAAGGAACCACACTAAATTGGAACGAGGTATCGGAACGGAATGCCAGCCCCTCACCTGCCTCATCAGCAAGTTGCATCCAACGGACATCTGTACGGTTACCCGTTGCCTGCGGACGAACATAATAGTGGAACATACGCTCCACATCAGTGTGATAAATACCTATTTTACCGGATTGGTTACGATCCATATAAGTTTCATGGTCTCCACGCCCCAGATAAGACACCTGACTGTAAGTATCGGGCATTTCAAAAGTAAACCCTACACGCGCCAGTGAAGAGATAACGGTGGTATCCGGCACGATGTGTGTCTGTATATCCAATTCGCCGTTTTTCTTTAATGTATAGACGAAAGAAGCGGTTCCCACTTTTTCACCACGGACATTCAATAACTCCACTTCGGCACGTCCGCCACGGGTAGAGGTCTTCACGGTAAGGGCACGCTGTGTCAACTGATCCAACCCGGCTTTCTTCCAAGCTTTGGCTCCTCCTACTTTTTCACGGTTATCATTATCCGTCACCGGACGATAGAGGCTCAATGTAACAGGGGAAAACAGTAATTCTTTCCTATTATAAATATAAGAGCGAAGCGCCCCTGTTGCCGGATCTATATTCATTTCCACCTTACCCGAAAGTTTAGTTTCCGGAGTCCGGTAGTTCTTATTACCCGAAAGAACAAACTGATCATAGGCTACCTCGTAATCCGTATTAATAAACGGAGCAGCATCCACAGGCGTCCAACTTAAGTTCAGATAAGCTTCACGAACATCAGAAGGTAAACGTACAGCACCCAGCGTAACTTCAACGGTGGCGTGCGGAGCAGCATCTACCCGACGAGTACCGTCAGCAATCACTTTCCCATGATCACCTACCACCTGCCAGTGTAAGATATAAGCATTGAGATTCGTAAAATCATACCAATTCTTTATATTTAAAGTCAGGTTACTCTTATCAACTAGTGTAGCCTTTATATATTGATATGCTTTCTTCACTTCCAGCAAATGCGGATGAGGTTCGCGGACGGCATTCACCAGACCATTGCAGCAGAAGTTTCCAAAACTGGGTACATTCTTCGGACCATAATCGCCACCGTAAGTCCAATACCAACGACCATCGGCATCTATTTCACGGAAAGACTGATCTACCCAATCCCAGATACAACCGCCCTGCACTATAGGTTCTGTTTCGAAAACATCCATGTATTCTTTCAATCCGCCTCCGCTATTGCCCATAGCATGCAGATATTCAGTCATGATGAAAGGACGATATACTTTCGGTTCTGTCTGGCGGGCATAGACTAGCAATTCTTCCACACTGCGGTACATACGACAGTAGATATCCGTATTATAATTCTGTTCGGCACGCTCGTATTGTATAGGACGGGTGGTTTCAACGGACTTCATCCAGTCGTATGTCCGTTCAAAGTTGATTCCGTTACCCGCTTCGTTGCCCAACGACCAGATCACGATACCCGGATGGTTCTTGGCACGCTCGTACATACGTTGCGTACGGTCCATGTGTGCAGGTAGCCAGGTGCTATCCTTTGCCAATGAAGCCGGGCCATACCCCATGCCATGCGACTCGATGTTTGCTTCATCTATCACATAAAGGCCGTAGCGGTCGCAGAGTTGATACCAGTACGGATGTGTCGGATAATGCGAGTTGCGCACAGTATTCAGATTATGTTGCTTCATCAGGCGAATGTCTTCTTCCATCAGTTCTTTGCTGACAGTACGTCCCAACTGTGAGTGTTCATGCCGGTTAGCACCTTTTACCAATACAGGTACCCCGTTGATACAGAAACGGCCATCCTTGATTTCGGAAGTACGGAAACCGACTTTGCAACCGGTCAGGTGTGTTATATGTCCTGCATCATCTTTCAACGCCAATATCAATGTATAAAGATTCGGGTGTTCTGCACTCCAACGTTTTACATCAGGAAGGGACTGTTCGTCAAAGGTAATAAAATTACTCAAACCACGGTTCTTGACCGGTATTTCATTTTGTAATATTGCCTTTCCGGCAGTATCTTCCAGACTATATGCCAAAGTAGACACACCAGCCGCACTTCCTTCAACTGTTATATCAAGGCCGAAAATTCCTTCCTTATACTCTTTCTTATCCAAAGAAGAAGTCACTTTATAATCAGCTATAAACTGGCGTGGAGTACTGTAAAGATAGACATCCCGTTCAATACCACTCAACCGCCACATATCCTGACACTCCAGATAGGAACCTGCACTCCAGCGATATACTTCAAGTGCCACGGTATTTTCTCCTGCCTGTACATAGTCCGTGATATCCCATTCGGCAGGAGTCTTTGAACCTTGGTTATAACCCAGCATATGTCCGTTCACCCAGATATAATAGAAAGAGATCACACCTTCACAGCAAATCACGATGCGACGGTCTTTCCAGTCAGCAGGAACCGTGAACGTACGGCGATAAGAACCTACTTCGTTCTCTGCATAAGGTACCAGCGGCGGATTCTTTTTGAAGTTGAACAAAGGATCATCAAATTCATAAGTTTCATTCACATAAATAGCCGTACCATATCCCTGACGTTCCCAGTTGCCGGGTACATCGATATCTGCCCATCCGCCCGTATAAAACGAAGGTTTATAAAACTCTTTCGGACGATGATCGGGATTCTTCACCCAATGGAATTTCCATTTACCGTTCAGACTCATATAGTAAGGTGATTGCTCATAATTGCCTTCACCCACAGCATCAGCATTCGCATAAGGCCATATATAAGTATGTGGTGCTAGTTTGTTTTTTCCGATAGCATACTGGCTCTGCCATTCCGGCTGCGCCACAACAAGCACGGGAAATGAATATAGGGCTATCAAACTCAAAAGTATCTGCTTTATCATAATATGTCTTTACTCTACTATAATTTCATCGAAATATATCCGTGCTTCCTGTCCCGGTCGTACATGAGTGAAAGGACAATCGCCTGCCCCGTATGCCACAACACGGACATAACGTGTTTTCTCTCCCACCTCAAACGAAATATCCTCGCGGAAAATACCTTCACGGAAGATGTCATCCTTCGTGTAAGTTCGTTCGGAGACTTTGCGGAAGTCCGCACCATCTGTCGAAATCAGAGTTTCTATCCTTGCAGGCTTGTGCACCGCCATACCGTAATTGGTGATAGAACCCAGCGTCAATCGGTTCACGGTTTCGGGCTTCTTCAGATCGAGGGTGAAAGAGACGGTATCGTTCTTCATCCATGAACACCATTCGGAGTCGGTATATTTCAGGCTTCCACGCACACCATTCACCAGCAGACCGATGTTGTCGGCACCAATGCTCTTTATAGCCTTTGCCGTTGTCGGATTCCAAACAACAGGCAGTTCCAGCGTTTGTCCCATTTGCTTTCCAGATGCAAAGGTGGCAGCTTTTATTGTTTTTGTACTCGTGAGCATCAATGGCCGGGTATAGAGGGCGGACTGTACTGTGGGCATAGTGCCATCCGTTGTGTAGCGTACCTCTACATCCGGACGAATGCAATCCAGTTGCACTTGCAGGCAGTCATCTTTTGGCGTCACCGTATGCTGTATGTTATACATAGAACGGGCATAAACAATTCCTTTCGCTGTAAGGTGTTCATTGAAATGATCCAAAGCTTTCAGATAGGATTTCCAGTTCTTACGTTCCGGTTTTGCCCAAGCTACCTCGGCCAATGCAGACAAACGGGGAAACAACAAATAATCCACATCCTCGGGAGCGTTGCAGAACTCCGTCCACATGCAGGCCTGCACTCCCATTAACAGGGAAGTGGTATGCTGCGACCAGTCTCTTTGTATCGGTTCGTAGTCGTACACATCCTTCAACGTATTGTTTCCGAAGTATGTCACCGGTTCAAACCATTGCGGTCCCTGATAGCGGATGAGATACATAATCCTTGCGGGCGTCATGATAAAGCGATGTCCCAGTTCGGCAGCTTTCATCGCAGCCTGTCCGTAACCCTGCCATCCCTGAATGATAAAACCTTCCGGAATAGTAGCATTCGTCAGCTCATCCCAGCCTATCACCTCACGGCCTTTGTTCTGTACATAGCGAGCCATACGCCCCATAAAGTAACCTTGCAGTTCTTCTTCATTCTCCAGTTTCTCCTGTTTCATCCGCGCCTGACACAACGGGCATGCTTCCCAATGCGTCTTCCGAGCCTCATCTCCACCCAGGTGGATATACTTTGAAGGGAAAAGTTCGAGAACTTCGTCCAGCACATCTTGCAGGAAAGTGAACACACTGTCGTTTCCGGCACAGTAGATGACATCGGCATTCTCTCCCCCCAAACCGGGCAACACACCGATATATTTATTCACCACCGGACACGCCAATAGCGGATAGGCAGCCAGTGCGGCATTACTGTGCGCCGGCATTTCTATTTCAGGAATTACTTCGATATGGCGTTCCCCGGCATAAGCCACTATCTCGCGGATATCATCCTGTGTATAATATCCCTTTTCTACCGTAGGTTCACCCTGGCGGGGATTACGGCGTTCCGAGAAATTCTTGCCCGGACGGTCTACGCGGCGGGAACCTATCTCCGTAAGTTCGGGATATTTCTTGATTTCAATGCGCCAGCCGTTGTCATCCGTCAGATGGAAATGCAGTTTATTCAGTTTCAGCATCGCCATGCAGTCGATGATACGCAGCAGGTTCTCCTTAGGGGAGAAGAACCGTGCCACGTCCACCAACAATCCGCGATAGCCGAAACGGGGCTGGTCGGTGATGGTGACTGCCGGAACTGTCCAGTCGATGCCTGTCACTACTTGTCCACCTTCGATGGCGGCAGGCAGCAATTGGCGGATACTCTGCAAAGCATAGAAGAAGCCTTGTACATCGGCAGCATGAATGTTTATTCTTTTAGCTGTAATTTCCAGTTTATAGGCTTCTTCCTTCAAACCGACATCCGTCGTCAGACAAACATCTCCTTTCTTGTTTCCCACCTTTATGCGAGGAGTAAATCCTGCCGCACGGGTGAGAAGTGCGGTAAAGCGGCGTACTTCTACAGCTTGTTCCTCGTTCTCAACAGCAAAGGTTGTTTCTTCAGAGAAATGAAAGTTACCCGTGCCCGGCACTATACTGACCGGGCAGGGAACTAAGGAAACGGGTTGTGTCAAGTTATCAGCCTGTATGTTCGCCGCCATCAAAAGCAGGAAGCATACCAGTGTGTGAATAGTTCTATATCTCATAAGGTCTTTTATTATTAGATATGTGAATCAGGGGTTAAAATCACTCTTTGTCTCTCTCGGGCGAAAAGCGTACAGGGTCGTTGTATTGTTCCTGCAATGCGGTTAGTTGCGCTTTCAGGTCTTTGATGATTTCTTCCGTTCCCGGTTGTCCGTAGATGTTACGCATCTCCGTGGGATCGGCCTGTAAGTCGTACAGTTCCCATTCATCAATATCATTATAGAAATGGATCAGCTTGTAACGGTCGGTGCGTACTCCGTAATGACGTTTCACCATGTGCTCGGCAGGATATTCATAGAAATGATAGTACAAAGCTTTCCGCCAGTCAGACGGTTTCTCGCCTTTCAGTAACGGTACCAAGGAAATGCCTTGGATATCTTCCGGCACTTCCACTCCGGCAAGTTCAAGGAAGGTCGGTGCGTAGTCAATGTTCTGCACCATTTCATTGATATCCCCTTTAGCCCGGAAGTCTTTCGGCAGACGCATAATCAACGGGGTACGCATGGACTCTTCGTACATGAAGCGCTTGTCGAACCAGCCGTGCTCGCCCATATAGAAGCCTTGGTCGGAGGTATAAACCACGAGCGTATTATCATCCAGTCCTTTCTCTTTCAGATAGTCCAGCACACGCCCCACATTGTCATCCAGAGACTTCACAGTTTTCATATAGTCGCGTATGTAACGCTGGAACTTCCAGTTGGCGAGTTCTTTGCCTTGCGGATTCTTCTTATAAAAATCATCAATGATAGACCCGTAGAATTTGTCCCATGCGGCACGCTGTCCTTCATCCATGCGACCGATGTATTTCTCATAAAGAGATTTCAACCGGGTTTCTTTGTCCGGGCGCAGCATCTTGAGGTCGTAAATCATATCCATATCTTTCGCAATGCCCATCTCCTGCGCCGCAGCGGCGGGACGCCCTTCATAATCATCAAAGAAGTTATCCGGCAGGGGGAAAGTCTTGTCTTCATACAGAGCCAGATTACAGGTATCTGCCAGCCAGTTACGGTGAATGGCTTTGTGGTGGATCAGGATACAGAACGGCTTATTCTTATCCCGTTGGTTCTCCATCCAGTCGATGGCGTCATCTGTAATGAGGTTCGTCACATAGCCATGTTTCTGTATCGTATCATTATCCTGAGTGATGAAGTCCGGGTTATAGTAATCGCCTTGTCCGGGCACAATCTCCCAATAGTTGAAACCGGTAGGCAAACTTTCGAGATGCCATTTGCCGATGAGGGCTGTTTCATAACCGGCTTGTTGCAATAGTTTAGGGAAGGTCTGTTGTGAAGCGTCGAATACGCAAGTGGTGTTGTCATAGAATTTATTGGCACAACTGTGCTTGCCGGTAATCATGCAGGCACGGCTGGGTCCGCTCAGCGAGTTGGCAACAAAACTGTTGGTGAAGCGCACTCCATCGGCAGCAATCCTGTCCAGGTTTGGGGTTTCCATATAACGGTGGTCATAGCAGCTCATCATCTGGGCTGTGTGGTCATCCGTCATGATGTATACTATGTTATATTGCTTCTGCTCTTCAGCTTTCTTTTGAGAAGAACATGAGGTTAAGGATGCCACAGCAGCGGCACCGGTGAGGGAATAGAGCAATCCTGATTGTAAAGTGTTCATGATTAAAGATTTTAATGGTTGTGCGGGCAAAACTACGGCTTACAAATAAGAACAGGCTTCAAAAACAGCTTTATTAGTTCCAAATTTCACCAATTCGCGCATGCCGGAAGCTGAGAAAGACAAAACCGGAAGCAGAACAGACAAAAATGTGCTGTCTGCTTCCGGAATATCAGCTTATATCAGCCTATTGAAAGTTAGTATCAAATGCAGCTATTAATAACCGAAGTTATTGTCAGTAGGTTTTATGGCAGAATTCGTATTCAACTCTTTCTGGCAAATAGGTAACAATAGATTCTTCTTCAGGAAACTTTCTGTCAGAACACCATTATCGCCGAAACGACGCTCTGAAAAATTCACTTTACCTTCACCAAGTTCATATACTTTTTGAGTAATGCTATGATTATTGTTCACCTCAAGCAGATGTTTAAACAGGTCATAGCGAGTTCCCCAAATACGTGCACGCTGGTATTGTCCCGGTTCACCGCACGTCTCAAACAAACGTTCAAAATAAATCTTCTCACGAAGCGCATCTTTACTTAATCCACTTTTCCAGTCGGCCGGTTGTGTTGCATCTGTAACAGACTGACGCGCACGTTTCAAGACTTCATTTGCCAGCGAAATAGCCTTGTCTGTATTTCCCAATTCATTATACACATCGGCCATATCCAGCAACATCTCAGCATAGCGATAGACTATTATATTTTTATGGGCATTTTGTCCAACCTGAGCCTGGTCAAAGTACTTCTTAATAATAGGCCAGTGAGTCTGGTAAGCATTCAGCTTCGATTTATTAGCAAAGTTATCAAGAACGCGCTTTCCATTAGGGATATCCCCGGAACTTAATTCATCATAACTTGGATTTGTCGGGTCTGAAACTTCATCATAAGGAATGCAGTCTTCCATCTGAACAGCCTGTTTTTTTCCTGTACCGTTATTCAACTCCAACTGCTCACCTGAAGCATACACAAAATATGGATAACAATAAGAACTGTCGTTCGCAGTCAATCTTTCTTTGAACATTTGCGCTTTAGGCGCTCCGTTCTGATATTTGCGCCACTTACTAAAGAAGGTTCCGTCTATACGGGGATCGCCCGGATATGTTCCACGGAACTTGTCATAGAATGACTTAGTAATAGTAGTACGCGCCCACGCTACTCCCACACCACAATCCCTGGCAGAGAAAACCCAATGTAAACGACTCTTGTTATAGTCGGAAGTAGTTGTGTAGTTCAACTGGAATATAGATTCCTTGCTGTTATTCACATTATCGACAAACAGGTTTTGGAATTTACTTTCAAGAGCGAATTTACCATACACAGCATCAAAACATTCTTTGGCTTTCTGCCAAGCCGTTTCATCTCCCTGGCAAGCCATTGTGTGATAAAGTTTACCCAAAAATGCTTTGGCAGCCCACTTAGAGCCATATCCATCAGTCACTGTTTCCGGCAATGTATTGAAAGCATCTGTCCAGTCCGACTCACACTGTGCAAAAATCTGTGCCTTAGGTGTACGCGGCAGTTCAACCGCTCCAATAGCTGATGCTGCTATTTTATAAGGAACATCTCCCCAGATAGTAGCTAGATTATAATATGCTAATGCACGCAAGAACTTCGCCTGTCCGGTCATTGTAACCTTCACACTATTATCCAATGGGCTATCTGCCACATTTGCTATAAAAGTATTCGTTTCATTCACTACTTTATAAAGCCCTTCCCAAACTCCCTGATTCAAGTCGTCCGAAAGACGCGCTCTTAAAGACACATAATCATCCTGATAACTGCCATTTGTCGTGAACCATGCGAAACCGGACGCTCCGATTGTAAGTTCCGTATAGAAATGACCATACACACTATGAGTAGTCATATAACCATAGCATCCATCTAATGCCATTTTCGCATTAGATTCATTGCTAAACTGTACACCATTGTCCATTGAGTATTTTGGTTCTTCATCCAAGCAAGAAGAAAACAAAGAGATTCCCAGGACTAAAGTTATATATTTTAATGTTTTCATAATCATCGACTTTACCTTTTAGAAATTAACATTGATACCAAAAATAAACGAACGCATGTTCGGGAACGAACTCATGTCAATACCCGGGCGCAAACCATCAAAAGCAAAACTATTCACCTCCGGATCGTAGCCGCTATAATCTGTTATCACAAAGGCATTCTTTACTGATGCAAATATGCTGGTAGTACGGAAACCTATCTTTTTCATCCATTTATTAGGCAAAACATAATTCAATGTTATATCGGAACAACGCAAGTAGCTTGCATCTTCAATATAACGATCCATTACGACATCAGGCATTTTGTAAGTAGAGCGCGGATAAAGATTAGTAGGATTCTCAGCAGTCCACATTCCATTATAAACCTTCTGATATAAATTACTTGTTTGCCGGCTCGGAGTCTGCTCATATCTAACATTCGTATTCAGTACATCATAACCGGATACACCCGTAAAAGCTGCGGACAGAGATAAACCCTTATAGGTCAATTTTGTCTGGAAACCGTAAGTCATCGGGCGATTAGGATCACCGAGAATCATCTTATCTGCTTCGTTGATTTCTCCATCTCCATTCTGGTCTATAAATTTAATATCACCGGCTTGAGGAACTCCGCCATTGATATCCTTGGTTATCTTATAAGAACCATCTGTCAAATCTGATTCCTGTACAATTCCATCTGTCTGATAACCATAGAAAAGTCCCGGAGCTTTGCCTTCAAGGAAGATATTAGCCACACCAAAATGGCTACCCAATGTATTACCTAAATATCCACGTCCTTTAACATTATCGCTGAAGACACTTTCAGGGAGTCCCAATTCTGTAATCTTAGTCTTATTATAACCGATATTTCCTCCCAAACTCCATTGGAACTCCTTATTATCAATAATCGTAGCATCCAAAGAGAATTCAACACCTTCATTGGTCAATGATCCCTGATTCATCGTCACCGAAGCAAAGCCGCTTGACAATGGCAAATCACGGTTAATCAATAAGTCAGAAGTTTTCTTTTTATAATATTCGAACGATCCAGTGATGCGTTGTTTCAATACCCCAAAGTCAAAACCGGCATTCCATGAAGAAGTGCGTTCCCATTTCAATCCGTCATTCTGCAATTTTGAAACTACGGCTGCCAACTCTTTTTCACCGTTAGCAGTGGCATAATCCATTACACGTGCATAGTCTGAGAATGTAGAATAAGGAGTAATACTCTGGCTACCCGTTTCACCATAGCTGACGCGCAGTTTAAGCTGGCTTAACCAGTTAATGTCTTTCATGAACTCTTCTTGTTCCATACGCCATGCAATGGATGCAGACGGGAAGTAAGCAAAGCGCTTTCCTTTTTGGAATTTACTTGAGCCGTCAACACGTAATGATGCAGTTACCAGATATTTATCATAAAAGCTCAAATTCACACGTCCTAAATAAGAAAGTAATTGATAGTCTTTTTGTATAGGCTGTTTATAATCTTTTTGCCCTGCCATATGAAGGCCATCCACTCCAAAATCGAAGTTTGTGAAATTCGTAGCATAAATATTCTTGGTCAAATCTTTATAAACATCATAAGTAATACCAAGAGTAGCATCTAATTTAGCGATTTTGCCTAAATTAGTATTCAGATTAAATACGTTTTCAACGTTATAGTTGCTTCTGTTCCAATCCGTCAAAGCTAAAACACCTTGCTCATTTCGACCTTTAAATAGAGCCAGGCCATACCAACGACCACGGTCATTTATCATAATATTACCGCCCGTACGTAAATTATATCTCAAGAACTTAGTAATCTTCCAACCTAAATCAAGAGATCCTCTGAAAGTTTTGTCATGAGCCAAGTCGGTATAATCTGTCACCCAGCTATCAACATCCGTATTTTCAGCATCTTGCAATGTCGGGTCATCAGACGGTTTGCGGAAAGGCTGAGTATCAATAGCCGTACGAGCAGCCGAACCGGTAGGACCACCTTTGGTATCACCGCCACCCATCATATTGTTTTCCTTCAAAGAACCACTCAAGTTAACTGCTAAAGTAACAGTCTTAGATAAATCGACATTGATATTACCACGGAAGTCCCCTTGCTTAATACCTGTATTGCGAGCAATACCTTCTATATTCTTAAAACCTGCCGAGAAGTAATAACGCATTCCATTGGCACCTCCGCTTACAGACGCTGAATAGTTCTGTGAAAAAGCGGAACGGTAAAGTTCCTTTTGCCAATTCACGTAGTCCGGCAAAGAATATGTGGTAGGATCATTGGGATCATAACCGGCTACTTTGTCATTCGTAACATAACGTATTTCATCGCCAACAAAATAGAATAAACGGGAAGCTTCTTCCACTTGAGAATTCTTATACATACCATAAGAACGCAAGTCCATCATCTTATGAAGATTAGCAGCATCAGCAATAGTAAAGTTAGCACTGACATTTATTCTGGCTTTACCTTCTTTACCTTTCTTAGTCGTAATAAGAATAACCCCATTTGCACCACGGGAACCATAAATAGCAGTTGCCGAAGCATCTTTCAATACAGTGATATCCTCAATATCGGACGGATTCAATGAGCTCAACGGATCCTGAGCTATCTGGAAGTCACCACCTCCCATAGCAGATTGCGCAAATTCACCGGTAGATGCTTGAGGTACATTATCAATAACGTACAACGGCTGATTATCTCCGCGCAATGAGTTAGCACCGCGAATGGTAATAGAATTGGCAGCACCCGGAGTAGATGACGAAACACTCATACTAAGACCGGCGACTTTACCTTGCAGCAAGTTATCAATAGAAATAGCTTTTGAAGCTTCATTTTCATCCGGACGCACAGAAGTTATGGCACCGGTCAGATCACCTTTACGTGATGTACCGTAAGCCACTACAACCACCTCATCCAGCAATTGCGTATCATCCTTCATCGTCACATTGATTACCGTCTTGTTTCCCACAGGAATTTCCTGTTTTGCATAGCCAATAAAAGAAAAGACCAATACGGATTTAGAGTTAGGAACATCAATCTTATAGTTACCATCAATATCAGTGATAGTACCTAAAGATCCTCCTTTTACAGACACATTGACACCGGGTACACCTTCATTAGTGCTGTCAATTACTTTACCTGTTACTTTAATTGCTTGCTGTGCAAAAGCAACGGCAGGTACCGTCAAGCAGAACAGGCATACAAGAAATACATTAAATAGTTTCTGTCTCATAGAATTAAATTTAAATTAAAGACATTTGTTAACAGTGATTTCGATGCAAATGTAAAGCGAGCGGGGAAAGCATCGGTGCAATAATCACTATTTCCAAGTCCAATTTTAACCATAGGCCCATTCCCGGAAAGCCCATAGACAAATTTGGAGCTAAAATAGATAAAAATGGAGTTTAGAACCATGAAATACCTGTTTTTTGTTTTGTCAAGCTCACAGTAAAAGACTACTTTTGTTCCAATCTTTGTATAGCACCATGAAGAAAAACATGTTAACCACATTTATATTGTGCCTGTTATTATCCCTGCCGGGTAAAGTTACAGGTAATAAACAATATGCTTTCCAGCAGATCAGTACCCAGGACGGTTTGTCCTCCTCAGTTCGTTGCCTGGTAGTAAGCCACGACAAAGGATATGTATGGCTCAGTACGAGAGCAATGGAAGGATCGCCTACTCAGTATAATGGGAAACATTCTTACCATTTACTTAAAAATCTAACGATCAAATTCAACTTCTATATTGACTTACACTATCATTATATTATATGCTATGCATTCATCTATTAAGAAATTTACATATATAGTCTATATACTTGCATTTACTTCATGCGGACACTTTCCCAAAGAAGTAGAGGAAGCCTTATTATCAGCTAAAGACAACAAAGAAAACCTGATTGCAGTTTTAGAGCATTATAAAGGTAAAGATTCAAAGAAATATGCAGCAGCTTGTTTTTTAATAGCTAATATGCCCTATCATTAAAGCAGTGTCTCGCTAAATATACCCCCTACTTATTCCCACTATTTCAGAAAGATAGACTCGATTTATCAAGTAGATTCCAACATCAATGTAAACGACTCTATACAACAAATATTAGCTGCTGAATATGCGACATTACTTCCACCAGAAACAACTACTGGGCAGAAAGACATCGAGATTCTAACAAAAGATTTTTTAATCCTTAATATTGATGCAGCTTTCAGGGAATGGCATAATTCTCCTTTACTGAGAAATCTTAGTTTTGATGAATTCAAAGAATGGATTCTTCCCTATCGTACTGTAAACGAAGCACTGGTTAATAACAAAATAGACTTACGTAAAATGATGTATAATAAACTTTCCTATAATGGAATGGATAACATACGTAAACCTATTGAACTATATAAAAAATATGTTAGGCTACAGAAAAGCCTGAATAAACGCATAAATACCAATACTCATATTGGAATTTATGATCTTTTCATCCCTTCATTCAAAATGGATTGTCATAACCTGGCAGCTATAACTTGCAATATTTTCCGTGCATGCGGAATACCTGTTGTCTACGAGTTCACCCCCAATGGACTGATAAAGATAGCAGGCATTATTGGTGCAGTTCCCCCGATTCCACTTTAACTTTTCACCCCTATACTCCTCCTTATAACAATTTAGGAGAAGATTGGGAGTTAAGTTTAAAATATGCTAGCAAAGTATATCGTATGACATTCGGAGCGCAGAAAGATACACCTTATTTTCTGAAAGCTGAAGAAGAAGAAATTCCTGCAGTTTTCAATAAAGCGACAATTATGGATGTAACCCCTAATTATCATGTTTGTACAGATATAAGTTTGCCAACCCCTCCAATAAAAGGAAATAATCTTGCTTATTTATCCCTTTTTAACACACAAGGACTTAATCCAGTCGCTTGGGGGAGTATCGATTCGATAAAACAAATAGTCCACTATCATAAGGTACCTATAAATACACTTTTTTTCCCTACCTATATAGATAATAATGGGAAATCAATTCAGTTTGATATGGCTTTTATAATACGACAGGATTCCACAACAGGAAAATTTCAAAAAGAAACTATAAATTGTAACTATCAAAAAAGGATTTCCATACATCTGTTACGTAAATACCCTCCCAAACCACACTTAGACAACTATCGGAACAATATGAAAGGAGCACTTCTATTGGCCACTAATAAAATAGAAGGCTCTTATGACACACTATATGTGATCACCACTCCACCTGCCCCATATTGGCAGAAATACAATATAGATAATAATAAGAAATACCGATACTATAAATTGCAGACAAAAGACAATAGCTCTATCAATATTGCTGAATATGAGTTTTTAGCGGCAAAAGACAATAAACACATTTACACCCATCCAAGCCCATTGCCTATCTTTGATTCATTACAATGCCACATCCCTGCAACTACCCAATATATGAAAGTGAAAGGAACCCCTATCAAGTCAGGACCGCTTTATCTTCAGGCATGTGACGGAAATCCTGATACTTACATTGAATCAAGTTGGTTTGGCATTGAGTTTACCCCACCGGTATGTGCCAAAGCATTACAGTTGTATCCAAGAAATTCCAGAAATGGTATAGAGCCCAATAATCATTATCAATTACTCTACTTTGATAACAACAAATGGATAGAACATGAAACAGTACATTCGAAATATAATTATATAGATTTTGATTCTATACCCAGTGGAACTATATATTGGTTACGAAATCTCGATCAAGGCAAAGAGGAACTCCCTTTCTTTTTTCCAAAAGATAAACAAGTCTTTATTAGCCAAGAGGCAGTAAACAAATGCGAATAAAATTCATTTCTTCCTCTCAAAACAAGCAAGACAAGACACTATAATCCAATTTTAGCTAAGGCGAGTCCAAATATAGCTAAACGACTAATATTCTGGCATATAAATTTGTACACGAATAAGCATTTATCTAATTTTGCCTCAAAAGGTTGTTAACCTTTAGGTCTAAATACACCATAGCAAAAGTCTAAATACGATTTTGGCTAATTTAATTTTAGTCAAGAAAAGGCATTCACAAGATTCGCACTAAGATATGTTTAGACACGGACATTTATAACACGAGAATTTGCATATGAAAAAAGTCATGAATTACTCAATTTCTTTGTTACTGGGAATGATAATAACATTCTCTGTATCTGGCTTTTTCTTTGAGGTATTCAATCATCCCCAGACATCATCCATATTTAGTATAGCTATAGTATCAATCATAATAAGTATAATATCTTTAAGTATCTTTCAAGGAAAAGCTAAATTATATAAACCCACAATCTTATGTTTCCTTTTTCTAGTATTTTATTTGATTGACTTTAGGGATTTAGTAAATCTATGGAATATAGGAAGCTACAGCTTACTAATACTGTTCATCATACTGTGTCATATAGAGCGAATATACTATTTAGTTGCTTTTAAAAGCGTTCTTGGGGCAGCTGTCCTACTTGCATGTTGGGGATATTTGCAATACTTGGGATGCCTCTCCTCCTATAGTGAATATTTCACATTAACTGGTCCCTATCATAATCCAGCAATACTTGCTATAATATTAAGTTCCTTGTTAGGGGCTATACTGAATACATTCATACTTTTTTATATCAAACTAAAAAAATATCGCAAGATGTTAGTAATCATAATCGCCATTGCATTATTCTGTATACCCCTACTTATACTAACATATGCTCGTGCAGCTTACATTTCATTAATCGTTTCTATTTTATATTGCCTGTATTTGCGGTTTGTGACCAAAAAGTTACGATTAAAACAGTTGATATATTGTGGAAGTATTGCACTTTGTATTGGTGTATCTGCCGGAGCATTATATTATTTAAAGCCAAAATCTGCTGATGGACGTTTACTGATATGGAAAGTTAGCTGGCAAATGATACAAGACAAACCCTTAACAGGATTCGGCAAAGGTGGTTTCGCTGCTAATTATTTATATTATCAAGCGAAATATATGGGTAGGCCATCAACATCTACTGAAGAAAAGATATTAGCAGGAAATACTCATTTAGCATTTAATGAACCCTTACGTATAACTGTTGAGTATGGACTAATAGGCTTGTTTGTCTATTTAACTTTCATTATTTGGTTACTTATTCCATCAAAAAGCAGAAATTCGGTTACTATTACATGCAAATCGCTTCTGGCAGGAATTGCAATATGGGGATTTTTTGCCTATCCGGATCAAGTATTCCCATTACTTACATTATGGGTTATCGGAATAGCCTTCATAATAAACAAAAAGAGAGATAAAAAGTATTATGAACTTCCTTATAATAAATACTCTAAAATAGCAAAAATAGCCGTATATAGTCTTACCATTATTTGCCTGAGTAGCCAACTTTGGAATAAATGGGAAGCATATCACAAACTATATATTTGTCTGAAATCTAATAATACTGAACTCCCCAATACACTCATTAACGTAAAGAAAGAGATGAAAAGTGATATAAACTTTGTCTATCTCTATAGCCAAATACTAAGAGCAAATCATTCAAATATAAAATTTCTTTATTCCATACATTTCTTGGAAACTAATTTTCCGACTCCTGGTTTATTCTTAATAAAAGGAGATTATTTAAAAGAAAAGGGGAAGTGGGAAGAAGCAGAGAAAGCCTATAAATTAGCTGCTGCTATGATGCCTTCCTTACAAACTCCACGAGGGAAATTAGCCTTTTTATACAACGAAACGGGAAGAAGAAAAGAAGCATGCAGAATAGCTCATAAAATATTAACAGAAGATGTAAAGGTTTACGGTTTCAATACATTCAAACTACATCGCGACTTAAAAAGTATCTTCGAAGATAAAATTAAATAATTGTCAAACTAATAAAAAAGAACATGAAAAACATTAGATTTTACAGAAAGTGGAATATCCTAGTGTATATAGGGATACTCTGTATGCTATTAGCTTGTGCTGACCATATGCTACAAGGAGATGGAAACTCTGAAGCCAATCAGCAAAATCAAAAAAATGAAGAATTAACCATATCGGTAGCGAAAGCGTGGTTTGAGAAGAACTATGCTCCAGTTATTACAACACGAATTAGTAGCAGTGAAGAATGGTTATACAAACCTCATTGGAATGAAGCCAAAGAGTATAATAAAATGCAGTATGAGGTAGTAGAGACCCCTATCTACATTCATGGTTCATATCTCATAATGGACAATGATACAGAAGCTCATTGGATAGCTGATAAGAAACATAATTTTATTCGTAACAACGCTCGTTTAGTAACTTTATTAGATAAAAAAACAAACAAGACAAGAAGTTTCATTACTATTTTCATTGGAACTTATAAGTATTTAAAAGAAACTCGAACAATCGGAAAGAACAATTACCTATATCGCCAACCTGATTTCAGTGGCAGTGTCTTCTTTTATGAAGTGAATGGGACCTTTATTAATGGTTGGAGATATTCAGAAGGGAAGATTATAGCGAGTTTATCAAAAGTAACAGATAGTTTGAAAGATGTTATACCCTCAAATATCGCTACACGCTCCTCTGAAGGAGATTGTGTTATAGTATATTATCCTATTTATGGTTCTGACTCCAATTGCGATAGGGGGCAAGGCATGGATGATATGGAGTTTGGTGTAGGTGGCGACGACCTATTTTGTCCTACTGTGATAGTTGGTTATTACCCTGTAGAAGAATGTCCTCCACTAGGCGGAGGCGATCCTGAAAATCCCAACCCTGGAGGTTCTATTCAAATCGGCGGTTCTGAAACAGGAGTTCTTGGCGAAATATACGGAGATAAGTCTACTTTAACAGATGAAGAAAAGAAACTTCTTGAAAAAGCTATAGTAAGTATGAATTACGATGAATTCAGAAAAAAAGTCTATAACTCATTAACAAAAGTTGGCATAAAAATCAACTTCCACATTGATCCTTCTATCGAAGGGCAATCAAAAGGAAAATATAAGTCTACTGATAGAACTATTTTATTTGCAAGCAAAAAAGACATTAACTCAAAAACTCTTGAGGAAGAACTATTATATGCTCTGCAACACTTATATTATGGAGAAGATTTCGATGATCCAAATAAAAAGTTTACTTATGAATTTGAAGCACACATATTTCCTGATATAGCGAATGCTATACTTTACAGTAAAATTTGGAATACCCCCTTAGGTGCCAACATCTTTTTAACAGATTCTTCTCCTGATTTTAAAGATGCTGTGAATAATCTCATAAACTTAATACTTAAGGATGGTTGTTTCGATGATTATCAATACCTGCTTTTTGAAAAAGCAGGAAAAATTTGGAAACCTCTCGATTATCATGGAGAATTCGACTCTACTATCCAACCCATGATATTATATAGCATCTTCGGTAGATACTAGGTTGAATAGTAGAAAGAGAAAAAAGAGATAGGGTTATCACAATAAAATCGGAATATTCAGTATATATATTCCTATTATATATAGTAAAGGGTAAAGTCACATATTGCTTTACCCTTTACTTTGAAAAGCAATGCGGTCAGGGGATATTTTCGAGCTATTTGCCCAAGGCAACTCCTTAGGCAGGTTCATATTTCTGTCTCTACGCCGGAAAAAAACAGAACGTCCCGCCTGCTTTTCATAAAACGAAAATCGGGCGAGACGAAAAATAAATAGTATCTTGTTATTTTTATAATTCTTCTATGTCTTTGATAGGCAGACCCGTCACCTGGTGGATGACCTCGGAGGAGATATTCAAAGATTTCATTGTTCGGGCGTTCTCTATTTTTTCTTCCTGTCTGCCTTCCTTCCTGCCTTCCGCCAGCCCTTCCTGCCTGCCTTCCTCTCTTCCTTCCTCCGCCGCCGTACTCAGCACATCATTCTGAATCATTACGGCATTGATATGTTCGTCATACGCCAGTTGTTCCGCCCTGTCCATATTGTAATAAATCAGTTTGCGGCGTGCCTCTTCCAGTCCGGGAGCTTTCGTATCGGGGCGGATGATGCCGGTTTTCAGATACTCTATCCACTCCTCAAGCGGGGTGACAGCCACTTTGTTGAACTCATTCACACGAATCAGGAAGTATTCGGGGAAGATTTCGGCAGGCAGCTTGCGCACGATGGCATCCTTCTCCTTAGTGGTGACCTCCAGAAAATCGCCTGTATGCACGCCCACAAAGGAATTCTGACCGTGGTACAAGTAATCGTTGCCCTTGCCAATGTCGAAATAGAGAATGCTGATGGAGTATACCTTCTTCACTTGGGAGTAAAGTTCTCCCAGCTCGATATGCTCCGTGATGGCCTTGGCAACGCCGAAGAGGATGCGCTCCAGATAGTATATCTCGCGCGTGTTCTGAACCTCGACGATGATGATTTCATCCTTACTGTTGCGCGCCTTGATGTCCACACGGTTGAACTTATCGTTTTCACGTTGCTGGTTGCCCTCGCTTTCCAGTATCTCGACGATGCGGATAGGCTCGCCCAGCAACACGGTGAGGAAGCCTTCGAGCACGCCGAAGTTGGCTTTGTTGCGCAGCAAGCGCTTCACCGCCCAGTCAAAACGTATATATCTGTCTTTCTGTACCATAACTTCTGTTTTTTCTGCTTACGCACAAAGGTAAGCATAATTTCTGTTCCCAACGTGTCGGGAAGCGATTATTTGTTTGATTCATTTCCAATTAAAATTGACTTTTTACAGCCCAAACAGATAAAAACAGGGACCATCATCATGAAATACCTGTTTTTTGTTTTGTGTGGCTCGAAACAAAAGACTATTTTTGTTCCAATCTTTGTATAGCACCATGAAGAAAAACATGTTAACCGCATTCATATTGTGCCTACTATTATTCCTACCGGGTAAAGTTACAGGTAATAAACAATATGCTTTCCAGCAGATTAGTACCCAGGACGGTCTGTCCTCTTCTGTTCGTTGCCTGGTAGTAAGCCACGACAAAGGATATGTATGGATCGGAACCAAGTCCGGTATAGGGCGTTTTGACGGTTACGAGCTAAGAAAATACTTATTGGGAAATATCACCCATATCATTGAAGACGAAGAACATACCATCTGGGCCATCACGCCGAAAGGACTCTTCCACTATAACTATCAGGAAGACACTTTCCTGCAAGCGCGCGATGAAGACCAGAACCCGGTTGTGGTGTCTTCTATTTGTCCCTGGACGGACGGAGTAATATTCGGAGGCAATGGAAGGCTATATAAATATGATTATGCCAATCACAAAATCAGATTCCTATGTCCGCTGACTCCCAACAGTCATTATAACATCACCAATCTGCAAAAATGGGACGACCGGACTCTGCTTTGCACCAGCCGTTGGAGCCATGCACTGCTCGTCGATATACCTACGGGACGGACTCACCCTGTTCCTTTTGAAAGTAATGAAATCATAACCAGCCTGATAGACAAAGACGGACATATATGGCTCGCCCCCTATCATCAGGGAGTGAAATGTTATGACCGCCAAGGTAAACTTTTGCATTCCTATCACACCGGGAACTCCCTCCTGCAAACCAATGTAGTGCTTTCCCTGGCTGAGAACAACGGACAGATATGGATTGGAACAGATGGTTCAGGCATTTATATCCTGAATCCGGAGAATGATGAGATATCCACCATAGCCCACGCACCCGGTAATCCTTATTCCCTGCCGGTCAACTCCATCCTCTGCTTATATTCCGACTCAAACAACAACATGTGGGCAGGCAGTGTACGCGGCGGACTGATAAATATCAGGGAAGTGGGAATGAAGATATATTCGGATGCACTGCCCGGCACAGAATACGGACTGAGCGAAAAAGCAGTGTTAAGCATCTATCAGGGCGAAGAAAAGGATATATGGATAGGAACAGACGGCGGCGGGATCAACCGTTTCTACCCCGACGACAATAGATTCTACCATACAAAGTCTACCTGGGGAGACAAAATCTCTTCCATTACGGAAGTGGACAAAAGGCACCTGCTGGTCTCTTTGTTCAGTAAAGGATTATTCTTCTTTGATAAACAAACCGAAGAGTATCGGCCATTGATTATCGTGAACGACAGTATCAACGCCCTCTTGTGCCAACGCGGAAAGGCTGTAAATGTCTTCCGGAACTCTCAGGAAACAGTGCTGCTACTCTCTGAAATACCTTATAGCTATCACATAGAAAAGAAAGAATTCACCCCTATCTCCTTAGATAAACATACTCCGACAATCATTGGTACTGTCTTACCAATATGCCAGAATGGTCCCATCTCCTATTTGCACGACATCAAATGCATCTATCAGATAGACTCCCGGACCAACCGATTAGAGACGCTGTATCATTGCACAGGAGACACGATATTCAATACTGTTTCAGTTGATGAAAACGGCATTTTCTGGATAGGAAGCAATTATGGACTCAGCCGGTATTCCGCAGAAAAGCACGAACATGTCAACATCCCCAATAAGCTGATTAATGAAATCAACTCACTGATTTGTGACAGACGGGGACGTGTATGGATAGGGACGGACGGAAAACTGTTTGCCCACCTCATCCATGAAGGAGAGTTTATCCTATACGGAGAATCGGACGGCGTTATCCAAAACGAGTATCTGGAGAAACCACGGCTACTATCCGCAGAAGGGGACATTTATATGGGAGGGGTCAACGGCTTGCTTTGCATTGACAAACAACTGCCGGACGAAGATACAGTTCCTCCTGTTCTTGAGTTGGCCGACGTGGCTGTGGGCGGAGAACGAATGAATGCCTTTATAAAAAACGGACGCAGCCTAACCGTACAGGAACACAGCAAACCCATCTCCATCAAAATCATTGCCCATGACAGAGATATTTTCCGCAAGCCCATGTACCGGTACACCTTGCGCGGCATGGATGGGCAAATCATGTACTCTTATCAACCGGAACTGACGTTCAACGGGCTACCGGCAAAGACCTATCAGGTGTTAGCCTCGTGCAGTACCCGTAGCGGCGGGTGGACGGAAGACTATCGGATACTGGAATTAGTGGTACTTCCACCGTGGTACAAGTCCGTCTGGTTCACTATTTGCTGTATTGTAGTAGCCTGCATAGGCATTATACTGGCTTTCTTCTCCCTGCTGCGCCGCAAAGAGAACAAGCTGAAGTGGGCGATGAAAGAACATGAGCAGCAGGTATATGAAGAAAAAGTACGTTTCCTCATTAATATCAATCACGAACTGCGTACGCCGCTGACCCTGATACATGCACCACTGAAACAACTATTGGGAACATTGTCGCCTGAAGATGAAAAGTATCCGGTAATACAAAGCATCAGCAGGCAATCGGGGCGCATGAAGAAGCTACTTGACATGGTGCTGAATGTACGGAAAATGGAAGTGGGACAAAGTTCGCTGAATATCGAAAGCGTAGAATTAAATTCATGGATTGAGCAACTCATAGCCGACTTCAGGCCGGAAGCCAACATGAAAGGCATTTCCATATCCTATACCCCGGATAAAGATGTGGATACCCTTTGTTTCGACAAAGAGAAATGCAGCACCATCTTAACCAACTTACTAATCAACGCATTGAAATACAGTGATGAAAACAGTCTGATTGAGGTATCTGCAAGTTTATCGGAAGACCAAACCCGTGTCCGCATTTCCATCTCAGACCAAGGTCCGGGCTTAAAGGATGTAGACATAAACAATCTGTTTATCCGGTTCTATCAGGGCAACAACAGTCGCCCCGGAACGGGCATCGGACTCTCCTACTCCAAAATCCTTACAGAACAACATGGCGGAAGTATCGGCGCTTACGATCATGGAGACTCTCCCGGTTCCACCTTCTGGTTCGAACTGCCACGGGATGCGCAACCGGGAAAAGTCACGCTGCAACCCCAGCCTTATCTGAATGAGTTATTAGCTCCTACCGAAGAGCTGGAAAGCATCCCGGACGGAAAGGACGGAAAGGAAGAAACCCAGGGCAACACCTTACTTATTGTAGATGACAATAAAGATTTGACCGATTACCTGTCCGATGCTCTCAAAAATAAATTCAAAAAGATATGGGTGGCTTATGATGGCGAAGAGGCTCTGCGCATCTGCCGTGAATCGCATCCGGATATTGTTGTCAGCGACATCCAGATGCCTCGCATGAACGGTTACAAATTATGCAAGCATATCAAAGAAGACCTGGAAATCAGTCATATTCCCGTTATTTTGCTCACAGCCCGCAATGATGAAGAGAGCAAGACATTCGGCTACAAAAATGGGGCAGATGCTTATCAGACCAAACCCTTTGAAGTCGATATTCTCTATACAATTATTCAAAGCCAGCTAAAAAACCGAGAGCGAATGCGGATGCGTTACTCCGGCACAGAGCCGCTTCCTCAACCACAAGAAAGTACATTCAGTTCGGCAGACGAAATATTTCTCAAACGAATGAATAAAACCATTTCAGATAATCTGGAAAATCCGCAAATGGGAGTACCGCTACTTTGTACAGAACTGGGCATCAGCCGCGCATCCCTCTACAACAAGTTGAAGGCACTGACCGGAATGGGGGCAAATGATTATATTACTAAAATCCGAATGGAAAAGGCTGTATGGTTGCTTACACATAGTTCCCTCAGCATAAATGAGATAGCGGATCAGACAGGATTCTCTACATCACGCTACTTCAGCACGGTGTTCAAACAGTATATGGGATGTTCACCGACGCAATATAAGGAGGAGCATTCGTAAAAAAGGCTGTTATTTGCTGTAAACTCAGCAGCTTCATTGCGTTCGCATAGGTAGTTTCTTAGTTCAGAGTGCTTCTTTTTGCAACGGCCACGAATGTCGTTCAGCTGCTTCACGGCGATGAGGCTCGTGCTCCACAGCCATGAAGCACAAGCCCCACGAATGTACGTACTACCAAAACACTGCATATCAACACAATAGACATGCACGATTTTCACAAAGAACAAAGGAGATTGACATCTACAATCCCTATATAGGATGGATAAAAGTAGGTAAGAAACGGAGTACTATCTGAATAAAAAGCAGGTAATCCGGTATCTTTTACATCAAAATAAGCAGGAAATGAGAAGATAGAGAATGAAAGGTCTTATACAAATATAAATGATAACAAAAAGATAATCAGAAATATACATTCAATTAAGAGTGGTGTAGGCAAATTTGCCTACACCACTCTTATTATTTGCTTCCACCATGCTCTATCACCGATGAACAGGGAGATACAGAGCGCTGGTGTAAGCGTGTAGGTAAAAGTGGAGATAAAGTCTGTGTAACAAGACAAGCATGGATAAGAAAGAGATGATAAGTATAAGCAGTTCACTCTAATTTCTTGTCGGGCGAATAAATCAATCCGTCCACTGCCTTTTCTCCATCAAGAGTAACAAACACTACAGTAAACATCCATTTTACTAATCGCACCTCCGGCAAAGTAAATTTGCCTACAGGAAGTTTCAGTAATACCTTATTCCAGCCTTTATGCAGTTGAACCGATAAGGGGGGACGGGACACGCAGTTTTCATTCCCGAGAGGAGTCTCAGGATTTTTTATACGATGAGTGGCCGTCCATACCGGCGGTAACACTTCTTCTTCATTCAGCCAGATGCGACTCTCTTTATAATCCCATTTGCCGGGCAAAGGCGGGAGATCAGCCTCCGAACGACCATAATTTTGAAACTCAGCCCATAATCCAACAGTCTGTTCTTGGGGAGAATAGACATAAGTATAGGCATAAGCCGTATGATTTTCCTTCGGATCTTTATAAAAAGTTGGGACAAACGTTCCCCACACATGGCGTAAGTAAATTCCGGCACCTACGGCAAGATGGGTATCATACTTCTTTCCATTATACTGATAGCTATCCTGCAATTTTCGTTCAGGAGGAAATACCCTTGTCAAATCTCCCTCATTGGGAAATGCATCGGTAATCTTCCACCAGACATTGGTTTGTTTGACATAAGCAAACGGATATCCCCGGAAAAGATGTTCTTTATACCATAACATCCGCTCTTCAAAATCAACGAAAGAATGATATGTTGCATTATTCTTATCCGGCGGAAGAATGGTACCGTTCTTGTCGAAATATTCAGTTCCTCCACCCAGCCAGGCGCGTTCTGCAATGGCCAGCATATTGGGGTAAAAACCATTCTCACGGATAATGTTTTCCTCTTTGTTGACGCAGCGGTCGTTCCATACAGCAAGGATAGCTCCGGCAATGTCATCGTTGCCCTGTTCTACATCGCAGATATGGCTGTTATATAGCCCTATGATATCTCCAAAGGTATCAAAATGATTCAGATAGTGCAGACGCGAATCAATAGCAGGAATACCTTTCTGCGCTTTTCCGCGCGAACTCCACAGATGTGTCATATCAATTTCACCCGTTTGATAATGCCAACCAGGATTCCAAGAAATAGCTTTCTTCCCCAAAGCACGGATAAATGCCACCATTTCGGGCACAAACTGAGGATTGGTAATCTTCACTTCGTCCGTGCCGATATGCAGATAAGGTACATCAAAAGTTTCACAAACTTCCTCAACTAAGAGTTTTAATATTTTCATCCCTTCCGGACTCTGCATATCGTGGCGAAATGTACGCATAAAAGCCGCACTGTGTCCCGGCATATCTATCTCCGGAATCAGTAACATTCCATGAGCCTTGCAGAAAGCTACCAGTTCTTTCGCTTCAGCCTGCGTATAATATTTTCCCGGCATGCGGGTAGTATTAGCACTGTCGTTCAGCATCGGAAATATTTTACTTTCCAACCGCCAGGACTGATTCTCCGTCAAATGCCAATGGAACACATTTATCTTGAATCTGGAAAGCATCGTGATTTCACGTTTCAATTCGCCCATAGAAATATACGTACGTCCCACATCGTGCATAAAACCCCGGATGCGAAAAGCCGGCCAATCGGTTATCGTACATCCCTGAAAAGTAGTCTTTTTACCTGACGAGTCGGCTAATTGCCTTAAAGTTTGCATAGCCCAATAGACTCCCCTTTCGCTCATTGCTTCTATAGAAATCTTCTTAGCCATTACTTTAAGTTTATATGCTTCATCTCTATTTAAAGGCGCTTCATCCAGCGACTCCACTAATTTCACTTCAATCACTGCCGCAGATCTTCCATCTATCCGACCGCCCAGTTCAGAAATAAAACATTCCCATTCATCCTGCAAAACAGGAGTATCAAGGCGTGTCTTATCCAGTACAAAATGGCTACGTTCTTCTGTAAACTTCTGCGGTCGAGGCAGCAAATAATATTCGCTCGCCTGCATATGACACGCAAACAAAAGACAGCATAAATAAAAATATAAGAAATATAAGCCTTTCATAATATAGTGATTAAGATTACATTATAAATATACATTTCCTTATAGCTAATAAACTATTCCAACTCCGGCAATGTCACCGGAAACATATTATTTTCTCTATGTTCCTGGCGGATAACTTCAAGCATCTGTTTCACAATATCCGGATGTTGCGCCACTATATCAGTATCTTCGTGGATATCCCTTGAAAGGTCGTACAGATAAGGCTTTCCTTTCTTGACTACCAGTTTCCAGTCGTCCATACGAACACCGAACTGATCGGTTTCATGGAATTCCCAATAGAGGAAATCATGTTTCTGCTGTTTGTCGGCATTGCCTAATAAGGTAGGGGCAAAGGAAATGCCATCGAAACAGTCATTTTCTAATTTCTTATTGATATACTTTTTCGGGAATCCTTTGTCACCCATCAGTTCACAGAATGTAGGCATGATGTCGTAAAATGCCAGTTGATGGTCGTTTACCGAACCGGCGGAGATGCGTTCCGGCCAGCGCACAATGAAAGGTATCCGAATGCCCCCTTCATAACACTGACGTTTCAGGCCGCGCAGTTTCCCATCCCGACCGAAGAACTCCGGGTCTGCCCCTCCTTCTTCGTGAGGACCGTTGTCACTGCTGAAGATGACGATGGTGTTCTTGTCCAGCCCTTTTTCTTTCAGTTTCTTCAAGACTTCGCCCACGTAATAGTCCAGACGGGTAATCATACCGGCAAACTGGGCATGGGTATGCTCCGAAACATTATAACGTCCTTTCTCGTACCCGCCCCAGGTTTTATCTCTAAAGAACTTCTTCTTGTAGCTTTTCAGAATAGAATCATTCGGCTGTGCAAGTTCCGCATGCGGCAGGGTGTAGGTGAAAAAGCCATAGAAAGGCTGCTCTCCGTCCTGTTGGTCCAACCATTCCAGCGCCTTACCGTGAATCAGGTCAGCCGAATATTGTGTACGTTTCTTGTAATCATCGCCAAACATCGGATAGTTGATATTAGCTTCCATCAGGATGCGTACAACTCCTGTGTCTCCTTCCTGTTTACTGTATCTGTTCAGAAAATTGGGATAATACAAATGAGCTTGAAACTGACATATATAACCATAGAATTCATCAATACCCCGTTTATCCGGTGTGGAACAAGAGCCTTCATAACCACCTGCCCACTTGCCGAAGACTCCTGTTGTATAACCGTTCTTCTTCATGATTTCAGGGAGAATGATATGATTTTCATCGTATGGTTCTTGACCGACAACGGTGAATTCGTCATTAATCCCATATTTCACGGTTGGAACTCCCTGCCAATACTCTTTATTTCCACGCACATGAGTGTGTCCCGTATGTTGCCCCGTCATCAGCGAAGCACGGGAAGGGGCGCTCACCGGACTACCGGCATAGGCTTGAGTAAACAGCATACCTTCGGCTGCCATACGATCTATATTAGGCGTTTCAATGTATTTCTGTCCGTAGCACCCCAAATCCCCGTATCCCATGTCATCGCAGAGGATAAAGATAATGTTAGGTTTGGGATTCTTGTTTGCCGCATTAGCGCACAAAGCAACAGCAGCCAACAAGCCTGTTCCTAAAGTTATACCTATCTGTTTCATGCTAAATATATTTTCTTATTTATTTCAACTTCCTTTCACCGCCAACACAGCGTAGCAGCTTGTAGCTCGTAGCTTACTCACTTATTCTTCTCCCCGAAATCTTCTTGTTGCTGCTCCACTTCTTTCAGTCTTTGAGCATTCTGCACTTTCAGAATCCTCTCCTGCTCCAACTCCACAGCCGATTTTGCGGACGTTCCGGCAGACTGTAAAGAAGATGAACCGGCAATCAGCGCCGCATCTTTCTCCGAATAAACCAACGGATGAGCAGCAGGATAGCTTTCCAACTCCAAAACAGCACTTACAGGCATCTGCGAGCCTTCAAAGAGCACACTTGCCGTTACCTTTATCTTACCCGGCTTCAAGGTGGACTGTATCAGCACCGGAGCTGTCCCCCACTTCACCGGAGCAGGATTTGCCAGTATTCCGGCATCACCCAGAATACGTCCTTCACCTTCCACATGAAACTTCACATAGTAATTGTTCAAGCGTTTGATGTTCCCATTCTTATCGGCTATAGCAGCTACTACAGTAACAAAGTCGGAGCCATCGGCTTTCAGATTTACATTCTCATTGTCAACCCAGAGCAATACTTTCTCCGGACGACGGGCAGGGTGAACTTCGTGCGTAGCAACCACCTTGCCATCTATCAAACCTTCTGCCCGCAACAATACTTCATCCTGCTTTTTCTTCCGTGACATCGCTTTATCAACCATGAAATCGTAAACATCGGAGAAGGTTATAACAGGCGAAGGCATACCTTCTTTAACTACCGGTTTATTATAAGTATAAGTCTTTCCATCTTTCAAGAAGGTGATGCGCACTTCATCGCAATTGGAATAAACAGTGACATCCTTGCCGGAAAACGGTGTCATTTCATGAGCGATATAAACCACCGGACCGGTTTCAAAAAGCCGCTCTTCTTTCCGGGGCGAACGCTGCGCCTTGAACATATAGTACGAATACTTGGGCTGGCGGAATACATCCATCAGTCCGCCATAAAATGGATCGGGATGATAGCCACGCTGATGGTCGAACGAATGCCACAGGCAGCCGCCCACATGTTGGCGGGGAGTGCGATAAAGGGCATCGTAGCAGGTATAAGTATAACTGGGATTTGCATAATGCTGTGCTTGGATAAGCATAGGTTGTTCTCCCCAATTGCGGGCTACACGACTGGGAGAGTTATGTGAGCTCCAGTCGTCTACATTGTCACCCCATTCACGGGTAAAATAGGTTATCTTAGGGTCAGCATCCTTGTCGCCCCACGACTTGCCATCGAAGGAGGGATGCGTGAAAAGTACCGGGAAATGCTCGCGTCCGCGTGCACCGCTATCACAACCGGAATAGCAGTAGGGATAAGGATACTCCTGGTCTACAATGTCACGGGTGTTCTTGGCAAAGTCTTCCGGATACCAGGTTTCATTGAGGATAGGTTCCCACATCCACACACAAGCATGGTTGCGGTCGCGTCGCACAAGGTTGCGGATATCACTGTATACACGTTGTGCAAATTCGGGAGCATCATTCCAGAACTGCCAGCCCGGAGTATTAACAATTACAAACAAACCGAGTTCATCGCATGCATCCATGAATGCCGGGTCTTGCGGACAATGGGCGTTACGGATTACTTTCATTCCGGCATCACGCAGTTTCTTGGCATCACGCCAATGAATACTGTTAGCCACGGCATTACCTACCACCGCAAAGTCCTGATGACGGTTAGCGCCAATCAACGGACTTTCATAAGGTTTACCATTCAGCCAGAAACCGTCCTTGCCCTTAAGCTCTACGCTACGGATGCCGATACGGCGGCGATAACCGTCCACCACATTACCTTCGCGGTCACGGATACGTACAATCAGATTATATAAGGTGGGAGTTTCCGGACTCCACAGTAATGGATTCTTTATTGTAATTTTATCTTGTGAAGTAACAGCCTTTCCCGGCCGTACTTGAACCTTATCATTCAAGAAAGCAACCTGTGTACCATCCGGTTGCTGCAATTCATATTCCACAATTCCGGCAAAAGTTTTACGGCTATCATTACGTAAGTGAGCTTTCAATAATACTTCAGCCGAAGTATCCGATACTTTATCATAAGCCACAAACAAGCCGCCGCCCGCTACTTCGTCCTCAAAATTCGGATCAGTAATAAAGACCGGATTATGAGCTACCAACCAGCAATCACGATAAATGCCACCGAAGTAGGTAAAGTCGAGCACATCCTGTGCCTTTCCGGGAGGATAGCTCGTATCATCGCTATTATCCGCCCACACGGCTATCACATTATCCTCTCCCCAGTTCAATACGTCAGAGATATCGACCACCACAGGCAAATAACCGCCAAAATGTTCAGTCAGCAACTTCCCGTTGACAAATACCTTGCTCTTTCCCATGATGGCTTCGAAGTGCAGGAACAGTTTCTTCCCCTTCAAAGCATCCGCAGGGGTGAAGTGCTTACGATACCAGACTTCTCCCTGATAATTGATGCAACCACTGGCTTCTGTCGGCAAATATTCAATGCCATTGGGCAGAGAGACTACCGTCCATTCCGCATCATTAAAGTTCGCAGCTTCAGCACCCGCAACGGCTCCTTTATAAAAGCGCCAGGCAGGATTCATGGAAAACACTTCACGCCCGGAATTGGGCAGTTGGAAGAAACCGGCAGTAGAAAACTCGGGTTGATGAGATGCCTGCACAGCACAGCAGGGAATTAAGAATAAAGCGATCAGGATGAAATGAATGATTCTCTTCATAAGGATAGTATTATTTTAAGTATATAGATTAGAGCAATGACAATGTCTATAGCATCCGATACAAAAGTAGGGCAAAACCCAGAAATACAATTACAATAATCGCTATTTTTAATCCAATTTTATCTAATCAGCCATTCATAGCCGGAATTTATTGACAGTATTTGCTCTTCATCCTACAAAGCAGAACTAACTATGGGGATTAACCAACTCCATACCAAAACCGAATCCGAACCATACTTGCTCCGTAGTAAATTCAGTCAAAGGTACTTCTACACAGAGAAAGTACGGGATTGGTACGGAGCAAGTATGCCCCAGGTATAGTCCGGATACAAAACTAAGACTATAAAACCACCTCAATTCCCCACCCAAAAGCCCTTTCAGCACTATGTTCATTATCAATGAAATAAACAATAAACAGGGTGTTGAAAACTTCTCAAAAAGTTTTTAGTTAAAACTTGTGGGGAATTGTGGGGAAATGTGTACTTTTACCGTCGCTTATTATAATAAGGTAACAATGATACGTTTTTTGGGCAATATAGAAGCGAAAACCGACGCTAAGGGACGTGTATTTATCCCTGCCGGTTTTCGGAGGCAACTGCAATCTGCTTCCGAAGAGAAGCTCGTGCTGCGCAAAGACGTGTTCCAGGACTGCCTGGTACTCTATCCAGAAAGCGTTTGGTTCAAGACGCAAAACCAACTAAGGAAGCGCCTGAACAAGTGGAACGCAAAACACCAAGAAATCTTCCGGCAATTTGTGAGCGATGCGGAAATCATGGTTCCCGATGGGAATGGACGCATCTTGCTGCCCAAACGTTACCTGCAAATGGCCGGCATACAGAGCGATGTACGTTTCATCGGTGTGGACAATACGATAGAAATCTGGGCAAAAGAGAAAACTGAACAACCGTTCATGAACCCGGAAGAGTTTAGCGAAGCTTTGCAGGATATTCTGGGAGACGAAGACGATTGGGAAGAAGACGAGGATGAGTGATTAACGATTAGTGATTAGTGATGAATGGGAAATGAAGAGTTGACATATCATGTACCGGTGTTGTTGATGCCGAGTGTGGACGGAATGAATATCCGGCCGGATGGAACGTATATAGACGTTACCTTCGGAGGTGGAGGGCATTCACGGGAAATACTGTCACGGCTGGGAGACGGCGGACGGTTACTGGGATTCGACCAAGACGAAGATGCGGAACGGAACATTGTGGATAATCCGCACTTCACTTTTGTACGCAGCAACTTCCGATATCTGCACAATTTTCTACGTTATCACAACATCGAGGAAGTAGATTCAATACTGGCTGATCTGGGTGTATCCTCCCATCACTTCGATGATAGCGAAAGGGGATTTTCGTTCCGCTTTGACGGTGCACTGGATATGCGCATGAACAAGCGTGCGGGGGATACTGCAGCAGATATCATAAACAACTATGATGAGGAACGGTTGGCTGACATCTTTTACCTATACGGTGAATTAAAGAACAGTCGCAAACTGGCATCTGTAATTGTGAAAGCACGTGCCGGACAGAAGATTACAACCATCGGTGAATTTCTGGAAGTCATTAAACCGCTTTTCGGTCGGGAACGGGAGAAAAAAGAACTGGCTAAAGTTTTTCAGGCACTGCGCATCGAAGTGAACCAGGAAATGGAAGCTCTGAAAGAGATGCTATATGCAGCAACCGAGGCTTTGAAACCGGGCGGACGATTGGTAGTAATTACCTACCATTCACTGGAAGACCGGATGGTAAAGAATATCATGAAAACCGGAAATGTGGAAGGTAAAATGGAAAAGGATTTCTTCGGAAATGTACAGACTCCATTCCGGTTGGTTAACAATAAAGTGATTGTACCGGACGATGCGGAAATAGAACGGAACCCGAGATCGAGAAGTGCAAAACTGAGAATAGCAGAGAAAAAGTGATGGTAAGATAATGAAGGATATGGAAGAAAAACAGGTAAACGAAAAAACAGAGAAAGCGAAGAAAGCCAAAAATCGCACATCTCTGAAAAACATTATCGGTGGCGACATTCTGGCTACGGATTTTTTTCGCCGTCAGACGAAGTTGCTCGTAATGATAATGCTGCTGATTATATTCTATATACACAATCGTTATGCTTGCCAGCAGCAAATGATAGAGATTGATAAATTGAAAAAAGAGCTGATTGACATCAAATACGATGCTCTTACCCGTAGTTCAGAATTAATGGAGCGGAGCCGGCAGTCACGTATCGAAGAGTATATTGCAAGTAAAGAGAGTGACTTGCAGACATCCACTCATCCACCGTATTTGATTAAGTAATTATAGAATCATTAAATTGTAGACAGATTTGGCAGTAAATAAGAAAAATATCATGACCCGCTACTTCTTTGTAGTCCTCGTAATGGGATTGCTGGGAATAGCTATTGTCGTTAAAGCCGCAGTCATCATGTTTGCGGAGCGACAGTATTGGCAGGATGTAGCCGACCGTTTCGTGAAAGAAAACGTGACGGTAAAGCCTAATCGTGGTAACATTCTTTCATCCGACGGCAAACTGATGGCAAGTTCCCTGCCCGAATATCGTATATACATGGACTTCAAGGCAGGAGGAGAAACCAAGGACACGATGTTGGTGAACCACATGAATGAAATATGTGAAGGGTTACATAAGATATTTCCTGATAAGAGTGCAGCTGAGTTCAAGTCACACTTACAGAAAGGGCGTAAAAAAGGTAGCCGGAACTATCTGATTTATCCGAGACGTATTTCATACATCCAGTACAAAGAAGCCAAGCGTCTGCCTGTTTTCAATCTGAACAAATACAAAGGCGGTTTCCACGAACAGGTATATAATCAGCGTAAAAAGCCGTTTGGCTCCTTGGCAGCCCGTACACTGGGTGACCTCTATGCAGATACTGCACAGGGGGCAAAGAATGGTATCGAACTGGCTTTTGACACTCTGCTGAAAGGACGTGACGGTATCACGCACCGCCAGAAAGTGATGAATAAATACCTGAACATCGTAGATATAGCTCCCGTAGATGGCTGCGACATTATCTCCACTCTCGATGTAGGTATGCAGGATATCTGCGAGAAAGCATTGGTGGATAAGTTGAAAGAAATCAATGCTACTGTAGGTGTAGCCATACTGATGGAAGTGGAAACAGGTGAAGTCAAAGCTATCGTCAACATGATGAAAGCTGGTGACGGCAACTATTATGAAATGCGTAATAATGCCATTAGCGATATGATGGAACCGGGGTCTACATTCAAGACGGCTTCTATCATGGTAGCCCTTGAAGACGGGAAAATTACTCCGGAGACGGAAGTAGATACCGGAAACGGTGTAATGATGATGTACGGTAGTAAGATGAGGGATCATAACTGGCATCGCGGTGGCTACGGGAAGATCAATGTAACCCGTATCCTGGAAGTTTCTTCCAATGTCGGTGTTTCGTACCTAATCGACAAGCACTACAAGGATAATCCTCAAAAGTATGTAGACGGGCTGAAGCGAATGAGCATTGACCAACCACTAAATCTACAAATCTCAGGTGAGGGAAAACCGAATATAAAAGGTCCGAAAGAAAGATATTTCGCCAAGACGACCTTACCATGGATGAGTATCGGTTACGAAACTCAGGTTCCGCCGCTCAACATCCTTACTTTCTATAATGCTATTGCCAATAATGGCACGATGGTGCGTCCTAAGTTTGTAAGAGCCGCTGTAAAAGATGGTGAGGTGATAAAAGAATATCCGACGGAGGTAATCAATCCGAAGATATGCTCCGACCGCACCTTGACACAAATCCGCGATATTCTGGAAAAAGTGGTATCACAAGGATTGGCGAAACCGGCCGGAAGCAAACAATTCTCCGTAGCTGGAAAAACGGGTACGGCACAGGTATCCCAGGGTTTGGCAGGCTATAAGTCAGGACGGGTGAATTATTTGGTAAGTTTCTGTGGTTACTTCCCGGCAGAAGCACCGAAGTACAGTTGTATTGTTTCTATCCAGAAACCGGGACTTCCTGCCTCAGGTGGTCTGATGGCCGGTAGTGTATTCGGAAAGATTGCTGAAAGAGTGTATGCAAAAAATCTGCGGTTTGATATCCGCAGTGCAATAGATAGCACAAGCAATGTCATTCCTCCGGTAAAAGCAGGAGAAATGAATGAAGCATTGCAGGTGCTGGACGGGCTGAATGTTCCGGTACAAAAGCAGTTCTCTCCCAAGAAAGGGAAAGAAGCATGGGGACATACGCAGGAGTCCCCTAATGCAGTTATTCTGCAGGCCAAGGAGGAAACAAGCTCAAATACAGTTCCCAACGTTATAGGAATGGGAGCGAAAGATGCTGTTTACTTATTGGAAAGCAAAGGACTGAAAGTCAGAATAAGCGGTATAGGAAAGGTAAAGAATCAATCGATACCGGGTGGTAACCGCGTTGTGAAAGGTCAAACCATAGCTTTGACACTTCGTTAAACTATTAAGAATATACATTATATATAATAAGGTATGATATTAAGTGAATTACTGAAAGCGATACAACCTATACAAGTTATCGGAAGTACGGAGACGGAAATAACGGGGGTAAATATCGACTCCCGCTTGGTGCAAGCCGGACATCTGTTCATGGCTATGCGCGGTACCCAGACTGACGGGCATGCTTACATTCCCGCTGCCATAGAGAAAGGCGCCATCGCAGTGCTTTGCGAAGATGTGCCTGAAGAAAAGAAAGAAGACATCACCTACATCCAGGTGAAAGATAGTGAAGATGCAGTTGGTAAAATAGCCACTACTTTTTACGACGATCCAACCTCCAAAATGGAATTGGTAGGCGTAACTGGAACAAACGGAAAAACCACCATCGCCACCTTATTATATAATACGTTCCGCTATTTCGGTTACAAGGTAGGACTGATCTCTACTGTCTGCAACTATATAGATGATCAGGCAATCCCAACTGAGCATACAACCCCCGACCCCATCACCCTAAATCAGTTGTTGGGACAGATGGCAGACTCCGGATGCAAATATGTCTTCATGGAAGTAAGTTCACATTCCATTGCCCAGAAACGCATTAGTGGTCTACGCTTTGCAGGGGGCATCTTTACCAACCTGACACGTGACCACCTGGATTACCACAAGACTGTGGAGAACTACCTCAAGGCCAAGAAGAAGTTTTTCGATGATATGCCGAAAGGTGCTTTCAGTCTGACTAATCTGGATGACAAGAACGGACTCGTCATGACCCAGAACACACGTTCCAAAGTATATACTTATTCCTTGCGTAGCCTCAGCGACTTCAAGGGTAAAATATTGGAATCTCATTTTGAAGGGATGCTGCTCGACTTCAACAACCATGAACTGGCCGTACATTTCATTGGTCGTTTCAATGCTTCAAACTTGCTGGCAGTATTCGGTGCAGCCGTATTGCTTGGAAAGAGAGAAGAAGACGTACTCGTTGCACTCAGTACCCTGCAGCCTGTGGCCGGACGCTTCGATGCTGTACGTTCACCTAAAGGCATCACTGCCATTGTAGACTATGCGCACACACCGGATGCCCTCATCAATGTTCTGAATGCCATTCATGGTGTACTCGAAGGAAAAGGAAAAATTATTACCGTAGTAGGTGCAGGCGGCAACCGGGATAAAGGGAAACGCCCCATCATGGCAAAAGAGGCGGCCAAAGCAAGTGATCGCGTCATCATTACTTCGGATAATCCCCGCTTTGAAGAGCCGCAAGATATCATCAATGATATGCTTGCCGGATTGGACAAAGACGACATGCAGAAAACTATCAGCATTGCCGACCGGCGCGAAGCTATCAAAACAGCATGTATGCTGGCGCAGCCCGGTGATGTTATTCTTGTAGCCGGAAAGGGCCATGAGAACTATCAGGAAGTCAAAGGAGTTAAACATCATTTTGATGACAAAGAAGAGTTAAAGGCGATAATGTTTTAAAGTGATAAAGTGGTAGAGTGATATTACTTTAACACATTATCACTTTACCACACTATCACACTAAATAGTTGATTTATGTTATACTACTTATTTCAATGGCTGGACAAATATAACATTCCCGGTGCGGGCATGTTTGGCTATACATCATTCCGGGCTCTGATGGCAATCATTCTCGCATTGCTCATCTCGAGTATCTGGGGTGACCGTTTTATAAACTTACTCAAACGGAAACAAATTACAGAGACCCAACGTGATGCCAGTATCGACCCGTTCGGAGTGAACAAAGTGGGTGTACCAAGTATGGGAGGTGTCATTATTATTGTGGCCATTCTCATTCCATGCCTATTGCTGGGTAAACTGAGCAATGTCTATATGATATTGATGCTGATTACCACAGTATGGTTAGGGTCATTGGGCTTTGCCGATGATTACATCAAAATTTTCAAGAAAGACAAAGAAGGTTTGCACGGGAAATTCAAAATTATCGGTCAGGTAGGTTTGGGACTGATTGTGGGCTTGACACTTTACCTGAGTCCACAAGCAGTTATCCGCGAGAATATTGAGGTAAAGAAACCAGGACAGGAAATGGAGGTCATCCACGCGGGACAAGATATTAAGTCCACGCAGACTACGATTCCGTTCTTTAAGAGCAATAACCTGGATTACGCAGACTTTGTGGGTTTCTTAGGTGAGCATGCACAAACTGCCGGTTGGGTTTTATTCGTAATCATTACTATATTCGTAGTAACAGCAGTCAGCAATGGCGCCAATCTGAATGACGGAATGGACGGCATGGCAGCGGGAAACTCAGCAATCATAGGCTTGGCATTAGGTATCTTAGCCTATGTATCGAGCCACATTACGTATGCCAGTTACCTTAACATCATGTATATCCCCGGATCGGAGGAACTGGTAATTTTCATTTGTGCCTTTATCGGTGCATTGATCGGTTTCCTGTGGTACAATGCATATCCTGCACAGGTATTCATGGGCGATACGGGCAGTTTGACGATTGGTGGCATCATTGCCGTGTTTGCCATTATCATACACAAAGAGTTACTTATACCTATTCTTTGTGGAGTGTTCCTGGTAGAGAACTTGTCCGTCATCCTGCAACGATTTTATTACAAAGCCGGAAAGAGAAAGGGCGTTAAGCAAAGGTTGTTCAAGCGAACTCCCATTCACGACCATTTCCGTACTTCCATGAGTCTGATAGAACCGGGGTGTACAGTGAAGTTCACAACGCCGACCAAGCTGTTCCATGAATCAAAGATTACAGTCCGCTTCTGGATTGTGACGATTGTATTGGCAGCGATAACAATTATAACATTAAAGATAAGATAATAGAGCTGCCAGCCGCGAGCTACAAGCTACAAGTGCTCGCTACTGGTTACTGATAAATAACAAACTTGTAGCAACTGCCAACTCCAGCCACTTACTGGTAGCTCGTAGCTGGTAGCCTGTAACTTTAAAGAATATATGAGTAGAATTGTAGTATTAGGAGCCGGAGAGAGCGGTGCAGGTGCTGCCGTACTCGCCAAAGTGAAGGGTTTCGACACATTCGTATCCGACATGTCCGCCATCAAAGATAAATATAAGGAAGTGCTGGATAAGTACGGCATTGCCTGGGAAGAAGGACAGCATACGGAAGAATTGATTTTGAGTGCGGATGAAGTGGTGAAGAGCCCCGGTATTCCCAACGACGCTCCGATGATACTGAAACTGAAAGAGCAAGGTACACCCATTATCTCTGAGATAGAGTTTGCGGGACGCTATACCAATGCAAAAATGATATGTATTACCGGTTCAAATGGCAAGACCACTACCACCTCACTTATTTACCACATTTTCAAAAGTGCAGGTCTGAATGTGGGATTGGCTGGTAACATAGGTAAAAGTCTTGCCTTGCAGGTAGCCACAGACCAACATGATTATTATGTGATTGAGCTCAGCTCTTTCCAACTGGATAATATGTATAAGTTCCGTGCCAATATTGCCGTGCTGATGAACATCACACCCGATCATCTGGACCGTTACGACCATTGCATGCAGAATTATGTGGATGCCAAATTCCGCATCACACAGAACCAGACCCCTGAAGATGCTTTCATCTTCTGGAACGATGACCCCATCATCAAGCGGGAACTGGACAAGCATGGACTGCGAGCCCATCTTTATCCGTTCTCTGCAGTAAAAGAAGATGGAGCCATAGCTTATGTAGAAGACGGCGAGGTTGAAATCAACGAACCCATCGCCTTCAATATGGAGCAGGAGAAACTGGCCCTGCAGGGTACGCACAATTTATACAATTCTCTCGCCGCAGGTATCTCAGCCAATCTTGCCGGAATAGAGAAAGAATATATTCGTCGGGCATTGTCTGATTTTAAAGGTGTGGAACATCGCCTGGAAAAAGTTGCAACTGTACGTGGCGTGGAGTTTATCAATGACTCTAAAGCCACAAACGTAAATTCCTGTTGGTACGCCCTGCAGAGTATGAAGACGAAGACCGTGCTTATTCTGGGAGGAAAGGATAAAGGTAATGACTATACGGAAATAGAGGATTTAGTACGCGAAAAGTGTTCAGCCTTAGTCTATCTGGGATTGCACAATGAGAAGCTACATGACTTCTTTGATCGCATGGGATTGCCCGTCGCCGATGTACAAACCGGCATGAAGGACGCTGTAGACGCAGCATTCCGTCTGGCCCAAAAGGGTGAAACTGTATTACTCAGTCCTTGTTGTGCCAGTTTCGACCTTTTCAGCAGCTATGAAGACCGGGGCAACCAGTTCAAAGAGTGTGTGAGAGAATTATAGGACACATTACCACATTAAATTTATGGATTTATTAAAAAGCATATTCAAAGGTGATAAGGTAATCTGGATTATATTCCTTTTCCTTTGCCTCATTTCTATCGTAGAAGTGTTCAGCGCTGCGTCTACCCTGACGTATAAAAGCGGTGACCACTGGGGGCCGATTACACAGCACAGCATCATCTTGATGGTGGGTGCCGTAGTAGTGGTGTTTATGCACAATATCCCCTACAAATGGTTTCAGGTATTTCCTGTATTCCTGCTTCCACTATCCGTGGTACTGCTGGCCCTCGTTATGATGATGGAACGCATTAACGGTGCTGCACGCTGGATGACCTTCATGGGGGTTCAGTTCCAGCCTTCGGAAGTAGCCAAAATGGCTGTCATCATCGTTACCGCCTTTATTCTTTCGAAAGGACAGGACGAAGATGGGGCCAGCCCGAAAGCTTTTAAACGTATCATGATTATCACAGGTGTTATTTGTCTACTGATTGCCCCGGAAAACCTCTCGACGGCAGCACTGCTCTTCGGAGTGGTTTATTTGATGATGTTCATCGGGCGAGTGGCAATGAAGAAATTATTAATACTGGCAGGCGGCCTGGCTGGAGTAGCAATTATAGGTGTGACATTCCTTGTACTGACCAAGAATAGCGATTTACCATTCCTGCACCGTTTCGACACATGGCGTGCCCGTATTGAAAAGTTTACAAATGACAATGAGGTACCTGCTGCCAAATTCGATATAGACAAAGATGCTCAGATAGCCCATGCACGTATTGCCGTAGCTACGAGTCACGTTGTAGGCAAAGGACCGGGTAACTCGGTACAGCGCGACTTCCTGAGTCAGGCTTTCTCTGACTTTATCTTTGCTATCATTATCGAAGAATTGGGATTGATAGGTGGAGCTTTCGTCGTATTCCTTTACGTCTGTCTGCTGATACGAGTCGGGCGTATTGCGAAAAAGTGCGAACGAACATTCCCTGCTTTCCTTATAATAGGAATTGCACTACTACTTGTATCGCAAGCTATATTCAACATGATGGTAGCAGTAGGATTGGCCCCGGTAACCGGACAACCGCTTCCGCTAATCAGTAAAGGTGGAACTTCCACGCTTATCAACTGTGCTTATATCGGCATGATACTGAGTGTGAGCCGCTATACCGCCAGACTGGAAGAGCAGAAAGAACACGATGCTTTGATACCCATGCAAGTAGAAGTACCTGCCGAAGAGACAAATAGCGATGCACAAACAGCTGCTGAACCGACGGCAAAGGTATTGAACAGTGATGCTGAATTTGAATAAAAATAAGATATATGGAAACAAAAAATAACGGACCACGCATCATAATCAGTGGTGGAGGTACAGGAGGGCATATATTTCCCGCAGTATCTATCGCCAACGCCATCAAGGAACTGCGCCCAGATGCAGAAATCCTCTTTGTAGGTGCAGAAGGACGAATGGAGATGCAACGCGTGCCCGATGCAGGATATAAAATTATCGGTCTGCCTGTAGCAGGTTTCGACCGTAAGCGCTTATGGAAGAACTTTGCAGTAATTATCAAGTTATTGCGTAGCCAATGGAAAGCACGTCGTATCCTGAAAGAATTTAGCCCGCAGGTAGCAGTAGGTGTAGGCGGATATGCCAGTGGTCCTACATTAAAAGTAGCGGGCATGATGGGAGTCCCTACTTTGATACAAGAGCAGAATTCTTATGCAGGAGTGACAAACAAGTTGCTTGCACAGAAAGCATGTAAAATCTGCGTAGCATATGATGGAATGGAGAAATTCTTCCCCGCAGATAAGATTATCATGACAGGGAATCCTGTACGCCAGAACCTGTTAGCAAATAAACAGAGCCGCGAAGAAGCTGTAAGCTCTTTCGGTTTCAATCCGGAGAAGAAAACAATATTGATACTGGGTGGTAGCTTGGGGGCACGTACCATCAATCAGACCCTCATTGCTGTACTGGATACGATAAAAGTAAACGGCGACATTCAGTTCATCTGGCAAACAGGAAAAATATATATCCAGCAAGTCAAAGATGCTATTACTACCGCAACGGGCGAAGCTATACGTAATCCACGGATTTCTGCCATCCCGAATCTGTATGTAACGGATTTCATCAAAGACATGGCAAGTGCATATGCAGCTGCCGACCTCGTCATTTCCCGTGCAGGTGCCGGTTCTATCTCTGAATTCTGCCTGCTGAACAAGCCGGTCATCCTAGTGCCTTCACCAAATGTGGCAGAAGACCATCAGACTAAAAATGCACTGGCACTGGTAGATAAGAAAGCTGCTATTTATGTGAAAGATGTAGATGCTATGAAGCATCTGATTCCTGTGGCTCTTGAAACTGTCACAGATGCCGAGAAGCTGAAAACATTGAGCGAGAACATCGCTAAATTGGCTTTGCCGGATTCGGCAACCATTATTGCAAAAGAAGTATTAAAACTGATAAATAACGATAAGTGATAAGTGTATTATGAATATAGAAAATATAAAATCCGTATATTTCGTTGGTGCCGGTGGCATCGGTATGAGCGCCCTGATACGCTACTTCTTATCAAAGGGAAAGCTCGTTGCCGGTTACGACCGTACCCCAAGCGAACTAACCGAACACCTGATTGCAGAAGGAGCACAGATACATTACGAAGAGAATGTGGATCTGATTCCTGAAGCCTGCAAGAATATGGAAAGCACTTTGGTAGTGTATACTCCAGCTGTTCCGCAAGAGCATGCCGAGTTAGTATATTTCCGTAACAATGGTTTCGAAATTCAAAAACGGGCACAGGTTTTAGGAACAATCACACATAATAGCAAAGGCTTGTGCGTAGCCGGTACACATGGTAAAACAACTACCAGTACAATGACAGCGCATCTGCTTTACCAATCACACGTAGGTTGCACTGCATTCCTCGGAGGCATCTCCAAGAATTATGACACTAACCTGTTATTATCACAGTCCAGCCCATACACTGTGATTGAGGCAGATGAATTTGACCGCTCATTCCACTGGTTATCACCTTACATGAGCGTAATAACTGCTACAGACCCCGACCATCTGGATATTTATGGCACAGAAGAAGCCTACCTGGAAAGTTTTCGTCATTATACGACGCTTATCCAGCCGGGTGGTGCACTCATTATACACAAGGACATCGCTTTGAAACCTGATGTGCAGGCCGGTGTAAAAGTCTATAGTTACGCCCGTACCGAAGGAGATTTCCACGCAGAGAATATCCGTATCGGAAATGGTGAGATCTTTATCGATTTTATTGCACCCGACACGCGTATTAATGATATCCAACTGGGTGTTCCCGTCAGCATCAATATAGAGAATGGCGTAGCAGCCATGGCACTCGCCCACCTCAACGGTGTGACAGACGAAGAGATCAAGCAAGGTATGGCAAGTTTCCGTGGAGTAGACCGTCGTTTCGATTTCAAGGTCAAGAATGACAAAGTCGTATTCCTGAGCGACTATGCCCATCATCCTGCCGAAATAGCACAGAGTGTGAAATCCATTCGTGATCTGTATCAGGACAAGAAGATTACAGCTATCTTCCAACCACATCTCTATACCCGCACGCGCGATTTCTATAAGGAATTTGCCAACAGTTTGTCGTTACTTGACGAAGTCATTCTCGTAGATATCTACCCGGCACGTGAGCAACCAATTCCCGGTGTCACCAGCCAATTGATATACGATAACCTGCGACCGGGCATTGAGAAATGCATGTGTAAGAAAGAGGATATACTGGAACTCTTATCTCAAAAGCAGATTGAAGTTCTGATAACTTTAGGTGCCGGAGATATAGACAACTACGTCCCTGAAATCACAAAGCAATTGACAATTGATAATTAACAATTGACAGTTAATAGTTGAATAATGATAATTAGATAGTTGATACATGTTTAAAAGAATTCTATTGTCTATCGTCCTACTGCTCGTCATCGCCTATCTGGTGGTAGCTCTCTCGGCTTTCAACCGGAAGCCTGCCGGACAGGTGTGCAATGACATGGAATTGGTTATCAAAGATACCGTCTATGCAGGTTTCATCACCAAAAAGGAAGTGGCTGACATATTGGAGAAGAAAGGGATTTATCCTGTTGGTAAACCAATGGATCGCATCCGTAGTAAAACGCTGGAACGGGAACTTGCCAAACATCCGCTTATCGATGAAGTGGAATGCTACAAGACTCCCAGTGGCAAACTTTGCGTAGAAGTCAGTCAACGTATCCCTATCCTGCGAGTGATGAGTGCGAACGGGGAGAACTACTATCTGGACAATAAAGGTACTGTGATGCCACCCGATGCAAAGTGCGTTGCACACCTTGCCATAGTGACCGGAAGAGTAGAAAAGTCGTTTGCCATGAGGGATTTATATAAGTTTGGTGTATTTTTGCAGAATAATAAGTTCTGGGAAGCACAGATTGAACAGATACATGTGCTGTCGGACAAAGACGTGGAACTGGTGCCTCGCGTAGGCGACCATATTATCTATCTTGGGAAGTTGGATGGTTTTGAGCGTAAACTCGAACGGATGAAAGCTTTTTATGAAAAAGGTTTAAATCAGGTAGGATGGAACAAATATTCCCGCATTAGCGTTGAATTTAGTAACCAGATTATCTGTACAAAGCGAGAGAACTAATGTACGATTTGACGATGTCGGACGTACGATTAATATCAGACGTCCCCATACATTGATTTACAGAGTAATCTTAATCGTAAATAGAAAATTGTAAAATAGGAATATATTTATGGCAACAACAGAATTTATCGCCGCTATCGAGTTGAGTTCTTCCAAGATTTCCGGTATCGCAGGAAAGAAGAACAGTGACGGAAGCATACAAGTGCTGGCTTATGCGCGTGAAGATGCCGCTTCTTTTATCCATAAAGGAGTCATCTACAACATTGATAAGACCGCACAGGCTCTGACTTCCATCATCAACAAGCTGGAAAGCCAGTTGAACAACTCCATTGCCAAAGTATACGTAGGCATTGGCGGACAGTCTTTGCGCACGGTAAAGAATGCGGTAAGCCGTGTGCTGGAAGAGGAAGGGATTATCTCACAAGAGTTGGTAGACGCTATCAGCGACGAAAACCTCGAAGTCCCCCTGATGGACATGAGTGTGCTGGATGTCGCCCCGCAGGAATATAAAATAGATAATAACCTTCAAGCCGACCCGGTAGGTGTGGCAGGCAAGCGTATCACGGGAAACTTCCTGAATATTGTGGCCCGTGCTTCACTTAAGAAGAATCTGGAACACAGCTTTGAACAGGCTAAAATAGAAATAGCCGACCTGCTCATCGCTCCGATAGCATTGGCGAATGCCGTGCTGACGGAAAGTGAGATGCGTTCGGGTTGTGCATTGGTGGATTTCGGTGCAGATACAACGACTGTATCGGTTTATAAAAATAACATGCTCCGCTTCCTCAGTGTATTGCCACTGGGTGGAAACAATATTACCCGTGACATCACTGCCCTGCAAATGGAAGAGGCCGAAGCTGAACAACTGAAAAAGAAGTACGGCGATATGCTCTATGAAGAAGAGGAAACAGAGACACCCGCAGTCTGCACTTTGGAAGACGGTCGCAACATCGAACTTAACGTATTGAATGATATCATCGATGCACGCGCCGAAGAAATCCTTGCCAATGTATGGAACCAGCTTCAATTGTCAGGATACGAGGATAAACTATTATCCGGTATCATTTTCACCGGTGGAGGTGCCAACCTGAAAAACCTGGAAGAAGCATTCCGTAAACGTAGCAAGGTTGAGAAAGTGAAGACCACCAAATTTGTTCATAGCAGCATCCACGGCTTCAATGATGTGCTGAAGAAAGACTGTATGCAGAATACTTTGCTCGGACTGCTTGCTGCCGGAAATGAAAACTGCTGCCTGCAAGAGATGAAACCCGCCGTTACGACTACTGCTACTCCTACACAACCCGTTGATATGTTCGGCGATGACGAAGCCCTGAAAGAACAGGAAGCTGCCGCCCGCGCTGCCAAGGCCCAACGTGAAAAAGAAGAGAAAGAACGCCGTGAACGGGAACGTAAGGAGAAAGAGCGTAAAGAGAAAGAAGAGAAAAAGAAAAAGAAGAAAGAAGGTCCCAGCTGGTTTGAAAAGACCTTCAACAAGCTTTCCAATGAAATTTTCTCGGATGACGATTTGAAATAAACTCAATAAAATAAGGAACTATGGACGATATAGTACAATTCGATTTCCCGACAGACTCACCGAAGATCATCAAAGTGATTGGTGTAGGTGGTGGTGGTGGTAACGCCGTGAACCACATGTACCGGGAAGGCATACACGACGTGACGTTCGTTCTGTGCAACACAGACAACCAAGCGTTGAAAGAGTCTCCCGTCCCCGTAAAATTGCAACTGGGGCGTTCTATCACCGAGGGACTAGGTGCCGGAAACCGTCCCGAACGTGCCCGCGAAGCCGCCGAAGAAAGTAGTGAAGAAATCAAAGCGCTACTGAACGACGGTACAAAAATGGTATTCATCACTGCCGGAATGGGTGGCGGAACAGGTACGGGCGCTGCTCCCGTCATAGCCCGCATAGCCAAAGAAATGGACATCCTTACGGTCGGTATCGTCACCATACCTTTCATCTTCGAAGGTGAAAAGAAGATTATCCAGGCACTGGACGGTGTGGAGCGTATCGCCCAACATGTAGATGCTCTACTGGTTATCAATAACGAACGCTTGCGTGAGATATATTCCGACCTTACGTTCATGAATGCTTTCGGCAAGGCAGATGATACATTGTCTATCGCTGCCAAAAGTATTGCCGAGATTATCACCATGCGCGGAACAGTGAACCTTGACTTTGCAGATGTGAAAACCATCCTCAAAGATGGTGGTGTGGCTATCATGAGTACCGGTTTCGGCGAAGGTGAAAGTCGTGTGACCAAAGCTATCGACGATGCCCTGCATTCTCCGTTACTGAACAACAACGATATCTTCAATGCCAAGAAGGTAATGCTGAACGTATCCTTCTGCGAAAGTTCCGAGCTGATGATGGAAGAAATGAACGAGATTCACGAGTTCATGAGCAAATTCCGCGAAGGCGTAGAGGTGATCTGGGGTGTGGCTATGGACAACACATTGGAAGGCAGAGTTAAGATTACCGTACTTGCCACCGGTTTCGGTGTGGAAGATGTTCCCGGTATGGACAGCGTACTCGAAAAGCGCAGCCAGGAAGAGGAAGAACGCCAGCTTCAACTTGAAGAAGAAAAAGAGAAGAATAAAGAGCGTATCCGCAAAGCCTATGGTGAAAGTGCCAGTGGCATCGGTAGCAAAAATATCCGCAAACGTCGCCATATCTATATCTTCAACCCGGAAGACTTGGACAACGCCGACATTATCAGTATGGTAGAAAGTTCACCGACGTATCTGCGCGATAAGAGTACTTTGAGTTCTATCAAAACCAAAGCCGCCACCGAAGGGCAGATAGCTACGGAAGAAGCACAGGGAAGTGAAGGCCTGGGAGGTGTGATAACCTTCTAAGTTACAAAGCGACTTCAATTATTAAATGTAAATGGTAAAATAACAAATAGCATTATGGATTTATTTGAAAGAGTCAGCGAAGACATTAAAACCGCAATGAAAGCCAAAGACAAAGTGGCTCTCGAAACACTGAGAAATATCAAGAAAGTATTCCTGGAAGCAAAAACGGCTCCGGGAGCTAACGATACTCTGACTGACGACGCTGCATTGAAAATTATGCAGAAGCTCATGAAACAAGGCAAAGATGCAGCTGAAATATACATCCAGCAAGGTCGCCAGGACTTGGCAGACGAAGAGCTGGCACAGGTAAAGGTGATTGAGATCTATCTGCCCAAACAAATGTCAGCTGAAGAACTGGAAGCTGCCTTGAAAGAAATTATTGCTGAAACAGGTGCTACCAGTGGTAAAGATATGGGTAAGGTAATGGGGGTTGCTTCCAAGAAACTTGCCGGACTTGCCGAAGGACGTGCCATTTCTGCCAAAGTAAAAGAATTGCTGGGATAATCTCCTGTTTTGTCCCCGTCATTGCCCGTGTTTTCGGGAGACAGAAGAAGACAAATCAACTTCTATCTCCCAAAAACACGGCTTCTTTTTGCATTTTATTGAGTATCATAATTTTTAATTCAAATACTATCGTTATATTTGCCACGCATTTTAAGGGAATATCCCCGCATAATAATAAAACTAGAATTCTGGCACAATATCATGAAAAGCAATATAAAGATATGGAAATTAATAGTCCTTGTGGGGACAATGTTTTTCTTGTCTGACGTTGCTCATGCAAAGAACCGGGCACAAGATAGTATACCGGGATACAAGCCGGATACAGGTTACTTCGCCAAACGCTTTATTCACAGACTGGGAGTAGAATACCGCCCGGGATACATTTTCCAGACCAGTTCTTTTCTGGCAGGAGATAACTCACAATGGAAGCCTTACGAATGGGGTTATTCAGCCCACTTGAAATATTCATTCCAATTTAAGCCCAATACTTGCGCCGACCGGATTTATGGTAGCGCCTATCAAGGTATAGGCTTAGGCTATTACGATTTCGGAAACAAAGAAGAATTAGGAAATCCGATTGCCATTTACCTCTATCAGGGAGCACGTATTGCCCGTATTACTTCGCGACTATCACTCAATTACGAATGGAACTTCGGCTTATCTTTAGGATGGAAACCGTACGACGAATACACCAATCCTCACAATAGTGTCATCGGTTCGAAGGCAAATGCCTATATCAATGCGGGCATACAATTCAACTGGATGGTTTCACGGGAAATCGACCTGGTTGCCGGAATTACGGGTACCCATTTCTCCAATGGCAATACTAAATTTCCCAATGCCGGCCTCAATACAATGGGCTTAAAAGTAGGGGTTATCTACAACTTCAACAGACCTAAAGATGCGCTCACCAAGCCTCTATACCAAGCTCCCATTCCAAAGTTCTCACGATACCTCAGCTACGACTTAACCCTGTTCGGCTCATGGAGACGGAAAGGCGTATGGGTAGGAGAAGGGCAAATTGCTTCACCGGATGCTTATACCGTACTTGGTTTCAATTTCGCCCCCATGTATAACATCGGATATAAATTCCGCACAGGTGTATCATTGGATGGTGTATATGATGCCAGTTCCAATGTCTACACCATCCCCGGGAACGGCAATGAATGCTACAAACCTTCATTGGAAAAACAGTTAGCTTTAGGTATTTCCGGACGCGCAGAATATGTAATGCCCTACTTCACAGTAGGTGTGGGCATAGGAGCCAATGTACTGCACGGTGGCGGTGACCATAAAGGTATCTACCAGGTATTGACACTCAAAGTGGAGATGACCCGCAGTTCTTATCTGCACATCGGGTATAACCTGAAGAACTTCAGTGACCCGAATTATCTGATGATGGGTATCGGCTTCCGCTTCAATAACAAGTATCCTACCTTTCACAGAAGATAAAACGCACCATGTCCAAAGGGCTTCCCCACATCCCCAACACATCTCTTGCACATTCCTGCTTAATCTCACGCAAAAGATAGCATCTTTTACATCAAAAGGTGGCATGTTATGCTACAAAAGATGGCATCTTTTACAGCGAAAGATGGTATCTTTTGCATCACAGGTCAGTAAAATATGCAGGAAAGGGTTTATTGTTCCGCATCAAAGAGCTCCTTCAACACCTCAAGAGACTTTAATACGGGAAAGTCAGGCAAGTGGAGGCGATAATATTCATTCATTATTGTAAGGCAGCGAGTACGTTCGGCGCGGTTCATGGCAAAGAGATGCATTGTTTCATAATTCATGCGCATCAGCATTATCAACCGTGAGGCTTCCTCCGGAAGTATATAAGAAGAATGGAGTTGCGGTCGCAAAGGAGTAAAACAAGCATTCATCATATCAAAATAATCGCCTTTTTGATAATCTTCCAGATTAGGATATAATCCCAGGAAGCGGGATAAGCGCATCAGAAATACCAAATGGAAGTTGGCAAAATTATCACGGCACTCATCCAGCCAAATAATAGAATGCTGCAAATAAGCAAACAACGGACGGTTTTCAGCCTCCTCACGCACTGCCCGATAAAGAAATTCCGCCAGGAAAAGTGCAATGGAAGACTTATACGGATCATAAGGAATAGAAGAAAACGGATAGAAAGACTTCGCTTCCGTTATCTTATATATACTGGCATTCGGACGGAAATCAGCTTCCAGTTCCACTAAAGCCAATGGTTGGAACAATACCGGTTTCACCGCCGCCTTTCGCGAACGGGGAATCTTTACGATGAACGAAGCACGCCCGACCACCTCTGTATAAATGTCTGCAATAAGGGAAGTATCGTTATATTTCAGGGTATGCAGCACAATCCCCAGCGTTTTCTGTAACATCCGCACTTACTATTTTGGTTTCAATCCGGTAACAAAACTACGAAAAAAGACGGAAACAGCAGGGATAAAACACGGATAAATAAAAAAATGCAGGCAGACAAGTAAAAAAATGAAAGTTTTTATCCTACTGATATTCAGGCAATAAGCCGCAAATATTAGAATAATCCCGACATATTCCTTTGTTTTTTTCTCATGATTATTTTGCCAATTCAAAAATAGTCCCTACATTTGCAACCGCAAACGAGAGATAATCTCTCTGCAAGAGCAGAAATGCTCACCAAAGGATGGCCCGTTCGTCTATCGGTTAGGACGCAAGATTTTCATTCTTGAAAGGGGGGTTCGATTCCCCCACGGGCTACAACTAAAAAAATAAACGAATTAAAAAAGATTAGTCGAGATGGCAAATCACAAATCATCACTGAAAAGAATCAGACAAGAAGAAACTAGAAGACTTCACAACAGATATTATGGTAAGACCATGAGAAATGCTGTTAGAAAGCTTCGTTCTACAACCGACAAGGCAGAAGCTACTGCAATGTATCCGGGTATAACTAAGATGTTGGACAAATTGGCTAAAACCAATGTGATCCACAAGAACAAAGCAAGCAACTTGAAGTCTAAGTTGGCTCTTTACATTAATAAGCTAGGATAAGCTAATTAATATTACACAAAAGAAATATCGGAAGGTTGGACTTTTAAGTCCGACCTTTTCTGCGTATGGCATATTTATATCCCCTATTCCAAACACCTTCCGGAAGAAGCTAAAAAGCTGTAAACGAATGAAATTTATCACGCAGTTTAGTTTCGCATCTTACGAATTTTCACTATATTTGCTCTGTTATTTGAATAAGGAAATTAGATTATGACTGAAGAACAGATTAACTCCAATAGCGGGAACTATTCAGCCGAAAACATCCAGGTTCTGGAAGGTTTGGAAGCCGTTAGAAAGCGCCCCGCAATGTATATTGGTGACATTAGTACGAAAGGACTTCACCACCTGGTTTATGAAGTTGTGGACAACTCTATCGACGAAGCTCTCGCCGGCTATTGCGACCACATTGAAGTAACCATCAACGAAGACAACTCTATCACCGTACAAGACAACGGACGTGGTATTCCGGTTGACTTCCACGAAAAGGAACAGAAGTCAGCCCTGGAAGTAGTTATGACCGTACTGCATGCCGGTGGTAAATTCGATAAGGGTTCTTACAAAGTATCAGGCGGTTTGCACGGTGTAGGTGTATCCTGTGTAAACGCTCTGTCTACCCACATGACTACACAGGTTTTCCGCAATGGAAAGATCTACCAACAGGAATATGAATGCGGCCATCCGTTGTATCCGGTGAAAGAAATTGGCACAAGTGATATTACAGGTACGCGTCAGCAATTCTGGCCGGATAACACAATCTTTACTGATACCGTTTATAATTACGAAATCCTTGCCACCCGTATGCGTGAACTGGCTTACTTGAATGCAGGCATCAAGATCACGCTGACCGACCTTCGCGTAAAAGATGAAGAAAACAATGCCAAAATGGAAATTTTCTATTCGGAAGAAGGTTTGAAGGAATTCGTTCGCTACATCGACTCTTCCCGCGAACACTTGGTGAATGATGTTATCTACATCAACACTGAGAAACAAGGCACACCGGTGGAAGTGGCTATCATGTACAATACTTCTTATAACGAAAACATCCACTCATACGTAAACAATATCAATACCATTGAAGGTGGTACGCACCTTGCAGGTTTCCGTCGTGCACTAACCCGTACGCTGAAGAAATATGCCGATGATAACAAGATGTTGGAGAAAGCTAAAGTGGAAATTGCAGGTGATGACTTCCGTGAAGGTCTGACGGCTGTAATCTCCATCAAAGTGGCAGAACCTCAGTTTGAAGGGCAGACCAAAACAAAGCTCGGAAACAGCGAAGTGATGGGAGCCGTAGACCAAGCTGTAGGTGAAGCTCTGAACTACTACCTGGAAGAGCATCCGAAAGAAGCGAAAATGGTGGTAGACAAAGTGATTCTAGCTGCCCAGGCACGTGTTGCCGCACGTAAGGCGCGTGAGTCCGTGCAACGTAAATCACCGATGTCCGGTGGCGGTATGCCGGGTAAGCTGGCCGACTGTTCAAGCAAGGATCCCGAGGAATGTGAATTGTTCCTTGTCGAGGGTGACTCGGCAGGCGGTTCGGCAAAGCAAGGTCGTGATCGCAGATTCCAAGCTATTCTGCCGCTTCGCGGTAAGATTCTGAATGTGGAAAAGGCCATGTGGCATAAAGCGTTCGAGAGTGATGAAGTCAACAATATTATTCAGGCTCTCGGCATCCGTTTTGGCGTAAATACTGAGGACAGCAAGGAAGCAAATATCGATAAATTGAGATATAAGAAAGTGATTATCATGACCGATGCCGACGTCGATGGTTCTCATATCGACACACTGATCATGACGCTCTTCTTCCGCTACTTCCCGCAGGTAATCCGCAACGGGTACTTGTATATTGCCACTCCGCCACTCTATCTCTGCAAAAAAGGCAAAGTGGAGGAATATTGCTGGACAGACCAACAACGTCAAAAATTTATCGACACTTATGGTGGTGGTTCAGAAAGTGCCGTACACACACAACGATACAAAGGTTTGGGTGAAATGAACCCGGAACAGTTGTGGAGCACGACCATGAACCCCGAAAACCGTATGTTGAAACAGATAAGCATTGAGAATGCTGCTGAAGTAGACTACATCTTCTCCATGCTGATGGGCGAAGATGTTGGTCCACGCCGTGAATTCATTGAAAAGAACGCAACGTATGCAAATATAGATGCGTAAGAAAAAAACAGTGACTAATGATTAACAATTAGTGATTAGTCACTGAATAACACGTTTTATTAACCAACCTCACATCTTACAACGAAGAAACGCCGGACGGACAGGAAAATCCTGTTGCCCGGCGTTTTTCTTTTCACCCCACGAGATAGAAAAATCCGCCTCATTCCACACTATCTTAAAGCATATTCTGCTTCTTCATTTCTTCTGCCACCAATTCCAGTTCTGCATACCAGTCTTCACCGAATTTGCGTATCAACGGCTCTTTCAGGAACTTATATACCGGCAGATTCTTCTTCCGTCCTAACAATACAGCGGCTTTGCATACATCCCAACGGTTATAGTTCACCGCCTTATACCCCCCATAGTTCCCTACCCTAATTGGATACAGATGGCAGGATACAGGTTTATAAAAATCTGTCTTGCCTTCCCTATAAGCCTTCTCAATAGCACAATAACAACATCCTTTCTCATCATAGCAAGTAAAGACACAATCTTTATTATTAACAATAGAGGTTACCAGATCACCTTCGCAATCGGTATAAACAACCCCTTGCTTCTCTAATATGACATGCGCTTCGGGCGAGAGTTCATCCCAAATTACCGGAAGTACTTCTTCCAGTTTTTCAATCTCATCCAATTCGACGGGAGCACCGGCATCGCCTTCAACGCAACAGGCACCCTTACAAGCATTCAGATCACAAAGGAACTTCTCACGCAGCACATCAAAACTCACCACTACATCACCTATCTGTATCATCTTCAATCTAAGATTAGAAAAGATAAAGGCGGAGTACACCCCCGCCTTTACTTATATAATTATAACTATTTACTTAATCAAGTCTTTTCCTGTCATTTCAGCCGGCTGTGCCATACCCAGAATGTGAAGGATAGAAGGAGCAACATCTGCCAAAACACCATTCTCTACTTTAGCATTCTTATTCTCCGTTACATATACAAAAGGAACCGGATTCAAAGAGTGAGCCGTATTCGGAGTACCATCTTCGTTCAGTGCATGATCTGCATTGCCGTGGTCAGCAATGATGATAACTTCATAATCGTTAGCTTTAGCTGCTTCTACTGTATCTTTCACACATTCATCGATAGCTTTCACTGCTTTTTCAATGGCGTCATAGATACCAGTATGTCCTACCATATCACCATTCGCATAGTTCACAACGATGAAATCAAACTTCTGAGTGTTGATAGCTTCCACTAATTTATCCTTTACTTCATACGCACTCATTTCCGGCTTCAAGTCGTAAGTGGCTACTTTCGGAGACGGAACCAGGATGCGTTCTTCAGCATCGTACGGAGTTTCACGACCACCGTTAAAGAAGAAAGTTACGTGAGCGTACTTCTCTGTTTCAGCAATGTGCAATTGAGTTTTGCCTTGAGCTGCCAAATATTCGCCCAATGTATTCTGAACATTTTCTTTATCGAAAAGGATATGTACACCCTTGAATGATGCATCATACGGAGTCATGCAATAATACTGCAAGCCCGGAATAGTATGCATACCCTGTTCAGGCATATCCTGTTGAGTCAGCACTACTGTCAACTCTTTTGCACGGTCGTTACGATAGTTGAAGAAGATAACTACATCACCTTCTTTAATAGTTCCATCGAAGTTACCATTTACAATCGGCTTGATGAATTCATCCGTTACACCTTCGTCATAAGACTCCTGCATAGCCTGAACCATATCAGTGGCAACTTTACCTTCACCGTTTACCAGCAAATCATAAGCTACCTTCACACGTTCCCAACGTTTATCACGGTCCATTGCATAGAAACGGCCTACAATAGAAGCAATCTTACCTGCCGACTTTTCACAATGTGCAGTCAGTTGCTCAATAAAGCCCTTGCCGCTCTTCGGGTCAGTATCACGACCATCCATGAAACAATGAACGAATGTATTGTCAACACCATATTCTTTAGCAATATCGCAAAGTTTGAATAAGTGGTCGAATGAGCTGTGAACACCACCATTGGAAGTCAATCCCATAAAGTGAATATTCTTACCGTTTTCTTTAGCATAAGAGAAAGCAGAAACGATTCCCGGATTCTTCATAATGCTATTGTCGGCACATGCGCGGTTAATCTTCACCAGGTCCTGATATACGATACGTCCTGCACCGATATTGAGGTGTCCGACTTCCGAGTTACCCATCTGACCATCAGGCAAACCAACATTCTCACCGCTTGCCTGAAGCTGTGAATGAGGATACGTAGCCAGCAGACTGTCCCAGTACGGAGTAGGTGTATTGAAAATCACATCGTCTTTACCCTGATCGCCGACACCCCAGCCATCAAGAATCATTAAAAGGGCTTTCTTACTCATAATATTAATTGATTTTAAATGTACAATCTTTAACCTCTGCAAAAACGTTCTTTGAAGAAAGAGCGATTTTTCCGGCTGCAAAGGTACAAAAAAGCATGGTTAAAGCGTACTGTTTCAAATGATTTATGTACTTTTGCCACGCTTTAAAAAAATAAAAAACAAGAAATATGGACGATTCAAACCCACGAACGTGCAACAGTATTTATAATTAAAGCGAACGGAGACGTTGCTCGCAATGCCTCGGTTCGTCCCTAAAGAAAGGAGGCTATTACGATGAGAACGTATCTTTACTCTGAAGCCGGCTTTATAGAAAAGCCACAATGGATGCCCAATAGCTGGGTAAATGTTGAATGCCCTGATGACAATGACTTTGACTTTCTCACACAGGAACTGAAAGTTCCCGAATCATTTTTAGAAGATATCGCTGATGCGGACGAACGTCCGCGTACAGAAACAGAAGGTAATTGGTTACTGACTATTCTGCGCATCCCTATGCAGAGCAGCCAGCATGGTATTCCTTTTATCACTGTGCCCATAGGCATCATTACCAATAATGAAATTATCGTATCGGTATGTTATCATAAGACCGAACTTATCTCTGATTTCATCCAGCATACACGTCGCAAAGGTATCGTAGTCAACAATAAACTGGATTTAATCCTACGGATGATTTACTCTTCCGCAGTTTGGTTTTTGAAGTACCTGAAGCAAATTAATAATGACGTTGCCAATGCGGAAAAAGAACTGGAAAAGAGTATCCGCAATGAAGACTTGCTTCGCCTGATGAAGTTACAGAAGACTCTTGTCTACTTCAATACCTCCATCCGTGGTAATGAAGTGATGATCGGTCGCCTGAAGAATATCTTTCAGGACACCGATTATCTGGATATGGAACTATTGGAAGATGTAATCATCGAATTAAAACAGGCATACAATACTGTAAATATCTATAGTGATATCCTTACAGGAACAATGGATGCTTTTGCTTCTATTATTTCCAATAATGTCAACGCCATCATGAAACGTATGACGAGTCTCTCCATCACGCTTATGATACCCACACTGATAGCCAGTTTCTATGGTATGAATGTGGATATTCATCTGGATGGTTTCCCATATGCTTTCATATTCATTATCTTAATCTCTGTAGTCCTATCGGCAGGTACATTTATCTGGTTCAGAAAGATTAAGTGGTTCTAACAATCTATCCAAGCATTTTTCAACTCTTTGGATCAAAATTCATAAATAATACGTATGTTTGCGGAAAATAAGTCAATAAACATGAAAACACACAGAATCTTAACGTTTGCATGCCTGATTCTCATGGCATCAATATCTTATGCGCAATCCGAAACCATCATTGTAGGAAAGAAGACAGACGGAACAGACCTGAAAGCACAGTGCTACACATTTCCTCAACGAGTGGAAACTTTTTCAATAAGCGATAAAGGAGATTACCTCTGTATCAGCTTCCGGGAAACGACTAAAAGCGGTAAGTACCTGAAGAATAAAGGAGAAATAGGCTTTTATGACACCAAGAGTAGCCAACTTCTATGGAAACAACCCATTGATTTCAGTAAATCAAGAGTAACCTGCCTTTCGGAAGGGGTCTTAATATCTGAAATTGGCAGCAAAATATCATTGCTAAGTAAGGAAACAGGAGCAAAGAAATGGGAAGCTGATTTATTTCCGGTATATGTGGATGATTCACTTGGGTTAGTCTTAGGATATAATTCTCCTACATCCAACAAACTCCGCGCTGTTAGCCTAAAATTCGGTAACTATTTGTGGGAAAACAAAATACCTCACCAATACGGTTGGAACGAAGTTCTCGATCTGGAACAAAATAAACGTCTGATTGTAGCGGATGCATTGCATAAGCTGGATTTCATGACCGGAGAATTACTGACCTATCCGGGAAAACCGGGAGCTCATGATACAAAGGCGGCATTGTTACAGGGATTAGCCGCTGTAGCAGTCGGAGTAGCTGGTGGCGTGGCAACCGGTGGCGCCTATTATTACAGTTATGTTCCCATTGCCAATAATACAATCACCGGATTAACCTCCAATATACTGTCTCAGGATTCACTTTATTACTGGGCAGACCGTCAACATATCTCCTGTATGGACACAGCTTTCAATGTAGTGTGGCAAACAGAGTTTCCTGATGTGAAGGCTTCCCGCTCCCAACTTTTCGTGCAAGATGGCAAGTTATTCATGCTAAATTACGGTTACGGATTACGCGAAGGAGCAAGTCGCAAGAAATATGGACGCCCATTTATAGCCTGTTACAACCTGCTAAACGGAGAAGAAATCTTCTTCAATCAACTAAGCGTAAAGAAAGATATGATTGAAGACGCCCTGCGGACCGAGGACGCACTCTATATGCTGTTCGATGATGGAATGGCTTATCAGGAGCTGATGGACTCCGTCGTAAATATTGTACCTTGGGATACCAAACAACGCGGAAAGCTGGAAGCAATACTGCCCGATACATTTTATGCAGCCAACAAAGATACAACAGCTTTCCAGTCGCTCGCCTACAATGGGGAACATTGCCTGGTATATAATGATCAGGGAGTTATCTACGAGGTAGACAAGAACTTGAATATTAGTAAGACCTACGAACGGGAACGTATCTACAGCCCCAGTATCCAACTAAAAGATTATTTATGTATCGGCAATCGTGGAGACTATTGGTTCATTCATGAAATGGGAATGCCTGTAGCCCATCTTCAAACAGATTTCAAGAAAGGACAAGTGATTGGTAATAAGTTGCTGCTACTTAATTATGAAAACCAATTCCTGCTTATCGATCTAGATGAAGCGATAGAATAATTACTTGAAATCAAGTGCTAACTGCCCATCGCCCAATAGATTGAATGTCATGCGGTGATAGGGAGTAGTTCCACATTCGGCAATGGTGGCACGGTGCTTCTTGGTGGGATAGCCTTTGTTATGGTTCCAGTCATAATAAGGGTATTCTTCGTGCAGGCGGTTCATATAGTCGTCACGGTAGGTTTTGGCAAGAATGGAGGCGGCAGCGATAGACAGATATTTGCCGTCACCCTTGACTACCGTTGTATGCGGCAGGTCCTGATATTTCTTGAAGCGGTTGCCGTCAATCAGAAGATGCTGCGGACGCATCTTCAACTGGTCCACCGCACGATGCATGGCAAGGAACGAGGCGTTCAGGATATTTATCTTGTCAATCTCTTCGGGAGATACGATGCCGACAGCCCAAGCAAGCGCTTCTTTCTCAATCACTTCACGCAAAGCATAACGCTGGTGCTCCGTCAGTTGCTTGGAGTCATTCAGTAATTCGTTCTTGAAATCTTTGGGAAGAATCACGGCAGCGGCATACACAGCTCCTGCCAGACAACCACGGCCAGCCTCATCACAACCGGCTTCTATCAAATCTTTATTCAAATAAGGCAATAGCATACAGCATTAATTTAGAGGCACAAAGATAAATCTTTTTGAAAGCAAACCGGACTTTTTAAAGGAAAATAATTACATTTGCAAAAATAAGACTATACCATGAAGAAAGCTCTGTATCTAATACTTGCAGTTCTCCCGCTAACTGTAACTCCTTTACAAGCCCAAGATATAAACCAAGCCAAGACTTTAGTTGAACAAGCTCAAAATGCTCTGTTCAGTAATCCTAAACAGGCTTCTTACTATGCGGCACAAGCTGCCGCTCTATTTCCCGAAGACCAGCCTAATGAGATTTGTACACAAGCCATGATTCTTCACAGTCAGGCAGAACAGTTACTGGGTAACTTCGACTTAAGTATCAAAAATTTATATGATGCACAGAGATATATCAACCCTGCAAACAAAAGGCAAACAGCTCAACTCTATTCCCTCATGGGACGCGTATACAGCAAGTTGGGCGATTATAACAAAGGCATCGAACTAAATGACAAAGCCACTTCCATTTTCAAATCCTTAGGGGATTCGGCTTCGGTGGCCGGATGCTATAATGAGCGCGGAGTCATGCATTATCTACTTGATGAATTTGTGGTAGCTGAAAAATTTCTTCAACGGGCACTGACAATCAACCGTGCCCAACGAAACTTAAAGGAAATAGCTACCAATCTGAATAATCTATGCCTATATCAGGGAGATACGGAAAAGAAACTCTCCCTTATTCAAGAAGCAATTGCCATCAACAAGAATCTGGATGCCCAATGGTCACTGGGTGAAAACTATAACAATATGGGCAAACAGTATTATTTCGGCGAACAATACTCCAAAGCCCTGGAAGCTTTGCAGAAAGCCTATGAATACGCCCATAACATCGGTGCCAAAGAGCTGATTTGTGATAATTATGAATATTCATCGTGGGTATATGCCGCCATAGGTGACTATAAACAGGCTTACACCCGCCTCAGCCAGATGTATGCTTTGAGTAAAGAGCTGCAAAGCAGCAACAAGCTGCGCAACATTGAGCAGGAAATCTCTTATAAAAGATATCAAGACCAGAAATATGCTACTGAGATGCAGGAGCAAACCTATAAGATTGAACTACTGAAACGTAATTTATGGTTTTTGGGTAGCGTGCTCGTACTTGGATTAGCTTTCAGCATCTTCTTATATAAATGGTATAAGCGCAGAAAAGGCCTTCAACTGATAGAGGCCCGCTACCAACTGGAGTTGTCGCAACGCGAGTTATCCGAACTGAAACTGCACCAACAAGAGTTGGAACTACAGAATATACAGAATGCACTGGACAGTAGCCAGCAAGAAGTAACCAGCTTTGCCGTCTTCCTGAGAAGCCGCAATGAATTGCTGGACAAAATACGCGAAATGATTAAGGAAGGGTACAAAATGGATAATCAAGCACTTATCCCCCACCTGAAAAAAGTGAATGCCTATATCAGTCAATACCAAAGCGGAGACAAGACCAATAATGCGTTACTGTTGAATATCGAAGACAAGAGTAAAGAATTCATTGAAAGGCTCACAAAAGAACATCCCAACTTGACACAAGGAGAAAAATATCTGGCAACCATGCTGCGCGTCAATCTTTCAACGAAAGAAATTTCCATGATTAGCGGGAATAGTCCTAAAACAATTAATATGAATCGCTACAGATTGCGTAAGGCTTTGAACTTACCAACAGAAAAAGACCTGGTGGAATACTTGCAAAACTACTAAAGTTACCATTACAGCAGATGCTATGTTTGTAGATATAGCAGCACTAGATTCACAACTGTATTTCAACCACTTACAATAATCATTGTAGATTAAAAACTCATAGTTTTCACCCTCTTTGTAGATATTTTACAGACCATTCTTCATAGGAATACTCCAAATTATATCTCTTTCTTTGCCATGTGAGAAACAAATGTTATTAACCTTAAAAACTATCACACATGGGTAAAATTAAAAAGTATTCCTTAATACAAAGAGCCGCTTTGTTGGCCTTGCTCTTTGTATGTTTGGTACCGCTAAGCTCTTTAGCACAAACCATCCAATTAACCGGTACAGTAACCGACACCAAAGGAGAAACTCTCATTGGCGCCAGTGTTTTGGAAAAAGGTACAACCAATGGTTGCATTACCGACATCGACGGTAACTTTACACTGACTGTTGCTCCTAATGCGACAATGGTAATCTCTTATGTGGGCTATGTGCCGCAGGAAATTCCTCTGAAAGGACAGAAAACATTAACAGTAACTCTGAAAGATGATACTGAGATGCTGGATGAAGTAGTAGTCGTAGGCTATGGTACAATGAAGAAAAGCGATATGACCGGAGCCATTTCTTCGGTGAAATCGGAAGATTTGATGAAACGTGCCACTACCAGCGCCACCGAAGCACTGCAAGGTAAAATAGCCGGTGTAAGCGTACTTAAATCCGGTGGTAATGCAGGTGCAAGCATCTCCGTAAAAATCCGTGGTATCAAAACGATGGGAGATAACGAACCACTTTATATCATCGACGGTTATCCCGGCGACATCAACACCATCAACCCGCAGGATATCGAATCCATGGAAATCTTGAAAGACGGTGCAGCCGCTGCAATCTATGGTTCGGTAGCAGCCAACGGCGTTGTGATTGTCAGTACAAAGAATGGCAAAGAAGGAGAACTGAAAATCTCATTCAATACATACATGACGGTCAACTCCGTAGCAAAAAAATTCGATATGCTTAATGCAGACGGATATTTGAAAGTACACAATATGATGTACGAAAATGCAGAAAAAGGCAAGCCGGGCTACCTGACTTACAAAAATGGACAGAATCCTACAGGTGCCGACACGGACTGGCAGGACGAGATGCTGCGCACCGGTATTGCACAAAACTACTACGTAAACCTTATCGGCGGTTCGGAAGTTGCCAAATACTCCCTGTCTTATGGCCATGCTGATGAAAAAGGTATCTTCAGAGGTAACTCTTACATTCAAGACAACGCACGCCTGAAGCTGAATGCACATAAATACATCTTTGACTTTGACGCAGGCCTGAACTTCAAAGTTACGCAAAGCAAGCAACCGCAGTATACCCTGAAAGAAATGTACTCCATCTCTCCGCTGATACCTGTTTATGATGAAAACCAAACTTATGGATACGGTCTGACAGACATGTCCGTAGATGGTGTAAAAATGGAATTCCCCACCAACCGTAATGTGATGGCGGACGACCACTATAAAGACAGGAAATATACCGGCTACGACATCACCGGTAACATCGGCCTAACCGTGAAGTTTGCCCCATGGCTTACTTTCAAGACAAGCTATACATACAACGGTTACTACTATAACGACCGTTACCACCGTGCCAAATACGAAGCAAATGCACAGGAACCGAGTCTTTATCCGTATAATTACGAATACAACTCTTACTATCGTAACCAAACTTTCGAGAATGTGCTAACTTTCATGAAAGACTTCGGTAAACATTCTATTATCGCCATGGTGGGTAACTCCATCATTTCCGCCCATCAGGACAAAAGTTCCGTGAGCGTGGAAGGAAAGAAGACCGAATATGATGTAGTGAACGGTGGCTTGACCTCAAGCGAAGTCCCAGGCGGTTTCTTCGACCCCACCTCCCCCACTATCGATGCCGGTATAGGCGGCACATTTACGGGTTCAGGTACTTTCTACGATTACAACCGTGCCTCTTTCTTCGGACGTTTCAACTATTCATACGCCAGCCGCTACCTGCTACAAGTGACATTACGCTCGGATGGTTCTTCCAAGTTCGGTAAGAACAACCGTTGGGGTACATTCCCTTCTGTAGCTGTGGGTTGGAGACTCAGCGAAGAAGACTTCTTCCCGAAGAACACACCTATCAGCAACCTGAAGTTCCGTGCCAGCTGGGGACGCTTGGGTAGCGAAAGTGCACTTGGCAACTACTATGCCCCGACCATGACCAACAGCAATACCCAATGGATGAGTTACATTCAGGGCGGCAATGCCTGGGCAGGTATGTCCAACCTCTATTTGGTAAACGACGATTTACGTTGGGAAACCACCGATACCAAAAACATCGGCTTCGACTTCGGACTGTTCAACAACAAACTGAGCGGTAGCGTCAACTACTATTACAACACCACAGAAGACCTGCTTATCGAAAAAGTCATGGCACCTTCCGCCGGTATCTACAATCCCACAGTCAATGTAGGAAAGATGGTGAACAAAGGTTTTGAACTCGAACTGAATTACGGAAACAGCATAAGCGATTTTGACTATAACATCGGGCTCAACCTCTCCACTATCCACAATGAAATGCTCGAAGCAGACCCGAACCAGGTACTCTACGGTTCGGCATGGAAAGGAAACGGCCATTTCGTAACTCAAACTCTGAAAGGCTACCCGGTAGCCAGCTTCTGGTTATACCAGACAGACGGTATCTTCCAAAGCGATGCAGAAGCTGCCGCTTATGTAAACAGCAAGGGCGAACGCCTCCAACCGGATGCAAAAGCCGGTGATATCCGCTTTAAGGATGTGGACAACAACGGCAGCATCGACTCAGGCGATAAGGTATATTCCGGTTCCGGTATTCCTAAAGTAGAGGCTAACTTGTCATTCAGCGGTTCTTACAAGAACTTCGACCTCTCCTTCCAGTTCGGCAGCGCATGGGGGCACAAGCTTTACAACGTAAACCGCCTGTACTACGAAGGAATGGATGCCGGCAGAAACTACTTCACAAGCACGCTGGACGCATGGACTCCCGGAAATACGGGAGCAGACATCCCAAGAGCCGTGCTGGGTGACCCGAACGAGAATACCCGCGAGTCCGACCGTTTCCTCGAAAATGGAAACTTTGTCCGCCTGCGTCAATTGCAGTTAGGATATACTTTATCCAAAGCAGTGGCAAAGAAGATGTATCTTGAGAAATGCCGCCTCTACGTCAGTGGAGAAAACTTGTTCACGATTACCAAATACTCCGGCATCGACCCAGAATTCTCTTCCAGTATCCTGAATACCGGTGTCGACTCCTTTGTATATCCGTTTACCCGCTCTTTCGTAGTAGGTTTACAAGTTATATTCTAATCACTAATTAATATAAGGAAACAATGAAAAAAATAATATATATAGCATCTTTTTTATGCGCCGCCTTGCTGGCAGGATGCGATGATTTCTTAACGACAGAGTCGCCTGACTTCTCCACAGACAAGTATTGGAGAGACAAAGCTGACGTGGAAGCCGGATTATCTTCCGTTTACGGACAGTTGGATTGCCGTACCAACGCATATACCATTGCAGAGGTAAAGTATGTTCTCGAAACTTTCCGGAGTGACGAAATGACTGTGGGACAAGACGTTTACAACTATCCTGAATGGGCAGCCATGGCCAGTTACAGCTATAATAATGAGAACTCCTGCATCAAAGAGTACTGGATGAACAATTATAACGGCATCAACTATGCCAACAACGTTCTTTTCGGTATCAAGAAAGTGCAGGATACCGGTGAGAAGATGAGTACTGAAGATGAAAACCACCTTACCGGTGAAGCCCTGTTCCTGCGCGCTTATTTTCACTTCAAACTGATAATGAGCTGGGAAAAGGCCATCATCCGCGATAAATACCTGACGGGAGAGGCGCAAACCCACAAAGCCCTTTCTTCCAGAACAGATGTATGGGACTTCATCTGTTCCGAACTGAATAATGCCGGTGGCTTACTCCCGCAAGACCGCCCTTCTTCCGAAACCGGACGTGTGACCAAAGCCGCAGCTTACTCTTACTTGGGGTGGGCCTACCTGACACGTGCCTACGAAGAAACCGCCAAGAAAGACGAATATCTGGGACTGGCAGAAGAAGCCTTCAATAAGGTGACCGGCTACGAACTGGAACCGAATTACGGAAGTATGTTCGACGGAACAAACAAGAACTGCAAAGAGTCCATCTTTGAGTTGCAATTCACCAACAGTACAGTAGATGGAACCTACCATAAGCACGTGCTTCACTTCTGGGTTGCTCCAGGAAGCATGAGAGGATGGGATGAAATCCGCGTCAGCGAGAAGATGTACAATGAGTTCCTAAAAGAAGGACGCATTGCCGAAAATAACCTGTACGACGCCCGCGCCTATGGTTCCATGTTTTTTGATGACCCTTACTACCATGAAGGCGAACATATCTTGGGATACAATTACGATGATGTTTATTATGAAACTTCCGTTACGCAGTACAATTTCCGCAAATACATGCCCGCAACTTGGGATGAGCAGAAACAAAGCGCTGTGGGCACCAACATGCCTCTAATGCGCTATGCCAACGTGCTGTTGATGCAGGCAGAAGTTTACAACGAACAAAAGCATCCGGAGAAGGCTATTCCCCTGATTAACGATGTCCGCCGTATTCACGGTAAACTGCCGGCCATGACGGGAAGCGACTATGAAGCGGTTAAAGCCCAAATCGAACACGAACGTCTGGTAGAGTTTGCATTGGAGAACTCCCGCTTCTACGACCTCCGCCGCTGGGGCAAGCTGGACGAAGCTATGAAAGCGGACGGAAGAACAAACTTCAACTCTTCCACGCACTCATTCCTGCCCATCCCTTTGATGGAAATCCAGACTAACAATGAGATAAACGAGTGATTTTCTCTAACATAACCAAACAAGGATGTGTCAGAAGTGCTGCACAAAGTGATTTTGATGCATCCTTGTTTACCTTTAAAAACCCTATCTTTGCCCCCAAAAACGACATAGATATGTTTACAATCATCGGACTAATGCTCACAGGAATGCTGCTGGGCTACCTCTTACGGAAACGGAATCTGAGCGGAATCCACAAAGTCATTACAGTGCTCATCTGGTTACTCCTCTTCATACTGGGTATTGAAGTGGGAGGAAACGAACAGATTATCAAAGGACTTCATACCATCGGACTCGAAGCCGTCATACTCACCATAGGCGGAACTTTGGGAAGCGTGATTGCTGCCTGGGCATTGTGGAGAGCTTTATACAAACGGAAAGGAGGCCGGGCATGAAAGGGAGTCTCATCATAGTCGGCTTTTTTGTGCTGGGAACACTCTGCGGAGTCTTTCACCTGATACCTATCGATATCGTAATAGATAGTAAAGTCAGCTTTTATGCACTTTGCGCACTGATGTTCAGTGTAGGGCTAAGTGTAGGCAACGACCCGCAAACGTTGAAAAAATTCCGTTCACTCAATCCACGGTTGATATTCCTGCCTATCATGACCATTCTGGGTACGCTGGCAGGTTCTGCCGCAGTCAGCCTGATACTGACACACCGTTCCCTGACGGATTGCCTGGCTGTAGGCTCGGGCTTTGGCTACTACTCACTCTCCAGTATCTTCATCACCGAATATAAAGGAGCCGAATTGGGAACCATCGCACTGCTCGCCAACATCAGCCGCGAGATACTGACATTACTGGCTGCCCCCTTGCTGGTGCGCTGGTTCGGTAACCTCGCCCCCATCTCAGCCGGAGGTGCAACCACGATGGACACCACACTGCCCATCATTACACGAACGGCCGGACAACAATTTGTAGTTGTCTCCATCTTCCACGGGTTCGTGGTCGATTTCAGTGTCCCGTTTCTTGTGACCCTGTTTTGTTCGATATAAACACTTAATCTGATTGATATCATGAAACTTAAATTATATTCTTTCATCTCCGCCTTACTGATTTGCAGTAATATGCTTGCCGACAATGAACCTTGGCAGAACCCGCAAGTCAATGAGATAAACAGAGAGCCAATGCATGCGCACTTCATTCCGTTTACGAATGAGGCCAACGCCCTGAAGCAACACTCCCTGCCTGCGGATGTACGTTTCAACGTAAATCCTGCCACCGAACGCCGCATCTCGCTGGACGGTACTTGGAAGTTCCTGTTCTCAAAGAACAACGAACTTTGTCCCAAAGACTTCCACAAACCGGGATACAACACCCGGAAGTGGAGCAAAATACAAGTTCCCGGAAGCTGGGAGTTGCAAGGCTTCGATGCACCTATTTATACGGATACCCGTTATCCATTCCCTGCCAATCCCCCGCATGTGCCAGCCGATTACAATCCGGTGGGAGCATACATCCGCGAATTCACGGTTCCCGGCGGTTGGGAAGGTATGGATATCTTCCTCGACTTTGAGGGAGTGGAATCCGCCTACTACGTATGGGTGAACGGCGAACTTGCCGGATATGCCGAAGACAGCCGCCTGCCGTCTCACTTCAACATTACGAAGCTCCTGAAAAAAGGCAGCAACAAACTTGCCGTCAAGGTATTCCGTTACAGCGACGGCTCTTACCTTGAAGGACAGGATTACTGGAAATACAGCGGCATCGAGCGTGATGTTTATCTCTACGCCCGTCCGCAAAGCCGCGTGCGCGACTTCCGGATGACTGCCGAACTGATAAATGATTATAAAGACGGAGAACTCAACCTGGATGTCATCCTCCATCAGCCGAAAGCGGGAGAAACCGTTGAAGTAAAAGTGCTGGATGCAGGAAAGGTGATTTATAACCAGAAGAAAACCGTCTCTTCTCCTACGGACACTTTATTTAGCCAGCAACAGATTTTCCCGGATGCACGTGCCTGGAATGCCGAAACGCCCAATACCTATACACTGGTAGTCAGCACCTTCGATGCACAAGGAAAGCCGTTGGAGTCTTTCACCCAACTTTTTGGTTTCCGCACGGTGGAGATGCGCAACGGCATGCAGATGATTAACGGAAAAGCGGTGCTCTTTAAGGGAGTGAACCGCCACGAACACGATCCGCACAAAGGACGTACCATCAGCGTAGCTTCCATGATACACGATATTCAGTTGATGAAGCAATTCAATCTGAACGGTGTGCGCAACTGCCACTATCCGAATAATTATGCGTGGTATGAGCTTTGCACGGAATTCGGCCTGTATATGGTGGATGAAGCCAACATCGAAAGCCACGGCATGCAGGACCACAAGGATGGCACGCTGGCCAATTATCCGGATTGGGAACTTCCTTTCATGCAACGCATGAGCCGCATGATTGCACGCGACCGTAACTGCACAGCTATCGTCACCTGGTCTATGGGCAATGAGTCCGGCTATGGTAAGCATTTCGAAACCTTATACGATTACACGAAGAAGGTAGATTCTACCCGCCCGGTACAATACGAGGGTGGCGGTTATGATGCCAAGAGTGACATATACTGCCCGATGTATGCACGCATCTGGTCGTTGCGCCGCCATATCAATCAGCGCGACAAGCGTCCTATGATTATGTGTGAATACGCTCATGCCATGGGCAACAGTGTAGGAAACTTCCAGGATTACTGGGATTTGATTTATAAGTACGACCAGTTGCAAGGCGGCTTCATCTGGGACTGGGTAGACCAGACATTCGCTATCAAAGATAAGGATAACCGTGACATCTGGGCTTTTGGTGGAGACATGGGATTTGTAGGCATCGTCAACGACTCCAACTTCTGCGCCAACGGTCTGGTAGCTGCCGACCGCACTCCGCACCCGCATATCTATGAGGTGAAAAAGGTGCTTCAATATATCCACTTTGAACCGGTTGCTTTCACACCCAATAAAATAAAGGTTACCAACCGGCACGACTTCATCGGTCTGGAAGGATATACCTTGCGTTGGGCAGTGGAATGTGACGGCAAAGCGGTACAAAGCGGTGAAATGGATTTCCCAGCAATCGCACCGGGAAGCTCTGTCAACATCGAACTGCCTCTGAAAGCACTGCCTGCCGATGGCAAAGAGTACTTCCTTACCCTGCGCGCATTCACCAAAAACGAAGCGCCGTTAATCCCGAAAGGACACGAGGCCGCCATCGAACAATGGGCGTTGCCTTCCGTCCCTGCCAGCAAAGCCATTCAGCCAGCTAACGGTAAACTGACCGTAGACCGCAACAATGACGCCATCACTCTGACAGGAAACAACTTCCGGATAGCTTTCTCGGCTCAAAGCGGTGGAATGACAGAGTTGAGTTACAATGGAAAGAATCTGATAAAAGAAGGTCTGCAATCCAACTTCTGGCGTCCGCTGACGGACAATGATATTCCGAACGGACATCTATACCGTTGTCTCACTTGGAAGACTGCCGGACAGGATGCCAGACTGGAGAACCTGGATATAACGGAAAATCAACAGACAGTTACCCTTACCGCTACCTATAAGATGGAAGCGCAAGACTCGAAGCTGCAAACAATATACGATATTCATCCTGACGGAGCAGTCCGCGTGAGCATGCACTTCACTCCCGGCAAACAGGCGTTGAACGAAATGCCTCGTCTGGGTATGCGCATGATACTTCCGGCTGAATATGAAAGGATGTCCTGGCTGGGACGCGGACCACAGGAAAACTATGCAGACCGGAAGACGGGAGCATTGGTAGGACTGTACAGCGCGACGGTTTGGGAACAGTTTCATCCGTATGTGCGTGCTCAGGAAACAGCTAATCATTGCGATGTACGTTGGGTTGCACTGCGCAATGCCGATGGTGACGGTTTGCTCGTTACGGGAGAAGAACCGCTAAGTATCAGTGCCTGGAACTTCCCGATGGAAGATATCGAGTACCGCCCTTCGCAGGTGGAACGCCGCCACGGGGGAAGCATAGTGAAGAAAGATATGGTGTGGCTGAACATCGACCACAAGCAGATGGGCGTAGGTGGTGACAATACGTGGGGGGCACAAGTGCACCCGGAATACACCATCACACCGCACGAATGGAAGTACAGCTTCACGCTGCTGCCACTCGGAGCTAAGGATGATGCAGCAGAACAGGCGCATAAGTGCTGGTTCTAAGGGATAAATGATAATTTAGGGGCACATAGCCTAAAATTAAATATGTAAGGAATTGAAAAAATACCATATATTCTGCTTTCTAAGTAATATGTGTCCTACAGGCTATTCTGAAGGGGGCGGGAGACTTGTGCTAAGTATCAACGATACTTGTGCTAAGTGTCGGGCACACTTGTGCTAAGTATCAGGGATACTTGTGCTAAGTGTCAACGACGCTCATTTAGGTCTTCTCCCGCCTGTATCAGATGTCGGAATTTATTTAATTCTCGGAACGATTGTTTAAGCACAATATAGCGCAGCCTAATTATCAATTATCCCCCCAAAAAGTAATTATTAAATCCGTAATAATAAGGAATATGAAACACAAGTTTATACACATCATTTGCTTTACGCTACTGGTTGCAGGCCTCACCGCCTGCACCTCCGGTAGTAAAAAAACTGCGGAGCAAAGGTACACCTTCAATAACATACTGGATATTGCCTACACTCCCGACACCCTGCACCGTTGCTACGGCTGGTTCACAGACGCCGGTTCATGGATGGGCTTCACCCTGCCCGAAAAGGCACAATGGGTGAACGGCTTCTGCGGTCCGTTCAGTCTGGATATGTTCCGCCGCCAATGGATGGCACAGTCCGCCGTCACAGTAGATTTCGCCGGAAATGCTTCTGCCAGCTTCATTCCCGACTCTACCTGCTACTTCCCCGGCGAGCTCTATATGTCCGCCCACTCCGATGCAGGGAGCATCACGCAACGACTTAACTTTGCAGACGCCTCAACCGCCCTCCTGCGCATAGAGTCCGATAAAGCGGAAGACCTGCTTCTGACAGGCAGTCAATGGGGAAAAAACGTCACCGTCACCGTAGAGCAAAACTCCGTCATTGCCCGCCACCCCAGCGGAGAAAGCGTGACCGTAACATTTACCCCCGACGTGACACTTTCCCGGACGGAAAACAACTACACAGCCCTTGTTCACAGTCCCAGATATCCCGTCCATGTAGCCATTTCCTTCTTCACCTCGGAAAAAGAGATGACCGCCGGATTGCAGAATATCCCTACCCTGCTCAACAATCCCGGAAAAGCATTGCAAGCCAATGCCGAACGCTGGGAGGGTTATCTGACCAAGATACTGCGCAAGGACATGAAGCCCGAATACGACCGTATCGCCGTGAAAGCCGTCACCACCCTTATTTCCAACTGGCGCACGCATCGCGGCGGACTGCTTCACGAAGGTATTGTCCCGAGCCACGCCGTAGGCTACTTTGTGGGTTTCTGGGCATGGGACAGTTGGCGTTTCAGTGCCGGAACCGCTAAATTCGACCCTGAACTGGCAAAGAACAACATCCGCGCCATGTTCGATTATCAGCAACCGGACGGCATGGTTATCGACTGCATCTACACCGACCCGTCGGAAAACAATGCCCGCGACAGCAAACCGCCTTTGGTGTGCTGGGCGGTAGACGAAATCTTCACGCATACAGGCGACACCGCTTTCGTTGCCGAAATGTACCCGCAACTGCTTTCTTACTACAAATGGTGGTACGAGAAACGCGATCACAACCGCAACGGCATGTGTGAGTACGGTGCAACAGACGGCACACTGGAAGCTGCCGCATGGGAAAGCGGCATGGACAATGCCATTCGTTTTGACAACGCCGTAATGTTGAAGAACGACAGAGCCGATGATGCCTGGAGCATGAACCAGGAAAGCGTAGACCTGAATGCTTATCTGGCCTTGGAGTGCAAACTGCTGAAGAAGTTTGCCGGGCTGCTCAACGTGGCTTTCGACGGTCCCGATTATAGCGATAAAGTAGCAGATTACTTCTTCGACAAGCAACTCAATTTCTTCTTCGACCGCCGCCTGAAAGACGGTTCCTTCATCGAAGAACCGGGATGCGAAGCTTATACTCCGCTGTGGACACAGATTGCCACGCAATCGCAGGTGGATAGCATGTTGCCCATACTGCAAGACCCCGCGAAGTTCTCCACTTATATCCCCTTCCCCACCATCGCCGCAGACAATCCCAAGTATAACCCGCGCGGCTATTGGCGTGGCCCCATCTGGCTGGACCAGACTTACTTTGCCATTCGCGGACTCCGCAACTATGGTTATCATAAACTGGCCGATGAATATACCTTGCAGGTATTCGACCGCCTGAACGGATTGAAAGAAGGAGCGCCCATCCACGAGAACTACGGTACGCATACCGGAGAACGATTGAAAGCACCGCACTTCAGTTGGAGTTCCTCCCATCTGCTGATGATGTACGATGATTACGGGAAGTAATTCTTGCGTGAGGGATAGCTTTTCTTGGAAATCTATCCCTCTATGATTTCACAGCTACGCTAATATTGTTTCGGAGAATGTCACTTATGTCTCAGAATGCTGCACCGGCAGTATTTTGTTGTTTTATAATGATGTAGGTAATGGTTGAATGTTCTACATTTGTAAACAGAGTATATGGTTTTCACACCGTATATCATGCATGAACAAGTACTTTATTAATCTATAGAACAGCAACCATGAAGAAAAATTTTCTTTTAGCAGCGAGTTTTCTCTTCATCTTTTGTCTGGAAGCCGGTGCTCAGAAAAGAGATGAAGTAACCTGGGAGAAATTCGAGGACATCACCATCCCCATTCCTCCCTCAACTCACCCCCGACTCTATGTACGTCCCGCCAATTTACCGGATTTAAAGAAACGGATGGATCACCCGCAAGTAAAAGCAAACCTGGCAACCTTGCGCAAACTTGGTATAGACCGCACCGCAGAGGAAGAGGCAAAAGTAACCGACAGAGGCTTCCGCTACTACTTCGAGATGCGGGGAGTAACCAGCCGTGTACAAGTACAAGCTCTCGACTATCTGGTATATGGTGACAAGAAGCAAGCCAGACGCGCCATCACTTCCATGCTCGATTCATTGCAGCATACCAATTTCGGAACCAAACAAGACTTATCGCGCGCCAGCGGAGTCATGCTGATGTGCGGCGCGATGGTATATGACTGGTGCTACGACCAGATGAAAGAATCGGAAAAGAAAGCCTATATAGAATCGTTCATCCGAATCTCCAAGACCATGGAATGCGGTTATCCGCCCAAAAATAACGAACCCATAGCCGGACACTCGTCCGAATGGATGATCTTGCGGGACATGCTTTCAGCCGGTATTGCTATCTACGACGAATATCCGGATATGTACCTCCATGTCATCCGAATGCTGTACAAGGATTACTTGCCGGTAAGAAATTACATCTATTCTGGTCATAATTATCATCAGGGAACAAGCTATGTCAATGTGCGTTTCAGCAATGACCTGTTCTCCTTATGGATTCTGGATCGTATGGGAGCCGGCGCAATCTACAATCCCGCACAACAATTCGTACCGTACGACTTCCTGTACCGCCGTCGTCCGGACGGACAAGTAATGCCCGCAGGCGATACGAATCCTAACAAAAGAAACATTCCTTCTTACTCCCTGCCCGCCATGCTCGCTTCCAGCTTCTATAAAGACAATTATCTGGCTTACGAATACGAACTCAAACCCAAATTAGAAAGCCACTGCCTTATCTTCGAGATACTGTGGAGAGATTTTGATTTGAAAGCCAAGGCTCCTGATGACTTGCCGCTGACCCGATACTCAGGCTCACCTTTCGGGTGGATGATAGCGCGTACGGCATGGGACAAAAACAGCGTGATTGCCGAAATGAAAATCAATGAACAATTCTTTGGTAACCATCAACACATGGACGGTGGTTCGTTCCAACTTTATTATAAGGGCCCGTTGGCAATAGATGCCGGAGCTTACCAAGGAAGTTCCGGCGGATATAACAGCCCGCACAACAAAAATTTCTTCAAACGTACCATTGCCCATAACTCATTGTTAGTATACAACCCGAACGAGAAATTCGCCAGCTGGAATTATGGCGGACAAGATAAAACAGAATTTGCCGATAATGACGGCGGACAACGCATGCCGGGTGACCGCTGGGAGACTTGCCGCTCTTTTAAAGATTTATTGAGCAAGGAATATACTACAGGCAAAGTCCTGGGACATGGTTTTGGCCCCGATGCCAATAAACCTGACTATTCTTATCTGAAAGGTGACATCACGCAAGCCTATACAGACAAAGTAAAAGAAGCGAAACGATCTTTTGTTTTCCTCAACCTGCACGCTACCGAAGTGCCTGCCGCCTTAATCGTGTTTGATAAAGTTGTCTCTTCCGACCCTCAGTTCAAGAAGTTCTGGTTGCTGCACAGTATAGAAGAGCCCATAATAGAAAGTAACCGTTTCACCGTCAAACGCACCCAAAACGAAGACACCGGCATGTTACAAAATCAAGTGTTGCTCCCCGAAATTCAAGATGCACGGATAGAGAAAATCGGTGGAAAAGGAAAAGAGTTTTGGGTATTCGGCACCAATTATGCCAACGATGCCATGCCGAGACGTCCCGACGACGCCAACGAAAGAGGCGCATGGCGTGTAGAAATATCACCTGCAACCGCTGCTGCCGAAAATTACTTTCTGAATGTAATGCAAGTAGCCGACAACACCTGTCTGCAAATGAATGAAGTAAAACGCATCGATGCAGATAAAATAGTAGGCGTGCAGATAGCCGACCGCGTCGTCACCTTCAGCAAAGACAGCCAACCACTGCCCGGTAAATTTGATTTCGCGGTAAGTGGCAGCCAAACTATGAAGTTTGTCATTACCGACCTTATTCCGGGAACCTGGCAAATCAAGAAAGACGGTAAGGTATATATTCCCGCGCTGGAAGTTCGTACAGACGATGGTATCCTTTCTTTTGAAGGTACTGCCGGACGGTATGAATTTCTTCGATAAAAAGAAAGCCATCTGTCAATGATTTTTTCCACATTGACAGATGGCTTATTTATTAAGTTTCCTCACCCCTTGTTTTTTCAGGCAACTTTCCTTAGAAGAGGCTCCACGCAACCGTCAGTCCGGCCATCACGATAGCTACCATACTCATCAGCTTGATAAGTATATTCAAACTCGGACCGGAAGTATCTTTGAATGGGTCACCTACCGTATCGCCTACCACAGTAGCTTTATGTACTTCGCTACCCTTACCGCCGAAGTTTCCTTCTTCCACATATTTCTTTGCATTATCCCATGCACCGCCCGCATTCGCCATAAAGATGGCAAGAACGAAACCGCTACTCAACCCACCGATCAGCAATCCCAGCACACCGGGAACACCAAAGATAAGTCCCGTAGCAATCGGAGCTAAAATGGCTATCAGCGAAGGAACTACCATTTCACGTTGCGCCCCCTTTGTGGAGATAGCTACACAACGTTCGTAATCCGGTTCTGTCTCACCGGTAAGTATACCCTTGATTTCACGGAACTGGCGGCGTACCTCATCCACCATGTGACCGGCAGCACGGCCAACAGCGTTCATTGTCAATCCGCAGAAGAGGAATGCCATCATACTACCCAAGAACATACCCGAAAGTACTTTCGGATTCATCAGCGTCACATCATAATGATGCATGAAGTCGAAGAAGGTGGCATCCTGAAGAGCCACGGCATCCCCATGGGGAAGCGCTAATTCCGTGGTTCCCAAACGGGTCAGTCCAATACGGATTTCTTCAATATAAGAGGCTAACAGGGCAAGTCCCGTAAGTGCAGCCGAACCAATAGCAAAGCCCTTTCCGGTAGCGGCAGTAGTATTACCCAAAGAGTCGAGGGCATCCGTACGTTTACGCACTTCCACACCCAGACCGGACATTTCAGCGTTTCCGCCCGCATTATCAGCAATAGGACCGTAAGCATCCGTAGCAAGCGTGATGCCCAGGGTAGAAAGCATACCTACGGCGGCAATACCGATACCGTAAAGTCCCATGCCTACATTATTGAAATCGAACCCCGATGCAAACAGGTAGGAAGCAATGATACCGACTACCACAGCAATCACAGGAATTGCAGTAGACAACATACCCAAACCGATACCGGAAATAATTACCGTAGCCGGGCCAGTCTTTCCGCTTTCGCTCAACTTCTGGGTAGGACGGTAAGATTGTGAGGTATAGTATTCCGTAGAACGTCCGATGATGATGCCGACTACCAGACCGACTATAACGGCACAAGATATCCACATCCAGTTATCAAGTTTCAATAGCCAAAGAATAAAGAACGTAGCCACTACAATCAGTACGGAACTTAGGTTCGTACCGAGAGCCAACGAAGCGAGCAGGTCTTTCATCTTCGCATTCTCCTTGGTACGTACTGCGAAGATACCGATAATAGAAAGAAGAATACCTACGGCTGCAATCAGCATCGGAGCTATAACAGCTTTGAATTGCATGGCCGTATCTCCCGTATGAATAAAGGCAGCGGCACCCAGAGCGGCAGTTGCTAGGATAGAGCCACAATAGCTTTCATAGAGGTCTGCACCCATACCGGCTACATCGCCTACGTTGTCACCTACGTTATCGGCAATCGTTGCAGGGTTACGCGGGTCATCTTCGGGAATACCGGCCTCAACCTTACCTACCAGGTCGGCACCTACATCGGCAGCTTTCGTATAAATACCTCCACCTACACGGGCAAAGAGCGCTTGTGTGGAAGCACCCATTCCGAAAGTCAGCATGGTGGTAGTGATGATGCAGAGTTTATGAGTCGGAGTCAAAACATCTTCCGGTATAACCGCATTCAATAACAGATACCAGAAAGAAATATCGAGCAAGCCCAAGCCCACTACAACCAGTCCCATTACCGCACCGCTACGGAAAGCGACGCGCAATCCCGCATTCAGTGAACTACGGGCAGCATTTGCTGTGCGTGCCGAAGCATACGTTGCCGTCTTCATACCGAGGAATCCGGAGAGTCCGGAGAAGAAACCGCCCGTCAGGAAAGCAATCGGTACCCAACGATTCTGTACATCGAAACCATAAGCCATAATAGCGAAAAGGATCACAAGTCCCAGAAATACCCAGCCAACTATCTTATACTGTTGTTTCAGATAAGACATCGCGCCTTTACGCACAGCGGCGGCAATCTTTATCATTTGCGGAGTACCCTCACTCTCTTTCATCATTTGCTTATGGAAATAGTAAGCAAAGCAGAGAGCTAAAACGGAAGCGGCCGGAATCAGCCAGAAAAGCAAACTGTCCATGGTGTTATTCGTATTAAAAGGTTGATTGAAAGTCTAAAAGTATTGATTTGAAACGAAATAAACAAAAAATAAATAGAATTATTTGCTTTTAAACTATATGATCTACTTTCATCACAGCTCATACAACTCACATAAACTATGCCCCAACCCTATATTTTCATACAAAAGAAGAGTTAGTTACATAAATAACAAAATAATTACTACATTTGCTTGCTATATAAAAAAAGAACCTTATGAACAAAAAATCTATTATACTATGTATCTTCTATGCATGGATGTCTATATTGTGCTACGGACAAACAGGTCGCCTATTTACAGCAGATCAGGAGTTATCGAGCAGCATGATAAATTCTATCTATCAAGACCATAACGGAATTATCTGGATTGCCACAGAAGATGGACTAAACAAATATGACGGTGCCAAATTCTCTATCTACAAAAGCGACAAAAACGATGAACACTCCTTAGCAAACAATTATGTACGTTGTGTCTTTGAAAGCAGCAAGAAGGAGTGTTTTGTAGGAACATTAAGTGGATTACAACACTACAGTGCTGATGCCGACCGCTTTACCGATATCCCACTGATTCTGCAAGATGGTATAATAGTAGAGCCTAACGTAGCCGCCATAGAAGAACTGAGTAACGGAGATTTATTAGTGGGTACCGCCGGTCAAGGATTGTTCAAGATTACAAACACCCATAAAGGACTGGTCGGAATTAGCATGGAGAAAAGAATCCCTATCCCCATCGTAAATGCGCTTCACGAAGACCGTAATGGTAACCTATGGATAAGTGCCGGTGAAAATGGAATTTTCAGAATAGACCGGAACCAACAACTACACTGCTATCAGAAAGGGGCAAACGAATCAGAATATACCATTAGTAGTATTTGTGAGACCCCCGACAAACAGATTTACATTGGTTCCTTAGGTAAAGGACTACTTAAATATAATCCAACTCTCGACTTATTTGAACCCATCATCTATGCCAATCACCCTGAATTACCTGTCAAAAGTCTTCTTCTTGCCACGCCGGACGAAATATACATTGGAACTGACGGATACGGTTTGAAAGTATATAACATTCAAAGTCGCACTATCACAGAAAATCAGTTAAACATCACCACTTTCAACCTTGACAAGTCAAAAATTCATTCCATTATGAAAGACCGTTTCGGCAATCTGTGGTTGGGATTCTTCCAAAAAGGGGTATTGCTGATTCCTGCCATTGCCAATGGTTTTCAATATATAGGATACAAATCCGTACGAAACAATATCATCGGTTCCAATTGTATTATGTCTGTCTGTAACGATCATGACGGCACATTATGGATAGGTACAGACAACGATGGTTTATACAAAGTGGAAAAGAATGGTAAACATACCGTCCACTTCCCTCCTACACAGGAAACCGGCTCAGTACCTTCAACCATCATGAGTATCTACGAAGACTCGCGTCAGAATCTTTGGATAGGTTCATACATGCAAAGTATGGCTAAGATTGACAAAGAAACCGGCCATTGCCAATATTTCAAAAGAAAAACCGATGCAGACAGCAAAGAAGGGAAACTGCGTGTATACAGCTTTGCAGAAGACAAACACGACCGACTCTGGATAGGCACCATGGGTAACGGACTTTACTACATAGATCTAAACACCGAAACCTTGCATCGCTATGAACAAGAAGACAGTACATACTATGCAACCGGCAACTTCTTGCCCGGTTACTGGATAACCAGCCTGTTACACAGTCATGACGAAAGACTCTATATCGGCACTTATGACGGGCTGGGTTGCCTTGACCTGAAAACCATGCACCTTGCCACCGCTTTCAACACCAATACACTCCTTCCAAATTCCGTCATCCATTCCCTTTATGAAGACAAAGAAGGCACTATATGGATAGGCACATCGGAGGGGCTGAAAGCCATGCATCCCCAAGAATATAAAATACGTGAATACACACAAAAAGACGGACTGCCTGGTGACATCATATGCGCCATCACCCAAGATATCAATGGCGCTTTATGGTTCAGTACCAACCACGGGATAGCACGCTACAACCCACAAAAAGGCAACTTTACCCCTTATTATGCCAATGATGGCCTGCAAGGTAATGAGTTCAGCAAAAGAGCCGTTTGTACCGACAACAACGGACATATTCTGTTCGGTGGAATTAACGGGGTTACCTATTTTAATCCTGCAGAAATAAAAGATATAGCTACCACTCCTTCCGTGCATCTCACCGGTTTCTATATACACAATCAAAGCGTCAACAGTAATACGTTGTCCGAAGGAAGAAGAATCATAGAAACCTCCGTTATGAATGCTCAACAGTTCAATCTGTCGCACAAACATAATTCTTTCAGCATGGAGTTTTCTGTCATGGAATTCTTCAATCCTGAACGCATTACTTATATGTACTCAGTCAACAACGGACAGTGGGTGACTATGCAATCAGGTATTAACCGGATATCTTTTAATGACATGACACCCGGCACTTACAAGTTCAGTATCAAGGCCAAAGATTATACTTTCTATTCCGAACCTAAAAATTTCATTGTCAATATCTCTCCCGCATGGTATGCATCAAATTGGGCCAAAGGAGTGTACCTGCTGATAGCACTGACCATAATTTACATCATTGGCGCACAGATACGCCATCGCTATCAAGTTCACCAAAAATTATTAGAACACATACATGCTGAAGAAATCAACGAGGCCAAGTTACAATTCTTCATCAACATCTCTCACGAAATCCGTACCCCGGTCACCCTTATCCTCAGCCCCCTGCAAAAACTAATGAGCAAGGACAGAAACGAAGAACGCCAAAAAAACTACCAAACCATCTCGCGTAACGCTGGACGTCTCCTCCAATTGGTGAATCAGCTACTGGACATCCGCAAGCTTGACAAAGGCCAGATGCAACTGAAATTTAGAGAAGTAGAAATAGTAGAGTTTATACGTAATCTATCCAGTAGCTTCGAATATCAGGCAAATGCCAAAAAGATTAGCTTGAACTTCCATCCCGATACAGAAGAACTACGTGCCTGGATAGATCCTGAAAATCTTGATAAGGCCATATTCAATGTACTCTCAAATGCATTTAAGTTCACCGAATCAGGAGGAGAAATCAATATCTACCTGCAAACACATGAAGCGTACGAAACAAAACCAGCTTATTTTAAGATTGTAATAGAAGATAGCGGTACGGGTATTGACGAAAAAGAAATAGAACGTATTTTCGACCGTTTTTATCAAGTTGCCAACAGATTAAATAATTCAGGTACCGGAATCGGTCTACATTTGACCAAATCGCTAGTTGAATTACATAAAGGAACAATCCATGCCGAAAATAATAAAGAAAAAGCCGGTTGCCGATTCATCATTCGCCTGCCATTAGGAAAAGAACACTTGAAACCGGAGGAAATAGAAGAAACTAACACTGAAGGACAGATCGCATCTGACAATAATCCGGTGTTACCCATATTCTTACCTGAAAATGAGGAAAAAGAAAGAATACGCACCAAAACCAAATATCGCATACTGATAGCAGATGATAATGAAGAGATACGCAGATACATACGTCAGGAACTAACCCCCGACTACCACATAACTGAATGTAACAATGGACAAGAAGCTTTTGAGCAAATCATAAAGGATGCACCCGACGCCCTTATCAGTGATGTCATGATGCCGGAAATGGATGGAATGACCCTCTGCCGGAAAATAAGACAAAACATTCTTGTCAGCCACATTCCGGTCATCCTGCTGACTGCCAAAATTAATGAAGAAAGTAATCTGGAGGCTTTAGAAGGAGGAGTGGATGCCTATATCACAAAACCGTTCAATATAGACGTTCTGAAAAAAACAATCCGAAATGTCATCTACAGGCACGAACTGATAAAAAACACCTTTAACGGAAGTATGGAACAAACAGATAAGGTACAACCGATTGAGGTTCAATCACCGGATGAAAAGCTAATAGCACGTGTAATGGCCATCATTAACAAGGAAATGGCAAACCCAAATCTCAGCGTGGAAATGATTGCAGCAGAAGCAGGAATCAGTCGTGTACACTTATATCGCAAAATAAAAGAATTCACCAACCAATCACCACGCAACTTTATACGCAATGTCCGGTTGAAACAAGCTGCCCTCCTACTTGCACAGAAACACCATAACATCACGGAAGTGGCAGAGGCGGTAGGTTTTGCCAACACCACTCATTTTTCGACAGCGTTCAAGGAATTATTCGGTGTCTCGCCCACTATCTATATAGAACAGAGTGCCAACAACGCAAAGTCCAATATCGTGGATACCATGGAGAAAAATAAAGTGGAATGAAATAAAGCAGACTGTCGGGTTTATCAGTATAAGCACAATAGTTTAACAGCAATAGCCTGAAAGTTTACCGGTAATAATAGGTCGCTCAGTTCTATATTCTCTTTTTGAATTTTAGAAAATCCACAATTACCTTTTGATCAAAAAGTAAGAATATCAAACTAAGCGACCTAATTGTTAACCCCTTATAGGTCAATCTTGCATACGTACATTAATAAATTGTCGTAAAAGTCTATACATTCCGGTTCAATCTCTGTATCCCGGATTCTGATAGGCCATCTTTTCTTCTTTGGTCATTTCCATACCGTCCAATTGTCCTTGCGGAATGGGACGAAGATAATGGAACGCTTCGATAGTACGACGGTAAGTTTTCGGGGTATGATCTCCCTTATCGTTTCCACAAATCACATACTCATCAGCATATTCATTCCACTTTTGTGTACGAACAAGGTCGAACCAGCGATAACCCTCACCAAAGAACTCGCGTGAACGTTCATCAAGAATATAGTCGATATCAATGGTAACCGGAGTGGCGGCAACCATTTCCGCACTATGGTCTTCCAATACTTCTGCATTAAGAGCATTACTGAATGTCCATTTACCGGCACGTGCACGAAGAACATTCACCAGTTCGCGCGCATTCTTTCCGCTCTTAGTAGTCGCACCCTCTACTGCAGCCTCAGCAGCCACCAAATAAAGTTCAGAAAACTTAGCTATATTGTAAGGACGAGTACTACCTGCATTCGGCTGGCCTGTACCTGTACCGTTATCCGTACGATACGGACCTAATTTCCACAGTCCAGGAAATATACGACGGCTAATTCCACTGGGATTCATTACCCAATCGGCGCGTCCGGGCAGAGTACCTGCGCCTAAATTACCCAAATTGGAACCATAGGCAACGTTAGGATCCTCTTCAAGCAAGAAAGAGAAAATTGGTTCCCCTTCTTTTACCATCATTCCGTTGGCGTTTTCCACTGCATCCCAATTGGCACCATTGGTTGACCAATTTCCACGATATACTGTCGTGAAAGTTCCATCATAACGAGAGTCATTCACTTTATCAGCGAAAGTGCGAGTAAACACCCCATGAGGAGGAGCCATACGAGTCCAAGGGCGACCATAAGCCTGCTCTGCCACACGAATGACAGGAGCCACAGTGACACCGTTCACTTTAGATTGCGCATCCGTATAATTCCAGTTCATCATCCATCCGGCAAAGTTATCGGGAGCGCCACCACCACCGTATGACAAGCTACCACCATTATAATATTCATCTTCTTGAGTATGGTCAGCATAAAGCAAGATTTCCTTATTGCGATCATTAACTCCTGCATTCACTTTCCAGAAACTTTCTTCCAAACCGAACGGACCAGGATTCTCTATGGCTTCTACAGCGATATTATAAGCTTGCTGGAAATACCAAGCCGCATCATGTCCATCAGGATCGGTCCTCTGACATTCCGGATAAGTAGGAATATTGTTCGGATTCTTCAACCACCATGCATAAGTCAGATAAGCTTTTGACAAATAAAGACGAGCCACTGTTTTAGTCAAACCACCCGTCATACGAGGATTGTCCGGCAAATTCTGAACAGCTGTAACCAAATCAGGGAAAACGACTTTAGTATAAACTTCCGGTACCGTATTACGCACGGACGTGCGTGACGGAGTAATGTTGAAAGCCAACTCACCAGAGCCCAAGTCCAAGGGTACACCACCGAAAGTCTGAGCCAGCAGGAAATAGTACATGGCACGGAAGAAACGCGCTTCGGATATCAAAGATTCTGATATACCCACTTCTCCGCCATTAGCAATCACACCGTTGCAAGTATTGATATTAGTAAATGCCATACCCCATAATGCATCCGCACGGCAAGTAGAAGAGGTCAGGTTTCCTACTCCCGAAAGATCGGCATCCTTAAAGTTGCCGTCGGCGCTTTGTCCGTAAGTAGCCTCGTCCGTACCCGTAAGACAGGAATTGTAGTAATAAGCCTGTCCGTAGATGTCGCGCAAATAAGAATACATGGAAGTAATACCGCCTTCCACACCTTTTTCCGTTTTAAAGAAAGTTGGATCATAGCTGCTACGGGGTTGTTCGTCTAGGATATCGGAACAAGAAGTTGCCAAAAGCAGACCCAAAGCAGCGGTTCCAAGAACTCTTATAGGAGAATATATCGATTTCATCTTCATAATACTTTAGAATGTCAAGTTAATACCAAATAAATAGTTACGCGTAGAGGGTGAGTTCGTACCTACTGTCAGGAAACGTCTCTGAAAACCTACCACTGCTACATTCTCATCACCATAGGAGTTTGTCTCCGGATCAAGCCCGGTTTCCTTATGGAACGGAGAACAGATTACAAACGGGTTCTGGATCGTTACGTATGCACGCAATCCTTGTACTCCCAGTTGTTTCAGCCAACGTTGGTTGTCCATGTTGTAGCCCAATGTAATGGTGCGTACTTTCCAATATGAAGCGTCAAAATATCCCAACGTAGAACCATACTTCGGATTATCACCACTTTGAATGCCACCCGGTTTCGGATATTTAGCATTGGTATTCTCTTCTGTCCAGTAGTCTACATCTACCTGTCCACGACGGCCGCTCAACATATTCAGATAACCGCTGGAATGGTGAAGCGTACTCAACAACTTACCGCCACACTTGAACGCAGTAATCACATTCAGGTCAAAATTCTTATAAGCCACACGCGTACTAAAACCTCCCTGGAATTTAGACTCCAAACTCATGATCTGACGATCTTCCGGTCCGATAGCACGTACAGGAGTACCGTCCGCATTGTAATCGCCGGTATATTTCACCTTGATCATACCTACATTACCACCCGGTTCAAGAATATCGAGATAAGGATCTCCTTCTTGCCACAAGCCGACATATTCATAATCAAAAATAGCGTCAATAGGATAGCCTACAAACCAGCCATTGCCTTCATCACGGTCTTTCTTTGATGCCAACTCAACCAGTTTATTGCGGTTGGCAGAAAGATTCAGACTGGCATCCCATGTCCATCCGTTATGATTGTCAAGAATCGTACCGTTCAATGTCAACTCAAAGCCCTTATTCTCGGTTTTACCCACATTGGCCATGTAGCTACCTACACCTGATGTAGAAGGTAAGTTCACGTTCTGCAACAAATCATGTGTCTTCTGGATGTAGTATTCGAAAGTACCGGACAAGCGACCATTGAACAAAGTGAAATCCAAACCTACGTTCCATGTGGAAGAATATTCCCAGCCCAACATCGCATTGGGCATTTCTGATACGTAGTATCCCGTAGCAAAATTAGTAGGTCCGAAGTTATAAGGACGCGTATTCAGTCTACCCAATGTCTTATAAGGATCTACAGCCTGATTGGAAGTCTCACCATAACCTACACGCAATTTCAATATATCCAGCCACTCTATACCATCCATAAAGGCTTCGTTACGGATATTCCAACCGGCAGATACAGCCGGATAAGTATGCCATTGATGACCTTTTGCCAAACGTGAAGAAGCATCCGAACGAACCGTTGCCATCAACATATAACGATTATCATAAGTGTACATCGCACGCCCCATCCATGACATCAAACCTGTCTTTTGATAATTCCAGTTACTCGGATTTACAGTAATAGTACCTTCAGCACGACCAATATTGTAGTACTGGAAATACTCTGCCGGAATATCCCGACCTGCCACATGAGAACGCGTATAAACAGTTTGTTCGGCTGAATACATTCCAATGATGTTGAATTGGTGTTTTCCGATAGTGCGGTCGTAAGTCAGCAAGTTTTCAACCGCCCAGTTCGTTGTTTCCGAATGTGCCAATGCTGCAGTAGAGGGAGCATCGGGCGCCGTATTGTTAATGCCGTAACCGGTAAACTCACCCTGCTTAGTGGAACGATAGTTTAAACCAAGGTTCATACGATACTTCAATCCTTTTATCCATGGACATTGAACTTCCGCAAAAAGGTTGTTATAAGTACCGAATCCTTTACTTTCGTTCAACCATTTCTCTTCCAAATTCTCTACAACATCGCGAGTCATCACGAATGCCTCATCCTGACTGTTATATTTTACAGTACGCTTCAAAGTACCGTCTTCGTTATACGGATTGGCTATAGGAGAAACAGACAATACGCCATACAGACCGATGTTGTTGCCTTTAGTCACATTGTAATTGCTGTTTGTGGTAAGGCCAAAACGGAAGTATTTACCTACACCTTGATCGAACGAACCACGCAATGAATAACGGGTATAATTCTGTGTAGGAATCACACCTTGATCTTTGTAGTATGCACCACCAAAACTGTAGTTTCCACCTTGCGTACCACCTGAAATATTAACATCATGGCTGGTAACAAAACCATTACGGTACATCAGATCCTGCCAATCGGTATTGACATCATCCGATTCATCCATAGAATTCTCAAATTTACCTGCATATTTACGCATCTCAGCAAACTTTTCACCGTTCATCATAGGATATTTGGAGAATACCTTTTTCAAACCTACATAACCATTATATGATACTTTGGCAGGAGCACCGGTCACACCTTTATGAGTTGTAATAAGGATAACACCATTGGCACCGCGCGAACCATAAATAGCCGTTGAAGAAGCATCTTTTAAAATATCCATACTCTTGATGTCGCTGGGATTGATATCGGTAAGGCTACCCATAAACGGTATTCCATCCAACACAATCAACGGGTCGTTAGTAGCACTCAAAGAACGTGTACCACGAATACGTATCTGCATAGTGGCACCCGGACGAGAAGATGTCTGTGACATATCCACGCCGGCAATACGGTTTTGCAGAGCATAAGATACATCAGCGGCAGGTACTTCACGCAATTTGTCGCCGCCTACAGATGCAATAGATCCCGTTACATCCGACTTGCGTGCCGTACCATAACCGATTACAACAACTTCTTCCAATGCTTTGGAGTCTTCTTTCAGTATAACCTTAAGTTCGGTTTCATTTTCTACCGGAATTTCCTGCGTCACATATCCTATATAAGAAATTACGAGCGTAGCTCCTTTCTGCACTGAAAGCGAGAATTTACCATCCAAATCAGTAATCACTCCGTTTGTAGTACCTTTTTCAGTCACATTAGCTCCGATAATCGATTCACTCGCATTATCATTTACCACACCTTGCACCCGGATACTTTGTGCAAAACCCCACGAGGGTATTACACTAAGTAAGAACAATAGTACCAAAGGTTTAAAATAAGAATTAGTGTTTTTCATAAAAACATTTTTTTGATTTAAATTACCATTAATTAAAAATACAAGTTCACGCATTAAGATTCGTCTTTTATGTCTTCATATACATCAATTTATAGGTTAAACATATTTTACTACTCACAACATAGTTTTTTGCATTAAAAAACTTCTCGAAGGCAAAACTATATAATAAAAAACAAATGCAAGAAAACAAATAATACACATATTTTCCTCCACGTAACATAGTACCAGTAATATGTTACATAATCGTTAATATAGGTTACTCGCGACATGGAAAGTCAGTATTAGCCAGTCATTTAATAGCTATTTTCCCAATTTATCCATCAAAATCCGCCATAATCTTCCGTTTGCTCAATGACGGCTCAATAATTACACTAAATTTACAGTCGAAAACCGTACCCGATTGAGCACCCATGTTGTAGTATAAGTAAAATCAATAAAAACAAAGGAATAATGAAACGCACAGATTTTACTTTTAGAAAGGCATGGATGATATACACAGTATATTTTTTTACTCTTTACCCCAACCGCAAATGCACAGCAAACAGCCAGCCTGGTCAGCCTGGAACTAAAAAACGAAAAGCTGTCTGCCGCACTGAAACAGATAGAGAAGATGGGCGGCAAGAATATCCTTTTTGCCTATGAAGAGACGGAGAATTATCACGTAACAGCAAGTATCCGTAAACAGACGCAAGGCGAAGCCATCCGCACAGTACTGAAAGGAATACCCCAAAGGATGATTCTGTTTACCTCAAATGATAACTCCGTTTACACGCCGAAGTAAAGGTCGTTACATACCGAGGTAAAGAGCGTTACAATAAGGGGTAAAGGTCGTTACATACGGCGGTAATATCTTGTTTCATAAAAAAGACACAAAAAGAGAAGTTTTCGGACAGATGTTCACGGAGCTATATCCCCGTCTGGTGCGCTACGCCACCCAACTATTGGGCGACGGAGAAGAAGCCCGTGATATTGTGGGTAGTGTGATGGAGCAGGCGTGGAAACAATTCGAAAAGCTGGAACCGGAAAACCGGGGAGCCTGGCTTTACACTGCCGCACGTAATGCCTGCCTTAACCGTCTGAAGCATCTGCAAGTAGAAGCCACCAACCTGGAAGCGCTACGCGAAGCCACCCGCATGGACGTAGCGACCGACTACCGGGAACATGAGCGACTACTGCAACAGGCGGAAAGCATTGCCCGTAACCTACCGGAACCGACCTGCACGGTATTGCGGCTCTGCTATTATGAACATAAAACCTATCGGGAAGTAGCCGAACAACTTGGTATCAGTCCCGACACCGTAAAGAAACATATATCCAAAGCTTTGCGTACCTTGCGCGAAGCAATGACCCTGAAAGGAGGAAACCGATGATGGAAGAGAAAAAAGAAAATGATTTCAAGATGGATACTGAAGACCTCAGATTACTGAATGCCTTCGGGGAAGCACTCGGAGACTTACCTTCGGAAGAAGAAACCCGCGCGGCATGGAATGCTTTTGCCTCCCGGCAAGACGCCCAAAAACGCAGACGCATCATAAAGATGTGGACTTCTGGCATTGCGGCTGCCATCGTAGTGCTGGCAGCGCTTATCGTACCCCGCATTATCAGCGAAGACACAATACAAGATATTGAAATCTTTGCGGCCCTGGATGTTCCCGAAGCAATCATCACCTCGGAGAGCAATGGTAGGATTACTCTTTCAACTCCCCCAGCCACTACCACGCAAATCACTCTGGACGATGGCACACAGGTTACACTCAGTGCCAATTCCCGCCTGGAATATCCTAAACTGTTCCCCACAGAGGGCACCCGTGAAGTCCATCTGACAGGAGAAGCACGCTTCGAAGTGGCAAAGGATGCCGAACGCCCTTTCATCGTCTCATCCGGCAAGATGCAGACACAAGTATTGGGCACGGTATTCGATGTAAATGCCTATCCGGGAAAAGTAGCGGCAGTTACTTTATTTCAGGGGCGCGTCCGCATCAGCGACAAAAAACAAACACGGCAGAAAGACATATTGCCCGGACAGCAAGCTATATTGTCTGAAGATAATGGTTTCACCATAGCCGAAGCACAACTCACCGCAACGGAAGGATGGACCAAAGGAGAGTTCAGCTTCGATGATGCCGAACTGGCGGAGATTATGAAGTCTGTCGGCACATGGTATAATGCCAGTATCATCTTTCATTCGCCCGACTTGCTGAAACAACGCATTCATTTCCGCTTCCCGCGAACAACTTCCTTGGAAGAAGTAGTGCAAGCACTTAATGATCTGGGAATAGCCAAACTGGAACAAAAAAGGGAAAAGTAATCATCAGCGATTATTCTCCCAAACATTGATATACAGGGGGAAGAGCCGGAAAGCTCTTCCCCCTGTATTTATTATTCTACTGTCACAGCCGTACCGCAAGCGGTTACCATCAGCATACTACCGCTTCCACCTACAGTTTCATAATCCAAATCCACGCCTATCACGGCATTTGCTCCGAGAGCTCTGGCGTGTTCCTGCATTTCACGCAGGGCGATATCTTTCGCTTCGCGCAGCACTTCCTCATAAGAGCCGCTACGTCCGCCCACTACATCGCGGATGCTGGCAAAAAAGTCACGGAATACATTGGCACCGATAATCGTCTCGCCTGAAACGATACCGTAATAGCGGGTGATACGTCCACCCTCGATAGTTGGGGTTGTTGTTACTAACATAATCTTTCTCTATTTATTTAAGTTATTTGTACCCTATTAGACGCACGAATAGAGCGAAAAGTTGCAGTAGCGAGAGCTTTTATACCTCTTCATTATAATAAAAAAACAAAAAAGAGAGCACCTATATATGAGCAAAGTCAGCTTTTATCTATCTTTGTGCCGAAGAAATGGAAACAAAGCATTTTATATTTAAAATAATGATGTATCTGGTCGTAGTGCTTTTTGCTCTGCAACCAGAAGATTATAACTCCTTTTCCGAGAACGAACCTCCCTTTCTTTGCATCGAACAAAATGAGCATCATTCGTCGGGAGAGTTTAACGATGAAGCTGTTATCTCACGTACACTTTCTTTAAACCGTGCGCGCAAGCTCTGTGCAGAGACTACGACTACTTATACTTTCTCTACTGAGAACGCTAATTTATATCAATACAGTGACGGTAGCCAACCGTGCAACCTCAGGAGCGTATATTCACCCGAACGCTCCCTACTTTGTATATACCGGCTTTAGCACAAGTCCTTCTATTACCGTATTTTTATATTCTATCCGGGACGAATCATACATTCGTTCCGCTATGTCTAATTAATAAACTTATATATGGGACTTGTTATATTATATTTAACCATTGCATTATCATTATCATTTTTATGCTCCATCCTGGAAGCTGTTTTATTATCTACCCCAATGTCGTACATCTCCACCAAAGAGAAAACACACGGGAAAAGCGCTATTTTATTAAAGAAGTTCAAACAAGACATCGACCGGCCTATTGCCGCCATATTATCTCTGAATACCATTGCCCACACCGTCGGTGCGGCCGGTGTCGGTGCCGAAGCGGTAAAGATATTCGGAGAAGCTTACTTCGGTGTAATCTCCGCCATACTGACTATCTTAATTCTCGTTCTCTCAGAGATCATTCCTAAAACGATAGGCGCCTGCTACTGGCGCACACTGGCACTTCCATCAGCCCGTATCATTAATTTCCTTATTATTATCTGTTATCCCCTGGTGTGGTTGTCCGAGCTGATTACCCGTCTGTTTTCTTCCGGCAAACAAGAATTATCCGTAAGCCGCGAAGAGGTTTCGGCTATGATTTCCATCGGGGTAGAAGAAGGTGTTTTCCAGATGAAAGAAAACAAGATGATACAAAACCTCATTAAACTGGATAAAGTAAAATCACAATCCATTATGACTCCCCGTACTGTAGTGGCAACAGCTCCCGAAAGTATGTCTCTGAAAGAGTTCTATCAGGATGGAAAGTATAAGTTTTACTCTCGTATTCCAATTTATAATGATAGCGAAGATTATATCACAGGATATGTGTTGCGGCAGACTGTACTCGAAAAGTTAGCAGAAGACAGATTCGATATGTGTCTGAAGGATGTGGCCCGCCCTATCCTTTCCTTCCCGGAAAATAGTCCTGTTTCCACGGTTTGGGAACAGATGCTTGAAAAGAAAGAGCATATTTCAATCTTGATTGATGAATATGGCTGCTTCTGGGGAATTGTCACAATGGAGGATATTATCGAAACAGCCTTAGGTTTTGAGATTGTGGATGAAAAAGACTCCGTAACGGATATGCAGAAGCTGGCACGGGATAAGTGGCAGAGGCGAAAATTAATGATTAGTGATTAGGGGGTAGTGATTGGCGCTATGCGGATGATTATCACTAATCACTACCCCCTAATCACTAATCAAAACATCTTACCGACACGTTCAATACCTGCCACCAAGACATCGATTTCTTTTTTTGTATTATAGATTCCAAAGGAAGCACGCACTGTTCCTTCTATGCCGAGGCGTTGCATCAGCGGTTGGGCGCAATGGTGTCCTGTACGTACGGCAATACCGAGACGATCGAGCAATGTGCCCATATCGAAGTGATGAATATCACCCACAAGGAAAGAGATGACACTCCCTTTCGCAGCTGCTTCACCAAAGATGCACATACCAGGGATTGTTTTCAATCGCTGTGTGGCATATTCCGTCAATTCATGCTCATAAGCGGCAATCTGATCCATGCCAATGGCAGAAACATAATCGAGAGCTTTCGCCAGTCCCGTAGTACCGATATAATCAGGAGTACCGGCTTCGAACTTAAATGGCAATTCATTGAAGGTAGTACGTTCAAAAGATACATGCTTTATCATCTCACCGCCGCCTTGATAAGGAGGTAACTTATCCAGCCATTCTTCCTTACCATAAAGCACGCCCACACCGGTAGGCCCATACACTTTATGCCCCGAGAATACAAGGAAATCAGCATCCAGATCCTGCACGTCCACTGCCATGTGAGGAATGGATTGTGCCGCATCTACCAGGAAAGGTACATCATGCTTATGGGCAATCTTAATCATTTCCTTGATAGGATTGACCGTACCCAGAACATTGGACACATGTACTACGCTCACAATCTTCGTCCGGTCAGTGAAAAGCTTCTCGTATTCATCCATCAGGAGTTCGCCGCGGTCGTTCATCGGAATAACCTTCAGGTTGATACGCTTCCGTTCAGCCAGCAGTTGCCAAGGCACAATGTTACTATGATGTTCCATTACTGAAACAATCACTTCATCACCCGGACTCAGGAATTCTTCACCGAAACTGGCTGCCAACAAATTGATGCTTTCCGTGGTTCCCCTTGTAAATACGATTTCATTTATAGAACCGGCATTGATGAACTTCCGCACTGTTTCGCGACTTGCCTCGTGCAATTCCGTTGCCTGTTGCGACAGGAAATGTACACCACGATGCACATTGGCATTGACAGAATAATATTCATCCGTTATTGCATCCACCACACAACGCGGTTTCTGTGTCGTCGCCCCATTATCCAAATAGACTAATGGTTTGCCGTACACTTCACGGGAAAGTATGGGAAAATCGGCTCTTATCTTTTGAATATCATACATGTTGTTTAGGTATTAATATATTCTCACTTACATATCGCACAGCCTTGGCACTTATTCAGTTCGCCACGGAAACGTTTCTCAACCAAGAGATGTAAGCGATCCTTCAAAGCATCCAGACGAATGGTATCAATTACTTCGTTCACGAAGGCAAACATCAGCAACAAGCGGGCTTCACGTGCCGGAATACCGCGCTGGCGCATATAGAAGAGTGCATTTTCATCCAACTGACCAACAGTAGCGCCATGGCTACACTTTACATCATCGGCATAAATTTCCAGTTGTGGCTGCGTATACATACGTGCCTCGCGTGTGGCGCAAAGGTTCCGGTTCGTTTGCTGCGAACTGGTATGTTGCGCATCCGGACGCACTAACACCAGACCAGCAAATGCACCGACAGACTGATCATCGAGCACATACTTAAAGAGTTCATTACTCGTACAGTTAGGCACAGCATGGTCGATGACTGTATTATTATCTACATGCTGATTCTTATCTGCAATGGCCATACCACAAAGGTTGATTTCAGCACCTTCACCTGCCAGCAATACTTCGGTGGTATTGCGGGAAGTACCGTTATGCAAGGTCATGCCATTCAGCAATACATTACTGTTGGCTTCCTGTTTCACATACATATTGCTGATACGTACGGTACTTGTATGCGTTTCTTCCAGTTCGTAAAGATCAAAGACAGCATTCTCACCTACGAATACTTCTATCACCTGGGTTGCCAGAAAATTCACGGCATCCATGGCATGATCGCACACCAGCATACGTGCCTGTGCACCATCTTCCAATACAATCAATACCCGGCGGTTCACCAGGAAGTTCACGTCACCACGCAGGATGTTTACCAACTGAATGGGACGTTCCACTATTACATTCTTAGGCACATACAGCAGTACACCGTCTTGTGCAAAAGCAGTGTTGAATGCTGTCACTCCGTCTTTTGAAGTGTCTGCCAGCTTACCATAGTACTTCTTTACCAGTTCCGGATGCTTCTCTGCCATCTCCTTCAAACTACCGAAGATAACTCCTTCGGGTAGATGAGCTGCGGGCAGAGACTTATTGTAGAAAGCGTCGTTCACCACAAAGTACAGGGACGTACTCATATTAGGGACATCACATTTAAATACTTCATAGGGATTTACCGGAATATCCAGACGGTTCAGGTTCAACCCATAGTCCGGTTCAAAGAACTTGCTGACATCGGTATATTTATATTTCTCCTGCTTGCGGGTAGGAAAACCAAGCCGTTCAAAGTCGGCAAACGCAATGGCACGAGGGGTATTCATCACCTCGGTACTGTGCCGACATATCATAGCTTCCGTCTGGGAGAAAAGATCTATGTATTGTTGTTCTGCATTCATAATTTATTCTCCCAACTCCTTCTTAATCCAATCATACCCCTTCTCTTCCAGTTCCAGAGCCAATTCCGGTCCCGCAGTCTTCACGATACGACCTTTATAAAGCACATGTACGACGTCAGGTTTGATATAATCCAGTAAGCGTTGGTAGTGAGTGATGACAATGGTACCGTTCTCCGGTGTTTTCAGCTTATTCACACCTTCGGCTACGATACGCAAAGCATCGATATCCAGTCCGGAATCCGTTTCATCCAGGATGCTCAATTTTGGTTCCAGCATCGCCATCTGGAAGATTTCATTCCGCTTTTTCTCACCACCTGAGAAACCTTCATTCACCGAACGGTTAGCCAGTTTATTGTCCAGTTCCACAATAGCACGCTTTTCACGCATCAACTTCAGGAATTCACTTGCACTGAGAGCAGGCAGATGATTGTATTTACGTTGCTCATTCACCGCTGCACGCATAAAGTTGACCATACTCACACCCGGAATTTCTACCGGATATTGGAAACTGAGGAAGATGCCCTCATGGCTACGATCTTCCGGTGAAAAATCCAAAAGGTTCTTACCGCAGAAAGTCACGCTTCCCTTCGTCACTTCAAAGGCAGGATTACCCACCAATACAGCCGAAAGAGTGCTCTTACCGGAACCGTTCGGTCCCATAATAGCATGCACCTCACCTGCTTTTACCGACAGGTTGATGCCTTTCAATATCTCTTTGCCATTTACACTGGCATGCAGGTCTTTTATCTCTAACATGATATTTATTTTTTTATTTTAAACTTATCCTACGCTGCCTTCCAGCGAAATAGCCAACAACTTCTGAGCCTCTACCGCAAACTCCATAGGCAGCTTATTAAGCACTTCCTTAGCATAACCGTTCACTATCAGCCCTACAGCATCCTCCGTAGAAATGCCACGTTGGTTGCAATAGAATATCTGGTCTTCATTAATCTTGCTGGTAGTCGCTTCATGCTCCACAACTGCCGTCTCATTATGGATATCCATATACGGGAAGGTATGCGCACCGCACTTATCACCTAGCAACAAAGAGTCACACTGACTATAGTTACGCGCATTATCCGCCTTTTGAGCTACACGCACCAGGCCACGGTAAGAGTTCTCACTATGTCCGGCAGAAATACCCTTGCTGACAATCGTACTGCTAGTATTCTTACCCAGATGAATCATCTTCGTACCCGTATCCGCCTGTTGGTAGTTATTCGTCACCGCCACACTGTAGAATTCAGCCGAAGAGTTATCTCCCGTCAAAATACAAGAAGGGTATTTCCACGTAATAGCCGAACCTGTCTCCACCTGTGTCCAGGAAAGTTTACTGTTCGCACCTTTACAGTTACCACGTTTCGTAACAAAGTTATAGACACCGCCTTTACCTTCGGCATCACCCGGATACCAGTTCTGTACAGTGCTGTACTTCACTTCCGCACGTTCATGCACCACAATCTCCACGATAGCAGCATGCAACTGATTCTCATCGCGCATCGGAGCCGTACAACCTTCCAGATAGGAAACATACGAATCATCATCCGCCACAATCAGCGTCCGCTCAAACTGACCTGTATTACGCGCATTGATACGGAAATACGTGGACAACTCCATCGGGCAACGTACCCCTTTCGGGATATATACAAACGAACCATCGGAGAATACCGCTGAGTTCAGTGCAGCAAAAAAGTTGTCACGGTATCCCACAACGGAACCAAGATACTTCTGTACCAAATCCGGATGTTCACGTACAGCTTCACTGATGGAACAGAAAATAATTCCTTTCTCCATCAATGTTTCCTTGAACGTAGTCTTCACAGATACGGAGTCCATCACAGCATCTACAGCCATGCCACTCAACGCCATCTGTTCTTCCAAGGGAATGCCCAGCTTATTGAAGGTTTTTATCAACTCAGGATCTACCTCGTCCATACTCTTCGGAGTATCTTTTTTCTTCGCCAACGGATCGGCATAGTAGGAAATAGCCTGATAATCTATCTCAGGAATACGGAGATGTGCCCATGTAGGCATCTCCATCGTCAACCAGTGACGATATGCTTTCAGACGGAACTCCAACAGCCATTCCGGCTCGTTCTTTTTCGCAGAGATCAGCCTTACAACGTCTTCATTCAGCCCACGCTCAATGACTTCCGTATGCACATCGGTGGTGAAGCCGTATTTGTACTTCTCCTGCGTTAGTTCCTTTACATATTTATTGGGTTCTTCGGGTTGCATTATGTATTAAGTATATATTGTTCTGTAACTTCTTTTGCAGCCGGGAAAAACATTCCCGCAAACGACTCTATAGGATAATATAACACGGATTCCTCCTTCATTGTTCTATTGATCATCGTATTATCCGAGTCGATAAACTCGACAACACAGATAAGCAGGCTCACCAGTAGCAGGAATTTCAATGCCCCCAATCCGGCACCCAGCCAGCGGTTCAGCCAACCGAGAGAAATTGCTTCCATCGCCTTCGTCAACAAAGATGCCACCAGTAAAAACAATAACGGCACCACTACCCAGATCACAACAAATGCCAATATCTGTGCAAATGTCATAGAGTCCGTTATCCTAGAAAAGACTCTCTCCGCTACCGACACATACAGCGCTTTCGCAGCCAGCAACCCAACAATCAATCCAAGGATAGATGCCAGTTGTCTGATGAAACCTTTTATAAAACCGATGACTGCTCCCGCGCCAATCACCACCAATAGGATGATATCTATTATTGTCATAACTATATCTGAAAAAGACACGGATTACACGGATAAACACGGTTCTTCTTTTAAACCAATCCGTGAAATCCGTGTAATCCGTGTCTAAAAGATTATTTCGCTTACAGAGTCTGTTTTACTTCTATTTCTTCGTAAGATTCGATAATATCGCCTACCTTGATATCGTTGCAGTTCGTCAGGCTGATACCACACTCAAAGTTGGTACCTACTTCCTTCACGTCATCCTTGAAACGTTTCAACGCATTGATAGAACCGGTAAAGATTACGATACCGTCACGGATCAAACGAGCCTTGTCGCTTCGCTTCACTTTTCCGGTCTTCACTACCGCACCGGCTACAAGACCTACCTTGGTAATATTGAACACTTCGCGTACCTCAATAGTTGCGGTTACCTGCTCCTTCACTTCCGGTGCCAACATACCTTCCATAGCAGCCTTCACCTCTTCGATAGCATCGTAGATCACTGAGTACTTGCGGATATCCACACCTTCGTTCTCTGCCATCTTCGCGGCGGCATTCGACGGACGTACCTGGAAACCGATGATAATGGCATCCGAAGCGGCAGCCAATGATACATCGGACTCGGAGATAGCTCCAACACCTTTATGAATTACATTCACCTGTACCTGTTCGGTAGACAGTTTGATCAGTGAGTCGCTCAACGCCTCAACAGAACCGTCCACGTCACCCTTAACGATAATATTCAGTTCGTGGAAGTCACCCAATGCCAGACGGCGGCCAACTTCGTCCAAAGTAAGCATCTTCTGAGTACGCAGACCCTGCTCACGTTGCAACTGTTCACGCTTGTTAGCAATTTCACGTGCTTCCTGTTCCGTATCGATTACGTGGAATGTATCACCTGCAGCAGGTGCACCGTTCAATCCCAGAATCAATACCGGTTCAGAAGGTCCGGCCTCTTTCAGGCGCTGGTTACGTTCGTTGAACATAGCTTTCACTTTACCATACGCTGTACCTGCCAGTACGATATCGCCTACGCGCAGCGTACCGTTCGATACCAGCATGGTAGCTACATAACCACGTCCCTTGTCCAATGAAGACTCGATGATGGAACCTGTAGCCTTACGGTTCGGATTTGCTTTCAGATCCAGCATTTCTGCTTCCAGCAATACCTTTTCCAACAGTTCGTTCACACCCAGACCTTTCTTGGCTGAGATATCTTGTGACTGATACTTACCGCCCCATTCTTCAACGAGGTAGTTCATAGATGCCAGTTCTTCCTTGATCTTGTCAGCATTGGCAGTCGGTTTATCAATCTTATTAATAGCGAATACGATAGGTACACCGGCAGCCATAGCATGGTTGATAGCTTCCTTCGTTTGCGGCATCACGTTATCATCGGCAGCAACGATAATGATAACTACGTCCGTCACCTTCGCACCACGGGCACGCATAGCGGTAAATGCTTCGTGACCCGGAGTATCGAGGAACGTTATCTTACGTCCGTCTTCCAGTTTCACGTTGTAAGCACCGATGTGCTGCGTGATACCACCGGCTTCACCGGCAATTACGTTCGCCTTACGAATATAGTCGAGCAATGATGTTTTACCGTGGTCTACGTGACCCATGACGGTAACAATCGGCGCACGCGGTTCCAGATCTTCTTCGGCATCTTCTTCCTCTACAATGGCCTGTGCCACTTCCGCACTGACATATTCAGTCTTGTATCCGAATTCTTCCGCCACCAGATTAATGGTTTCAGCATCCAGACGCTGATTGATAGACACCATGATACCGATACTCATACAAGTAGCAATAACCTGCGTTACGGAAACATCCATCATGCTTGCCAATTCGTTGGCAGTCACAAATTCCGTTATCTTCAGTACTTTGCTATCCGCCATTTCGCGGTCTTCCTGTTCCTGCATACGGCTGTTCGCCATTTCGCGCTTGTCCTTACGGTATTTGGAAGTCTTGCTCTTACCTTTGGAAGTGAGGCGTGCCAAGGTTTCTTTTACCTGCTTAGCTACATCTTCCTCACTAACCTCCTGCTTGATGATCGGTTTCTTGAAGCGATCCTTGTTATTGTTGTTACGGTTGTTGTTCTTGTTGCCACCCTGATGGTTATTACCACCACCGGCACCTTGCTGACCACCGCCGACATGAGAACCTTTACCTCCTCCACCACGATTGTCACCTCCACGCTGGAAATTGGATGCATTGTTGATGTCAACCTTCTCCTTATTATTATTAATACGAAGACGTTTCTTCTTGTTGGCGTTGGCATCGGTATCTTTCTCCTTACCATCCTTCGCTTTGTTGTCCTCGCGGCGAATTTCTTTGATAATCGCTTCTTTCATCTGCTTCTTCTGATCCTGACGGATTTTCTCCTTCTCTTCGCGCTCCTTCCGTTTCTCTTCTTTGGTCTTCTTCTTGGGGCGTGTAGACTGGTTCAGCGTAGCTAGGTCAATCTGACCGATGATATTGATTTTGGAAACAAACTCCGGCTTATGTATGGTGAAGATTTCATCTCCCTCCTTTGCTGGTGCTTCTTCTGCAACTGCAGGTTTCACTTCTTCCTTAGCAGCAGGTGCTACGGGAGCAGGTGTTTCCTTCTTCACTTCTTCTTTTGCCACTACCGGAGCAGGAACTGGTTTCTCTACAACTTCCGGTTTCGGTGTTTCCTTCACCACAGGAGCCGGTTCAGGCTTGAGCTCAGGCTTCGGTTCCGGTTTTAGCTCCGGCTTGGGTTCGGGCTGCGGTTTCGGTTCTTCCTTTACCACAGATACGGGTTCTTCCACTTTCTTTTCTTCCACTTTTTCTACTACCGGTTTCCGGTTCAGCTTATCCAAATCAATTTTTCCGACAGGTTTAAACTTCGGACGTGCATCTTCGGGGACAACAGTCTTAATTTCTTCCACTTTCGGTTTATCCGCAGTTTCAGCTTCGTAACCGTCGATAGATACCGATGCTTTGTTACGGTCTTTATTCTGTCGTTCCTGAATAAAACGTTCCGATTCAAGTCTAAGATTCTTATCTGTACTGAACTCTTTCACGAGCAAGGCGTATTGCTCCTCGTTAATCTTTGTGTTGGGGTTTGCCTCAACGGCAAAGCCTTTCTTCTGCAAGAACTCAACTACTGTCGAAATTCCTACATTCAAATCTCTTGTTACTTTATTTAACCTAATCGTCATACTAAAAAATTAATGAATAATGTGGAGAAAGAAGTTAGTGCAAACAGAAACCAATGTCAGCAGACACTTATTCTGTCTCTGTTTCTGTTTCAGATTCAGGCTCAGCTTCAGCCTCAAACTCAGGCTCGCCTTCGCTTTCCTCAAACTCCGAACTTAAAATGTGCAATACTTCGTCCACTGTTTCTTCTTCCAAGTCGGTCTTCTCAATCAACATCTCACGCGGAGCGTTCAGCACTGCTTTTGCAGTATCAATACCAATCGCTTTGATGGCATCGATCACCCAACCGTCAATTTCATCCCTGAACTCATCCAAGTAGATATCTTCATCTTCAACAGCCTGATCCAACTCACGGAATACGTCAATAGTGTACTCAGTCAACATACTGGCAAGTTTGATGTTCAAACCGCCTTTACCAATAGCCAGCGATACTTCTTCCGGTCTCAAGAAGACTTCCGCCTTACGTTCTTCTTCGTTCAAACGAATAGAAGAAATCTTCGCAGGACTGAGAGCACGCTGAATAAACAACTGAATATTGGACGTGTAATTGATTACGTCAATATTCTCGTTGCGTAACTCACGAACGATACCATGAATACGGCTACCCTTCACACCAACACAGGCACCTACCGGGTCAATACGGTCATCGTATGACTCAACGGCAATCTTGGCGCGTTCACCAGGGATACGGGCAATCTTCTTGATGGTAATCAGTCCATCATTGATTTCGGGCACTTCCATTTCGAACAGACGTTGCAGGAATACCGGCGACGTACGCGAAAGAATGATCTTCGGGTTGTTATTCTTGTTGTCCACACGGGCTACAACGGCACGTGCCGTTTCTCCTTTGCGATAAAAATCGCTCGGAATCTGTTCCGTCTTAGGCAGCAGCAACTCGTTACCTTCATCATCTAGCAGCAGCATTTCTTTCTTCCATATCTGGTATACTTCTGCATTAATGATGTTGCCCACCTTATCAATATATTTATTATAGATACTGTCTTTTTCCAGTTCCAAAATCTTAGAAGCCAACGTCTGGCGAAGGTTCAAGATAGCACGGCGTCCAAAGTTTGCGAAGATTACTTCATCCGTCACTTCCTCGCCTACTTCATAAGAAGCATCAATCTTCTGTGCTTCCGATAATGCAATCTGCAAGTTCGGATTTTCCAAGTCTTCATCCGCCACCACTTCACGGTTACGCCATATTTCGAAGTCCCCCTTGTCCGGGTTCACGATAACGTCGTAATTCTCATCGGTGCCGAACATCTTCGCAATCACACTACGGAACGACTCTTCCAGTACGCTCACCATGGTGGTTCTATCGATATTTTTCAGTTCCTTAAATTCCGAAAATGTATCTATCAAACTGACAGTTTCTACTTTTTTGGCCATAGTCTTATTTAAAACTGATTAAGTATTTAGTATATTTTATTTCATCATACGCAAGGGTTTCGTCCTCTTCCACTAATGTGGGGCGTTTAGCGCCTTCGGGCTTTACCTTCTTTTCTACGGTTACCGTAAAATGCTGTTCATCGGCTGTTTTCAGTACGCCGCATAGCTTACGTCCGTCTTTTCTCAGTACTTCCACTTCCTTTCCGATGTGGTTGATGTACTGTTGCAACACTTTAAATGGCTGTCCGATACCGGCAGAACCTACCTCCAACTCATAATCTTCATCCTCACGGTTCAACTTGGATTCGATGTATCGGCTCAACTCTACACAATCTTCAATCCAAACCCCTTCTTTGTGGTCAATTTCCACCACAATCTTGTCGTCCGGGCTGATAGTTACTTCCACCAGAAAGTACTCTTTTCCCTCCAGCCACTCGTCAACAATTTGACAAACAGTTTTCTTTTCTATCATTGATTAACTATATAAGAACAAAAAAAGGAGCTTAATTGCCCCTCCACCTTTCATCCATTGCGGTTGCAAAGATATAAATAATCTATTCGACTACAAAATATTAGAGAAAAAAAGAATGTTTTAACGGTTAGTTGACGTAACTATTTCATTTCTGACGGGATATGAACATAATTTCCCCTCCTGATTCGCATGAATAATATAAGTTTCAGAGGTTAAGCCGCCGCATCGCCACTTTTATCTCTTTTCGCTACGACGGTTAAGGAAAATTGTAGTAGATACTTATTCTTTCCACCATGGAGAAAGTTGCTTTCCATCACGGGGAAACTTTCTTTCCACCATGGTGGAAAGAAAGAAACTCCACGGTGGAAAGAATAAATGTTCGGATGGAAAAGGCTAACCGTTGGAAGGGAAAAAGTATAGGAATGCCTAAGAACGGAGTTAGCTATTGCATTTAGTTCATTTTTTTCCGTTTTAAGCAAAACGATGATTCGGTGTGATAGACGTCTCCAATACAAACAATAAATACTTATAAATCAAAACATTTGCAGGATTAGTCGCATACTTAAAGGGCCTCAGTATGATACTGAGATATCATCATTATAACACACCTGATAATCAACCGTTTAGAAATAGCAGATTTCACATTAATAAATTAATACAAATAGTAATAAATAACACACTGTAATAAGCGGAACTACTTTATCCCCTATCGCCCTATCACTCTTTATTCGGCGTATCCCACTTCTTTGTATCCGTACAACTGATATTCAACGTCTGGTTACCCGTCTGGATGCGGAAATCACCTTTTTCCAAAATCCATTTACCGTCATAACCTACGAAAGCGAAATCGGAACCTTTTACTTTCAACGTTACGGTCTTACCTTCACCCGGCCTCAGTTCTACTTTCTCAAAAGCACGCAGGCGGCGAACATCGGGAGTCAACGAAGCTATCAGGTCACTGCTGAATAGCAGGACACTTTCTTTGCCAATACGGTTACCTGTATTCTTTACGTCAACCGTAAAAGTAAGTATATCATCGGCTGTAAAGTTGGACTTGTCTACTTTGAGGTTGCTATAAGCATAGGTAGTATAACTCAATCCGTAACCGAAAGCCCACTGTACGGACATCACGGCATCATAATCATAAGCACCCTGCATCTTCTCAAGGTCCTCACACGGCTTATAGTCATAAGTGAATAACGAGTTGATTTCTTTCGGATAGGTATAAGGCATCTTTCCGCTGAAATTAGCATCACCTGCCACGAGGTTTGCCAAAGCGTCACCACCATAGTTACCCGGAAGCATAGCGTTGATAACGGCTTTTGCTAATGGCTCTATTTCGTTGATAATGCGTGGACGGCCTTCATTCAGAACAAGGATAATCGGCTTTCCGGTCGTAGCTAATGCTTTCACCAGATCAAGCTGGTTCTTGGAAAGGAAAAGATTCGACAAGTTACCCGGAGTTTCACAATAGGAGTTCTCACCGATACAGGCAACGATATAATCGGCATTAGCCGCTGCTGCTACAGCCTTATCTATTTCAGGGATATTTTCTTCCCACCAAGCACCACCTTTTTTGTAAGTGACACCCGGTTCGTAGATGATATTGGAAGTACCGAACTTATTAGTAAACGATTCAAGAATAGTATTGTAATCAGTAGCACATTCATCAGCTCTATCACCTTGCCAAGTGTAGGACCAGCCGCCATTGAGCGTACGCATGGAGTTCACATTAGGTCCTGTCAGCAGTATTTTCTTACCGGAAACCAACGGCAAGATACCTTCTGTATTTTTCAGCAATACCACAGACTCTTCGGCAGCCCGCAAAGCAGCAGTTGCATGTTCCTCTCCACCGAACAACGGAAAATCCTGATGCCTGTAAGCAGGCGTATCGAACAAGCCCAAACGATATTTCATACGTAGCACACGGCGCACTGCATCATCAATACGGCTCATAGGAACTTCACCTTCTTCCACCAATTCTTTCAGATAGATACAGAAACTCCATTCATAAGGAACCATAGACATATCGATACCAGCATTAATAGCCACTTTAATTGCTTCTTTCTTGCTTCCGACAATCTTATCGCGGGTATAGAGGCTGTTGATATCCGCCCAGTCAGTCACAATCATACCGTCCCAGTTCAAGTCTTCTTTCAGCCACTGCGTCAACAGCTCATAGTTGGCATGGAAAGGAAGTCCATTATTCATGGCAGAGTTCACCATGACAGACAAAGCCCCCGCCTTGATACCTTCGAGGAACGGAGCAAAATGCTTCTCGCGCATGTCCTGCACAGTAATAGATGAAGGTGTACGATCTTTACCCGATACCGGAACACCATATCCCATATAATGCTTGATACAAGCTGCTACTTGTTGCTTTCCTATATTATTAGGATCACCGCCCTGGAAACCGAGGACAGCTTCGCGTCCCATCTCTGCATTCACATAGCAATCCTCGCCATAATTTTCCCAATGACGGGGCCAGCGGGCATCGCGAGCCAGGTCGAGCACGGGAGCGTATGTCCAGGGGATACTACCGGCTTTAGTTTCGTAAGCGGAAATACGGGCCCCTTCACGAACCAGTTCCCGGTTGAAAGTAGCCGCCATATTGATACCTTGGGGGAAGAAAGTACCGCCCAACGTATAGGTGGTCCCATGTATCTGGTCTACTCCATAAATACAAGGGATACCCATGGTCTTCATGGATTTATCCTGTATCTTCTTAATAATTTCCTCCCATTTCTCTTTGGATTGGGCAATGCCCTGGGGAACATTCAGGATAGAGCCTACTTTATACTTGCCGATAACAGTATCCAGCAATGCATCGTCTATCTGGAACTCTTTAGTCGGATTATCACGTTTAGTAATGACATCAATGGTAAGTTCCGTCATTTGGCCAATCTTCTCTTCGAGGGTCATCTTTTCGAGCAGTGCCTCCACCTTTTTCTCAATATTCTCGTCTCTTGGAATAGCGGGCGCTACCGTAGTTTGTGCCATAGCAGTTGACACCAGCCCGGAGAGGGCTACAAATAAGATCAATTTTCTACTCATGGTTTTGTTTTTTATTTAATAAGATAGTTTTATCTTACTTATTTCTGACCTGCCATGCTTCTACAGTAGTCACGGATATAGTTTATAATCAGGAAACAAGCCGGTTCAAGCACTGTGCCGTGATTAAAACCTTGCAGTTCGTACAAAGCAGACTTCTTGTTCCCGATATTCTTTAGCACCGAAGCAAGCAATGCATTTTCTTCCCAACGATCCGCCATTTCCAGGTTACGGTCACCAGTAATCAGTATTATGGGAGGGGTATCTTTGCGTACACGATTCACAGGGGCATACTCATCAATAACAGGAATACCATTCGGCAATCCCCGTTCTTTGCGAATAGTGAAGTGGGTTACGGTCTGCCCGCTAACAGGAAGATAAGCGGCTACTTTATCGGCATCCGCACCATAAGCTTCCATATACTTTTTATCCATAGCCAGCATTAATGAAAGATAACCTCCTGCCGAATGACCGGAAACAAATATCTTATCTTTACTACCACCGAATTCTTCTATATGGCTGAATGTCCACGCCACAGCCGCGGCAGCATCTTCAATATAAGCAGGATTTTGGGCTTTGGGACTCAAGCGATAATTCACCGCTACTACAGCAAAGCCTCTATTCATCAATTCTTGTGGAATATGCTTACCGCCACCTTCCAGTCCCCCACCATGAAACCATACAATGGTAGGGAAATCTTTCTTGTCCACCGGATAGTAGACATCCAGTTTACAACGTTCTTTTCGATAGGCATCAGTTTCCTCATCGGAAACATAAGAAAGGTCTTTATCCGTTTTATACACTCCTTGTGCATGCAGGGTAAATATACAGAATAATAGCAACAGGAGAGTCACTTTCCTTTTCATGGCATCTTCATTTAAAGTTTTGCAACTGCAATATTAGGCAATTTATCTAAGAAAGTTACTCTTCAGGTACTGAAATATAGCATCTATTCGTTACATTTGTACCTTTCTTAAAACTTCAAACTTTATGGCACATCGTCTGAATACTAACAAACAGTTTATGGTAGGCAACGGCATCCTGGCTTTTGCTGTTATTTTCGTAGTAGTCATCTTCGTTTACATGAGTCTGCGTCTGGATAAAAAGAAAGATGAAGACCGGAATTTCATTGAAACATATACCATTACATTAACGAAAGGATTTGTAGGAGACTCCTTATCACTAATGATTAATGACAGCGTACTGGTGAATAAAAAAATAACAGAAGAGCCATTCAGCATTGACGTGAAACGTTTTGCCGAACAGAGCGCACTGCTTATTGTGGATAATGAAACCGAAAAACTTTCCTTGTTCGAACTAAGCGAAAGAGGGGGAACCTATCGTTTTGAAAAAGAAAATGAGGAAGTAAAACAGTTATCACAGAAATAGATAGACTATACCCACTGTATTACTAAGTCTCACCGACCTCTCATCTGCTCCCCACCTTCTCCCTGTTCTATAGTAAGGAGTAGGTAGGGAGTGGGTAAAACGATCCTATATTTCCGTGCGGTATTCTTTCAGCTCTTTCCGCAATGCCTGGGCTTTTCCTTCCGTCAGTTCGTCGAGAAGTGCCCAGAAACGCTCTCCATGATTCATTTCGCGAGTATGAGACAATTCATGTAAGAGCACATAGTCTATCAGGTGCTTCGGAAGTAAGACCAGATAGAAAGAAAGATTTATGTTACGCCGTGCCGAGCAACTGCCCCAACGCCCACTGCTGGAATTGATTTTTACACTTTGATAAGGCAGGTTATGCTTTTGCGAAAGCATATACAGACGGGGTGGAAGAATAATCTTCGCATTACGCCGCAAGGCTTCTTCAATGACTTTACGCAACCATGCCTGTAATCCTTCATCCGAGAAATCGGCTCCCGGAGGACAAATAATCTGCATCTCGCCCAGTTCGGAACGCGAAAGAAAGCGTTCACGCTGTCCGCTTACAAGACTTAGCTTGAAGAACTCCGTATCTATCCGGAAGTTCAAGTCTATCAAAGGACGGGTATGTTTTTTACGGGCTATCCGCAGACGAGGACGCAACTGTTCTATTGCATCCTTCACCTCTTTCATCGTAGTTCCGGGCGAAACGGTTACATAGACGGCATCTTCCCGCGTACGGAAAGTCAGGCGCCGGGCACGGGTATTCACCTTAATAAGGAAACGCCCAAGTTCATTATCTTCCAATACATTTTCCAAAACAATAAAATCTCCCAATGAATAAACAGACAAATGAACGAAATATCATCCGAATATACAAGTGATCGGGCAACCAAAAACGGACAAGTGTCCGAAAATGAACACATGCTTCAAAAGAAGACATTCTATATATCAACACTTTATAGATTTGGCATGAATATTGACTTATATAACATGACCGGACGTTCACTAAAAAGTTTCTGAAAAAAAGAGAAAAAAACATGCAACCTTTTTTAAGTAACTTACGTCTAATAGGTAAACAGGAATAATATATATGAATAATTATAAAACTAAAGAAGTTATGAGAAAGTTAGCAAGTCTTATCACATGTATCTGTTTAATCATCAGTACAACAGCGTGTTCACAAAGCAAGAACTACAGTTCCGGTAACTGGAGCAATAAGAAAGTAGTAGCCAGCAATACTTACGTAACCAAGGACATCAAGGTAGACAATTTCAAGAAAATCAGCGTAGCCGGCAGTCCGGATGTTACGTTTACCCAAAAATCGGGACATCCTGAAGTGGAGGTCTACACTTCAGACAACATTATAGACTTACTGGATATTAAGGTAAAGGATAACACCTTATATATCGGTTTCAAGAAGAACGTCAATGTATCTTATAAAAAGTTGGATGTACGCGTATCTGCTGAAACGTTGAATGGCATTTCTGTTGCAGGTTCAGGTGATATTTTCCTGAAGAATGGACTTCAAACCGATGATAACCTGACAATCAATGTTGCAGGTTCGGGAGACATCAAGGGTAGTGGCATTAAATGTAATGATATGAAGGTATCTGTAGCCGGTTCAGGTGATATCAATGCAAATAACATCACTTGCAACAATCTGAAAGTTTCTGTAGCCGGATCGGGTGACATGATATTGAAGAATGTAACCGCCACAGGCACGGAAGCAAGCGTTGCCGGATCAGGTTCAGCTACCATTACCGGAACTACTCAAACCGCTTCTTACAGTGTAGCCGGTTCGGGCGACCTCCTTACAGAAGGTTATGAAGCCCAGCGCGTTTCCGCCAGTGTAGCCGGTTCGGGCAGTATCAAATGCTTTGCTACCGAATTTCTGAAAGTACGCACCAGCGGTAGCGGTAAGGTAGGTTACAAAGGAAATCCTGAATTGGATTACCCGAAGAAGAGCTTGTACAAACTTTAAAATTCTCTCTTACAACTACTATAGGAAAAAGTTTTTTCTAACACACAAAACGCAAGGGTTTCCGTGAGGAAGCCCTTCGTTGTTTTTAAGCCTCTCCTCTTATCCCACCTCTTACGGTACCTCCACTATCGGAGAGAGTAATCCCGTATAAAGGGAGATGAATAGTTCCCAAAGGCACAAAAAAATAGGGGAACCTCCCGGCCTCCCTATTCGTATTGTTAACTTTAATATTAAATGCAGAGTATATCTCCATTTAATGCCTTTATGCCTTAGCGGATGGTTTTCAAGCCTTTCATCTCCGCTTTATCAGCCTCTTTGATGCTAATGGCAACGCCGCCACTGGCGGCTAATTTCTGTTTCAGTACACTCTTAGGTGTCACTACTACCTTACGTATACGATAGCTTTGGGGATTGGTATCCCAATCTGCATCCTTACCATCTTCGTAAATGGTAGCGATATATTGTTTTCCTTCTGGAAGCCAGGAGAAAGGAATCGTTGCCGTACGACTGTTCTCATCAGTAATGCCGCCAACAAACCATTCGTCTTCGCCTTTTGCCTTGCGGGCTACGGTGATGTAATCTCCCGGTTCGGCTTCCAGATACCAGCTATTGTCCCAGTCTACCGCAACATCTTCAATGAAGCGGAAGGCATCCGGGAAACGGGCGTAATTGGAAGGCAGGTCGGCTACCATCTGAATAGGAGAAGGCATGGTCATGTAGAGTGCCATTTGCTTCACCAAAGTGGTATGCACACGTTCGTTGGGTTTCTCACCGTTGTAATAAGACAGTCTTGTCTCGAAAATACCCGGAGTATAGTCCATCGGACCACCTTTCAGGCGGGTAAAAGGCAGGATACAGGTATGATCGGGATCATTGCCGCCCATTGTTTCGAACTCTCCGCCACGAGCAGATTCCTGGGCCAGCCAGTTAGGATAAGTACGGCACAAACCGGTGGGGCGTACTGCCTCGTGGCTATTAACCATTACTTTATAATCAGCAGCACGACGGGCTACATGGATGTAATGGTTGTTCATCCATTGGGAAGAGTGATATTCATTACGGGGGATGATGTAACCTACGTAGCCGGTTTTCACGGCATGATAGCCATTGTCTACCATGAACTGGAAGGCCTCATCCAATTGGCGTTCGTAGTCGGCAGCATTCGCGGCTGTTTCGTGGTGCATCACCATTTGCACGCCTTTTTCTTTGGCATAACGTTGCAGCTCTTTGACGTCGAAGTCGGGATAAGCTTTGTTGAAGAGGAACTGACGGTCTTTCCGGTAGGAAGCCCAATCTTCCCAACCTTCGTTCCAGCCTTCTACTAGTATTCCGTCGATGCCATGGGCGGAGGCGAAGTCGATATATTCCTTCACATGGGCGGTATTGGCGGGGTGATGGCCGTTAGGTTTCAGTTTGGTATAATCTGTGATGCCGGGCTTGGCCTGATAGAAATCACTATACGCCCAGGTCTTTCCTTCGCCTGTGAACATTTCCCACCACACGCCGACGAATTTCATCGGACGAATCCAGGAGGTATCTTCATATTGGCAAGGTTCGTTCAGATTATAAATCAACTGAGAAGCAAGAATGTCGCGGGCATCATCGCTAACAATAACGGTACGCCAGGGAGACAACACGGGTAGTTGCAAATAGCCTTTCTTACCCAATTTATCAGGAGTCAGGTGGGCGCTCAGTTTAAACTGCTTATCATCTACATTCAGCAACATACCGGCATAATCCACTAAAGCGGCTTCATGGATATTCAGGTAGATGCCGTCTTCGCTTTTCATCATTAACGGGGTTTGCACTGTCAGGCCGCCTTCGGCTTTAGATTCATAAGATTTCTTGGCAATTCTTTTCTCCATATCCACTGCTATTTCCGATAGAGGGGCAGTGGTATAGGCAAACTCATTGGTATCATAATCGCCGGGAATGCAAAAGGCTTTGTGATTTCCCGTGAGATTGAATTCGGTTACTTCATCTTTTACGGTGAGGTAGTTCATCTTGCGTTGCAAAGGCAGTTCGTAGCGAAAGCCCAGGCCATCATCGAACAGGCGGAAACGGATATTTAGGATACGTCCTGTTTCCGGTTGTTCCAGGGTGACGGTCATTTCGTTATAATGATTCCGTACCCGGTTGTACTCACCCCAGACGGGATTCCAGTAGTTATCAACAGAAGCACGTTCGAGGTTAGTCTGCTTGAATCCGCGGGTCAGGTCGGCTTCTTCCGTCAAGAGACCTAAACGACCGGAAGTTAAAACGGGTTTGCCTTTATAGTCCAGCCGGTATGTCGGAACACCGTCTGCCTGCTCCATAAACTCCAATGACAGGTTACCGTCAGGAGAAGTGAGTTGCTGGGCCGAGGCGAACGAACCGAGGCAAAGGAAAAAGGCAATAAAAAGAGAATGTTTCATATTCTATTATGGTTTTAGTATGATACTTTTAAACACTAATATCATCTCATCAATACTTAAAGATTCGATACTGATAAGGACACAGGCTCAGTTCTGCTTCCAGCTTCTTTTCTGTTCCGCTATACATATCTCTACTTGGATGTCCGTTCCACTCTTGCGGAAGCGTCACATTTACTTCACGATTACGTACATTTACAGCAACCAACACACGGTCTTTACCATCCTGTTTTTCAAATAGCAGCACATCGGGTTGCGGATATGTCTTCAATCCCCCTTTACGAATAGCCGGACACTCGTTGTAAAGAGCCATCAGACGGCAGTATTCCTGATACAGTTCACTGTTCCCGGTCCAATCCACCGGAACATACGTAAAGAAGTTGATAGCTTCGGGATAACCCGCCTCTTGTGAACCATAAATCAACGCTCCTCCATGCAGATAAGTAGTCAGTACGAAAGCTGCCATAGAACCGCGCACATCTCCGAATTCTTTAGTAGGCGACATCTTTGCCGACTCATCATGATTGGTGGTAAAACGCAGTTTCACTTTTCCTACGGGGATAGTGTCATACTCCGCTTTATCCGTAGCAAACAGTTCCTGTGCCGGAGCATCTTTTACGAATACATCGCGAAGTGAATCCAGAAAGTCCCAGGAATAATTCATATCAAAACCAGCATCAAAGTGGTCGCGTCTTTTCCCTTCAGCCAGCATCAGCAACGAACGCTCGGGGATGGCACGCAAAGAGTCGAGCGCCTGTTTCCAGAAGTCGAAGGGAACAAAGTCCGCCGCATCGCAACGGAAACCATCGATGCCGATTTCAGTAACCCAAAACTTCATGGCTTCAATCATTGCCAGGCGCATCTCCTGATTATCAAAGTTTAGGTCAGCCACATCCTTCCAACCGGTTCCGGCAGGAAAGATTATGTTTCCGGCCTCATCCTGCGTATACCATTCCTTGTTGGCAATCCAAGCATTGTCCCAGGAAGTATGATTGGCTACCCAGTCGATAATCACATTCATCCCCTTCTGATGGCAAGTGGCAACCAAGGCCTTAAACTCATCCAGTGTTCCGAACTCCGGATTCACTCCTTTATAGTCCTTCACACAATAGGGGGAATTCACTGATTTCTCCTGCCCTACTTCATTGATCGGCATAAACCACACCACGTTGATTCCCAATGTCTGAATGGAATCTAAGCGACGTTCCACCGCCTTGAATGACTTCTCAGGAGCAAACACTCGCGGATTGACCTGATACATCACCACATCTTCCACAGCAGGCAATGCCGCAACTTCCGCCGCCGCTTCGCCCTGCCGCTTACCTGTACAGGCAGCAAGCAGGCACAGCAGGCTTACAACAAATATATATTTCTTCATATTATCCTTCTATTTTCCAGATGTAATATTGATAGGGCTCCAACGTAATCGTTCTTGGCAACACGGTGCTTTCACCGGTCCAGAGATTCTTCGCACTATCCCCTACCCGCTCCATAGGCAGATTCAATCTTTCCTGATTGCCACTGGTATTTATCAGTACCAATATCTTTTCCGTAGAAGAAATGCGATAAGAGCATATCGCTTTACTCGTCTGATAAAGTTTGATCTCTCCATTCTGTAAAGCGGGAGAGTTGCGATACAACTGCATCAGTTTGGTATAATCCGCCTGATAATCGGCATTAGAGTCCCAGTCCATCGGCTGATAACCAAAGAAAGAGAGGGCTTTGTCATAAGCCAGTTCCTGCGAACTATAGATCATAGGACAGCCACCCATAGAAATAGAGGCCACAAAAGCAGAGAAAGCACCTTCCTTGGTTTGATAAGCCTGCACGGGCGATTTCTCGGAAGCCATATCATGGTTGGTGGAATAACGCATAAGTAACCGTTTATCTGTTACCGAAGCAAGCTCACTACGATGTGTGTCATACAGATTTGCCACAGAAGCGCTTCCTGCATATACATCCTGTAGTTTATAAGCGAAGTTCCAGGCATACAGCATATCAAAACCTGCATCGTAGAGTGCGGTTTGTGAACCTTCGGCCAGCATCAGCAAGGTACTTTTGGCGGCACGAAGCTTCGTGATAGTTTCCTTCCAAAAATCATTGGGTACACCTTCGGCATGGTCGCAACGGAATCCGTCTATGTCAGCTTCGGTCAGCCAGTAAAGCATAGCTTCCTGCATGGCGGCACGCATGGCTGTGTTGTCATAGTTCAGATCAGCCACATCGTCCCAACCCATTCCAGGAGGAGAAACAATATTACCGTTGGCGTCCTGCGTATACCAGTCCTTATGTTCCGTAGTCCAGGCATGATCCCAGGCGGTATGGTTAGCTACCCAGTCCAGGATGACCAGTATACCTTCGGCATGGGCTTTCGTGACTAATGCTTTCAGATCGGACAGTGTTCCATAAGCAGGATTAATAGCCCGATAGTCTTTCACACAATACGGAGAACCGACAGCATTCTTTTCACCTTGCTGGAAAATGGGCATGAGCCAAAGAACATTGGCTTCCAGCTTTTTGATACGCGGCAGTTGGGCAGTCAGTCCATTCAGTGCTTGCGCTTCACCGAAGAGTGCCGGATTGGCTTCATAAATCACCATTCCGTCTGTAGTTACGTCACCTGCGGGAGGCGGCATATCAGGATCATCATCCGAACTGCATCCGGTAAAGCTCAACAGCAAAAGACTGGAGCACAAAATCTTAAGGATATCTTTTAGTCTCATATCTATAATGTTATACCTATTAATTATCTGATAAAAGAGTTTCAGCTTATTTTTCAGCTGGTGGAACTCTTAGTTTCATTGCTTGAAACTAAGAGTTTCTCGTTGTGAAACAGAGAGTTTCAAGTAATGAAACTACTTGTTTCAAGGCATGAAACAAACGGTTTCCCATCTTGAAACTCAAAGCATCTTAGGGCTTGGGCAGTTTTTCATAAGAAGTAGCTGTGATGGAGAAGTAGATATCTCCTATCAATGCTGTGTACAGCCCGCCATCTTCTATTTGCTGTCCGCCTCCATTGTTATTGAAAATCAGATTCACATTCTTGCCAATGTGTTCCGATAAGTCAAAGTATTTATAAGTCATGCCATTAACTTCCTTCGTTCCGGTGACCTGCATGCCCGGCCAGCCGCCACCCAGTTCAGCGTCACCCCAACCATAGAGAGTCAAAGCTTCCCAACCGGAGTTATCCTGTACATACACGGTACAATCTTTTATTTCATTACAACCCGCTTCCGAGATGCGGAGATAGTAATCACGATCTATCGTCAGGTTATAGTCCTTCAACTGACTTCCACCATTGTTATTATTGAATATCAGGTTGACATTCTTATTTGTGCAAGCTGGTGTCAGATGGAAACACTTATACGTTGTACCGTTAATTTCCTTCGTCTCCGATACCTGTATGCCGGGCCATCCGCCACCAAGTTCCACATCTCCATAGCTGTAAAGCGCCAACACCCCCCAACCGGTATTATCTTCCACATAAAGAGAATAGCTCGTACCATGTGTTGCGGGATCTATCTCCTCACACTTATCAGGAGTAATACTGAAATAGAAATCGCGGCTGAAAGTGATGTTCTTCACGAAAGACAGCACGAGTCCCGGGTCGTCTTCCTGTTTGTTGTTATTAAATGTCAGCTTCAAACTTTGATTCATCAGTTCCACATCGGTTTCAAAGTATTTATAAACCACTCCGTTGATTTCCTTTGTTCCGGCAGGTTCAAGTCCCGGCCAGTCTTCATTGTTATCACCTGCCCCGGAGATATAAAGTGCCAGATCTCCCCAACCGGACTGGTCGTCCACATAGATAAAGTAGCTTGCTTCCGGATCGATCTCTTCGTAACCCTTATCGGTAATGCGGAAATAGAAGTTTCTGTTGAGTGTCACCGCCGGACCGTCAAACTGCTTTCCATCATTATTATTGAAAATAAGATTCACACCTTCATAGCCATCCAGAGCTTTCCCCATATCGAAGTATTTATAAGTAACTCCATTGATCACTTCCGTACCTTTCACCGCAATACCCGGCCAAGCAGGTGTTACATCACCGGCACCAGCCCAACCGTACAAGTAAAGATTATCCCAACCGGATTTATCAGCCACATAAACCACAAAGCCATCATGTCCTTCTTCTTCAGTTTCAAAATAAGCTTTCCAGCGGTCCACCCATACATTGGTACGGGTTCCTACCTTTACATCCAACTGATGCACCACAGCCTCATTCTTCACCGAACGTTCTTCACCTTTCGAGGCCGATACGAAGTAGAAGCCGTCTGCCAGTGTTTTTCCATCTTTAAAAGTGGAAGGTAGCAGATAGATTCCCCACTTGGATTCACTTCCGGTAGCTTTCTCCAACTGCCATTCCAGATTACCCACAGCAGCTTCGGCTCCTCCATTAAAGTCGCCCACAATGTAGTATTCGTCATCGGCAGCACTGCCTTTCGGCATGATAACTTCCAGCAATATGGCGTTCGCCTTGATTTCGAACTGAGGCAGTTCGTCATCGAATATAATCGTATCTGTATCGTCGCACCCGTTGAGCAGAGCAAACAACGGCAACATAAACAGCCAATAAACTATCTTTTTCATGGATTTTCTGTTTTTGAGTTATTTATAATTCGGGTTCTGTATCAGTCCTTGATTGACAAGCAATGCAGAAGCAGGCAACGGATACCACTCATATTTACGATCGCGCTTGACGGGATAAAGTTGACCATTGTCTGTGGCACGGCCGAAGAACCACCACTGGCCTTGCGTGAATTTGTCGAAACGACGCAAGTCTGTACGACGACGGCGACCTTCATTCAGGAACTCAACACCCCACTGACTCAACATCCAGTCCATATCGAAAGCGGTGAAGCCACGGCCCGGTTTGTCTTTCACATCTGCCCAGTCACCGGCACTGAAGTAACGTTTACGTACTTCGTTCACCAGTTCTTTGGCCTTGTCGGCTTGTCCGGCACGCATTTCACACTCTGCCAGCATATAGTACACTTCGCTCAGGCGGAATTCCACTTCATCGATGTTCTGAAAGTCAATGGCTGCGGAAGTAGGATATACCGGGTATTTCACCAGACGGAGGCCGGAGTTCGTCTCACCCCAACGCGGTGACATGACGGTTTCCAAGTTGCGTCCGAGGTTCATAAACGTACCTACCTGGTCTACATACGCCAAGTCTTGTCCGTCACGGTCGGCATCGGCTTTCAAGGCCTCACCCTTACCATAGTTAGCTTTTATGGTACCTTTCAGGAAGATACCGCTGTAGCCGTTCTTCTTATCATAATTATAGTTCTTTTTACGGATGTCGCGGTCGTCGAAGCGTTCGTAGACTGCACCCAGTTTATCACCGTAAGCCGCATCGAGGAAACAGGTGGCTCCCTGTGTACCTCCCAATTCATTCACCGTACCCGCATTGTCATACGAAGGAACCAGACAAGTACAGTTCCAACCGCTCTGGCTATAAGTACCTCCGAAATAATCCCAGATATTATAAGGATAGAAAGTCATGCGCATCCATCCCATATTCAGTTTACCGTCTTCACAAGCAAAAGCCATGATGACTTCGGGACATTCCGTATTATTGATAGAGTAAATATCGCGGTAATCCTTTGCCAATTCATAGTTACCATATTTACCGCTGATTATTTCACGACACAGTTCGGCACATTCGGTATAGTGGCTTTCTTTGATGAACACTTCAGCATTCAGCAACAGACGGGCTTTGATTATACGGTTCACAGCCTTGTTCATGCGGTTCACCTGATTTTCAACCATTCCTTCGTAGCAATCATCCAGCTCGGTAGCAATGAAGTTATAAATCTTCTTGCAACTTGTATCAAAGTCCGGATCGGCAGTGGGTGGCAATTCACCGTCTACGGTGGCCGGTTCAATATTCAGCGGCAATGCACCACCCCAGATTTCGAAGATATTGTAATAAGCCCAGGCACGAAGTGTACGTACTTCGCCTTCATAAGCTTTCAGTTTCTCATCGGTCATCTTCAGGTCAGCAGAAGTTAACTTCCCCATATCAGCCAATAAAGTATTACAAAGACCGATAGTGGTCCATGCATTTTCCCAGGCACTGCGGATAATCTTGGCATCGGGAGTCCAGTTCTGGATGGAGAAGATAAACTTTTCGCCTTCATCATATCCCCACTGACCGCCATTCCATACACGCCAGGTCACCTGATCGGCAGGAAATTCTTGCATGTACCAGAAATATTCGGCATAACTGGTAGCACCTGTGGAATAAATAGTAGCTACCGCACTCTTCACACTATTCTCGTCCTGATAATAGACGCCGGAGTCTACACGGTCGAATACTTCTTCCGTAAGGTCGAAGCAACCGCTCAATGAACAACCCAGAATGATTGCCAACAGACATTTATATTTCAGATATTTCATAATTCTTTTCTGTATTAATGATTAAAACGATAGCCTTATTTGAAACGGATATTCAAGCCTACGCTCAACTGAGTAGCCGAAGGATAGGCACTGTTTGTATCTACACCCGGAGTCAGTCCGTTGATGGCAACGGCTGAGGGATCGTTACCGGAATAACCGGTCAGCGTAAACAGGTTCTTAGCTGTCAGATAAACCCTCATACCCCTGATGAACTTATTTTCTTTCGGGGTGATGGTATATCCCAGAGTCAGGTTATCCAGCTTAAAGTAATCACCCTTTTCAAGGAAGAAGGAAGAGATAACACCGCCACCGGTTGTAATATCTGCATCTTTTCCATAAGCATCGCGCAACACATTGTCCGTACCGCAACCTTTCAGACCCATTCCGTAACGACGCATATTGAAGATTTCAAAACCGAAAGCACCGTTGAACATCAGGCTCAGGTCGAAGTTCTTATAACGGAGCGTATTGCTCCAAGAAAGATAAGAGGTCGGCGTACCATTACCGATATGGCGTTTGTACTTCACATCTGCCTTGGATACGGGAACTTTTTCGCCTTCATCAGTATAAATCATCATATCGCCATTCTCTACACCCGCATACTCGTAACCATAGAACTGGCCGATCTTGCTGCCCTCTTCCACGCGGAAGAAGTATTCGCTCGTACCTACACCCGGCTTCTGATACAGTTCCACATAAGAAGCTTTGTACAGGCTGTTGGAGAGTTTATCCAGTTTCGTAGTGCCGTAAGAGTAGTTGACACCCGTTGTCCATTCTACGGGAGTTCCTTTGAAAGCATCTCCTTCCAGAGAAACTTCGATACCACGGTTCACAGTGGTTCCTACGTTTACCAGAATTGTAGAGTAGATGTAGGGAGGCTGTGGAGCCGTATAGTTGTAAAGCAAGTCGCGTGACTGGCGGTCGAACCATTCAACAGAACCGCGCAATCTGTTCCACAAGGCAAAGTCAACACCGATGTTCATACTGACACTTTTCTCCCAGCCCAGTTTAGAGTTGGCATTCACTGAAGGAGCATAACCTGTTACCCAGGCACCGTCCATCAGATAGGTATCCGTAACATTCAGCTGGGCATTTTTATGAGAACCGTAAGTGGCCAATGACTGGTAGCAATCGAAGTCCGAACGACCTGTTACTCCATAAGAAACACGGGGTTTCAAACTCTGAACGATGTTTTGGTGGTCTTTCAGGAAACCCATATTCGCCATTTCCCAGGCAAGGGAAAGGGACGGGAAAGCACCCCATTTCTGATCCGCACCGAATTTCGTAGAACCTTCGTAGCGGATGGAGGCGGAAGCAATCAACAGATTCTTCCAATTATAGTTGATACGCCCGAAGACACCGATCAATTTGGCAAGAGATTTACCGGTACCCATGCTTGCTTTTCCTTTGGCAAGGTAAGAACCGCTTCCAAGGTTATTCCAGAGAATGTCGTCGAAGTTGAAGTCACTGTTTCCGGCCTGCAGGCGTTCCCAAGTGGTTTGCTCATAGTTGTAACCTACCATTGCCTTGAAGTTGTGGTCACCTAGATCCAACGAGTAGTTACCCAACCACTCCAGACGGGAAGTGTACCACTTCTGGTAAGTAACTTCTGCACGTCCGTTATAGCCGTTCCAGTAAGATTCACCAGCGGTGGAAGGGGTATAATAGTGCTGCTTCAGATCGTTGTAGTGCAAAGAATAGCTCAATGAAGTATTCAGCATTTGCTTTTCCGAACGGATCAGGTTGACTTTTACCTCAGCAGTACCCAGCAGGTAAACGCGCTGACCGTTATTGTCGATCTCTTTCAGTTCCTGCACCGGATTGCGTGCTCCGGTAGGAGAAGTAGGCTGGAAGTAAGTTCCATCCTCGTTATACAAAGGCATGGTAGGGTTCATGCTCAGGGCAGTATCGAACATACCATCGTTACCCCATACTTCATTCACGCGACGGGCGTTGAGTGAACCGTTCAGTTCTATGATTCCATCCATCATACGCTGGTTCAGGACAAAGCGTCCGCCGAATTCCTCACGGCTACTGTTCAGATCGAGGCCGGTTGCTTTCTTATAATTGAAAGAAGCGCCATAGTATCCGTTCTTGGTACTGCCGTCGATAGAAAGATATTGGTTGTTATCATAAGAGAAATCACGCAGCAAGAGGTCATACCAATCAGTAGAATACCCATAATCCGTTGCACGGCGGGAACGACGGAATTCATCTGCGCTTAAAATATCCGGACCGCTCTTTGCCAGATTCACACCAAACCAACTGTCGTAAGTCACTTGGACACGTCCGGCTTCTCCGACTCCCTTACGGGTGGTGATCAGGATTACACCATTGGCACCGCGTGTTCCGTAGATAGCAGCGGAAGCGGCATCTTTCAGTACGGTCATCGACTCAATATCCTGTGCTGCCAAGTTGCGGATATCACCACCTGCCACACCATCAATTACCACTAACGGGTCATTAGATGCCGAAATAGATGTTGCACCGCGAATCTGAAGAGAGGAACTTGCATTCGGATTGGCTGCCGCCGTATTGTTTACGGTCAAACCGGCAACTTTACCGGTCAGCATCTCCATCGGATTGTTCATGGAACCTTGCAGGAACTTCGATCTGTCTACCTGCACAATGGAACTGGAAAGTTCTTTCTTGCTCAATGAACCGTAGCCCACTACAACAACTTCATCCAGTGCCTGAGCGTCTTCTGACAACACTACATTGATTTCTTTACGTCCACTACAGGGGATCTCTTGTGTTTTGTAACCAATAAAGGAGAAAACAAGGACGGAAGAAGGCTTCACGCCCGACAAAGTATAGTTACCGTCAATATCGGTAATGATACCATTAGTTGTACCTTTCACGGTTACGTTGGCACCGATTACAGTTTCGCCCGTGGTATCCGTTACTTTTCCTTTCACGGTTAAATCCTGGGCAAAGGATGCCACTGCAAAAAGTAATCCGGCCATGAGAAGGAGAGACCGGCACAAACATAACTTTGTTCTTTTTACATTCATACTATTAGTTTTTAGATTAACAATCATTCTGTTCACCTCCACAGGTTGAGGCGACAGTGCAAATGTCTGTAAAAAGAAGGGGGAAGAAAAAGGGAACTAAAGAAAATCTAGATTAGCAAAAGAAGCAAAACATTATATATCAGAAAGATAAAACAAATAAAGGGCGTTAAAAAACTAAATGAAAACAAAGAAAAAGACATCTCATTATCCTGCAAAAGAACCTATTTTCATCACCTCTTCTTCAAAATTATCACGGCAAAGAGAGCGATTCTTCAATTTGGAACGATAGGTATAAATGGTAGTAATGGAATAACGCAGGAATCCTGCAATCTTGGCACTATCCGTAATGCCCAAACGAATCAGGGCGAATATACGAAGCTCTGTTGTCAGCCGTTCATCTTGTTTAGGAATAATTCTTTCTTCTTCCGGCAACAACTCATTAAAGCGTTTCACAAAATCAGGGAAAATACTAAGAAACGAATTATCGAAGTTCTGATAGAATTCTTTCAGCTCCTCATCGATGAAACGGGACGATTTCAACGTTTTGTAGAGTTCTTCCACCTTTCCCGAAGCAGCTTGTTTGTTAAGCATCCGGCGGTATCCCTCCAACTTGTCAATGTATGTGGAACACAATCCCATAAACCGACCGACGTACTCCTCTTTAATATGATTAGCCTCCGTCAGCGAATCATTCGTTTCGTGCTGTCTCTGATTTACTTCAATCAATCTTTCATTGAGAAGTTTCAATTCTTCATTCACAGCCAGCAAATCCTGCCGCGCACGGGCCAGTTTCTTCACCTGACGAATTACATACCAGACCGCACATGCCAAAAACAGTGTCAGTAAACTGGTAACGACCAGAAATATCTGCAACACTTGCTGATGTTTCTGTTTTTCCACTTGATAGGCATGGTCTATGACGGGAAGCATCCTTGAAGCCTGCACATTCCGGAGACGGGCATTGTAGAAATTGGCATCTTCCATACTGCGTTTCATATAAACATCCGCCCGTTGCAATTGTCCCTCTTCATATAACAGTTCCGCCAATGCACGCAAGGAATTATTCTCTTTCACCACACCACGAATATCAGCAATTGCACTCTTTATCAAGTACTCTTTTTGCTTTTCTCGATGTCCTGTACTCTGATAGATAAAGGCAAGAATAGAAGTTACTACCGCATAATCTCGCGTATCCGGCGAAAGTTTCTGATGATAAGCTTCTAACATTTCGATGGCTTCCTCACCTCTTCCTTGTTGCAGAAGTTCGGGAGTATAAGCTATGACATACTGATAAGATCCCTCTTCTACCATCTGCAATACAGAGTCGCGGTAAGTATACAGGTTATTCAGATATTCAATCTGATATTCATCGTCCATCGCATACTCTGCATGATAGAGATAAATATCCTCAAAAGTGATGTAATATTCAATGAGTTGTTCTCTGGAGAGTTGTTTGCTGTCTATAGACTTCAATAATGCCACGCCTTCCGCATACAGACCCGTTTTTCCCAAGATGCTTGCTTTCTTCAGTTTGGCTTCATTCAGCCAGTCTTGATTATTATTCTGAAGGGCAATCTCGATATTGCGATTGATGTAGTATCTTGCAGAATCGCAAATATACGCTTCATATTCATCAAAAAGTTGTTGATTGATATGGTATTCCTCGGAAGGAGAAGTACTCTTACGAGTCCGGAAATATTCTTTAATCTGATCAATGCGTTTCAGCCTGGCCTGCTCATATTGAGCGGTATTCTCAATTGTCCTGTCCAGCACTACCAGTAAAGAATCTATTTTCTCCTGCGCTTGCAGAAGGCAACAGAACAGCAAAGAGATTACAAAAAGCAGGTACCGATCTTTCATGCTTACAAACGTTTACGAACAGGACAAAGATATAAAATCCTACTATAATAACCATCTTACCAATCCGTTTTTAATAAATCGTCTCAGCTTAGAAGAGCATATATACATAAAAGGGACGCTGCATCTCGCGGCGTCCCATCTATCTTAGTTAGTTTTTATAAGAATTTGAGAGAATTGAAACTTCACAGCCTCAATTTGTTGTTTTAATAAAGCACACTAACTATATTTATGTTTAAAGCAAATGAAAATGTTATTCTTAAAAGCAAATGAAAACGTTACTTTTTCAGTTCCACCTTCTTGTCTACCCGTTGCAAACTATCCAGAATCTGTTGTTCATGGGTAATCGTCACATCTCCCGAGAGAGCTACCGAAGGTGCGGTAATTTGTTTGCCTATCGTATCGACTGCGGCCACTTCTTTTATATCACTATAGAATGAATGTTGCATCACATTCCCTAATGAAAGTACCACTGCCACTACTGCGGCGGCCTTGAACAGTGGAACGAAACGTGCGGTAAGGGTCAAGCGTTTTGCCTTTACCACCGGAATCTCCACTTCTGCAAGCACGCGGGCATCGAAATCTGCTCCCAATCCCACTTCCTGTTGCAGTTGCTGATATACGAACAAGTCTTTGTAACGAAGCAAATGCTCCGGAACTGCGCTTCCATTAAAGAAAGCACGCAACTGCGCTTCTTCCTCAAGGGAAGTCTCACACTGCCAGTAACGTTCTAAAAGCTGTCCTATATATTTACAGTCCATAACCATCTATATCTAAATACCGTTGTTTCACTTTTTGCCTTGCCCTGAAGAGGTTTACTTTTACCTGTTCCTCTGTTAAATGCAGGACGACCGCGATTTCTTTATAACTCTTACCCTCTATATCCCGAAGCTGCATGATCAGCCTTTGTTTATCGGGAAGCTCATTGACCAAGCGATGGATAAGGGTCATTTGCTCTTTATCCACCAGATGATCATAAGGGTTGGATGCTCCGGAAGCCCGATCCATTTCAGGTGTCAGTTCCACGGTCTGAGCGTCTTTTCTTTCGCTACGGTCTATTGCCAGATTCTTTGCCACTGTCAGGCAATAAGCCTCAATAGAACCGAATTGCGTCCACTCATCACGCTTGTTCCAGACTCTTATCAGTGTTTCTTGCACAACGTCTTCTGCCTCTGCTCTGTCGAAAGTAATCCGGAGAGCCAACCGAAAGAGTTTGTCTTTCAGAGGGAGAATGTCATTCCGAAAACTGATTTCTTGCATCTCTATTAATAATGACGGTTAAGTATATGGAAAGTTACAGTTGATCACTACTCTTTTTGAATTATTTTTTGATGTAGGTTCCGTTATTCTCGTTAATTGCTGACGCTAAGGTAATTACCACTTCTGTCACTCCCGCATTCAAAGCTTCAAAAGAATTCTCCAGCTTGGGTATCATACCTCCTTGAATAACACCATCCGCTACGTATTGTTTGAATTCGGCAGGAGTGATCTGAGGTATCACGCTATCGTCATCGTTCTCGTCACGAAGCACACCCTTCTTCTCAAAACAGAATACCAATGTCACATCGAACAAAGCAGCAAGGGCCTTTGCAGTCTCTCCTGCAATAGTATCGGCATTTGTATTCAGTAGATTGCCTGCACCGTCGTGCGTCAGCGGAGCCATTACGGGAACTACTCCTTTATGAATCAAATCACCCAAAAACTCTGCATTCACTTGCTTTACATCACCCACAAAACCATAGTCAACGTCTTTCACCGGGCGTTTCACGGAACGGATTACATCCATATCCGCACCTGTCAATCCCAATGCATTGGCACCACGCGCCTGGAGTCCGGCCACAATATTCTTGTTTACCAGTCCGCCGTACACCATCATCACTACTTTCAGTGTTTCGGCATCCGTGATACGACGCCCGTTCACCATCTGGCTCTCGATACCCAGTTGGGCAGCCAATTTTGTGGCCGAACGGCCACCTCCGTGTACCAGGACTTTGTAGCCCTCGATAGCTGCAAAGTCATCCAACAACTTATGGAGGGTAGCTTCTTCCTCCACGATTTTGCCACCCACCTTTATTACTGTTAGTTTTTCTCTCATATTCTTATTCCAAATAGGTATATCCGTACAGACCGGAACGATAATTGGAAAGGAACTCTTTACCTTCCTCCAATGAGATACGTCCCTCTTTTACTGATTGAGTCACCCAAGTCTCCAATGTACGCACCAGCTTCTTGGGACTATATTGAACATAGTCAAGCACTTCCGCCACAGTTTCACCATCAATCACCTGTTCGATGGTATATCCTTTCTCATTAACAGATACATGCACAGCATTCGTATCGCCGAAAAGATTATGCATATCGCCCAGAATCTCCTGATAGGCACCTACCAGAAACACACCCATATAATAAGGCTCCTTGCTCTTTAAAGAATGAGTGGGCAGATAGTGTGCCACATTCTTAGTCGAGATAAAGTTAGCTATCTTTCCATCCGAATCACAAGTAATGTCCTGTAAGGTTGCCGCACGGTCGGGACGTTCGTCCAAACGCTGAATGGGCATAATCGGGAATATTTGGTCGATAGCCCAGGAATCCGGCAGGGACTGGAACAGCGAGAAGTTACAGAAATATTTATCCGCCAACAGTTTCGGCAATCCGCGAAGTTCATCGGGAGCATGCTTCAACCCGCCTGCAATCTGGTTCACCTCACGCATGACAGACCAGTACAGACGCTCAATCTGTGCACGTGTTTTCAAATCCACGATTCCATGACTGAACAGGTCGAGCGCTTCTTCACGGATTTGTTGCGCATCGTGCCAAGCTTCCAGCATCCTATTTTGATTCAACGTGTCCCAAATGCCATAAAGTTCCTGTACCAATTCATGGTCTTCCTCAGTCACTTCTTCATCATCATCCCATTCGGGCAAAGTGGTGGTTTCTAGCACTTCAAAAATAAGTACGGAATGATGGGCAGTCAGTGCACGTCCGCTTTCCGTAATAATATTGGGATGGGGAATGCCATTTTTATCACTGGCATCCACCAAAGTAGAAATAGAATCATTCACATATTCCTGAATGGAATAATTGACGCTGCTTTCGCTGCTGGACGAGCGTGTTCCATCGTAATCTACGCCCAAACCTCCACCGATATCAACAAATTCTACTTTGAATCCCATAGCGTGAAGCTGCACATAGAATTGGGATGCTTCGCGCAAGGCTGTCTTAATGCGACGAATTTTTGTAACCTGGCTTCCGATATGGAAATGTATCAATTTTAGACAATCTTTCAGTCCTTTTGACTCCAAAAAATCGAGTGCTTCGAGCAATTCACTGGAACTGAGTCCAAATTTGCTTGCATCACCGCCAGAATCTTCCCACTTGCCACTTCCTGAAGAAGCCAATTTAATACGAATACCGATATTAGGCATAACATTCAGCTGCTTCGCCATCTTGGCTATCAGCTTTAGCTCGTTCATTTTTTCTACTACAAGAAAAATGCGCTTTCCCATCTTCTGGGCAAGCAAAGCCAGCTCTATATAGCTCTCATCCTTGTAGCCGTTGCAGATAATCAACGAGTCAGAATCTGAGTTTATCGCAATCACAGCATGAAGTTCAGGCTTCGACCCGGCTTCCAACCCGAGATTGAATTTCTTTCCATGGCTGATAATCTCCTCAACCACAGGGCGCATCTGATTAACCTTAATAGGATAGATAATAAAGTTCTGCGCTTTATAGCCGTATTCCTCAGCGGCCTGTCTAAAACACGAAGAAGTCTTCTCAATCCGATTATCCAGAATATCGGGAAAACGTATCAGCATAGGAGCCGCCACGTCTCGCAATTGCAACTCATCCACCAATTCTTTCAAATCGACGCCGACACCGTTTTTACGAGGTGTCACCACTACATGACCTTTGTCATTGATACCAAAGTACGAAGTGCCCCAACCTGTAATGTTATAAAGCTCTTCTGAATCTTCAATACGCCATTTTCTCATTTTTTGTAACTCAGATGTTTGTTTTTTGATTTTAATAGGGCGACAAAAATACGATAATTCTCGATATTTATTGCGTTTTCCTCCTAAAATTGCACATTTACAAGCGGTTAAATGCCCAGCAAGCTACGTAACTGCTGCACAGAATCCGCAATTTGCCGACGGCTTTCCAATTGTCCGGCATCAAAACGATACCTTGCCTTACCATAGTGCGGCGCACGTTTTTCCAAGGCTTCTATTATGAAAGCCCGCAATTCTTCGTCCGTTTTTCCTTGCAGAATGGGACGTTGCTGCGTAGCCACTCGCAATCGACGGAACAGAACGTCAGGATGAACATCCAGAAAAACAGTCTGTCCGTTATCGTTCATGTACTCCATATTATCGAAGAAGCAAGGAGTACCGCCTCCGGTCGAGATAATGACGTTTTCAAACTCAGCCACTTCATGTAGCATGGTTCGCTCCAGTTCACGAAAAGAGGCCTCCCCCCGCTCTATGAACAATTCACGTATGGATTTGTGAAAACGTTCTTCGATATACCAGTCCAAATCGATGAACGGTATATTCAGTTCGCGGGCAAAAGCCTTTCCTAAAGTTGTTTTACCGGCTCCCATGTAACCGGTTAAAAAAATACGTATCATAAGCGCTTACCTTTGCGTACAAAGGTAAGCAATTCTATTCTGAGAGATTTACTATCAGATAAAAATTTTAATGCGTTCGCTCAAATCATTAAATTCTTTCTCGCCCGGTTCGGCAACAGGAGTACCGAAAGGCATCTGTGCAATCAGTTGCCAAGCCTCAGGAAGATGCCACGTACTGCGTACGTCTTCGTCAATCAACGGGTTATAATGTTGCAGGGAAGCACCCAGACCTTTATCTTCGAGCATAGTCCAGATGGCCAGCTGATGCATGGCAGAAGTTTGTTGAGACCACGTCGGGAAATTATCCTGATAGGTAGGGAATTGTTTTTGTAATCCTTCCACAATGGAGCGGTCTTCAAAGAAGAGTATCGTGCCATATCCGCAAGAGAACGAAGTATCGATCTTCTTTTCCGACTGGCGATATTGTTCTTCGGACAAGCGTTCTTCCAACTGATCCTTCACAATTCTCCATAGTTTCTGGTGTTCATCACCCAGTAACAGCACTACTCGTGTGGTCTGCGAATTAAATGCCGAAGGCACATACTTCACTGCTGTACGGATGATGTGTACAATTTCCTCGTCCTGAACCGGAGAGTCGTTACTGATAGAATAATAACTGCGCCGATGCTCCAATGCTTCGGCAAATGTCCGTTCTCTGATCATATTTAATCCTTTCTTTTCGTAATTATCACTTTTGTCTTATATAATGAAACAAGTGAAAGAGTGAAGTTGTTCGAAGTTATAGAATATATTTGTACCTTTGCACCCAATTATGAGTAAAGAGAAGTTTTACGTTGTATGGTCAGGCGTCAATCCGGGTATTTATACTTCCTGGACGGACTGTCAGTTACAAACCAAAGGCTACGAAGGAGCGAAATACAAGTCGTTCGAGACACGCGAAGAAGCGGAAAAGGCCTTTGCATCTTCTCCGTATGAATATATCAAACGATCCTCTCCGACTGTTCCCGCCCAAAAGAAAGATGTGAATGCCCCTCTTCCCTCATCTGTCGTAGAGAATAGCCTTGCCGTAGATGCTGCCTGTAGCGGCAATCCCGGAGCTATGGAATATCGTGGCGTACACGTGGCTAGCCGACAAGAAATATTTCATTTCGGTCCGGTATATGGTACAAATAATATCGGTGAGTTTCTTGCTATCGTCCACGGACTTGCCCTACTAAAACAGAAAGGCTTCGATATGCCCATTTACAGTGACAGCGTGAATGCTATCAGTTGGATCAAGCAGAAGAAATGCAAAACGAAACTACCACGTGAACCTAAGACAGAAGAACTTTTCAAACTAATAGAACGTGCTGAGAAGTGGTTACGCGAAAATACGTATACTACCAAAATTCTAAAATGGGAAACCAAGCAGTGGGGAGAAATACCTGCTGATTTCGGAAGAAAATAAGCCTTCATTCTCTTTTCCTTTGTTTATTAAAGTCTACAAAACAAGGACTGATACCCGCTTCCGGCAGTGAGAACGAGCATATCCCAAGCATTCTGGATTTATTTATCCTTTGTGCTGACAAAATCGAAATTATTAGCCTCTTAAGTTCAGAGTTTCCTATTTAAGACAGAGACTGCATATCATTCAACCGTTTATAATATCCGTCTTTCTCCAGCAGTTCCTCATGCTTACCTCTTTCCACAATTTCTCCTTCATAAAGCACACAAATTTCATCTGCATTCTTAATTGTAGAAAGACGGTGGGCAATAGCAATTGTGGTACGCGTTTTCATCAGACGTTCCAAAGCCTCCTGCACCAGACGTTCAGATTCTGTATCAAGAGCAGAAGTAGCTTCATCAAGAATAAGGATAGGCGGATTCTTCAAGATGGCACGGGCTATGCTGACACGTTGGCGTTGTCCTCCGGAAAGTTTGCCACCACGGTCACCGATACTTGTATCGTACCCGTGTTCTGTTTCCATGATGAAGTCGTGAGCATTTGCAATCTTCGCTGCCTCAACAACCTGCTCCATGGTAGCATTTTCTACACCGAAAGCGATATTATTGAAGAATGTATCATTAAACAGGATAGCCTCCTGATTTACATTCCCTATCAAACCACGCAAATCATGAATTCGGAAATCTTTAATATTAACGCCATCAATCCTGATTTCACCGAAGTGTATATCGTGATAACGTGGCAACAAATCAACTAAGGTAGACTTACCTGAACCAGACTGACCTACCAATGCAATGGTCTGTCCCTTAGGCACAACCAGATTTATATGTTTCAGAACTTCCCTCTTTCCATCATAGCTGAAAGAAACATCTTTAAACTCAATCTCATGATTCATTCCATGCAAAGGCTTCGGGTTTGCAGGTTCTTTAATAGGATTCTCTGCTTTCAGAATCTTATCCACACGCTCCATAGAAGCCAAACCTTTCGGGATGTTATATCCTGCTTTCGCAAATTCTTTCAACGGGTTGATGATACTATAAAGGATAACCATGTAGAAGATGAATGTAGGAGCTTCCAGCGAAGAGTGATCATTACCCAAAATTAATATACCACCAAACCACAGTACCAATACGATAAGAAGTGTTCCCAAGAACTCACTCATCGGGTGAGCCAAAGCCTGACGGATAGCTACCCTATTAGTCGCATCACGCAACTCATTACTGCACTTGGTAAAACGGTCCACCATCTTATCCTCAGCAATAAAGGCTTTGATGATTCGTAAACCTCCCAGAGTCTCTTCCAGTTGCGACATTGTATCACTCCATTTGCCCTGAGCTTCCAAAGACTGACGTTTCAGTTTTTTGCCGACTTTCCCCATCAACCAACCCATTCCGGGAAGCACCACTACAGTAAACAAGGTCAGCTGCCAACTGGTGATAATAAGTGTCGAGAAATAAAGTAGAATCAGAATAGGATTCTTCAGCAACAGGTCCAGCGAACTGGTAATAGAGTTTTCAATCTCACCCACGTCACCACTCATACGGGCAATGATATCTCCTTTCCGCTCCTGCGAGAAAAAGCCAAGCGGCAAATGCATTACTTTGGAATAAACCATGATACGGATATCGCGAACAACTCCTGTACGCAAAGGAATCATGATGGCGGAAGAACCGAAGTAACAAGAGGTTTTCAGCATAGTCATAAAGGCCAAGAAAAGCCCCATGAACAGAAGCGTCATTGTTGGTCCGTGCGTTTCAATCAATCGGGTGACAAAGTAATAGAAGTTATTAATCGCCACATCTTTCAAGCTGTCACTTCCCCACTCCATATAGTGGTAAACCTGTGAACCATCACCCGTCTTAAACAGGATATTCAGAATTGGAATCAATAACGTAAATGAAAAAACGTTGAAAACAGCCGATAAAACATTGAGCAGGACTGCCCATCCTATATACTTTTTATAAGGCGACACAAAACGTCGCATCAGTTGCAGAAATTCCCTCATTGCTTGGTATTAATGAATTAGGGGCACAAAGATACAAGAAATATCTTTAAGAAGAAGAAGATAAAATTAATATTAACGAGATTTATCTATGCAACCCTCAATTAATGGACACTGTGAGTCATTTATATGAATTACAGAATGATTTCGAAAAAATATATTGTACCTTTGCGCCCAGATATCAATATACGCTTTATTATGACAAAGATTGATAAGTCCATACTGACATTTGGAGTTACTATTTTTCTTAAATTCATATTATTCGACATTCTGTGGTGTATTCCCACAACGTTTGCCTCTCTTTCTACAGTTGAATGTTATACAACCAAACTGATAGCCACGTTTATATTACTTATCCCCTATGCCTTTTTCCGAATGTGGAAAACGGAAACTTTCATCATGCTTTTACTAGACTTTCTGTTGATAGCTAACCTTATGTATTTCAGGACCTACTATACAGCTATACCATTGAACAGTTATGGACTATCAGGAAACTTAGCCGATTTCACAGGTAGCGTGATTGACTCTCTCCGGTGGTATGATTCACTTTTCCCATTATCCACCCTTATAGCAGCTATAATTCACCTACGCACCAAAACATCACATCTGAAACGCCCGGTTCGGGCTCTTCCTTATGTAGGAATACTTGTAGTTATTATCTGTATTTTTGGAACAGTAACCCTTATGAAAGGCGGATTCTCAAAGGCTTACGGGAAGTATCGTGATAAAGCCTATTTATGTTCAAGCGGCCCTTCTATTTATACAATTTTCGGTAGTCTATGTTATGACTTGATAGGACCGCAACAACAGTTGACTCCCGAATTGGAAGCCAAAATACAAGAATGGTTAAGTGCAAAGCCGAAACATGAAGCCGCATTAATCAGCGATAGTACCAATCGTCGCACCAATTGTATCGTTATTTTAGCAGAATCATTAGAAAGCTGGGTGTTAGAAAAAGAAGTGGAGGGACAGGAGATCACCCCCTATATGAATAAACTATTGAAAGACTCTACCACTCTCTATGCTCCACACGTACTGACTCAGGTAAAAGGCGGACGTTCCATTGATGCACAGCTCATGCTTTGCACCGGATTACTGCCCATCAATAGCGGTACTTACAGCAGCCAATATCCCAATCATATTTATCCGTCATTACAGAAAGCCATGCGCGAAAAGAATCATTCACGCAACTACCTGTTAACCATTGATAAATTGTCAACCTGGAATCAAGGCCCCATAGCCCAAAGTTTCGGCATAGATACCATCATCGCTTATCATGACTTTAAATTGACTGAAGCTTTCGGCACACACAAACGCACCGGAGACGGTTCGTTCTTTGCACAATGCCAAGAAAAAATAGAAAAGGGGGAGATATGGAAAAAAGGAGAAAATGCATATATGCAACTCATTACTTATTCCGGCCATGCTCCATTCATATTACCGAAACAATTGAGAGAAGTTTCATTCTCTTCCGGCATTCCGGAAAAAATGGGTGACTATATGACGACTGCCCGTTATACAGATAAAGCAATCGGCAAATTCGTAGAATATCTGAAAACTCTTCCGCAATATAAAGAAACACTAATTGTAATAACGGGTGACCACGAAGGTCTGGCATATTATCGAACGGAATTATGCGAAAGCCCCGGCGGCAAAGATATTGTATCCGACAAACCTTTTACTCCTTTCATCGTTGTCAATTCTCCTGTAAGCATGCGCTATGATAAGGTCATGGGACAAATAGACATGTATCCCACCCTGCTGAACCTGCTCCAGCTTGACGATTACTACTGGACCGGACTTGGAGAAAGCATTCTCACCCCCAACAAGAAAGGTTTTGCCGTAGGTTCACAGATGAATGTGGAAGGAGAAGGCTATACACCGGAGGAGGTGGACTTAGCAAAAGAAGCTTATGATATATCGGATGAGATGATACGATTCAACTACTTCAAAAAATAAATATCTGTATTTAAATATCTTTTTTAAGCCATATTCATCAACTATACCCACAAATACCTTACCTTTGTACACGTGACTAATATATGATTTGGATTATTCATAAAGCAACTATGCAAATATCTTATTTCCAAACTTATAAATTCTGTCACCAACTAAGAACCATCGCATTAAGACAAGTATTTTCACATAAAAAATATGATTCGAAGCTTAAAACATTATTTCGAAAAGAAGAATGAGTTCTATACTGAAAATTTGGAACCCAGTTATACAAATTGGAACATCTTAAAATGTAAAGATCTATATCTGAGTAAAGTATCAGATATCCAAAGAGAACAATCATCTCAGTTACTTACTGAGAAAACAATTTTCCACGCTTACTGGCATGGCACCTTTGGCCTCAAGCAAGCTTTCTCAATTAAGAGTCTGTTGTGTACACAAAATATGGAAAGTATAGAAATATGGCTATGGTTAGACTCTGAAAATGGGTATGCACAAATAGAAAGTAATCCACACCTACAAGAACTAAAAGGCCATATAAAAATATTGTCCTGGAACGTTGAAAATGAAATTAGCAATACTCCCTTTTGCAAAATTAAGACATATATCAATGCACCCAAGAATCTTGCAGCCAAAGGTGACGATTTCCGGATTATCTCTCTCTACAAATATGGAGGTCTATATTTCGATCTTGATGTTATGTTTTTAAAAGACTTTACCCCTCTACTAAAAGGTCATGAGTTTGTCTATGCATGGGAATACCAATCATATGCCAACAGTGCCATTCTATATTTACGTAAGAATAGCTATATAACTAATTACTTAGCAAAGAAATTACAAAGAAGAAAGGCAGCAATGCCTTGGGTACTATTCGATTACAAAGATAAGAAATTAGAAAATTTGAGAAATTACCCTTGTACTTTCTTTGATCCTCTCTGGGGAGGATATTGTGATGGAATGCCTTTTAAAGAATTTGCTGACTTTTTCAAGGAATTCGGCGAAGGTTATGATAAAGACCCCAATATCAATAGTTATAGAAACTTCTTTCCGGGGGCATTCGCATATCATTGGCACAATAAGTGGGATGCTGAAGAGGTTGAGAACTCATATTTTGGCCTATTTAATCATGAATTTAACAATATATTGAGTAGCAATGAAGTTCAATCTATTCAAAAAAAATAAAGATCAATACACTCTCTATTCGCTACTAAACAGGAAATGGGCATATATTTCATATATACCTGAAGTATATTACCATAAAAAAGACAAAGTTTATATGCGTACTCATCAAAACAAGAGAGAGGCATTAATCATTGGAGAAATATTTTATTCTTTGGGTTATAATGTTAAAGTCGCACGCTGCAATGCCCCCAAAGAGTGTGACGACCGTCACTATGATATTATTTTTGGTTTAGATCCCAACTTTGTAACAATGAGTCAGAAAAATCCTCAAGCCCTAAAAATATATTATGCAACAGGCGCTTACTGGAAACACCAATACTCAATAGTAAAAAACAGAATCGATTCATTCAACAAAAAGCATGGAACACACTTGCCATACTCCCGTTCAGTAGATGCACACAATAGCTGTGAAATAGCAGATATTATTTTCCAGATAGGAAGTTCGTTTACCATCCAGACATACCCCCCGGAATTACAAAATAAAATCAAGATAATTAACCAATCCAGCAACTTTAGTCAGGAATGCAATTTGCAACATAAACTTCAAAGTGTTTCCATAAAAGACTTCCTATGGTTTGGCTCCAGCGGCAGTATATTAAAAGGATTAGATTTAGTTTTAGATTTTTTTATCAGCCATCCACAATACAACTTACACGTAATCGGCTCTCTTGACGAAGGGTTTATAGACATCTATCAAAAACAAATAGACGAGTGCCGGAACATCACATTATATGGTTTTCTTGACACCAATTCTGAGTTGTTCATGAACTTAGCCTATCTCTGTGCATTCAATATCTTTCCATCCGGCAGCGAAGGATGTCCCGGTTCCGTTATAACTATGATGCAAATGGGAGTTATTCCCATTACTTCTCGATGGGGAGCAATAGACAACATCAAGCATTATGGCTATCTGTTACCGGAATTATCTGTTGAAGCAATAGGTAAGGGAGTAGAATGGGCCAGCATGTTACCCCAGGACAAATTTCACAAATTAATAAGGGAAAATATATATTATTCAACTCAAACGTGGAATCTTGAACATTTTGAAAATGAATTTCGCTCTACACTGAAAGAAACAATAAAAACAAAAGAAAGAAAGAACAAATAGAAAGCGATATATGCCATATCACTACAAGGGAAGATACATTAATACATCTTTTAACACATAGACAAGGGATCGTATCCTATAAAATTCGTATCATTGTATAAATATTACTATACTCTTTCTTAATTCAATGCAGAAGAAATTTATAAAGCTATTAAAAAAGCTACGTCGACGTTATATTGAACGCCACGATTTGCCACAACCTCGTCCCCTTAACAAAGAGATGGACCCTGATATTATATCAAGCCATATTAGGGAAAAATTATTATCACCAGAACCTTGCATGCTCTCAAGATTTGGTGCTGTAGAAATAGGATGTGTAGTCAATTACTTAGGCATCTATCATCAAAAAAGAAAAATTATCAAATACATCAAAGGGGAGGCATTTCCCTGGTGGTGGGAAGAAGAAACAATGTACCCAATGAGGAATAATGCCGGATTCTTTTCAGCAACCCCTGAACTATTAAAGCGTTTTTCGGAAATGATGATTGAAGATATGCCTCTCATTGACATACTTGCTTCCTGGAGATTTGAAGAAGAATATTTCTCTAAAGAATTACAGAATGCGTATAAAATAGATTTTGAGCCTTATAACCCTTTTTGGAGTGATGTACCATGGACTGCTGCCTTAGAAAATAAAAAGGTATTGGTAGTACATCCTTTTGCAGAAACGATACAAAAGCAATACCTTCGAAAAGAACAAATTCACAAAGACCCGAGAGTTCTGCCTACTTTCGACTTGCAAACAATCAAAGCCATTCAAACTATTGGCAATCAAGGCGACGGTAGATTCGAAACATGGTTTGACGCTCTCGAATTCATGAAAAACGAAATTGATAAAATGGATTATGATGTCTGTTTGTTAGGATGTGGAGCGTATGGAATGCCGTTGGCCGCACACGTGAAGCGTTCCGGGAAAAAGGCTGTACACTTAGGAGGCAGTTTGCAACTATTATTCGGGATTAGAGGTGCCAGATGGGAAAACAGTAATTATAACGCAACTTATAATTATTCAAAACTAATGAATGAATTTTGGGTAAAGCCCTCCGCAACAGAAACTCCCTCTAAAGCCCAACAGGTAGAAGAAGGATGTTATTGGTAATGCGACAATGACAAATATGGAACAACCTCATATTTTATATGATTCTCAAATCTTCGATCTACAAAAATTCGGTGGAATCTCACGATATTTTTGTGAAATCATATCCAAACTGGGTATGGCATATGACATTTCTGTTCGCTTTACCGAAAATCATTATTTAGCGCAAGCCAAACTTGCCAGGCACCGTATCCATGCTCCACATTTCTTTTTCAAACATTATAAAAAGCGGCTTTTGCTTGAAAACCAAAAGTTAACAAACAGGTTACTTCAAACGTCATCTCCTTATCTTTTTCACCCGACCTACTACAATCCTTCTTTCCTCGAGCATATTGGTGACCACCCCTATGTAATAACAGTGCATGACATGATTCATGAACTGTTTCCCGAATATTTCCATGATGCTAAAGAGGTCATGGCGCAGAAAAAAGAAGTGATTACAAAAGCCAGCCGGATTATTGCAATTAGTGAAAATACAAAGAAAGATATCGTTAATATATTAAATATTGATCCTCAAAAAATTGACGTCATCTATCATGGAACAAGTATAAAGTCCCATCATGGGAAAGATGAATTGTCACTCCCTAATCGCTATATTTTATTTGTAGGAGACCGAACTCTTTACAAAAATTTCCAACGTTTATTAGAAGCTTTTGCAATCATCCACAAAACAGACCAAGATTTATATTTGCTTTGTACAGGGCATCCATTCAACTGGGAAGAAAAGAAGTTGATAGATAAATTGAATATCACAGACAAGATCATACAAATTTCAATAAACGATAGAAACCTGAATGAATTATACGGCAGGGCGCTCCTCTTTGTATTTCCATCACTATACGAAGGCTTTGGCATCCCAATCCTGGAAGCTTATGCCTGTAAATGTCCTGTAGTCTTAAGCAACGCCAGCTGTTTCCCCGAAATAGCCGGCAATGCCGGCGCCTACTTTGATCCTTACTCTATAGAATCAATGGTTCAAACACTGACAGAAACCATAGGTGATAGCGAAAAACGTGCTTCTTTAGTAGCAGCAGGAATAGAGCGGTTACAATTATACTCCTGGGAAAAAGCAACCCGAGAAACAGAAAAAGTATATCAAAAAGTCTTAAATGAAACTCTAAATCCAAAAACGTCCATTAAATGAGAACTCCGACTATCAGTATCATCACAGTCAACTTCAATAACAATGAAGGACTTAAGAAAACATTGCGCAGCATCGAAGTGCAATCATACACCAGCTATGAACATATCATCATAGATGCTGATTCCAATGATGGAAGTCAGGAAACCATCAAGAAATATTCAGAAAAAAATACCCACCTGACTTACTGGGTTTCTGAGAAAGACAAAGGAATCTATGATGGAATGAATAAAGGAATCAGGCAAGCCAAAGGAGAATATCTTTATTTCCTAAATTCAGGAGACTGCTTACAAGGAAACATTCTCAAAGATATTCCATTTGATGGGACAAAATATATCTATGGAGACATGGTCTTAGTAAACGATCATGAACAGAGAAAAGAAGCGGGACCTGATTATCCCGACTTAGTTTTCTTTTTTTATAATGCGTTAGCACATCAAGCGTGCTTTATTCATCATTCTCTTTTTATCAATAAATTATATGACACCCAATATAAAATAATTGCAGATTGGGGACATAGTTTCCAGTCTATCATCATGGAAAGGTGCAGCTACAAACACATCCCCCTAACTATCGCTGAGTGTGATGCTACAGGAATCAGTTCCAACTACATCGATGTACAAACTGAACGATTAAAGTGGCTCCAGGAAAACCTCTCACCGCAGCTTTATTCTACATACATTGATATATTGGAATATAAAAAGTCGGATTTCAAGACCATTATTCCAACCATGAACCATACAAAGAAATTTCAAAAAAGAGCATATAGGTTAGTTCGCTATTTATTGAAACTAAATACTCTTTTTTCCTCCCGGCACAATCATACAGAAGATGTATACAAAAGTATATTATATCGTCCTTTTTTAAACAAATAATAATAAGAGCCATGAAGATTTCTATCATTATTCCTGCATACAATGCGGAAAAGCAAATCAGAAAATGTGTGTTATCAGCATTACAACAAGATATCTCGCACAATGAATACGAAATCATCGTAATCAATGATGGCTCCACAGACCAGACAGCTGGTATTATACAAGAATTATCTAGGGAGTACCCTACTATAAAAAGTATCACGACTACCAACCAAGGGGTAAGTGCGGCAAGAAATCTCGGCATGGATATCGCTCAAGGAGAAATTATATTATTTGCCGATGCTGACGATTATTTCTGCACAAACTCAATAGCAAAAATCTATGAAGCAATATTAAAGAACGACTTAGACATTCTTCTGTTCGACTATAATCATTGGGGGAATCAAAATAAACTTTTGAAAGGTTTTGATTATGATGCACGTAAGTTTTGCCCACGGGGCATCGTCTCTGGCAAGTCATTCATAAAAACCGGTTATATGCCTGCTGCAGTCTGGATGCTTGCCTATCGTAGAGAATATATGCTGAAAATGAATTTCAAATTCATCAATATACGACATGAAGATGAAGAATTTATTCCCCGCGTATTCTACTTTGCAGAAAAAATCATGCATCTGCCATTGATCTGCTATAATTATGTACAAAATGAATCTTCATTCATGCAAAACTATAAAGAGTATGGTCTTTTCGATAAAATAAAGGCAATGGACAATCTCAATCAGTTCACCCAAAAATACGTGAAAGAAGAAGACGTAGCCTTTACCTTGAGCGAGCATATATCTTTAAGGCTAATGGAAAATCTAAATAATAGTTTTGCCATCAAAAGCAAAGCTCAGGGAAAAATGGTAAAGCAAATGAAAAAGGCAGGATTAACCCCGCTCGTACATACGAAGAGAGAAGGTCGTTATGCCTTCTTATATAAGTATTTTCCAGTATTATTTATCGCTTATTATCGCCACAAATATTTAAAGCGCCATCATTCCAAGTAGCAATATGAAGAAGATAATCCTCGTCGCATGAAAAAAATATATCTATAATCTACATTTTTTCTGCTATAATACGTACCTTTGCATACTTATATAGACTATAATAACCTAAAGAACTATGATAGATATTGTTTGTAACATAGACGAAAACTACATTGAATATTGTGGTGTAATGTTAGCAAGCCTGTTCGTACATACTCCAGATGAGAAATTCCGCGTACACATCATTTGTAGCAGTAAGGTCGAAAAGGCCGGAAAAAAAAGGCTGAAAGTTTTTTGCGAAAAACATCAAGCTGAAGTTTATTTTTATGACGTAGACTATTCACTCATTAAGGATTTCCCTATTAGGAAACAGGATCACTTGTCTCTCGCCGCCTACTTAAGGCTTTTCATGTCAGAGCTTATACCCAGTAATATAAACAAAATTCTATATCTGGATTGTGACTTGATCGTTGTCGACTCTATTAAAGAATTATGGGAGAAAAATATCGATAATATTGCCGTAGCTGCCGTTGAAGAAAGGTCACCATTCGATACCGAATCACCTGTCACACTGAAATATCCCGTTGAGTACTCTTACTTCAACTCGGGAGTAATGTTGATAAATCTTCAGAAATGGAGAGAGAAAAAATTTGTAGAGGCATGCAAAAGCTATATCGCATCCAATTATGAAAATATAAAATTGCACGACCAGGATGTTTTGAACGCATTGCTTTATAAAGAAAAACAATTTATTTCTATTCGCTGGAATCTGATGGATTTCTTTTTATATGCAAGCCCTGAGATACAACCGGAGAGGAAAAAAGATTGGGATGATGCTTTAAAATCTCCTGCTATTATCCATTTCACAGGAAAACGCAAACCATGGATGTACAACTGCGACAGTCCTTTCCGTGATCAATACATCCGGTTTGCCAAACAACAAGGATGGCATGTTATTAATAATAAGAATGCCATTCACTATTTCTTCCGTAAGATTCTATATAAAGTAATCAACAAGAAGAAAACTATAAAAATCAAATAACTGAACTAACAACATTCTAAAAGTGTTCATTGATTTATTCACTAAGAATAAATCATTGTATCAAAATATAGTATATCTTTGTAAAATCGCAACCTAAACAATGATTTTAAGTTAATGCTAATGCCTCTTTTAAACAAAATAGCTAATGTTCTCGAAGAAGTCCCGCAGACCTTCAGACGTACATCCAATCCAAAGCTCATTATGACATTATTGGTCAAAAATGAAGAAGATATATTGGAAGAAAATCTGTGTTTCCATAAGGCTATGGGAGTAGACGGGTTTATCATTACTGATAATAACTCCACAGACGGTACAATTGAAATCATCCAAAAATATCAGAAGGAAGGATGGATAAAAGAAGCTATCATAGAAAAAGCAACTAATTATAATCAAAAAGTATGGGTAGACCGCATGATCAAGATTGCCAAAAAGCAACTTCATGCAGACTGGGTCATCAATGCTGATGCCGATGAGTTATGGTACTCTCCTACCGGCAGTCTAAAGACTGAATTAGCCACCACCAGAGCTAATGTACTAAAATGTTCCATGAGATATATGTATCCGGAAGCAGGTAAACAGTTTTGGAAATGGAATCAAGCTATCATTCCAATTATTAACCCGCTAAAGTACAATTTTTATAATCTTTCGCGCTATTCTCTTTATATACCACAAAGAGGAAAAGTTCTTCATCGCACCACCTCGTACCTTCAGATTTCCACAGGAAATCACAAGGTGCTCATGTTCCCTAAACGCCTTAGAAAAAGCAATATTTGCATTTACCACTATTCCATTCGTGGTAAAGAACGTTTTCTTGAGAAAATGATTAACGGTGGCAAACAACTGGAACAAAATCCCCACAGACATATAGGCATGCATTGGCGCTATTTCTATCAGTTGTATAAGAATCAGCAATTAGAAATAGAATATGATAAGATCATCGGAGCAAACTCTTATGATCAGTTGCAACGCGACGGATATATCAAAACTGACAATACTATTCCCGATTTCTTCAAACAACACTTCAACAAATAGTGTAATGAAACATGCTTATCTAATCATCGTCCACAACGAATATCCGGTGTTAGAAACGCTTTTATCCATGATTGATGACGAGCGAAATGATATTTATCTACATATCGACCGCCGCTCAACAGAACTGTATAAAAGAGCCTGTCTTCTATGTACACAGAAAGCCCGATTATTTCTATTACCTACCCGCAATAAAGTATACTGGGGAGACATCAGCCAAGTAGAAACAGAATATCTGTTACTTGAAACTGCCGCCAAGCATAGCACTTATGACTACTACCACTTGCTTTCAGGTGTAGACCTGCCTATACAAACACAAGATTATATCCATTCTTTCTTTCAAGCCAATTCTGGTAAGGAATTTGTCAGTTATTGGTTGGGAGATAAACACCAGAAAGATTTGAATCGTAAAATCTCCCGATACTACTTTTTCACAAAGAGCCTCAAGCGTAGCAACAGTAAATGGCACATCATAACTGCACCATGCCATAACCTTGCACTCATTGTACAAAAGCTTATTCGATTTCACAGAAAACAAGAAGTCGAATTTAAAAAGGGTCCCAATTGGTTCAGCATTACTCAAGGCTTCTGTCAGCATCTGATAGAAAAGAAATCCTTTGTACTTCAACGCTTCAAATACACGTTGTGTCCCGATGAAATTTTTCTTCAGACCATATTATGGAATTCTCCTTTTAAAGAGAACATATACAAAGCTAATGAAGATGATGCAGGAAACATGCGACTGGTTGACTGGAACAGAGGAAACCCTTATACATGGCAATCTCAGGACTATAATGAACTAATCGCTTCAGACAGATTATTTGCCCGTAAATTCAGTTCCAAAGAAAAAGAACTGATTGAGCAAATAAAAACCACATATGCTAACAAATAAAAAGAAATAGATTTTTCAAAAAAGGAAGTGACATTCCCTCTAAACCTATATCTTTGTACCAGGAAGTTACGAAAAGAGTGTAATTTATTGGAAATGAGCATTGGGTAATCGCTCATAATAGTAATAGGTTACGAATTAGTTAGTTATCTACTGCATTATTCTTCTGTGCGTTGCGTAACCTTCAAAGAACTCTTCGTATGCAAAAGTAACAATAAAACGGGAGATTTAGAAATGAATCTCCTGATTTTTTCTTCTCACACAAGTTTTTCCGTAAAAGCGATTTTATCCGTCAGCACACCATCGCCCAAAAAGATTTTGAACGAACGTGTGCCGACTGCCGCATAAGCGGAGAAAAGGGCTTTGCCTCACGCCTAAACAATAGTTTAGACTGATGAGACAAGGCCCCTTTCTTTTGTGCTTATGCCAAAGAGG
>CDYK01027000.1_pt1 | contig 212642 bp, 158 predicted proteins | sample 554841 | NCBI WGS metagenome assembly CDYK01 (sample SAMEA3182102, study PRJEB8094) | gut metagenome | biome: human; feature: gut; material: Stool; isolation source: human stools | place: Canada | collected 2013-02-18
CAGCGGCGGGGCTGGCGGGAAGGGAGTCATATTGATTCTATTGCGTCATGCCCGCGGGGAGCAGGACAAATTTATGGGCGGACTGGACGAACCGTGCACCCGAAGTAACGGTAGGTTCTGGCAATGAAGTAGCGGTCCGAATTGAGGTCGAGGCTGTAGGCGCAATCGCTTTCGGTCGTGCTGAGCGAACTCGACCAGTAGTAACCCGCTCTGTAGGAACCAATAACGAGGTAGCCGGCAGGAAGGAAGATGGCGTTGCCGTTCGGGCCGTCCACCTGATAGCCGTTCACGCCGTCCTGCGTGGTCCAGGTCCAGGTGCATTTGTCGATCAGTTCCTGGAATTCATCAATGGTCGGCATGCGCCACGGCGAGCCGAGCTTGGCGGTGGCTGCGTCGTCGGCCGCGACGAGGGCGGTCTTGTTGTCGCCGATGAAGGCGCCGGAGGAGTCATACCAGATGCCCCCGGTCTCGCCGTCGGCGATGGTGTATTTCGTGATGTACTTCGCTTCGGACTGACCGGCCTGCATCCACTTGTAGGTCGCCCAAGTGTATTCCGCCTTCGGATCGGTCTCGCCCCAGGCGTAGTGGTCGCCCGGCTCGGACGGCTTCGACGCGCCGAGGTTGCACTTGGCCCACTTCAGGCCGCTCGGAAGGCCGAGGTCCACATATTCGACAGGGGAAGGGGTCGTGCCGCCTCCGCCGATGCTGCCCTTGAGGTCCTCGATCTTCTGGATGATCTGCGCGAGGGCCGCGGCGGCGCTGGTGTTGCCGCTGTTCACTTCGGCGACGAGGTCGTTGATGGCGTCGGTCACGCCGGCTATCTTCGAGGCGATGGAGGTCTGGCCGGTGCCGAGAGCCTCGGCCTGGTCCTTGATCGCATTGAGGGACGCCACGATGGCGGAGAGCTTCTCGCCGTAGTCAGGCATTCCCTTGACGGCGGCCTCGATGGCGGAGAGCTTGTCGCCGTAGTCAGGCAGGTTGGCGATGGCCGTGCTGATGGCTTCGAGCCGTAAGCTGTAGTCCGGCAGGGCCTTGACGGCAGCCTCCAGGAGGTCAAGCTTGCCCTCCAGCGACAGCGTCTGCGCCTTGATCGCGGCCTCGATGGCCTCCAGCTTGGTCTTGAGGGTGGTGTTCTGGTCGTCGAGGACGCCCTTGATCTGGTCCAGCTTCTCCCCAAGGCCCTCGCCGAGGTTGTCGATGGCGGTGACAAGATTCCCCGCCAGCTCCTCCTGCTTGAGGGTCTGGTTGTCGACCGCGGCGGTGAGCAGGTCAAGCTTGCCCTCCAGCGACAGCGTCTGCGCCCTCATCGCGGCCTCGATGGCCGCCAGCCTGGTGTCGAGGGTGGCCTTCTGGTCGGCGAGGACGCCCCTGATCAGATCCAGCTTCCCCTCCATCGAGAGGGTCTGCGCCTTGAGCGCCGCCTCGATGGCGACGAGCTTGGTCTCGAGTGTGGTGTTGACCGAGCTGAGGACATCGCGGATGGCCTGGAGCTTGGCCTGCTGGTCGGAGTTCATCCTGTCGATGGCGGCCGCGAGTTTAGCGATGGCCTCCTCGTTCTTGAGGGAGCCCCTGTCGATGGCCTCCACCACCTTGGTGAAGTCGTTGGTCACCGACACGCTCATCGTGTAGTTGATCTCTGGCGCGTCCTCCTGGCATGAGGTGAGGAACGCGGGTGCCGCCAACAGCATGGTGACGGCGAGCGGAATGAGTTTTATCCGTTTCATAAGTCTTTGGCCCCTCCTTGACCCTCCGCGCGGGGAGGGAACGCTGCCGGGGCGCGGGCGTTCGTGTTGTTATTGCGTTACTTCTTACTCTTTGACCACGGTGATTGTCACTCTGCGGCCCTCTGCCGACGGCTTGCCGTTCCTCGCCCCGATGGCGGTCGCGGGCCGCAGGTCGCCGGCGGAGAGTCCCTCGCCGACGAGGATCTCGACCACGCGGCGGAGGCGGCGCTCGGAGAGGCGGACGTTGTAGTCCTCGCCGCCCGGCGTGCTGGCCTCGGCCACGAGGGCGAGCCTCTCGCCGCGGACGCTCCGGGCGAAGGCCCTCAGGCGGTCGGCCTCGGCGCCGCCCACATGGGTGCTGTTGTGGTCGAACTGCACGTAATGCGACGCAGGGGCGGCGGAGGCCACGGCCTCGGCCCTGGCTCTGCACTCCTCGCAGTCGGAGAGGAGGCCCTGGAGGTCGGCGTTCTGCGTCTCCGCCAGGCGGAGCGCCTCCTCGGCCTCGTCGGCGCGCGCCCTGGACCGGTCGGCCTCAAGACGCAGGGCGTCCAGTCGGGCGCCAAGCGCGGATATCTCGCCCTCGTAGTAGGCGCGCTGCACCCTGGCGCGGCTTGGCACGAGGTTGTAGCGCAGGGTGACAAGGGCGAAGGCGTACCCCTTCGGGGCTATGTCCCCGCGGTTGAGGAGCCAGTCCATCTCCCCCTTCAGCCCGACGGTGAGGCGGCGGCATAGGTCGGCCTCGACGTGGAGCGAGGCGGGGATGTAGAATGCGTTGAACCTCTCGTGGCGGTTCGTCGTGCGGACGTTGCCCGTGATCGTTATCGCGTCGTCGTTGCTGATGGACGCGCCGCCGGTGAGCGGGGTTGTCTGGCCGCCCTGCGTCAGGGTGTTGCTGAAATGGATGCCGTACTCGTTGCCGCGCCCGAAGGTGTAGCCCGCGCCCGTCCCGGCCCAGATGTTGAGCCACTGCGCCCGGCGCTCCGGCCATATCTCCATGAGGTTGAGGCCCACGCCGAGCTTGGCGTTGTGGAGGTTCATCATGTAGTTGCCGTAGGCCTTCACGGGCATGGTCTCGGCGTCGAGCGCCGAGAGGCGCTGCTCGCGGCGGTAGCGCGACCAGATGTACTCGGCTCCCACGCGCACCCATGGGCGGATGGTGAGGTCGACTCCGCCGCCGGCCGCCGCCGACTGCCTGTAGCTCCTCTTCGCGTCGATGTTCCGGTACCACACGCCGGTGGCCCAGGACAGCCCGCCCTGCGTGTAGAAGCTCCACGTGCGATGGCGCAGCTCGCTGTTCAGATCCCGCGGCGGCGTAAGGACGATCTCGCCGCCCGCGGCCAGATCCTGTGCGCCTCCCCGGCCGGCAGCACACGCCTGCGCCTGCGTCATCGTCTGCGTCTGCGTCATCGCCTGTGCGCCTCCCTGGCCGGTAGTCCGCGCCTGCGTACCGCTCTCGCCGGAAGCCTGCGCCTGTGCGCCGACGGTGACGACCGTGGTGAGCAGCGCCGTCAGACACACTCTTGCCCATCGGCCGCCGAGCGGCCGAATGAGAGGTTTAGTTAGACTTTTGTTCATACTGTTTTTGAATTAGATAGGTGATGGTTTGCATCATATGTTCAATATGTTTATGTTTATGGATTGATGTCACGCCTTGCCCGCCGCGCCGGTTGTTAGATTGCTATATTGCCACATTACCACATTGCTATATTGCTACATTTTTGCATTTTTATAGTGCTGCTTTTTCACATATTCCTTTCAGCCGTCAGGTTCCTTTCCGACCGGTTCATAATCATGCGTGCTATCATTCGTAAAGATAAAGGAAAATCACAGAAAAACTACCATTTTGGACAAAAAATAATCTAATCTGACCTTTTGCATCCACCCCGTGCTGCTCCAATCGGACGTAAAAAAATACACAGAATACGCTGCCAGAAGCCTTCCGGTGAGGGCTTCGGGCGCAATTCTGTCTTGGGACAAGGGCTGGGGAACGGCGTTGTGGGCACTCTTGTGACAAAGGCCGGAAAAAGGACTGTCCACCTGCAAAAGTGACACCTATCAAGCCTACCAACCCTCTCAACCCTATCACCCTCTTCCTTCCGGATGCGTGCCTCCGGATGCCTGGATCCGCTAGCGATATCTGAAATAATACAAGGCTATATTGGCACAAATTATTAAATTTGTAGTCTACATGATGACTACGAATTAATAATTAAACATATATTGTTATGAAAAGAGTGTTTCTTGTCCTTATGACAGCATTGCTGGCGCTGCCTTTCAACGCTGCGGCGAAGAGCGGCAAGCCGGCTGACATCAATGTGATCTCCTACAACATACGGGTCGGCAAGGCCAACGACGGCACCAATTCCTGGCAATACCGCTACCCGGCCTCGGCGATGATGATCATGGATCAGAAGCCGGACATATTCGGTCTTCAGGAAGCTCTTGATTTCCAGTTCAAGTACCTTGAGGAGTACTGCCCTGGCTACAAAGGAATCGGCGTAGGCCGTGAGGACGGTCGGAAGGAGGGCGAGATTATGGCCATCTTCTACAACAAGAAGACCATCAAGCTGATCAAATGGGGGACTTTCTGGCTCTCCGAGACACCGGAGAAGCCTTCGAAAGGTTGGGACGCGGCCTGCTTCCGTTCCGCGACCTGGGCGCTGATGAAGGACAAGGCCAGCGGCAGGAAGTTCTACTACGTCAACACCCATCTTGACCATGTCGGCTGGGAGGCCCGCAAGAACGGACTTAAGCTGATCGTTGACAGGATCGCCGAGATCAACCCGGAGAACTACCCGATGATCCTGACTGGCGACTTCAACATGAGAATCGAGCGTCCTGAGTTCGACGACCTCAAGAAAGTCATGCGGAACGCGCGTGAGGTGGCGTTCAAGACAGACCACCACGGAACATTCAACGATTGGGGCAAGGCTGCCGACGACGAGATCATCGACTACATCTGGTTCAAGGGATTCAGCAGCTGCACGGAGTACGAAACCATCACAAAGCCTTACATGAACAGGGCCTACGTCTCCGACCATTATCCGATCAAGGCCACCTTGATCTTCTAGGTTCAAAGCCCGTGAAGGGGAAGTAAGAATATTCATAAAATTTTGTCATGAAAAGATTGATTGTGAGCGCATTGGCTGCCGCTCTGGCTGTTTCCGCCCTTGCTCAGGGCACCTTGAGGCAGGCGACTCCGGAAAGTCACGGCATGGATTCGGAGAAGCTGGCGCAGGTTGACAGGGTCATCAATGACGCCATCGCGGCCAAAGAGATTCCCGGAGCCGTGCTCTCTGTCGTCAGGGGGAACGACATCGTTTATCTGAAGGCCTACGGCAACAAGTCCGTGGTACCGACGGTGGAGCCGATGACGACCGAAACGATGTTCGACCTCGCCTCCGTCAGCAAGTGCGTCGGCACAACTCTCTCATTCATGCAACTGATAGAGAACGGGTTGGTCAGGCTCACCGACAACGTGGACAGGTACATTCCCGGCTTCAGGCCATGGACGGATCCCGAGAGCGGCGAGACCGTCAGCATCACGATACGCGACCTACTGACCCACACCTCCGGTCTGACTCCCTACATCAACACGAACTCCTTTGTCAATGAATATGGCGGGAACACCCCCGACAGACTGGAGGAATTCATCGCCACGAAGGTCAAGAGAAACTTCCGCCCAGGAAGCGACTTCATGTACAGCTGCCTGAATTTCATTACCTTACAAAGAATCCTCGAAAGAGTCACGGGAGAGAGGCTTTATGAATATGCCCAAAGACACGTCTTCGATGTTCTCGGACTGAGGCACACGTGCTATTTCCCTTTGATCTACGATCCTGCTGTCGGCGACTCCGCCGGACTGGCGAGGCTCTGCGCCCCGACCGAGGTCCAGGCTGACGGGAAGCCGCTCATCGCCCAGGTCCACGACCCGATGGCGCGCAGGATAATGGGCGGGAACTCCGGCAACGCCGGCGTGTTCTCCAACGCCGAGGATCTGTCTGTGGTCTGCGCCGCCGTCATGAACGGTGGTGTCCTCGTGGACAAAAAGGGCAGGACCCTAAAATCCACAAGAATACTCAGCCCTCTGACAGTCAGACTGATGGCCACAATCCCTCCACAGAACGATCCTTCAGTGGGCCGGGCCTTAGGCTGGGACAAGAAGAGTTCGCACAGCGGTCCGCGCGGCGACCTTTTCAACCCTGAAACCACTATCATGCACACAGGCTACACCGGCACATCCATCGTGATCGACACCGAGACCAAGACAGCCATAATCCTGCTGACCCACCGCGTACATCCCGAAGACAAAGGCAGCGTAGGCCGCCTCCGCGCCCTTGTCGCCAACATCGTCGCCGGATCGATCAGGTAGACTGAAAGACTTTCAAACAAATCAAATCAGCTTCTTAGTCCTGTCTCAAAGTCTCAATCCTCTCCGGAGACAGCCCTGTGGCAATCCCAATCTGTTCAACCGGAATGCCTAACGACAGCATAGACTTAGCAACTTTCTCTATACCCTTCTCTACGCCTTCCGCCGTGCCTTGCTCGACACCGGCCTTAAAGCCTTTGCGGTAGCCCTGCTGCTCGGCACCTTTGATGTACGGGTGCATCTCTTTTTCTGTCATCATATCGCTGAAATAGTTGTCAATCTCCTGGTCGTCAAGGCCGCTGACACGCATCGCCCGCTCTAACCTCTCAAACTCAGCGTCTTTCTCCGACCTCGACTTCGCAAATATAGCGAAATTTCTGAATATCCGGCACCATCCCGCAACAGGACTGTCATATTCATCAGTATAACGCATTATCCTCGGCAACTCCAACAGGTAGAACGACATCCGGTCTCCGAACGGCTCGGCCGTCTCGACCTCACGCAGACTATAATGGTACAGGATTTTGTCCTCAGGCGAGTCCGGATGATCGTCCTCATAGTTCATTATGCAGATGACCTTGACGGGTGTCAGGACATATTCCTCATCCCCGCGCTTCACCTGTCTGGTCACCAGCCTTGAACCATAAAAGAGCAGACGGTCGCGCTGGTCGAAACGCGACGTCCTCTGCATCTCGACCAGAATCGTCCCGCCCGGTGTCCGGCAAAGAAGGTCGAAGAGTATCCTCTTGTCCTGCGGAGATATCTCCGTCAGTTCCGTGTTCCGGAACTCAACCGACATGATGTCCTCCTGAAGGATATCATTGAGGAGACGGACAAGCAATTCAGGGTGGTTCTGGAACAGATACTTGAACGCCCAGTCGCAGGTCAGGTCAAGATACTCCGGCGTGGCGAGCCGCTGTGCGTAGGCATCCTTCTCCTCGTCGGTCATCCCGATGAACCGCCCGTCGTTCTCAATCAGTCTACGGCAGTGGCGGTAGCGTTTAAGGTACTGCTCCTCCTCCGATGCCGCGTCCGGGCAGTCAGCGGTTTTCTGCCCATCTACGGTCTCTTGGTTAACACCCTCATGTTCAATGGTCTCTTGGTTAATGGTAGTCTGGTCATCGGCCTTCCGCCTGACGGCACATTTTCTCTCTGAAGTCCTCATAGTTGAAGTGAATCATGTCTGTTTGTCAAAATGTCCCGCGATTCCTCCCGGAACACGACCGCAAGTTAGGCATTCCAAATGAAAGGAAACAGAAAGAAACATATAGAATTCATAAAAAACAGAAATATTTTCGCTGATACCCCCGAAGAAACCACTACTTGAGACTTCATTGACACGGTCGCCACCTTCGGCAAAGTGCATTTTTATCATAAAATGATAAAATGTCATATTTACGATGTAAGACATTATAACTTTGATAGATACATCAATCACGACAGGGTATGCCGGAGTCCATTTTTTTTGCGGCAGGGTCAAAGGGACAAGCGGAGTATCAGATCAGTTCGCGGATTATCTCGTCGGAGGTGAAGAGGCGGGATTCGGGGATGCGGATGCTGCCGCCTTGCTTCTCAAGGGCACCTTCACTCAAAAGGGAATTAATGACCGCGCGGTCGGTCAATGAATATAGTTCCGCGGCTTCCAAGCCTTTGTCGGTGCGGAGGGAGAGCATGATCCTCTCTACTCTGATGTCCTCGGGCGAAAGGGTCTCGGAGGTTCTTGAATATGTCGCCGGGGAACCGTCCGTACTTCTGTGCGGAAGTTCCTGACTGTTCCAGGAGCGGATGTCGCCGGTCAGGGAATGGGCGCCGGGACCGAGACCTATGTACGGGACGCGGCTCCAGTAGGCGTTGTTGTGGACTGCCTCGAAGCCGGGCCTTGCGAAGTTGGAGATCTCGTAATGATGGTAGCCTGCCTGTCTTAACGTCTGACACAGAACGTCATACTGATGACGGCACTGTTCATCGGAAGCCTCTACGTAGCGTCCGTCAGCGACCAGCTTGGCCAATGCGCTTCCCTCCTCTATCGACAGCTGGTAGGCCGAAAGGTGTTCCGGAGCAAGCTCCAAAGCTCTTTCGATCGTGTCTTCCCAGACATCGTCCGCCAACTGGGAGAGGCCGAAGATTAGATCCACGCTGATGTTGCGGACTCCGCAGCGGCGGAGAATCCGGAAGGCCTCCACTGCTCCGGCGGCGCTATGGCGGCGGTTCATCCATCGGAGGATGCCGTCATCGAAAGACTGGATCCCCATGCTGACTCTGTCCACTCCCGTTTCGAGAAGTCCTCGGACATATTCCCCGCCCTTCTCCACAATGTCCTCAGGGTTCACCTCCACCGTGAACTCCTCGAAAGGAGACTGCGCGCCGACAGTGTTCTCTCCACGCCGAAGTGATCTGGAAGAGAGCAAGGCATCGACGATCCGCCGCAAAACATCAAGAGGAAGCGCCGATGGGGTGCCTCCTCCTATGTAGAGAGTGTTGACCGCTCCGGGAGCGGACATATTCATGCAAATTTCCTCCTTTCGATCGTTGACTTCCTTCAGGACCGCGTCCGCATATTCATTGAAAGCCCGCCCGCCGCGACAGATTTCCGAATAGAAGTCGCAATAAGTGCAGAAACTTCCGCAGAAAGGGACATGGAGGTAGATCACGGGTTAGCGGAGCAAGAGTTCGGTCTTGCCGAGGAAAGCCTGGGTCGTGTAGGCCTCAACCGTGTAGATGCCAGCCTGATAGGAAGGGATGTCGTTCAGGTAGATGCTCAGCTCGACCTCTTTTCCTTCGTAGTCCACCTGACGGGATGCGGATGCGACCATCGTCTGTCCGTTGAACGTGAACGATGTCTGGTTGCTGTTGGTCAGGAGAATCCCGTCCGGATCCTTCACGCGCAGGTAGACTCTCACCGGACCCCTCGGAGCCAGATCGTTCTCGACCAGACTCAGTGAGGCCAAGAGCCTTACCACCCTGCTGCTGCGGTCAGTAACCTTGTCGGAACCGTTGTAGGCGGCGACGCTCAGTCCCCTTGACTTGATCACGGAACCGGCGGCCACCTGACCGGAAAGGTTCTCGACCTGTCCCTTGAGGTCAGCGTTCTCCGCACGGCTCTCCGCGGCCTCGCGGCGCGCGGCGGCGGCATCGGCTGTCAGCTTGTGGTTCAATGTGTTGAGCGAGTCAATCTGCACTATGTAGTTTCTCATGATGCTGCGAAGGGTTCCGAGTTCCTTCTCGTACTGACGCATCTTGCGACGGTTCGTGGCCTCGGTCTTCTGGATCCTCTCTATCAACTGGTTGACCTCTTCCTTGGAGGAGTCCAGCTGGCTGTTGATCGATGCATAGTCAGATGAAAGGCTGTCGTAGTCTCCCTTGAGGGCGATCATCTGCTGGGTAAGGTCCTCCTTCTCAGCGTTAAGGTCCTTGACAAGGCTGGACTTTGAGAACCAAATGTAAGCAAGTCCCGTGGCGAGCAGCACCGCCACAGCCACAAGAGCCCACATAGTTTTCTTGAGGCTTTCATTCTTTCTTTCCTGCTCTTCGCGCTCACGGCGCTCCTGGATAGGATCTATTTCTGCCATAATCTTCCGATTTAATGTTTAACGACACAAAAATAACAAAACTATTTCATATCTTTGTTTGGTTAGCAAAAATCGGACTATTTATGAAATACTTTGTAAGATCCGTCAAATACTTTTTCTATTTCACCTTCCTGTTCGTGGTCATCATGGCGGCCCTGGTGCTTATCGGAGTAGTCAAGCCGGATGTCAGCCTGATGTTCAGGGACGGCTACAAGTCACTGTGGCAGATTGCGTTGCTGTTCGCATTCGTGTCGGCATTCTACCCTCGGTTCGGGTTCATCAAAAGATCCGCAATAATCAACGGCGAGTTCTCCGACATCCGTGGCGGGATTATTGAATATATGGAAGCGCGCGGCTACCGTCTCGAAAGCGAGAACGGCGAGAACATGACCTTCCGACTCCGCTCGAAGTTCAGCGCCCTGGTCAAGATGATGGAGGACAGGATCACGATGACCCGCGAGATGGGTGGCTTCGAGGTCGAGGGACTCACCAAGGAGGTGGTGCGGATTGTCGGCGGCCTGGAGTACAAGTTCCGCGCGGCCGACGAGGACTGAGACCCCTCCGCAAGCGAGGAAAGATGAGCTATGAATATGTCAACGTGGCGCATGAGCGTCACAAGCACATAACTATAAACCTTTAATATTCAAAGACTATGGCAGAAGAACTCAAGACTGTCGCCAAATTCAGCGACGCGATGAGCGCCCACATCACAGCGGGCATGCTCAACGAGAACGGCATCCCTGCCGCAGTGTTCGGGGAGAATTCCTCCTACGTCTCACTGAACTATGTTGATCCCGTGGAGGTCAAGGTGAACGCCGCCGACTACGACGCGGCGATGGCTCTGCTGGCCCAGAACGACAAGGCCTAAAGACCGTTATCGAAGATGCCGGCTTACTTACGGTCCGCCTTGACGATCATCTCGCAGCGGGAGCAGTCGAAGGATAGGGGGTAACGTTTGCCGTTGTTGGTCAGGAACAGACGGGCGGCGGAAGAGGGTTCGGGCGAGGTGGTTGCCGGCGAGGTTGCCAATCTGGATGCCGGGCGGAGCTCTCTGGCGTTTGGATGTACCGGGCAGAGGCCGAGTTCATGGCGGATGCAGTACTTGGTGCGCATCAGCTCGGCATCGGGGCGGTGGGAGAGCTCGAAGGCATTGTCCACCGAAGCCGCGCCTAGGGAGAGATAGGTCTCACGGGCGAGGTGGTTGGCAACGTTGGCCTTGTACGTCAGGCGTACGTCATCCGATGAATTATCTTGAATATCAAGAACTTTGGAAGCATCCGACATCCTTCTGCCGGGATTTGCCGGCAGGGGGACGGCCTTGCACGGGATTCCTTCAAGGGCGGCGGCCACATCGCGCCTGATGGCGTTCAGAGCCGACGCGGGAAGGAAAGGCAGTGCGCCGCCGGGGGTGTCAAGGGAGCGAAGAATGAATGAATATATTCCCGAAGCCTTGGAGATCTGGGCCGAGAACAACGACCGCATCCTCTCCGCATTCTCCGCCACCTGCGTTCCGGCCTCACGCTCCAGCTCCACGACTCGTCCATCTTGACTTTGGGCCTTGATTTTCAATGAATATATTTGTTTATCCGACCGCACAGCCACGTCCACCTCGACCGGAATCGTCCTGGACGGCAGGTTGGACTCCAACTCCCTCTCGAAGGCGGCGCTGAGGTTACGGTACAGCCTCGCACCGGAATAAAGACCTTGGACATTGCGGCAGATTATGCGGCTCCCCTGGCAGACATCACCCCGGAAACCGACAATCTCTCCGCGGCCTTTGGCCATGAACGAGAAACCGTCTCCGTTCTGCAGACGCACACTTTGATCCCTTAGCCTGACGGTGACGATGATGTCCCCCATGGCCTCACGGCGGCCCATGGCCGGGGAACCACTCTTAAAACCCCGCGCGGAACCACTCGCCGGAGCGACGGAGACCACCGTCCCGACCTCCTCGCCGATCGATTTCGGCGCATCCATCGAAGACCATCGGCCTGAACGTTTCCCGTCAAGGAACAACAGCGTGTAGCCACGGTTGAATGTCTTGCCCAGATCCGGCGCGAATCCACCCTCGCAGCGCCCGAACGACACCCTACGGTATTTTTCCGGATTCGCGGCGACCAATTTGTCCAATGCCGATGAATATGCCCGCACGACATTCCGCACATAGGAAACGCTCTTCAGCCGCCCCTCGATCTTGAACGAGCATATTCCCGCATCCGCCAGATCGGCAAGCCTGTCCACCAGGTTGTAGTCCTTCAGCGACAGCAGGGCCTTGTTCCGCGCCAGCACCCTGCCCGAATCGTCCACGAGGTCGTAGAGAGACCGGCAGGCCTGGATGCATTCCCCTCTGTTGGCGCTCCGCCCGCAGATCCGTTCGGACATGTAGCACTGGCCGCTGTAGCAGACGCAAAGCGCGCCGTGGACGAAAAACTCCAGTTCGCAGCCGACAGCAGACCTTACGCTCCGGATCTGTTCAAGCGACATTTCCCTCTCCAGAACAATCCTGGAGGCGCCGAGACCTTCATAGAATCCGGCTTTCTCCGGTGTTCTGACCGCACATTGCGTGGACGCGTGGACTGGAAGATCCGTCATTTGCCAGACGGCTAGATCCTGGGCGATGATCGCGTCAACTCCCGCATCCTTGGCCTCGGCAAGAAGCCTTTCCGCCTCGGCAAGTTCATCGTCAAACAGAATCGTGTTGAGAGTCAAGAATATGCGTGCGCCGAAGCGATGGGCATACTCAGTGAGCCTCCGGATGTCCTCCATGGAGTTGCCGGCGGCTTGTCTTGCCCCGAACGCAGGCCCGGCGATATACACGGCATCGGCACCGCAGTCAATCGCCGCGATGCCGATGTCAGCATTCCTTGCCGGAGCAAGCAATTCGAGAAATTCCATTGATTACTTGCTGAGGGAAGTAATCATCTGCTTGGCCTGGTCGCCGAACTTAGGATCATCCTGAACCTTCTTGTAGAACTCAAGAGCCTTGGCGTTGTTCTTCGCGCCCTGGTAGAGAGCGGCTACGGTGAAGGTGATGGCAGGAGCGTTCTTGGCGTCCGGTTTCATCTCAAGATACTTCTCGAAGTACTTGATGGCGTCAGCGTTCTTGCTGAGTTTCTGTGAGCTCTGACCTGCGATGAGGTAGGCGGTGGCGTTCTCGGAATAGCTGTTGGCCTTATCAGCGGCCTTCACGGCGTCGGCGAACTTCTGTCCCTTGAGGGCGGCGTTGGCCTGCCTTACATAGATATTGGACATCTGCTCCTTGGCCTCAGCCTCCTCTCCGTTCCAAGCGGCGTGCTGGAAAGCCTCGATGGCCTCCTCGGTCTTGCCCTGGGCGCCGAGAGCCTGGCCCAGAAGAAGAGCGGTCCTGCCGGCGGTCGTGTCGATGGCGTAGGATTTTGCGAATCCGTCAGCCGCAGTCGCGAAGTCCTTCAGCTTGAGAGCGTCCACGCCCTTCTGCATCCACATCTGCGGAACGAGTTCCTTCGCCCTTTCGGCAACCTCGGCATTCTCATATTCAGTGGCGATCTTCTCGACCTCCGCAAGCTTCGTCTCAGCCTCCTCGTACTTCTTGTCCTTGATCAGATCCTTGGCGATCTCAAGAGCCACACCAGGGATGGCGTTCTTGCAGTTCGTCACGAGCTCATCGGCGTCGGCACCAATCGTCTTACCCATTTCGAGAGCCTTCTGGAAATAGTCGAGAGCCTCGGTCCAATTCTTCATCGAGATGGCTGTGGCTCCATTATTGTAGAGTTCGGTAGCCTGAGCCATGTCCTGGGCGGACACCATGCTTGCGGCCATAAACGCGGCCGCGATCGCGAGAATAAACTTTTTCATTGTATTTAAAAATTATGTTTAACTATATTCCATAATGATGGCAGTAATCACAAATGTAATAAAAATTTGTGTCAAATGCACATTATTGGTTATTTTTGCTTTAACAGGAGGTGAAATGATGCGTCATACGGTCAAAATAATTATTTGCTTTGCCCTGCTTGGTTTTTCAATTATGATGCCAGCGCAGACTCTGCCCGTTTTTCCTAAGGACGGAGCGGTCACCACCGGCAATCTTACAAACGGAATCACTTACTACCTTGTGACGAACCCTTCGATGAAGGGTGTGGCCGATTTCGCCCTCGTCGGAAAAGGAAGGATTGACTCACTGGCGGCGAGGAAAGAACTCTCGTCCCTGCCCCACTTCAACAAGACGATTCCCTACAAGTTCCTGTCCCGCAAAGGAATAGGCTGCCGTCCGGAGGGTTATGTCTCCTTCAGGGACGAAGCGAGCATATTCAGATTCGATGATGTCCCCGTCTTCGACCAGGCCGCCTCGGACACCACTCTGCTGATGCTGTTCGACCTCATCTCGGCCCAGCCTTGTCCGCACGCGGTCATCATCGCGGGCGACATCAACCCTGCCGCCATCATCGAGAGAATGAACGTCTTCTCCTTGATGGTGCCTTCCCGGACTCCCTTCTACAAGAAGAAGGAATATGTCTGGAGACCTTCGGAGGAGGCGGAATATTCATTCATCCCGTCCAAGGAGTCTTCGCTGACGGTTGCGTTCCGTTCCCCGAGGACGCCGGACGACCAGATGAACACGATCCAGCCGTTCATCTCCGAGCTTTTCTCCGAGTCCCTCCGGGGGATTGTCGGAGTCCGTCTGCGGGAGTCCCTCATGACGCGGGATATTCCTGCCCGGGAGTTGACGGTGGATTATTTCGGAAGTGCCTCTGGCTCAGGCGACGAGATGTTCAGCGTGGGCGTGCGTACCACACGGAGCCAGCTTATGCCGGCATCCTTGGCGGTGGCTTCCGTCCTGTCGGAGATCTGTTCGAAAGGGGTCGAGGTGAATGAATATCTCGTCGCACGCAACTCCGTGCTGAGCGGCTATTACAAGCCTCAGACCAACGACGCGCTTGTCCAAAGGTGCGTATCTTCCTATCTCTATGGCTCTGACCTGGCCGCCCCGGCCACCAAGGCGACATTCTATTCCTCAAGGAATATGTCCGCCGAGGCCGAGACGGATCTGTTCAACAGCTATGCGGCGGCGCTGCTTTCGGACATGAAGACACCTAAGGTGACCTGGACAGGCGACGAGGAGGACTACGACGAATGGTTCTGGCCTGTGGTTTTCGCCTCGGCCACCGACTGCGTCTCTCTGCTGGACAAGCCTTCCTACAAATGGAGGACGGCCATCAAGGACACGTCCGCCCTGTGGAACGAGAAAAACAAGGTCAAGATGAAGTCCGTGTCTCCGGAACCGGTCTCCGGAGGAGAGATGTGGACTTTCTCCAACGGCATGAAGGTGATTTACAAGAAGATGCCTACATCCGGAAGGTTCAGCTACTCTTTCATGATCAAGGGTGGCTTCTCCACCGTGCGCGATCTGCGCCGCGGCGAGGGAGCCTTCTTCTCGGACATGTTCGGCCTGTGCAACATCGCGGGCATGTCCGGAAGAGATTTCGACAAGCTCCTCAGAGCCAACGGAGTGGAGATGAACTGCGCTGTCTCGACATCAGACACGAGACTCTACGGGTCGGCGCAATCCAACAGATTTGTCTTGACTCTCAAGGCTTTGCTCTCTGCCGCCAATCTGAGGAGACCTTCGGTGCAGGCCTTCGATTCGTGGCGTAGGATGGAACTCGCATCCCTTAAGCCTGCCTATCTGGACAGTCTCATGTACCAGGACTACAACTATTCCTCGGTGAAGACTCCGACCGGCCTTACGGCGCGCACGCTGGATGTCGCCTCGGCATTCTTCGACGACCAGTTCATAAGGGCTAATGACGGCGTGCTTGTCCTGCTCGGGGATCTGTCCGCCGAATCCGTCCAGAAGATTCTTTGCCAGTACCTGGGTGGTTTCAGGGTGAGCAAGACCCAGTCTGTCCGCCAGTTCAACCCCTACAAGCTTCGCAGCGGATCCACGACCTACACAAGAGAGGATTCCCCTGTCAGCCTCAGCGTGGCCTTAGCGTGCGCCGAACCGTTCACGACAGAGAACTACATGGCATTCAAGGTCGCCGGTCTTGCGCTCCAGCGTCGTCTGACCGGAGTGATGGCCGAACATGGATTCAGCGTGAGGATGTCCGATCGTTTCAGCATCTGGCCTCAGGAGGCTCTGGAGCTGATCTTCACCTGCACTCCGGTGCCGGAGTGTGGCCTCCCCTACGGCGTGAAAAGCGGTTCGGATCAGCCGATGCGTTCCCTCGTGGAGGCCCGCAAGGTAATCGAGAACGTGCTTTCAAATCCGATAGCTCCCGCCGAGCTTGCGGCATGCAAGTCATTGCTGACCAACAGCTACTCGACCTATCTCGCCGATCCGGACAACTACATCGACGCGGTCCTGATGCGCTATTCCGGAGGTAAGGACGTGCTGACGGGCTATGCCGGCAGGATCGGCAGTGTCTCCGCCGACAAGGTAAAGGAAATCTTCGGAGCGTTGTCCGAAGGAATGAGAATCGAATATGTCGTCAAACAATAAGTTCGGGACCATCATCCAGATTGGTGATGTCCTTGTGTCAGAAGATGTTGTCACTGAACATTTCGCCTGCGACTACGCAGTGTGCAAAGGTTGCTGCTGCATCATCGGGGACAGCGGAGCCCCGTTGGAGGAGTCAGAGCTGGAGCCTTTGGAAGAGGGTTATCCTGTATATTCAAAACTCATGAGGCCGCAGGGCCGCGCGCAGATCGACAGGGAGGGTTTCTTCTCCATCGACCGTGACGGAGACATCGTGACGCCCGTCGTGGATCAGACCGAGGAGTGCGCCTACACCACATTCGACGAGGACGGGAACTGCTTCTGCTCCATCGAGAGGTGTTTCTTCCAGGGAACCTGCAAGTTCCGCAAGCCTCAGTCCTGCTGGCTCTACCCGGTACGCGTCACCAGACTCACCGGCGGCGGCAAGGCGCTCAATCTCCATCGTTGGGGAATATGCAAGGATGCCTATGAGAAAGGCCGCCGGGAAGGAATCCGCGTCTACGAATTTCTCCGTGAACCCCTCACCGCCGTCTTCGGCGAGGATTTCTACGCCGCCCTCTCCTACGCCGCCACGAACATCCTCGCCTCCAGGTAGCAGAGACCTTGCAGCCGTCTTCCCATAGGCTGTTTTAGAAGGAATATTTGCTATCTTTGCGCATCATTTGAGTCTGGGGTATGTTTACAGTACTGCTGTGTATGTTCGCAGGGATAGCGGTCGGATGGCTACTGAGGAACCGCGATTGCGGATGGGCTTCGAAAACGGTGACCGTCCTGATCTGGGCGCTTCTGTTTCTTCTGGGTGTCGAGGTCGGCGGCGACAAGAAGATCATCTCGGCGCTTCCGTCGCTCGGGCTGGACGCTCTTGTCATTGCGGTTTTGTCAACGGTCGGCAGCTGCCTGCTGGCCTGGGTTCTGTGGCGTTACATTAAATCCTGCAAGAAAGAGTCATGAAAGGTAGTCTTGTGATCGTGGGCTTTTTTGTCCTCGGCATCCTCGCCGGCCTGTCCGGCATTGTGCCGGAAAGATTCGTCGGGGGCGATCTGACATTCTACGCCCTCTGCGCGCTGCTCTTTTTCGTGGGCCTTGGCGTCGGGAACGACAAGAGCATAGTCTCCAAGTTCAAATCCCTGGATGTCAGGATGGCCCTGCTTCCGGTCGGCACCATAATCGGTACCTTTGCCGGCGCGCTGGCCGCCTCGCTGATCCTGTCCTCCAGGTCGGCCACAGACTGTCTCGCAGTCGGATCCGGATTCGGCTACTACTCCCTCTCCAGCATATTCATAACCGGCTACCGGGGTGCCGAACTCGGCACCATCGCCCTGCTGTCGAACATCATAAGGGAGATGGCCACGCTGCTTCTGGCTCCGCTCCTCGCCAGGTTCTGCGGTCCGCTCGCCCCGATCTCCGCCGGCGGAGTCACCTCGATGGACACCACCCTCCCGATCATAATGGCCACCTCCGGTAAGGAATATTCCGTGGTCTCCCTCTTCCACGGCTTCGTCCTGGAGTTCTCCATCCCTTTCGTCGTAACCTTCTGGTGCACGATCTGACAAGCGCCTACGGTTCGCATTTTTGCCGCCGCCGATCAGAGCATCAGCATCGCGGCGGGACGTATCTTCAGAAAACGGCAGATGTGTCCGGCTGTTTTCAGATTCGGCTCTGATTTTCCCGACACGAAATCGTTCACGCGCGTCGTGCTGATTCCCAGCTCTTCCGCAAGTTGCTTCTGGGTAATATGATTCTCTTTAAGGCCGTCCGCGATAAGCTCAGCGACGCTTGGCTTCGCTATAGGGAAATGCTCACTCTCATAATCAATGACAATGTCAGACATCATCATCAGCTCAATGGCCTTAGGGTCATCCAATGGTGTGCTGTCATCAACCAGAGGAAGCAGATCCTCCACTCTTTTCTGAGCTAATCTATACTGGTCTTCTGTGATTATCCTCATAGTCATACCCTCCTATATAATTGAAGCATCAACTTTGTCATAATCCTGATGAGTGCCGACGAAACGTATGAAAACATAACCCATCACAAACTTAACAACCACAATCAACCTATACTTGTTGCCGCCGATGTTAAAAACATAATGTTGGTTCCCAACATAGTCAACCGTTCCAAAGAACATCCTCATTTCCGCGAAAGAATGCCACTTTGCCTCCTCAACGGTATGGTACCAACGCTCAAGTGGTATCCTCGCATCCTCATGCCCGGCTTGCTCGTAGAATTCCTTCAGTTTTCTATGCGAAACGATTCTCATATAGCGTTAATTAATACAAAATTACACAAATATTCCGTAAACAAAAATTTTTTAAGTGAAAAATCCCTATTTACGGAACATCTTAAATCCATTCATGTTCTCTTCCCGGCAATGAGTATTTCTGACAAGCCGTCCGTGGCTTACCTGGACAACGCCGAACAAAAGTAGCCGGACTGCCTCAATGTAGTTCCCATCAGCAGGCAATAACGCTTACCAAGCCAAGGATCAGCATCTTGTACCCCTCGCCTTCGACAATCCTATATTATTCGGCAAAATGAACACTGGAATAGGATTCCGCCAATGCCTTAAGTGCTTGTTGTATCTGCTGAAGCCTCGCGGCGGAAGGACGCTTGAAGCCATTAATGTAGTTCCGGAACAGGGTGGGATTTATGCCGGCATATTCAGAGAATCCGGAAATATTGATTTCATTGTGTTTCAGGAAGAATTCCTGAAACGGTGTCGGCATAGCGTCTTTGTATGTAAAGCTTTCAAAACTGACATCCACATTCAGATCCGGCCAATGAATGCCCTCAAAGCCAATCCGGTAATGCTCTCGCTGCTTTTCATCGGCATTCCGCAGGGCACGATACCACAACAAAGACTGACGGAAGACACTCCCGGATTCATCCTCTCCGTACAGGAACCGCTCATCAAACCATATTTTTCTTATTTTCATCGCCTTATGTTATCAAAATAACTATTCCAAGTTCGAATGATCATCTCTTTGTTCTCATCCAATACCATCTCGATCTTTTTCAGATCTCCCGCCTTGATATTACTTACTGTCCTTTGAACAAACCTATCTTTTCTCAAGTCATAGACAGCATAGCCATCAGCACCTTCAATGTGCACGTGGATCGGTTCGTGTTCCCTGCTAAAAAAATAAAACGAGAAACCGAACAGTCTTAAAATTACCGGCATTCAAATATAGGTATTATTTTTGATTCCACAATATTCCGTGCAAAACATAACCCGGCGCCTCGACAGTCTCAGCGACCGTACCTTGCCGAAGCGTCGGGGTTGTGAAATGGTCAAACTATCAGTGGCTACAGGAAACTGAAGGTGACGCTGACATCGCCGAAGCGGTTCGGCTTGCCGTTGTACTTCTCGAAATAGTTGCTGGAAAGCTTGCCGCGCCACACAAGGTCGTCATTGCGGCGGAAAGGAAGCTCCACCTCGAAGCCGTAGGATCTGGACTTGATCTTCACGACACCGCTGGCCTTCCAGGAGGTCTGCTTGCCGCCGTCATCCTCGATCATCAGAAAGACACATTCCTCCAGCTGAGGAGTCCACTCGGAGACAAGCACGGTGTTGAACCGGAGCGTCTTTCCCACCTGCTTGCGTCTCACGTTGACCATCAGGTCCGTGACCGAAGGATAGTAGAGTTTCAGTTCCTCTTCCGTCTGGGCGGTGAAGCCGTTCAAGGAGCCGCACTTGATGAAGAATTCCGACCCGCCGGCAAACCAGGAGTCGTAGTTTCTGTGCGCCTTGAACTCCTTGAGTACCAAAGTCTTGAAATCATAATCACAGTAGGATCTGGTCTGCGCGGAGGCGGTGCGCTCCGGGTAAAGTGCCTCCACCATCTGAGGCGTGAGGTAGGCAGCATCCTCGTTCCGGTTTATGACCCACACGGGATGCGAACGGGCATATTCCTCATCCACAACGACTTCCTTGAGAATCCAGGAGCCGTCAGGAAGTTGCTCCCTGAGGAAACCGACATTAGTGTCAGCAGCCTCGGAGACCAATGAACATTTCCGCGAGATCTCAGGATTGAATGTGATCACAGGCATTGACACGCCGTCCCAGTCCTCCGAATATGGCCAGTAGATCTGTAGTCCGGAGGCTGAAAGGGCATCCTGAAAAGAGCCCGACCTCGTCTGAGGAGATGCCGAGGCGAGAAGACCGGCCAGAGGGGCGGAATATTCAACGGCGGATCTGGTCTTGAGCAATTCGTCCCCGACTCCTGAGCCGGGACAGGAAAAGAGGTTGGAGAAAGGGTATTCCTCGTCGTAGCCGTTGGAGGAAGACGCCGTGACGGCATCGTACACCTCACGGACTTGACCGGAGGTGATGGGAAGCTCGGACAGTATCCTTGCGATGCCTTCCGGAGACAGATCCGACACATCGCGGCAATTCTCCGGCACAGGGACAGCCGGGACGCGCGAAGGCTGCTCAGTCTGCTCGCAGGCTGTGGAAAACAGGATTGTCGTCAACGCAAGGGCCTGCGCCACCGGCGCAAGCAACCTTTTCTTTGTGCTGAAATTCTTCATCTTACTTGAGTTTAAAGTTGTTCACGGCACAAAGTGACACAAAAATAGCCGTGGACACAATAATTCCACGGCTAATGCTAAAAATCTGGTCTGTAACGCTCCCTATGCCCTATTTAGAATAGAAAACGAAGCGGTTTTTGTCATAAAAATCATTCACGACCTCTGTTTTGGAGAAACCGGCGTCGGCGAAAATCTTCGCCGTTTCTGGCCCCAAAAGCTCGTTGATCTCCGTAAGTCCCTTTCCCTCAGCGGAAAGACATTCGCGGGAAATAGAGGCGATGGCACGGTAGAAGACCAACGGATCCCCGTCCGTGACGAACAGAGCCGTTGACGGCTCATAGTTGAGGACATTCGCACGCATCCGCTCCTTCTCCGACTCCATGATGTAAGGAGGATTGCTCAGCACGAGATCGAATTCACCTTCAGCGAAAGGCTGATGCTCTGCCAGGACATCCGCCACGACAAAGCGCGGGGCGACAGCGTCCGACTCCTTGAGGGCAGACGCGAAGTCCTGACCGGAAGCCACGTCAACAGCCTTTTCGGAGATGTCCACGCCCACAACTTCCGCTCCCGGGATGCTCAGGGCCACCGTCCAGGCGATGCAGCCGGAACCGGTGCAGAGATCAAGGATCCTGACAGGTCTGGCGGACTTGCCGTAGGCCTTTCTCATCCTCTGTATGCGGGATCCGACCTTGATGGCCTCGCGGCAAAGAAGTTCGGTCTCCGGGCGGGGAATCAGCACGTCCGGTGTCACCTTGAACCGCAGGCCGCAAAAATCAGCGAACCCTATCACATACTGCACCGGCTCACCCAAGGCCAGTCTGTCCAAATCCGAATTCAGACCATCCAGCGACTTGTCCTTGATCTGGTACCCAGGCTCCACGATGTGAGTGTAGCTTTTGGTTCCGATGCGGCTCTCACAAAGCATCAGCATTATATTCCTTGCCTCCTTGGTCGGATAGAGAGGTTCCAGCCGCGCGACTCCTTCATTAAGGAAATCTTTCAATAGCATAAGCTCTTAAAAATATTTGTAAGAATTGTTTATGAACACTCAATGATCCCCGTCAGGAAGTCGGTGATGTCAATCCCCGCCGTACGAACCATCTTAGGAACGAGAGAAGCGCTTGTCATGCCAGGGATAGTGTTGACTTCCAGGAAATAAAGCCCGTCCTCGGCAAGGATGTAGTCCATCCGCACAACACCGGCGCAGCCGAGCCGCGAGTATATTCTTTTACTTACTTCCTGAATATGTCCGCTCAGCTCCTCACTGATCGGTGCAGGACAGATCTCCTGGCTGTGGCCGTTGTACTTCGCGTCATAGTCGAAGTAGTCATTCTCCGTAACCACTTGAATGACAGGAAGTGACTTGACCCCTTCGGCATCCGCATAGGCGGCGCAGGTGAATTCCCTGCCTTGTATTCCTTGCTCGACAATCACTGACGGCCCTTCAGTGAAGGCAAACCTGATGGCCTCCGGGAGATCCTCGGCCTTGCGTACCTTGGTGATTCCGAAGCTGGATCCGCCGTCGGTCGGCTTCACGAAAACAGGGAACTTCAGTTTCTCCGCCGCCTTGGCGCAGACGGCGTCGATGTCCATTCCGTTACGCACGAAGACATCCGGCGCACATTTAACGAAATCAGCCTCACGCAGATAGCCCTTGCAGGCGAACTTGTCGAAAGCTATCGCGGAAACAAAAGCGCTACAGCTGCTGAACGGGATCCCAAGCATCTCAAGATAGCCCTGGAGCAGGCCATTCTCACCCGGCGTGCCGTGCTGCACTATGTAGGCATAGTCAAAATTAATCTTCTCCCCGTAGACCTTGACGGAAAAGTCCGTCTTGTCGATCTCCGGCCTGGCTCCCTCGGCAAAAGGAATCCTCATGGCGTCTCGTTTCTTCATCGAGACCAACTGCCATTTTCCGAACCGGGCGAAAATCTCATAGACATCGTACTTCGTCCCGTCTATGCGGGAAGCCACGAACTCCCCGCTGCGGCAAGCGACCTCCCATTCCGAAGAGTCACTTCCATAAATCACTGCTATCCTCTGGTACTTGCCCATATTGGTAATAGTTACATAATCCGCGGCAAGATATTCCTACGCCGCTTCCTTTTTATTCAAAATAATAGTCTTCCGTTTTCTGCTGAACGTCCGCGACGGCATCATCGTCACCACCGGTGCAGTTCAGATCCAATGTCACGCCGGCAGGAGCGATGAAGCGGTCGTTCTCAGAGACTCCGAGAGTGCCGTCGGCGATGACCTTACGCATGAATATTCCCCAGGTCGGAAGGGACATGTGCGCGCCCTGGCCATAGGTTATGGACTGGAAATGCACCTGTCGGTCTTCCGCTCCGGTCCATATTCCCGCCACAAGAGTCGGCGTGTAGCCGATGAACCATCCGTCGGCGTTGTCGTTGGTGGTGCCGGTCTTTCCGGCGATCTCGCCCATCAGCTTGTAGCGGTAGCGGAGCCTGCTGGCGGTTCCGCCCTGCACAACGCCCTCCATCAGATTGACCATCAGGAAAGCGGTGTTCTCACCTATCGCCTCGCGCTTGCGGTTGGTGAACTCGCTGATGACATTGCCCTGGTTGTCCTCGATTCTGGTCACGAACAGAGGCTCGATGTAGACTCCCCTTGACGGGAAGGTGTTGTAGGCGGCCACCATCTCCCACAGCGAGAGGTCAGCCGGCCCTACGCAAAGCGCCGGAACCTCGTCGATGTGGCTCCGGATGCCCATCCTGCGCATCATGTCCGCCATCGCCTCCGGCCCGAACTGCTTCATCAGGTAGGCCGAGATGTTGTTGGAGCTGTTCGTCAGACCCCATTTCAAAGTGACGGTCTTTCCTATCCATTGCTCCTTGTCCGTGCTTCGAGGTGTCCAGGTGTTGCCGTCCGGAAGCACGAAGGTCTGCGGCAGGTTCACCACCTTGTCGCAAGGGGTCATGCCCTCCTGCATCGCCAGGGTGTAGAGGAACGGCTTGATCGTCGAACCGACCTGACGCTTGCCCTGACGGACATTGTCGTACTTGAAATAGCGATAGTTAGGTCCGCCGACATAGGCCTTGACGTGACCGGTCCCAGGCTCCATCGCCACGAATGCCGTACGAAGTATCGACTTGTAGTAGCGGATCGAGTCGTCCGGAGTCATGGTCGTGTCGGCATAGCCTTTACTATTGTAGGCGAACACACGCATCTTTGTCGGCTGGGAGAAAGTCTTGAGGATCTGCGCCTCGCTCTTCCCTTCCTTCTTCAGGACACGGTAGCGGTCGCTCCAGCGCCTCGCCTGACGCATCACACGATCCCTGGTCTCCGCGTCGATGTCATTCGAGAAAGGCTTGTTGGTCTTGCTTTTCAAATCCCGGCGGAAATCAGCCTGAAGGTCACGGATCCTCTCGGCGACAGCCTCCTCGGCATATTTCTGCATCTTGTAGTTGATGGTCGTGTAGATCCTTAGCCCGTCGCGGTCAAGGTCGTACCTCGACCCGTCCGCCTTCTTGTTCTTGTCCAGCCAACCGTAAAGGTCGTCCGCGGCCCATGCCAGAGAGTCGGCGGAGTAGTCCTCGATGGTGTAGTAGTCCGACCTGCGTGGCTTCTTCGCGTTCATCACGCGGCGGACCATGTCCCTGAAATAAGGAGCCAGACCGGCGTTGTGATCCTGCACCTCGTAGTTGAGCGCTATAGGAATCAGCCTGATGGAGTCCCTCTGCGCCTTGTCCAGATAGCCGGCCTTCTCCATCTGGCCGATCACGAAATTCCTCCTGTTCAGCGCCTTGTCCGGATTGATGGCCGGATTGTAGCGGGTCGGCTTGTTGACCATGCCCACCAGCATCGCGCTTTCCTCCACGGAAAGTTCCGACGGCAGCTTGCCGAAGAAAGTCTCCGAAGCGGAACGCACGCCATAGGCCCCGCTGCCGAAGAATATGGAGTTGAGGTACATCGTCATGATCTCGTCCTTGGTGTAGTCCCTCTCCAGCTTGACGGCGGTTATCCATTCCTTAAGCTTGACCCACACCATCCTGGCATGGTACACACCTGGAACCTTGCGTCCCACATCCGCCCTTGGGTAGAGGGTCTTCGCAAGCTGCTGGGTGATCGTGCTTCCTCCTCCCTGACTGGAGTTACGCATCAGGATGGTCTTGAACAGAACACGACCAAGTCCCTTGAAGTCAATGCCGGAATGCTTGTAGAAACGCACATCCTCGGTGGCCACCGCGGCATGGACGAGATTCGGAGAGATCTCTTCGTAGGAGACATGGGTTCTGTTCTCGATGTGGAAGGTGGTGAGAATCTCACCGTCCGCAGCGATCACCTGGGTCGCCAGTTTGTTGTCAGGGTTCTCCAGATCCTTGAAGGAAGGAATGTCGGCGAAGGCCCAGACAAGGAATATCATAAGGAAAAGGAGCAGTACCGGAAACGTGATCAGAATCCAGAACCACTTGGTGATTTTCTTTCGTGTCGCATCGGTCATAACAAGGACAAATTTAAAACAAAATTTGGAAAATTGCCCAGTTTGTGGCTTACTTTGCAGATTGAAATGGCAAACTATCTATGAAATGCTTGTAAAATAGTACACTATGGCAGACAATCTAGTTATCGTCGAGTCTCCGGCCAAAGCCAAGACTATACAGAAATTCCTGGGCGACGGGTACGAGGTGAAATCCAGTTTCGGTCACATCCGGGATCTTCAGGACAAGAAATTGAGTGTGGATGTGGAGAAGGGCTTCACTCCTGAATACGTGGTTCCCGCCGACAAGAAGAAAGTGGTGGGGGAACTCAGGAAGGCGGCGGAAAAAGCCTCTACAGTGTGGCTCGCGTCCGATGAGGACCGGGAGGGAGAAGCAATCTCATGGCACCTCTTCGAGACTCTCGGACTTAAGAAGGAGCAAACCAGAAGAATCGTTTTCCACGAGATCACAAAGGATGCGATCGTGAACGCGGTGCGTAATCCGCGCTCCATCGACATGAACCTTGTCAACGCACAGCAGGCGCGCAGAGTCCTTGACAGGCTTGTGGGCTTCGAGCTTTCCCCTATACTCTGGAGAAAGATCCAGCCGAAGCTTTCGGCGGGCCGCGTGCAGTCCGTGGCGCTGAGGCTTGTGGTCGAGAGGGAAAAGGAGATCATGGCTTTCCGCAACGAGGCCTACTACAAAGTGGAGGCCGTCTTCCATCCCGACGGCTATGCGGAATCCGTGAAGGTCAAGGCCATCCTTGACACGAGGTTCAAGACCATCGACGAGGCCCGCGGATTCCTCCAGGACTGCATCGGAGCGGCTTTCACGGTCTCAGACGTGGAGAAGAAGGAAGCCAACCGCTTCCCCGCCGCCCCGTTCACGACCTCGACTCTCCAGCAGGAGGCCGCAAGGAAGCTCCGTTTTCCTGTGAGCACGACGATGAGGGTCGCGCAGAGTCTCTACGAGCGCGGTCTCATCACCTACATGAGAACCGACTCCACCAACCTGTCCTCCCTGGCGCTCGGCACCGCCAGGAAGTTCATAATCGAGAACTTCGGTGAGGAATATTCAAAGACACGCCAGTTCAAGACCCACAGCAAGGGGGCGCAGGAGGCTCACGAGGCCATCCGCCCTACATTCATAGAGAACACGGAGATCGAGGGAACCGCCCAGGAGCAGAAGCTCTACAACCTCATCTGGAAAAGGACTGTCGCCTCGCAGATGGCTGATGCCAAGGTACTTAACACAACGCTCAAGATTGCTTCGGACAAGAGGCCGGAGAAGTTCAACGCGCAGGCGACCCAGGTTCTGTTCGACGGATTCCTCAAAATCTACATGGAAGGCACCGACAACCAGGAGTCGGAGGAAGACGAGGTCATGCTCCCGGATCTTCAGACCGGCACAAGGATGACGGATAAGGGAATATTGGCGGAGTGCAAGTTCACAGCCGCCCCTCAAAGATATTCAGAGGCCACCTTGGTCAAGAAACTTGAGGAGCTTGGCATCGGAAGACCTTCCACCTATGCGCCGACCATCGCCACGCTGACTACCGGCCGCGGCTACATCGTCAAAGGAGACAAGGATGGTAAGAAGGTGGTCGTCAACGACTTGGAGCTAAAGGACGGAACCGTCAAGGATGTCACGAGAACCGAAAGCATCGGAGCCGAGAGAGGGAAACTGCTCCCTCAGGAGATCGGCATGATCGTGACCGACTACCTTGAGAAGTACTTCACCGACATCGTGGACTACGACTTCACGGCAAACGTAGAAAAGGATTTCGACCAGATCGCCGGCGGAAACCTTGTCTGGAACGAGGTCATCGCGGGATTCTACTCGCCTTTCCACAAGAAGGTCGAAGAAGTCCTCAACGACGGCAACTACAGCCATGTCTCCAAGGATCTCGGGACTGACGGGGATGGCAACCGATTCGTCGCCAAATTCGGCAAGTTCGGCCCGTACATCCAGAAAGGAGAGGGCGAGAACGTGCAGTACGCCTCGCTCGGCAAAGGCCAGCTCATCGAGGATCTCACTCTGGAAGACGCGTTGAAGCTGTTCCAGCTGCCTCGGACGGTCGGCAAGTACAAGGATGTCAATGTGGTCGCCCTGAAAGGAATGTTCGGCCCGTTCATCAAGTACGGTGACAAGAACTTCTCCATCCCTCGCGGCAAAGACCCTCTGACAATCACCTTGGAGGAGTGCTCCGGTATCATCGAGGAAGGGCTGAACAAAAGCGCTGCTAATCCTGTGATGGCTGAATATAAAGACAGCGACATCCAGGTCATCAACGGGCGCTACGGCCCCTACATCAAGCACGCCGGCTCGAACTACAAGATTCCGAAAGGCACCGATGCGGCCAGACTCACGGAAGAGGCGTGTCTGGAGATCATCAATAATTCAAAACCAACCGAAAAAGGTAGAAGACGATACAAAAAATCTTGATTTTTTAAGTTATTTTACATAAATTAGCGGCTGTTTAGTTAGAAATTGAAAGTAATGGCAACTTATCACATCGATCAGATTGACCAGAAGATCCTCTCTTTCTTGGTTAACAACGCCAGGATGCCTTTCCTGGAAATCGCCCGCGAGTGCGGTGTTTCGGGAGCCGCTATTCATCAGAGAGTGAAAAGACTGGAGAACAACGGTGTCATCACCGGATCCAGACTGCTTGTAAAGCCTCAGGCCCTAGGACTTAACGTGTGCGCCTTCATCAGTGTCACCCTTTCGGAAGCCGACAAGTATCCGGAGGTCGTGGCCAACCTCAAGAAGATCGCCGAGATTGTGGAATGTCATTTCGTGACTGGCAAGGCCGCCCTTCTTCTTAAGGCCTACTGCTTTGACAATGATCACCTTATGGAGATCCTTATCAACACGATACAGAACATTCCTTACATCCAGTCGACCGAGACCATGATCTCACTCGACCAGGCCATCGAGCGTCAGGTCTGGGTGAAGGACTACAAACGGACTACCTACCAGCCTGCCGAGTTCTCGAAGAAGACGAAATAATCAGCCTCGCGAGGGACAGATCCTCGGGAGATGTCAGTTTGAAATTATACCTCTCTCCGTCACAGAAGGAGAGGGGTATCCCTTTTTTACGCGCCACAGAGGCATCGTCAGTGAAAGCGGTGTCAAAGGCTTGTGAATATGCCGACTTGATGTCCTCTGACAGAAACATCTGCGGGGTCTGGGCTCCGAAAATCCGGCTTCTGTCCACCACCTCTCCCTCAGGGGAGACCATAACCTCGTTCCCGTCCTGATCCTTCACCCGGTCGATGACCTTCAGGGTGTCCACGGAAGGGATTACCGGAATGAGGGCCCTGACACCACCTGAATCCATCCGCGCGAACATATTCCTTATCAATTCCGCCGAGAGAAGCGGCCGCACTCCGTCGTGAATGGCGACAATCGCTCCGTCCGGAACCTTCTTCAACGCATTTCTTACGGAATGGAAGCGTGTGAAGCCTCCGGAAACCAATGTCTGAGGACAATTGAATCCCGAAGACAGGCAATATTCCTTCCAGAAAGGAATATGATCCTCCGGAAGAACGGTGACCACCTTGATGTCCGGAACCGCCGAGACGAACGCTTCGATGGTCCTGCGAAGAATGGGAACACCTCCCAGATCCAGGAACTGTTTCGGGACTGTCGCACCCATTCTGACACCGCTTCCGGCGGCCATGACGATTAATATTTTATTTCTATTCATAATAAATTCTTACAAATATAACTTTTTTCGTATATTTACAAGTTGTATAGTACACTTTGTGTTGAATAAAAGATAATAATAGAATCAGACATAACTGTTATGGCACTTTCATTTCTGACTCAAGAGATCGCAATGGATCTCGGAACAGCCAACACCGTCATTTTCAGGAATGACGAGATTGTCATGGATGCGCCGAGCATTGTCGCGATTGACAACAACTCCGGCAAATGCATCGCTATCGGCAGACAGGCCAAGCTCATGCACGAGCACACAAACCCGGGGATCAAGACCATCAGGCCTCTGAGGAATGGCGTGATCGCTGACTTCAACGCGGCCGAGATGATGATCAAAGGCTTCATCAAACAGGTCAACAGCAAGAAGAAGTCTCTCTTCTCCCCCAACCTCAAGATCGTGGTCGGCATTCCGTCCGGAAGCACCCAGGTGGAGATCAGGGCCGTGCGCGACTCCTGCGAACACGCCGGAGGACGCGATGTCTACCTGATCTATGAGCCGATGGCCGCCGCGCTCGGTATCGGTCTTGACGTGGAGGCGCCAAAGGGTAACATGGTTGTAGACATAGGAGGAGGAACAGCGGAGATCGCCGTGATCTCGCTCGGCGGCATCGTGCAGCAGGAAAGCATCCCGACAGCCGGCGACGTGTTCAACAGCGACATCCAGTACTACATGCGCCAGCAGCACAACATCAAGATCGGCGAGACGACCGCGGAGAAGATCAAGATCGCCGTGGGTGCGGTGATTCCGGATCTGGACGAGGAGCCGGAGCCATACGTTGTGAACGGTCCTAATCTGATGACCGCGCACCCTGTCGAGGCGACAATCACCTACCAGGAGATCGCGCACTGCCTTGACAAATCCATCGCGAAACTGGAGTCCTCGATCCTTCACGTGCTTGAGATGACTCCTCCGGAGCTATATTCAGACATCGTGGAGAATGGCATCTTCCTTTCCGGCGGCGGTGCCCTGCTCAGAGGCCTCGCCAAGAGATTCACCGAAAAGGTCAACATCCAGTTCCATGTCGCCGAGGATCCGCTACGGGCCGTGGCGAGAGGAACCTGCATCGCTCTCAAGAAGACATCCAACTACTCATTCCTGATGAGATAATGCCGAAGGAGAGATCCGTAGTCCAGAGTATCATCGCAGTCGCGGTCTTCATCATTCTGGAAGCCGCGGCTGTTCTCATGCTGTCCAACAACAACGAGTTGCAGCGTCTCTGGATCGCCAGGATCTCACATGGGTTCATGGCCAAGACCTGGGGGACAACGCAGGCAGTCTCCAACTATTTCTCCCTTAAGAGGCAGAACGACGAGCTCGCCCTGGAGAACGACATGCTGCGGAAAAAGGTTCTCGGCTACGAGCTGGCGGCCAAGGCAGCCGACCCGGATTTCAGGCCGGTCATGATGGACAATGGGTTCAACTACATCCCGGCGACCATCGTCAAGTCAAGCACGAACTCCCAGCACAACTACCTGATCATCGACAAGGGAAGCGAGGACGGTGTGACCCGCAACTCGGGCGTCATCACCTCGAAAGGCATCATCGGCATCGTGGATGCGGTCAGCGGCCACTATTCCTATGCGATCTCCTTCCTCAACACGGAATTCTTCATCAGCGCGAGGCTCGGGAACTCAGGAGCCGTCGGACCCCTGGGATGGGACGGCACAAGCTCGGACAGAGCCATACTCAAGGAAATTCCGCTCCAGTTCAAGTTCGCTCCGGGAGACACGGTCTACACGAGCGGCTATTCCACGATCTTTCCTCCCGACATCCCGATCGGAGTGGCCGGTGAGTCAAAGATCATCAACGGAGCGACCAATGAGATCCGGGTGGATCTCTTCCAGAACCACAAGGCTCTGAAATATGTCACCATCGTCTCGAACACCAGGGCGGAAGAGATAGAGGAAATCGAGGAACAAGAACAATCAGGGAAATGAGAAACAGCTTTACGTTGACATACATTCTGCTGACGGTTGGCCAGATGATCCTGAGCAACTATTTTCATTTCACGCCCTACGTCATGCTGACCATCCTTCCGGCAATGGTACTCTGCATACCGACCAAGACCGGCACGGTCAAGGCCATGCTGATCGCTTTCGTCACCGGACTTGCAGTGGATTTCTTCGCTGAGGGAACCCTCGGCATCAACGCGCTTTCCCTCGTACCGGTCGCCCTGCTCCGGAAGCCTGTCATCGAGCTGTTCTTCGGCAGCGAGCCCTTCGAGCAGAAAGAGAACATCTCCGTCAGGAAATATGGCTTCGCCAGGGTCTCCATGGCCGTCATGCTGATGACCATGCTTTTCCTGACAATCTACACATTGGCCGACTGCGCCGGCACAAGACCGTTCTGGTTCATAGCCACAAAGGTCGGACTCTCCACCGCCGCCGGCTACCTGGCCTCGATCTGCATCATCAACCTTCTGGCCTATGAAGACAGAAGGTAGAGGCAAGTCGTTGGTCATCGGTCTTCTGGTTGTGGCGTCCATCATCCTCGGGAAGCTGTTCTACATCCAGATCATCGATGACAAGTACAAGATCAACGCGTCCAACAACTCGATGGTCTACGACATCATCTACCCGACCAGAGGCATCATCTACGACCGCAACGACAAGATCATCGTCAGCAACAAAGTCACCTACGACATCCTCGTCACCCCAAGGGAGGTCAAGCAATTCGACACCCTGATGCTGGCCGGCGCACTCAACGTCACGCCCGACTTCATCAGGGACAAGATGAAGGAATATGCCAGGAACCGTCGCCGCATAGGCTACCAGAGCGTGGTAATGCTCAAGCAGATAAAGCCGGAGACCTACATGCGGTTCGCCGAGCTTCAGTACAACTTCCCGGGATTCCGGGGGCAGGCCCGAAGCATACGCGACTATCCGGTCAACGCCGGTGGCAACCTGCTCGGCTACGTCTCCGAGGTGGACGCCAACTACATCGAGAGGCATCCCGGTGAATATCGTCCCGGAGACTACGCCGGAAAGACCGGCATAGAGGCCGCCAGGGAGAAGGAACTCCGAGGTGAGAAAGGCTATCACATCTACCTGCGCAACTCCCGCAACCAGATAGAGCAGCGCTACAAGGACGGAGAGATGGACAAGGAGGCCGTCCCTGGACACGACATCCACACGACGATCGACGCGGATCTCCAGCAGTACGGTCAGGATCTGATGAAGAACAAGGTCGGCAGCCTTGTAGCCATAGAGCCGAAGACCGGTGAGATCCTGACGCTTGTCTCCAGCCCTGGAGTCGATGTGAGCATGCTGGCAGACATCGGCCAGCACTACGACGAGATCATCAAGAATCCACACAAGCCGATGTTCAACAGGGCAGTACAGGCTCCGTACCCTCCGGGATCGGTGTTCAAGCTTGTGAACGGGCTGATCGGGCTTCAGGAAGGTACCCTCACCACCGAGATGGCCTACCCTTGCAGCCAAGGCTACCATTTCGGCAACCGCAAGCTCGGATGCCACGTCCACAAATCCCCGCTCACCCTGGAGGAAGCAATCATGATGTCCTGCAACGGCTATTTCTGCTACGTGCTCAGGAATATTCTTGAAAACAAGAAATACCGCGACATCGGCGAGGCGCTCGACAAATGGAACGAATATGTCCAAAGTTTCGGCTTCGGACACAAGCTGGGCACGGACTTCCCCGCCGAGCTGGGCGGAACTCTGCCGACATCAAAGACGTACAACAAGATCTACGGCAAGGGAGGATGGAAATTCACCACGATCATCTCCATCTCCATCGGCCAGGGCGAGGTCGGAGCCACGCCTATGCAGATCGCCAACCTCGCGGCGACCGTCGCCAACAGAGGGTGGTACAAGATACCGCACATCGTGAAAGCGTCGGAAGGGGTAGAGATTGATCCGAAATATTACGAGAGGCAGTACACGATGGTTGACACGACGAATTTCAAAAAAGTGACGCAAGGCATGTGGAGGGCGGTCAACAGTGGATTCGGATCGGGAGGAACGGCATCCATCGCCGCGGTTCCGGGGCTGGACATCTGCGGAAAGACCGGTACGGCACAGAATCCGCGCGGCGCGGACAACTCCGTGTTCATCTGCTTCGCCCCTAAGGACGATCCGAAGATCGCCGTGGCCGCCTACATCGAGAACGCCGGATTCGGCGCCACCTGGGCCGCACCGATCGCATCCCTGCTGGTCGAGAAATATCTCAACGGAGAGATCAGCGACAAGCGCCGGCCTCTGGAGGACAGGGTTCTTCAGGGCAATCTCATGTCAAGGGTCAAGGCCTATAAATAGTTGAGCGATGGAGAACTTTTCGGACAGAGGCATAAAGAAGAGTGTTGACTGGGCGCTGGTGGTCACCTACCTGCTCCTCATCATCATCGGCTGGGTCAACATCTACGCCTCCATCCATTCCGACGGCCCCGTCACCATATTCGACTATAATTTCCGCTCCGGCAAACAGTTCGTCTGGATACTCACGGCGCTCGGACTTGCGGCTCTGATTCTGTTTGTGATCAACGCGCAGTTCTGGGAAAGCGCCTCGGTGCCGCTGTACCTGTTTGTCATGTGCCTGCTTGTGAGCGTGATATTCCTTGGTGTGGAGGTCAAAGGATCCCGTTCCTGGTTCGAGTTCGGCCCTGTCAGGTTCCAGCCCGCCGAAGTCTCAAAGATCACGACATCCCTGCTCCTGGCCACGCTGATGAGCCAGGTCAACTTCAAGATCACCAAGTTCAAGGACTTCATTCTCACCGCGTTGATTCTCGGAGTCCCGATGCTTGTCATCCTGGCGGAGAGCGAGACTGGATCAGCTCTCGTCTACGTCGGCTTCATATTCGTGATGTACCGGGAAGGATTCTCAGGTTGGTGGATATTCTGCATCGGCGCGGCGGCTCTGCTTTTCATACTGACGCTGACGGTGTCGCCGTACGTGTCTCTGCTCGTGCTGGCAGGGATCATCCTTCTTTGCAACCTGATGGAGTCTGGCAAGTTCAACGCCATGTTCTGGGTCGGCGCGGGACTGTTCCTGCTGATGTGCCTCCTGCCATGGATCCTTGGCAAGTTCAATCCGGAGGGCATCGCCGGGAAGATCAAGCCGCTGTACATACTGATCGGCATGTGCGTCTGCGCCGTTCCATTCATGATCATCAAGGGCTACAAGTCACGCCGGAGATTCCTGTCGATGTCCGCTCTCGGTCTGGTCGCCGGGGTTGCCTTGGTCTTCTCCACCGAATTTATTTTCAATAACATACTCCAAGACCATCAGCGAAAAAGGATAGAGGTTCTCCTTGGCATGAAAGAGGATCCCGCCGGTGTGGGCTACAATGTCAACCAGAGCATGATCGCGATCGGATCGGGCGGTCTGACCGGGAAAGGATTCCTCGGCGGCACGCAGACCACGTTCGGTTTTGTGCCGGAGCAAAGCACAGACTTCATCTTCTGCACGGTAGGTGAGGAGTGGGGCTTCATTGGCTGCTTTGTTGTGATAGCCCTCTATGTTTTCCTGATCCTGAGGATCATCTCTGATGCCGAGAAAAGCCGGGAGGCGTTTACCCGCATCTACGGCTACTGTGTCGCCTCCTGCATATTCATGCACCTTTTCATCAACATCGGGATGACCATCGGCCTCATGCCCGTGATCGGCATCCCTCTGCCGTTGCTGAGTTACGGAGGTTCCTCCTTGTGGGCGTTCACCGTGCTGATTTTCATCTTCATAGCACTGTATCGCCAAGAGAAGAAATACTATTAGCCGATCTTCCTAACATCACTACTTTTTAAACTTCTTAAGGGGCTTTACACAATCAATGACATTTTTTTAGTAAATTTGCAGCCCACACCGCCTTGGTGGTGAAATGGTAGACACGAGGGACTTAAAATCCCTTGGACAGAAATGTCCGTGCGGGTTCGATTCCCGCCCGAGGCACCTTAAAAAGAGCTAACTGACTGATTTTCAGTGGTTAGCTCTTTTTGTGTCTCAATTTTTGGCGACATTTTGGCGACTTGGGGCCGTTTTTGCCGACTTTAGCTGGCGTTGCCCATCAATGAGAAACACTTTCTCGTAGTGAAAAAGAGCGAGAATAAAATACCGGGTATTCTTTAAGCTTGTCTTCCTTTAGAATAAAACCATCTTACCAGGCTCGGCTGACCAGCTAGTCATAAAGTCCGAGTTAAAGATGGTACGAAGGCGGGCCTCGTTTATGATGACTCGCTCTGGCTGTTCGGTTGCGGGAGCGTTCTCTTCAACAGTAGGAGCCACCCCCTTGATCACAGACGTTTCAGGAGCTGGCTGTTCCTCGGCAACATCCGGCTCCGGCTTTGCGAATAATGTCCAGATCCAGGCGCCAATCAACGTCAAGAGTGGATATCCAAGCGAGATCAAAGCGCCGACGCCCACCAATGCGATAAAAGCTATGAACCAGACATTTGTTAGGGCAGATTCCCATGCGCCAAAGATCGACGAATACTTATCATGGAAGATGGCCGTTATGCCAGCCGCCACGAGACCGAAGACCAATAATACTATGCCCAACACATTTGCCCACATCGGCAACCTGCATTGGTCATAGTACCTCGCAATTCTCTTCGCTTTAACCCGATCTTTCATATCGGTCTTTTTTAGACTCCATTTGTAAAACCCCAAGAAATGTCCGAACTTACAAAAGGGCTAACATTAAGATTATCAGTCTTTTACAAACAATCCTTTTCGTAAAACTATTTGTAAGTCATTTGTAATTGACGCACTTTACGAATGATTCACCATTCGCCAGAAAGAGACATTCCCTGCTCCTCTATTTGTAATAAGACCATTCAGCCTCATCCGGCGTAAGATATTTGAGATTTTATCATATCTCTGCTTGTCTGTTAGAATATCGGACAATGAATTACTTAACAATTCATTGATTTCTTTTCTTGATAATTCTCCATGATCCCGTAAGGCCGTCATAATGAGAGACTCGCAGGCCTTGTCTGTTAATCCTTTATGTTTCGAATAATCCACCTTCTTTCCCGTCGCTTGTGCGAGAGGTTTGGCGAGAACGAGGGCATTCTTACGGCCTTCAACAAGGTGTCTCTTTCTCAAATGGGAAATTTCAAAGTCAGTCAACGGCTTGCCTAGCTGCACCCGATTAAGCATTTCTGCTTCTTCTAACGAAATGTCCGCATTCTGCATGAGAATGTTTGTATAATTCATGTCGATTATTCTTCCAAAAACAGTCAAAGTCACGCGACCATCTCTGAAATCATAATCTGGCATCGGGAAAAGGCGGCCTTTCTGTAAGCGAAACATTTTCTTAATGCCGCTACCGATAGTATCAACCATTTTAAGTTCAACCATAGCATTTGCAAGGAATCGGTTGCGATTCTTCTCCCATGGTGAGTCAGCTTGCAATACGGCTTGGATGGACCCTGGGATAAAACTGCCCAGATTAGTGAACAGTAGCCTATCATCGAATTCGACGACATTCACGACACCGCTCTTTGAGTAATCCTGGTGAGCAACTGCATTATTGAGCGCCTCTCGAATCACATATGGTTCGTATGTGTCAATCTCTTCAGGGAACAGGGTTCTTAGATTTGGATTGATATACCGATACTTCAAGTTACGAACTAAGTGGAATACTTCATCGATGGCCAATACCATCGGGCAGGATAGGATTCGATAGTCTCGTTCTACACCATCGGTTCCTTTAAGAATCCAACGTATTTTGGAAACCGCAGGTGAAATCAATACCTCACTTTCTTCCTTTCCGAGAAGAATTATTGCGGTATTTGTAATCCTACCATTCCTAGTAATCTTGGCCTTATTCAAAAATGTCTTGTCATCCCAAGAAGCGACATCACTTGCAAGGTGCTGATGCTTATCTATATATAGTTCTCGGGCTCGGGCGATAGCCCTTGGATCCAGATCATCAAGTGTTGCATCTTTTACGATCTGAGCACTCCAATCTTGTTGAGAAGAGTAAATCTGACGCGTATAGTCTGTGAAATCCTTCAACTTGGTCAAGTTGCTATTGATTCGAATGTACGCCTCACCCTTGAATGTGACAGGTTCTCCAACTGCCGCCGGGATTTCGAAAATGACGATATGCTTGCCTTTATAATCAAACTCCTCAAATTCAAAACGAATATGCGGTTCAACTAGCTTTCTCAGCCATAGCTGGTAATCCTGATTGTTGATTTTCTGATCCTGCATCCGAAGATTTGTCCCTACTGGATTCCAGGTTGCATTTTCGATTCCTAAAACCAGATAAGCATAATCCTTGTACTTGACACAAGCAATATTAGCCATGCCAGAGATGTATTTTCCAACACCTTCGTAGGTAATACTTGCACTCTGTTCTGCAATGTTAGTTTTGAACTCCAGCCAATCTAATTCACCATTCTCGCCTCCTCGCTTTGCAATCGCGAGGAGGCTCTCAAGGAGTTCATATTGCTCTTCAATCGTTCTCATACAAAACTATTTTCCACAAAGTTAGGTTTTTTCTGCTTCAAATAAACGAGGAAGATAGATTATTCTAATAGCAGGGCCACATCCGTGACCATCTCTTCGTTAATGTAGTAGTGGGGGTTGAACGTTCAAGACGCTTCTTTACTCCTCGGATTATAAAAAACTACGGCTGTTTCAATAATTAGCCGTATATTTGTTGCGAACAATACACCCTGTGACAAATCTTCTACAAGATATCTCTGCACGTGGAGGAACGATACGGACGCGTGAGCTGAGCGTGCCCCGAGGGTACTATGGGATCAATAAAGAGCTAAACTCCGGCAATATCATCAGGATTAAAAATGGTGTGTATATTCTTCCAGAAGAACAGACAACAATGATGATGGACATAGAACGGATTGTTCCAGGAGGTGTGATCTGTCTGTATTCTGCTTGGAACTACTATAACCTGACGACACAGATCCCCAACGGATTCTATATCGCCATCGAAAAACATAGGAAGATCGTAGCACCCAAAATAACGGACATCATTCTCTGTTATTGGGAAGAAAAATACTGCTCAATGGGCGCTGAAGAGGTCGTAATCGCCAACCATAAAGTAAAGATATTCTGCATCGAGAAGTGCGTGTGCGATGCCATTAAGTTCCGGAATAAAATAGGGATAGACGTAGCTGTCGAAATCCTAAGCAACTACCTTCATCGAAGAGAACGAAACATCTCTCTGCTCATGGACTATGCTAAACGAATGAGAGTCATTTCGACGATTCAGCCATACCTTGAAATGGGCCTTTACCGTCTATAATTTGCCAATCTGCAAGATACGGATTGCGAACAAGCTTAATCTGTACTGAAGTTTACTAAACCGAGCCCCAATGAACGTCGGAGGATATTCAGACATAATTGATTGGTCATAGAATAGAACAGTTTCAGTTCTTCTTCTGACATCGTTGGATGACTTAACGATTTGTTTGATTGTTGAACATAGTGTCTCGTTTCTCTTCTAGTATTTGCTAGTCCCCTTAGCTTTTTAATTGTAACCCCTTTAAACTGTTCACTTAATTCGGGTAAGATTGTCTGAATTCTATCATCCTCGCAATTTGTAAATGGGAACATTGAATCAACCATTTCGATTGCTTTGCCCAGCAACATGTATCTACCAGTAAAAGACACGAGGTCAGCATCATTTAGTATTTGTAGAAGATCTCTTTCAATTGTTTTAAGGCGATGGAAAGCCTTAAAGGCAGCTAGATAATCTTTGAAAGGGGACGCGGGGAGATTACAAAAATGATGGGGTTCCACCTCAACATGCATCGTTAGCCGCTTCTTTTTATCCAACTCTTTTTGAACGAGATCATAGTTTGACTCCCATCCAAGGGGCATCTGACCAATCAACTCTATCTTTTTTGTAAAGACATCTGTCTCCCATGGAGAAGTATTAAGGGCTTCTCCGATGATACACTTCGAAAGAATTGTTAATCGTTGTGCAATCCTTTTTATAGCATTTTGATGCCGACTAAGATCAGAGTCGTCGCGAATAATGGGGCTCTCAACGATAATCTGATATTGTCCATGGTCGACCTTTGTTTTGGGGAAAGAATAGGTGTCTTTAATCAAATACCCCTTTATTGTTGACTTCCCTTCTGAATAGTTATCCAGATCAAGAAGAATAGGTTTAGATCTCGCAATAAGTATTTTATTCACGGCTATTAAGGGTTTTGGATAATGAAACTATTCCAACTTCAAGATAACCTCTTTGGCCATCTCTTCGTCGATGTCGCGGTAGCGACTGAAGGCACGGGAGTTCTCGACGTGGCCGGAGATCTTGGCGATAAGATTGGGGTCTTTGACCTCTTTGTATAAATTGCCAACCAGGACGCGGCGGGCCATGTGGGAGGAGGCGACTTCCCAGATGGGGTGTTTCTCCTCCTCGCGGGTGATGGTATTTAGCGTCGTCACCACGCGGTCTATGCCGGCGAGCTTGATCATCTTCTTGATGTCGCGATTGTAGTCCTGCTCACAAATAAAGGGAAGAAGACGTCCGTCGGGCTGGTCCTTGTAGCGCTCCAGAATTTCCAATGCTGTTGGGGATAGAGGGACTCGGACCGTATAGGGACGGCCCTCCTTTGTCTTCCTAGGAACGTATTCAATGGCGCCGTTGATGACATTGGCCTTAGTCATCTTCATCAGGTCGCCGACGCGGCATCCGATAAAGCACTGGAAGATGAAGATGTCGCGCTGGACATCCAGCCCGGGGTTATCCGGGAATTTGGCCTGGTACAGTTGGTTCCGTTCTTCCTTTGTGAGATAGAAGGGAGTGCCATAGATGGCCGTGCCGATGACATAATCATCGTAGGGGTCCCGGTTCATGTAGCCTCTCTTGATCGACCAGCGGACGAAAGTGTGGAGACGGGACATCGTTCCGATGATGGAATTCTGGCCCCGCTGCTTTGGGAATCTGCATTCCGGGACCGATTTGTAGGCTTTTTTATAGAGGGGATCCTTGATGCTGGGTTTTCCGTCCTTGCCTTCCACAACAAACTTGTGTTCATTCTCCAGGAACTTGGAGAACTTCCGGAGCAGATCCGAGGACAGCGTAGTAAAGCTCACCTCCTGGGCGCTATAGATGGCGAAGCGCTTCAAAGCACGGATAATGACATTGTAGTGACGGATCCGGGAGATGGAAATCTTCTGGATGGATACGAAATGCTCGAACGTATCGAAGAACTCCTTCTGAAGATTACGCTTCTCTTCTTCGGGAACGTCCTCGTCGTTCTCTTCTGCTGCTGGAATGTCCAGTTCCTCAATTGTCCGATCGAGCAACTTATCTGCTACCCATTTATTGGGTAGGGGAACCTTTCCAGATCCTGCTGCGACAAAGGCATCGAGCAGGAATCTGGATATCGCATCCAATTCGGAGTTCAGATTCTGGAGCTCCTGGATCTCCTTCCGCTTCTCTTCGGTCATCATACGGACCTTGGGAATCACGAACCGTTGCCGGTCCTGATCCCAATCGTCAGAATGTCCGTATAGGTTCGTTTTTCCCCTCTGATTGAACCTTCCATGGAAAAATCTGACCAAAATCTCCTGTTTTCCCGTTGTTTTGTCCTTCTTACTGGACAGAGAATATTCAATAGTCGCCACAAATCAACCATTTAGATTGCCACAAAGGTAATAAATTTTTGGCGACATTTTGGCGACTTAGCTGAAAAATAATGATTATTCGTAGTCCCGTACTAGAATCGAAACAGGCTCAAAATCACATATAATTTATTGATAATCAATCTATAATAAGCTGTCGCCAATGTCAAATCCGTTCAACCCATTTCAGACCCGTTCAGCTCTTCGATTCCCGCCTGAGGCACAAGAGGGACGGCTTCCGCCGTCCCTCTTGTGCTATTGCCCCTCTCCCCAACCCTTGCCTCAAGACAAAATTGCTGCCGGAAACCATGCAGGAAGGACACGGGCGGCACTCCCTGTGCAATTCTTTCCGGTCTTTTCCACCGAACACCTTTGGGGAAGACGCTACTTCAGGAAAACGAAGAAGACGGCGAGCACAAGGCAGACGAACGCGGCGAGGTGGTTCCAATGAAGGGATTCACCCTTGAAGAGGAGGGTGACAATGAGAGTGAAGACGATCAGCGAGACAACTTCTTGAATGACTTTTAGTTGCATTAGACTGAACGGACCGCCGTTGCCGTTGAAGCCCAAGCGGTTGGCGGGAACCTGGGCGCAATATTCAAAGAAAGCCTGTCCCCATGAAAAGAGGATGACCAGAATCAGCGGCCAGCTGGTGGAGACCTTCATATCCTGAAGCTTCAGGTGGCCGTACCAGGCGAATGTCATGAATATGTTGGAAAGGACCAACAGCAGAACAGTTCCTATCGCTCTCATTGTGTCATTGAATATTAACGGGCGCAAATGTAGTAATATTCTTTGGAATATTCAGTCGCTCCGGTGATAGGCATGTCCTAGCAGACCCGCGCTTCGACAGACACAGTGACCGACGGATCAGCGGCTGGCCAATCATCGGTCGGTGCTTCCCGGTTGCCGGGCTTGCCGAAGCGGCTGATTTGCGGGCGGTCAAATAATAAATCGAAATTTATTGTCGCAATTTTGCTTATAATCTTTTTTGGGCTTACCTTTGCCGAACAAAAGTAAAACATTTTATAAACAGATAATTCTTATCAATTATGAGCGAAGAGAAATTCAGAATCGAATCTGACCTTCTTGGAGAACTTCAGGTTCCGGCTGAGGCCTACTACGGTGTCCAGACACAGAGAGCCCTCAACAACTACAAGATCTCCAACACCAGGATGTGCGACTACCCTGAGTACGTCATCGCCATGGCCTGCGTCAAACTTGCCGCGGCACAGACGAACAAGGAACTCGGAGCTATGGATCCGAAGATCGCCGACGCGATCGTGGAGGCATGCCGCGAGATCATCGACGGAAAGTTCCACGACCAGTTCCCTGTGGACATGATGCAGGGAGGCGCAGGAACATCCGTGAACATGAACGCCAACGAGGTGATCGCCAACAGGGCTCTTGAGATCATGGGACATGCAAAGGGGGAGTACCAGTTCTGCTCACCTAACGACCATGTGAACTGCGCCCAGTCTACCAACGACGCCTATCCTTCTGCCTTCCGCTACGCTTTCATCAGGATGAACAGAAAACTGGAGAAGAGCCTCAAGGATCTCATCGACGCGTTCAAGGAGAAGGGTGAGGAGTTCAAGGACGTTATCAAGATGGGCCGTACACAGCTTCAGGACGCGGTTCCTATGACCTCCGGCCAGGAGTTCCACGCCTATGCCACCAACCTTGAGGAAGAGGTTCTGAACCTTGAGAGAAACGTGAATCTTCTCTATGAGATCAACATGGGAGGCACCGCAATCGGTACCGGCCTCAATGCCAAGCCTGGTTTCGCAGAGCTTTGCGCCAAGAAGATGACCGAACTCACAGGCGAGAAGTTCATCGCTGCTCCGGATCTCGTGGAGGCCACTCCTGACACTGGCGCCTATGTCAGCTACTCTGGTGCCCTCAAGAGACTGGCAGTCAAGCTTTCCAAGATTTGCAACGACCTCAGGCTCATGGCCTCCGGTCCTCGCTGCGGTCTGAAGGAGATCAATCTTCCGCCTATGGCTCCAGGCTCGTCAATCATGCCTGGCAAGGTTAATCCTGTCATCCCGGAGGTCACCAATCAGGTTTGCTTCAAGGTGATCGGCAACGACATGACCGTCTCATTCGCTGCTGAGGCCGGACAGCTCCAGCTGAATGTCATGGAGCCTGTGATCGCAGAATCCATCATGGAGAGCATCACCTGGCTGACGAACGCGATGAACACCCTGCGCGAGAAGTGCATCGAAGGCATCACCGTCAACAAGGAGCGTTGCTACGAGATGGTGAAGAACAGCATCGGCATCGTGACCGCCCTCAACCCTATCATCGGCTACAAGGCCAGCACCAAGGTCGCCAAGGAGGCTCTTGAGACCAACCGCTCCGTCTACGACATCGTCCTCGAAAGAGGCATCCTCAGCAAAGAGGAGCTAGACAAGGCTCTGGATCCAAAGAATATGATCGGATAGCTTCTTCCACACAAATATGAATACTAAAAGCGCCGACCCGGACGGGTCGGCGCTTTACTTATTCGTTAACCAAAGATTACTTCTTCGAAGACTTGGATGGCTTGGCTGTGCCATTCTTGGCGGCGAGGCGCTTCTGGTTCCATATTGTGGCATCGTACATCACAGGAGTACCGATGAAGATGGAAGCGTAAGTACCGATGCAGATACCAAGGATGAGGGCAACCGCGAGACCTCTGATGGACTCTCCGCCGAAGATCGCGATGGCGAGCATGGTTACGAGAGTGGAGACAGAGGTGTTGACGGTACGGGTCAACGTGGCGTTGATGGCCTGGTTGGTGTTCGTCCTCACGTCAACGTTAGGATGCAGAACTCTGTACTCACGGATACGGTCGAAGATAACCACGTTGTCGTTGATGGCGTAACCGATGATCGTAAGGATGGCTGCGATGAACGTCTGGTCAACGTCAAGGTTGAACGGCAGGATTCCCGAGAACAGGGAGAAGAAGCCGATCACGATGATGGCGGTGTGGGCGAGTGAGACAACTCCACCAAGACCCCATGTCCATCCCTTGAAACGGAACGCGATGTAGGCGAAGATCACCAGCAGGGAGAGGATGACGGCGATGATAGCGTCCCTCTTCATGTCGTTGGCGATCGTAGGGCCGACCTTGTCGGACGAGATGATACCGTTAGGATTATCTACGGTAGACTTGAACTGTTCGAGAGTGATGTCCTTCTCGGCGAAGAACGGCTTCAAGGCATGATAAAGCATAGACTCAACCTCGGCGTCAACGTCTGTGGACTCCTGCTCGATCTTGTACTGGGTCGTGATCTTCATCTGGCTCTCACCACCGAACTGCTTTACCTCGACGGCACCGTCGAACTCAACCTCGGCGGCGCTGCGGATCTGCTCGGCAGTGACTGGCTGGTCGAAACGTACAACATAGGTACGGCCACCGGTGAAGTCAACACCGTAGGTGAAGCCCTTGGTGAAGACAGAGACGATGGAGATGACGATCAAGGTGCCGGAAATGATGTAAGACCACTTGCGGCCGGCGATGAAGTCAAAGTGTGTGTTCTTGAGGAAGTTCTTGGTAAGATCATTCTCGAACGCGATGCTCTTGCCCTTCGAGATACGGTCATCGAAGATAAGTCTGGTGATGAAGATCGAGGTGAGGACAGAGGTGATGATACCGATGATCAACGTGGTGGCGAAGCCCTGGACAGGACCGGAACCGAACACGAAGAGGACGATACCGGTAAGGAGGGTTGTCACCTGACCGTCGATGATGGCGGAGTAGGCGTTCTTGTAACCGTCGGCCACAGCCTTGCCCAAGCCCTTTCCGGCGGCGAGTTCCTCTTTGATACGCTCGTAGATGATCACGTTGGCGTCAACGGCCATACCCATTGTCAGGACGAGACCGGCGATACCAGGGAGAGTCAGGACGGCTCCGAATGAAACGAGGACTCCGAAGAGGAGAAGCACGTTGCAGAGGAGAGCGAGGTCAGCGGCGACACCGGCGCCCTGATAGAAGAAGATCATGTAGACAAGCACCAGGATGAACGCGATAAGGAACGAGATCATACCGGCGTTGATTGACTTGGCACCGAGGGAAGGACCTACTACCTGCTCCTGGATGATGGTGGCAGGCGCAGGAAGCTTACCTGACTTGAGGACGTTCACAAGGTCGGTCGCCTCGTCCGGTGTGAAGTGACCGGTGATGGAGGAGCTTCCGCCCGTGATGGCGTTCTGGACGTTAGGGTAGGAATATACCATGTTGTCGAGAACGATGGCAATCTGCTTGCCGACGTTGTCGCTGGTCATGCGGGCCCAGATATTGGCGCCCTCGGCGTTCATGCTCATTGAGACTGAAGGCTCACCGTTTGAACCGTGGTCGTAGACGACGCGGGCGTCGGTGATCACACCTCCGTCAAGCTTAGCCTTGCCGTCCCTTGAGGTGGCCTTGATGGCGACAAGTTCGAAGATGTTGTCTCCCTGGACATACTCGGAAGGTTTCACAGACCACATCGGCTTGAACTCGGCAGGGAAGATCTCGGCGATCTGAGGCATAGAAAGGTACCTGTTGACCTTGGCGGTGTCAATCGCGGAAGCGAAACCGATGCAGGCGTTGTTGGAGCCGGAAGGGTTCAGCACAGCGAAGAGAGGGTTGGCCTTCTTGTAGGCGTCAAGCTCCGCTGAGGTGTTCTGGTTCTGTGCGATCTCTGAAGTGATGAGAGAGTCTGCGCCATCCTGTGGCTCGACTACAGCCTCCGGCTGCCCGGTGACCTCTGTGGAGTCAGACTCACCGGCGAGGATCTCCGCGAGTTTCGCATTGGCCTCGGCAAGATAGCCTGAAAGTTCCTGGTTGGTGTAGGTCTCCCAGAACTCAAGGGAAGCTGTTCCCTGGAGGAGCTTTCTCACACGCTCAGGCTCCTTCACGCCAGGAAGCTCGACAAGGATACGTCCGCTGTTGCCAAGCTTCTGGATGGAAGGCTGGGTCACACCGAAACGGTCGATACGGCTTCTGAGCACGTTGAAGGAGTTGGCCACAGCACTTTCTGCCTCGCTGCGGATGACGCTGATGACCTCGGCGTCAGTGGAGGCCGGGGTGATCTTGTCCTTCATCTCGTAGGTACCGAAGATCTGGGCGAGGGTCTGGCCGTTGGCCACCTCTTTCCAAGCATCGGCGAAAAGGGTGATGAAGTCCTCCCTTGAGTTGACGCTGCGATCCTTTGCAAGGGCGAGAGCCTTCTGGAACTCAGGGTTCATGCTGTTGCCGGAGATGGCTCTTACAAGATCCTGGAGCTGAACCTGAAGCATAACGTTCATACCGCCCTTGAGGTCCAGACCGAGATTTATCTCCTTTGCCTTGCACTCCTTGTAGGTGTTCCAGAGGAAAACCTTCTGGGAAGAGATGGAGTCAATGAACACTCTGTTCTGTTCTTTCCTGATGGAGTCCAGATAGTAAGCCTGGTCATTTTCAGGAACCTGTGCGAAAGACGCTGAATTCTGGGCGGCAACGGCTGCCTTCTCAGCGAATTTCTCCGCTTTCTTTTCCTGGATGGATGTCACCGCAGTGAAGGAAAGCTGCCAAATGGAAGCGATCGCAAGCAGAATGGCGACAAGCCTAATCCAACCTTTACTTTGCATAATTTTTACCTTTATTTTATTGTTTTAATTTTTTCGCATAAAAATAGGGGTACAAATTTAGCATTTTTTTCTTAGAAAGAAATTATCTGCCAAGTATTTCTTATTTTTGCAGACGCAATCACCGAGATTTTTCAGAATGAAGGACAAAATATTCATCGGCATATTCGCATTGATCGTCCAGATCGCGTCCCTTCCGGAGGCTTCAGCCCAAGTCTCCCCCACAAAACTTATGATCAAGGCTGACTCCTGCAGGCTGGCCTACAATTTCGCGGAGGCGGTCCAGTACGGCGAGGGTGCTGTCGAAGCATTGGACTCGACGGCGTCGGCAAAGGCGGAAGATCTACTTCTGATGGCTCGCAATGGTCTGAATATGATGGAGTTCTGTAGCCAGCCGACAGTGGTGGCCAAGAAGACTTTCCAACTCAGGGACTTTTTCCTGTTCTACCCTTTGAAGGATTTCAGCTGGAGAAAGGCACCCAACCAACTCGACTCGCTCGGAGGTGATGACCTGTCCCGCGCCATCTATGTTCCAGAGGGAACGAGGGACATCTACTATTCAGCCAAGGACGAGGAAGGGATCAGAAACATCTACAGAACCCACCTTGGGGACTCGCTCTGGTCTGTACCTGCCCTGATCAACGAACAGATGACCAGTTCCTCAGATGAGATCTACCCTATGCTGTCCCCTGACGGGCAATCGCTTTACTTCGCGTCCAAGGGACTCTACGGCATGGGCGGCTATGACCTCTACGTCTCGAACTGGAACAAGGAGACTAACGACTGGGACGTGCCGGTGAACATGGGCTTTCCATATTCATCGCCCTATGACGACTTCCTGTTCGCCAACACCGACGACGGCAAGTACTCGATCTTCGCGTCCAACCGCGAGTGCGGACGCGACAGTGTCACGGTCTATGTTCTTGAATATGACAGCATGCCTGTCCGCAAGGCGGTCTCCGATGTGGGCGAGCTGAGGGCGCTGGCTGCCCTTGATCCGGCAGGCGACCCGTCCAGAATCAACAACGGATCGACCTCCTCCGACAATGCCCAGCAGGACGAAGGAACCAAACGGTACATGGACAAAATGCGGGAGGTCAGGGCGTTGCGAGACTCGGTGACAAGATTCAGCAAAAATCTGGACAAGCTGAGATCGGGCTTCGCCACCGCCTCCGACGAGGAAAAGGCCAGGCTCACCGCCGAGATCACAGAGAAGGAGATGATGCTTCCGACCCTTAACGGCAACCTGAACGCCGCCGTGAAGGAGCTTCAGAACATCGAGATGGATTTCCTTGCCAACGGAATCGTGATCGACACGCGGCGGCTCCAGGCCGAGGCCGACAAGGAGATTGTCGGGACAGCCTCCGGCTACACATTCTCCAAAAACAGTTACGGCCCGGATCTTCATCTGGAGCTCCTCAAGCCGAAACCTTCGTTCGACTATTCGTTCATGATCCTCCCGGAAGGACGTTTCGCCGAGAACAACACCCTGCCGGAAGGCATTGTCTATCAGATAAGAATATTTACCCTCAGCAGAAAAGCCTCTGTCTCCGACCTCAACGGCCTGAGTCCTGTGTTCGAGAGGACCACGACAACCGGTAAGCACGCCTATTCCGTCGGGCTTTTCAAGTCCTACAAGGATGCTCTTTCCAACCTTAACAAGGTGAAGAAGAGAGGGTTCCGCGACGCGCAGATCGACGCGTTCCAGAATGGCCAGATCATCGGCGTGTCGAAGGCCAGGGATCTTGAGTCGAAGGTCAGGACTTTGATGATGGTCAGAATCTACCCGGAAAACGGGCAGTCTCTGTCCGAGGAGGCCATCGCGGCGATCCACGAGCATTCGGACAAGGATCTCATCAAGAGCGTCGAGGCCGGAGCTGTGGTGTTCACCGCCGGCCCGTTCGAGGACAAGTCGCAGGTGGATGCCCTTGTCGCCGCCCTGAAGGCCGCCGGAGCCGAGAACATCTCCATCACCGAATCCTCATCGGATTAACATAGGAGAGGCATTATGAAGAAAGTCGGAAAAGTGCTTGTTGTGGACGACAACGCGGGGATCCGGTCCGCGTTGAAGATTCTGCTGCCTCTGCGGTTCGAGGCTGTGGAGATCCTGCCGTCGCCCTCGCAACTGATAAGCACCGTCAACTCCTTTCAGCCTGACGTGATCCTGCTGGACATGAATTTCAACACGGACATCAACACCGGCAACGAAGGTCTCTTCTGGCTCAGCGAGTTACGCAGCAACAACCCGAATCAGAAAGTAATCCTGTTCACCGCCTACGCCGACATCTCCCTGGCTGTTGAAGGCATGAAAAGAGGGGCGTTCGACTTCATCGTGAAGCCTTGGGAGAACGAGAGGCTTCTCGCTACGCTGGAAAGGGCGGTGGCGGAGAACCGCAAGGACAGCAGGAAGTCTGATGAATATTCCACCGGACCGACCGGCATGTACTGGGGCACGTCATCGGCGATGGCCGAGATCAAGAAGACGATCGAGAAGATCGGCCCGACGGATGCCACGGTGCTGATCACGGGCGAGAACGGAACCGGTAAGGATCTTCTGGCCAAAGAGATACACAACCATTCCGAGAGGAGGAACGGCCCGATGGTAAGCGTCGATGCCGGAGCGATCCCGGAGACCCTTTTCGAGAGCGAGCTATTCGGCCACGTCAAGGGCGCGTTCACGGACGCCTACGCCGACAAGGCCGGAAAGGTCGAACTGGCAGAGGGCGGAACCCTTTTCCTGGACGAGATCGGGAATATTCCCCTGCACCTTCAGGCGAAGCTTTTGAGGGTTCTTCAGAACAGGACGATCACCCGGGTGGGCGACACCAAGCCGCGCAATGTGAACATCCGCCTCGTCTGCGCCACGAACATGGATCTGCGCCAGAAGGTGCAGGAAGGCTCTTTCCGGGAGGATCTCTTCTACAGGATCAACACGATGAGCATCCATCTGCCGGCTCTGAGGGAGCGCCGGGAAGACATCGTTCCGCTCGCGGAGATATTCATAAAAAGGTTCGACGAGAAGTACCATCGCGAGGTGGAGGGCATCGCATCGGAGGCGAAGGCCGCTTTGAAAGACTGCCATTGGAGTGGGAATATTCGTGAATTACAGAATTGCATCGAGAAGGCGGTGATTCTCTCCGAGGGCAGCGAGCTGACAGATAAGGAGTTGCAGCTGCCTACCGAGGCGCTTGTCGAAGGAAGCGATCAGCCGGTCGAGACCTTGGAGGAGGTCGAGGAGAGAGCGATCCGGGCGGCGGTGGAGAAATATTCAGGAAACATGTCGCTGGTGGCCAAGGCGTTGAATGTCAGCCGCCCGACCCTCTACAGCAAACTCAAGAAGTACGGAATTTAGGAATATGCTTCCGTGGCCTGAAATAGCGATTCTTGCGGGAGCCATCGTGGCGGTGGCTTTGGCCGCGGTGCTGGCAACACGGTACCGCATCCTCAAGAAGGTCACCTATATGCTTGACGCACTGGAGGACAAGGAGACCAACTTCCGTTTCGACGAGAGGGGGCTGGGCAGCCGGAAGATCAACCACACATTGAACCGTATCCGCACCATATTCCAGAAAGAGACCGCCGACATACGTGAGCAGGAAGAATATTACGGGCAGATGCTTGACAAGGCGAAGACGGGCATCGTCGTGCTGGAGTCCGGCACCGATTCTGTGCTCTACACCAACAAGCAGGCGCGGCTCCTTCTGAGCGTGTCGTCGCTTAGCACCCTTCGCCAGCTGGACATCATAAGCCCTTCCTTGAGAGTGGCTTTCGAGAAAGTCGAGGAGGGTCTGGACCAGAAAGCGTCCATCTATTCGGAAAGCTCGCAGACGAACATTTCCCTGTCCGCCACATCGGCGCACATCGGGCGTAAGGACGTGAAAATCATCGCGGTAAACGACATCTCTGAGGCCATCGAGGAGAACGAGTCGGAGTCCTGGACAAGGCTCATCAGGGTGCTGACCCACGAGATAATGAACACCGTCACACCGATCGCCTCCCTTTCCGAGGCTCTTTCCGAATATGCCGGGACGATCACTCCGCCATCAGACGGGCCGGATCTCAAGGCAGGTCTGGAGACCATCGCCAGTTCGTCCCGTGGTCTTATAAAGTTTGTCAATTCGTACAGGGATCTGACCCACGTGGCCGTGCCGGTCAGGAAGGCGTTTTTCGCTCGCGACCTCGCGGCCAAGGTCATCGATCTGAGCCAACCGGTGTTGACCGCCGCCGGGGCTACCGCTGGATTTGTGGAAAAGACCGAGGACGTGCTCTTGTACGCTGACGAGAGCCAGATCTCCCAGATCCTGATCAACCTTGTGAAGAACGCTGCACAGGCCGGTGCGAGACACATAGAGATCTCCGCCGAGCTGGACAAGCGTGACAACGCCGTCATCAACGTCAGCAATGACGGCCCTCCGATCAGCGCGGCAAGCCAGGAGGAGATATTCATTCCGTTCTTCACGACCAAGCCTGAGGGCAGCGGAATCGGACTGAGCCTTTCCCGTCAGATCATGAGGATGCACGGCGGCACCCTCCGCCTCACCCGCTCGGACTCCGAAGCGACTGTTTTCACGCTGATATTCAAGTAAAACTCCTTAGCGTCCGGAAGGTTGCCCCGACGAACCCTCCGCGCTTCGCGCTCCGTCCCTCCCAGCCTGACGGCTGGGCCCCTCCCGCTTATAGCCGCGGGTGGCCAAGGTTCGCTGTGGCAACCTCCCGGCCGCCGCAAAGCGGACCGAGAGAACCCAACCCTACTCGTTCTTGAGGGACTCGACAGGGTTGGTGTGAGCGATCCTCAGGGAGCCGATCACGATGACGCTGACGATGATGGCCAGGACGATGATGTCGGCGGCGATGAAGAACAGTGGGTTGAGGGCGATCTTGACGGCGAACTGCTGCAGCCAGTAATGAGCCACAAGCCAGGCGCCTGCGTCACCGATGATCACCGCGAAGACAGCCACCTTCAGGATGTCCGTCACGAGCATCGACACGATCTCGGAGGACTGGGCGCCGTTGACCTTGCGGACGGCGATCTCGGCGCTTCGGCGATAGTTCTCGTCACGGACGTAGGAGATCAGGCCGATCACCGCTATCAGCAGGGCGAACAACGCTCCAAGGGTGTAGGTTCTCTTCATCTGCCTCGTCGGATCGTATAGGCTCCTGAACGTCTCGGCGTAAGACTTCACCTCGGCGTCGCTGTCAGGAGCGACCTCCCGGATTGTCTTCTCCACCTTACGCATCGTCTCCGGAGTGACATCCGTGAGCTTCACGACAAGTGTCTGCATCAGCCTTGACCAGTCAAAGTCAGCCTTTTCCTCATCGGTGAGGAAGTCCTTGTTCCAGCAGAAACGCACGCTCGGACGGTTGTCCGGATCAGAGACGCTTCCGATGACATAGTCCTCATAGACTCCGCAGATCGTGACCTGCCCGTGCTCGGTGATGCCGACAATCTTTCCAACGGCTCCGTCAGACCAGTTGGCGAAAGCCGCCATCTTGGTCACAAAGGACTTGCTGACAGCGACATCATTCGGTCCTTTTGGAGCGGATCCCTCGACGAGCCGGAAGCCCATCATATTGAAGAAACCTTCCGTGGCGCCATATTCATCAGCGACATTGAAGAGTTCCCTGTCGTCACCAGGAAGGGTAATATTATTGCCGGAAGCTGACGCCAAAGGTGTCACGTAGGTCAGTTCAGCAGCCTCGACCTCAGGCAGCTGGCGAAGAGCACCGGCGATGGCTGTCATCTTCGTCTGGTCGTAGGACGGGAATGTCTCATAGACAAGATTGCTGTAGTTGTAGCCCGGATCGGCGTTCAGCACCTTGCGGTACTGGAAGCTGACGATCAGCACCAGCGACACCAGCACGGCGTTGATGGCGAACTGGAAGGCAAGCAGTGAGATCTTCCAGCGGCGCTTGCTCTCCTTGTAGCCTCGGAAGGCGCTGGAAATAGGGATTTTGGTGAACATCCTCGCCGGAATGACGGCGGAGACAAGGAACACCAAGATCACAATCCCGACAATGATCCAGACGGAAAGCGGAGTGACAAGATCCTTCACAGGGACTCCCAACAGGGATTCAACCGCACCCCTGAACGCAAAGATCAGCAGGGCTGCCACGGCGAGGGAGACACCCAAATTCCAGGCGGTCTCCTTGAGCAGGATCTTGTTGATGTCCCAAGGCTGGGCTCCGTAGCATTTGCGGACTCCGACCTCACGCGCTCTGCGGATGACATCCGAGATGGCCACAAGGACGTAGTTCATAATGGACACAAGCAGCAGCAGAGCGGCGATGATGGCAAGTATGAACACAAGGTTCCTGACCTCCGGCTTCGAGCTGTGCTCGGTGGCCAAAGGCGAAAGGAAGTACCAGAGAGTGAGTCCGCTCTTCTCCATTTCCTCCAAAGGCTGGTGAGCCTTCTGCATCTCGTGGATGGCATCTTTAAGCGACGCGGGATCAACCCCTTCGGCCAACTTGACGAAAGCCACGTACCTGTCGTTGCCGACCCAGTTGGAGAGGCTCCACTTGCTCATCGCCTCGATGGAAAGGATGACATCGGCGTGGATCGATCCGTTCTTAGGGAAGTCCTCATAGACTCCGCAGACAGTCAGCTTCAGATTCGGATTGTCCTCGTTGGCGATCTGCTTGCCGACAGCCGCTCCGACTCCACCAAGTTTCTCGGCGAAAGTCTTTGAGATGGCCACATCGCCGCTCCACGACCTCAACGCCTTTTCCGGCTCACCGGCGAGGAACTGGCGATTGAATATCCTGAAAAAGCAGGAATCCGCTAAAAGGTGCTCGGCCGCCACCTTGCTTCCATCGTCATCGATGATGAAATTCTCGCTGTTGAATATGCTGGTGAACCTTGTGGCCTCCAGCACTCCCGGCACCTCGGCCTTGAATCCCGGAGCGATGGCTCCGCTGACCTGACCGAAATCCTTATCCTCACCTTGCATAACGGCGCCGGTGCGGATCTTATAGATTCTGTCAATGTCCTTATAGACATTGTCGTACGAAAGTTCAAAGCAGACCTTGGCGATCAGGATGACGGCTATCGCCATCCCGACTCCCAAGGACAAAACCTTGATGATCAAATCACTTTTTCTTCTCATACCCATTCCTCCACATGGAGGCTAATCTTTTATCGTTCAATATCTTGCTTGCATATCCTCCTCCCGATTCCAGCGGTGAGGACACATCATTATATTCCTAATCTTCAATCGTTTAGGCTCCACTGAATATTACTACTCAATCCAGAAGGTTGCCGCAGCGAACCTTGGCCACCCGCGGCCATAAGCGGGAGGGGCCCAGGCGCAGCCTGGGAGGGACGGAGCGCGAAGCGCGGAGGGTTCATCGTGGCAACCTTCCGGATTGAAGACATAGCACGCTATTCCTTCTTCAGCTCGATGGCCGGGTTGGTGCGGGCGGCGCGGACAGCCTGCCAAAGGACAGAGAGGACGGCGATGAGGGCTGTGAACAGACCGGCCACCGCGAAAATCCACCAATGGAGACCGATGCGGTAGGAATAGCCGTTCAGCCAAGTGTGCATCAGGTACCACGCCACCGGGACGGCGATGACGAACGCCACACCGATCATCTTCATGAACTCGGCCACAAGGCCCCACAGAACAGAGTTATAGTCAGCGCCATAGACCTTCTTGAGAGACACTGTCCTGCGTTCCTGCTGCATGTAGTACGAACTCATCGCCACAAGACCCAGAGCCGAGACAAACAGCGAAAGGATTGTGAATATGACCATGATCTCCAACACCCTGTTCTCGGAAGCGAACACAGCCTTGATGTCATCCTCGACATAGCTGGCATCGAATAACTTATCCGGGTACAATTCGCTAAAGACCGCTTTGACCCTTGCGAAAGCCTCTTTGTGATCCGGCGTGGTCTTCACAAGAATCGTCCACGGCCACTTCCCGGCAGGATATTCATCATACTGGTAGATCAACGCAGGATGCTGTTCCTCCAGCAACGGCTTGATCTTGAAGTCGTAGTAGATTCCGCCTATCTGCCATGTGCTGTTGGACTTGGTCGTGAACTCCGTGGCGGTCTCGTCTATTTCGAGGATTCCGTAGGCATATTCATTCAGCCAATAACTGTTCGGACTGTGGTTGTCCTGTTTCTTCCTGATGCCGAGGATATTGAAATAGGCACTGTCGCCCTTAACCAACTGGAACGAAGCCTCTCTTCCACTTTCTGTGGACATAGTCAAGTTGTTGGTCATGAACATAGGATGTCCATCTCCAAGTCCGACAGCTTCGACGCAACTCTCAGCCTTAAGTTTGTTGATGAGTGGCGTCAAATCACCTGCAAGGCCGAACTGATTGCTGATGGTGATCTGATCCTCAGTATTGTAACCCACCGGAGCATTGATCATAGAGCGGATCTGGAGGAACATCGTGAACGCCGTCACAAGCATCACGACCGTGATGACATTCTGAATGACAATGATGACCTTGCTGTAAAGTGTCTTGGTCTTGAGCCTGAGCGTTCCTCGGACAATCTCGATCGGCTCGGCCTTCTGGATGATAAGCGCGGGAACTATGCCGGCGATGACCCCTACCAAAACCGTGAACAGGACGCAGACAAGCACGCTCACCGGAGAGATTGCCTTGAAGATAGAGATGTCATAGTTCAACACCTTCGAAGCCGCCGGGGAAATGGCCTCGCCAAGCAGGACGGCGATGACCATAGCGGCCGCGCAGATTATGGTGCTCTCGACAATCATCTTCATGAATATGCCGCCTTTCGTCGCCCCGATGAGCCTTCTGGTGGCCATCTCCTTGGCACGGAAGCCGGAGAGAGCCGTGGTCATATTCACATAGTTCAGGATGGCGAACAGAAGCAGCAGGAAGCACATTCCGGCAAGCAGCATCACTGTCGTCTTGTTGCCAAGACGCAGACTGTCATTATAGTCCTCATTGCCGTCCGACAGGAAATAGACATCACGTAAAGGAATGATTCTCACGTCATTATCACCTCCGCCGTAGTCTGACATATATCTCCAGAAATTCTCCCGGCACCATTTAAGAATATCATCGTGTCTGGCCGGAAGATCGGCGTTCGGATAAGCCATCACAAAGCAGGTGGATGATCCGGCGTTGGACATCCGCTCGTCATTCGCCAGATTGGTGATGGTCATGATCTCTCCGCGCAGGAATATGTCGCACGGCCTGATGATGGAGTTCTCAATGTCCTTGAACACACCTGAGACTGTCAGGTTGCTTACCGTTGAGTCAGCGCCGTCGAAACGGATCTCACGTCCAACCGGATCCCTGTCCCCGAACTGAGCCTTGGCGAAAGACTCACTGATCAGGACTCCGCTTATCGAGGCCTTCCACTCACTGAAGTCGCCCTCCACGAGAGGGAAACTGAACATATCGAAAAACGACGAGTCAGCGTAAGAAGTCCTGGCGTTCACGATGTTGCCGTCGATCTTGTACTCCTGCATTCCGTTGCTGGAATATGAAGCTGACCTCTCAATCTCCGGAAAGTTAGCCTTCATGTGGCGGGACAGCCAGTAAGCGGACGAAAGGGTCTCTTTTTGTGCGATGATGTAGATCCTGTCGGCGTTCTTTTGGAACGAGTCAGTGCTCAGCTGACTGGTGACGTACACGGCCAGAAGCAGGACAAACGCCATCGAGAGGCTGAGTCCCAGAAGGTTGACCGCGCTGTAAAGTTTGTTGCGCTTCAAGAAGTTAATGAAACTGTTCATAATCCATTCACGGCCTCGCGGAGGCCAACTTTTTGTTTTTCATTCTTTTGCTTCCCTATCCTCATTCCCGCTTCATGCAAGAGGACATCCAAGCATATTCCTAATGGTCAATCACTTATCCTCCACGGATTTTTACCCGTTTGGAAATCCCATCCAGAAGGTTGCCACGACAAACCCTCCGCGCTTCGCGCTCCGTCCCTCCCAGCCTGACGGCTGGGCCCCTCCCGCTTATGGCCGCGGGTGGCCAAGGTTTGCTGTGGCAACCTTCTGGATGAACCGAGACAAAGTATTAAGGAGTTTGACTATGAGATTCAGGCAACCTTCCGCCAATAATATCTTAAACGTGAGGGGCGGCGCTTATGGGTGGTATAATTACATTATCTACTGTCAAGTCCGTAGTGACGATTCATCAGCTCTCGTCAAGTAATCAGCCGTCCCTCACGAGCAAGATTCAACGCTAAAGCTCGTTCTTCACGTCGGAGACGATCTGGCCGTCGAACAGGTCGATGGTGCGCTGTGCCACGGCGGCGTCTCTCTGGGAGTGAGTCACCATAACAATGGTCGTACCTTCCTTGTTGAGCTCGCTGAGGAGATCCATGACCTCCTTACCGTTCTTGGAGTCCAGGTTACCTGTAGGCTCATCGGCGAGGATCAGTTTCGGACCTGCGACCACGGCACGGGCGATGGCCACTCTCTGCTGCTGACCTCCGGAAAGCTGCTGAGGGAAGTGCTGGGCTCTGTGGCTGATGGCCATTCTCTTCATAATCTCGGTGACCTTCTGCTTACGCTCGGCCGCGGAGATGTTCAGGTACCTCAACGGAAGCTCGATGTTCTCATAGACATTCAGTTCATCGATCAGGTTGAAGCTCTGGAACACGAATCCGATGTTGCCCTTACGGAACTTGGTGCGCTCCTTTTCCTTGAGCTGGCTGACCTCCGTGCCGAGAAGTTCGTAGGAGCCTCCGGTAGGGTTGTCAAGAAGGCCGAGGATGTTCAGAAGGGTTGACTTACCGCAACCGGAAGGACCCATGATGGCGACGAATTCTCCGTCAGCGATTTCGAATGAAACTCCATTGAGGGCTGTTGTCTCGATCTCCTCTGTTCTGAAGACCTTGGACAGATTGTTGACTTTAATCATAGCTTTGAAAATTTTTATTTGTTATTGTTTATATTCATTAATCAATTAGAAGACAAGCACATCGCTGTCGCCGTAGTTGTCGTAGGAGGAGGTGATGACCTTCTCGCCAGGCTCCAGCCCTTCAAGCACCTCATAGAACTGAGGGTTCTGACGACCGATGCGGATCTCGCGCTTGACAGCCTTGCCTCCATCCTTGCTGACCACATAGATCCACTTGCCTCCCGTCTTCTGGTAGAATGTCCCGCGAGGGATGAGGACCGCCCGCTCCGGCTGACCGAGCTGAAGGTTCAGGTAATATGTCTGGCCGGTCCTGATGTTGTCGGGCTGCTGGCCCTCGAACTTGAAGTCCGCCTGGAACTTGCCGTCACGCACCTCCGGATAGACCTTGCGCACCTGCGCGTCGTACTTCTCGCTCTGACGCTCAAATGTGGCGTCGAGTCCCGGAACCACACGGTCAATATAGTGTTCATCTATCTTAGCCTCAATCTTGTAGCTACCCTCGGAGTTGATCTGGCCGATCTTGGTGCCGGCACCTATGTATTGGCCAAGGTTCGCATCCAGAAGTCCGAGAACCCCGTCGATCGGAGCCTTGATCGTAAGGCTCTCCTTGCGGCGGCGTATGAGTTGCATGTTCATCTTCATATTGTCAAGACTCTCGCGCAGACTCAGGAGTTGGGTCGAACGGTAGAGACTGTCCTGCTCCATGCTCTTGAGAGTCAGGTCAAGGTTCTGCTGCGAAAGCTCATAATCCTCCTGGGCCTTGAGGTAATCCTCCTTTGAGATGAGCTTCTCCTTGTAAAGCTGCTGGTTCTGCTCGAATGCCCTCTTGTTACGCCTGGCCTCGGAGGCGTAGCGGAGACGGTTCTGCTCATGGGAGAGTTTCTGCTGCTCCATCGAGATCATCGTGTTACGAAGGATGTTCTCCTTTTCCGCAAGCTCAGCCTCGGCGTTAAGTATCTGAAGGTCAAGGTTATCATTGGACAGCACAAGAATCGGTTCCCCGGCCTTCACTGTGGATCCCTCCTCGACGATGATCTTCTGGACGGTACCGCCTTCGAGCGGGCTGATCTGGATTGTGACCATTGGCTGTACCTGACCGCTCACACGGATATAGTCGTTGAACTGTCCGTCAGTCACCTGGCTGACCGTGATCGTGTCCTTGTCAACCCTGAGGGTCTTGGAATTGTCTCTGAACACGAGGTAGAGCACGAACACTACCACGATGGCTCCAAGCCAGTAAGGCATCGCCTTTTTTGTGAAGGCTGATCTCCAACCTTTTTTCTTTTCGATTATCTTGTCCATAATTGTTGTTATTTCCGTTTGCTTTAATTCGTCTTTAGCGGCTCTTCGACACACTCGGCGACCGTGATGTTTTTGTCCTTTCGGCGCTTCAACGGTTGGCAAGTCTGCCGAACAACGGCGACCGACGCTGTCATATTCATTGATCAATATAATCCACCCCGTTGTAGTAGTTGACCACGCTGCGCTTGATGAAGTAGGTCAGGAGCGAGTTCAGCCGCTGGGCGTTCGCCTCAAGGTAGTTGTTCGAAGCTGTCTGGAACTCGATCGGCGAGATCAGCCCCTGCTCCAACTTCTTCATATTCAATGAATATGCCTCCTCCTGCACATCGGACTTCCTTTGTGCCAGAATATAGGCGGCAGACGCTCCGTCGCGATCCTGGACAGCCCTGCGCACCTCGGCTGAGATGTCCCTCATCTTCTGGTCGTACTCGGCGGACGCCTTGGCGACGGCGTTCTTCTTCCTGGCGATGTTGCTGTGTCGCTGAAGTCCTGAGAAGATTGGAATATTCAGGGACAGCTGGACATATTCACCACCATTGTTCTTGAACTGCGTGCGGAAAGGGTCGGATGCCGAGCCGCTGCCAGGGTAGGTGAAGTAAGTCGTGGACCATCCTGCGTAGGCGTTCAGCGAAGGGAGAAGCTGCCATCTGGCTGTGCTGAGCTCACGCTTGGCGTTCAAGAGGTTATAGCGTGCCACACGCGCGGCCGGGTTGTTCGCCTGCGCGAAATCAACCATATCCTCCAGAGCCAAGGAATCGGTCAGCATCCTTTCGCCGTCAAGGGCCACTGGGAGTTCCGTGTCGATGACAAGCTCGTGATCCTCAGACCAGAACATCACGTCCTCAAGTGTGATCTTAGCGTCGTTGAGCTTGTTGTTGGCCTCAACGAGTTGGTACTGCTTGTCTGCAAGGTTGGAATCCATCTCGACGACATCGGCATGGCCTTTCTGTCCGAGTTCCTCTTGACGGCGAGCCTTGGCGAGGGATTCCTCGGCGACCTCGACCTGAGACTTGTAAATATCAGCCAACTGGCTGTAATAAAGCACGTTGCAGTAGGCTTCCATCGTGGCGAGACAGATGTCAGCCTCGATCTGGTCTTCCTGCGAGTTGCCAAGAGCGATCGAAGTCTTGGAGATCCTCAGGTTGTTAACGGCCTTGAATCCGTTGAAGAGAGTGATGCCGGCGCTGACACCATAGCTGTTGTGGAAAGATGTTGTGGTGACGTAAGTGTTGGTCTTAGGGTCAACGGCACGTCCGAAATTGTAGTAGGCCGAGCCGCTTCCGCTGATCTCCGGAGTGAAGGCATCGAAGATCGCGTCCCTTCTTGCAAGCCGGGCGTCATCGTTGGCCGCCTGCTGAATCCTCACCTTGGTGCTGTTGCTGATCGCATATTCCATGCACTCCTTCAGCGTCATCGGAGTCGGAAGCGGCTCCCCATTCCCAGGGATCGTCCCCTCGGCCACAGGTGCGGCAAGCGCCGGAACGGCACTAAGCAAAACCGTCAGCATAATGAATATTGTTTGTGACTTTTTCATGTTCTTCACCATTTATTTCCAATTCGGTAAAAGTCACAAGCATTTGGCGTGCCAAATAATTAACCACACTATCATTCAATAATTTAGCACATTTGAATATTTCCGGAAGTGTAAAGAAATTTAACACTATGTGTAAAGAAACTTTACAGTTCCCGGATTTCGCGAATCTGTTTTGCGGCGGAGGATTCTCTTATGCCAGCCGTTTAGAGACTATTTTTGATTTGTTTATGCACTAATTTGTTGCACGCCCACAATAACAGAGATGGTTCCTGAAAATAAGATTCGTATTTCAGAGAACATCTTCTTTGACAACAACACTAAAAGGTATGTTTATAATGATAAACTACCATTGACAAAAAGCAATATTGAAATAGATACCTTCAGACTCCGCTAACTAGACAAAAAACAAGAAATATGTTAAGAAAGCTGCTACTTACAATCGGATTTGCTTTATTGTTTTTTATAAGGCCATTGGAGTCAGGCGCACAGGTGCCGGTCACAATCAAATGTGAGAATAACGTCAAGACGGTCACTGACATCAGAGTGCAGATCACCTTCCCGTCCGGTGAAATGAAAGCGTATGACGGGAAGAATCTGGAAAGCGAGGTTCTGGAATATCATCTCCAAAAAATTCATGATTTCCGGAGAAGAAAAAAGAATCGATGTTTACACTTCAATGAATCTCAGGAGCATGGTGATTCCTTGTAACTCAGAGTACTCAAACTGAAAGTACTGCATTCTGTTCATAAAGAAGATCTATCCTGAACGTCCGGAAGGGCGATACCCTAAAGGATATGAGAACGATTCTGAGCGGACGAATCTCTGGGAATATTCCCTCCAAAGCATAGTTCAAAAATAGCAGGCAAACAGGCTCCCTGTACGTAAAACAGTTGTCTGGCGTACCAAGGGGACTTAAACCCACGACCGGTACAGGATAGAGCCCTCTGGCGTACCAACGGTTTTCCGGCAACACAGGAGACAGCGAAAAAGAAATACCCCCAGCATTCCTATTCACCAAAGTTCCTCGGCGCCGCCGTAATAGTCATAGACATCCTGATAGTCAAGGTTGAGCTGCTCCAGAATCTCCTCCGAGGAAAGGCCGGTTACGATGCTCCTTCCACCGGAATTCAGCACCACACCATCTCCCCGTCCACCACCATCAAACAACGACCTTCCCCGCAGACCTACCGGATGGTTCAGAACCGTATCCACCGGTCGGATGGCATATTCATAGTACCGCACCGGCCTACTCTTCATCGCCTCCACCTCTCTCAAACGCCTCTTCTCCCCAATCATCGCCACCACCGCCAACGCCACCGGCAGAAGCAGTACCGCCGTCACCGCCAACTTCTCTTTCAATGAATATGTCTCATCGGGATCTTTGCGCATCACTTTTCTTTGATTTCCTTAACCCATATAGAAAACAGCTCTTCTTGAGTAAGATGAGTGTTTGCCGAACTAGTACTTGGCATTTCCACATTCAAACAACCATAATCCAAAGCCTTCTTGTAAGCCTTTCCGCCATTGAACAAAACCTTCTTTATGGACGGATTAGAATTGACGAGTGACTGTACATCATTCCGTTCTGGAATGATGCAACCACGTGTCCCAGAGTCCGAGTCAACAGTACTCAGGATCTCGAACTCAGGTGGTGTGTGTAGGGGGGGGGTAGGGCAAGTGCAGCGTAAAGAAACGGCGGAACAAGGCAGCAAAAAAGAATTTCCAAATTTTGGTAACGTGCAAAATTTGGAAATTCTTTTTTGCTGCCGCCACTATACTCGTGACGTTAATCAGTTCGTGGGTGGGTGGTCGCTTCGACAGGCTCGGCGACCAGTCCTAAAGTCAGCCCAACAACCAATCCTGTGACCGGCTCAGCGGCCTAAAGACCGGCGACTGAACGGGGGCAGCCTTACGCGAGACGCTTTTCGAGACGCTCGCGGATGGCGGCGATGAAGTCGGCGGAGTTCTTTACCTGAGGGGTCACGCCTTCCATGAGGTTGGCGAGATCCTTGGTCACGATGCCGGCGTTGAGGGTGTCGAAGCAGGCGGCCTCAAGCTGGTCGGCATAGTTGACAAGCTCTGGAATGTTGTCCATCTCGCCTCTCTTGCGGAACGCGCCGCTCCACGCGAAGATCGTCGCGATCGGGTTCGTGGAGGTCTCCTCGCCCTGGAGGTGCTTGTAGTAGTGACGGGTCACGGTGCCGTGGGCGGCCTCGTACTCGTACTTGCCGTCAGGGCTGACGAGAACCGAAGTCATCATGGCAAGGGAACCGAATGCCGTGGAGACCATGTCGCTCATCACATCACCGTCGTAGTTCTTGCAGGCCCAGATGAAACCACCCTCGCTGCGCATCACACGTGCGACCGCGTCATCAATAAGGGTGTAGAAGTACTCGATGCCGGCGGCCTCGAAAGCGTCCTTGTACTCTGCGAACACCTCCTCGAAAATCTCACGGAAACGTCCGTCGTACTTCTTGGCGATGGTGTCCTTGGTGGCGAACCAGATGCTCTGCTTGAGGTCAAGGGCGTACTTGAAGCAAGCGTGGGCGAAAGAACGGATGGAAGCGTCGGTGTTGTGCATTCCCTGGAGAACACCAGGGCCCTTGAAGGTGTGCACAATCTGCTCTTCCCTCTTGCCGCTCTCGCCTTCGAAGACGAGCTTGGCCACTCCCGGTTCCTCAACGCGGATGTCAACACTCTTGTAGACATCACCGTAGGCGTGACGGGCGATGGTGATAGGCTTTTTCCAGAACTTCACGGCAGGAGAGATGGAAGGGATGGTGATAGGTGTGCGGAACACTGTACCGTCCAGCATCGAACGGATCGTTCCGTTCGGACTCTTCCACATCTGATGCAGGTTGTACTCGGTCATACGCTTGGCGTTAGGAGTGATGGTGGCGCACTTCACGGCAACACCGTACTTCTTGGTGGCGTTGGCGGAATCGATTGTCACCTGATCGCCGGTCTCGTCACGATGAACGAGGCCGAGGTCATAGTATTCTGTCTTCAGATCAACAAATGGAATGATAAGCTCATCCTTAATCATCTTCCACAGGATCCTTGTCATTTCATCACCATCCATCTCTACGAGAGGAGTGACCATCTGAATTTTTTTCATAACTGAATATTAAAAATTAAAGTGTTTTACGAATATGATTACCTGGGCGCCTCAGGCTTGCAAGCCCCTGAAATGGACGCAAGCCTAATGTGCGCGATTATGATTATTTGCTCTTCTGGGCGGCGTAGAAGTTCATCAGGCAACCGTCGGCGAGAATCTCCCTCTCGTCAGCGGTCAGATTCTGGAAGTAGAGATGAATGTCCTTCACACCTTCGGCGCTGATCACCTTGGCGTCAATCTCCTCCTTGCCCGAAAGGATGGCCTCACGGATGCCAGGAACATAGACGAAATCGCCGGCCACATATTCAAAAGGAGTCTCCTTTGAGATAGTGAAAGGAACGATGCCCCAGTTGATGCAGTTGCTGCGGTAACGCTTGGTGGCATATTCATAGCAGATGTTGGCGTCGCCGCCGAGCACCTTCTGGCAGGAAGCGGCCTGCTCGCGGGCTGAGCCGTCGCCAGGCTTGTTGGCGAACACGCATGAGCCGAACGAGGTGTCCTCCGGCTTGGCACCCACCTTGGCGAGAGCGTCGAGAACGTGCTGCGGAGCCTTGCCGGCGCGGCGCTCAAGATCCTCCGCCTGGATGCGCTTGCTGATCCCGACATATTCAGGAACACGGCGAGAGAGAGCGAACTCGGAGAGTTTCAGCGGGTTGGAACGGTAGCTGGAAGTCTCGCCCGAAGGGATGAGCTCGTCGGTCGTGGTGACAGGGTCGTGGATGACAGCGGCGAGTTCAAGGAGCATGTTATCCTGCATCGGGTACATCTTAGGCCAGTCCTTGATGTTCGGTCCGTAGCGGAGCTCGACGGTAGGGTCGGCCTTGCCGAATCCGTAGTAGATGCGGCTCTTGTAGATGCGGTCATCGAATGAATATGGCTTGTGCGTGTCTTCATACTGGATGTCAGTGGCTGCCGTGATGACTCCACCGTTGGCGGCCGTGGCGGCGATAGAGCGCGCGTCCATCAGGCAGACAAGGGAGATCTGTCCCTGGCCAGGCTTCGAGCCCTCGCGGTTAGGGAAGTTACGTGTAGTGTGACGGATCGAGAGTCCGTTGTTGGCAGGAACGTCACCGGCTCCGAAGCAAGGGCCGCAGAACGCCGGCTTGATCACAACACCAGCCTCAAGCAACTCCTCGGCGATGTGATTGCGGGTGGTCGCGAGATAGACAGGGGTTGACTGTGGGTAGGCGGACATCGTGAAGTAGTCGTTGCCGATGGTCTTGCCCTTCATGATCGCGGCGGCCTCGCTGAGGTTGTCGTAGGTGCCTCCGGAGCAGCCGGCGATGATGGCCTGGTCGGCGAACGCCTTGCCGTCCTTCACCTTGCTCTCAAGATCGATGGTGATCTTGTCGCCAAAACGCTTCTTGGCATCCTCCTCCACTTTCTTCAGGATTCCTTCCGGATCAGCCTGGAACTCGTGGATCGTGTAGGCGTTGGATGGGTGGAACGGAAGGGCGATCATTGACTCCTGCTTGGAGAGATCGATGCGGATCATCGCGTCGTAGTAGGCGATCTCGCCCGGCTGGAGCTCTTTGTAGGCCTCAGGACGCTCGTGCATCCTGTAGTACTCCTCAACCTTCTCGTCGGTAACCCAGATCGAGCTGAGGCAGGTGGTCTCGGTGGTCATCACGTCGATTCCGTTACGGAAATCGGTAGGGAGGGAAGCCACGCCAGGGCCGGCGAACTCAAGCACCTTGTTCTTCACGAAACCGTTCTCGAACACGGCCTTGACGAGGGAGATGGCCACGTCGTGAGGGCCGACACCCTTCTTAGGCTTGCCTTCGAGCCAAACCAGAACAACCTCAGGAGCGTTGATGTCCCAAGTGTTGTGGAGGAGCTGCTTCACAAGCTCACCGCCACCTTCGCCCACACCCATGCAGCCGAGCGAGCCGTAGCGCGTGTGGCTGTCGGAGCCAAGGATCATGCGGCCGCAACCGGCGAGAGCCTCGCGGACATATTGATGAATGACAGCCTGGTTGGCAGGAACATAGATACCACCGTACTTCTTGGCAGCGGAGAGACCGAAGATATGGTCGTCCTCGTTGATGGTACCGCCGACAGCACACAGAGAGTTGTGGCAGTTGGTCATCGCGTAAGGGATAGGGAACTTGTCAAGTCCGCTGGCGCGGGCTGTCTGGATAATTCCGACATAAGTGATGTCGTGTGAAGCCATCGCATCGAACTTGATGCGCATCTTCTTGCCTTTGCTTCCGTCCACATCGTGGGCACGGAGAATTCTGTAGGCGATAGTGTTTTCGCGGGCCTCATCGGCAGATGGCATTCCTGCGGCATCGTTGACGATAGTCTTGCCATTTTTCAGGTAAACGCCATTGGGAATCAATTCTACCATAATAAAATTAGTTTTGTGTTAATAAATTATTAGTTAGCAATTAATTATACTATTTATAAATATTGTCAGGGACAGCATGTCGGCGCTTCCGCCGGGCGAGATGTTCTCCCTGATGAAATCCTTGTTCAGAGACGACAATCCGCTCTCGCTGAAGTCCTCAAGAAGCCTTGCGGCCTCGGCTTCGGCGTGGGCGAGACCCTCCGCTCCCCTCCTGTGGAGGATGTTGGTGTCGTCAAGGGTCGTCATTATGTGAAGCAGCGTCTTATGGCAGCAGAAAGGGTCGCCTTCCCGCGAACGGTAGTACGGCAGCCAGTCTGCGAACAGTTCCGGATAGGCCGCGCGGGCGTTCTCCAGAGCGCCGACAGCCTTGAAACTTCTCTTTGCCTCGGCACCGTGCGTACCTTGTGCGGAAGGGATCTCCGACGCGGCGCGCGACACAAGCTCCTTGAATGAATATGCCTCCACAGCCCCCGTGGAGCAAGCCAGGCAGGAGGCCGCGGCGACTGACAGGCCGATACAGAAGAGGGCTCCTTTGTGGGTATTCACTCCGCCGGTGGCCTTCAGCATCGCTTTTTCAGCCTCGATGCCGATCTCCTTTATCTTTGCCGGGTCAATGTCTTTGGCGGACTCCACAGCCAGTCTTGTCAGATAAGGCCTTAACGCAGAGATGCTTTTGGACATCAACGCGTAGTCCATATCCTTGTGGGCACCGTTGTCCCGCCTGTCCACGAGTCCCGGTTTGGGGGTCGTGTCGAGTTCCAACCTCAACGCACGCTCGGCAAGGTCGGCGACCATGTAAGGGGTGGAGGATACTGGAATATATTCCATCGCCTCCTTGAGGTTGCCTTTGTCAAGAGCACGCCTTAATGAGGTGGCACTGATCGGATTGCCGTTTTGTTCAAGTCTTGGAATCTCTACGAAGTTAGGCAATATCTCCGCCATCAGTTCGTTGTAGCGACGGGTCAGGGCATCCTCCGGCTCACTGCCGGCGAAACGTACCGTAACGCCCAGAGGCTTGGCGATGTGGTTCACGAACAAATCCAGATCAAGGGCAATCTGAGTGTCCGTCGCGTCGTCCAGCTTCTTCAGGAAATATGTCGGGAATGTCGCCGCCGAGATGGCATAGTCACTGCCCTCGCAGACAACCACATTGTCAAGCCCGGCGCAACCGGCCTCGATCATAGCCTTTCTTTCGACGTAAGGGAAACGCGACCTATCTTCCTTAACAACAATCACATAAAGATTGTCAACCTGCGATGCGGCCTGCTCAACCAGATAGCGATGTCCTTTGGTGAACGGATTGGCGTTCATCACGATCGCCCCGTTCCGGCCCGGACGGGCAAGCGAAGCCAAGTACTTCCTGTACTCCGGAAGCCCTCCCCTGCCGTTCTCCATCAGGATGGCGTTCGGCGAGGACGCGATCAAGGCGAAACCGAGGCTTTTGAATATTCCTTCATTCTCCGGCTTGGTGAAGGCCTTGACCGAATCCCGGCCTTCCTCACGGGCAATGACGATCAGTCGGGACACGAGGATATTCATAAGTCCCTCGCTGCGAGCGGCTTCCGACACAGCGACGCACTTGATGACGTTGCCGTCCAGCCCACCTCCCGCAAGGATTTCGTTCCCGTCCTCGTCGCGGGTGACGACCACATAGCGGTCCAGCTGAGCGAGCCTCAGTCCGTTGGCGGAGAGGAAAGCCTCGACCCGTCTCCGGACAGAGTTCAACGACAGCGGAGCCTCGCTTATGTAGTGACGGTTATCGCACATAGGACTCAATCATTTCGTCAATCTTCGCGGTGAGCTCAGCCATAGTGTGGGTACGGTTTCGCATACAATAGCGAGCCTCGTTGTCACAGACAAGACATTTTCTCGGACTCAGGCCCACCAACTCCCTTGACATAGGAACTCCGTCAGCGTCAATCACATCCAAGTCAAAAAGACGGCCAAGAGGATGCGTGTCCTCAATCCGGCACGTCTCCCGTTTGGCTTCCTCGTTGGAGAGCGGGGTCACGAGATAGGCTTCATAGCCGGTAGGCAGGTCACGGAGCCGGAGACTCAGCGTCGAGCCTCCGAAAGCCGAGACCAAAGCCGTGACCGCGGCCTGGGCGACCACAAGGGATTGCAGATTACGCTTGACCTTGCCCGGCATAATGACCGTAAGGCAGACCAGGGTCTTTCCAGGGTAACCTTTCAAAAGTTCCTTCTGGAAAGAAGCCCGTTCCTCACGACTTGCCAGCAATTGGTCAAGCGTAATCTCCATAAAAAAACAGCCTTAGTCCTCGATGTTCATTATGACATCCATCACGGAGCCGTCACGGTTCATCACGACTCCCACGACCTTGTCTCCGAACGGAAGCGGATCAGGGACTCCGATGGACTTCAGAGCCAGTTCCTTGAGGTCATGGATGTCCACGATCTTCAGTCCGGCCTCCCTCAGACGCTCGGCGATCTCAGGACGGCGCGGGTTGACCGCGATGCCATATTCAGTGACAACAACATCGACTGTCGAGCCAGGGGTGATGAGGGTTGTGACCTCGTCCACGACGCAAGGGATGCGTCCGCGCATCAGAGGGCAGACGATGATCGAGAGGGCTGAGTCAGCCGCCGTGTCAGGATGTCCGCCGACCGCGCCTCTGATGACTCCGTCACTGCCGACAAGCACGTTGACATTGAAGTTGACATCCACCTCAAGAGCCGAGAGGATCACAATGTCGAGATAGTGCACGGCTGATCCCGGCTCATCCGCGCTGGCATATTCATTGGCGGAGACTCCCTTGTGGAAAGGATCGTTCTTGATTGATTCGGCTGCCACCCTGTCGAAAGACTGCACGTCGATCAGGCGCTCGATGAGGCCTTCCTCGTGCATCTTGACCATATGGGCGGTGATGCCGCCAAGCGCGAAGCTGGAGTGGATGCCGCGCTTGATCATTTCCTCACGAATATATTTGACAGCGGCCAGCGAGGCTCCGCCGGATCCGGTCTGGATCGAGAAGCCTTCCTTGAAATAGCCGCTGTTGACGATCACCTTCGCGGCGTTCATCGCAAGCAGGATGTCGCGAGGGTTCTTGGTGTCACGAATGGCTCCGGAAGAGATCTTGGAAGAGTCTCCGACCGAATCCACGAGTACAACGTAGTCCACATCATGCTCGGAGATGGAGTTCGGTGTGTTCGGATAGTCAACGAGATCGTCGGTGATTATCACGACCTTGTCAGCGTACTGCGCGTCCGGCTTGGCGTAGCCGAGGGAGCCACAGATTGACTTGGCGTGCTCGGAACGGGAGTAACCGCTGGCGTTGCCGGCAGGGTCGCTGGAAGACGCGCCCAGGAAGGCCACGTCGATGTGAAGGTCACCGTTGGCGATGGCGCTTCCACGTCCTCCGTGGCTGCGGAACACCACAGGCTCCTTCATCAGACCGTGTGAGATCTCCTTGGCAAGCTCTCCGCGAAGACCGGAGGTGGAGATCTTGGTGATCACCCCGTTCTTGATGTGGTCGATCAGCGGAGCGTGGACGTCGGAAAGGCTGGATGCGGCGAGATGGAGATTCTTGAATCCCATCTCGGCCAGTTTGCCAACGACCATGTTCACAACCTTGTCACCGCCTCTGAAATGGTGGTGGAAGGAGATTGTCATTCCGTCTTTCAGGCCGCTGAGTCTGATGGCATCCTCAAGTGTAACCACCTTGGACTGAACCTTCTGAAGATCCTTGCGGAATGTGGTGTTTTTCGGAGTCTCTCCCGAGTACACCTTCTTGCCCATTGCGGCGGCAACCTTATCGACAAGCGCCGCCCTTTCCCTTATATTACTCATAAACTTCCTCCTTTGTTAATATGCCTGAAGCGATGGCGAGATCGATGGTACGCTGAGCCCTGATGACAACAGGACGGTCAACCATCTTGCCGTTGACGGCGATGACACCCGAGCCGCGTTTCTCAGCCTCCTTGATGGCGGCGAGAATCTTCTTAGCCTTCTCGATGGCCTTCTCGGTCGGGGCGAACACCTCGTTCACGATCTGGATCTGACGAGGGTTGATGATGGACTTGCCGTCGAATCCGAGAGTCTTGATGAGCTCGACCTCCTTGCGGAAAGTCTCCATGTCATCGAGGTTTGAATATACCGTGTCGAGAGCGTCGATTCCGGCCGCCCTGGCGGCCACCACGATGGTCTCGCGGGCATAGAGCAGCTCGGCTCCACCCGGGGTACGCTGGGTCTTGAGGTTGGCGCAATAGTCCTCGGCTCCGAGGGCGATGCCCATCATCCTCTTCGAGGCCTTGGCGATGGCGAAGGCGTTGCAGATGCCCTCGGCGCTTTCGATGGCGGCCATCATGCGGGTTCTGCCAAGGCATCCCAGTTCCTTCTCGACCTTCTCAATCTCCGCCTCCAGCTCGCGGACCTCGTCGGCGGTCTCGGTCTTCGGCATGCGGATCACCTGCACGCCGGCCTTCACGACAGCCTCAACGTCCTTGCGTCCGTAAGGTGTGCTGAGAGGATTGATGCGGACAACCATCTCAGTGTCGCCGTAGTCTATTGATTTAAGAGCGTTGTAAACGAGCAGACGGGCAGCGTCTTTCTCGGCCATTGTCACGGAGTCCTCCAGGTCGAGCATGATCGAGTCCGGCCCGTAGATGAAGGCATCCTGCATCATTCCGGGATTGTTGCCCGGAACGAACATCATTGTTCTTCTTAATCTTTCCATAATCGTAACTGATTATCGGAATAACCCGCGCACCTTCAGTCCCTGGCGCCGCGACTTATTCCTCAACCTAAACTAAGCCCAAACATCTTTTCCTGTGGCGCGCACGGCGGCGGCGGTCACCCTGGCACGGATGGTGCAATCCCTGGCTCCCTTGTCAACCGCCTTGATGTCAGCGTCCTCCAGTCCGAATTCGGTAAGAGTTTCCTCAATGACCTGACGGATCTGTCTGCCGAACTGGGCGGCCACAGAACTGTCCAGGTCGATGTGCAGACCTTTCGTCTCGGCCGGGGCGATCTGGATCATGATGTCACCTGACTCCAGCGTTCCGGCTACAGCGTTCTTTACTTCCATAGCGAAATGTACGATAAAAAAGTCATTAGTGTCCCTGAACCCTCAGGGGCGTGTTAATAATTATGTGTCAATCTCAAACAAAATCAACCCTCGGCGACTACAATCTTTCACATTATTCGGAATATTCCGAAAAATATATAACCACCGCGACGGGTCGCATCTTGTTCCGCCAAAGGTAGGACACTTTTTTCAGTTGACCAAATTTCCGCCGTACATTTTTCGAATATTTCCGCCTTCCACCCGCAAATACCACAGAGTCTACCCTAGGGCGGGACGGAGGATGTCGGCGATGGCGGCGGTTTCGATCAGGAAACCGTCGTGGCCGTAGGGGGTCTCGATCTGGTGGTAGCGGGAGCCGGGGATCATCTCGGAGAGGGGACGCATGTCCTCGGGAGGGAACAGTTCGTCGGAAGACATGCAGACAAAGGTGCAGTCGGCCTTGATCTGAGAGAGGGCCTTGGCGACACCTCCTCTGCCACGACCAACGTTGTTACTGTCTACCTCGTCACAGACATAGAGATAGGAATAGGCGTCCCAGTCCTTGACGAACTTGGAGGTCTGGTGGCGATAGTAGGATCCCACCTTGCCGGCGAACACGGTGTCGTCGCTATCCTCGTTCTGCTTGAAAAGGCCTTCCTCGCAGCGGTAGGTCAGCAGCGCGATGGCTCTGGCGGCCTTCAGACCCTCCATGCCTCCCTTAAGGTCACGATGCTCCTTGAAGGTCGGGTCGGCGAGAAGGGCGAGGCGGCTGGCGGCGTTGAATCCTGCGAGCCAGGGGGTCACGCGCGCGCCGGTGGCGATAAAGAATATCTTGCCGAACAGACCGGGACACATCTCGACCCACTCGAAGGACATGAAGCCGCCCATGGATGTTCCGATCAGAATGTCAATCCTTTCTATGCCAAGATGTTGTCTCAGCAGATCAAAGGCACGCACAGTGTCGCGGACGGTCACTTTCGGAAAATCGAAATAGTAGGGCCGGCCGGTCTTCGGGTTCGTGGACGCGGGACCGGACGAGCCGCAGGCTGAGCCTAACACATTGGCACAGATGACGAAATACTTCTGAGTGTCAATCAGTTTGCCGGGGCCGACAAGATTCGGCCACCAGCTGCCTTCCGGGTCGGAATCCGCGGTCAGGGCGTGGCAGAGCCAGACCACCTGCCGGTCACGGGAATATTCAGAAGGCGATGTGTGGTAGACTATCTCCAGATTGTCAATGCTCCCGCCCGACTCGAACCCGAAGGTTCCCTTATGCCTATAGATGTGCCTGATCATTATCTTTAAGTGGTGTGAATGAATATCCTTTCCGCCGCAGTTCCCTGATGAGTCCGGGGAGCTTGTCGTAGAATTTGTCCGTCCTGGACGGATCCGTTCCGAAATGGATCAGCATGATGTGGCCGTTCAGTCCGTCGGGATCCGTCCTTTCATATTCCCGGATCTTGCCGAGAATCTCCTTGCTGCTGAAGTAGCGGCTCATTCCCGGAGTGGTGTAGTCGCCGTTCGTGAGGGTTCCCGGAGTGTAGTTGATCACTTGAAGGCCGAGCTGGCGCGCCCAGGAGGAGATTGTAGCGTTGTAGTGCTCGTAGGGCGGGATGAAATACGGTGCGTCCGTGATGCCGAACTCCCGCAACACCTTATAGCTCTTGAACATGTCCTCCTCAAACTCCTGCCTTGTCACCAGCAGGGAGTCGCGCTTGCCCCACGGGGCGTAGAGAAGGTGGCCGTAGGAGTGGCTTCCGACGTAGTGTCCCTCGGCCACAAGCCTGCGCACCACATCGGGGTACAGCTCGAAGAACTCTCCGGTGAAGAAGAATCCGCCTTTGATGTTGTACTTCCGGAGCGTGGAGATGATCCTGTCCGCCCCGTCGGCCTTGTCAGCCGCCGTGAACACAAAGTCAATGTGCCTGACAGAAGGGTCGGTCCTTATTATTCCGCCATCCCGGTAGATGTTTCTGTCGGGGAGGACGGCGGCGCCGGACACCTTATTCTGAAGTTCCCTACCTTCACGCTGATAGTAGGAGAGAGGGAATGTCAGCGAGGCGGTGCCGTCCATCGTCGGCTCGTTGGTGGAGTAGTCGTGCGTGCTGTCGTGGTAGACCAGGTCGCCCGGCTGGAACTCCTCGTAGTTGACACCGCCGTCGGTGTGGATTCCAAGCAGGCCTCCGAATATGGTCGAGTAGACCGGGCCGTCAACCAGGCCGCCGGTCGTGTTGCCCATCTTGTACTTGATGATGAAAGAATGAGGCTGGGTCGGGAATGTTCCGCCTTTCGGCAGCTCCACGATCATGCTGACACCCCACGGGTTGCAGCCCAGAAGCCAGTCACGCAGAGAGCCTTCCATCTCCTGATAGGTCGTGTCACCGGTCAGCTCACGGTAAAGGATGCACTGGGTAAGCATCGCCGTGGTCAGGTTGTTGGAACACCATATTCCCGGAATGCCGAACATGAACGGATGATCCTTCCCGCGCTCATAGACGCGCTGGATGCCCGAACGCATGTTCCTGATGAATTCCGCCGACACCTTGCCGCCGAAATTCCTCGCTATGCGGTAATGCCCCATATTCATAAAAGGATACCATTGGTAGTGGCGCGCGCTGTCGGCTCCCATCCAAGGGGTCACCGGCTCGCGGCGGGCATATTCAATGGCCTCCGTGCGGTACTTCCCGTCACCGGTGCGGCGGAACATTTCGTAGGCGGCCAACTCCATGTCATCCACCCAGTTGTCCTCCTCGTAGATGTAAGGAGAGACCACCGAGGCGGTCTGGCAGACTCCTGGCTTGGCCACTCCGGCATCGTAGGCGGCCTTCGCCTTCGCACCGATTCTTTCGGCGAACTCCGGGTAGAACGGCCTTAGGATCTCCGCGCCGAGAGCGAAATCGGAGGCGAACTTGCCCGCTGTGCTGGCCACACCGGTAGTCTTGTTCCTGTCCCCTCGACGGCCTCTCTGCTGCGGCTCGCCGGAGCAGTACCAGACCGGTCTGAACCCGCCCTTGCCCCAGCCGTAGTCGGCCTGGTCGTCGCTCGGGACACGCATCCCCACATGGTCACGGTCGTCGGCGATCTGATTGTACATCTCCCCCGGCTCCGGATTCATCTTGTCAAGCCACTTGAGTCCCCAGTAGATCTCGTCCACGATGTCAGGGATCCCGTTGCGTCCAGGAGTTCCGTCCGCAAGATGATTGTCCGAGAACGCCTCCGGGTTGCTCTGGTAAGCGAACATCATCTGGTAGATGGCGTTCGCCGAGGTGGTTGTGTACTGAAGGCAGTCCGACGCGTCGTGCCATCCTCCGGTCACGTCAAGGAACGTGCTGTCCTTCCGGGGATCCGGATGCCCGACAATGATGCCGTCCTTCCGGTGGCAGCTGTCCTTGAAGAACGGATTCCATCCGCAACGCTGCTGACGCATGTAGTTCAGCACGAAATCAGCCGCGCCGTCGTACACACCAGCCCCCACAGGGAAGGTCTCCGAGCGGGTCTCGCCGCCCGAGGACAGCACCTTGATGTAATAAGCGCCGCTGGTCTTCAATCCGCTGAAATCCAGGCGGCAGGTTGTCTTCATGCGCCCCAGGACACCAGTCGGTCTCACGGCGGAGGAGCTGAAAGCCACCTCGCCGGTGAAAGCGTCAACCAGCTCAAAACCATTGATCTGCGCGGTCTCATCACTCATGAACACCGCCACTTTCGTCGCTTCAGGAAGGTAGCCGATCTGGTTGACACGGATCCATGATCCGGCAAAAGCCTGTACCGCGGCCAGCGACAGGATCGCCATGGACACTAATCTCTTCATTATCATCGTGGTCTCTTCAAAGAATTACGCTAAGATGTCCCTTATCGTCCGATAAAGAGAAGGCAAAAATAAGAAAATTAGCGGTTTAAAACGTAGAAAATGATTACTTTTGTCCAAATTGCGCCGGACGCGGGAGAACAGGTGTAAGGAATCTCCCCGCGGACAACATGGCGGAAAGACAGGACAGTACAATGGAAAGATACAGAATAGGCAACGGCTACGATGTCCATGCCCTGAGAGAAGGACTTCCGATGTGGCTTTGCGGCGTCAGGATCGAGAGCGAGGCCGGATTTGTGGCCCACTCCGACGGCGATGTGGCCATCCACGCACTGTGCGACGCCCTTCTCGGAGCGGCGGCCCTGGGCGACATCGGACTTCACTTCCCGGACAGCGATGACAGATGGAAAGGCATTGACAGCAAGCTGCTTCTGAAGGAGGTGATGAGGATGGTCAGAGCAAAGGGCTACGAACTCGGCAACGCCGACATCACCATCGCCCTTCAGGCTCCCAAACTCCGCCCGCACATAGACTCCATGCGTTCAAAACTCGCGGAAGTCATAGGGACAGACCCCGGCAACATCTCCGTCAAAGCCACCACCACCGAGCGCCTCGGCTTCGTCGGCAGAAAGGAAGGCTGCGAGGTCTGGGCAACCGTAATCATCTGTAAGGCAGCATGAAAAGAATCCTGGCAATAACACTTGCGGCGATCTTCGGCATCGAAGCGAGCGCACAGATCAACTTCCCCCCGACGGAACACTACCTCATCGGGCAGAGCGACATCGACAAGGCGGAAGCCCTTCTGGACACGCCACTCAAGAAGGCGGTCAAGTACCCTAATCCCAGCAAGGGAGCGCGGTGGTTTCCGGACGCAAGCCTTGGCCTGTTCATGCACTGGGGCATCCACAGCATGCTCGGGGCGCAGCCCTCTTGGGCGATGATCAACCACTACCGCTACAACGGCGGCTACAAATCCAAGGAACTCTACTATGGCCAGGCACTCGGGTTCAACCCGGAATTCCCTGCCGACAAGTACCTTACGGCGGCCAGGGAGGCCGGTTTCAACTACGCCGTACTGACAACCCGCCACCACGACGGCTACTGCCTGTGGCCGTCGAAGTACGGTATCGGCACGAAGCAGTTCATGGGAGGACGCGACCTCATAAAGGAATATGTGGAAGCCTGCCGCCGGGCCGGTCTCAGGGTGGGACTCTACTACTCTCCTCGTGACTGGCTGTACCCCGGCACCTACGACGAGAGGCACTTCGACGCCAACACCAGAAGCCAGGTGGAAGGCATCAAGGATCCTGTCCTCAGGGAGAAGGAATATGTCAGGATGCTCGGTTACGTGATGGCCCAGATCGAGGAACTGCTGACAAACTACGGCAAGATAGACATCCTCTGGCTGGACGGTATGGACATGATCGGTGTCACGGATCACCACAACGACAAGATTTACGCATGGATCCGCTCGCTCCAGCCCGACATCGTCGTCAACGACAGATGGCACAACATCGTGGATCCGGACAACCCGGATGGCACCAGTGTGCGGGTCGGGGACTTCACCACGCCTTTCGAGTGCCGGAAACCGACATATTCACCGTCGGAATGGTGGGAGCATTGCCACATCTGGACCTGCGGAGGAGGAGGCTGGGGCTACGACAAGACCGGCACCTTCCGTCCGATGAGCTGGTTTTTTGATGAATATGTCGCCTCGCGGTCCTTGGGCGGCAATTTCCTGCCGAACGCCAGTCCCGACGGCAACGGGGAGATGCACCCGAACTTCTACCGCCAGACCGATTCGCTGAAAGCCTGGATGTCCCACAGCGCGGAGTCCCTGAACGGAGCGGGGTCGACTCCCGGCGCGCGCCTCAGCAACGTTCCGCTCACCACAAGGGGGAAGAGAGTCTGGTACGCCCACCTCCTGCCGTCATTCAAAGGCCAGGTCAGCGTCCTCACCAACAAAAAGCCCAAGTCCGTCACCCTCCTGAGAACCGGCGAACCAATCCTTTATGAATATGCCTGCGGAGCCGTCATCTTCAACCTTTCTTCAGCGGACCGCACCAAAACCGACGATGTTGTCAAAATAATTTTCTGAATATGAGTCCTTTATCAGTCATAATCACAGTTCTGGCGTACTTTGCCGTGATGTTCACGGTGTCTTGGATCTCCTCTCGCAACGCTGACAACGCCGGGTTCTTCAACGGAGGGCGCAAGGCGCCTTGGTGGATCGTGGCGATCGCGATGATCGGAGCGCCGATGTCGGGGGTGACCTACGTCTCCGTGCCGGGAATGGTCGGCGTTGGAGGCACGGCTATGGGCTACATGCAGATGGTTCTGGGCTTCTTCGTGGGCTACATCATCATAGCGTTTGTCCTCACGCCCATATTCTTCAAGATGAACATGGTGTCGATCTACCAGTACCTTGACGACCGGTTCGGAGTGTCCTCGCACAAGACCGGAGCGTGGTTCTTCTTCATCTCCAAGATTCTGGGAGCCGCCGTGAGACTGTTCCTCGTCTGTGTGACGCTCCAACTGATGATCTTCGAACCGCTGGGGCTGCCGTTCGTGCTGAACGTGATCGTCTCCGTGGGGATCGTGCTGGTCTACACGTTCAGGGGAGGGGTGAAGTCCGTGATCTGGACGGACACGCTGAAGACCGTGTGCATGATCGTGTCCATCGTGCTGGCTATCGTGTTCATCGCCAAGGATCTGGGGCTGAGCTTCTCCGGCGTGGTGCAGACGGTGCGTGAAAGTGACTGTTCAAAGATGTTCTTCTTCGACGACGTGAACCATCCTGAATATTTCTGGAAACAGTTCCTGGCAGGCGTGTTCACCGTAATAGCGATGACCGGTCTGGACCAGGACATGATGCAGCGGACGCTGAGCAGCCGCAACGCCAAAGATTCACAGAAGAACCTCATTACCAGTGGCTTGCTTCAGGTTCCGGTAATATTCCTGTTCCTTTGTCTCGGTGTGCTGCTGTACGTGTTCGCCGGGCAGAAGAGCATCCAGGAAGTCGGTGACACACTGTTCCCTGCCGTGGCCACGGGGGGCTATCTGCCCGCCATCGTAGGTGTTCTGTTCATCATCGGACTTGTGTCCTGCGCCTTCGCCGCCGGCGGTTCCGCGCTGACGGCGCTGACAACCTCGTTCACCGTTGACATAATCGGCACCAAGGGCAAGAGCGAGGAGCAGGTGAAGGCCACAAGGCAGAAAGTGCATCTGCTGATGGCCCTGCTGATGGGAATCGTGATTTTCGTCTTCTATCTTCTGAACACGAAATCGGCCATTGACGCGGTCTACAAGCTGGCGAGCTACACCTACGGGCCGATCCTGGGAATGTTCGCTTTCGGAATATTCACGAAAAGAAAGGTGCGCGACAGATGGGTGCCGCTGGTAGCGGTCATCGCGCCGGTTCTCTGCCTCATCCTCCAAAGCAATTCCGAGCGCTGGTTCGGAGGCTACAAATTCAGCTATGAGTTGCTTCTTTTCAACGCTTTGTTCACGTTTTTGGGACTTTGTCTATTAATTCGGCGAAAAAAGTCGAATTAATTTTGCCAATTCAGGATTAATCTCTATTTTTGCAGTCCAGTTGCGAAGACAGGCGCAACACATCATTGAGATATGGTGTAATGGTAGCACTACAGATTCTGGCTCTGTCAGTGAGGGTTCGAATCCTTCTATCTCAACTAAAAATCCGGCCTTGGCCGTTTTTTTATGGCTTTTGCCAGGAATGGCGGGGTAGCTCAGCTGGTTAGAGCGTCGGATTCATAATCCGGAGGTCGTGGGATCATGCCCCACTCCCGCTACGCAACATTAAGAAACTAATTAAGACGATAATGGCGAACGCATTTCACTATTCCATCGGAAGGAAGTTCATCCAGGCTGTCAGCGGAGCATTTCTCATAATCTTCCTGCTGCTTCATGTGACTATCAACCTGTTCTCCGTCATTGACTCTTTCACAGGCAATTACAACGGGCTTGACGGTCTTTTCCAGAAAGGCTGCGACTTTATGGCGCTCCCGATTGTCACCATCATGGTTCCTGTTCTTGCCGCCGGTTTCATCATCCACATCATCTACGGATGCTGGCTCACATGGCAGAACGTAAAGGCCCGCGGCGGCTACAAGCGCTACGAGGCCTCAAGCGTAGCCGCTGCCGACTCCTGGTCAGCAAAGAACATGTTCGTACTCGGTATCATCATTCTCGGTATCCTTGCTTTCCATCTTACCCACTTCTGGGCTAAGATGCAGCTCGCCATGTTCACCGGCGCCGAGGAGGGCAACCCTTACGAACTTCTCAACCTCACTTTCGGACGATGGTGGGTGCTGGCATTGTACCTCGCCTGGTTCGTGGCTGTATGGTTCCACCTTTGCCACGGCTTCTGGAGCATGTTCCAGACAGTTGGCTGGAACAACCAGACCTGGTTCAAGAGACTGAAAGTGATCGGCATCGTGGTCGCCACGCTGATCTTCCTTGGCTTTGCGGCTGTTGGTATCAACGCATTCCTTCAGGCAAACGCTTTGATCTAGTCAAGGACATAATGAAATTTCAAGGGCGACCTGATGATGGTCGCCTTTTTTTGTGTTACCTCCACAGGCCGCCAAGCCTGTCTAAGAGACCATATAAAAAGACAACTTGATTTACAAATAATAGTATCATTCAAAAACGAACAACAATGAGACAGAAAAAATTCTTGCTCCCTGAGAGCGAAATCCCGACAGCATGGTTCAACATGCAGGCAGTCATGCCCAACAAGCCTATGCCAATCCTCAATCCGGCCACACACGAGGCCTTGAAGCCCGAGGATCTCTACCCGATCTTCTGCAAGGCCTGCGCCGACCAGGAACTCAACACAACTGACGAGTGGATCCCGATCCCCGAGCCGGTACGCGAGCAGTACGCCGGCTACAGATGCACTCCGCTTGTGAGAGCCTACGATCTTGAGGCTGCCCTCGGCACTCCTGCCCACATCTATTTCAAGAATGAGAGCGTATCCCCTGCCGGCTCCCACAAACTGAACTCCGCCTTGGCCCAGGCCTACTACGCCAAGGAGCAGGGCATCACCAACATCACCACCGAGACCGGTGCCGGCCAGTGGGGCGGCGCGCTCTCCTATGCCACCAAGAAGTTCGGCATCGAATGCGCCGTCTACATGGTCAAGGTCAGCTACCAGCAGAAGCCTTACAGAAGGTCGATCATGCAGACTTTCGGAGCAGCCATAACTCCTTCACCGTCAATGTCCACCAGAGCGGGCAAAGACATCATCACCGCCAATCCCAACGACCAGGGATCACTTGGATGCGCGATCTCCGAGGCCATCGAGCTTGCCGTAAGCACCCCGAACTGCAAGTATGCCCTCGGCTCCGTCCTCAACCATGTCTGCCTGCATCAGACCGTCATCGGCCTGGAGGCGGAGAAGCAGATGGAGATGACCGGGGAATATCCTGACATCGTGGTGGCCTGCTTCGGCGGCGGCTCCAACTTCAGCGGCATCGCCTACCCTTTCATGAGGCATAATATTCAGGAAGGGAAGAAGACCCGCTTCATCGCCGCGGAACCATATTCCTGCCCGAAACTCACAAGAGGCAAGTTTGAATATGACTTCGGCGACGAGGCCGGCATGACTCCGCTGCTTCCGATGTACACCCTCGGCCACGATTTCAAGCCGGCAACCATCCATGCCGGCGGCCTTCGCTACCACGGAGCGGGTGTGATCCTGTCCCAGCTGATGAAGGACGGCTACATGGAAGCTGTTGACATCGAGCAGCTTGATGCCTTCAAGGCCGGAATCCTCTTCGCCCAGACCGAGGGCATAATCCCTGCACCGGAATCCTGCCACGCCATCGCCGCCACAGTGAACGAAGCCCTCAAGTGCAAGGAAACCGGCGAGAAAAAGACCATCCTCTTCAACCTGTCCGGACACGGTTTCGTGGACATGAGCTCCTACGACCAGTACCTCTCCGGCGAGATGCAGAACTTCCACGTCTCCGACGCCGAACTCGCCAATTACATCAAATCCGCCGACGCGCTGAACAAGTAATCACACAGTCCAAAGATAAAGCCCAGAGGGCCTCTAACCCGGATTTTGCTCGTAAGAAATTCAGGTTAGAGGCTCTCCGGACTTTTGCGGCTCCTGGACTTTATTCTTTTCTAGTCCTGAAAAACAATGCGTAAAATTTCCAACTGAAAGGTGCTTTCGCTATCTTTGTAGTATTCAATCCTCTCTCTTCGCTTTTGCGTCAAGAGACGATGAGGGAGAAACAAGAACTATATGGACATCAAGGAAGAAGATAAGATCATACAAGAGGTCACCAGACAGGAGTACAAGGAGGGCTTCGTCACCGAGGTCGGACAGGACTTCATCCCAAAGGGACTGAACGAGGACATCATCCGCACGATCTCACGGCTTAAGGAAGAGCCGGAATGGATGCTGGAGTTCCGTCTGAACGCTTTCCGCAAATGGCAGAGCATGGAGATGCCGCAGTGGGGACATTTGGACATGCCGGAGATCGATTTTCAAGACATTATCTACTATGCCGCTCCGAAGAAGAACGTGGACAGGCCGAAAGAGATAGACCCGAAACTGGAGGAGACATTCGAGAAGCTGGGCATTCCGGTGCGTGAGCGCGAGGCTCTGGCCGGAGTGGTGGCCGTGGATGCTGTCTTCGACTCGGTCTCCGTGGCCACGACCTTCAGAGCCTCGCTGGCGGAGAAAGGAATCATATTCTGTAGTTTCTCGGAGGCTGTCAAGGAGCATCCGGATCTGGTGAGGAAGTACCTCGCCTCCGTCGTTCCGGTCGGAGACAATTTCTTCGCGGCACTCAACTCGGCGGTCTTCAGCGACGGTAGTTTCTGCTATATTCCCAAAGGGGTCAAGTGCCCGATGGAGCTTTCCAGCTATTTCAGGATCAACGCCGCCGGCACGGGACAGTTCGAAAGGACGCTCATCGTGGCGGACGAGGGTTCGCAGCTGAGCTACATGGAGGGCTGCACGGCTCCGATGCGCGACGAGAACCAGCTGCACGCCGCTGTGGTTGAGATCGTGGTCGAGAAGGACGCCGATGTGAAATACTCAACGGTGCAGAACTGGTACCCCGGCGATGCCCAAGGACGCGGCGGCATCCTTAACCTCGTGACTAAGAGAGGAATATGCAAGGGCAGCGGTTCGCACCTGAGCTGGACTCAGGTCGAGACCGGCTCGGCGATCACTTGGAAGTACCCTTCGACGATCCTGAAGGGCGACTACTCCTCGTCGGAATTCTACTCCGTGGCCGTGACGAACAACTACCAGCAGGCGGACACCGGCACGAAGATGATCCATCTCGGACGCGGCACCAGAAGCCGGATCGTAAGTAAGGGAATATCAGCGGGTCACAGTCAGAACAGCTACCGCGGTCTCGTCCGGATGAACGCCGGGGCGACCGGGGCGCGGAACTTCTCGCAGTGCGACAGCCTTCTGATCGGCTCGCAGTGCGGGGCGCACACGTTCCCGGACATCCAGAGCGCGAATCCCACGGCGATCGTGGAGCATGAGGCCACGACCTCGAAGATCAGCGACGAGCAGCTCTTCTACTGCAACCAGAGGGGACTCGGCCCGGAGGACGCTGTCGGTCTGATTGTCAACGGCTACGCCCACGAGGTGCTTTCCCGCCTCCCGATGGAGTTCGCCGTCGAGGCCACCAAACTGCTTCAGGTCTCCCTCGAAGGATCGGTAGGTTAATGAATATATTCACGAATGAATTATGGGATTCTTTGACATAGAAAACATTGCGTTCACGTTAGGCGGAACGGGGGTGAGCTTCCTGGAGCTGCTCGGTGTCATCGCGGGACTTACCTGCGTGGTGATGGCCGGGCGCAACAACAAGTACAACTTCTGGGTCGGCTACCTGTACAACATCCTGTTGTTCACACTGTTCTGGCAGAGGCATCTGTACTCGGCCATGCTTCTCCAGCCGATAGCCTTCGGCATCAACGCCTTCGGACACTGGAGGTGGACTCATCCGAGACCTTCCGAGCAGAGTTCGAAAGACGCTTCCGCCCTGAAAGTGACACGGCTATCGATGCGGGACTGGTGTGCGGCGCTCACCGTCGTGGTGATGGCCGGTGCGATCTGGGGATTTGTCCTCCACAAATTGGGGACATCGTGGTTCACGGACATATTCACACCTGATCCGAATCCGTGGCTGGATTCGTTCGGGCTGATGCTGACGCTTCTGGCGCAGTTCCTTTCCGCCCAGAAGAAGTGGGACTGCTGGATCGTGTGGCTTGTGGTGAACGTCACCAACATCACCCTCTACATCAGCGCCGGACTCGTGTTCATGCCGATCGTCAGCGCCCTGTACCTCATAAACGGCATCTGGTCCCTCTGGACTTGGTACCGACTGTACAGAGAGGAGAAATAATTGACAACGAGGAGCTTGGCCTCCACGCAAAATATTGATGACCATGACAGACATATTACTGAAAATAACCGATCTGCACGCCAGTGTCGCAGACAATGAGATCCTCAAGGGCATCAACCTTGAGATCCGCCGCGGCGAGATCCACGCCGTGATGGGTCCGAACGGAGCCGGCAAAAGCACCCTGTCCTCTGTCCTGACCGGAAAGCCGAACTACGAGGTCACTTCCGGCACGATAGAGTTCGACGGCAAGGATCTGCTGACGATGAAGCCGGAGGAAAGAGCCTGGGCCGGACTGTTCATGTCCTTCCAGTACCCTATCGAGATCCCCGGAGTCTCCATCACGAACTTCATGAAGACCGCGATCAACTCCAAGCTCAAGGCCCAAGGCAAGGAGCCGATGAAAGCCGGTGATTTTCTGAAACTTATGAAGCAGAAGATGGCCTTCGTCCAGATGAAGCCGGAGTTCGCCAAGCGCGAGGTCAATGTCGGTTTCTCCGGCGGAGAGAAAAAGAGGAACGAGATCTTCCAGATGGCGATGCTCGATCCGACCCTCGCGATCCTCGACGAGACGGACAGCGGACTGGACGTGGACGCGCTCAAGATCGTGGCCGACGGAGTGAACGCCCTGCACACCCCGGAAAAGTCGGCGATCGTCATCACCCACTACCAGAAGCTTCTTGAATATGTCAGGCCGGATGTCGTGCATGTCCTGAAGGATGGCCGCATCGTGGCCAGCGGCGGTTACGAACTGATTGACAAGATAGAGAAAAATGGCTTTGAACAGTTCTAAAAACATAGACCACGGCAATTATATTCCTTCGCCCATCGTGCCGGGAATGAAGGTCGCTGACGGTGAGCATATTCGTAAAGTCTTTGTGCTCGGTTCAGCAGACGCTGCCGTTGGAGTCGCTGTTTCCCCGGTCACCAGGTTTGTCGAAGCGACTGATCCTTATGGTATTCCGTCCAACATCGAGGTGGGGGCCGCCGCGGCGCTGGATCTTACGGTGGTAGTGCTGCCGGGAGTCTCGGCAAGGATTCCGCTGACGATTGACCTGACCGGAGCGCATTCCGAAGTCAGGCTTTCTGGAATATACCTTTGCTCCGGCCACGACGAGGTGACGTTCGACATCACGATGCATCATCGCACTGGCGATTGCTGTTCCCGACAGATTTTCAACGGATTGGCTGCCGGTGAAGCCAAATGCGGATTCTTCGGCAAGATCGTCATCGCGCCGGACGCCCAGAGAACCGAGGCGTTCCAGGAGAACCACAACATACTGCTTTCGGATTCGGCAAGAGTCAACACCAAGCCCCGGCTGGAGATCTACGCCGACGATGTGAAGTGCTCGCACGGAGCCACGGTCGGCAAACTGAACGAGGACGAGCAGTTCTACATGCGCTCCAGAGGCATCCCCGAGGATGAGGCCAAAGTGCTTCAGATGATCTCCTTCGTGGCTCCTGTCCTGGAAGCCGTCCCGGAAGAGTCCAGTGACGGAAGTCCGTGCCGGTCAGCCGTTGCCGGCCAGGTCGAGAACGCCATCCGCAGCTTCGCTTAGTAATCATTAAAAAACAACTTGAACTTAATTTTTAACGCTTACTTAAAGACCATGATTGTCAAGACGAATGTCAAGCTGAATCTGGGGCTGAGTGTCCTGCGGAAGCGTGCCGATGGGTTCCACGACATCGAGACGCTGTTCGTGCCGTGCTTTGATTTCGGGGACACGCTTGAGATCATCGCCGGCGATGACTACAGCCGCACCTCGGCGGCGCTTTTCGCTGAATATGGAGGTCAGGACGGGTGCGTCGGCAAGTTCTGCGACCAGAAGGAGAACGAAGTAGATCTGGCACAGGGAATATCCGAGGACGGAAAGTTGATGATCACGATCGCCCGCAAGGAGGGTGTGGACTGGAATCCGATGAAAGATTTGTGCGCCAAGGCGTACAATGTTCTTGCTCAGGATTTTGACCTGCCGCCTGTCAAGATATTCCTTGAAAAGAACGCTCCTGTCGGGGCCGGCCTCGGCGGCGGATCGGCGGACGCGGCATTCACCCTCAAGGCTCTGAACGAGCTTTGCGGACTCGGGCTTTCCGGGCAAAGGCTTTCTGAATATGCCTCCAGACTTGGCAGCGACTGTGCCTTCTTCATTTTCAACCGTCCGATGATCGGATCAGGAAGAGGAGAAGTGCTTGAGCCTTACGACATTGATCTCTCAGAGTACGAGATAAAGGTGTTGATTCCGGAAGGTGTTTCGGTCTCCACTGCAGAGGCCTACAAAGGGATCGTTCCTCGGGAAACGCGCCGCGACGGATCCGGCGAGCAGGACTCAACTGGATCACCAGAGCGTTGCGACAGGTTCAGCGAGCAGCCTGGCAATCCAGTGGTTAGTCATCACTCACCAACCGGACTTGGCAAGCCGGCTGAGACAACAGGCCTGAAATCTGTGCTGGCAAAACCAGTCTCCGAATGGAAAGACCTGCTGGTCAACGACTTCGAGGCCACAGTCTTCAAAGCACACCCCGAGCTGGCCGCCATCAAGCAGTCCCTCTACGACTCCGGCGCCACCTACGCCTCCATGTCCGGCTCCGGCTCCGCCCTCTTCGCCCTCTACAAGAAATAACCGTGAGCAAAAGCACCGCCCCTGCGCACCAGAGACAGTCCACGACCAGCCTCGTGAGCAAAAGCGCCGCTCCCGCGCACCAAAGACGCTGATTTTTGGTGTTTGAAATACTCTTCGTGGAGAAAAACCACAAACAAAATCAAAAGAGTCTCTTGGCTCAGTGCCGTTCCGAGAATTCGCAGCCACAGAAGGTCTGGTTGTACATTTCCCATTCCTTGATCAGGGCGCAGCGCCGTTCCTGAAGACCGCCGCGGCGCCAGTTCTGGTTCCACCACAAGACCTCATGGCGGACGGACGGATGGGTTTCTGCGTTTGTCTCCGCCCCATGACCAATGGCGCATCCATCACCACCGGTACCGTTCACCCGATCGCAGGCCCAGCGACCGGCGGCATCAACCTGGGCGAGATCCTTCCACCGGGACGAGGCCAGGGTGGTTGTCAGCATACGATAGCCGTTGGAAGAGGCATAGCGTGCGGCACGGAGGAGACGGAACTTGAAACACTCAAGGCAACGGGGACCGCGCTCCGGCATGTCGGCGATTCGGGCGACCGGACAATCATCAGCGGCCACACCCGTCTCCAACCGGCTGACAAAGGCCAGCCAGGCCGCGTGATCATATTCATCATCAATGGTTTCCAGACCGTGGGCGGCGGCATAGCGGCGCAACTCGTCGCGGCGGATCTCATATTCACGGAAAGGAACTATGTTGGAGTTGCTGAAGAATATTCCCGGACGCAGCCCTTCGCCGACCATCCACTCGATGATGGCGGTCGAGCAAGGCGCGCAGCAGCAATGCAGCAGGATGCGCTCCCCCGAAAGGTCGCACCCTCCCGGCAGCTCCGGAACAAATCCCCTTTTATGAATATTCCCGTTCGGCATTTCTGTAACAAACATAACGATTTTTCTTGAGAAACAGAAGTTTCAGACGAGGCTGTTAAAAAACTGTTAATCAAATGATTGACCCAAGCATCCTCTACTGAAAACAAGGGGAAAGCACTACATCAAGACGTTGCTAACCAACGAATTACCTGCCACAAGATTTTCCCGGTTCACAAATTCGCAACCAAAATCCGATTTTGTCGTAAGAACTTTTAATGCTAACTTTAACGGAAAGAGAGACAGACCGGTTATCGGCCGGCCTCCAGATAGAACCGGACTTTACGTACCGGATTGCCACCGACAATCAGAAAGTTGATTGGAAAACCATTGACAAAACAGAAAGGCTAAAAGAGCTATGATCGAAAAGGACGAGAGATTCACATTGGCGGAGAGATATGTGGAAGAGACGGGGGTCTCCGTGTTCCTGACAGGCAAGGCGGGGACGGGAAAGACAACGTTCCTTAAAGAAATTGTGCGGCAGACCTCCAAACGGTTCGCCGTCGTGGCTCCCACAGGAGTTGCGGCCATCAACGCCGGCGGAGTGACAATCCATTCATTCTTCCAATTGCCCCTTTGCCCGTATCTCCCTGATGTCAAAGAGCTTGTCACAGAGTATCAGATGCCGGAGCGGATGCGCTCCCTGCGGAAGGAAAGGGTGAGGATCCTGCGGACTCTCGACCTGCTGATCATCGATGAGATCTCGATGGTGAGAGCCGACATTCTGGACGCGATCGATGACACGCTCAAGCGTTACCGGCGCAACGACCGTCCGTTCGGAGGGGTGCAACTCCTGATGATCGGGGACATCCAGCAGCTTCCGCCGGTGGTCAAAGAATCGGAAAGACCGTACATGGAGCAAGTATATTCATCACCTTTCTTCTTCAATTCCAAGGTGTTGCAAAGGTTGTCGTTCGTAACGGTCGAGCTTGAGAAGGTTCACCGGCAGAGTGACAGGCTATTCCTTGACATACTGAATGAGGTTCGCTCCGGGATGCCGGGCGACGCGGCCTTGAACGAATTGAACAAGAGGCTCTTCCCCGGCTTCGTGCCACCGGAGGACGAGCGCTGGATCCGCCTCACCACCCACAACGCCCAGGCGGACTCCGTAAATGAGGCGAAGATGAACGCGCTGGAGACCGAGGAGGCGACATTCGAGGCACAGATCGAGGGAATATTCCCGGAAAATGCCTCCCCCGCCGAAACCAGGCTGCGTCTACGGGAAGGCGCGCAGGTGATGTTCGTGCGCAACGACACTTCCGGCGAGGCGCGCTACTACAACGGAAAGATCGCGACAGTGAAGAAAGTCAAGCCGGCGCTGATCGTGGAGGACGAGAGCGGCGAAAGCATCGAGGTCAACACGGAAAGATGGGAGAACATCCGCTACGGCCTCAACGAGGAAAGCGGTGAGATAGAGGGAATTGTGGAAGGCACTTTCGAGCAGGTTCCTTTGCGTCCGGCGTGGGCGGTGACGATCCACAAGAGTCAGGGACTGACCTTCGACCAAGTCATCATCGACGCGGGCGCGGCATTCTCGTTCGGCCAGGTCTACGTCGCCCTCTCCCGCTGCCGCACCCTCGAAGGCATCATCCTGACCACCCCGATCACACGGCGCTGTACCTTCACCAGCGATGAGGTCTCGACGTTCGAAAGCAGCCGCGAGCCGGCGGAAGAGGCGCGGCTCAAACTCCCCGCCATGGCCAATGAATATTTCACCTCAACCTTGTGCGATGCCTTTGATCTTCAACGCCTTCGCTATCTCTACAACAGGGTTAACCGAATATACCAGGTCAACCTTTCGAACCTTTACCCCGACCAGGCTGGCAGGTTCAACACAGTAGGTGCGGGCAATGCCGCTCAAGTAGGCGGAATGTTCGACAGCTCCGATGGCTCCGGCAAAAGCGCCCCGCAGCCCTTCGAGGGAATACGATCCCTCAGCGACACGGCGCAGAAATTCCAGAAGCAGCTCCGCTACATCACCTCGACAATCCATAGCGGCACGGCGGAAGAGTTCCCTCTCCTGCGGGAGCGCGTCACCAAGGCCTGCGAATATTTCACCACACAATTCCGTCCTTTGGCCTCGTTCGCCGCGCCGCTGACTCTTGTAGAGATTGACGACAAAGAGGTCAGGAAAGCCTTCAAGGCCGCCTCCGAGGAATTTCTGGCAGAGCTTAGATTCCGGATGACCCTCTACGAGACTATCCTGTCGGAAGGATTCAGCACGAAAGCATACCATAAGTTAAAGACGGACAACGAGTTGTCGGATGCCAGATCGTTAAAGGCATTGGTCAGGTCGCTGATTTCCACACCTGAGAAGGCTTCGGCATCCAAGGAGTCGATTCAGCAAGCTCAACGCCCAGACGCGGTTGGTGAGCCTGTCGAACCGTCGGCCCTTCGACAGGTTCGGGAACCGGATGGAGAATCGGCCACCTACACTGGCAGCATCCATCCTGAACTGGCCCAGGCCCTTGTGGAATGGCGGCGTGAAAAATACCAGAAAGACAACGTCCCCGCCTTCATGATCCTCCACCAGAAAACCCTTCTGGCCATAGCCGACCTCGCCCCCACAACCAAAGAGGAACTCCTCAGCGTCAAAGGCTTCGGCAAGTCAAAGTGCGAAAAATACGGCGAAGAAATCCTGGAGATCATCCGAACGGCCATGAACAGTCCCAGCAGTTAGCGGCTTACCGTTTTGTGTCCAATCCCGCAGCCAGTGGGCTACATTATTGCATTCGATAATTCCCGAACAATCCCCGCAGCACCGTTAGGCGACATTCTAAGGCCGTTTCGTAGCCCGAGAGTGTTCCGCGGCACTATTGGGCGACGTTCCGAGCCGAAACCGTCGCCGAAGATGGCTTGCCGCACACTCAAAGCTTGCGGTAATCAAGAATAGGCATCTTCCGAAGAAGTCAGGCAAACACGTTGCTATTCAACAAAGAGGAGAGCCGCGGGGAAGTCCTTGGCGTTGAGATCGCCGGGAGCCTGCCACTTGAGGGCGAAACTCTCGCCACCGTAGCCTTCGAAGTAACGGATGCGGTACTTGTGAAAGCCTTTCTGAAGGAATATGCTGCCGGAGGCCACGGTGTAACCTGTACGGACATTGTTGTCACAAGCCAGGACTCCGTCGATGTAGAGATCCGAACCGTCGTTTGTCAGCAGAGTGAACGTGTACAAGCCACTTTGCTCAATCTTCATAACACCTTCGAACACATAGCCGAAATAGTCTTTTCCTTCGCCCTCGGAAATATTCAAACCCCTCTTCTGTCCGCTAAACGTGACCTTTTCCAACTTGTCGATCTCCTCGGTTGACGACATGTCGGCTCCCTCGAAGTACTTGAAATTGACACCTTGCCTACGCGCCTTGGCCTTTACGGCAGCGGCATAAGGAATATTCCTTTCATAGACTCCGCTGACGCTGCCGCCTCTCTTGCAGATCGCCTTGACGCGGGCTCCTCCAGCCAGCACCACCGGGTTGCCGTCATAGCAGGTCGATTGTTCGGTCGGCTCGCTTCCGTCCAAGGTGTAGTAAATCGTCCCCATGCTCGGGGCAAAACGGAAACTGATGCCGTCATCATCGATGGCCAGACTCTCCTCCTTAAGGTACGGAGCAGCTATTTTCCCCGCCTCCAGCAGGAATGACAGAGGGAATGAAGGGTGGCTTGTCGAGCCACAGTACACATTGTCCACCTTGAAAATATGTTTCAAGTCCTCTTTCCTGCGCTTCGACTCAGCATAGCCTCCGGCAGGCAGGTAGATGTTCTCATTGCTGTTCTCGGCGCTGAGGTAAAACGGAACCGAACAGCTGTTGTACAAACGGAAGAGAACCTCGCCGCTTTCCAGCGTGCGGAAACGCTCGACCTTGACAGCCGCCTTGATGAAGGAGAGCAGCAGACTCTCTTCGCCGCAAAGCATGTTGTTCGCCCAGGCAATGGTTCTCCGCGCGCGCAACGCCTCCTTGATCGCCTCGTCACTCTTGTCTTTCGCGAATATTATCGTAAGATCACGATGATTATCCTTCTGGTCATACAGCATGTAGGTCGGATAGTGGCTGTCGGTGCAGCCAAGCATCGCAAGATTGTAGTTGAGCGCATGGTCAATGGCAAGCGGATAGAACTCCTTGTGGTTGAACACCTCGATGCCCTGGATGGTTCCGTCCTTGATGTGGCCGGCAATGTAGTCCGACAGATCGCTGTTCTGATCCGGCCAGCCCGGATGGTTTGTCGTAATGAAAGCGTCCTCGCCGCGCGCTATCTCCAACACCTTGTCGCATTCCTTGGTGTCAAAACCCTGGCTGAGCCTGTACTTGTTGAGGTCGCCCGTAAAAAGCACATTGATGTGTCCAACCGGCTCGCTGCCTGTTATCTCGAACCCTCGCACTATCTTGAGGTCGAAATCCTTCGCCGCCTCAACAGCACAGTCCACCGCCACATTCATGTCATCAGATCCCCTATAAACCCTCGGATGCGAATGATGATCCGTGATGGCCAGAATGTCAAGCCCTTCAAGGTAAGCCTCATACACCCTCATCTCAGGTGTCACTTGCGCATCTGAATAGATTGTGTGCATGTGCAGGTCAGCCGTGTAGGCATTGAAGCCGTCAACGGACGGAAGGTCGATCTTGCGCGGGTTGAAAGCCTTTCTGTCAGTACCAAGATTCTTTCCATAGAAGTCCATCCACTGGTAATGGATGTTTTCCTGAGCATTGGCACAGATCATGACCAACAATAGAATGATTGTCGAGAATCGTTTCATGTTATGTGATTTTGTCTTTCAAAAGTACAAAAAACTCGCATTTTTAATGTACTTTTACAACAGTTAATAATAAGTTGCCGCAGATTTGGCAAAGTTTTTTAACGATTATTTAACCACATATTCAAAAACCAATGCAGGAGAGGCACACTGACAGGGAACGGTATTTCAAGGAGTTGGCGCAGACTTCCAAGGAATTCTACATCGACTACCTTCAGAATTTCAAGAGCGTCGGAGCCGGAACGCGCGTTCTGGAGATCGGCTGCGGCGAGGGCGGAAACCTCCTGCCGTTAGCCGAAGCGGGATGCTCCGTCACGGGCATTGACCTGGCCACCAACAAGATAGAGCATGCCAAGGAATATTTCGGCAAAATGAATATGTCGGGAGAGTTCATCAGCGGGAATTTTCTGAATATGCCTCCTCGGGAAGACCGCTTCGACATCGTGTTGATCCACGATGTCATAGAGCACATCGAGCCGGAGGACAAGCCTGCCTTTTTCCTTGGTCTGAAAAAATTCCTGAAGCCCGACGGAATCGTGTTCTTCGGCTTCCCGGCCTGGCAGATGCCGTTCGGCGGCCATCAGCAGATCTGCCGTAGCGGATTCTGCTCGAAAGTTCCGTTTATGCATCTCCTCCCGGCCCCCCTTTACCAAGGTTACTTAAGAATATTCAAGGAAGATCCCTCCAGGATCGCAGAACTGCTGAGCATCAAGCGCTCCAAAATGACCCCCGAAAAGTTCGAGCGCCTCTGCAAAGAGACTGGCTTTCAAATTGTTGAACGCAAGTTGTGGTTGATCAGCCCCCACTACAAGGCCAAGTTCCATCTCCGCCCCACCCACCTTCGTATGGGCCTCGACCACATCCCATACCTTCGCAACTACTTCTCCACCTCTTGCTTCTACATCGTCTCGGCAAGGTGATGCGTTGAAATCAGTCAATGTCCTTGACGACATATTCAGTGGAGCCGAGACCCATTTCCTCAGCACGGTACACGATGCGGGTGCCGTGACGCTGGCTGATCCTGTCGAGGAGGGCCTGTGTGTCGTTGTCCTTGTCTTTCGGAAGGTTGAACACCTGATCGAGGCAGAACTTGTCAAGGGCGACCGGATCGAGGGAAGCTGCCATTCCGATGTCCTTTATTGTCGGCTTGTGAGGATCACCGTCGCAGTCACAGTCAATTGAGAGATTATTAAGGACATTGATGTACACAATTCCTTTCTTGGCGGCGAAATAATCATTGACGGCCTGGGCGGCGGCGGCCATCGACTCGATGAACGGAGTGTTGCCCTCCGGGCTTTCGTCCCACTTCTCAGGAAGGTTCTGCCACAGAAGCTGATAGTCCTCAGCCTTGCCAGCCGTGTGGATGTACGCCTTGCCGTTTCGGGAAGCCACACCGATGGAAGCGTTCTTCAAGGCTCCACCGAATCCACCCATCGCGTGTCCTTTGAAGTGCGACAAGTCGATCATAAAATCGTAATTGGCGATGTGAGAGCCGACTATGTCGTACTTGATCCATTTGTCATCCTTCACAGGAATCTTAATCTCGCCTTCCGAATCCATAATGTCCACCGGAGCGATCTTGTCATAGCCTCTTTCAGCGATCGCCTTGAGGTGATCCTCTGTGTTGCAGCGGTTTCCGCCATAGGCCGTGTTGCACTCAACTATGGTTCCGTTGACTTTATGCACGAGCGGTGCGATAAACTCTGGCCTCAGATGATTGGACTTCTCGGACTCTCCTGTGGAGATCTTTACGGCGACTTTCCCCTGCGCCTCAACACCCAACGCCTCGTACAGTTTCACAAGAGCCTCTGGAGAGATGTCCTTCGTAAAATACACGACCGGGGTTTCCTGCTTACCCTTGTTGTTCCCGTTGCATCCACATAACATCATCGGCAGTGACAGCAGTGTCGCCATCATCATACTCTTAAATGCTAATCCTGTCATATTCATTATTGTGCTAAAAAGTTTATCTCAATCTTGGGCTTGCAAATCCAAACCACAAGATAAACATTTTCTATTAATTGGCGTGTATTTTGTTATAAATCTGGCGCTAGAACGTTATATCTAAGCGTTTGTGAATTTCCTTCAAAAAACTATTGCTTTATAGAAAAACATACCTATCTTTACAGTGTATTAATAAACCAATACACAAAGCAGGTGAGAAATATCCGGTCACAGAGCTTGTCGAAGTGACGGAAGACCAGTAAAGAAGACAAGACGATCTTCAAGAAGTATATGAAAAAGAAACAACAGCCCATAGGGCAAAAAAGATAACAACCAAATGCTGATTGAATTAAAAGACGTCAACAAGACCCCAGGGTGCGCAGCCTCTGCACGTGCTCAAGGGCATTGACCTGACCATAGAGAAGGGCGAGTTCGTCTCGATTATGGGAGCGTCGGGATCAGGCAAATCCACGCTTCTGAATATTCTTGGAATATTGGACAACTACGACTCAGGCGAGTACCGCATCAACGGGAGTCTCATCTGGAACCTCAGTGAGACCAAGGCGGCGGAATACAGGAACAAGATGATCGGATTCATATTCCAGTCCTACAATCTGATAGGGTTCAAGACGGCGGCGGAGAACGTTGAGCTGCCGCTCTTCTACCAAGGTGTCGGCAGGCAGAAGCGGCACAGGATGGCGATGGAATTTCTGGAAAGACTTGGGCTGAAAGAGTGGGCTGACCACTATCCTAACGAGATGTCCGGAGGTCAGAAGCAGAGGGTGGCGATCGCCCGCGCGTTGATCACAAAACCGAAGATCATCCTTGCAGACGAGCCTACAGGAGCCTTGGACTCAAAGACTTCCGTGGAGATTATGAACCTTCTGCGGGAATTGAACGAGAAGGAAAATATGACCATCATCGTGGTGACCCACGAGAGCGGAGTAGCCAACTTCACCAACCGCATCATCCACATCAAGGACGGTGTCATCGGCAAGATCGAGCAGAACATTCGTCACGATGCCTCTCCGTTCGGCGAGGGCACTATAATGAAGTAAGCCATGAGAGATCTGTTTGAAGAAATCTGGAGCAACATCCGGCGCAACAAGCTTCGCACCGCCCTCACAGGCTTCGCCGTGGCCTGGGGAATATTCATGCTCATCTTTCTGTTGGGAGCGGGCAACGGCTTGATCCACGCCCTTGAGAGCAACAACAGCGACTACATGACCAACACGATGAACGTCTGGGGAGGCTACACTTCCAAGCCGTACAACGGAATGCGGGAAGGCCGAAGGATCGACTTGAACGACAAAGACATAGACATCACCCTCGGTCCGGACTTCGCTGATAATGTGGAAAAGGCCGGAACAATACTCACCCAAGCGAGCCTCACCACAAGCTACGGCAAGGAATACATCGTCAAGCAGGTCAGCGGAGTCAGCCCTGAATATTCAGAAATGAACAAGCTCAGCCTTCTCTATGGCAGGTTCATCAACGAGATCGACATCAAGGAGAGGAGAAGGGTCATCGTGATGGACAGCAACGACGCAAGGGAACTTCTGGGTGTGACGGGAGAAAAGGAGGAAGGTCTTACGGCTCTCCAGAAAGCGGCAGCGGCGGAAGCGTTGGTTGGGAAATATGTCAAGATCAACTCTTCGATGTTTCAGGTCATCGGCATCCTCAGGCCGAACGAGAACGGTTGGTCCAGTCTCTACGCTCCGATCACCACCATCCGGACAATCTACAACAGGGGCAAAGATATTGATGAATATACTTTCTCGTTCAACGGGCTGGACACCGAGGAAGACAACAGGGCGTTCGAGGATCGGCTGCGCGCATCGCTGAACAACAACCACAACGCCGCCCCGGACGACAAGAGGGCTGTGGGAATATGGAATCTCCTGACAATGAGCATGGAGATGAACAAAGGAATGTTGATGATCCGCACAGCATTATGGATCATTGGAATCCTGACACTGTTGAGCGGAATCGTTGGGGTCTCCAACATCATGCTGATCTCCGTCAAGGAGCGGACACACGAGTTCGGGATCCGCAAGGCGATCGGCGCGAGCCCGTGGGCCATACTGAAACTGATCATTTCCGAAAGCATCATCATCACCGCGTTCTTCGGCTACGTCGGAATGGTGCTCGGGGTTCTGGCCAACGAGTGGCTCGATCATATTTCCGGAAATATGGTGATGGACTTCGGGCTTTTCCAGCAGACGGTCTTTAAAGATCCTACGGTCGGCCTGAACGTCTGCTTCGGAGCCACAATCCTGCTGGTCATCGCCGGCACCATCGCCGGCCTCGCCCCCGCCCGAAAAGCCGCCAAGGTCCGCCCGATCGAAGCCCTCCGCAGCGAATGACGAATATTCAAAATGAAGTGACTAAAATAATGGAATATATTCATAAAAGATTGAAAGGAATATTCAAATGAAATTTTTCGATATAGACCGATTCAAGGAAATCCTTGACACGCTGACCCGCAACAAGGGACGGAGCCTGCTGACCGGGTTCGGGGTGTTCTGGGGAATATTCATGCTGCTGTTCCTGCTGGGCGGCGGCGACGGGTTCAAGGTGATGCTGAACCAGCAGATGGGAGGGTTTGCGTCCAACTCGGCGATGATCTGGTCCCAGAACACGTCCAAGCCATACAAAGGCTTCAACAAGGGACGTTACTGGGAGATGAACATCAAGGACGTGGAGATTCTCAAGGAAAAGGTTCCTGAAGTGGACATCGTGTCGCCTCAATGCTTCAGTTGGTCCAGAGGCGAGGCAACCTACGAGGACAAGTCATCAAGGTGCAACGTCAAGGGGTTGAAGGCCGACTTCGCTAAAATAGAGACACCGACGATAGTTTACGGACGCTACATCAACGAGATGGACGTGGCGCAGAAACGCAAGGTCTGCGTGATAGGAAAGCAGGTTTACGAAAACCTCTATCCCAAGGGGGTGGACCCGTGCGGAACCAGAATCAAGATCGGCCCGGCATATTACCAGGTCATCGGAGTTGACTACAACGAACACAGTGTCATCAGCTTCGGAGGCAGGCAGACCGAGGCCATTGTGATTCCGATTTCCGTAGTGCAGGCCGTTTACAATATGGGTGACAAAGTACAGGTGATGGCGGTCACGGCTAAAGAAGGGATCGTGATGAGCGACATCATCACGAAGATCAGAAAAGCCATCGCAAGCAACCACTACATAGACCCGACAGATGAACAGGCAGTCACCGTCCTCAACACCGAGATGTTCTTTATGATGATCGACAGCCTGTTCAAAGGTGTGAACTTCCTGATCTGGCTAATTGGAATCGGGACGTTGCTGGCCGGTGTGATCGGCGTCTCGAACATTATGATGGTGACGGTCCGGGAACGTACCACGGAAATCGGAATCCGCCGAGCCATAGGAGCGACTCCGAAGATGATTCTATCGCAGATCATCTGGGAAAGCATCCTGCTGACAGCCGTGGCCGGAATGTTGGGCCTGCTGTTCTCGGTGCTGATCCTGCAAGGGTTGGAGCTGGCCTTCACGACAGACGGCATCCTTCAGGCTCCGTTCCAGATCAGTTTCTGGACAGCTGTCGGAACTCTTCTCGGGTTGACTGTTCTCGGAGTCGTGGCCGGACTCGCCCCGGCGGCCAGGGCTATGAGCATCAAACCGGTGGACGCTATGAGGGATGAATAAGCCGCTTCGGGAACAAGACATATTAAGGATGAGCAAACATATTCAAAGATAGATAGTCAAGAATCAATATTCGGAAATAAAAAGTCAAGCAATATGAAAAAGTATTTCAAGTACATTCTGTTCGCCGCCATCATCGTGGTGTTCGCTGGCACATTCTACTTCCTTTGGAAAAAGTCACGTCCGCAGGAGATCCGCTACGAGGAGCTTTCCGCCGAGATCGCCGACATCAAGAAGACCACCCTCATCACCGGCACCATTGAGCCGCGTGACGAGGTGAACATCAAGCCGCAGATCAGCGGCATCATATCCGAGATCTACAAGGAGGCCGGTGACCAGGTGAAGGAAGGCGAGGTGATCGCCAAGGTCAAGGTCATTCCTGAGATGGGTTCGCTGAGTTCGGCGCAGAGCCGTTTGCGCATCGCCGAATTGAACCTTGAGCAGGCACAGACCAACTTCGGACGTGAAAAGGCTCTCTACGACAAGCAGTTGGTGAGTGCTGAGGAATATGACCAAGTGCGTCAGGCCCTGGATCAGGCAAAGGAGGAAAAAGAAGCAGCTGAGGAGGCTCTGGAGGTTGTCAGGGACGGAGTGTCAAAGCGCAACGCCACGGCCAGCTCGACGCTGATCCGCTCGACCATCACGGGGTTGATCCTCGATGTGCCGGTCAAAGTCGGTAACTCGGTGATCCAGAGCAACACATTCAACGACGGAACAACCATAGCCACGGTGGCCGATATGAACGACCTCATATTCAAGGGCAATCTGGATGAGACAGAGGTCGGCAAGGTCGATGAAGGCACGAGGATGAGAATCACCATCGGAGCGGTGCAGGGCGTGGAAATGGACGCTGTCCTTGAATATATTTCCCCGAAGGCCGTGCAGAACAACGGTGCTAACCAGTTCGAGATCAAGGCCAGGGTAAGCCAGTTGGACAGCGTGAAGATCCGTTCAGGCTACAGCGCGAACGCCGAGATCACTTTGGAGCACGCCGACTCAGTTTTGGCAGTGCCTGAGGCGGCAATCTCATTTGAGAAGGATTCCACGTTCGTCTATCTTGCCGAGGGTGACGGACAGTATAAACGCCAGCCTGTCACCACAGGGCTGAGCGACGGGGTCAAGATAGAGGTGAAGAGCGGACTGGGCAAGGATCAGAAAGTCCGTGGTAATCAGATATTCACAGACAAGAAATAACGCTATGAAAAGAATATATTCATTGATTATTTTTGGTCTGCTGACGGTGGGGCTTTCCGCGCAGGATGGCAGGCTGTGGACGCTTCAGGACTGCATCGCGCACGCTCTTGAGAACAACATTTCCCTCAAACAGCAGGAGATTCAGGTCAAGCAGCAGGAAATTCAATTGAACACATCCAGGAACAGCAGGTTGCCGGGTGTGAGCGCAAGCGCAAGCGAGAACTTCTCGTTCGGACGAGGATTGACTGCTGACAACACCTATTCAAACACCAACACTACCAGTACGGGAGTCAGCCTCGGAGCTTCAGTGCCAGTGTTCCAAGGACTCAGGATCAACAACTCGATTAAACATGACGAACTGAACCTCAAGGCCGTGACGGCTGATTTTCAGAAGGCTCGCGAAGATGTCAGTGTCGCCGTGGCGCAGGCTTATGTGCAGATTCTCTACAATATGGAGCTTCTGGATGTGGCCAGGAATCAGGTCAGCATCGATTCGCTTCAGGTCGAGAGACTCTCGGCGATGGAGCTGAGCGGCAAGGCCAGCAAGGTTCAGGTGGCTCAGCAGAAAGCAGCGCTGGGACAGAGCCGACTGTCTGAGACTCAGGCCGCCAACAGTTTACGATTGTCGCTGTTGGATCTGAGCCAGTTGTTGGAGTTACCGAATCCTGAAGGATTCTCTATCATTCGCCCTTCTGTTTCGGTTGACGGGCTGCTTCTGAGCAATCCGGAGAACATCTATGCGCAGGCAGTGGCCTGCAAGCCATCAATCCAGGCAGAGCAGTTCAGGTTGGATGCCACTGAATATTCCATCAGGAACGCCAAGGGGGCCCGTCTGCCATCTCTTATGGCCAGCGGTGGTCTGGGAACCAATTACTACACGATGAGCAGTCATTCCAGCGATCCGTTCGCAGACCAGATCAAGAACAATTTCAGCCAATATCTTGGTCTTAGCCTGAGCATTCCGATTTTCTCGGGATTCCAGACCAGGAACCAGATCCGTTCCGCCGAGCTTTCGAGGACGAACCAGATGTTGCAGTTGGAAAACAGCAAGAAAAGCCTCTACAAGGAGATCCAGCAGGCGTATTACAACGCTGTGGCGGCTCAGGAGAAATTCCGGTCAAGTCTGGACGCTGACGCCAGCGCGAAGGAGTCGTACGAGCTTGTGCTTGCGAAGTACGAGAACGGCAAGGCCAACATCACTGAGTTCAACGAGGCTCGGGACAGTTTCCTGGAATCAGAATCCAATCTGGCCCGCGCCCGCTACGAGTTCCTGTTCTCGGCCAAGTTGCTGGACTTCTACAGGGGACAGAAACTGATTTTTTAAGCTTTCGTGCGTAAATCATGCTCATCTGCGCACTGGACTTGAACATACCCGGCACTCGTGCGTAAATCAGATTTATTCACGCACCACTTATCCGTAAACCACCTTCTGTGCGTAAGGCTGATTCTTTCACGCACAGAAGGTTCTTTAGACAGGGCCGGTGCGTGAGCGGCAAGGTTATGCGCACAAAGACTTTCAAACAAACTGATCCGGTTCCGGAGCATCCTTGTCGTAGGAAAGGATGGTGGCGTTGCCGGAAAGAATGTCGTACCCGTGCTCGGCAAGGCTTTGCAGCTCGAACTCTCCGGGATAGACCTCAACGGGGGCGATGAACTCCACCCTCTTGCGGATTCCGCTCACGATGTCCCGCCCATAGGCTCCCCCTCCGGTCAGCAGGATTACATCCACTTTCCCGCAGACATCGGCGGCCTCCGAAGCGATATACTTGGCGATGTTGAGGACAAAGGCCTCCATCCAGACCTTAGCCCGGACATCACCCTCCGCTCCCATGCGGACAATATCCTTGAGGTCATTCGTCCCGAAGAACGCCACGGCACCGCCTTTGCCCATCAGCTTCTTCTTTATCTCCGCTTTGGAATATTCACCGCTGTAGCAAAGGTCAACCAATTGGAAACCAGGATAAGAGCCGACTCTCTCCGGGGTGAACGGCCCATCGCCACCGACTCCGTTGTTGGAATCAATCACCTTTCCGTTCCTGTGAAGAGTGACGGTGATCCCGCCGCCAAGCACAAGAACCCTATTACCGACGAGGAGTTGTTATCCCAACCGTAAAGTTAAAAATTCTGAAAGCAAATCACAACGGCTCAAATGAGCATCGGTTGACATGGTGATTGCCTGGACAGTGACTCTCTCTATTATTAAATATCACCGTTCCTGTTGCTGTGTCTGTCGGAACGACGGTGACTCGGGGTGTCGTCACGCGCTTGATTGCTGACGGCAAAAGACGATCGGCTCCTGGAAAAGTGGTTTCTTAGGGGGTATTATCGAAACAATTTATGTTTTTTATAAATCGTATGTGTTTCTTTTCGTTTTGCGGATTTGAAATTACTAACTTGCGGGCAGGTTCCGGAAGGGGTTCCGGGCCGAATGCGACAACAATGACCAGACTACGCATCAACGATGGAGACTTCAAAGAACAAAGAGGCCGTAAGGCGGGAGCCGGTGGCCGGACAACCATTAACCAAGAGACCATTAGACATGGTGCCTTCGAAAAGGAGGCTCCGGATCAGGGGACGATGTCCGCCGGGGATCAGTACCGGAAGCTGTACCGGCACTGCCGGAAGCTGATGGGGAGGGCTCTGAGCGCGGCAGGCCAAGGGGATAGAGAAAGGGTATAGAGAAGGTTGCCAAGTCGTTGCTGTCCTTGGGAGTCCCTGTAGATCAGATCACGGCGGCCACAGACATGACCACTGAGCAGGTTGAAACTCTGAAGTAATAATTTCGTAACATATAACAGATTGGTAGTAAGTAAAGCACGTTTGTGGTCTGAAAATTCATACCACGTGCTTGCTTGATTCGCTAACTTATATGATAAGTGCCACGCCGAGACAATGGTCGTGGAAAGGGAAACTGGACTATGACGGGGAACTTTACTTTTACGGAAGTCTTTACCGCGCTCGGCGACCTTTTGATGCCGCGGGAGTGCATTGTCTGCGGGCGGATTCTCACCCTTCGCGAGAGTCACATCTGTATTGACTGTCTTGCCGACCTGCCCAGAACGTTTTTCTCGAATATGCCGCACAACCAAATGGCAGACAGATTCAACTCACTGATCCAGCGGGATTTGGATGCAACCGGAGGTTTTGAGGAATATTCCCGGGCCACTTCTCTGTTCTTTTACCGTTCCCAGACCGGCTACAGGCTGATCACCCAAAGGTTAAAGTACCACCACGACTACCAGGCAGGACGTTATTTCGCATCGATGCTTGGCCGGGACATGTCTGCGTCTTCGCTTTACAGTGATGTTGATGCCGTGATTCCCGTTCCTTTGCATTGGACGCGGCGGTGGTCAAGAGGGCATAATCAGGCCGAGATCATAGCCGAAATTCTGGCGCGCTCGCTCAAGGCGGAACTTCGCTCAGACATCCTTAGTCGTCCGCATCGTACACGCACCCAAACCAAACTCTCGGTCAAAGACAAGACTCGCAATGTCGCAGGCGCCTTTCAGGTAAACCGGCTGAAGATTGTCACTGAATATTCGCACATCCTGCTGGTGGATGATGTTTTCACGACGGGGGCGACGCTTCATGCCTGCCACAGGGCGTTGAGAGCCGTTTTTCCGCCGCACGTCCGCATAAGTGTCGCCACACTCGCCTGTGTGGGAATATGACAGGAACCTTACTTCCTGCTTACGAATCATAAGGAGAAACGTTTTAAATCTGTGATTTACCTAATTAACGTGCTTTGGAAGCCGTGAGCCGCTGGCTTATTAAAACCAACTAAAATTTCCCTTATTGTTTATAGAACTGGAAATAAAACGGTTAAGTAGAATAATCGGCGAAAAATGCAAAAAAATATTAAAAAATATTTGCATGTATAAAAAAAAGCTGTACCTTTGTACTCGGGTTGAGCAAGGAGGTTCTCTCCCCGATCAACCTATTGGTTATTAGTTTTAGTGTTATTAATTATGTGGTTAGAGTGAGAGTCCACGCGGGATGCGTCGACGCTCATTTTTTTTGTATTCTCCCCTACCCTCATCCACGGAAAAGCCGTTCCGGTGGATAAACTGGGCAAGGCTGGACGGCCATCCACGGGAAAGCCGTTCCGGTGGACAAACTGGGCAAGACCGGACGGCCATCCACGGAAAGGCTGTTCCGGTGGACAAACCGGGGCTTCACCAGGGGGACAGTGCCTTGGGCTTGCCGCCACACTTGCCCAACCGCCGGACTATTCGTAAATTTGCCGGTAGAAATATTCGATAACTATGGTAGAGATTGGAATAAAAGGCCGTCAGGAGGAAATCGTGACGGAGGATTTGACCGCGAGCCACATCGGGAGCGGAAGTGTCAGGGTGTTCGCGACACCTATGATGATCGCGCTTATGGAACGAACCAGCCGCATGAGTGTCAAGCCTTATCTGGAGGATGGGCAGGAAACGGTCGGGACTAAAGTGGACGTGACACACGTTTCCTCAACACCGGTCGGACTGAAGGTCTGGTGCGAAAGCGAGGTCGTGGATATTGACCGAAGAAGGATCGTCTTCAAGGTCGCCGCCTATGACGAAAAAGGGCTCATAGGTGAGGGTACCCATGAGCGCTTTGTGATAGACGTGGCCAAATTCCAGGCCAAGACGGAGGAAAAGATTAAAGACAGGTAGTCCTAAGAACAAAGACTACTTCTTTGGAGAGTCAAGAATCGTCACATCATCCCCAGGGTTCCCAGGCATCTCAAGCCAGAACCAATTGAGTTTGGTGTTGCCTTTCTTGTCTTCGGCCACCGCTCCATAGAAGAGTTTTTCCCCGGCTTTCCATCCCTGACCCAAATTGCTGAACTTGTGGATGGACGTGTTGGCGTAGGTTCCGGCCTCATGAGTATCATAGCATCCGATCACATACTCGCTGAATGCTGATTCGGTGTCGTAACCGCTTCCGATCACATTGACGTTTTCCGTCGTCGTGTAATAATTGGCGGCAAGGCTGTTAGGCACATTATGGATTATCAGAGTGTTCTTCTCAGCGAAGACCCTGTACTCAAAGGCAACCGCTACCCAAGGTGTTGCCGCGGCAGCTTCGGTCGTGAACTCAAACGCAGCCTCGTTGGATGCCACAAGACCGGACTCTGCTGACGGAACTGTCTGTACATAAATAATGTAGGCTGTAGAGGCTGTCAATCCGGCAAGTGTCACGAACGGATCCCCGAATGCCTTGTCGGCATCGCCGTTCAATGTCTTGGATGGATCGTCCTTCGCCACAATCCTGTACTTGTAGGTAGCTCCTTCCACAACATTCCAAGTAACGCTCACGCCGACATCTGTAATGGCACTTGCCCTGAACTCGGGAGCCTCGGCGCTAGGTAGAATGCCGGTCTTAAAGGTGACTTTGCCTTCTTCAGAATTCAGGTAATTTGTCTCAGGGGCGGCTACGGCAGAGACCGTGAAGACATATTCAGTGTCCTCTTTGAGATTAGAGAAAGTCTTGGCCACGTCAGTGAAGATAGTCTCCTCGGAGACCACCGTCGCAGGATCCGCGGCCTCACACAGAGTCCATGAATAGCCAGCAGCATTCTCTACAGCCTTCCATGTGACCGCGCACTCAACGGTCGTGGACTCCACAACCGCTTTAGGCTCAGGGGTTTGAAGTTGAATTTTCTCGGCATCCTTGTCGCATCCCGCAACAACGAGCACAGAGGCCGCGATGGCGGCCTGAACAAACAGATTACTTTTCATGTCTTTGTTTTGTTAAATTCGTTGCCGAAAGTTAGAAATAGTTTTGGATAATCCAATCATCTGATCCAGATAAATTGTCTTAATTTGTTTAAGTAACATGAAAAAATAAGTTGCCTCAGATTAAGAGAATATTTTCGAGGATAGATCTATTTTCGAAGAAGGAGTGTGCCGGTGGCACATGACTGATGAGAAAAGAGATATAGACCGAAAAGATTCCTTAAGATGATGCAGGTTATTATTTGAAGGTTACTAAGTAAGCGTAAAGAAATAAGTTGGTAAAGATTTGGCGGTATTCTCAGACAATCAAATCAAAACAGCTTTCTGGAAAAAGGGTGTAAACGGATTCCGGAATATTCCTGAGTTTTTTGTAAATTTGTAGAATCGCGGGTTGCGGAAGAGGGATCCGTATAATACGGATAGGGTTCATTTAGGACATACATTGACATGGCAAAAGGAAAGGTGCTGGAGGACACTCCGCTCATCAAACAGTTTTTCTCTGTGAAGGCTCAGCATCCTGAGGCGGTGCTGCTTTACAGGGTCGGAGACTTCTACGAGTCTTATTCCGATGACGCGGTGCTGATCAGCAAGGTTCTGGGCATCGTCCAGACCAAGAAATCCAACGGGGACAAGGGCTACATCGAGATGGCCGGATTCCCTCACCACGCCATTGATGCCTACCTCCCGAAACTTGTCCGCGCCGGCTACAAGGTGGCCGTCTGCGATCAGTTGGAAGACCCGAAATTCGCCAAGAAACTTGTCAAACGAGGTGTCACCGAGCTTGTCACGCCAGGAGTAGCCTTCAATGACCAGCTTCTGGACCAGAAGGAGAATAATTTCCTGGCCGGCCTCACATTCGACAGGGACCGGTGCGGAGCGGCTTTCCTGGATGTCTCCACAGGCTCGTTCCAGGTGGCTCAGGGATCTTTGGACTACATAGGCACGCTTATCGCCTCCCTGAACCCGAAAGAGATTGTGGTTCAGAGGGGTTTCGAGAAAGGGGTCAAGGAAAGGTACGGGGATGGACTCTTCATCTCCACAATCGAGGAGTGGGCTTTCGTCTACGATGCCGCCGTCGAAAGGCTCAGGAAGCAGTTCGGCGTGGAGTCCCTCAAGGGATTCGCGGTTGAAGGCTTTCCTTTGGGAATATGCTCGGCCGGAGCGCTGATGGTCTACCTGGAGCAGACCCAGCACACGGGGCTTAAGAACATCTGCTCAATTTCCCGCATCGATGAGGACAGGTTCGTGTGGATGGACAAGTTCACAATGAGGAACCTTGAGATATTCAATTCCGCAGCCGGCGGCGAGGGCGTGTCGCTTGTTAGCGTCATCGACAAATGCACCTCTCCGATGGGCGCGAGGCTTCTAAGGAGCTGGCTCGCGATGCCGATAATGGACATCAAGGAGCTGAACAGCCGCTACGACGTTGTGCAGCACTTCCTTCAGACAAGGGACGACCTTGACAAGGTTCAGGAATATGTCGGCGAGATCGGCGACCTGGAGAGGATCATCTCCCGTGCCGCGACAGGTAGGATCGCTCCCCGCGAGGTGATGCAGCTCGGCAGGGGACTCTCCCGGATGGAACCGATAGCGAAGCTATGCAAAGGCCGCGGTGTCAAGGCTTTGGACGCACTGATGGGCGGCATGAAGAACTGCTCGGAGCTTCTGGAGCGAATCAGCGGGACGATGACAGCCGAGCCGGCGGCAGCCGTGGGGAAGGGCGAGGTCATCGCCTCGGGAGTGGACGCCGAGCTGGACGAGTTGAGAGGCATCTCCTCCGGCGGCAAGGACTACCTCCTGAAGCTTCAGCAATCCGAGGCCGAGAGAACAGGAATATCCTCGCTTAAAATCAGTTACAACAATGTCTTCGGCTACTACATCGAGGTCCGCAACGCTTTCAAAGACCTCGTTCCTCCGGAGTGGATCCGCAAGCAGACCCTTGTCAACGCCGAGCGTTACATCACCAAGGAGCTCAAGGAATATGAAGAGAAGATCCTGAGCGCCGAGGATCGCATCTATGCCATTGAGACCAGGATTTATGGCGATCTTGTGGCCGAGATCCAGAGGAGCATTCCTTTGATCCAGGCGAACTGCCGGATCATCGCCCGTCTGGACGTGCTGACGGGATTCGCCCAACTGGCCAATGACAACCGCTACAGCCGCCCTGAAATGACCAAGGATCTGACACTTGAGATCAAGGCGGGCCGACACCCTGTCATAGAGACACTTATGCCGGCGGGCGAGGAATATGTTCCCAACGACATATTCCTTGACAACAAGAAACAGCAGATCATCATCCTGACCGGTCCCAACATGGCCGGTAAGTCGGCCTTGCTCCGCCAGACGGCCCTCATCGTGCTGCTGGCCCAGATCGGCTCGTTCGTGCCTGCCGAAAGCGCCCGGATCGGGTACTTCGACAAGATCTTCACAAGGGTCGGGGCTACGGACAACATTTCCCGCGGAGAGTCAACCTTCATGGTCGAGATGCTGGAGACCTCGATGATCCTGCACAACCTTTCAGAGCGTTCCCTGGTGCTTCTGGACGAGATCGGGCGAGGCACCTCCACCTACGACGGAATGTCGATCGCGCGTGCGATCGTCGAGTACATCCACGAGTACGGCCACGGGGCCAAGACGCTTTTCGCCACTCATTATCACGAGCTCAACGATCTTGAGGAGACCTATTCAAGAGTCCGCAACTTCCACATCGCCGTGAAGGAGGTGGGGTCGCAGGTGATCTTCCTGCGCAAGCTCAAGGAGGGTGGAACCGCACACAGCTTCGGCATTCATGTGGCAAGGATGGCCGGGATGCCAAAAGAGGTGATCCAGAGTGCCGAGAACACCCTCAAGGCTCTGGAGATGAATGATTCCCAGCACATTGTAAGCGCAAGAACAGGTCAGATCAAGAAGCCTGTCCAGACCAAGGCCGGCACTCTTGAGAGCGACGGCAGCCTCCAGCTCTCCTTCTTCCAGCTGGACGACCCCACTCTCGAATCCCTTCGCGACAAGCTCTCCGGCGTGGATCTCAACAACATCACCCCCCTCCAAGCCTTCGACCTTCTCCGCTCCATGAAGGACGAACTCGGGCTGTAGACCGCCGTTACCGGAAAGACAATCAAAGATTACCAAGTTATTTTTTAAGGATTACTTAGTAAGCGTTAAATAATAAGTTGGTAAAGATTTGGCAGTATTTTCGAGGATAGCTTTCTTTTGGAAGAAGGAGTGTGCCGGTGGCACATGACTGATGAGAAAAGATAGCTAGACCGGAAAGACAATCAAAGATTACCAAGTTATTTTTTAAGGATTACCTAACCATAAAGAATTTTCAGTAAATTTGTAGGAATATTCTTAAGAAGATAGATGCAGGTTTTTCTACAGATTCTTACCCTGCTCGGCGCGATGGCCATGTTCCTGTACGGAATGACCATGATGAGCGAGGGTCTTCAGAAGGCGGCGGGTGACAAGCTGCGATCGTTTCTGGCGTCGATGACGTCAACGACCTTCAAAGGTATCATTACGGGTATTGTCATCACTGCCCTCATCCAGTCATCAAGCGGAACGACCGTGATGGTCGTCAGCATGGTCAACGCCGGTCTGCTCGCCCTTGGCAACGCCATAGGGGTGATCATGGGGGCGAACATCGGAACGACGCTCACGGCGTGGATGATCTCCCTGTTCGGATTCAGCTATGACATCGGAGCGTTCGCGGTTCCGTTCATCGCCTTGGGATTCTTCATGATGACCCTCAAGAGCAACCGGAACAGCAACATCGGTGAGTTCATCATCGGATTCGCGTTCCTGCTCATAGGTCTCGCCACAATGAAGAACTCGGTGCCGGACCTGAACCAATATCCTGAGGTTCTGGCTCTTGTGAAGAACCTGACCAGCTACGGCTTTTTCTCCGTGATCATATTCACCCTTGTTGGTGCATTGATAACCGTGATAGTGCAGGCCTCCAGCGCCTCCCTTGCTCTGACGATGGTTTTTGTGGCGAACGGCTGGATCAATTTCGAGATGGCCGCCGCGATGGTCTTGGGAGCCAACATCGGAACCACGATCACCGCCAACATCGCCGCCGCCGTGGCGAACTATTCGGCCAAGCGGACGGCCATCGCCAACACCCTGTTCAATGTGATCGGCGTAGTCCTGGCTTTGGTGTTCTTCAACCCGTTGATGAGGATCATCGCCTCGATGACGACGGCGATAGGTTTCGAGGATCCTGTCTCATTGTTCAACGGCACCGTGGCCGCGGACGGTTTCTCTCCGGAGCAGCAGAACTCGATGCTTTACGGTATTTGCATTCTGCACACCGTCTTCAACCTCTCCACCACCCTGATACTCGTCTGGTTCATCCCTCAGCTTGTCAAGGCCGTCAACAGGATCATCCCGACCCCTAAGGGCGAGGAAGAGGTCTATCGCCTCAAGTTTATCCAGGGCGGACCTCTCTCCACGGCGGAACTTTCCCTCGACGAGGCGAAGCAGGAGATCATTCATTTTGCGGAAATATGCCGTCGCGAGGTTGGATTCATCCGTAGCGCGGTCAGCGCCAAGACCAAGGCCGAATGGGAATCCGCCAATGAGAAGCTTGTCAAGTACGAGAACATTACGGACAAGATTGAATATGAGATCGCTTCCTACCTGAACGAGGTCACCAAAGGCGACATCAGTGCGTTCTCCGCATTGAGGATCAAGTCAATGTACAGGGTGATCGGTGAATTGGAGAGCATCGGCGACTCCGGCGAGGCGATAGGCAGAATGATGAAACGCGCCCTCGACCACGGCAAGACGTTCGATGAGGAGATGATCAAGAGGCTTGACAGGATGCTCGACCTGCTTGATGTGGCGTTCGGGGCCATGACGGAGAACCTTAGCTCTCCGGCTCTGTTCCTCAAGGACATCACCAACGCCGAGGATGCCGAGTACAACATCAACGAGTACCGCAACCGCCTGCGTGAGGAGCACATCGTCAACATCGAGAAGGATGACTACAACTACCAGACAGGCGTGTTCTACATAGACATTGTCCAGGAACTCGAGAAGATGGGCGACTTCATCATCAACATCTCCCAAAGCCTTCTGGAAAAGAACGACTAAAACATGAGACGTGCGTTAAGATATTCATTGATCGTGATTTGCGCCATCTTTCTGGTGGGCTGCAAGGGTGGCGGTTCCGGCAAGGCGACCGCTTTCACGCCTCGCGCGTTTCCGGCGCTTCCTGAACCTCCGTCAGTGATTTCGGATCCCCAGGAGAAGACGGAATATGTCGTCTCGAACTATTGGAACGAGTTTTTGGAGAAGACCTATCCTTGTGATTCCAACATAGTTAACGGAGTCACGGCTGACGAGGTGGAAAAAGCGTTGGGCACTTATGTGACACTTCTGGAGAAGGCTTGCCCAATAGACTTCGGAAGGAAGGCGATGGCCTCTTTCTTCGACAAGGTTGAACAGTTCGAGGCCGCCGATACCTCCTCCAATGTCTTCGAGTTTTTCGAGCGGATGATCCCGAAGTATCTCTACGACCCCAATTCACCTGTCCGGAACGAGGATCTCTACCTCCCGTACGTCTCAAGACTCGCCTCTTCAGACTATTCCGATCCCGACATGAGACCTTCCTACTCGTTCGAGACCAATATGTGTTCCTTGAATATGGCAGGAACGCCGGCGGCTGATTTCACATTCACCGATCTGAGTGGAAAAAGACACACGCTGCATGGTGTGAAGGCGGAGACGACGCTGCTGTTTTTCACCAATCCCGGCTGTCCGGCCTGCAAGGACATCATGGAGCATCTGGTCGCCGATGAGAGGATCGCGTCGCTGGTTGCCTCCGGCAGGCTCGCGGTCGTCAACATATACATTGACGACGAGTTGGACAAATGGCGTGAATATGCTTCCGTCTACCCCAAGGACTGGTACAACGGCTATGACCAGAGCTACCTGATCCGCTCCGACATCACCTATAACGTCCGCGCCATCCCTTCGCTGTATGTACTTGATTCAGAGAAGAGAGTGGTCATGAAGGACGCACCGGCGGAGGTGGTTCTTCCGTATCTTGACAACTTAAAATAACACTGACATGAAAATCACCAAGGAACTTTGGGGCACGTCCCCTGACGGAAAGGAAATATTCCTTTATACTCTTGAGAATGAAAGCGGCGCGTTCGTGCGCCTCTCAAGCATAGGCGCCGGAATCGTTTCGATCGCTGTTCCGGACAAGGATGGAAAGATCGCCGATGTTGTTTTGGGCTATACCAAGCCTGAGGATTATTTCGCCGACGGCCCTTGCGCCGGAAAGTGCCCGGGACGCTACGCCAACCGCATAGCGCTCGGCAAGTTCACGCTTGACGGGGTGGAATATTCATTGCCGGTCAACAACGGCCCGAACCATCTGCACGGCGGCCCTGAAGGATTCCAGAATCAGGTCTGGGAAAGCCGCGCCGAGAGGAAAGCCGTTGAGTTCCAGTACTTTTCGCAGGACGGAGAGGCAGGTTATCCCGGCAATCTGAAGGTTGTCGCCCACTACGAGTGGAGCGAGGACAACGCTCTCAAACTGACTTTCACGGCGCAGACCGACAAGGCAACTGTCGTGAACCTTACCAACCACGCCTATTTCAATTTGAATGGCGAGGGGAACGGGAATATCCTTGATCACGAGTTGAAACTCAACGCCGAGGTCTATCTGCCGACTGACGAGACCTTGATTCCTGTAGGAGAGCCAGACCCGGTTGCAGGTACACCTATGGATTTCAGGGAGTTCAAGAAAATCGGTGAGGAGATCAAGGCTGACTTCCCGGCTCTCAACTATGGTAAGGGGTATGACAACTGCTTCATGATCAACGACTATGAGGCTGGTCAGCTTCAGACGGCGGCTCAGCTGTACTCTCCGGAGAGCGGCCGTCAGCTTGAGGTTCTGACCACCCAGCCGGCCGTGCAGATCTACACGGGCAACTGGCTTGAGGGCTGTCCTGCCGGCAAGTGCGGACGTGGCTACCACGACTATGAGGGTGTCGCCATCGAGTGCCAGCACTGCCCTGATTCGCCGAACAAGCCTGAGTTCCCTACGACCGTGCTTCGTCCGGGCGAGACCTTCAGCGAGGCCATCATCTGGGCGTTCTCAGTCAGGAAGTAGGAGGCCGGTCACTGAGCCATACACGCTTCGGTCACCGAGCCTGCCAAAGTGACCGAAATGACTATTGCAATTTAGAATATTCACAAATGAAACAGTATCAGGATCTTCTGCGTCACATAATGACCGACGGCGTGGTCAAGCACGACCGCACCGGCGTAGGCACCAAGAGCGTCTTCGGCTACCAGATGCGCTTCGACCTCTCCGAAGGATTCCCGCTTCTGACCACCAAGAAAGTTCACTTGAAATCTATCATTTATGAACTTCTGTGGTTCATCGCCGGCGACACCAACATCAAGTACCTCAAGGATCACGGGGTCTCCATCTGGGACGAATGGGCCGACGAGAACGGTGACCTTGGCCCTGTCTATGGCCACCAATGGCGCTCCTGGCCGGCACCCGACGGCCGATCCATCGACCAACTCACACAGGTGGTGAATATGATCAAGAACAATCCTGATTCGAGACGAATGCTCGTCACCGCCTGGAATCCCGGAGAGGTGGACAAGATGGCTCTCCCTCCTTGCCACTGCCTGTTCCAGTTCTATGTGGCCGAAGGCAAGCTTTCCTGCCAGCTCTATCAGCGCAGCGCCGACACCTTCCTCGGTGTTCCGTTCAACATCGCCTCCTACGCATTGCTCACGATGATGATAGCCCACGTCTGCGGCCTGAAGCCCGGCGACTTCATCCACACCACCGGCGACACCCACATCTACCTGAACCATTTCGATCAGGTCCGCGAGCAGCTCTCCCGTGAGCCCCGCCCGCTCCCGACAATGCGCATCAACCCAGATGTGAAGTCCATCTTCGATTTCAAGTACGAAGACTTCACCCTCGAAGGCTACGACCCCTGGCCGGCCATCAAGGCCCCCGTCGCGGTCTGATCGTCCGCCTTTGCATAAGTGCCTCCATAAGCTCTGATTTAAGGCACACGACAAGACAGTACACCGGAGTATTGGAGACCTTCCCGTCTTTGCCCTTCCTCACGCGGACAATGACGTCTTCAAGCCAGGCTCTTTCGTCGACGCCCAAGGCCTTGCGCGAGCTGAAAAGAGAGTATACGACTGCAGCGCGCACTGCGGCATCTTCGAGCACTGGGTGCCGGCGCTCCCAAGGTGTTCTTCCGTTACTACTTCGTGAACAGCGCCACTGGCGAGAAGTCCGGCATCATACTGGCTTCCGTCACCTGAACCGCGGGTGAGTAGCCAAAGAGCAGGGCAGAAGCCTTGCTTACCCTAATCCGAACCCTCTGCAGTCATTTGATTACAGAGGTTTTTTATGCAGGTAACTGCCCTATTTGTTATGGTAGACGAAGTGAATCACACCCACATTCTAATCAAAATTTGAAGAAAATAGTCGTAAGATTCGCTTCATTTGCTTATTTTTGCAGAAAAATGAGCGAGATATGAGACCGTACTACATATGGCAATACCCCGGTTGGCCCAGATTCCGTTGGGAGTCCGACAAAATACTGAACCTGCTTTCCGAAGTGCGTCTTTTGGAAGGTCGAATCGCCGGTATGATGGGCGGCCTGGGGTTTGATATTCAATCCAAGACGTCTCTGGACGTAATGACTGAAGACGTTATCAGATCCAATGAGATAGAAGGAATTCTGTTGAATGCAGACAGGGTGCGTTCATCAGTAGCGAGGCATCTCGGTATTCCCACGGAAGGTCTCCCGGAGCCGGATCACTATACCGAAGGTGTAGTTCAGGTAATGATTGACGCCGTCCGCAATTACTCCGAGGAGCTAACCGAACAGCGTCTGTTCAATTGGCATGCCGCTTTGTTCCCCACGGGGCGTAGCGGTATTCATCCGATAACGGTGGCAGGTTGGAGGGTTGGAGAAGAACCCATGCAAGTTGTCTCCGGGGCATTTGGAAAGGAAAAGGTTCACTACGAAGCCCCGGCTTCGGCGGATGTTCCCAAGGAAATGGCCCTGTACTTGGATTGGGTCAATAATGAGAACAATACCGATCCTGTCCTGAAAGCAGCCATCGCTCACCTGTGGTTCGTTGCCATCCATCCGTTTGATGACGGAAATGGCCGTCTGACAAGGACCATCACCGATATGCTGCTGGCCAGGGCTGACGGGATGCCTCATCGCTACTATAGTATGTCAGCTGAAATTCTTAGGAATAAGAACGGCTACTACGATGCACTGGAAAGCACCACGATAGGAGATGTTGATATTACCCTGTGGCTCGAGTGGTTCCTTCAGACACTTAAGGATGCAATGGAACTCAGCGTAGACATCGTCAGTCGCGTAGTGAAGAAGTCCATGTTCTGGCAGGAGCATCGTGACGTGGCGATGAATGAGCGCCAAGTTAAGGTCGTGAACCGCCTATGGGATGGATTCGACGGGAAACTCACAACCGTGAAATGGGCAAAAATCTGCAAGACCTCGCAAGCCACCGCCCTTCGTGACATCAATGATTTGATTGAGAAGGGAATCTTGGTGAAAGGAGAGGAAGGTAGCAAGAATACCAGTTACATTCTGGCCGAGGATCAATAGATCTTTCTACACACAATTAGGAATGATTCCTTGTGGTACTGACTGCGGTAGCCGGTCACGGTGTCCAGAAGGATGAAACGGCAGTATACCTGATACTGGTTCAAGGCGGCAGCGGCCCGGGAAACATAATCGGGTATCCTGACGTGGACCGGATCTGTTCCACAGAGTTCATCAGCGAGATAATTCCGAAGCATACCCGGATGACATCCACGCCCAGACTCCGTCAGTTGAATCTTCGCAAGCAAACGATAACACTCCGACACCGGTATCACCCACAATGGCATCAGACAGCCGGATGGCGAAAGGAGGGAAGGAGTCGAAACGCTGTGGTTCGGGAATATGCTCGTCTCCCAGCGTGAAGAATCCATGATAAGCAGACACTAAGAGATTCTGGCCGGAGATATGAGCCCGGTGATCGGATGGAGGCCGATGCGGTTCCACCTCCGCCGCGAGACGATTCCAGACGAGTTGTGTAGAGTGGGGAACAGTCCTCCAAGCGGCCAATGCCCTGCGATGCACGTCCAGATGCTCCAACTGGCCCGCAGTACCGCCATAGACGGGATGCGAACGCTTCCGGGTATAGCACTTGCCGTCCCTATGATACCAGGTGGTATTGCCTGCGGAACCGTAGGCGTCACTGACGAGTATGGATGGACGAAATTGGGGCATAGCCTATGTTTACAAGTTTTGGGTTGAGAGGTAGCAAATAGTAACCTCTGAGTCAATACAAAGGTGCCAAAAATCAGCGATTTAACCAATATCCAAAGCACCCGCAGCGGCGAGAGCCGCTGCTTCCCCGATATATATTTATACCCTTTCCTGCCGCCGACTCACCAGGGAGTTTCGAGGTAGGACGTCCGCAATTCACTGACGGAGCGTACTTAACACAATCCTGACGGGATTATGTAATGTACGCGGATTCGAGACACAGACGGTCGCGCTGACACTTCGTCTCCCGGGCGTTTATGGCTGCTGGGGGCGATGGGGGATAAACCAGCACGGTGAGCCGGCGTTTGTGGAGTAAGCGTTAGCAAGCGGAACAATCGACTGCTGACCATGGCCGCTTTTCCTTTAATCGCGGGGAGGGCGTCCGCAAGTCTGTGGCAGACTTGCTCTGACACAGTCTTGCAGCGAATGGTAGCATTGAAGATCGCTGGTCTGACGTTGCGCATCAATCGGCAGACGAGCGAGTACCGCTTTCCTTTCTTGTCGATGGACGTATCATATTCTTCTTTTATTCTACAAGATTGGGGCTTTTGGTCTGATTTGTGGAATCTGCCGATTTTAAGTAACTTCGTGCATAGAGTTTTTTGTTGTCCTTATGAATCAGAATACAGAATACGAGCGTTTTACCCAAGAAATCTATCAGCAGTTGGTGAATACCGATGTCGTAAAGGCGACTCAAGTGCTACATGATGTAAAGTTGGAAGGCCGCTCTGGTCAGAAGCATCAGATAGATGTGTATTGGGAATATGAAGTTGCTGGTAACAAGCATAAGGTCGCAATCGAGTGCAAGAATTATAATCGACCTGTTCCCATATCAGTTGTTCAGAGTTTCAAAGGCGTACTGGATGACCTGAATGGCGTGAATGGCATCATTGTAACAAAGAGAGGGTTCCAAGAGGGCGCAAAACGGTACGCGAAAGAGTGGGGTATCTCGTTGAAGGAGTTAAGGACTCCTGGCCACGGAGAATCAATCATAGGCGAGATAGAGTATAATACTCATCTTGAGGTGCGACACACGCTATATAAAGTAGATGAGGAATGGGCGATAAATCACGGGATTGACTTCTCCAGATATAGACGCGATCTTGACCTGATGCGTTTTGGAAATGACAATAAATGGAGTCACGCCACACACATTCCATTGCAAACGACGGATCACATTATTCGAGATTGTAATGGAAAAGCCATCAGCTCACTTGAACAGATGGAAACGGAAATTCCAGACCACCCAACGGAAGGCTTCCCGTTTGCCTTCTATTTCGAGGATGGTTATGTTAATATGCCGAATGTGGGCCCTGTTAAGATATTGGAGGTAAGATACGAATATGAAATCAGAGACCAACAGCGTGTAATGAAGATAGATGCAGAAGGATTTGTGCGGGCAATACTAAAAGATGCACAAACAGGCTCGACAACGCTTCTATAATTCGCTGTGGTCAATTGTATTGAGGTCACCCTTGCGAACTATTACATATTCGTTTTCATAGGGTTTATCCTCTGATATTCGCTTGGTCCGGAATGTTTGGTACTTTATCTTGAGCAAATTCTTTACTCTTGAGTCCTCGAACATTGCTGCAGCTGACCCAAAGTAAAAATGCTCGTGGGTGTCCTTGACCTCCACGTGAATAATAGTACGATCTTGTTTTAACATGTGTCTTGCCTGACGCAAAGATAGCACATTATCCACAATAAACAAACTTCTCATAATTGTAGTGCAATTATGTGTGTAATTGGAGCCAATCAGAATTTACAAAATAGGCACTGCTCCCGAAATCATCTATTCCTTTCTCATCATTTATGAGATAAGAATTCTGCTCGAACCCTTCCTCGCCAAACAAGAACTGAATCTCAGGCCAGCATACAACTTCATAAGTGTCTTGTTTCATGCCAATCTCCTTTGAGCAATTAAAAACAATTGTTATCTTTACTTGTCGTAAGAGCGGCAAGTGTTACGCTACAAATATATGATAAAAGTTGATATCTTTTTGGATTTTACCTGCTTATTTCTTATTTTTGCCTCAAATTGATGATTCTGATGAGAACGACGCATAGATTGTTTTTCCACCCGGCCCAGGATATGTCTGCCATTGCAGACGCATCCATTAACGAGATAATTACCTCACCTCCATATCCTATGATTGAAATGTGGGATGGGATTTTGGCATCGCAGAATGCCACTTTTGCAGAGGCACTTAATAAAGGATTGGTAGAAGTAGCATTTGAAGCCGCCCATCAAGAATTAGACAAGGTGTGGCAGGAGTGCTACCGAGTTCTCACACCAGGAGGCTTTTTATGTATCAACATCGGCGATGCCACGCGAACGATTAAAGGTGAGTTCCGGTTATTTAACAATCATTCTCGCATAGTTAAAACCTGTCTTGATTTGGGGTTTAATAATCTTCCCAATATCATATGGCGGAAACAGACAAATGCTCCTAACAAATTCATGGGAAGTGGAATGCTTCCATGCGGGGCGTATGTGACGCTTGAACACGAATACATTCTTATCTTTAGGAAAGGCTCTAAAAGGGAATATAAGAAGGTTGAGCAGAAAGTTGCGCGTAAGAATAGTGCCTTTTTCTGGGAAGAACGGAATGTATGGTTTTCTGATGTTTGGGACCTCAAAGGGACAAAACAAAAGATTGTAAACTCGGAAACCAGGGATAGAAGTGCTGCCTATCCATTTGAGGTTCCGTATCGGCTGATTAATATGTATTCGCAGTATGGCGATACAGTATTAGACCCTTTTTTCGGGTTGGGGACCACAATGCTTGCTGCTATGGCTTCGGGACGAAACAGTGTGGGCTTTGAAATCGACGATAAGTTGAAATCATCAATTGAAGACAACTTAAAGGGGGTCAGTATAGCTGACTTTAATAGTGTCATCAAAAACCGTTTCGACAAACACTCTGATTTTGTAAAAGCGCGGTCGGCAGAAAAGGGACCGTTTAAGCACTATAATAACACTCTTGGTTCTGATGTAATGACGTCTCAGGAGGAGGAATTAGAGATTCATTATCTCATTCAAATAGATACAAGCAGCAAGAACGATACTCTTGCTATTGTAACCTATGAAGACGCATCAGATATAAACAGAATCCCCAGACCGGAAGGATTATTATTCTAATTGACAGGCCCGCTTTTGAAAAGCAGGACTATTTGCTTTTAGATAAGGTTTCTTATCTGTTCCAACACTTGGGGACTCTGTATTTCACCATTTGTTTTCGAAATGATGTCGAACACGGGAACTCCTTTTAGCTTAGTATAGGCGGCGTTCTTCGCCTTATTTGCCGTTCTTGCCTTTGCGATATATGGAGCATCCCAAGTATAACTCTTGGGTTTAATTTGAATACCACAAATAAGAGAACCAGAACGGGAAGCCTCGAAATCGACAGCGTATGTGTGGTCGATTTCTCCGGACGTCTTTTCAAAAGAAAGCATAGGGAATTGCTCCGTTAAAACTGCGATAGTATTATTCTCCCTAAGAATAATGCCATTCCAGATCTCACAGATTACTCTAAAGCGAACACACTCCTCGCATTCTTCAAGAGTCAAACCATGTCCATTATTGCGTACAGCAGCATAAAGGGCTTCGGCTCGTCCGTTCAAATCTTCTCTTGTCCTCCCGTACTGAGTATTAAGATTTTTAACATCCCAGAGAAGCTTATTAACCTCGGCTCTATTTGTTCTGATTAATGAGAAATCGTCAAGAATGGCACGATTCTCCCCGAGCAAAGAACGACGTTGTTCACCGCTCTGATAGTAGAAATCTTCCCAATCTTCTTTTGATTTCCATGATTGCAATTCAATGAGAGCGCTAACATACCCAACCGACCAAGGGTCATTGAGCATAAGCTTATTCCACATACCATTTGTGGAACTGAATTTATCTCGGTCTATTCCTAATACAAACTCATCCATAATGACAGCTAAATCATTCTTTTACAAAATCGTCGGGATTGTATGAAAACGTAATATCCTTTGTCCTGCTATCTTTTGAGTAAGTTATCATCACAATACCTTCTGCGAAGTGCTCAAGGGGCTTGGCTTGGATATAAGTATCTGCTTTAACCTGGACAGGAATATCATTAATATATCCATCGATGCCATGCTTTTCGTCGTTTGTGTCGCCGAGTCGAGAGTTTACGCCGAGTTCTTTTGCGATATGTTTAATAATGGCATCTTGGACCATAAGCCCTGAATAGGTCTTATTGATAATGAGATCTCTTTCCCATGCTTCAATATGTTCCCTCTTTACTTCAGCAAGCTTATCCCTAACTTCTTGGAACTTTTTCCATGCCGCATCTGTCGCTTTTTTTATAGCTTCGGGATAATGCTCATTATACCATTTCTCCCATTCTTCAAGAGAATGATTAGGAACAGTGTCGTCATCTCGGAACACCTTTATTGTTTCTGATACTTGAGACACATTTTCCGGCTTGGTCGCCTTCGCGTATCCGTTGGAATTATTAATAACCGATTTAGAGTACTTTGGAACTGAGATGTCAGGGATGCCTATAGCTTTCGAAATCTTCTTATTCTTTATCGTTACCTTTTGGGTCATTTTGAATGCAGATTAAAACAGCGTCGATTGTTTCTCTCCGAACAGATTATCGGGATAAAAGATGGTGATATATCCTTTCTTCTTCTCATATGTAATGATTGGAACATCAATATGCTCAGGCAATATCATTTCCTTAGAGTCATAGGTGCTCGGCTTAATACTTACAGGTTGTTTGCCAATGAAACCATCGATACCAAGGGCTTCCTCATCAGGATTAGCCAAGCGATAACTTACATTTTGCTGTTTTGCAAGATAAGAAATGATGGCTTCCTGGAACTTTAAACCACAGTATGTCTTGGTATATACCAAATCTTTAACCCAGTTACGAATCATCTCTTTGTCAATGAGTTCTGCCGCTTCTTTCATTTGAAGGAACATATTATAAACCTTTTCGGTGGCATTATCGACTGCATTTGGCATTCTTTCCGAGTACCATTTAATCCACTCCTCAATGGATTTCCCATCGAATTCTTGGATTAAATCTGACATTTGACCAACTACATCAGGGCGTGTTCCCTGAGCATTGCCATTAACGAGATTAATAATCTGAGTCGTATACTTCGGGAATGTATACGACGGCGCGTTAGAAAGATTTTCCACCTCGCCGTTGGAAATATTTTTCTTCATTATATGTGAGAATTATGCTTGCTTGGGACAAATTTAGCGTTTTTTGTTAGATAAACCATCAGAATAACGCATGTCATAAATAAGGGACAAAAAACAGCCCCGGTAGTTGGCCGTGGCTGCGTCGTGAATTACCGCTTTCAGTAGCGTCCTCGTGAGACTTTGTCAAGCCGGGTGTCTACCCATTGCCGGATATATCGTTCGGCAGTGGGAATGGACAATCCAACTTCTTGGGCTATAGCCTTGAAGTCCTTCGCCTCGAATTCTTCCGGAAGCGAGTCCCAGAAGGATTTGAGCAGCAGCGGCTCCTTAGCCTGGCCTGTGACCATCTTGGAGGATGAAGAGGGAAGTTCCTTGATGACACGCAGCATGTGCTGCTGGAGCACTTCGCTGATGGCCATCGCGGTCTGGTAATCGTCCTCGCTACAGGTGCGTATCTCGTTCATGTCGCCATCTTCCCAGATGCGCAGCGCTGAGAGTATCATAGCTATGCGGAAGGTGCTGGTGGCGAGGCATCGGACGGAGGCCACAGTATCGTCGCCGAACAAGCCCACGTAGTCGGCCTGAAGCAAGGCAAAATGCTGGTTGAAAGCGATTCCTTGCTCCGGCCCATTTGATGACCTGTCGCAATATACCAAACATTATGTTTTGCGCAAGAATACCAACTCGCTGAGGAACAATAATATATCTTACAATGCCAACATAATGGTATTGCCAACATAAGGTAGGAAGAATTATCTGTTCTGTGGCAATGACGCATCTGCGTATCGTGCGGCAATCGTATATTCGCTCATAAGCACCTGCAAGGCTGCCGATGTTGACCCACGAGCCTGAATGGAGGACGTACTGAGAAAGATCCCATACTACCAGCGTGACCAGCGGGATCTGGCGGAACTCCTACCTTACAATTGGAAAAACATAAATGAATAGGCCCTTATCGTGACCGACTCGGCCCAACTCGTACCCGATGGCCCACAGATGCAAAAATCGTCGTTATATCAATCTGTATTAGGTCCCTTCTGGGTGAATTTTTCATCTATGTGCCGTCGTCTCGCGATGAGATGGCGGCAGTTTTCGTACGGTTCTTCAAATTATTTTCCACTAAATCGTTGGAATATTTCGGGATTTAGCAGAGAATGTTTAACTTGCGACATCAAAACGATACGACTATGCTTATTGGCAGAAAAGAAGAACTCCGGGAGCTCAATGATGCTTTCAAGTCTGAATACTCCGAATTCGTGGCGGTATACGGCCGTCGCCGTGTGGGGAAGACTTTCCTCGTGCGGGAGGCGTTCAACTATGAATTCACCTTCCAGCATACAGGCGTCGCGAAGGAGAAGATTGCAGGTCAGCTTGCCGCTTTCCGCACTTCGCTGATTGACTACGGCTACAAGGATTGTCCGGAACTTGCCAGCTGGCCCGATGCCTTCAATTCCCTGAAGGTTGGCATCAAATCCAGCCGGAAGAAAAAGAAGGTGATCTTCATTGACGAGATCTCTTGGATGGATACGCCCAAGTCCAATTTCGTTTCTGCCCTGGAGCATTTCTGGAACAGCTGGTGCAGCGCCCGCAAGGACGTTCTGCTGATTATCTGTGCTTCCGCCACGTCTTGGATCATTAACAAGGTCATCAAGGACAGGGGAGGACTCCACAACCGTGTGAACACGCAGATCTATCTGATGCCTTTCACACTGAAGGAGTGCGAGGAGTACCTACAGAGCCGGAACATCCGTATCAACCGGTATCAGATTCTCACTCTCTATATGGTGATGGGAGGACCGGCTTACTACTGGAGCCTGCTGCAGCGGGGAAAATCTGCCGCCCAGAACATTGACAGTCTCTTCTTTGCGGAGAACGGGAAACTGCGCGGGGAATACAGTGCCCTGTACGAGTCACTTTTCAAGAATCCGGACCGTTACATCAAGATTGTGGAGGCTCTGGGGGACAAGGCCAAAGGTCTCACGCGCCAGGAGTTGATTGATGATTACGGCCTGGAGAATAGCGGTGTCCTGACCACCTGCCTGGAAGAGTTGGAGCAGTGCGGCTTCATCCGCAAGTACGCCGCCATCGGCAAGGAGAAGAAAGGTGCCCTTTTCCAGCTTATCGACAACTACACGCTCTTCTATTACAAGTTCATCAAAGAGTCCGGCGGTGACCCGGCCTTCTGGAGCCATTCCCTCAATTCGGGCGTGCAACGCGCCTGGTCCGGCCTGGCCTTCGAGCGGGTATGTCTTCAGCATGTGGGGCAGATCAAAGCCGCGCTGGGCATTGCAGGAGTGATGACCAAACAATGCGCCTGGCGTTCCGACTCGAAAAATCTGGGACCGGGAGAGAGAGGGACTCAGATTGACCTGCTCATCGACCGCAGGGACGACACCATCAACATCTGCGAGATGAAGTGGGCGTCCGAGCCATACGTCATCGACAAGGATTATGATGAGAAACTCCGGAATAAGGTCGCTGCCTTCATCCGTGAGACCGGAACAAGGAAGTCCATTCTCATATCAATGGTCACCTCCTACGGCGTGAAGGAGAATATGTACTCCGATGCAGTGCAGTCCCATGTGGTGATGGACGATCTCTTTGCGTAGAGAATATTTTCCGCTAAAAGTCTCCCGAAAAGCGGGATTCAGTAAAGTATTTGCTTTGATTCTTCCTTTAGTTCGGACACCGAAATTCAACGGGAGCATATTCTCCATAAAATGCTTCCTTCGTAGTGTAATTTAACCTTGACAGGAGCATTTAACTTTGTTTTTGCTTCTGTCAAGGTTTTGCGATCTAATAGATCTCACCGGCCCAAAGCATCTTAAAGAAGTCACACACGTAGATGAGTTCGATATTCCCGGTTTTTCGTGTGAGCCGGTCGGTGGACACCAGAATCAGCCTTGCTTCCGGATGTTCTTCGGAAAAGCGGTTGAGTCCGGTCTTGTGCTTGGTTTGAACATCATCGGTGGATTTTATCTCAATCGCCACTTTGGCGTCACCGAGGATGGCATCTACCTCAATGTCTGAATATGTGTGCCAATATGAAAGATCCTTTTTCTTGTCGTTGTAACCCAAGTATGCGATAAGTTCCTGCATCACAAGATGTTCAAATGCGTGACCATATTCAGGAGTGCCTGCTCTCAGATTATTCCTTCCCATCAGATAATTGACTATCCCTACATCGAAATAGTAAAACTTCGGGGCTTGCGTCAACTTTCTTTTGATCACTTTCCGGTAGGCAGGAATCTCATAGCCTATGAGCGTGTCATAGAGGATTTGGAAATATGCCTTGACGGTGTTCGCGGCCACGCCACAATCTGACGCGATGTTTTCATAGTTGATGATCTCGCCGTCGCTTATCGCCGCCACCTCCATAAATCTTTCGAATATACCGATGTCTTTGACGGCTGCCTCCTCAAGAATCTCTTCTTTGAGGTACACTTCGACATATCCTTTCAATCGCCTTTCTGCATTGTTTACCATATAATGCCTTGGAATCATTCCGTTTTGTATGGCTCGGGAAAGGTCATAATCCGGAATTTCGGCACTTACAAGAGGAAACAAGGTTTCTGGGATGGCGCGTCCACCAAGTGTGTTCGCTCCTCTCTTTTTCAGTTTTCTGGCACTTGAACCGCTCAGTATGAAATAGAGGCCTTTCTCGACCATCAAACTATGAACCGTGTCCAAAAGATCCGGCACTTTTTGAATCTCATCAACTATCACAAGTGTCTTTTCGGGGTATTTGTCAAGGGCCTCTTTGAATAGTTCCGGTTTGCGTTGAAGGCGCTTTCGCAGATCCGAATCAAGCAAATCAAAATACACCGCATCCTTAAACTTCTCTTTGAGAAGCGTGGATTTCCCTACCTGACGAGCGCCGAAAAGGAACATTCCTTCATCAAGACGGCTATCTATATCAAATATTCTATTATACATAGCATTAATTGTTTTCGTTCTGTAGGGTTGCGGATTTTTTAATAATAACCGCAACGATGTTGCGAATATAATAATAGTATTGCAAAAATCAAGTGGTTGACTGACACCTTTTGTGCCCCAATCCTGTTTTTGCTATGGTGCAGGTTGCTGGTAAGATGAACCTAAGGACGTCATTCCGCGCGGATGGCGTCGGCGGGGTTGGAGTGGGCGGCGTGGAGGGTCTGGAAGAAGATCGAGACGACGGCGATGAGGAGCGAGACGGCTCCGGAGGCGATGAATATCCACGGGCTCAGACCGATCCGGTACGAGAAGCCTTCCAGCCACTTGCCCATCACGAACCACGAGAGCGGCACGGCGAATATGAACGACACCAGAAGCGGGGCGCAGAACTTCGTCAGGAGCAGGGACAGAACCTCGTTCGTTGTGCTGCCCATAATGCGGCGCACTCCGATCTCCTTGCGCCTCTGGCGGATGAAGAACAGGGACATGCCGATGAAGCCGAGAATGGAGATGAGGACGGCGACACCTGTGAATATGCTCACGATCCTCATCGTATTCTTTTCCTCCGTGAGCGAGGCCTTGACGGTGCTCTCGATGCTCTGCACTTTCCAGTCAATGTCTTCGGTAGAACCGTCAACCTCTTTGACCAGGTCGCACAGTTTCTTCCACGCCAGCGGATCACCGTTTGTCTTGACCATGAAGTTAGGATCCTCGATCTCATCCGTGTCCTTGACCGTGATCATGAACGGCTGATAAGGGTCAAGGATGTTTGTCATGTGAAAGTTGGAGAACACGCCGGCGACCTGCGTCACGCTTCCGTCGCCCCATCGCACTTCGGAATCCCCGTCCTTGAGGGCCATTTTCCCCGCGAGCTCCTCGTTGATGTATTCCACATCTCCGGAGAGGTGGTTGTCCTTCAGAAGCTTGATACCCATAATGTCGATGAAGCTTCGGTCCCAGGTAGACAGGTAGGTTAAGATGTTATTGTTGTCCCTGTCCTTGCGAGGTCTCATTGAACGGTAGTTCCCGTCCAGGGATGTGCCTGAGAATGAGCCTATTTCCTGAACGAAAGGCTGACTTTTCAAGGCGTTCCGCATAACCTCGGGGTTGTCGGAACTGACGCGGAAGATGTTTTCCGTGTTGTAGCCCAGCGGAGCTTTGACCAGATGGTTCATCTGGAGCAGGATGGTGAGCGTCGCGGCCATCATCGTCATCGTGATGACGTTCTGAAGGATTATGAATATCCTGCTGAGCACCATCTTGGAATGGTAGCGGAACGATCCTTTCACGACATCTATCGGCTTGTACCTGGAGAGCGAGACGGTAGGCATTATTCCCGAGATCACTCCTGTCAGGATGATGAAGACGAGGCTGACCGAGACTGTGGCGAGGTTGATGTCCTTGAGGATGTCAATCTTTCCTTTGAAAAGAACGGCCATCTTGTCCTCGAGCAGCAGAGCCAACGCCCCTCCGATGATGAACGAGATGAACACCATCAATGTGGATTCCCCGATCAGCTCCAAGGATATTCCCAAACCATCACTCCCGAGAAGCCTTCGGGTGGCCATTTCCTTTGCCCTGAAGCCTGTGTTGGCGACCGTAAGGTTTATGTAGTTGGTGACGGCGAACATCAGTATTGCCAGAACAACGGCCAGCAATATTCCTAAAAGGCTCTTGTCGCCTGTCTGAAGACCCGCTCCGTTGTTCTGCGGCGCGAACATCAGGCCGTCGAGCGGAATGAGGGTGGCGCTGGTCTTGCCGTAGAAGTCGAACATAGGAATATTCTCGGTACAGTAGTCGGTCAGGTCATCGATCTTGTCGTCGAGGTTGGCTCCCGGCCTCATCATCAGGAAGGACAATGTCGAACCCAACGGCCCGCTGACCATCAGGTCGTTGCGGAGTCTGTAGCCGAGAACCTGCGGTGCGCGTTCGAAATTGGCGATGACCGCAGTCTCGTTCAGCAGCACGGTCTTGTCCAGATCCTTGATGACCCCTGACACGGTGTAGACAAGTGAGCTGTCGTATGGATTGCCGTTGTCATCACTCACGAAGACATATCGTGTTCCCTCGATTTGAAGCGGCTGACCGAGAGCGTTGCCGTCCGGGAACAAGGCTTTGGCAAGAGACTCTGTGACAACGCATTTCTCAGGGCTGTCCAGAGCGGTCTCACGGTCTCCGTCAATCATCTTGAAATCAAAGAATCTGAAGAAATTGGAGTCCGCGAGCATTATGTTGCCGGCGTTGTCCCCTTGTGCTTCCTCATAGACTCTGTCCTCGTGCTTTATCTTTCCGTTGTGCATATAGACGCAGCACACATCTTCCACCTCCGGGTACCTGTCCTTGAGCGAGTGGGCGCAGTCCGGCCATGACATGAGTGAGTTCCTGTTCTCTGTGCCCAGCACGTAGATTCTCTCATGGTTCCTGTGCCATTTGTCGATGCTGAACTGCCGGTAGGTGTAGTCCCCGATCAGTATCACGAACATCAGCGAGAGCGCCAGTCCCACCATATTGATCACCGCATAGAGTGGATTGTTCTTCAGAAACCTAAAGAAATATTTCATTGCCTCAAATCTTTTGTCATATAATAACGCTTCTTGCGGACCTTCACCGAAAGTCGTTTCGACAGGCTCAACGACCCTCCGCAAAAACCGTCATTTGGCCAAGCTATTACCATGCCAAAAGGTTCAAGTGATTGTCATTCAAGGATATTCTTATTTTATAAATATGCAAAAGTGTTAGAAATCTTTACACTTACTGTAAAGAAACTTTACACTTTCCACCGGTCGCTTCAAGTCATATAATGGCCTGTCGAGGTCACCTTGTGAGCAGGAAGGCCTGTTCCGCGCACGGGAGGGTCCACCGAGGTCGCCTTGTGAGCAGGAAGGCCTGTTCTGCGCACGGGAGGGTCCACCGAGGTCGCCTCGTGCGCAGGAAGGCCTGTTCCGCGCACGGGAGGGCCTGCCGAGGTCGCCTCGGGAGCAAAGATCGGATTCCCGCGCACGAAAGTTTCGGATTCCGGGGCTTATAAATTAAAGTCCCATAAAGTGTCAGTGTTATGCGCTTTGACCGCAACTTGTTCATTTCCTGTTTTGCGGATATGGTAAAAAACGATAACTTTACGGATGAAAACAGTTTTGGTTTATGGAAAGATGCATCATCGCGGCGGTTGCGGACAACGGGGCGATAGGGAAAGACAACGACCTGCTCTGGCATATTGCCGAAGACATGAGATATTTCAGGCGGACCACCACCGGGAATCCTGTGGTGATGGGCTATCGGACATTTCTGTCGATTGGCAGACCGCTGCCGAAAAGGGTTAACATTGTGATCTCCACACGGCCTTGGGATGATGTACCCGAAGGCGTGATTGTGGCCGGAAGCCTTGAGGAGGCATATTCATTGGCGGAGAAGACTGCCAAATCGAAGGTAAACGATGCCTCCGTAGATGTCGAAGTGCCAGAAAATGATGTGGCAACCTCTGCTGATGGTGGTCGGGAAACAGAGTCAGGGCGCATTTTCATCATGGGCGGCGGCGAGACTTACCGCAAGGCGCTTCCGACGGCGGACAAACTCTTCATAACCCACGTTCACGCCGTGATCAAGGATGCTGACACCTTCTTCCCGGCGATCGATCCCGCAATCTGGAAGGTTGAGTCCGAGACGCCGGCCGCCACAGATCCCGAAACCGGCTACACTTATGAATTCAGAGTTTACACAAGGCGCGTCTTCCCTCCCCTATGCTTGTAGGCGGTTTTGATTAGCTTCAAATGGTCTGCGATTCGGCCAACTTCCCGGCTATGATCCTTGCGGCCTCTCCGATGATCTGCACGCAAGGGCGTTTGCGGTAATATTCATCCGTCCTTTGTGACGGTGCGGGCGATTCGGCCTTGGAGGTCTTGTCCAGTCCGAGAAGCTCGCGGCAGACGATGCTTCCGCCGTTGGCGTTTCTGAACTTTTCGGCGAACTCCTGGACAATCGCGTAGTTGGCCTTCCTTGCAGCCATGTCCGCAGGCACATCGGCAGGGGAGATGAATCCCGCCATCATGGTACAGCCGCTGAACGCTCCGCAAACCTCCCGGAGCCGCCCCATACCGCCGCCGAATCCGGAACCTACGGTCTTGAGCAGCCTCTCGTCCGCAAGCCCCGAAGCCTCAAGCACATCGGAGAAAGCAAGAATCACGGATTGGGTGCAGTTGTAACCTTGCTTAAACAAACTCATCGCCTTTTCTGCCCTCTCGTCCGGGGAGAATCCTTCTGGTAGTGTCATCATGTCTTAATTGAATCATCAAATACTCAACTTTCGCAAGTAGGCAATCACCTGCTGTCAAATACATTATCTCACGTTCGGAGGTGATTGCCCACCCACATCATTTAACGTTACCCCCTCCCTAAATCCCTCCCCTCGGGGGAGGGACTTGCTTTCACTGCAAGCAGTGAAGAAAAGTGGTGTTTCGCAAATGCGAAACTTGAGTCAAATATACATCAAATCCGGCATAGAATAGTTACATTATTTAGGAATATGTCCTATCTTAGCCGTTGGAAGCCGCAAAAGGAGCGGCTCGTAATGTTTGACGCTGATCGGTGAATATGTTATGGCACAGGAAATTGAAAGAAAATTTTTAGTGGATGGCGACTTCCGGTCGGAAGCGTTCAAGGCTGTCAGGATCACTCAGGGCTATCTCAGCAGCGTTCCGGAAAGAACTGTCCGCGTGAGGGTGAAGGATGACAAGGGCTACATCACCGTCAAGGGTGTCGGCGACGAGAGCGGCGTGAGCCGTTTTGAGTGGGAGAAGGAGATTCCTGTCGATGACGCAAGGGAACTTCTCAGGATCTGCGAGCCGGGAGTCATCGACAAGACCCGCTACCTTGTGAAGGTCGGGGCCCACACCTTCGAGGTGGATGAGTTCTACGGTGACAACGAGGGACTTACGGTCGCCGAGGTGGAGCTCTCCGACCCAAACGAAGCCTTCGGGAAGCCTTCCTGGCTCGGCGAGGAGGTCACCGGAGACAAGCGCTACTACAACTCTTTTCTGTCCGGGCATCCCTACAGAACCTGGCGCAAGACGGAATGATGACCTAAAAAACAATTGAATATGATCGAGATAGACCCAAGAATACACGACCGTTACTCGATAGAGTTGAAAGTCAGCTTTGTCACCCGTAAGAAGTTGCGGATGAACGACTTCTCTCTGGCGATGTGGTTCTTCCTGCCCGGAAGCCTCGACATCAACAGGGCCACCTATCCCAAGGACATGTTCTACCAGGATGTCAAGTCGAACATCCGTCTGATAACTCCGGTCTTCCTGCTCAGGGAGATCGCCGAAGGCCCGGCTGTGCCTCTTGCCAGCATCCGTGAGGCCTTCACCCGGATGGCCTCGAACCCGACCCGCACCCTGATCTCCGACTATGAGTACCAGATCAAGATGTTCACGGCCATCGTCAAAAGCGCCCTGCGTGACGAGCTGGCCCACATCAAGCAGAACCGCATCGGCTCGGACACGGAAGCCCTGTGCGAAGGCTTCATCACCAACGCGGGGAAGATTTGCGAGGAATATGTCAGGCTGCGTCCGATCATCAACGCTCCGACAGTCCCAGACGGTGTGATGAGGATGTACCTTTGCGGTGACGAATTTCTCTGCGACATCACGTGCAGGCATATTCTTGAACTCATCGAGTGGTTGAGGGTCAGGGAGTTGGATGAGCTGGCCGGCAAGGCGGTCGCGCTCTTCCGCAGGATCGGGAAGCACATGGCGAGAATGGGCTACCCGACGATCCGGGAAGGGGACCGTCCGCACAACCGCATATTCATTCATCGCTTCAGCACCCTGAAGAAATACATCGAGAGCGACCTCTACCTCCGCGCCCCGAAGCGGCGGGACGGCGTGGTCGTGGAACAGCTTTACCTCAGCATCGCCGCCGGGATCGCGATGCTCTTCGCCACCGTCGTGAGCTTCGCCTTCCAGAGGAAGTTCGGCTCGCTGACGCTTCCGCTGTTCATCGCCCTCATCGTCAGTTACATGCTGAAAGACCGCATCAAGGAGCTGATGCGCTACTATTTCGCCCATCGTGTCGGCAGCAAGTACTTCGACAACAAGGCGAAGATCATCCACAAGGAGACCGAGCTGGGATGGCTGAAGGAAGGGGTAGACTTCATCGAGCCGGAAAAAGTCCCGTCAGACGTGATGGCCCTTCGCGACAGCTCGCACCTCACCGAAGTCGAGTCCGGCATCGTAGCCGCCGAGAAGGTCATCCTCTACCGCAAGTCCGTCCACATCGACGGGGAGAAGCTCCGGGAGAACTCTGAATATTCCTTCAGCGGCATCAATGACATCATCCGCCTGAATGTCACCAACTTCATCAAGAAGATGGACGACCCCACGATCCACTTGCGCGCCCTCGGCGACGACGGTGCCATCCAGACTGTGGAATGTGACCGTGACTACTACCTGAACCTGGTCCTCCAGTACCGCTACGACGACACCACCGAACTCAAGCGTTTCCGCATCGACCTCTCCCGCGACGGCATCCGTTCCATCGAGGAGGTAGGAGCAAGTGAAAGATGAGGAGTGTTGAATATGCTTGGAAAGTCACTTGAAAAAATACAGAGAGGGCGGCTAAAAGTGATTCTTAGCCGCCCTTTCTATTTTGCGCGATTGGTAATCGTTAAATTAATTGCCGCTTACCTAACGCCACATCATCATTACATCACCTGAGAGACCGCGACGGCGACAGCCACCGTGGCTCCGACCATCGGGTTGTTACCCATTCCGAGGAAGCCCATCATCTCAACGTGCGCAGGAACGGAAGACGAACCGGCGAACTGGGCATCCGAGTGCATACGGCCCATGGTGTCGGTCATACCATAGGAGGCAGGACCTGCGGCCATGTTGTCCGGGTGAAGTGTACGTCCGGTACCGCCACCTGATGCTACTGAGAAGTAAGGCTTGCCGGCGAGCACGCGCTCCTTCTTGTAGGTACCGGCAACCGGGTGCTGGAAACGTGTAGGGTTCGTAGAGTTACCGGTGATGGAAACATCCACGTTCTCCTTCCACATGATGGCAACGCCCTCACGGACATCGTCAGCGCCGTAGCAGCGAACGCCGCCGCGGACACCATCGGAGTACTTGGTCTCAGAGATGACCTTCACCTCACCGGTGTAGTAGTCGAACTGAGTCTGTACGTAGGTGAAGCCGTTGATACGGGAGATAATCTTGGCAGCGTCCTTTCCGAGACCGTTAAGGATGACGCGGAGAGGTTTCTGACGAACCTTGTTGGCCATCTCGGCGATCTTGATAGCGCCCTCAGCGGCGGCATAGGACTCGTGACCGGCGAGGAACGCGAAGCACTCCGTGGTCTCGCTGAGAAGACGGGCTGCGAGGTTGCCGTGTCCGAGACCTACCTTACGGTCATCAGCGACTGAACCTTTGATGCAGAATGCCTGAAGACCTTCACCAATAGCCTCGGCGGCCTCGGCAGCTGTCTTCACGCCTTTCTTGATAGCGATAGCCGCACCTACGACATAAGCCCATTTCGCGTTCTCGAAACAGATTTTCTGGGTGTCCTCGCACATCTTGTAAGGGTCGATACCCTTCGCATCGCAGATAGCCTTGGCCTCGTCGATGTCTTTGATTCCATATTTGTTGAGAGTGGCATTGATCTGATCAATACGACGCTCGTAGCTTTCAAAAAGTGCCATGTTTTCTTACTCTTTACGTGGGTCAATATACTTAACTGCGTCCTTGAAGCGGCCGTAGGTTCCCTTGGCCTTCTCGATAGCCTCCGGGCCTGTAGCGCCACCCTTGAGAGCGTCCATAAGCTTGCCGAGGTTTACGAACTCGTAACCGATAACCTCGTCGTTCTCATCAAGAGCCATCTGCGTGCAATAGCCCTCGGTCATCTCAAGATAACGGCTTCCCTTTGACTTCGTGCCGAACATGGTACCTACCTGGCTGCGGAGGTTCTTTCCGAGATCCTCAAGTGAGGCACCCACAGGAAGACCGTCCTCTGAGAAGGCAGACTGGGTACGTCCATAGACAATCTGAAGGAAAAGCTCACGCATGGCGGTGTTGATCGCATCGCACACAAGGTCAGTGTTAAGAGCCTCAAGAAGGGTCTTTCCAGGGAGAATCTCAGAAGCCATGGCGGCAGAGTGAGTCATGCCTGAGCAACCGATAGTCTCGACAAGAGCCTCCTCGATGATGCCGTCCTTAACATTGAGGGTAAGCTTGCAGGCACCCTGCTGAGGAGCGCACCAACCAATACCGTGGGTAAGGCCGGAGATGTCTTTGATTTCCTTTGCATGCACCCACTTGCCCTCTTCAGGGATAGGCGCATTGGCGTGGTTAGCGCCTTTTGCAACGCAGCACATCTGCTGCACTTCTTTTGTGTAAATCATATAATAAAATTAATGAGTTTATGTTTTATTCTACAAAGTTAATGAACTTTTGGCACAAGAACTTGCATTTCGTCCACAATCCTTCAAAATTATTCAAAAAGGGTGCCGCCCCCCAAATACCATACCCTACAACAACATCGTCACCAACACCAGAATCCCAATGATCACAAGGACAACCAGCAACTCAGTCAACGAGAAAGCCCTCAAAGTCCTATCACTAAAAGCGTTACGATTCAAGGCGTCCATAATTCACTCGTTTTTACCATAAAAACATTCTAATGAGTTTTGACTTTTTCATATGGCGGAAACATATGAATGTTCCTCATTGCCGTTGTTGGAGGATAATATATTTTCCCTTTTAACGACTCAAGGTCCTCCGCACTCAAATCGTATCTGACCAGAATTTTATAGCCATTACGGATTTCTTTCCAGGAGTGACTCAACAAGGTGTCAATATGGAAAACAAACACTGACAAAGTATCAGAAGTTGTGTTAGTTTTCAACGCCTTTGAAAAAGAACTTCCACCATACAGAACTATCTGATCCTCTTTAGGGTTAGATTTAACAGAATCAACAATAGTATAGAACACGGGTATTTCTGGCAGCAGAGTATCCGGATAACAAAATCCTGTAAAAAGGTCTGCAAAAAGAGCAACAACACCATAATCAGCATTGTTTTTTAACGTCACCCAAGAATCTCCTTCAAACTCAATACATTTTGAAGCAAGTATTGGAACGAGCAGGATAATAAAAAATAAACGAGACCTCTTCATTTCTTGTAATTATAAAGGATAATAATCTTCTATTGTCGTTGAACCCTGGATTCGGATATGGAGCCGACCATTCCATACCTTAATTATCATTATCAAAATACAAACGAATAACAATAAAATCAGCCGAATGCAGTGGTGCGATATTTCTTGCAAAACGCTTTCAGCCACATCGCCATTACAACCTTCTCTGGTGGCACATCGGCTGAAAAGCCATTGCTTTATGCATCGTCTTTTTCAGCCGTGGCGTGTTCTCACCCACCTCTATGGCATAGTAACGTGAAGGCGTTTTGTAAAAGGTTATCGCTCCTTGACAGGAATCCATTGAAGTCATTTCTCGACTCTTCCATTTAAATCAAAATAAAGTTGAGCATTTTTCATCGCGCTATCCATTCCTTCAATATAATAATCTCCAATAGGACCTCTATCGCGAACTTCCTTCACCAATTCCGCATCCGACAACAGCATCTTTGTATAATCATAAATATCCTTCTCTTGATCGTTTTCGTTCGAATAATGACGACCACCTATACTAGACCATAGATAAATCTTATTTAGAGGATCCAGCCTATGAGCCTCCTGCATCATATTATCCGCCGCCGTTTCATCCATACCATACAACCACTCACACCAAGTCGTAATAAAACCCATAAAGAACATATATGATGGATCATTCTTAAATTTTGCACATCCTGCTTGAAAAGTTTCAACAGCAAGAGCCTCACATTCATCGTAGAACATCGGTTCACAGTCAATAGTTCCCAACGACCGCTCCTCCACTAAAATCACCTCCAAAAGGTAAACCATATTCAAATATGCATCCGGATTATCAGGAGTGTTCTTAATAATGTTCTGCATTAAGACTACAGCCTCACTCCATCGGCCATCCAACATCATTGTTTTTAATTCTGCTTTCCAATTTTTCATACTTACCTAACAATATACATAGTTCCAACTTTAGGGACACCGTTAACAACACGCCTCGTAATAGTCACAGTTTGATTATTCATCTCAAGCACCACAATAATCAGAATACTTTTCTGTAAGATAGAAGCCTTTAGCCACAATTGTAATCAAACCATTTGTGGTAGCGGTCTCTATCTCGTACTTGTATATTTTTTCATTAGAATGGCGAGTTATCTTCTCGCCGCTGGAACGAATTATTTCATCGTATTCGTATTTAAACCTTGAATCAGCTATTTTTCTGGTTATTTCTTCTACCGAAGCCCACATAATCGTCTCATCACAGATGATTCCGCCACAAAGATCAACCTTGAAATAACTAAAATCAACAAAATATATTGAGCTGAATGTATTATTAGGATCCGGCCACTGAATGTCCAGACGTATCTGATTATGACTTTCAGGGCAACTTCTGTCAACTACAATCTTGAGGATTGCAGCATCGTGCCATTCCAAATCATAAAAATCAATAAATTTCATCGCACTCTATTTTACTTGTTTCTTATAAATCCAAGGCCATTTATAATATCATTTATTCTTTGAACTATATCGGCCTGTTTTTCCAGCCTTTTAGGCAGTCTATTCTGTAATCTCCTACAGGCCCAAGTGCCTCAATCGTACTAATTGATTCTCTATCATTAAGAATATCTATAGCATACTTTTGTATCTCACTGTAATCACCTTGCAGTCTTTGATAAATAGAGAATCTGTATAATTTATTTGATGGTTCCATTTCGTAGGCCTTGTCAACCATCCTCATTGCATCCTCATCGCTAATACCATATATCCAACAACACCAAACTGTGATATATCCAAGATAGAATAAGAACGATGCGTTGCCTGAGAATTTATGCAATGATTCCCTGTAGATTCCTGGAAGCGCCTTCATGCATTGCTCCTGTAGTGATTCTTCCGCATTGGTTTCCAAAGCAACATGTTCTAATAAATAAATCATATTAAGATATGCATCCTCGCTTTCTGGATTATTGTAGATTATCTCTTTCATAAATTCAATGGCATCTATCCACTGATTACCATTGATCTTTCTTCTCAATTCGTTTTTCCAAAGTTCCATTGTATCATCTGTCAATAGTTACAAGTTACGGACTTTTAGAGACCTACTAATATTCACCGTAAATTTATAAAGGTTAACGAAATAATCAAAATATTCAAGAATAGGTGTGAACTTTTTGACCTCCCAGCCGCATCAACGGCCGGAAGGTCACGTAATTATTTTCTTCTCAATAGAGAAGCAAGGGCTTGAATCAAAAGTCCTTCCAGCCACCGCCGAGGGCTTTGTAGAGATTGACCACGGAGAGATTCTCCTTCGTCCTTGCCTCGCTTAACTCCAACTGGGAGGCAAGGTACTTTCTTTGCGCGTCAAGGACATCCATATAACTGATCACACCGTTTATGTACTGGCTGTTGGCCAGCACGACATATTTCTTGGACGCGCGCTCCATCTCCACCTTCACGTCAGTGTTGGAACGGGCGGAACGGAAAGTCACGGTGGCGTCATAGACCTCTCTGAACGCCTGCATAACATCTTTCTCGTACTCCAGTCTTGTCTGCTCGTAGGAGGCCACGGCGGCTTTGAGGGCGGAACGTCGTTTGCCGAACTCGAAGACCGGTGAAGCCAGTGTGGCTCCGGTGAACCAGAACGGGGACTTCAGGAAATCCTTAAGGGCGTTGTTCTCCTCTCCGGCTCCAAGATTGATGGTAAAGGACGGGAACCTTTCGGCCATCGCCACGCCCACGCGAGCCTCCGCCGCCCTGAGAGCGTTCTCGGACTGCATAAGGTCAGGCCTGCGCCTGAGGATGTCAGACAGAACTCCGGACGGAACAACGGTCTTTGACATTTCCGATAAGGACAAACCTCGCTCCACATCCTTCGGATACGATCCGGTAATAAAACACAACTCACTCTCTTTCAATGCGATTTGTTTCTGAAGATCCGGCACCAAAGCCTCGGTGGAAGCCAATTCCACAAGAGCCTGCTGGTAAGGGATCTCAGATGTCAGTCCTCCTTCCGCACGGAGTTTGGCCTGATTCACGGACTTCTGCCTTGTGACCAAAGTGTTGGTGACTATCTCAAGTTTCTTGTCCAAGCCCACCAGTTCATAGTAGGCGGAGGCCACACTGGCGATGACGCTCGTCCTCACCGCTTTCTGAGCCTCGACAGTGCCGAGGTAGCCGGCCAGTTTCTCTTTCTTGGACCATTTCAGTCTTCCCCAGAAATCCACCTCCCACTGAAGCGAGGCCTTGACTCCGAATTCAGGTGAGTCCGGTTTCGGATCCGTTCCCCCGTAATTGCTGTGATCATTCTGCGCATAGCCTTTCACCGAGACGGAAGGCAGCTGGGCGGATCTTTGCACACGGTACCTGTACTCCATCTCCTTCAGACGCTCCGCAGCGATGAGGATGTCTTTGTTATATTCCAAAGCCGCGTCTATAAGCTTCTGCAATTCAGGAGACTCATACACTTCCCGCCAGTCAAGGTCAGCGAAGCTCCTGTCGCTCGAATCCTCGAAATAGGCTTTCGGCATCTCTCCGAGGTCCGGCTTATCGCAATACCTCGATGTGGAGCAGGAATCTAAAGTCAGGGAAGACACGGCCATGACTGCGACGACCGACAAGGCCTTTCCCGCCTTACGGAGTTTTGGTCTCCACTTCGAGATCCTTGATCTCAACTTGTAGATCAGCACGAAGAAGAACGGAACAAAGACGATTCCGACGGTTATGCCGGTGATCATCCCGAAGAACACTCCGATGCCGATGTTCCTGCGGCTCTCGGATCCCGGGCCACTGGCGAACACGAGAGGCAGCATGCCAAGGATAAATGCCAAGGATGTCATCACGATTGGTCTGAACCTCAGTTTTGAGGCGGTGACCGCAGCCTCTTCCAGATCCTTTCCGGCCTCAACCTCTTCTTTGGCGAACTCTACAATCAAGATCGCGTTCTTGGCCACAAGGCCGACGAGCATCACGAGACCTATCTGGAAATAGATGTTGCTCTCCATTCCAAGCACAGCCACACCGAGATACGCTCCGGCTATCGCGATCGGAAGCGAAAGGATGACGGCCACAGGAATGGACCAGCTCTCGTACTGGGCAGCGAGGAAGAGGAACACGAACAGCAACGCCAGCGCAAGCACGAGTCCAGTCTGCCCGCTCTCCTTCTTCTCCTGATAGGACATTCCGCTCCACTCCACTCCGATGTTGTCCGGCAGATGCTCCTCGGCGATCTCCTCAAGTATGGCAAGGGCCTCGCCGGAACTGGTTCCGTTGGCGGCCTCTCCGCTGATCGTGGACGAATTGTACATGTTGAACCTCTTGATCGTACCCGGCCCTGTCGTGAAATGCGTGGTACCCAGAGCATTTACAGGGATCATCGTGCCTCCCGAACTCTTCATGAAGAAGAGGTTCAGATTGTCGGAGTGGGCGCGGTACGGGGCGTCGGCCTGGATGTAGACACGGTATATTCGGTTGTACATGTTGAAGTCGTTGACATAGATCGCACCGGTGAACGCTTTCAGGGTCGCGAAGACATCGGCCATCGACAGCCCCAGAAGCTGGATCTTGTCACGATCCGCATCGAAATACAGCTGAGGGATGTCCTTTTGCATTCCGGAGGACAATCCGGTGAACTCTTTCCTCTTCATCGCATAATGAAGAAGCGTGTCCGAGGCGTTCTGGAGATCCTGATAGGTCGCGTCCCCCCTTGCCTCAAGCACCATCGAGAATCCGCCCGAAGTACCGAGTCCAGGGATAACGGCAGGTGTGCTGATATACACCTTGCTCTCCGGATAGCGTGACAAGGAGTCTCTCACCATCGCTATCGTCTTGGACATATTAGTGACCTTGCGTTCTTTCCATGGTTTCAGGATCACCGTCAAGGTGCTGCTGGACTGCGCGGTGCCTATCCGAGGACTGGAGCCGGTGACATTGAGGACATATTCAACATCGCGCTGCCGGAGCAGAAAATCCATCGCGCGGTCCGTCACCTCTCTGGTCCGCTCAAGCGTGGCACCCGTCGGAAGCTCCAGCTCCACAGTGAAATAGCCCTGATCCTCCTTGGGGATGAAACTCTGCGGAACGAGGCGACCGAGTATGAATATTCCCACAATCGCGACGCCGAAGACAGCGAACATCCTCTTCGAATTGTGCAGCGCGAAACGGACCATCCTCGCATAGAGCGAGGTTCCTTGCTCAAGCCACTGGTTTATCTTTCTGAAAACGAAGTTCTTAGGATTGTCATCATCGTGCGGCTTCAGGAATTTGGAACACATCACAGGGCTTAAGGTCAGCGCCACAATGGTGGAGATTATCACGGAAACAGCGATCGTGACTGTAAACTGCCTGAACAATTGGCCCGTAATTCCGGAAAGGAAACTTACCGGAACAAAAACGGCGCAGAGCACAAGCGACATCGCCACAAGGGCGCTTCCTATCTCCCCCATCGCCTTTTTTGTAGCCTCGTACGGGGACAGATGTTCGGTTGACATGATCCTGTCCACATTCTCCACGACCACGATAGCATCATCCACAACGATTCCGATGGCCAGTATGAGGCCAAGCAATGTCATCATGTTCAGAGAGAAGCCGAAGATCAGCATCACTCCGAAGGTGCCGATCAGGGAGATCGGCACTGCTATTGCCGGGACGAGCGTGGCCCTGACATTCTGAAGGGAGAGGAACACCACGAGGATGACAAGGATCAAGGCTTCGAACAAGGTTCTGTAAACGTGATGGATGGACTCCGAGATGTAGGTGGTCATGTCGAACGGAATGTCGTAGGACATGCCGTCAGGGAAGCCCTTGCTGATCTCGGCCATCTCCGCCTTGACCTTGTCGGCGACCTCCACGGCGTTAGCTCCGGGAAGCATAAAGACGTTCATCACTGCGGCGTTGCGGGCGTTGATGCCGCTCTCGGTGTTGTACGACTGGGCCTCAAGCGAGATCCGGGCCACATCCCTGAGGCGGATGATTGATCCGTCCTCGCCCGTTCTGACCACAATGTTCTCGAACTGCTCGACCGATGAGAGACGTCCCGGAGCCGTGATCGGGATGGTGACATCCACATCCGTGATCGGCTGCTGCCCGAGCACTCCGGCCGCGGCCTCACGGTTCTGATCCTTCAGAGCGTTCTGCAGATCCTTGACCGTTATCCCGAGGCTGGCCATCTTGTCCGGCTGTACCCAGATCTGCATCGCATAGTAGCGGCTTCCCACGTTCGAGACAACTCCCACGCCAGGAACACGCCTCAAGCGGTCCTGAATATTCAAGGTTGTGTAGTTGCTGAGATAGACCTCGTCGAATTTCGGGTCATCCGACATCACGGTGATCGTCATAAGCTTGCTTGAGGACTCCTTCTCCACCGAGATTCCGTTCTGCACGACTTCGGCAGGAAGTCTGGACTCGGCCAGCTTGACCCTGTTCTGAACCTCCACGGCGGCGAGATCCGGATCGGTGGAGATGTCGAATGTCAATGTCGCCGAATAGCCTCCGTTGTTGGAGTTGCTTGACTCCATGTAGAGCATCCCCGGCGTTCCGTTGAGCGACTGCTCGATAGGTGTCGCCACGGCCTGCGACACGGTCTGCGAGTTGGCGCCAGGATAGGATGTCGAGACGCGCACGACCGGAGGGACAATCTTCGGGTACTGGTCAACCGGCAGCATAGTCAGTCCTATGAGCCCGACAAGTACGATTATTATGGATATGACAGTCGAGAATACGGGCCTGTCTATAAAGAAATCGGATTTCATAAGTTCGTGTCTGTTAACATATTCCTTAAGAGCGAACCGCCTCCACCTTCATTCCGTGGCTCAGCTTGTGCTCCCCTTCCACCACAATGACCTCTCCGGGATTGAGGCCACGCTCCACGACAGTCGTGTTCTCCACTTCCGGTCCTGTCTGGATGAAACGCTTCTCCACGATGCCGTCATGTTTCAACACGAATATGAACGAGCCGCTCTTTTCGATGATGATGGCCTTGGTCGGCACCGCCACAGCGTTCTCCCTCACGTCCAAAAGGACTTTAACGTTGGTGAACTGACCCGGCAGGAGTTCACGGTCAGGGTTAGGCATCTCGGCGCGTACCGAGAACGTCCCTGATTTGGCGTCCACAAGAGGATCGGCGAAATCCACCAGCCCTTTGTACTTATAGACGGATTTGTCAGCCATAGTGATGGTCACATACGGATCCCAGTGCCTGCTGGTGTCCTTCTGGCCGAGGTTCACATTTCTGGCCTTTGATTTCTGGTAGTCAAGATCAGTCATCTTGAACTCCACAAGCACCGTGTCGCTCTTGACCACATTTGCGAGGAGGGACTGCGATCCCGGCCCGACAAGAGTGCCTATGTCCACATGCCTCTCGCTGATGTAACCACTAATAGGAGATCGCACTGTGGTGTAGCTCAACGCCAGACGGGCTTCCGTCAGATTCGCCTCGCTGACCTGCACGTCTGCCTTGGCGCTCTCATAGGCGGCGACAGCGTTGTCCAGATCAAGCTGGCTGGAGGCCTTCTGCTCGAACAAAGGCCTGATCCTCGCCAGATCCCTCTCTGCCTTAAGGGCCATCGCCTTGTTTTTAGTCACCAGTGCCTCTGCCCTGTCCACCTGAGCTTTGTACTGTTTCGGATCAATGATGAAAAGTATCTGGTCTTTCTTAACGTATGTTCCTTCCTCAAACATCATCTTCTCAAGATAGCCTTCGACCCTCGCCCGCACCTCCACGAACTGCTGGGCGCGGATTCTTCCCGGAAACTCCCCGTAGATCTCCACATTCCTTGTCCTGACCGTGTCAACGCTGACAACAGGAAGATCCTCCAAATGATGCTTTGGCCGGAGAACAATGATGACAACAGCCGTGGCGACAACAGCCACAGCGACCGCGCCAATAATGGCTCTTTTGTTAAGCTTGCTCATAGCGATCTTTTTTTGCGAACCAGGCTGCCCTGATCCCGTGTATTGAGGCATCGCCTCATCAAAGACCGTTCCAAATTAAATATAGGCCCGCAGTGTGTTCTTTTTCAGAATTGTACACAACCTCTTTTTATGATTGGATTTCAACCGACAATCACGGCGGGCACCCTCTTTCTTACAAAACACCTTCAGCCGATGTGCCACTGAAGCCCACTCCAGCAGCACATCGGCTGAAAAACTATTGCTCTAAGCTTAGACTTTTTCAGCCATAGCGTGTCCTCACCCACTTCTGTGGCACATTAACGTGAACGCATTTTGTAATCGGGAAAGGTTTACGGCTCCGACGGGACGGAGTTTTAGCGGCAATATTCGCAGTCCTTTTAGAGATGGTCTGGTCTGCAAACGCTCGTGGCACCCAAAATGCTGATTATCAAGGAGGAAAACGGATTACATGGTACTTCAAACGGCACCAGATGATCGGTCTTATTCCTCATTTTCAACTGGTTAAGTGCCACACGCAATCCTCATCATCAGAACTGGAAGTAGATGAACGACTGGAGGTCGGCGGTGATGAACTGGCAGATGATGAAGACGGCGAGGACGCAGACGAGGGCCATCAGCGGGAGGGGCATCGAGGCGAACCAGATGCGGTAGCGGCGCTTGAAGTTCTCGGGGAGCCAATGGATGACCATTCCGAAGACGAAGACGAGGATCACACCTATGTGCTGCTGAGCCATTTGCTGGATCAGGGACAAGTCCCAGTCGCCGCCTATTCGCTCGACCATATTCTTTGCCGTACTCCACGCTTTCTCATTCGCCTCGGCAGGGTTCAGGTTGGAGCCGCTTCGGAAGAAAAGGCGGGTAAAAGTAATGAATATGAACGTCATAGCGACCGCCCAACCTGTCTCAAGCCACGAGAAAGCGGCCTTGAAGCGGCACAGATGGTAGAGCATCCGCACGGCCGCGCCTATGAATATGATCAATGTCCAGACGAAGAACATATTGAACACCGAAGCCGGGACCGTGGTCTTAAGAATATAAAAGGCCAGGCAGACGAGTCCTATGACGAGCGTCCTGACGTAGACATTACAGCTCTTCCAGAACCTGTAGATCAGCATTCCGAGACCGTTCAGACCGCCCCAGATCATAAAGTTCCAGCTGGCTCCGTGCCACAGGCCGCCAAGGAGCATCGTGTCCATCCTGTTGATGTCCGAGATGAGTTCCTTGCGGTATTTCTGGCAAAAAGTGATCAGAAGTGCCAGCACTGCCGCAATGACCAGAACCACTCCGAAAGCCCACCAGTTCTTGGCCAAAGCCGAGGCCAGGAAGGCGATGCCGAGGATGATGGCGTACGAGCCGAAAGTGCCATTGCGGTTGCCTCCAAGCGGGATGTAAAGATAGTCCTGAAGCCATTTGGAAAGGGAAATATGCCACCGCTTCCAGAACTCTCCGGCGTTGCGGGCCTTGTACGGAGAATTGAAGTTCTTCGGCAGATAGAAACCCATCAGCATAGCGACACCGGTGGCGATGTCAGTGTACCCGGAGAAGTCGGCATAGACCTGAAGCGAGTAGCCGAAGAGAGCCGTAAGGTTCTCGAAACCGGTGTAAAGCAAAGGGTTCTCGAAAACCCTGTCGCAGAAATTCACAGCCAGATAGTCACTGAGGATCAACTTCTTGGCAAGTCCGTTCAGAATCCAGAAAATCGCGATACCGAACTGTCTGCGGCCAAGGAAGAACGGTTTGTGAAGCTGAGGGAAAAACTCTTTGGCGCGCACGATCGGGCCGGCCACAAGCTGAGGAAAGAAACTCAAGTAGAAGCCGAAATCCCAGAAGTTCTTGATCGGGCCGATTGTCCTGCGTGAAACATCAACCACATAGCTGATCGCCTGGAAGATGAAGAACGAGATTCCGACCGGCAGGAAGATGGAGTCGACGCTGAACGCCTGCGAGCCGGCAAGCTGATTTCCTACGACCGCAAACCAGTCTTTCACAACGAATTCCGTCCCGAAAAGGTTGTTCACCACATCAGTCACGAAGTAGGCGTACTTGTAGTAGCACAGAAGCGACAAGTCCACGACCACACTCAGTGTCACAATAGCCTTACGCCAGAAATCCCTCCTTACTCCTGACAGAACGAATCCCGCAAGATAGTTGTAGACAATCACAAAGCCGAACAGAATCAGGAACAGTCCGCTCGTCTTGTAGTAGAAGAAAAGGCTGACGAAGAACAGGAAGGCGTTGCGCAGCAGCACCTTGTTCCTGAACACGCAAAGGAAGGCCAGCACGATGGCGAAGAAAGCCCAGAAATAAAACTGGGTGAACAACAGCGGATGAGCCTGGTCGAAGGAGAACAGGTTTTTGAAAAAATCAGCGGCTACGTTCAGAAATCCCATCATCGGCCTTCCTTTAAATGTTCCACATACTTGTCCATCAACGCGTTGAAAAGCAGGTCACCCACCAGTTCATAGCCAGCTTCCGTGAAATGGATCTTGTCCCGTTTGGCGAGACCGGCCTCCTCCCATTTCCGCATCGACCCGAGTCCGCCCATGATGTCGAACAGGTTCCAGACACCGGCGTCACATTCTTTCCCAAGCCTAAGGAATGCCTGCTCCGCAAGCTGACCGTTAGTGTTCACAACATAGCCCTTGCGGCGTATCCTCCTGAAACTGTCGTTGTTGGAGACAAACAGCAGGGCGCAGTCCGGATTGACCGAACGAACCTGAGAGACAAGCGCCTTATAGCGCCCGACAAAATCATCCACAGAAAAATTCGCGGCGGTCGCGTCATTGATACCGACAGCGAAAATCACAAGGTCTGGGTTGACCAGACTCAGATCATTCAGCAGATCAGGGCATTTCGCATATGACCCGAGCGACGCGCCGTTCACCCCGATCCCCGTCACGGTAAACCCGGGGAAAGGATTGTCCAGGAATATTCCTGTCAAAGTGAACTCACCTTTCCCCTTGGTCGCCACCCGCACCGAGTCGGTCAGGGCCGGCAGGGCGAAAGACCAGGTGGAATCCTCGACGTGACAGCCGGAAAGAGTGTCCCCCTTGGCAAGCACCACCACAGGAACCCGCTCACCTTCTGATGAATATCCAAGGACCCTCACCTCATCGAAGCGGAATGCGGGATCCTGCGGCCTTGGATCTCTGGCCACCGTGGTGATCATCACGGAGGCTTTGTCGTCAGACGCGCTGAGGGCGATACCGGTAAGGCCGAGACGGCGGTCCGGTTCCCTCTGGACGTTCTTCGTCACCTTCCAAGAACCCTCATAACTCGTGGTGAAACTGCTCGGATTGTTGGTGTGGGCCGCCGAGAAAGGAAAGACCATCCCCCTGCCGCCATCAAGAGCCGGCCTCAGGGACAGAAAATCATTCCTCAACTGCCTTGTCAATGTACCGGCCTGCACGTGGGAACCTCCTATGTGCATGATTCTCAGATTACCTTTCCCAAGAAAAAGCACGGAATCCATCTTGAGGAAAAGACGCTCAAAAGCCGAGCTGTCCCCATGGAACTCAATCTTATTCTTCTCGAAACGAGCGAAATCATATTCAGGAACCGCTTTCCGAAGCGACTGCCCCCAAAGGGTCGCCGGAAGCAGCATCAAAAGCAATGAATATGTCAGGATTCGTCTCATAACTCAGTCTTTGTCAAGGTGTCAGGCTCAGCGGGTCGAGGATTGAGGCTGTCCCTCAGGTCGCGCAGATACATTCCAACAGCCTCGTCCGTAAGCTCCTGGCGGAGCTTGTAGAAGTCGTGGTAAAGGATGAAGGACTTGGCGAGTGCGTTTCCGATCTCAAGCGCTCCCTTGTGTGTGAAATGAATATGATCGGGACCCGCAAGCGCCGGAACGTGGCTTACCCACTTGCGCATCGAACCCGGCCCACCCATCACGTTGAACGTGTCCCAGTAGGCCACACCGTTCTTCAGACAGTTGACTTTCAGAGAGTCGTTCAGCTGAGGCAGGAGCGGCCAGGTTATCAGATTCCCGTCCTCGCTCTTGCACATGTCCGCCGGACCGATGAACATCAGCCTGGCCTCCGGAGCGACCTCCTTGAAGTAATCGAACTGCATCACAATCTTCCTCACGTAAGAGGAAATGGCCTTCTTCGAGGAGATCCCAGGCATGGCATTACCACCGAACTGCATGATTATCAAGCGAGTGTCCGTCTTTGCGAAACTCTCTCGCATCACCTGGCGGTTGATGGACGAGAATATGAATCCGGCGCATCCACGGAGCGCCACATTGTCCACCGTGACCCCGCCCTCCTTGCTGTCCAACATTATTCCATAGATCTCGGCACCGCCCGAGAAACTGATCGTTCCCTTCTCCACGTCACAAGGCAGAGACCAGGACACCAGCGAGACTCCAGCTTTGGCGGAATCCAGAACCGCATTGCGGACCGGAAGGGTGTCGCATTTGAGCGTCATCCCGAAACCGGCCGTGTTCTGGCCAAGAAGCACGGAAACCTTTGAGACTGACTTGACCAACTCCTGGGAGTAGCGGTTCTTGGTCCGGTTGAACGTGAACGTTCCGTTGCCGCTGACCTCTGTGAACTGTGTCAGAGGCCCGTAGCGCTTGTGCGGAGCCTTCCTTGTCAGCGAGTCCCCCACCATAGCATAGCGGGTCAGGCTTCCGGAAGTGTTCTGCGAGAGAGAGACGGTCGGAATCCGCTGGATCATCGGCACCATTCCCGGCCCGGAGCCGCCGAAGCGTTCCTGAAGATCCTGCCTCAGCACAGCCGAGATCCTGTCCATTTCCAATTGGGAATCACCGTAGTGCAGAATCCTTACCGAGCGGCCCGAATCTGCCGCCGCGGCCATCTCAACAAACAACGAGTCGAAGAACGTGTAGTCATCCTCCGGCAGGCAGATGCGGTTGGGATTGGATGTGATGTAGTCGTAGTAGTAGCGCAGCGTGTCCGTCGAGCCTTCGACCATCTCGTAGCTTTTCTGCACGGCAAGAAGTACGGAATCCACATTCACGTCCTCCGTGCTGTCCTGAAGATCAGCAAGGTACGCCTGATAGGACGGAAACCTCAACTTCAAGTCTCCCACCTGTACGCCTTTGACCGGATAGACAAGCCACACGATGAAAAGCATCAGGAAAACGGACAGGAAAAACAAAAGAACCTTACTCTGCTTCATGGCCACACTATCTGTAAATCACAAGTTTACGTCCCTCACGAATCATGTCGCTCCGAAGATTGTTCCACCTCTTGAGGTCGGAGACCTTGACCCGGTACCTGGCGGCGATGCCTCCCAAAGTGTCCCCACGCCTGATCGTGTAGGAGATCCTGTCGGTGTTAGCCGCCTGCTTCCTGCGAAGCGAATCCAGACGCGCCTTCTGAAGCTCCGCCTGCTCCTTTTGGCGTTTCACGAACTCATCCCTTCTCCGCGCGGCAAGCGATCCGATCCGCTCGTAGGCGGCGGGAATGTTTTCTGAATATTCCTCCTCAGCCCGGCGCAGACTCCTCAGGATAGGAGCGTCGGCCAGCGAGATGGAGTCCATCGCCGCCAAAGCAGTAGGGCTTGTGGCGAAAGCCACCATCGCCGAGTTCCAGTCATCATATTCAGTGAACAGTTCCTGAAGGCGGTCGAGGGCGATTTCTGTGGAGACCCTGTCGTCAAACCGGATGTCCAAGGTGTCAGAAGCCGGGAACGGCACGGCGGCGCATGTCCCGGCCGCTTCAGAAGAAGACAGCCGCGTCTCCCCACGGATCGCATCCAGCGCCGTGAGCGACCATATTCCTTCCCTCCCATCGTCCGCCCGCTGGTCCGCAAGCGCCAAAGGCAGGAAAAGGATCCGCTCCGGAATATTCCTACGCCCCAGTTCCGTCCGCAGCGAATCGACAAACTCCGGCGTGGCGCCCCACCCACGGAGTCCGCACCCCGCAAGCAGAGCCATGCCAATGAATATGCATCTGAAAAAACCTCTCATCTGACCGTCTTTCTCTCAACATCCGTTACCAGGCATCCGCCCGAAACGAATAAAGTCCAAAGATACGAATTTTTCGTGCGTAAATTCCCACGTGCCGTTTCTATTTCTTGTCACCGAACAGCAACTCAATCTGACGGTCAAAATCGGACATAATTTCACGGTCTTGGATGACACGAAACTTATCATATTCAGTAAGAGCCTTCTCTACTGCCTGCTCGTGCGTCACCCTGCCGGCATCAGGCAGCATAGGGCGGTTGTTCAAGTCCATATACTTCCGCAAAAGACCAGACCAATCTGCCATAGTCATCAGGATATGATCCTCTGCCCTTTGTTCCGCAATGTCGATGAATACATTGCTCAACCGGTTCAATGAATCAACTTCCTTTTCGCTTAGGTAGTTTTTGGCGACTGTCACATCCGACTTGACGACTCTGCCATCGGGAGCATTCTTCCAAGTAGTCAAGCCCATATGAGGGCGTTCCGCATCGGCACGATCATAGATAATCTCTGCCGCAGTCTGCTTAGTGACAGCATAGTGCATCATATTCTGCACCATCTTGAAGAACAGACGTGTCTCTTTAGAATCCCTGTCGTAATCGGAACTACATTCACTATAGATGTCTGTTATCTTCTGATAGTAACGACGTTCGCTGAGGCGAATCTCTCGTATGCGGTCAAGCAAGTCATCAAAGTAGTCCGCTCCAAAGACATCCTTCCCCTTCAGTCGTTCATCATCCAGTACAAAGCCCTTCGTGAGATATTCTTTCAGCACACTCGTAGCCCAGATTCGAAACTGTGTCGCCTCGTAGCTGTTCACCCGATAGCCAACCGCAATCACCACGTCAAGGTTGTACATCATCACCTCTCCAGACCATTTGTCCGAAGGTATTCGAATTTTTCTAATCGCGTCGGACAAATGGATCTCTCCGCTTTGGTTTATCTGGTCAAGATGGTAGTTGATTGTTGGAACAGTCACCCCAAACAATTCCGCCATCCTCTGCTGTGAGAGCCAGAAAGTATTTGTGTCGAAGATGACCAGCACTTGTACTTTGCCTCGTCCTCCCTTGTACATAAGCACGGATGACTCCATACTCCTCACCGCCACATCAGGAGTCATCGTCGAGCTGAAATACTGCCGCGCCACCTTCACCATCTCCTTCTTCTGGTCGGCGTTCATCACCACAGCCAAACAAGCGGCACGAGAAAGCCGAATGCTTGTCACCTCTCTGACCGCCCCACTGCCCAGTTCCGCCATCTCGGTAATCTCCACGAAATGCTCTCCCAGATGGTAACCCTTCCGCGAAGCCCAAGCCTGCGCCTTGGCAATGACACGCTCGAAGTTCCAGTACTTGCCATACCCCATCACCCGTGCCAACTTACGTGAGTTCCACCATTCTCTCCCATCACCATCCACCTCCCGCAGCTGCTCGAAAGGCGATTGCAACTCGGGAATATCGTTGGTATTTTGAGTTATATCTGCCATAATTATTTTCCTAATTTTCTGCCGCGTACTTAGCATTTATCAACAAAAGTTTAAAGATACGAATTTTTCGGGCGCAAATTCCCACGTACTACGCACTAGACTTTAAAATATCTTCTTTGTGCATGTGCTCGAAATCGGCTGGGATTTCTGCACGATCAACGTGGCCTGCCTCACAGCCGGAACGTTCCTGATGTTCTCCTGCATAAAGCGTTCGGAAGCACCGAGGATCATCTCCCGTCTTTCAAAACTGAGCTAAGGGGATGTACCTGATGCATATCTTCTGGCTGCACCTATGGTCAGTGGTGTCCATCCAGACTCTCCAGCTGCACACAGCGGCGGCGATTCCGTTCATCGCGGTCTGCACATTCGTCTGCTGCGCCCTGACCTCAGAACTCATCTCACGCCTTCCTGGAAGCAAATGGCTTATCGGGGTGTAGGCCAGGAATATTCCTACTAAGCGCGGGTGTACGTCTCTGTCTCGGAGTCTTTGGCTCCGACCTCCAGAAGCTGGAGCTTATCCGATGTCAATGAGACCACATTGCAGCGTATCGGTTTCTTTGAGTGTTTCTTGAATTCCGAGACAACACTTTTGCTGAGGACATTCAGGAAGAATTTCGGGAAGCCGTCCGGCTGCTCCAGAATATCTGTCTTGACGGATTTCGCGTCATAGGTCTGAGACAGGGTTTTATCGGTAAGAGACCATGTGCCACCGCACGAGATCCTGACTTTAAGTATAAGCGGAGCCTGGGCGTTCTTGTCATCGACATACTTCATCTCAAGAGTCATCGCATCCTCAAACGTGCCGTTTTTCATAAAGGAAAGCGTCTCGGATGTCATCATCTCCGAGCCATTCTCGGAACCTTGATGGGTCTGATTCCATTTTCCGGTGATCTCTTGTGCATAGATGCTGACTGACAACGCCAGGCTAAGCAGAACGGTAATTATTCTTTTCATACTTTTGCGATTAACTATAGCAAAATTAGCGATTAACTATAGCAAAAACAATACTGGCATTTAAGGTCGCTTCGACAGGCTCAGCGACCGTATAAAATAGTTGCTGAGCCTGTCGAAGCACCGAAACGGCACTATTAGTAATACCACCTACAGCTTCGCGATTGCGGTTACGAGCTGGTCGCCAAGGCCGATGGTGTAGCCCTCGGTTGTGAAGAAGACTCGGTTGAAAGTGTCGGCGAGAAGGAAGTACGGCATCCGGCGGTCTTTCAGGTCGAGTCCGTCAGGGATTATGCCGAAATGGACGTTGGACGGGAGCGAGGAGGAATATTCCTTGAGCCATCCGAGACCATCAGCGGTGGTCAGAAGCAGGATCGGACGGTTCCAGGACTCCAGTTTCGCCTTCGCGGCGATGATGTCGTTGATTGCGTGGACGGACGGCTCCTGGCGAGGGGTCAGGAAACCGATCACATAGAACCCGCGGCCGGTGGTCGAAAGAACCGAAACAGGTTCTGAATCAGGCTCCACCTTGTACTTTGTCTCCGCATCGAACGAACCGATTACGGACAGTTTGTCCTCCGGAATGGTGATGCGGAGATCAAGCGTCGTGGTCTCGCCCTCCTTGACAGAGAACTGCTGCATCGTGACAGGCACACTGCCGTCGGAAAGACGGTTACCGCTCACGAGCACATAATCACCGACATCGAGCGAAGTTCCTTTCTTGAATATATTCGCCCAGCTGACACCTCCGCCCATATCAACCTGACCTTCATCAAACGACAGAAGTTTCGTGCGGCCATTCTCTATCTTGCTGACAGTGAAGTGGGAATAGTAGCCCGGATTCGCCAGGATAGCCGTAGGCTCGTAGTTCAGGACCAGTGTCCCGGTAGGAGCCACAACCTGCGAGGAAGCCTCGAAATCCACATCAACCCACTGGTCGTCAGCCTTGTACTGAATCTTTCCGGTCACAGGATCCTTGCGCGCGTCAATCCCAAGAGTCCTGGCGAGAGCGACAAAGAATATATTCCTTGAGCGAACGTCCGCCATTCTTGCCTGATAAACGCCGATAGGAGACATCGGAATGCTCCAGGCCTTAGGGTCACGCAGCATCGTGATGCTGTCGTTTACCCACTTGATCAGATTGGCAGGACGGAGCAGTTCCTCCTTTTGCAGTCCGGTTCCGAAACTCCTGGCGAAGAAGGACTTGTAGGCGCTGAGGAACTCGTTCTCCGCCCTCGGACAGAGAATCGCCTCCGGGGCGTTGTAACTATCGTCAAGAATCTCCCTTGTCACATCTATCAAATCCTTGTTGCTCAAAGACTTCAATAATGCCAAAGCCCGCTCGTCAGGATGATCCTCCAAGAACTTGGCGATCACCCTGTGATTTCCCGCCGAAAGCGCGAGCAAACGCCCTTTCTCCGTACCGTCCGGTTGCACAAAAGTGGCCATATAGGCCTTCCTGATGCTGTCCTCACGGGCGAAACGCTTGTCGTTCTCAGCCCTCTGCTCCGGAGTCACGTCAGGAATGTTGGCGGTCTCCGGCGGAGGAACAATCATCATTGACTGAGGATCAAATGTATGCTGGTCGGAAATCGTGATCGTGACCTCGGTGTCCTTGCCGAAAGAGACCTTCGAATAGCCATACCTGCCATTCTTCGAGGCCCAAGCCATCATATCTCCCATTCCGGCGGTCAGGAAGGTGCGCCCCTTGGCGTCGGTGTACTTCGACAGGGCCGGATAGAACTCCGCATAGTTGTAGATCTTGAAGTCCACCAAAGCACTGTCCACAGGAGAGCCGTTCTCGTCCACGACCGTGAAATCCACCCTGGCAGTCTTGGCGTAGTTGTCGATCAGATTGATTTCCGTGAAGTTAGGACCGATCATCACTTTCTCCTCCGGGCCGTCGTAGCTGCCGAACACCCTTGTGTGCATCAATAGTCCGCGGCTGGCAGGAGAATTGAACCATCCAAGATCAAGGACAGGCTCCGGCTCACAGGCTCCGAGGAAGTACCATTTGCCGTCAGCCCAGGCCTCGACCCAGGCGTGGTTGTCATCCGTGTGCGCCCAGCGTGGAGTGTAGACCTGGCGGGCAGGGATGCCCACGGCCCTCAAGGCAGCGACGGTGAACGTGGATTCCTCACCGCAACGCCCCAGAGAACTGACAACGGAAGACAACGGAGACAGTGTCCTTGCGTCGGAAGGCTTGTAGGTCAGCTTCTCGTGGCACCAATGATTGACCTCAAGGATGGCATCCTGCATGCTCATGCCCTCGATCCTCGGCTTCAGCTCACGGTAGAAGACGACTCTTGAGGTGTCAAGGTTCTCATTGTTGGCCCTGATCGGCAGGACGAAATGCCTGAACTCCCTTTCCGGCACATTCCATCCCATCTCGTTCCGGGCGGTGAAAGATGCCCTGACATTCTGGAGATAATAGCCTGTGCTGTAGTCGGTAAGGTCTGCCAAAGGCATGTAGGCATAGAGAAACTCCAAAGCCTCGAATTCTTCTGTCGTGAGGTAAGGATCGCTGACAAAACCATCTGATTCCGTCAGACGCCTACTGTCCTTGTCAACAACGAAACGGGCTTTCAAACGCTCCGGCTCCAGCCTTTTTTGCAGATCGGCCTCAACCTTGGCCCGATAGGAGGAGTCGGTCATAAAATGGTGGACCTCACAGGAAGACAGCAACGTCAGAGCCGCCATCAGGAAGAAGATTGTCCTTTTCATAAATGTCTTTTGTCCGGTTAAACAAAAAACCCTCCGCCGACGATGATGCCGGAGCGGAGGGCTGAATATTCGTTAATGATTGACCATAAAGGTCTGAGAGATTACTCCTCTTCCTTCTCCTGGGCAGCGTATTCAGCGAGAAGCTTGGTCTGGACATCAGCCGGAACAGGCTGGTAGTCAGCGAATGTCATCGTGAATGTCGCCGCACCTGATGTCAGGGAGCTGAGTGTTGTGGAGTAGCGGTAGAGTTCCGCGAGCGGAACGCGCGCCTTGAGGACAGAGAAGCCCTTGTCGGAGCTCATGCCCTCGATGATGGCCCTCTTGTTCTGGAGGTCGGACATGCAGGCTCCCATGTAGTCGGCAGGGGTCATGATCTCTACATTATAGATAGGCTCCATGATCTTCGGACCGGCATTGCGGAAGGCCTCCTTGAAGGCGTTGCGGGCAGCCAGGATGAAGGAGATTTCATTGGAGTCAACCGGGTGCATCTTACCGTCATAGACGAAGACTCTGATGTCACGGGCATAAGAACCGGTGAGAGGGCCCTCGGTCATCTTGTCATTGAGTCCCTTGAGGATGGCCGGCATGAAGCGCGCATCGATGGCTCCACCGACAACGCAGTTGTAGAACTCAAGCCTTCCACCCCATTCGAGGTCGAACTCTTCCTTGGTCTTCACGTTGAGGACAACATCCTTGCCGTCAATCTTGAACTTGTTCGTGAACGGAACGCCTTCAACGATAGGGCAGATGAGGATTGAGACCTCGCCGAACTGTCCCGCGCCGCCGGACTGCTTCTTGTGGCGGTAGGTGGCCGTGGCGACCTTGGTGATGGTCTCACGGTAAGGGATCTTCGGTGCGAAAAGCACGACCTTGACTCCGAACTCGTTCTCCAGACGCCACTTGCAGACATTGATGTGCTGCTCGCCCTGTCCGCTGAGAATCGTCTGGCGGAGCTCCTTGGAGTACTCTACGACGATCGTAGGATCCTGCGCGGAGATCTTGGTGAGAGCCTCGCCGAGCTTGGTCTCATCGTTCTGCGACTCGGCCTTGATGGCGCAGCGGTACTTGGAAGCAGGGAACACAATGTGTTCGAATGAGATACCTGAACCTACCTGGGAAAGGGTCACGTTGGTCTTGCCGGCGCGGAGCTTCACCGTACATCCGGTGTCGCCCGCCTGAAGTCCGGTGACTTTCTCCTTCTTGGCACCTGCCACGGCGTAGATGGCGGAAAGCCTCTCCTTGTCGCCGGTCTCAGGATTCTCAAGATCCATACCCTCCGTCAGATGGCCGGACATCACCTTGAAATAAGAGACTTCGCCAAGATGCGGCTCGACATCTGTCTTGTAAATGAATATGGAGGTTGGATTCTCGGCCTTGCACTCGATCTCGTTGGCGTCCTTCGTGAGGCTCTTTGTCTCGGCTGGCGAAACAGCGGTCTTGATGGTGAACTCCATCAGCCTCTTGACACCGATGTCCTTCTTGGCGGAAAGGCAGAAAACAGGCAGGACCCCGCCCTGGCGGATACCGATGCTAAGACCCTCGCGGATCTCGTCCTCCGAGAGGGATCCCTGCTCGAAGAAACGCTCCATGAGTGTGTCGTCAAACTCGGCGGCCTTCTCGATAAGCTCCTGACGAAGTGTCTCGGCCTCATCCTTCAGATCAGCCGGAATCTCAAGATCCTCGCGGGTTCCGTTCTCGTCCTTGAAATGATAGTACTTCATCTTGAGGACATCGATGAATCCGTCGAATGAAGGACCTGGATTGACAGGGAACTGGACCACGATCGGCTTGTGGCCGAAAGTCTCCTTCATCTCGGAGAGAGTCTTCTCCCAGTCAGCCTTCTCGGAGTCCAACTGGTTAACAGCCACCACCATAGGCAGCTTGTACTGCTCTGCGTAACGTGCGAAGATGTCTGTGCCCACCTCGACACCCTGTTGTGCGTTGATGACAAGAATACCGTTCTCACAGACCTTGAAGGCGGACACAGCGCCTCCGATGAAGTCATCGGAGCCAGGAGCGTCGATCACATTGAACTTGGTGTTCATGAACTCTGCGTAAAGCGGAGTCGCGAAGATCGACCTCTGGTTCAGTTTTTCGATTTCCTCATTGTCGGAAACAGTGTTCTTGTCCTCGACCGTGCCTCTTCTGGCGATCACCTTGCCCTCATAGAGCATGGCTTCAGACAATGTGGTCTTACCTGACTTGGCACTACCAATCAGAACCACATTGCGAATGTCTTTAGTAGAATATTCTTTCATCACTATAAGTTATTAATTATGAAATCTATACCAGCGTACAAACCCTATGTCGGGCCTCCTTGTGAAAATCGGTTTAACCCAAAAAGTGCCGCATAGTTACGCCGAATGACAAATCTAATAAAAAATTGTCCCAATAACAACATAATCTTCAATGAATATTTTCGCACCGCCTGTAGAAATCCACAAGAGCCTGTCCCCTCCATCCCAGCTCATCATAGATCTTGTCATCCAACAAAAGCGGATCAGCCCCGATCAGGGCGCATATTCCTGAATACTCCGGAATCTGTCTGTAGATTTTCTGCTCGTCCATCGCTTTCTCAAAAGCGGCATAATACCTTTCTGTCCTGCCCATAGCAAAAGTGTTTCCGCAAAGAAGCCAACTTCCTCCCGAAAAAACAACCCCAGGTTGTAGTGCGCCTGGGGGTAGCAACCAAAAAATTTCTGTTTTTTATAATTTCTATATGTTTTTTATAACCTATGGCTACATTTTACAACCTGTGGTTACAACATAAAGACTGGTCTTTTGGATATTTTTGTGACAGTCAGCAAGCGGCAAAGAATAAGCCGCCGAAGATCTGGCAAAGGTTTTTGAGGATTTCTTTAGACGCTTTCTTGGAAATGGACGATGCTACGATAAAGAACAACCTTGAGAAGAAAAGGAACGAACTCGGACTCTCGCAGACCGAGATGGCGCGTCGTCTGGAGATTTCCCTGAACGCCTACAGGAAACTTGAGAAAGGCAAGACCCGGATCCTGAACGAACACGTGGAGAAATTCGCGGAAAAGACCGGTGTCTCCGTGGCCGAACTCGTGAACGGCTTTGAGCCGATAAGTTCCGCGTCCGCGGGGCTGGATGATGTCAAGGAGAATTACAGTGAGATCATCCGGAATCTTGAGAACGGCTACCTGAAGGAGATCGCCATGCTGAGAAAGGAGATCGAGCGCCTTTCAGAGAAAGTCAAGGACAAGGAAGAGATCATCAGCATGAACCGCAAGCTCATCCGCCGCTACGAGGATGAACTCGGACTAAAGGCCGGAGAATAATGTAGGCTCCAGTTCCTTCGGGTGGAACGAACGCCTGTGCCAAGGGGTAAGCCCGTACTTCCGGATCGCCTCGATGTGTTCCTTTGTGGGGTAGCCCATGTTCCTGTCCCAGCCGTATTCGGGATAGTCCTTGGCCAGCTGACGCATCCTCTCGTCCCTCCATGTCTTCGCCAGCACCGACGCGGCAGCTATTGATGAATATGTCGCATCACCGTGGACCACAGTGCGATAGGAGTCAAAATCATAGCCGTCGAAAGGCCTGAAACGGTTGCCGTCGATCAGCAGGAAATCCGGCCTTGGATCCAGCCTGCGGACAGCTCTCTGCATACCGGTGACAGAGGCCCAAAGGATGTTCAGATTGTCTATCTCCTCCGGACTTACCGCCTCCACAGCCCATGCGACGGCCTCCCGCTCGATGACCGGCCTCAGGGTTTCCCTTGACTTCTCACTCATCTTCTTAGAGTCGTTCAGAAGCGGATGATGGAAATCGGGCGGCAGGATCACGGCGGCGGCATAGACCGGTCCGGCGAGCGGACCCCGTCCGGCCTCGTCACAACCGGCCTCCACACGTCCCGGCTCCATGAAAGGAAGCAGATGTATCTCCTTTGACATATTCGTAAATAAAAAAAATAACTTGCCCATTCCGCGGCGGCTCTTTTTCGCCGCTTGCCGGAAAACGGCTGGCAAAAGCTTGCCGGAAAGGTGCGACCGAATATTCATCGACCTCCTGATGCGCCGCAAGGAAAGGCAAATATAGCCAGAAATTTGAGTTTAGGACGGAAATGGCTAATTTTGTTGGTTATTTCCGTGGGAAATGGCTAATTTTATAGGTTATAAATTGTTTATTGATATGAGGAAATTATTTGTTTCCATCGCCGCCGCCCTTATGCTGGGGTTCAGCGCGATGGCTGACGAGGGGATGTGGATGCTTCCGCTCCTCCAGAAACTCAATGCAGGCGCAATGAAGGATCTCGGTTGCAGGCTCACCCCTGACCAGATCTACAGCGTGAACCATTCTTCGCTCAAGGACGCGATCGTCATCTTCGGCGGGGGCTGCACCGGAGAGATGATCTCCGACAAAGGTCTGCTGGTGACGAACCACCATTGCGGCTACAGCAGCATCCAGCAGCTCTCTTCCGACGAGCACAACTACCTTGAGGACGGATTCTGGGCGATGAACAGTAACGAGGAGATTCCGGTACCGGGGCTTTCGGTCACCTTCCTTGTGAACATGAGCGATGTCACCGAGGCCATCGAGGGTGCCAAGTCCGACGAGGAGAGAAAGGCTGTCTCAGAGGCTCTTGTGAAGGACTCCGAGGAGAGGAATCCCGGATGCGACGTGGAGTTGACATCTTTTTACAACAACAATGTACACTACATAATCGTCTACAAGGTCTTCAGGGACATCCGTTTCGTGGGAGCGCCTCCGGCATCCATCGGAAAGTTCGGCGGCGAGACCGACAACTGGATGTGGCCTCGTCACACGGGCGACTTCTCGATGTTCAGGGTCTATGCGGGAAAGGACAACGAGCCGGCTGAATATTCAGAGGACAACGTTCCTTACGTGCCGAAGCAGTCTTTGAGGATCTCCCTCAAGGGCATCAACGAGGGCGACTACACGATGATCATGGGCTACCCTGGCCGCACCCAGAGGTACCAGACAGAGGCGCAGCTGAACCACATGATGGCCCTCAACGACATCGCCATCGAGGCAAGGACACTCCGTCAGGACATAATGTGGAAATGGATGGAGAAGGATCCTTCGATCAGACTGAAATATGCCAACAAATATGCCGGCTCAGCCAACGGCTGGAAGAAGTGGATTGGTGAGAAGAAGGCTTTCAAGGACTTGAACATCATTGAGAAGGAACACGATAAGGAGGCCCGCTTCCAGAAATGGGTCGATAAGAACAAGAAGCGCTCGGAGCTTTACGGAACCGCGATCGCTGACATCGCCGCCGGGATCAAGGCCAACGAGCAGGTGGATCTCGATGTCAAGCTCTTGAGCGAGACTGTTTTCAGACTTGAGCTCATGAATTTCACCAGCGCGTTCAACGGCGCTTGGCACAACAGCCTGAAGGCCGGTTCCGACACCGCGGCAGCCACTGCGAAAGGCCTTGAGGCGATGAAGGCTGTCTATGAGGACTACTACGCGCCTCTGGACAAAGAGGAGACCGCCGCTCTTCTGAAATTCTACAGGGAGAAGGCCAGGCCTGAGAACTATCCTGACCTTGGAGAGGATTTCGCCACAATGGACATCGACAAGTATGTTGATGAACTGTTCAGGACAACCATATTCACGTCCTACGACAAGGCAAAGGAAGCAATAGAGAACGGTGGCAAGGAGGTCACCCTCCACGATCCGGTCAACACGCTCGCCACAGCGCTCGTGAATGTGTTTGTCAAACTGCGCGGAGAGCAGAACCTGGACGCCGCAAAGAGCATCAGGGCCGCTTCAAAGGCCTACACCGCCGGTCTGATGGAATGGAGCAAGGGCAAGGCAATGTACCCGGACGCCAACTTCACGATGAGGCTCACCTATGGCACCGTGAAGTCATATTCCCCAAAAGACGCGCTCAACTACAGATACTACTCCACCATCTACGGCGTGATGGAGAAGGAGGATCCGAGCAACTACGAGTTCATTGTACCGAACAAGCTTAAGCAACTCTATGTCAAGAGGGACTACGGCCAGTACGCGATGGCCGACGGCAACCTTCCTTGCTGCTTCCTCACCACCAATGACATCACGGGCGGCAACTCCGGCAGCCCTGTCCTCAACGCCGACGGCGAGCTCATAGGACTGGCCTTCGACGGCAACTGGGAGTCGATGTCCAGCGACGTGATGTTCGAGCCAGACCTCCAGAGGTGCATCTGCGTGGACATCCGCTACGTCCTCTTCCTAGTGGACAAGTTCGGCGGCGCCGGCTACCTCCTCCAGGAAATGAACATAGCAAAATAACGAATGACACCCCCAAAAAAATCACAACACTCGGAGCGAAGCGACCGAAGGGGTTTCGGGGAATCCTTTCCCCGTGCCCCTCTGGGGCTGTCGCGGAGCGACTGGGGGTTGGAGGTATCGGGTGCTGAGCGCGAAGCGCGAAGCGACCAGGGTTTGAAGGTAGAATAAGAGTATTTGATATGACAGAACAGGAAATCAAGAATATGCTAGCGGAGGTGGTCCACCCCGCAAAAGGAAGCAAAAGCATCGTTGAGCTGGGGATGGTTGACTCCATCGCCGTGGGGGACGGCAAGGTGACCGTGACCCTCGCCTTCCCGAAGAGGAGGGATCCCCTCTCTGAATATCTTGTCGGCAGCACCCGCGCCACAATCATCCGTAACGTTCCGCAAGGGACCGAGGTTGAGGTCAAGACTGTTGTCAAGGAGGAGGCTCCCAAAAAGAAGGCCGGACTTGATCTCGGACTTGAAGAGGTCAACAACGTCCGCCACATCATCGGCATCGCCTCAGGAAAGGGCGGGGTCGGGAAGTCAACCGTGGCCGTCAATCTGGCCGTGGCCCTGGCCCGTCTCGGCTACAAGGTCGGACTCGCCGACGCCGATGTCTACGGCCCGTCAGTTCCGCTGATGACAGGCACAGAAGGCGCCGTGCCAGAGGCGGAGGAGATCGCCGAGGGCAAGGAGGTGATCTTCCCGATCGATAAATACGGCGTTAAATGGATGTCCATCGGCTATTTCGCCGAGCCAGGCCAAGCCCTCATCTGGAGGGGTCCAATGGCCTGCAACGCCCTCAAACAGATGATTCTGCAAGTACGCTGGGGCGTGCTGGACTTCCTTCTCATCGACATGCCTCCGGGAACCGGCGACATCCACATCTCCCTCGTGAACGACATCCCGATGGAGGGCGCGCTGATCGTCACGACCCCTCAGCCGGTGGCTCTTTCGGACGTGGAGAAGGGCGTGAACATGTTCCGCAACAAGAGCATCGACCGCAAGATCTTCGGTCTGGTGGAGAACATGGCCTGGTTCACTCCTGAGGAACTGCCGGAAAACAAGTACTACATCTTCGGGAAGGGCGGCGGCCAGCAGATGGCCGAAAAGTACGGCATCCCTCTCCTCGGCCAGATTCCGATCGTCCAGAGCATACGTGAGGGCGGAGACTCCGGCGAGCCTGTCGCCCTGTCCTCCCGCCCTGACGGCCAGGCGTTCATCGATCTCGCCTCCACTCTGGCCAAGTCCGCGGACGGCGAATAGATTCTATCTAACGGCGAGGGAGGGCCAGTCCGGCTATGGCTATCGCCAGAAGAACGAAGAGCGTCAGGGACGAGGCTCTGGAGGCGGTCTCGCCGGCAGAGTAGACCTTTGGCTCGAAGCGCATCACGATCTCGTGGTCGCCGGCGGGAACGGTGGCGGCACGTAGGATCCAGTCGGCGCGGAACAGTTCCAAAGGAGAGCCGTCAACCGTGGCGGTCCAGCCGTCCGGGTAATAGATCTCACTGAATATGACGGTGCGGGCGACTGAGGCGCTGTAGTGGTAACGAAGCTCGTTCGGAGCGTAGGCTGTCATCCGGATGGTGTCAGTACCCATGTCATCGGCGGTTCCATCAACAGATTCCTCAGCAGAACCCTCGGCGGAACTTCCTGCGGAGGTCTTTGCGAAAGCGGCGCGGGAGGCGGCGAAGTCCGCTCCGATGACGGCGGTGCGCCTGAGATCCACGGAATCAATCAGGGCGATCTCCTCGTCCGGAGTCCCGGCGGGAACGAACGAGTCCACGAACCACGCCGGACCGAAGGCCCCAAGGTTCTCGATCGGCGGCATCTCCGCGCCGAGTATGAAGTACTTGGTGTTCAGCGCGGAAAGCACAGGAATATTCCTGATTCCACTTTGGAATTCCTCAATGGTCTTGGCACCACGTGTGTTGGCCGAAAGCGCCTGCAACTCCTTGACAATGTGCCTGTCGATCAGATCCTGGTAGCGCTGCAATTTCGCCGGGCTGTAGCCACCGATGCACTTGTGCCAGTAAGGGTTGAAGGAGTCATTGAATATGTCCGCGCTTAGATCCACAACCCTGTAGGACGGGGACTTGTCCTCCAGAATCAGTTTGTCCACTGCCCTGGCGGTGAATTGGTTGTTGAACTGGCGCGGGGTCGTGAAACTGTCCGAGTTGAGGTAGCGCTTGCCGACCGTGAACATATTCACGAACACGAGGAGGCATATTCCCGCCATCGCCTGCATTCTGCGGGCATTGCCGATGTGAGGGTCGCTCTCGTAGGATTTCGGTGCGTCTTTCGGGACGCTGTAGGCCCAGAGTATCAGACCGAAAGTGATCACTATCAAGACCATAGACCACATGGCATCGGAGGTGAGAAGGTGACGGCGGTCAGCCTTGAGGGCATCCACGATGATGTCCTGCATCTGGGCGTCACCCCTGCCTGAGAAGGAACCAGCCACACTCGGAACAAGGGCGCAGAGGAGGCAGAATCCGGCGGTCAGCGCAAGAGCGATCCAACCCGCCCTCAGGAACTCCTTCTTTGAATATTCCCGCCTGAGGATCCTGTCCAGAGTGACGAAGCCGAGCATCGGCAGAGTGAACTGCAACACTATCAAGGCCATGGACACGGTTCTGAACTTGCTGTACATCGGGGCGTAGTCGAAGAACAGTTTCGTGAACCACATCATGTGGCTGCCAAGACCAAGGAACACGGCCACAAGGGTCGCTGCCAGAAGCCACCATTTCTCCTTGCCTTTGTAAAGGAATAGTCCAAGGACAAAGAGGAAGACCGTTATCGCTCCCATGTACATCGGCCCGGCGGTGAACGGCTGAGGCCCCCAGTAAAGCGGCAGCGCCTTGGCGATCTCGTTCGGATTGCCCTGTCCGGCCTGCCTGAACAGCTTCACGACCTCGGACTTGTCCGGATTCACCGCTCCGGCTGACGAACCTCCGTTAAAATTGGGAATCATCAGGTTAGGGAGTTCCTCCCAGCCGTAGGACCAGGCTGTGGCGTAGTCCAGCTGAAGGCCGGAGTTGTTGATCTCGCCGCCTTCCGGATGGGAGAGTTCGGAGCCTCCGCGCATGGTGTATTTGGTATATTCATAAAGAGGGGCCAGTTTGATGGTGTTGGTCCCGATGCCGGCGAGACCCACGACCAGAAGCAGCGCGCTTGCCGCGAAGAAGCGCCCGAAGGCGGCGCGTCTCTCAAAGCAGACCCTGAAGAACACATAAAGCGCATAGATCACGATCATCAGCGCCAGATAGTAGGTGATCTGCTGATGGTTGGCCTTGATCTGGAAACTCAGCGCGAAGCCGAACAGAACCGCGCCGAGAAGGGTTTTAGGAAGCCAGTCCCTCCAGCCTTCACGCTGGGTCTGCCGTAGTGCCGAGCGGTAAGTGAAGATCGCCGCCGCCAGCACCCAAGGCAGAAACGCTATCGCCTGCATCTTGGTGTTGTGCCCCACCTGGATGATCTGGAAATTGTACGAGCAGAAAGTGACCGCGACCGCACCGCCAATGGCCAGAACCTTGTCAACCCCAAGCGAAAGCATCAGCAGAAACGCTCCAAGCAAGGAAATGAACAGCCAGTTGGCCGGCCTCTTGCCCTTCATAAGAAGATTGTACAACGACTGTGTCCAGTCACCGTCGCTCGAAGGTTCAAACGAGGTCGTCGGCATCCCGCCGAACATCGAGTCCGTCCAGTAAGTAGGATCGTCAGGATGCGCCTTGTTCCACGTCACAGCCTCCTGCGACATGCTCCTGTAGCCGGTGATGTCGCTCTGATTGACCACCTTGCCGGTCAGCACCTCCGGCACGAAACCATATGCCAGCACCAGAAACAGCAGCACAGTCCCGGCGTAGTACATTATCTTCCTTATCAAAGTCTTGTCCATAATCCTTGAATATTATTTTCCAGTTATCTGATTCAGCAGCTCCGCCAGCCTCACCGTAAGGTTGCGGCGCGAGAACCGCGAGATGTCCGAGGTGTTGTCGTGAAGCTCGTCATTCTTGAACTCCTCCCAGCAGAAATCTATCCAAACCCGGATTCTTTTTTCATCGTCCCAGTCATAGACCACTCCAGAGCCGGTCTCGCTGACAATCCGCGCCATCGCACCGTCAGTCTGGCCTATTCCCAGAATCGGACGACGCGAGGCGAGATATTCAAACAGCTTCCCCGGCAGCACCGCCCGGTACTCGGGTTCCTTCCTCAGCGGCAGGATCAGCACCGAGGCATTGAGCTGCTCCCTGACAGCCGTCTCGTGATCCTGATAGCCAAAGTCTTTCAGGTTGCCCACAAGCCCGGCGGCCTCGATCGAAGCGGTGATCTCCCTGTCGGTCTTCCCCACCAGCCTGATTCTCAGCGACCTCCTGAACTCCTCATCCTCCTCGCATTTCTGGGCCAGGACTTTCCAGAGGGTCTCAGGATTACCGTCCGAGGCGAACAATCCCGTGTGGGTGATGTTGAAATTCTCGTCCAACTCAAAATCCTTCTTGAAGTCCTCCTCGTCGAAGCCATTGGTTATCAACTCCACGGGAGTCTTGGTCATCGCCTTGAACTCGTCCTGCACCAGCGGGGAGACAGCAATCACCCTCGTCGCCCCGTCCAGTACGGACTGCTCCAACCTATGATGTTTTTCCTCCGCCCAAGAAGTCAGCCCAAGATGCTTGAAATAAAACATCTTGGTCCACGGGTCACGGAAGTCGGCGATCCAAGGTATCCCGGTGGCGCGGGACAGCCTCAACCCGATAAGGTGCATGGACTGCGGAGGCCCCGTCGTGACGATGGCGTCCACAGGATGCTCCGCAAGGTATTTCTTAAGGAAGCGCACAGACGGGCGCACCCACATCACACGTGGATCCGGAATGAAGAAATTGCCTCGGATGAACAGTGACAGCCTCTGCTTCCATGATTTCTTCTGCCCGTTGATCGGATTGACCTCGTCCTTCCCCGCATTGGCGGCGGTAAGTGTCTTAAGATCGGTCGTACTCCCCTTTCCCATCAGCTTGCGGTAAATCCCGTAAGGCTCGAATATGCGGCTCTTGACAATCTCGACCTCAGGCGGAATCTCCGCAGCCAAAGTTTTGTCGATCGTTGTAAGTTCCGGATTCTCAGGAGTGTAGACCACAGGCTGCCAGCCCTGAGCCGGAAGATATTTCGCAAACTTGACCCACCTCTGCACTCCGGATCCTCCGGACGGCGGCCAGTAATATGTCACTATCAGCACTCTCTTCATGTCGCTCCTGATTTAGTAATCCAATAATAAATCCGCCTCTTCCGCGGCAACACAAGTTCCTTCCGCACACTTGGAAATTGCCGTAATAAACAATTCCTTACATAAGAATACAAAGATAATCGTTCCGTTCAAAATTATACAAATTATTCCATTTTCCCCGGAATAATCAGGATAATGTTCTGGAATATTCGGGATTATTCGAGGCAAAGAGAACAGGTCTTGTGCTAAAATCACTATATTCGTGGAAGTACTATTTGAAGATGATTTTATGATTAAGGGAGGTCTTAAGATTATAGCGACAGTGGCCATTATTACATTGTTCTGCACCAATGCCAGCGCGCAGTTCTCGCTGACGGGGGACGATCCGGCGGCCCTGCGCTGGAGGCAGATGGAGACGGAGAACTTCAGGCTGATCTTTCCGGCGGGAGAGGATTCACTGGCAAGGGTTTACGGAGCTGAGCTGGAAAGCGCAAGGCTCAGGAACGCCCGGTCGTCAGGGTTTCTCGTCGGGCAAAGTTACAGGGCTAAGATGCCCGTGGTGCTGCACAGCCGCCACGTCCTGCCGAACGCATCGGTCACATGGGCGCCGAAAAGGATGGACATATTCACTGTCAATGATCCTTATGCTCCGACAGCGATGCCTTGGGTGCGGAACCTGGCGATCCACGAGGGGCGGCATGCGGCGCAGATGCAGTTCGGCGCGGCTGGCGGCCTCAAACCGTTCCACTGGTTTTTCGGAGAAATGGCAGCCGGAGCCTTCGCGGGGGTCTTCCCGGGACCGGCTTTCCTCGAAGGAGACGCGGTGGTGGCGGAGACGGCGCTCAGCAGGAGCGGACGCGGGCGGCAGGCCGACTTCCTGGGCTACCTGATGCCGGCGTTCGACTGCGGTGACTGGAGGGATTTCTACAAATGGAGCTACGGATCCAACAGGCACTACACTCCTGACCACTACAGAGTCGGCTACCTCACAATCGCCGGCGCGAGGGTATTCTTCGACGATCCGCTTTTCACTCAGGAATATTTCAGCCGCGTTGTCAGCAAAGGCTGGATCCTCAACCTCCAAAAGACCGTCAGGGAGGCCAGCGGAATGAGTTTCAAGGAGTCCTTCCGCGCGATAGAGGAGAATTTCCGGAACATCTGGAGCGAAGAAGCGGCTCGGAGGGGGCCGTTCATGCCGTCAAGGCAGGTGACGAGAACTCCTTGGAGGCACACGGAGTACGCGGGAGCGGTCGCCACGGATGGTTCGGGAATATTCTCCCTCAAGTCCGGGATCGCGGCGCCCAAGAGTCTTGTCAGGATCGATCCAGCGGGTAACGAGAAGAGAATCCGGTCTTTCGCATCCTATGCGAGCGATCTTTCACTCGACTCTGAAGGTCAAAGAATATTCTGGAGCGAGTCCGTTCCGGGACTCCGGTGGAGTCTTGGAGGAGCATCCAGAATCCGTTACGTGAATCTCTCGAAACCAGGCAGGGTACACGACCTGACCAAAAGCGGACGGTACTTCAATCCAGCCCCGTCACGGGACGGAAAGGTCATCGCTGCCACTGAATATCCTCACTCAGGCGGTTCGCGCATTGTCCTTCTGGATGCCGCCGACGGTTCGGCCAGAAAGGCGTTCATCGCTCCGGACTCGCTCCAGTTCACGGAATCCGCCTGGATCGGGGAACGCTTGTTCGCTGCCGGGCTTTCCGGGAACGGAATGGGAGTCTATGAGATTGTCGGAAGGATGGCCGATGGGAAGGCCGCGCTCATTCGATTGCTTGATCCTCAGCCTGTTACCCTTTCACATCCGCGTTCTGTTCCTGAAGAGGAAACACTGCTTGCCTTCCTGTGCGACAGAACGGGCGTGACGGAGTTATATTCACTGGACGTTGAGAACTCGAAACTGCGGCAGCTGACATCGACCCGTTACGGGATCAGCTCGCCGGTGTTCAGTGCTGACACATTGTACTACAGTTCGCTGGCGGCATCGGACAGGCCCGAGGACTACAAGCAGGGCCGGATGATGTACGCCACGGCGGTCGCCGATCTTCCTGTGGCCGAAGCGGAGTTCGGGGATATTCATAAATACGCTGTCGCCGAGATGCTTACGGCACAGGAAATCGCTCTTGGCGACTCGGTTTCGGTGGCTTCGGAGGTAGGCTTCACGCAGCCGAAGGCATATTCAAAGATCAGATTGCCGCACATCCACTCGTGGGCTCCGGTCTACTTCAACTACGACAACGTCGAGTCTGTCAGCGGCGACGACTACTACAAGACCGCCTCCCTCGGAGCCACGGCCCTGTTCCAGAACCTGCTCGGCACAGGCTACGGCATGGTCGGCTACGGAGCGCACGAAGACCCCTACGAAGACGGCAAATGGCGACATTCCGGCCACATCAAGTACTGCTACACAGGACTTCTCCCGGTTTTTGAGATTTCCGCCGACTTCAACGACAGAGCCGCGATGGACATTCAGAAAATCCAAGTCTCGAAGGAAAAGATGTACAGGCTTTACAACAAAGGCACTCTGACCGACAAGCCTTATTTTGAAGGAGGGTTGAAAGTCTATATTCCGTTCAATTTCTCGTCAGGCGGCATCAACCGGGGACTGATTCCGCAGGTCAAGTACAAGTTCACCAACGACAGGTACAATGACCAGATTCTGTTCCAGCACATCGTGAAAAAAGACGGAAAGGATGTGACCGAGACCTATAGCACAATCGGCGAAAACAACATCTCTCCGCTTCAGACTCTGGATGCATCGATAAGAGGCTATGTCATGAGACAGAAAGCCCCGTCACAGGTCTTTCCGTCGCTCGGATTCGGTGCGGAACTGGGATTTCACTTCAGACCCGGCCATATGAAGGCCTACAATCCGACCGCTTATCTCTACACCTACGGCTATCTTCCAGGGTTCACGGCCCGTCAAGGACTCAGGCTCACCGCGTCGATGGAGGTGTGGTACGGGCCATACGAAGAGGGTGGAATCATGGAAGGAGCATTGACTGCCATTCCAAGAGGGTTCGTGGACACCAACCTTAAAAGCATCATCAACTCCTGCTCGGAGTCAAGATGGAGGGTCACAGCCGACTATGCGATTCCTTTCGCTGACGTGGACTGGTCGTTCCTCAGCCCCGTGGCCTACGTCAAGAACTTCGAGCTGACGCCGTTCTTCGACTGGTCCTACCAGACATTCAGTTGGAACCACGAACTGCATTACAATCCAGGAGCGGTCATGGGCGAGAACCTGTTCAGCGTCGGAGCCGACCTCACCGTCAGGCTCGGCAACTTCTTCTGGCTGCCTTACGACACGCAGATCGGCATCCGCTACGCCCGCAACTTCTGGCACTACATCGACCGCTTCCCGATCGCCAACCTCAACAAGGACTACATAGGCTGGATATTCAGCATTAATCTCTAAAACATAATGAAACGTTTTCTTACCACACTTGCGGCACTGGCCGCCGCAATGATCTCCATGTCCGCCCAAACGTGTTGGACAATCCAGGACGATGAATCCATCTCGCTTAACATCGGAAATGTCAGTCTGCCATATTCAGACCACATCGAGATGAGCGGCGAGCAGATCTCCTGTGTCATCAGATGGGAAGTCGATGGAGGCGGACACTTCAATCAGATGCGCTCGCTGGTCTTTCCGATGCTGAGGACGGTGCCGAACAACACCCACGCCAGCCTGATGTACAGGATGAGTGCCGACATAATGTCGCTGATAGGAGTCAACTCTGTGGCGGTCAAGCAATTGTCAGCCAAGAAGGTGACTCTGGACGGCACGCTTTCCGCTGTCTGCGACTACGGCCTCCGCAACACCAACGTCAACGGCCAGATCGGAGACTCTCCGGCTCCGGTGATCGAAGTCACCACAAGAATATTCCCGAGCACCACCCTTCCGATGCTTTGCGAGACCTACAGCGTCAGGAACATCACGGGGCAGCCGGTGATTGTGAATATTCCTGAATTCAAGCAAGTTGTGAAAACGCCGAAAGACAGTGGCGTGGACGGTGCCTACGTCGTGAGAGGCGATATCTTCGGAAGCGGCACCTTCGTCTTGGAACCGCAGCAAACGGTTGATTTTCAGGCAGCGTTCCAAGCCTATCGAGACAGCGGGGAGAAAATGACCGTCCCGGATGTGAATGATGAATATGCCGCCAGAATGTCGTTCGTGCGCTCCCTGGATTCCTCCCTTGTCCTTGAGACTCCGGATCCGGCGATTGATGACGAGTTCCGCTTCGCCAAGATCAGGGCCACCGAAAGCATCTACCGCACGAAAGGCGGGCTTATGCACGGCCCGGGCGGAGAGTCCTACTACGCCGCGTTGTGGTGCAACGACCAATGTGAGTACGTCAACCCGTTCTTCCCGTTCCTGGGCAACCAGAACGGTAATGAGTCGGCCTTCAACTGCTACCGGCATTTCGCCAGATTCATGAACGATGAATTCAAGCCGATTCCAAGCTCCATCATCGCCGAGGGGCTTGACATCTGGGACGGCGCGGGCGACAGGGGTGACGCCGCGATGGTCGCACACGGTCTGCCTCGTTACCTGCTCGCCAGCGGGGACCTTGAACAAGCCCGCGAGCTTTGGCCGTTCCTCAAATGGTGCCTTGAGTACTGCCACCGCAAGCTGAACGCCGATGGTGTTCCGGAATCCGACACCGATGAGCTGGAAGGCCGCTTCCCTGCCGGCAAGGCCAATCTCTCGACAGCCTGCCTCTACTACGACGGACTGGTGTCGGCAACCCATCTTGCGCCTTTGATGGGAGAGCCGGCCTCCGTGACAAGAACTTATCGCAGACAGGCGACCGAACTCAAAGCCGCGGTCGAGAGGTATTTCGGCGGAACGGTCAGCGGTTATGACACTTACAAGTATTACGACGGGAATGATGTGTTGAGATCCTGGATCTGCCTGCCTTTGTGCTTCGGCATCAACGACAGGGCGAAAGGTACCCTGGACGCCTTGTTCTCTCCTCTGATGATGACCGAGGACGGCATCCTCACCCAGCAGGGCAGCACCACATTCTGGGACAGATCCACCCTCTACGCCCTGCGCGGAGCGTTCGCCGCCGGCCATTCCGACGAGGCCGTCAAACAGCTGAGCCATTATTCGCAGCGCCGCCTTCTCGGCACCCACGTTCCTTATCCCGTCGAGGCCTACCCTGAAGGCTCCCAGCGGCACCTTTCCGCCGAAAGCGGGCTTTTCTGCCGAGTGATCACAGAGGGTCTGTTCGGCATCCGTCCGACAGGCTTCAACTCTTTCAGCCTCAAGACGCAGCTACCTTCCGGATGGGACAGGATGGCACTTCGCCACATCAAGGCCTTCGACAGCGATTTCGACATCGAAGCGATGCGCATAAGCCCTACGAAAATCAAAGTCACCGTCAGCAAAGCCGGAGGCAAGACCAAGGAATATGTCGTCAAGCCCGGCCAGTTGATTTCAGTGACACTTAATTAACTGATTATCAAAGCAAAGAGTCATCCCGTGGTCGGAAATGCCGCACCACGGGATGACTCTTTTACTTGACTGTCACGGCGTTATCCGCCACGCTTAATGTGTCTCCTTGTTCGTAAGCAGGAGCAGATCCTTTGCCTTGTTTGGATGATTGTTTATTTGGGGGTAAAGAAGGTGGTTTTTACGTTTCTTATGGAAGTCTTTCTGTTTCTTTTCGTTTTTTACGTTTTTGTGCCGCATATTTGCCGGTGGAATGAAAAGGACGCTCATCATACTGTCTGCCATTCTTCTCTTGCTGCCGGTTTACTGTATTTATGGCTATCATGGTTTAGGAACACATTTTCAGGATGCAGGAAGAGAGGAAGGGCAGACTCTTGTGATGTTCTGGAATCTTGAGAATCTATTTGACTGGCGTCGGGACACCCTTGGCGGGAATGAGTCCGAGGCGGAGTTCTCCTCGTTCGGTAAGAAGCATTGGACAAAGAGGCGGTTCCTGGCGAAATGCAATGCGATAGCGAAGTCAATATTCTGGGTGAAAGATAAGGAAGGCATTCTTCCGGATGTCATAGGAATAGCCGAGGTGGAAAACCGCTTTGTTCTGGAAATGCTCCTGAGAGAAACACCTCTTTACAAGACGGACTACAGGATTGTGCATTTCGACTCTCCGGATCCGAGGGGCATCGATGTGGCTTTACTCTATAGATCATCAAGATTGGAACTAATTCAGGCAAAGCCTATTGCTGTAGGAGGCGGAACAGATCCTCCATTCAGGACCAGGGATATTCTTTTGGCAAGGTTCCGGAAGCCGGACGGCGACAGCCTGGCCTTTCTGGTGAACCATCATCCGTCCAAGTACGGCGGCAGGACTGGAGGCAGGAGGGAAGCGGCACTCAGAAGGTTGCGTGAGGTGACAGACTCGCTTCAGGATGCAGGATTGATGAATATGGTGGCGATGGGTGACTTCAATGACACTCCGGAGAATCCGGCTTTCGGAATATTGACGGAAGGATATTCACATCCTTTGATCAATCTGGCGTTGCCGCTCGCTTCGAGGGGAGAGGGAACGATAAGATACTCAGGAAAATGGGAGATGATTGACATGTTCTTTGTTTCGGAGAGCGTGGCGCAGGGCGGGAATATTCCTGAGATGAGGGTGCTTAGGATTCCGTTCCTGATGACGCGCGACAACGCTCATTCGGGGGAAAAGCCGCTCCGTACGTACACCGGGCCGCGTTATGTCGGAGGAGTAAGTGATCATTGTCCGATTGTTTTGCGGATTTAGAAGGGAATCAATAAATATTTGTTAAATTTGCCTTATTGGAAAACGTCCGGAACTGACGTTTTCTTTAACGGACAAGACTAAAAATCACATAATATGGAAATGAAAACCAGAATCAGGGAGAAATTCAGCACTCTCTTCGGCGCGGAAGGCGAAGTTTTCGCCTCGGCGGGTCGTATCAACCTCATCGGTGAGCACACTGACTACAATGGAGGATATGTTTTCCCGGGCGCGATCGACCGTGGCATCATGGCCGAGGTCAAAATCAATGGCACAAGGAAAGTCAAGGCTTTCTCTATTGACTATGATGAATATGTTGAGTTTGGCTTGGAGGAAGAGGACAAGCCTAAGCAGCAATGGGCAAGCTACATCTTTGGTGTCTGCCGTGAGACTGTGAAGCGCGGCGGTAAGGTCGAGGGTTTTGACACCGTGTTCGCGGGAGACGTTCCTTTGGGAGCGGGTCTGTCTTCATCCGCTGCCCTTGAGAGCACTTTCGCCTACGCCATCAACTACTTGTTCGACAACAAGATCGACAAGTTTGACCTTGCCAAGATCGGTCAGTCCACCGAGCATAACTACTGCGGTGTGAAATGCGGAATCATGGATCAGTTCGCCTCGATTTTCGGAAAAAAAGGCAGCCTTATCCGCCTTAATTGCAAAACCCTGGAGTACAAGTACTTCCCGTTCGATCCGAAGGGCTACAAACTGGTTCTTATTGACTCTTGCGTGAAACATGAACTGGCCTCTTCGGCGTATAACAAGAGGAGGGAGTCCTGTGAGAACGCCGCAAGGGCCATCCGGAAGAATCATCCGGAAGTGGAGTTCCTCAGCGACGCCAAGAGAGTTTGGCTTGAGGAGGTTCGGGAGGAGATTCCTGCGGAGGATTTTCTCAGGGCTGAATATGTAATCGGAGAGGTTCAGAGAGTCCTTGATGTCTGCGACGCCCTTGAGAGAGGAGACTATGAGATCGTCGGCGAGATGATGTACCAGACGCACTTCGGACTGAGCAAACTCTACGAGGTCAGCTGCGACGAGCTTGATTTCCTCAACAAGCTGGCCCGCAAGTGCGAGGTGACAGGCTCACGTGTGATGGGTGGCGGTTTCGGCGGTTGCACCATCAACCTCGTGAAGGATGAGCTCTACGACGCGTTCATCGCCGCCGTCAAGGAGCAGTTCCCGGCCAAGTTCGGTCACGACGCGAAGTTCTACGACGTAGTGATCAGCGACGGCGCCAGAAAAGTGGAATAAACTTTATTACTTAATACGACAAAGGGTCGCACGGGATTGTTCCTCTGCGCCCCTTTATTTCATTCTTCTGTTCCCCAAGAAAAAAGCTGTCTCCGACTTGATGTCTTACCCAGACTTCATGTTTGCGCAAATTATCATTAAATAATCTGCGCAATACTTTTTGAAACACCATAGTACCGCAGAGAATCTCACGATAATTTGCGCAATTGAACCAAAAAGGTTATCTTTGCGCAGAAAATCACTTGAATATGGCACAGAAAGTTATCGGAAGGACAGCGGAAATGAAAGCTCTGAAAAGTTACTTGGATTCAGGGAGATCCGAGTTTGTGGCACTCTACGGAAGACGGCGCGTGGGGAAAACATTCCTTATCAGAATGGCGGCGGAGGACAAGTTCTCGTTCTATGTCACAGGCGTACACGGGGCCACAAAGGCAGAGCAACTCACAGCCTTCGCTATCGCCATACAGAAATGTTCGGGCTCGGAGAGACTGAATATCCAGAAAAACTGGATTCTGGCATTCTATGAACTGTCCCGCTATCTGGAAACGCTGCCGGAGGGGAAGAAAGTGATATTCATTGACGAACTGCCTTGGATGGACACTCCTAAATCCGGGTTCATCGCGGCTTTGGAGAACTTTTGGAATAGTTGGGCCGCGCTGCGGGATGATGTCAAGCTGATAGTCTGCGGATCGGCGACATCCTGGATGATCAACAACTTGATTCACAGCCGTGGAGGGCTTCACAACCGCCTCACACACCATCTGTTCCTTGAGCCATTCTGCCTCAAAGAAAGCGAAGAGTATTTCAAGGAATATGGTTTCTCATATTCCCGAAAACAGATTGCGGAATGCTATATGGTGATGGGTGGTATACCTTATTATATGTCTATGATGGATCGGTCAAAGAGCCTTGCGCAGAACATTGACGCTATCTTCTTTTCTCCGAATGCGGAATTGAAAGATGAGTTCAGCGACCTTTATCAGGCATTGTTCAAGAATGCAGGTCCACACATAAAAGTCATCACCGCACTTTCCGCGAAAGGTATGGGGCTGACAAGAAAGGAGATCCTTGCCGCCGCCGGCCTGACAGACAATGGTGCGTTCAGCACTGTCCTTGAAGAACTTGAGAACTGCGGTTTCATACGGAAATATTCTCCCTTCGGCAGCAATATATCACTGAACAGAAAGAGGCAGGACAGTTCATCGCTCTATCAACTGATTGATTTCTATACTTTATTCTATTTCAGATTCATAGAGAAAAACAGTTATCAAGACGAGCATTTCTGGACAACATCCGTCAACAGTCCGCTGCACAACACTTGGTGCGGCCTCTCGTTCGAGATGCTGTGCCTCTGTCACCTAAGGCAGATCAAGCAGGCTCTAGGTATTTCCGGTGTCCAGACATTGGCCTGTTCCTGGCGCGGCAAGAGAGACGGATCCAAGAAAGGCGTTCAGATCGACCTCCTGATTGACCGCAAGGACGAGACAATCAACCTTTGTGAGATGAAATACAGCAAGGACAAATTCGAGATCTCGCTCGCCGAAGAACAGAAACTCTCCGCACGCCTTGACACTTTCCGCTCCGAGACCAACACCCGCAAGTCCGTCCTCCTGACACTGATCACCGCTAACGGCCTCAAACACAACTCCCACAGCGATATCGTCCAAAGCGAAGTCACGTTGGATGATCTGTTCTTGAACTAAGCTGTGACGGTTGAACCACTGGGAAGGTTTTCTGCACAATTAAGTGCAATAAAATGTAGTACAATAGTTGTTTTATGTGCTAAAAAGTGTAACTTTGTTAACAAGACTCCTGCTAGAAAATGTAGTAGCGCATATGGAAAGAATTGTATTTCAGAAACTTGTCGAATGGAAAGATAGCGCAACCAGAAAACCGCTGATCCTCAACGGTGCCCGACAAGTCGGCAAGACATGGCTGTTAGAACAATTAGGAAAACAGTATTTTAAAAAGGTTGCATATCTGGTATGTCGTAAGAACCAAACTTTGAAGGATGTGTTCTCTCTGGACTTCGATACGGACAGAATACTCCGGGCCCTCAGAGCATTGTCCGGAGTTGATATCACCCCGGGGGACACTCTCATTGTTCTTGATGAAGTGCAAGACATTCCAGAGGCCATTGAATCATTAAAGTACTTTTGTGAGGAAGCTCCTGAGTACCATATTGCAGTAGCCGGATCTCTATTGGGGATATCCTTGCATAGGGACATATCATACCCGGTAGGAAAAATTGATGAAATAAATGTCTATCCTCTCAACTTTGACGAGTTCCTTTTGGCAAAAGGTGAGACAGAAGCATACAAACTACTAAAAGACAAAGACTTCCACACTACAAATCTGATACATGAGAAGTATACCGACTTGCTTAGACAGTATTATTATGTCGGAGGGATGCCGGAAGCCGTAAAGGTATATATTGAAACGGATGGACTTCAAGCCGTGCGCAATATCCAAAAGGCCATTCTCAATGGATATGAGAGAGACTTCTCGAAGCATGCCCCTAAAGACCAGATTGCACGAATAAGACTTGTATGGCAGACACTTCCGTCACAATTATTCAAAGAAAACAAGAAGTTTATCTATGGCTCAATTAAGCATGGTGCACGGGCAAAAGACTTTGAAATTGCAATCCAGTGGCTAGTGGATGCCGGACTTGTATATAAGGTTCCTCTCTGCAAAGAGGTAAAACTCCCTCTAAAAGTATATGAAGATCCATCTGCATTCAAGCTATTTACATTGGATCTGGGACTGCTGGGAGCCATGGTCGGAACAGAAGCCAGTCAGGTCCTTGTCAAAAACGACATCTTCAGTGAATATAAAGGCGGTATGACAGAACAATTCATACTCGAAGAAATGAAGAGTCACGGCGAAGAGAATATCTTCTATCACAAGACGGATGACGGAACAAGACTTGAAATTGACTTTCTGATTCAGAGGAACGGAAAATTACTGCCAATTGAGGTGAAGGCTGAAGGTAATGTAAGAGCGAATTCCCTGAGCAATCTCTTGAAACAAAACCCGGAACTTCATGCAATAAGATACTCAATGAAACCCTACATTGAGCAGCCGCAGATGACTTGCTACCCTCTTTATGCTATTCAATAAACGTGTTATAGGTAGTCCGCTCCTTTGGGGATTGTTTCTAAAAAAAGAATATGCAGTGTCTACCTGAAGAAGCGGGCGACCCAGGCGGGGTCGATGCGGGAGAAGCCGGGGGAGGGCTTGACGGAGGGGTTGCGGCGGATAATGCCGGCGCAGTCTTCATAGACGTTGAAGCCGATGCGGAGACCGTGCATCTGGCCGTCTTTCGGGTATGAGAACTCGATGTCGTTGTCCGGGCCGTCAACATGGTAGAATTTGAACGGAGTGCTTAGCAAGTCCTTGGAACCGCCTTTCTCCATCATCTCCATCTTGGTGATGTACTTGCACATCTCGATCACGCAGTCGTCCAGACCGGCGTCGATGATGTTGACTTTTTCAATCAGCGAGCCGACATCGCTCACGCGGCGGAGCGTGTAGCCTTGAAGGGTCTGTGAAATCTTCTCGAACTGTGATTCGAGAGCCTTTTCCTGAACCTCGGGGATGATCCCGTAGGGCATCAGCCAGATCATCAGACGCTCGTCCGGATCATGATAGAGAGTCTGGGACTGCGCGAGGTTGGCCTTTCCGCAGTGCGGGCATTCCCAGACGAACAGTGAGCCGTTCTTGACCTTTTCCTTAAGTTCGGGGTTCTCACCGACATTGATGCGGTTCCAGACTTCAATTCCGTGTTTTTCTCCGCAATCGGAACAAGTTGCCGTGACCTTCTCTGGCATATTCATTTAACTAAAAACTCATTAATAATTCTCCGGACCGCTGGTAAGATTGGCGGGAAGGATATTCCAGCCCCTTACTTGTCCAGCCATTTCCAGACCTTGTACATCAGCGCTCCCCAGGCAAGGAACAGGACGACATAGACCCAGAACGGGAGTCGGGCTGCATAATGCGTGCCTTTGGTGTACTTGTCGAACTCCGGGATGTCGGCATAGTAATATGCCCCCGCTCCGAAATCGAGCGAGTCCTGGAGTCCGAGGCCGTTCGCCATTATGTAAAGGGCGGCCAGAACGGTCGCCCCTATGACGGTCAGGGTAAGAACCTTGACGATTCTTTTACCTGTGATGTTCATTCAGGAAGCATTGATGTTAGTCAAGGGTCGGGATCGGGAAGAAATTGCCCGAGAGGAGCAGCCACACCGCGAAGAATGTCAGCACGATGTTGAAGGACTGGCCTATGATGTAGAGCCACAGCACCTTGCCGCCCTGCATCTGCTTTACGATCTCCTTGAAGTTCGTGTCCAGTCCGATGCTGGTGAAAGCCAGCACGAAAGCCCAGTTCTTGTACTGGTCAAGCACCTTGTTGATGGCTCCGACCTGGTCGGCTCCGCAAAGCGGCTGGATGAGGAAGGAGGCTACCATCGAGGCGAGGAAGAATCCGAGGATGAACTTCGGGAAGCGGTACCAGATCTCGCCGGCTCCGACTTTCGCACCTGTGTTGTCAACCTTTGTCGCGAAGAAGACCGCCACGAAGAAGGCGATGAATCCGATCAGGATGTTCTGGATGGACTTCACGAGCACCGCGGCCTGCTGAGCCTCAGGGCCGAGAGCCGTACCCGCCACCACGACCGCGCCGGTGGAATCCACGGTGCCTCCGATCAGGGATCCTCCCATGATCTGCGACATTCCGCAAGCCTTGATGATCACAGGCTCAAGCACCATCATGATGATTGTGAATATGATGGAGATGGACACCGTGATCGAGAGGTCGTTCTTCTTGGCGTTGGAGGCTGCGGCTGTGGCGATCGCCGCGCTGGTTCCGCAGACACTTGTCGCTGTGGCCATGGTGATGACCAAAGGCTTGTTGCCGATTTTAAGAACCTTGGTTCCGAACCACCACATGAACAGGATCACGATCGGGGTCACGATCCATGCTATTCCAAGGCCGTAGAGGCCGAATTTGGCGATGTTGGAGAACAGTACGGAGAATCCCATGACCACCAGGCCGGTCTTGATGTAGAACTCCGTTTTGATGGCCGGCTTCAGCCAGTTCGGGACTCCGACCGTGTTGGAGATCAGAAGACCGACCAGAAGCGCCCAGAAGGCCCATTCGAGGTAGCGGTTGAGGGTATATTCAGCGCTGATGAGGCGCACCACAAGGGCGATGACGAAGAGTCCTATGATTGCGGGGACATATTTCCTGACGCTTCCGCCCTGAAGCTTGACACCAATCGTGAACAACGCTCCGAGCGTGATGAAGGTCACCAGGAACTTGCGCCAGAAAACCCAGGCTCCAAGCTGCTCGCCAAGTGGGACAACCTTTGCCGCCGCTGCCTCCGAGAGATTCTCCCCGAGGGTCCAGGTGGCGAATTTAACCGCTGAAAAATCGAATGCCTTTGTCAGGACGGCGATGCAGGCGATGACGATCACGATGCCGCCGATCCAGATTGCCTGCCAGTCCTCCTTGCCCCAAAATGCGGGAACAGTCTTACCTTTCTCCATCTGTAGAAAAATTAGTATAATGTTTTACTATTTTGCAAAGATAAGACAACTGGCCGTTTCTGCCAAACTTTACCTACTTATTTTTTAAGGATTACTTATTTACTATTTGTATCTTTGTCGTCTGATTTGTCAATCGAATTTAGAATTAACAAGATATGTCATTGAAATGCGGAATAGTCGGACTTCCTAACGTCGGAAAGTCAACTTTGTTCAACTGCGTGAGCTCAGGCAAGGCCCAGAGCGCCAATTTTCCTTTCTGCACGATAGAGCCTAACCTCGGCTCGACAAACGTTCCGGACAAGAGGCTGGAGGTGCTGGCCGACATGTGCAAGCCTAAGAGCGTCGTGCCGGCCACGGTGGACATCGTGGACATCGCCGGACTCGTCAAAGGTGCGAGCAAGGGTGAAGGTCTTGGTAACCAGTTCCTTGCCAACATCCGAGAGACCGATGCCATCCTCCACGTGCTCAGATGCTTTGACGACGGCAACATCGTACATATGGACGGCACCGTGGATCCGGTCCGGGACAAGGAGGTTGTTGACACCGAACTCCAGATCAAGGATCTTGAGACGGTGGAGTCGCGCCTTGCCAAGAGCCAGAAACAGGCCACGACAGGAGGAGACAAGGACGCCAAGAAGCTCGTGGCTCTGCTGCTACGCTACAAGGAGGCTCTTGAGCAAGGAAAATCGTGCAGGACAGTGGAACTCCTCAACGAGGAGGAGGCCGCGATGGCCAAGGATCTGTTCCTGCTGACCAACAAGCCGGTGATGTACATCTGCAACGTGGACGATGCATCCGCCGTCAACGGCAACAAGTACGTGGACGCTGTCCGCGAGGCCGTCAGGGAGGAGAACGCCGAAATCCTCGTGATCTCGGCGAAGACCGAGTCCGAAATCGCCGAGATGGACTCCTACGAGGATCGTCAGATGTTCCTTGAGGAAATGGGACTCAAGGAGTCAGGTGTCGTGAGGCTGATCCAGGGTGCCTACCACCTGCTCGGACTTCAGACCTTCTTCACCGCCGGAGCAGACGAGTGCCGCGCCTGGACAATCCACAAGGGCGACAAAGCCCCGAAGGCCGCAGGTGTCATCCACACGGACTTCGAGAAAGGCTTCATCAGAGCCGAGGTAATCAAGTACGAGGACTACGTCGCCCTCGGCAGCGAAAGCGCCGTCAGATCCGCCGGCAAACTCGCCACCGAAGGCAAGGAATATGTCGTCCAGGACGGCGACATCATGCACTTCCTCTTCAACGTGTAGCGCCCTGAAGGGAGGCCCGGCGACCTGAAGGAGCCGGACATGGTCTACTCGACCTGACCCATTATGGAGTTCCAGTCGGTGATGCCGAGGGTTTCCTTGTACTTGTCGAAAACGGAATCCTCCTCTGAGGTGCCGGCGGCTTTCCAGACGTACCATACAGGCTTTGCCGTGAGACTTTGGATGTTACCTTCGCCAAAGGTGCGAAGGCCTATCCTGAGGCCTCCCTCGGCCTTGTTGTCGGCCCAGTTGTGCCACTGGATCGCGTCGATGCCGTCAAGTTTGGAGACCTTTTTCCAAGCCCAGGCTCCACCGGCGGCCTGAAGGGCGAGGTCGCTCTCGGAATAGGACGGCGAGTTTGTACCCTGCTCGGAAAGGAACAGGACGCGCTTCGTCTTGCCCTTGTAAAAATTCTCCTTCTGCCTTATCCAAGCGTCGATCACCTCCAGGTTCTTGAAAGTCACGTACTTGGAGTTCAATGAATAGGTCGCCTGCGTGTCGTCGATCCAGAACGACGGCTTTGTCAGATCCTGCGGATAAGGGTGATAGGCCACACCCCAGCGGAAATCGCCCTCGGCGGAAGAATATTCAACCGTCTTCTCCAGCATCATCTTCGGAGCGAAGCTGCCGTCCGCCTTGGCCCAGCAATGGGTGTAGGAGCCAAGCACCGATGCGTTCTGGTCGTACTGGCGGACAATGTTGTAGCAGATTCTCATCGACTTGATGTAGCGGTCCAGATAGCGCATCATCGGCTGATCACCCATGTTTGTCCACTCGTTGGCAAAATCCACCTCGTTGTGCATGATCCAATGCGAGATCCTGTTGCCCTGTGTGCAGTGAGTCGAGGCCATGTGCTCAAGGGCGGCGGCGTAGAGATTGAACGCCTTTGCAGTCGTCAGGTTCGGCATGGTGTAGTTGCCGCCCTTATTCTCAGGATCCTTGAATATGGAGTTCGTCTGGCAGAGGATGATGGCGGACACCACGAGATCCATTTCTCCGGCCCGGCGGGTAACGCGGTCAACATAGTCCTTGAAGGCACCCAAAGAATAGTTCTGGCCGCCATAGGAGTAACCGGAGCCTTCTCCCGTGATGTAGTCATTGAGGACAACATTCATCGTGATGCTGCCCACGTTCATCTCCTTGCAGTCACTGAAATAAAGGTCTATGTCTCCAGCCCCGAAACCTTTCTTGTTCCTTAGCGGAAGAGCCGCGGGACTGGCTTTCGGAGCCACCTCGTCGGCATAGCGGGCGTGGGAGTCAAGAACCTGCTTGTCCCCGTCCACCTTTACTACGGCCCATTTGGAGAACACCCGGTCGTACCTGATGCCCTCCCTTGCCGGAACGATTCTCTTCATGGTCACAGTGAAGGACTTGCCGGAAATGCTTTCCGTGTAAGGAAAAATCTCCATCTCGGTCACGTCCTGCCAAGGGGTGATCTCGGCAAGAACGTAGTTTCCGGATCCGGAGCAAGTACCTTTCACGATGACCTGGTCGGAGGTCACCTCGACATAGGAAACATTTGAGGGATAGTCCTTTGAAAGATATTCCCCAAGATTGGCGGCCATAACCGCCTTCGGATCCTTCGGTCTCACGATGACATTAGGCTCCGGCTTGTCATCACCGCACGAGCAGAGGATGACAAGTGACATCGCGGCACAGAAAAGCCTGGACAAAGAAGTTGTTTTCATGTTCAAAATCAGTTAGACTGTGTTGTATATACATAGTTGAACCTGCCTCCGGGAGCGGTGTCGCCATTGACGTAGAAGTCCATGATGTTACCCTCTTCCTGCATGTTGTCGTTCCACTTGAACTCAAAGTCAAGTGATCCGGAAGACAATCCCAGGGCCTTGCGAGGAATCTTTATTACAAGTTTGTTGCCGAAAGTCCTGAACTCGCACTCGGACGACTTCTCCCACATCCATATTCCTTGAATATTCCTCTCCATGACAGCCTTACGCCCCTTTGGACTGACGCGGTTGATGATGAAATCATAGCCGTTCCAGCCAGTGGACTTGTCCCTGTCAACGTCGATGAGCAGCTGCATCCAGTGCGGGTCGGACTGCGGAGAAAGCTCCCCGGCGGTCTCGACATAGAACCAGATGTTCTCCTGGTCACGGGCGACCTTGGCTCCCACGATGTCATTGCGTCCGGAATTGTTGGTGTAGTACATGTCATAGCGTCCGCGCGCGTCACGGTGCATGGTGTTGCCTTTGTAGCTTTGATAGTAAGGCAGCACATCATCCCAGTCCCTGACATTCCTGAGGCTGATTGTCTTCTCTTCGCTTGCCGACGCGGCAGGAGTCATTCCCTTGAATTTCCTTATCCTGTCAACCAGCTGGAGATAGTAGACATCCCCCTTGTCTCCCCAGCCTTTGTTCGGCTCGATGTCACGGCTGTGATCCCAGTCAAACTGATCCACGAACGAGAACGGATCCCCTTGCCAGCCATGCTGCGGAAGCCACATTCCGGCAGTGTACTCGTTCCATCCGGTCACAAACACCAGTTCAGGATCAAGCTCGTAGGCACGGTCCCACTGCTCGGAGAAGTTCCAGCCATAGAGATAGCCGTCGGGACGAGGGTCGAATCCGTTCCTTACAGAGAAACTGCGTCCCTGGGAATCCTTGACGTTGAATGCCCCGCAATGACCCTTGCGGTCAGGACTCGTGTTCTGGGAGACTCCCACCGTCACCTGCTCGTAGGAAACCTTGCCGTCAACCCCTTTGGAGGCCACATAGCCATGCTGAGGATAGTTCTCCAACCACCCCCACTGGTCATTTCTGGTAGGGCCGTCAACGTAGTCCGGCTGACCTGGACGGAAGGTGAAGAACCCGGCGATCTCCCTGTCAAGCGGCGAATCATCAAGCGCCTCTGGATAAGCCATGATGCAAGGCTTGCCTTTCCAGACAAACCACAGGTTAGAGTATCTGCCCGGCTTGTAAAGATCATTGTAGAGTTCGTGAAGGGAAGTGCGAGTCCAGGAGAACGGGCCGAAATTAAGCATGAAAGCGATCTTCGGGACATTCACGCCGTCCCTCTGAGCCTCGTCCCACGTCTGGAGAAGAGCCTCGTAGGATTCCTTCCAGGTCAGCGAGCCGTTGGTGCAATCGAAGAACACAGCGTCCACGCCGGCGTCTGCCAGAAGCTCCGCCTGTTTGCGGAGAACCCACTTGTCCGTGGTCTTGTAGTAGCCGAACAGCGGTTCCTCCCAGAAAAAGAATCCTGGTTTCTTGCTTCCCCAGGCTGGATGATTGTAATCCTTCATGGCCTCGGGATACCTGCGGACGATCTCGGTGATGTTCTTCACCCGGTAGGTGGTGTCATCGTTGCCCTGATGCCAGGTCCAGAAAAACATCGCGACAAACTTTCCGTCTCGCTTCGACGGAGCGTCATTGTAGGATCTGACCTTTCGGCCAAGAGCGTCAGTAGCGGCCCATGAGTCACTGCTCACCCCTTGGGAGAACAACGGCGACATCGCCAGGGACAAAAGCGCAAAAGCAAGAAAAACTCTTTTCACAATCAAATAAGCGGTTTTAAATGAATATTCTGAACTATTCCACCACAATGTGGTAGGATCCTGACGGGAAGACCTGGAAGTCCTCGCCGTTCAGTGACTTTATGCCAAAGGACACGGCCTCGCCGTCCACGGTTGCCTTTTTCCCTTCAGGAATATGCACGAGGCCGTCGGCGCCGGCAGGAATGACAATGTCCCAGACAAGTTTTCCGGCCTCCTTCCTCCAGGATGTGGATGTGACTCCGTAGCGGGTGTCCACGGTAGCCTTCGCCCACTCAAGGTCGGCGGTGTGCCGAGGGTAGAACATGACGGTCTTGAAACCAGGATTTTCCTCAACGGGCCTTAGTCCGGCGACATCCTCAAGAATCCAGGACTCGTAACCACCCTGCATAGGATGGTTGTGTGATCCGTGGGACTTCGCATAGATGTCACTCTGGACAGGCAGGATCTCCCACAGTGTGGTCACCTTGAGGGAGTCCACCATCACGCCGAATGAGTTCTCGCCCTTCTTTGTGAAGAGGCCGAAAGCCTGGGCAGAGGCTCCGTTCCTTGAGAGTTCGCTTCCTATCCTTGACAGGCCGAAGACCCCTACATCCAAGAACTTATGGCCAGTGTTGATGTCGTACATAATGGCCTGGGTGGCCTCCTGACGACGATCCTCAGGGAAAAGTCCGAGCTCAAGCGCCATAGCGTCGGCCGTCTGGCCGCCGAAAGAACATTTGAGAGGGTTGAAGAACTTGGAGACGATGGCCTTGCGGACATATTCCTCCTGCTTTTCGAACCATTCCAAGTCTTCCTCCTTGCCGAGCAGCCTTGCCGTCTTGACCATGATCCCGAGATCAAGAAGATGGAAGGCCGAAGAAGAGAACTCGACCACCGTGCCGTTGTGCTCATGGCTGCTGAATGTCGGACACCAGTCCCCCAGACCCTCATAGACTATTCCGTCAACAGCCGTAGACGCTATGTGGCGTACCCAGTGGCTCATCATGTCGTAATAGTCCCGGAGAATCCGCTTGTTGCCGTAGTACACATAAAGATGCCAAGGAAGCTGCACCACCGCCGTTCCCCAATCAGGGGAAGCGACGCCGCAAAGACGCTTTCCGGGGGCGATCATGAAAGGCAGGCCGGCTTCCTTGTCGGCGAAGTAGAACTGATTGTTGTAGTACTTGTGGAACAGGGTGTTGGTGAGGCTGACATCGGATGTCGTCCGGATGTCATCAAGGTACTTGACCCAGAAGTTGTTCATCTGGAAGAGCATGTCGGCAGCGCGGTCGTAGGCATGGGTGTCTCCGAGCCAGCCGCACTTCTCCCGCTGGTTGCAATCGACAGGAAGCCCGACGAAAGCATTGATGAAGGTACGCTCGGCGATGTCATGCAGATAGTTGATCTGATGGTCAGAACACTCGAAAGATCCGATCGTGGCCAGATCCGTGTGCACCGGAGCGCGGGTGATCCAGTCCAAGGCCGGCTCCTCGTCCGAGCCTTCCACGGTCAGTTCCACATACCTCATTCCATGGTAGGTGAAGACAGGCATCCAGGTCTCCTTTCCCCTGCCGGCGAAAGTGTAGGAATCCTTCTGGAGTCCGACATGTTCGACACCGGTTGAAGCCACGTCAATCTCGCGGGTCCTCGGGTCGATCTCCTCGGAGCCTATGGTCTGGAGCCTCACTCCGCGAGGAAGAGACGCGCTGAACACTACTTCCGACGTAAGGTTGGTTCCGAAATCATAGATCCAGACATTTCCTTCCTTTGAAGACCGCCACATGGCGGAGGCCTTCTGAGGAGCGAAAGCCCTCATCGAAGGTATCTCCTGCGCGGCCATCCTCACGGGAATGACACCTCCTGCCTTCACGGCATCGTTCCAGGAACTGTCATCGAAAGAAGCCTCGCACCAGCCGTCGATCTCGCGGGTGGCGTCATATTCATCACCCTGATAGACATTGGAGCTGACAAGCGGCCCGTCCGCCCATTTCCAGGATGTGTCCGTGCCGATGGTCTCGACCTTGCCGGAAGCATATTCAACGCGCATCTGACAGCGGAGGATAGGTCTGCCGTAGGTCATTCCCCCTCCCCAGACCTTGTCCTGGTTGTACCATCCCGCACCCAGCATGACACCGATGCAGTTCTTGCCGCCCACGAGAAGAGAGGTCACGTCAAACGCGCTGTAAAGGGCTTTCTTGTCGTAGTCGGTCTGCGCCGGATCGAGAATCCTGTCAGGCTCGACCGCCCTGCCGTTGAGGTAGAGCTGCGAACAGCCCAGGCCGCAGAGATAGACAACAGCCCTGCGGACCTTACCCTTGCCGATCAAGCAGGTTTTGCGGAAATATGGGAACGGCCCGTCCTCAGTCTTCCCTGTCGCGATCCAGTCAGCCTCCCAGGAGTTGTCTATCGACTTTGTGAAGCTGGCCGCCTTTGTCCACGGAGAGACCTTGCCGGAGCCGTCCCAAATTCTTACCTTCCAGAAGTACCGCTTCCCTTCCTCAAGGGTCACTGTCGGAGGAAGGGTAATGTCAAGCTGGTCATCGGAGACGACCTTCCCGGACTTCCACACGTCACCGCCGCAATTCGGAGTCGAACCGACCCAGAGCTCATAGGCAGTCTGACGGGCCGCCCTCACATCCGAACGGAGCTTCCAGCTGAAGCTGACATCGCTCACGGCGACAGGATCCACCATGTCGTTACAGCTCAGCGAAACAGGGAAGACAGTAGGCTTGGCCTGGGCGCAAAGACCCGCAAGCAGCAGCAAAGAGGCAAGAACTTTTTTCATGAATATTACTTATTCCAGATGAATCGGTAGTTGAAACGACGGTTCGGTGCGGTGTCGCCCTTCAGGCAAAGGGAGATAGGATCCACCAGTTCTCCGGTGTTGTCCGCCCACTTGAAGTCAAAGGTCATCGATTTTCCGGAGACACCAAGCAGGGCCTTCGGCACGGCCAGTTCCAGTTTGTTGCCTTCCACAGCGAAGCGGTACTCCCCCGCCTTGACCCATTTCCCGTCAACAAACCTAAGGACACTCCCCTTGCCGTCAGATGCTATATCCTTGTTAATCAATATGTCATAACCATACCAACCAGTCGAGGAATCACCATCTGAATCAATCAGCAGCAGCATCCAATCCGGATCGGAATATGGAGTCAAGGCATCTGCGGTCTCGGCATAAAAGAATATGTCCGACTTGCCGACAGCCACCTTGGAGGCCACAATGTCGTTTCTTCCCGAAGAGTCCTTGTAGTGAAGCCCGCCGTAACCCTTCGCGTCACGATGGAACACGTCGCCTTTGGTGTCGCGGTACACGACATCGATCCTGTCCCAATCAGCGAACGACCCGTCAACCGACATTTTATGAATATGCCTGTTCACCGGAATCGGGCGCGCTCCCTTGTAGCGGCGGATGTTCTGGGCCATCTGCATATAGTAATTGTCGGTGTAGCCTCCTTTCATCGGCTGGATCGTCCTGTTGAACTCGGCGTTGTACTGGTCCACGAACATAAACGGATTCTTGCGGCCAAGCCACATCACGTCTCCGTTGTACTTCCCGGCGGTCCACTCATTCCAGTCATTCAGGTAAAGGAACTGCGGATTCGCGGCCAGAGCGTCATCCCAGCGCTCCTGGAAATATATTCCATAGCCTTCCGGATCGGAAACCTTGCGGCCGAGCCACGGAACGTAGGCAGAATCCGGGAGATCATATTCATTGAGCTTCGGCTCGCCGTCACGCCTTGACCAGGATTTTCCTACTCCCATCGGGACATCTGTCATGGTGACAGGATGCTGGGCAGGGGTGACGGCTACTTCCTCGATCTTACCGTCATGCTTTGAAGCCAGCTGCTCCGGAGTCATCGACTTGATCCGTGAGTCGGCCATGCTGTAGCCGAAACTCCAGTTGTCCTCCGTGCCGATGAAACGCTTGCCGGCCCACTCGTAGTAGCCCCACCACATGTTCCTCAGCGTGAAGAAGTTCTTGACATCATCGGAATAGTCATGCTTGCCGTCCTTGTAGGCGGAGTGGCCTCCGTTGGCGTCATGGACAGGATCCGCGTTGTAGAGAAGCAAAGGTTTTCCGTCCCAGAAGAACCACAAGTCAGGGTACTTGTTCTCCTTGTAGATCCGCTCGTAAAGTTGCTGGACGACCGTGATGACCTCTCCGTTGAACGCCCAGAAACAGAACTGAGGGGTGTTGTTGCCCTCCTCCCGCATCTTCTCCATCGTGGAGAAAAGCACCTCCCACTCGTCCCAGTAACGCACGGCGTTAGTGACATCCAACACAAGCACATCAACCCCCGCGTCGGAGAGCATCGACATATCCTTCCGGATAACCCATTCGTCCTGACTCAGGAAGTAGCCCATCTCGGGCTCCCCCCAGTGATAGGAGCCGTACTTCCAATTCGGATTGTCGGCCTGGAGACGGGCGTTCGGATCGGCGTTAAGAACCTTCGTGACATCAGCCCCGTAAGGTCCCGGTAACGTGGCAAGGTTCTGTGTGTGCCACGTGATGTAGAAGATGCCCACAACACGTCTCTGATCTGTCTTGACCGGCCCGACGGCATCATAGCCCGGCATGGTCCTTCCCAGCGCGTCGGTGGCCACCCAAGTGTCCTGATAAAGGTCAACGGCTGGTCTTTTGACAGTTATGTCCTGCGCGCTTTCAGCGCAGGACATAACCACAAAAGCAAGTATGAGTAAAAGAATGTTTTTTTTCATTTACACTTTGCAAGTTAGAAGATTGATTGGATTATTCACCATCCACGGCGGCACGCCAGTGCATGAGGCGGACAACGAGCGTGTTCCCTCCTTCGTTACCGATGTCGAAACGAACTCTGTCTCCTTCTTTTCCATCCCACCAACCGTTATTCCATGCACCAACCATGTTAATCTTGAATGTCTTCCATTCGTCTGTCTTTTTCAAGTTAAAGAATGTCTCCTTTCCACCAGCGGGACCAGTGCCTTTCTTACACCAGAAGAATTCACATGCAAGATCAGCACTTGCCTTATACTGGAATACAAGTACTGTTCCCGCCGCGGCCTTCTTAAGTGGAGCAAGACTGACAAATGGGTCTCCGCCTGTCGTCTTGAATGTATATTCCGAAGGATCGTCTGGATTAGTTGCCTCAAATGTCAAGCTATTTTGACCGTCAAGCGGTTTCATGTACTCAATCTCTGGATAGTAGGTAGGGTCATCATCCGGATCCGGCTGGAGCTCAAGCTCGGACTCCTTGGCGTAATGGGTGGCCGCGTCGGCATAGTAGGCGCAGAACTCGGTGATGCTCACGCGCTGCACGCCTGGGAAGGCGATAAGAATATATCTGGTATCTATCGGATTCTCCAATTTGTAAGCATGGTTATAGATGTGCTCAGGATTATATTCAAAAGTGCCAAGATTTTTAGCTTGTGACAAGTCTGCCACAGGCTCTTTTGAGTGGAAAACCATAAGAGCCGTAGGCTGGCTTTCACGATCCTTTGAATTACCTACCAGCTCAAACCAGTTGATCCGATGAACCCCACCAAGGTCAATGGCAACCCACACAATGTCATTATTCGATCCTGACCAAGCGGTTGAGACATTGTTATCCAAAAGATTTGCGGGAACATTGTCACCATCCACCCCAGAGGCTCCGATCGCCGTCATTCTGGACTGAGGGATCTCTCCCCTTTCCGGGGTCACCTCGACAACCTTTGGCTCCGAAGTGTTCTTGCCGCTCTCGTCAGTGGCCGTGATCGTCACATTTGTCTTGTCCACAAACGGGAAGATCTCAACGCTGCCGCCCTCGTTGCTTGTTCTGGTCACAGTCTTGGTCTCTCCCGCGAGATTCTTGTAGGAAATGCTCATGGTGACAGGGACATCATACTCATTTGCCCAGCTGATGACAGCTCCCTCTACGGTCGGCTTGGCCTCCACCGTACCGGTGATGTACTTGAAGGCCTTTGAGGCATCCTCCGGAGTGCAGGAAACGGTCTTGGACTCACCGTAACGCTCGTCAGAAGTGTAAGGAGTGACAGTGAACTCGTAGGTATTTGTGTCAGAGAACCCGCCTATCCTTACGGAAGTATGGCCTTCTCCCTTTTCGGAATCGACACTATAGACGCTCACCTTCTGCTTCACTTCCTCTCCGGAAGCGTTCGTGTAGGTCACCGTCGCATAATAGTAGTCGCTTGCCGATGGATTGTCCCATTTGAGGACAACCGCACCGATTCTCGGCTCCGCCGTCAAATTAGACAGGACGATGTCGCCATCCTTTGTCATTCCTGAATCCTCCTTGCAGGAAAGGAAGATGGCCGAGCAGGCGATCAATATCAAGTAGATGATTTTCTTCATATTCATCAATTTTTTTCAATTCAAAAATACAAACCTACTACCAACCAGGATTCTGCCAATCGTTTCCGGTCAGTTCGAGAATCTTGGACGCCTCGGAGAGTTCGAGCGGATAGAGAAGGTACTTGTCAGAGCATGTCATACGCTTGTCGAAGGAGAAGCGCTCGTAGGTGATGTTCTTGCCGGTTCCGGAAACCTTCACTCCAGACACTACCGCTGTGGAAGAGAGAGCCTTCCAACGGCGCAGGCTGAAATAACGGTCAGGCTCAAGGGCGAACTCGACCCTACGGTCGTTGCGGTACCTCTTCTCGAAGTCAGACACTGACAGACCGCTCGGGATTCCTGGCATGTTGACTCTCGCGCGTACTTTGTTGACGGCGTCGCGGGCGGACAGGTTCAGTCCGGACACGCTTACAACCTTGTCCGGTCCGACTGCCTGATAGGCAACCTCGGCGAAGTTGTAGTAAAGCTCGGCGAGACGCACCCCGCGCATGTAACCGTCAGAGTTTGAGTTTCTGTTGGATGCGTCATGGGCGAATTTGCGCATGTAGTAGCCGGTGTGGGTGTACCTGATGCTTGTCGCATTCAGTCCGCAGTTGGCACCGGCGACAGTGGAGATCTCATCATTTCCTCTGCTGCTGCCATTGTAGAACACGGTAGCGTAGAAACGAGGATCCCTGTTCTCGTAAGGCTTGGACTCATCATAGCCAGACTCGGTGTTGATGATCGGCTTAAGGTGCTGCTCGTCGCTGTAGCCCGTGATGGCAGGCTTTCCGTTGGCCATCTCGTAGGCATCCACGAGCTCCTGCGTAGGGCAGGTGCCGGCGGTGGAGCTACCGCTGACAATCGGAAGACCGCACTCTTTCCAGACAGTCGTGCGCACGCCTCCGAAGATTGTCTCCTTGTCCTTGGCCCTGTAATCATCAGGGTTGTAGAGGAAGTAGGAAGCGTAGGCATTGTAGCCGCCGCTGGCTGTTGTCCAGAGGCTGTAGTCATTGGCAAGAACCTTGGCGAGAGCGTCGGCGGCGATGTCAAGAGCCTGGTCAGCGGTGTAGCCGCCATCACTAAAGAGAGGGCTGATAACGTAGGTCGCGGTCTCGCATCTGATGGCCTGGGCAAGAGCCTTGGTCGCCATTCCCCACTGCTGGGTACGATAGACATAGGAATATGCATCCGAATCCTCCGTGGCGATCGCCGCGTCGCAGTCAGCGAAGATCTGAGCCGCGATCTCGGACACAGACGCCTTCTTGTCGGCGGTATAGTCATGGCTGGTGCCAAGATCGGAAGTGATCAGAGGAAGCTGACCGAACCTCTTCATGAGCTGAAGATAGTACCAAGCCCTGAGGGTAAGAGCCTGAGCCTTCCAGCCGGCCCTCTCCTCGTTTGTAATTTCAGCCGTGGCGCCGTCGATGTTGGCGATGAAGACATTGCATTTGCGCACACCCTGGAAGAACTGCCCCCAAGGATTGCCGTCAAGGTTGTTGGCGGCGAAGTTGCTTGAAGTGACATCGGAATTGTACCAGATGTCGAACCAGTGGCCGGCAGTGATGCTTTCGCTGTTCTGCGCGTCATCGGTGTACGCTCCGGCATGGACATACGGCGCCTTCAAGTAGTTGTAGCAAGCGTTGAGGTAGCCTCTGGTCCTGTTGCGATCCTGGAAAACCTCGGACATGTCAATGGTTCCGTTAGAGCGGAGATCCAAGCTGTCCTGGCAAGAGGACAGGGCCGCGGCGGCCACCATTGCAAGAATAATTATGCGGAATTTTTTCATAACATTCAGATTTAACATATGAACCATTTCCATTAGAATGTAAGGTTGATTCCAAGTCTGTACATCCTATAGACAGGGAAGTTGAGCACACTGCCCTCGACTGGAGTGTCGTTTGTCTTCATACCATCGATGGTGAAGAGATTCTGACCGCTCAGATAGACCTTGAAGGCACTTGCGTTAAGGAAATCGCAGACCTTCTTAGGCATCTTGTAGGAGATCTCGGCTGTCTTCAGGCGAAGGAATGACGCATCCTTCAGGAGGAAGTCGTTCGTTCTGTTGCTGGTCGTCGAGGTCGTGGAAAGAGCAGGGAAGCTGATTTCCTCGTCGTTGAGCCACTTCTCGGCAGTCCATGCAGACTTATGGCTTTCAGTGAATATTCCGTCGTAGGCAGACTGATTGGAGATCAGCTCGCCATAGTTCTTGTCGTAGTCACCGATTCCCTGGAACAGGAGGCTGACCTCGAAGTTCTTGACATTGAAACCTACATTGAAGGCAAAGTTGTACTTAGGAAGAGATCCGTTGCCGATCGGTGCGAGATCCTTCTCGTCGATGACACCGTCATTGTTCAGATCCTTGTACTTGATGTCACCCAGACGAGGAGTGCCGAACGAGTACTTAGGACCTGCCTCGATCTCATCCTGGAAATTATACAGACCGCTGCCGTTGCTGTAGTCCGTAAGGTAGCCCCAAGACTGTCCGACAGGATAGCCCTCCGTGCGGTAGCGGTAGGCGTAGGACTCGTTGTAAGCGGTCTCTCCGACGAAGATGACCTTGTTCTTGCTATAGTCAAGATGACCGGCCACGAACAGGGCAAAGTCAGAGTTGAAACGCTTCTTGTAGCTTACGGAGAGTTCCCATCCCTTGTTCTCGTACTCACCCATGTTGGTGATAGGATAGGCTCCAAGAGGAATACCCTGGTAGAGAGGAACCTTGGCGGTTGAGCTGATCACACCGTTGGTCATCTTCTCCTTGAACACATCGAAGGAAACCTGGAGCTGGTTGGCGACACCGAGATCAATACCGATGTTGGCCTTGTGGATCTTCTCTGGCTCAAGGTTAGGGTTGCCATAGACAGACTCGTTGGTGTAGTAGCCAAGATAAGGGATAAGGCCACCCGTGGTGCTGGTCACCTGATCCTTGTAGGCGTACCTGTCAAATCCTGTGGCGTCGTTACCGGTGATGGCGTAGGATCCGCGGATCTTCAGCAAAGACAACCACGGTATGCTCTCCCTGATGAAGCTCTCGTTGGAGGCTATCCATGCGGCGGAGACACCAGGTGTCCACACAAAGCGTGTCTTTCTCGGGAAATAGTCCGATCCGGAATAGCCGGTGGAAAGCTTGACAGCGTATCTCTTGTCGAAATCGTAAGCCAGCTCGGCTCCGGTGTAGACACGTCTGAAATCGTAGGTGGCGCTACCTGTGAAATTGTCAAATTCCTGATAGGTGGCGTAGGCGTTGGCATTCAGATGATGCTTGCCGAAATCCCTCTGCCATCCAGCCTCTCCCTTGTAAGAGAGGTATCCGTACAATGCCTCCCCTTTGGAATACTTAAGGTTATCATTGATTGTCGTACCGAACTTGGTGAATTCGAGATTGTTCCAATCATCGTTTCTGATGAATCTCGCATAGTTCTGGGTAGTGGCCATGTTGGCGGTGATGTAGGACAGATAGCCCACGCTGCCACCAACCCAAAGACCAGGAGTCAGGAATGAAAGATCCAGCTTGATACCTGCCTGACCGTAGATGTTGGTGTTGGTCTCGTTGCTGTAGCCGCTACGGTTCAACATTCCGTAAGGAGAGGCGTTGATGTTGGTTGAAGTCGTGACTTCACAGCCCTGCTCCACAACATTTCCATCCTCGTCATAGATTGTAGGAGTAACCGGTCCATAGATGTAGGAAGGCATCCTGGTGATCAGGTTGTAGATGTTTCCGTTGTTGTTGACCGCACCGCCCGGAGTGTGGGACTTCACGATAGATCCGGCAAGGTTGGCCCAAAGGCTGATGTACTTGCTGACCTTGACATCGACATTCGAGCGGAAATTCACTCTGTACTTCTCGTTGTCAGACTTGTAGTCCTTCTGATCGGTGTTCCAGAAACTGCCCTGACGCAGGACGTTGAAGTTGGAATAGAACCTCACGTTCTCGTTACCACCGGTAGCGTCCAGCGAGATTCTCTGCTGATTTGAGAAATCGCGGACAAGCATGTCGTACCAGTCTGTGTTAGGGTAGAGTTCGTCTCCTCCGTTCTTGAAGCCCTCAAGAGCCTCCTGCGGGAAATAATGGTACTCGCCGAGTCCGTCATTCGCGGCAGCCTGGTTTCTCAGGCCGGCAAATGTGTAGGAGTCAAAACTGCGAATCTTGGATGTAGGTGTTTGGACTGTCTCGGAAATGTTGACTCCGACCTTGAGTTTGCCTGGAGTACCGCGCTTGGTGTTGATGACAATCAGACCGTCGGAGCCTTTCACACCATAGATGGCCTGTGATGCTCCGTCCTTGAGGATGGACACCGACTCAACCTCCTCAGGAGAGATTCGGTAGAGGATGTCATGGGCGAAAGAGTCATAGAGGATACCGTCGATGACCACACCGGCGACTCCGCCGTGGAAAGTGGAGAATCCACGAATGTACATATTCAGTGACTCATAGCCAGGCTCGAACGATGTCTCCATCGTGGTGAGTCCTGAGAACATTCCCGAGAATGATCCCTGAAGACGGGACATCAAGGATTTTCCGAGCTGCTCTCCGGATGCGGTTGAGACCGCGTCTGTCAGAAGTTCCCTGCTCTGCTTGCTCAGTCCGATGTTGACGGTCTCGGCAAGATTGTGGGCGTCATCCTCAAGGACGACATCCGCCTGTGAGGATGCCTTGACAGATGTCGGCTTGTAACCAAGGAGGGAGAACTCCAAATCCTCGGACTTGCCCACCTTGGCGGTGTACTGGCCATTCTTGTCAGTAATGTACAAGTCCTTATGATTAGCCGAGACAATCACGCCAGGCAACGGGTTGCCGTAAACATCCTTTACGGTACCGGCGACAGTGATGTCCTGCGCCTTGACTTGGATGGATGTTCCAAGCAGGATAAGCGCCGCTGCTGTGAATATATTCTTATTCAACATATTTAATGCTCTAATTAAGTGTTCTGTAAGATTTAACCATTACCAGCCCGGATTCTGCCAGTCTTCACCGGTGATGGCTCTCATGTTGTTGACCTCGGAAAGAGGAACCGGCATCTTAAGCCACTTGTTGGTGTAGCACTGACGCTCCTTGATTGTTGTACGTTCGTACTTGTAGGAACCGTCATTCATGTGGGTGATGTGAGCCGCGGTGACCCAACGGTCAGTGTCCGAGAGATCCTCGTCCGGCTTATGCCATCTGCGGACATCGAAGTAACGGTTTCCTTCAAGGGCCAGCTCAACCCTACGCTCGTTGTGGATCCTCTGGCGAAGCGCGTCTCCTGAAATACCTTTAAGACCAGGCATTCCGACACGGGCGCGGACCTTGTTGACGTAAACTATAGCCTCGGGTTCGTGACCGGCTTCCATGGCCGCCTCGGCGAAATTGAGGTAGATCTCCGCAAGACGGTAATCCTTGTGGCGGGCACCTTGGATTCTCATCTCCACACCGCTGTTAGGGTGGAGGAATTTTCGCTGATAATAGCCTGTACGTGTGTTTGTTCGAATTTTTTCTCCAACTACTTTACGTCCCATCAATGGTTCCGCCTCATTCTCAATTGAACCATCCTCTTTCTGATAGGCATCCCATGTAGTTATTATTCTTGTCATGCTTCCTGTACCCTGACCCAAATTCTCAAAAGATGTTTTCTGAGCCGCAGTCGACCAGTTGCAGTATCTTTTGGAACCATTGTAATAGACAGTGGCATAGAACCTTGGATCCCTGTTTGCATAAGGATCGTTGTGGTTATACATAGTGTTGGAACTGTTATAGTTCGGTTTGAGGTGCTGCTCGTCAAGATAAGGCTTGCCCAGATCAAGGACAGTCTCTCCATTTACGGTCTCAAACGCGTCTACAAGCTCCTGAGAAGGACAGGTTCCAGCCTTGTAACCAAGGATGGCACCAGGAGCGTCAACGTTGGCAAGATCCCAGTTACCGCCATCTCTCAACTGATAGATTGTCTCCTTGTCGGCAGGGTCTGCGGCATAGGCACCGGAATTACAGAAATATTCATTGAACAACTGGGCATAGGTGTTAGGAAGGTAAGCTCTCTCGGCTCCCCAGACCGCAGTCTGGTTGACCTTGTTGTAAAGAGCGTAGCCGTTGCTCTCAAGAGCCTGGACAGCAGCCTTGTTCACAGTGTAGGCCTCTTCCCAATAGTTGTTGCCGTCGTTGTACAAAGGACTGGCGGCGAACACTGTCATCCTTGATTTGATCGCCCATGCGACAGCCTTTGTCATACGCAACGCCTCGCTGTCAGTGGTGATTCGCCAAGGAAGCTCATCACAGGCAAGGGCGGCGTCACAATCCTCGATGATGAACTGAACCACATCGTGGAACGAGCCACGCTCAACCTTGGAGAAGTCCGCGTCAAGAGTGTAAGGCTCCTTGATGATAGGAAGGGAGCAACCGAACCACATCAGAAGTTCCGAGTAGTAGTAAGCCCTCAGAAGATGAGCCTCAGCTGTCCATCTGGAGCGGTCGCTTTCCTTGGTCACGTTTGCTGTTGGGATGTTCTGAAGGAACACGGAACAGTTACGTATCCTCTGGAAATAACGTGACCATGAGGCGCTCTGGTTTCCGCCATCGCCTGCATTATAACTTGCCGGATGGTCAGCGGCCGTGGCGTTCCCGTCATAGTATTTTCTGGACCCAGCCCAATCCACATCAAGATCGTCGGCGTCCCATGCGTCGTCACACCAATTCACCGGCCCTCTGTTCCAGAAAAACCACACGCATCCTTTGACGTTGATGCTGGAGTAGCAGGAGTTGAGATAGTACATCGTCTTGTCATTATCCTTGAAAACCTCCTCAAGCGAGATCTTTCCGGAAGGAGCCTGATCCAATGCGTCAGAGCAGGAGGACAAGGCCAGAGACAAAACACAAGCTGCAATAATATAGAATTTATTTTTCATATTCATCGTCAGTTTAGAAGTTAATATTAAGTCCAAGACTGACATTCTTGGTGATAGGATAACCATAAGAGTTATTCTGCTCAGGATCAAGATGGGTCACACGAAGATTATCCCATACGAACAAGTTCTGGCCGCTGACATAGACGCGGACACTGTTGACTCCCGCGCGTGAAAGGAAGCGGGAAGGAAGGGTGTAGCCTAACTCAATGTTCTTCAATCTCAGGAAAGAACGGTTCTGGATGAAGAAGTCATTGGCCGCATGGCTGACAGTCTGAGCGGTGGAGATTGCCGGATAGGAGATCTTGTCACCATTGTTGTAACGCTCCTCGGTCCAGCCGTGCCTTGTCCATTCAAAGTAAGTACCGCTCTTGGTGTACTCAACCACACCCTGGCCGCTATAGTACTTGGAATATCTTCCCAAACCGGAGAAGAGCACATTGAAGTCGATACCCTTGAAGTTGAATCCCAAAGTGACACCGTAGTTGATGCCAGGGATGCTTGTCGAGTAACCGATAGGAGACAAGTCCTTGTCATCGATAACGCCGTCACCGTTGACATCCTTATAGACAAAATCACCGACTCTCGGAACACCGAATCCATAATCGCAGTAATTATCTATTTCCTCCTGAGATGTGAAATAACCCTTTCCAGGGGAGTTCCAGTCAATCAGGTAACCCCAAGCCTGTCCGAGACGGAAGCCTTCTGTGCGATACTGATAGGCATATTCCTCTGAACGCATAGGCTCGTCTAATTCAACAACCTCGTTGTCATTGAATCCGAAGTTGCCCTTGACGGACAGGGAGAAGTCCTTGTTGAACGAGTGGCTGTAGCTTGCCTCGATCTCATAGCCGTGGTTCTTGACAACACCCATGTTCACCTTAGGAATGTAGCTTGAGCTTACACCCTGGAATGAAGGGATGGTCTGACGGGAGATGAGGATCTGGTCACGATTCTCCGTGAAGTAGTCGAAATTGATTCTGAAATCCTTGAAGAGACCGATCTCGAAACCGAGATTCATCTTCTTGGAAAGCTCCCAAGTTATGCTCTTGTTTCCAAGGAGACCTTCGCTGATCGTATGTCCACCAAGTCCTGAGACATTGGTGCCTCCACCAACCTCAATGTTATCCTGGAACAGGAACCTTAAGCCACCCATAGAGTCGTTACCCACAAGACCGTAAGACCCTCTGAACTTCAACCAGGTGATGTACTCGTTGTCCTTAAGGAACGACTCGTTGCTGGCGATCCATCCAAGTGACGCCGAAGGGAAAAGACCGAACCTCTTCGAAGGGGCGAACTGCTCCGATCCATTGTAACCAAGGTTGGCCTCGACAAGATACCTGTCGTCAAATGAATATGTGGCGCGCGCCGCCGTACCGATAACGTTGTAAGGAATCTCTGCATCTGTCGTCTCCCAGTACTTTCTGTACGCCGTCACCATTCCGGTGACGTTGTGCTTGCCGAAGGTTCTGGCATAGTTCACGGAACCCTGCACATACAACTGATAGTTGGATGACCTCCATGAAGACATTGTCAAAGGAAAGGTATCTCTCTCGTGCAATGAATAGGAAAGACTGTCATTTTTGTAGTCAACGTTAGCATAGTAGAACTGCTCTTGCTTGAGTCCTTCCAGTATACCTCTGTTGTAGGTGTCGTAGGCAGCCATTCCTGTGATGCTCAATCCCTTGGTGACCAGCTCGCTAAGATCCCAGTTCAAAGAGAACTGGGTGTTGAGGTTCTTCCTCTTGTTGGTGTGGAAACCTCTGCGGTTGATGATCTCGAAAGCGGAGCGGTCAAGGTAATTATAGCCTATAAAAGCACCGCTTTCCGCTCCAAATCTTGAGTCTGTGGTAGGGCCAGGAGAGATAGGAAGGATGGTCTGCGACTGATAGATAAGGTCAGTAATCATCCACTGCTGATTACCGTCAGCGGCAGGATTACCACCGTAAAGAGCGCCAACCGCAGGCATGTTCACATTCTCGGCGTAAGAGGCGATGTTGAGCGAGGCGGTAAGGCTCTTCGTGATGTGGAAATCAAGGTTTGAACGCAGGCTGAGCCTGTCCATGTAGCACTGAGGATTGTACCCCAGATAGTCCGGACTCTCGGTGTTAAGGTTACCTCCCTGATGGATGTAGCCGACATTCACGAAGTAATTGACAAAGTCGGTACCTCCGGAGATGTTGACATTGGCTCGTGACTGAGGAGTGTTCTTCTTAAGATACATCCTGTAGAAGTCATTGTCACAGTAGACAGCCTTGCGCATGGCGACCTGATTATCGTAGTCAGGTGACGTAGGGTCCAAGCCAAGGAGGGGATTCTTGTACTTGGCGATGATCTCCTCTGAGAACTGAGGATCATAACCGTCGTTGGACAACGCCTCGTTTCTGAGTTCGCAATACTCCCACGAATGAAGCCTGTCAGGTTCCTTGGTGAAGGATGTCCAGCTCTGGTCGAAAGAGATGCTCAACTGAGCCTTTCCCTTCTGTCCCTTGCGGGTCTGGATGAGGATCACACCATTCGCACCCTGAACACCGTAAAGCGCGGTCGCGGAAGCGTCCTTGAGGACGGAGATGCTCTCGACCTCATTCATGTCTACGGTGCGGATGTTGTCTCTCTCGACACCGTCTACAAGAATCAGAGGGCTCTTGCCGTTCGTTGTGGCCGCACCACGAAGGTACATTGTGGCACCATCGACACCCGGCTGACCACCGCCGCTCTGCATTGAGGTAAGACCTGTCACACGACCGGCAAGGGCATTGTCAAGACGGGTGGATGTGGTCTTGCGCAGATCGGCTGAGGCAACTGTCGAGATGGCGCCGGTCACAGAGATTTTCTTCTGCTGTCCGAAGGCCACGACAACGGTCTCCTCCAACATCTCGGAATCAGGAACAAGCTTGATCTGATAGTCGGACTTACCTTCAGGAAGAACCTGGTTGGTGTATCCGATACAAGAAACAATGACAGTTGAACCGGCAGGAACTTGTTCAAGAACGAATGTTCCGTCAGGTCCGGTCATCGTACCCTTGGTTGTGCCATCAATGATGATGGTTACACCAGGCATCGGCTGATTGTTCTCATCAAGCACCTTACCAGTGATTGTTCTGCCTGATTGCTGGGCGAAGGCTGTACCAGTCCCGACCACAAACAGCATGAGAACCGCCGCAATCACCGTCTTCACACTATAAAGACAGGACGCAACTTTTTTGATTTGTTCGTGCATATTAATTATTTAAGTTAAACTGGCAGTTTAGTGTTTGACCATTAATTATAATGATGACACAAAATTCTTACTCTTAATCGTTTTGTAAATATAATGACAAGAGAATGTAAGTTGTATTCAGCTTGGCAAAATTAAAAGTAGAAACGACAAAATCAAAAGTGACTACTACAGTTTTCAACAATAAGGGCGATAAATACGAAAGAGGATATACCAGAGACCAGTATATCCTCACAATTTGTAAGTATGTTTATTACCCAATCTACTAATAGAAGCGCGCTCTGTGATCCCTTACGTCAGACTCCATCATCATCACAGGAAGGATCATCTGAGTGGTGTAGTTGTTCATCTGGGTGGCGGCGTTCCTGGCGTCATCCTCGGTGTAGAAAGAACCGGTGTCGCGGGAATTGACTTTGAATATGTAGGTTCCGATGGTTCCTGCAACAGGTCCGCAGATCTTTCCCTCCGGAGCAACGGAAGCGGCTCCGATGAATTTAGGGTCAAGACCCTGACCCGCAAGCGATGCGAATCTTACGTCTACCCCGGTGCTGACAGACGAGTGGAGTGTGTCGGCGATGGCCTGAAGATCGCTGATGCCCTGGATCTTCTGAGCAATGTCGGCGGCGGCCTTCTCGCTTGCCTTCTGGGCATAGAGCTGCTGACGGATAGCTTCCTTGACCTCATCAATCTTGGCGATGCCCTCCTTGTGGATTCCGGTCACCGTGGCCACAAACAGGTAGTTGTTGTTGACGGTGATGATCTCGGAGACCTTGCCGACCTTGTTGTCGAACACCCATCTTGTAACCTCCTTGGCCTGGGAGATGGAGCCGTAGCTGGATGTGGCTTCGGTAACCTTCACAGGATGAGAGTACAGACCCATCGAGTCAACGGCTGCCTTGTAGTTGTTGTACTTGCCGGCAGCGATCTTGGAGAACTTGCTTGCCTGGGCATAGTAGCTGTTGAATGTCTCGCCGCTTGCAAGGGCGGTCTTCTCAAGGATTGCCACCTGCTTCTTGGCGACAGGGGCTGTCCTCTTGGCAACCTCAACGATGTGGGTTCCGTACTGTGTCTTTACAATGTAAGGCTTGCCTACCTGGGCTGTGAGCACAGACTCGAATCCAGGAATCATGTAGGTCTGGGTCATCCAGCCCACATTTCCCTGCTCGCCGTCAGCGGCGCTTCTCGTGTCAGCTGAATAAGAGGCTGCAACGTTTGAGAAATTCTCACCCTTCACGAGAACATTAAGAAGGCTGTCAGCCTTTGTCTCCGTGGCCCCCTGAAGAAGAATGTGCCTTACATAGACTGAATCCGGAATCTGGGCCGTAGCCATGATTCTGGCTGCATAGAACACATTGTTGTCCGAGACAATAGGAGAGGTTCCCTGGGCGTTGGCATCCACGAACTCGCTGATGCCGGAGTTGACGGTCGAGAGCTCACCTGCCTTGTACCAGTACTCGTTCAGGCTCTTCTCCGAGTTTCTGGCGAGGAAAGACTTCATGTTGTCAGTGGTAGAGAACTCGTCGTAAACCTTACCCATAGCCTCGTTGGTGGCATTGATGTCTGCCTCTGATGGCTTTACCTCGAAGACTACATATTCCATGTCCCTTGAAGCGTTCTGCTTGAACATGTTCTTATGAGACTCGTAATATTTCCTGATCTCGTCGCCACTCACCTTGACGGTTGTGTCCATTCCATAATTAGGAACCATCACGAAGTCAACGTTCGTCGTGTTGTTGTTCTCTGCGATGGCTCTTCTGAGCATCAAAGGATTCTGGAAGTTGCTGTTGGTGAACAAAGAACCATACTTCGCATAGAACTGCTGCGTGTAGACAGTGTTCTGAATGTAGTTCCAGTACTCCTTCAATCTGCCGGTCTGATCCTGAGAGATGTTGTTGATGAGATTCTGGAGAGCATCCTTGGAGAAATTGCCGCTCTCATCCATAAAAGCAGGATTCTGTGAAACCACAGGGGAAATCATGTCGCCGGCGAGAAGATTCTTCATCTCCTCCTCACCTACCCTGATACCAGCGGCCTTGGCGTTCTTGACAAACAGATACCTGTCAAGAAGGCTCTGCCAAGCGGCGTTGCGCACCTGCTCCTGCTGCTGCTCACTCTGGGCAGAAGAACCTGTAACCATCTCATTGATGGTTGTAAACTTGTCAACATCCTGCTGGAAATCAAGGTAAGAGATGGTCTTACCGTTGATTACACCAACATCGTTTCTTGAAGACATCGCGTTGAAAGCGGTCTCAAGAGTCTGAGGATCGATAATGAATGACAAAAGGGCCAAGGCAATGATGATAGACACTGCCATGCCAGCCTTTTCGCGAGTTTTTTGAAGAATCGCCATCGTTTTATTGTTTTTTTTTAATATTTCAAAAAAATCAGATATGGGGTGCGAAGATAGTGATTTTAATTCAATTAACCACTACTTTTTGAGCAAAGGTCCAATAAAGTTTACAGAATCTATCACAACCTTGGTGGAATCCTGCACAATGACAACATCGCTGTCAAAGGCCTTGAATATTCTTACATTCCTTGCCATCTCGTCCGACCTCATGCCATGAAATCCCTGGATGAAGCCATCGCTTGAGAACATCCTGACATAGCAGTCCGTGTAGATCTCCTTGTTGGCCTGGTCCCAGTACAGTGTGTCCGTCTCCAGAGTCTGTTGGTTTATCACATTCTGAACCACTACATTACCGAATGCAGACCAGTACTCGTTGTCGTTTTTCTTGCTTTTGAAATGCTTCGCGTTGTCGGAATGTAGAATCGTCTCAAGCTTGTCTCCCTCTGTGTAGGCAAAGGCATGAAGCCCTTTAGGAAAGAGTTCATAGGAACATGTGTCGTTCTCGTACCTTTCCATGACATCCGCCTCGACCCTCATCTGCACACCGCCGTTTCTTGTCTGGACCACAAACATGCTGTCAACCGTCTGGACAGGAGTGTCCGAAAGATTCAGATGCTCCGCCTCGGACAGTTTTCCCTTGCAGGAATATACGATGAAAGCAACCGCAAACGCGGTTGCAATCATCATAAGGTCGTTATGTATGTCCAGTCTCAATTCAAAACTACTTCTGAGTCCTTACAGTGGTGGTGGCGCGCATACCGCCGCAGTTAACCGTGTAGGACTGTCCGTCAACCACATCGTACATGAAAGCCTCTGCCTTCTGCGGATAGTAAACGCTGTAGGCTGAAATAAGCTTGTTGCAGTCATCCGTAAGGGAAGCGTCAGCCGCCTTTGCCTTCTGCAGATAGTCAACGGCAACCCAGTACTTGGCTCTGCTCTCGATCTCGTTTCCGGTGCAGCGTGCCGCTCCCCAGATGGTGGCGATGAGGTAGTAAGCCTTGCCCTGATGATCCGGCTTAAGCTCGGCTGCCTTCCTGGCATAGTCAAACGCCTTGCCGGTGATGTTGTTCTTAAGGCAATATGTCGCAAGCTCAATCAAGTAGTCCGCCTTTACAGGATCATCCTCCGCGCAAAGCGATACAGCCTCCTCAAAGTACTTGATGGCGGTGTCGGACTCGTCCTTTGCCGAATGAAGCTTGTAAAGATAGTAAGCTGACGAAGCTGAAGGATCGTTCTTGTACATCTTCGTCACAGCCTTGAGGAACAGGTCATTGTTCTGGCATCCATCGGTTGATCCAAGCATCTTGACGATGTTTGTCACAAGATCCATGTTGTCAGGATCAGCCTCAAGACGAGGAGTGAACAGAGCGATGAGGTTGTCACAGCTCGCCACCTGGCTGGTGATGAAGAGACCCTCGATGTCAGACTTGATCTTCGCGTTCTCCTCTGCGTTACCTGCCTTGTCAAGCAAAGCGATTGCATTCTGATAGGTGTTGATCACATCCTCGGCTCCAAGTGCGGACTTCTTGTAAAGTTCGATGGCGGAGTTGAGATTGAGAAGAAGAAGGCTCGGCTTCGTGTTCTCCTGATTGATCTCTATGATCTTGCTCAGTTGCCCGTAGACATCCTTAGGATCCTTGAAGTACTGTGTGATGTACTGACCCTTAGAGTTGTAGGCGGCCACAGCATACTTAGGGTAATACTGAGCCCTGAGGTCATTAAGCGTGAGGACAGTGTCGATCATCGCCGCGCGGACCTGAGGATCCTTGGTCTTGACGATCTCCTTGCCCATAAGTGTCATACCATTAAGAAGCATGTTCTGACTTGCCGTAGGAGGACAGAGACTGAAAGCCTTCCTCCAGTTAGGAAGAGCCTCGGTGTAATTCTTCTGTTTGTAGTACTCCTGATAGTAAGACAAATACTTGATGCATTCCGCACTGTCAGCACCATACTTTCCCTGGGCCGAAGCATTTGTTCCGAAAGCCGCCGCCACAAGAGTTAAAAGCACTAATGAAATCTTCTTCATGATTGTATCTGTTGTTTATTAATTATACTTAGGTTTCAGGAACCAGATGTCGAAAATATTGATTCCGATGTTAAAGTTCACATATCTTTCCCTCACCATATTCCCTTTCAATGAGCCTCTCTGGCCGAAGTCAACTCCGAGGGTCAGTCCGTTGCTCCAGGTGAAAACCGGCAGAGTGGCGCCGAACGTGACACCGACGGCGTTGATCACATTGCCGTCCAACTTACACGAGGCCTGATCCCAGTAGGCACCGGCGCGGTAGGTTATCCTTTTCCTGTAGTACCGGATGTCATTCCTGTTAGGCACTATCGCGAAGCCAGCCCTGAGCGACTGCGCGGCGGAGGCGCTGAAGACAGCGTTGCCGACGCTCGCGAATCCCGGAATCTTGTCCATTCCGCTCGAACCCCAGTCAGAACGGATGTAATTGATTTCGGCAGTCCACTTGTCTCCCCCTTTCAAGGCTATTCCCAATCCAAGTTCGCCGGCGAGCTTCACCTTGCCTCTTCCCAATGTGTCAATGTAGCTTCTCGGAGCCGGTGTCGAATCATTCAATGAGGATATTGACTGTATCTCATACCTTTCGACATTACCTTTAAGACTCGTTCCCAGCCTGTAGGTGGCTCCGAACACAGCAGACAAATTCTGCGACAGGGCAGTCTCGTACTGCACACCAAACTTGGCGGTCACAGCGCTAAGATCCAGATTAAATCCGCTTGAGATGCTCCTGTAAGAGGAATTTGTCATTGTAAATTTATTGGTCTTATGAATATTACCGAAATAATACTGACCTTCAACCCCTACGGAAAGTCCCTTCAGGACATCCACTCCGGCACCTACGAACAAATTGGTCATGCCGCCGTAGCCCTTGACGCTGTTCGTGATCACACCGGTGTTCGCGATGATGGAAGGATCCGTCAATTTGGAAGTCACATCATAACCCACATCGCTGTAAGGAGTCACTCCGGCATACATCGCAAGAGACTTGTACACTGGAAAAGAGATCACAAAGTCATAGACATTGAAGGTGTTGTTGGACGACCTCATGTCATGCTGGGCATAATACCTGTTACCTTGCGCCAGACCGAAATCAGCCATGAAAGACTTCTCCTCCCTCGCGGTGACAGCGGCAGGATTGAGAATGTTGATGTTCCTCTTGTCGCGCGTGGCCAACCCCACACCACCCATGGTCTTGTTGTAGGATGTCCCCTGCTTCGAAATCTCTCCGATTCCGAACATGGAGTACGGTGTGTAGGCATTGTAAGCCTCGTTCTGAGCGCTCAAAGGGAGCACAAAGAACGACAGCACCACTAAAAGGAGTATCTTATTCAACGTTTCTCTTAACATAATACTTGTCAGCGATTAAGGCCAAACCCATCAGTACAAGATTACAAACTGCAAAGATGGAGTTTTTCATTCTTTTTGCAAAATATAAAGCGTCTCCCCCCGTAAAAACTATCATTTTTTCGGGAAATAAAGAGATATAGCCCTGTATTTCAAACATTATGCCTGACACCACTCCGGATTCTATCGACGACTTCAAAGAATCCCCAAGACGCTTTATTTCCTTGGGCGTGTCAACGATCGGAAGGGTTCTTGAATATCTCGCCAGCGACTTGAACCTTGTCCGGAATCCCGGGGACACATTGCCGCCTGAGTACCTTCCGTCGGCTTCTATCACATCGATGGTAAGAGTGGTTCCGAAATCGAACACCACACTCCCCTTTTCCTTGAACAGGTACCTTGCCGCTATCACTGACGCAAGCCTGTCGGGAGACAGGTACGCGGGTACGTCATATTCATTGAATATTCCCGTGTGGTTCCTGTCAATGATGATCAATTCGCCGCACTTGGAACGAAGATTTCCCTCTGTGCCGGCGCTTATCTCCACTGTTGACGAGATCACCATCACCGCCGGCTTCTCCTTCTCCACCAGCGAGTACACATAGTCGAACATCCTCTCCCCCTGATAACGGAAAGTCTTTCCGAGGGTGAGACCTTCGGACCAAGCAGCTTTCAGGGCTGTGTTTCCTATTTCTACCAAAAGATTCGGCATTGTCAAAACGGGCAAACTTTCAAAGGTAGCAATTTTATTGCAATTTACTAAGTGTCTGAAGTGCTTTCGGCAAAGAATCTATCCCGCGGCTCACAATCTTCAGTTTTCCTTCCGACTGCTTGAGATTGAAAAGCTGGTCATTGGCATTGATGTTCTGAAGAATCCCGCTGAATACCTTCGACTTATAGTAAGGAGACATCTGATTGGCTATGAAGAACATTATCATCATACCATTCTTTATGATGATCTTCTCGAAGCCCAGTTTTCCGCCAAGATTCCTGATCTTCACCACATAGAAAAGATTGTCGGACTCAACAGGCATCTCTCCGAACCTGTCCTCCAGCTGACTCTTCACACGTTCGATCTCCTTGTCGCTCGTCATGCTGTCAAGCTGCTTGTAAATTCTTATCTTCTCTGCTGTTATGTCTATGTAGGAATCAGGGATCATCGCCGGCTGGTCGGTCTCGATGGTGCAGTCCTCGACGTAAGACTCCTCGGAACGGGCTGTGGATATTCCTGTCTCCACTCCGAGTTCCTCCATAGCCTCGGCAAGGATTTTCTGGTAGGTCTCGTAGCCCAAGTCCATGATGAAGCCGCTTTGTTCGGCCCCAAGCAGGTTTCCGGCTCCGCGGATGTCCAGATCCTGCATGGCGATGTTGAATCCGCTTCCGAGATCAGAGAACTCCTCAATGGCCTTTAGCCTTCTTCTGGCATCGTCGGTGATGGTGATCAGCGGAGGCACGATCAAGTAGCAGAAAGCCTTCCTGTCCGACCTGCCGACACGTCCCCGGAGCTGGTGCAAGTCACTCAGACCGATGTTCTGAGCCTGGTTTATGATGATCGTGTTGGCGTTAGGGATGTCCAGTCCGTTTTCGATGATCGTGGTGCAAAGAAGCATGTCATAGTCCCCTCGGATGAAATCCAACATCTTGTTTTCCAACTCTTTGGCTTCCATCTGACCGTGAGCCACGCAGATCTTCATGTCCGGGACGAGCCTGTGGAGAATCTCGTGGATGGAAGGAAGTTCCTCCACCTTGTTATGGATGAAGAAAAGTTGGCCGCCTCTATTCAACTCGTAGTTGATGATGCTTCGTATCTCGTCCTTGTCGAAAAGGATGATCTCGGTCTGGGTAGGGATCCTGTTAGGCGGTGGAGTGTTGATGATAGAAAGATCCCTGGCTCCGAGCAAAGAGAACTGCAAGGTGCGGGGGATAGGAGTGGCCGTAAGTGTCAAAGTGTCCACGGAAGCCTTGACCTGACGCAACTTCTCTTTCGTGGAGACACCGAATTTCTGTTCCTCGTCGATGATAAGAAGACCTAAATCCTTGAAATCAAACCCCTTGCCGAGAAGTTTATGAGTACCTATCACGATGTCCAGCTGTCCGCTCCCCAATCTTTCCTTTATGTCATTGATTTCCTTTGTGGTGCGGAGTCTGCTCACATAATCGACAGTGCAAGGGAAATCTCTGAGCCGGGAGGAGAAAGTGGTGTAGTGCTGCAACGACAGGATCGTGGTAGGCACAAGCACGGCGACCTGCTTGCCGTCAGTGACAGCCTTGAAAGCCGCCCTGATAGCAATCTCGGTCTTGCCGAAGCCGACATCACCGCATACAAGCCTGTCCATGGGACTGTTGTCCTCCATATCCTTCTTGACAGCCTTGTTCGCCGATTCCTGATCCGGAGTGTCCTCGTACATGAATGAGGACTCAAGCTCCTCCTGGAGATAACTGTCGGGGGAGTAGGCAAAGCCCCGCGTGGTCTTTCTCTTGGCGTAAAGCTGGATTAGATCCTTGGCGATGTCCTTTATCCTGGACTTGGCGCTCATCTTTAGATTCTGCCAAGTCTTTGATCCCAACTTGTTTACCTTCGGAGGAATGCCATCCTTCGACCGGAACCGTGAAATCTTGTTCAGCGAATGCACTGACACGAACACGACATCACCGTCCTTGTACATCAACTTAACGACCTCATGCATCCGTCCCTTGTCATCCCGCATACGGACCAATCCACCGAACACCCCGACACCGTGGTCTATGTGCACCACGTAATCGCCTATGTTAAAAGCAGTCAAGTCGTTAAGCGTCAACTGCTCACTCTTCTCGACCGTCCTTCGCACGCTCACCCTGTGGAATCGGTCGAAAATCTCATGGTCGGAGTAGCAGCAGATCCTGTCATCCCGGTCGATGAACCCCGCATGAATATTCTTGCCCGCCACAAACTGAGGCACAAGTCCGCTGTTCTCGATCAGAATGGATTTAAGACGCTCCACCTGCGAGTTTTTCTCACTGAATATGAAGACTTTGTAGCCATGCTCCATGTTCTGCCTGATGTCAGCGGTCAGCAGCTCGAAATTCTTGTTGAACACAGGCTGCGGAGCGATGTTGAAAGCGACAGCGTCATCAGCGTCAACCCCGAGCGGAACCTCAAGAAAAACCCTTTTGAAATCCTTTAGACCGGAAAAGAAGTCCCTTTCCTTATACATGTCAGAGGAGTCCAGCCAGACAACGGTTCCTTTAGGAAGCAGGCTCGACACGCTCACGCTTCCCGCGTCCGAAGCCTCGGCGGTAAGGTCAGGAAAAATCTCTACCTCCTTCCTCTCCTCGACCGAAAGCTGCGTGTTGCAGTCAAACACGTGGATCCTTTCAACCTCATCCCCGAAGAATGACACCCTGAAAGGCTGGTTGAATGAATATGAGAATATGTCAACGATGGCTCCTCTTATTGAATATTGTCCCGGAGCGGACACGAAATCAACCCTCTCGAACCCTTGGGCGGAAAGAATCCTCTGAATGTCATCGTGCGAGATCTCCTGTCCCTCGGAAATCCTAAGGATGGAGGCGCTGATCGCGTCAGGAGCAGGAACAGGTTCCTCAAGAGCCTCGGGATAAGTCACTATGTACAAAACTGACGAATTGTCGGCACCAGCCATTATCTTACCTATGGCCGAAGTCCTCTGCACTCCAAGAGATGACTTGTAGTTGCTTCTCTCCACGCCCTTGCCGCTGTCCGGAAGATAGAAGACAACATCCCCGTCAGTCAGAGCGTAAAGATCCGAGCAGCAATATTCAGCGCTCTCCCTATCAGGAAGCACTATCACATTGGTCCCGCAAGGAGCGGCTCCACTGACCACAAACCATCTGGCAGACAGAAATAGTCCTTTGCAGTAGACATCACCTTTCCGGAGCAGTCTTTCCGAGAGTATTTTTACAGAAGCGGAACTTATCAACATAAGCGTCAAATTCTTGTTCAAAACCTGTTGAAAACCTTGTTGAAAACCGGCACGTGAAAGTTGATTACGGAGGCGGGTGACTTTATCAACAGCTTATCAAAAATTTATCAATAGGGTAACCAACAATTTATGTCGCGCATAATAAAATGATTATCAAACCATTGAATAAGTTATCAACATATTAACAATCTAAATAGAATCAACAAACCTAAATAAATCTATCATTTATATTTTTTAGGAAATGATTTTTGTTGCTTCCCGTCCGACACTTTCTTTCTTCCGTCGGTTTTCACTATCTTTGTACTGATTAAAACACTTTCTGATGACAGAATTTGATCCGCACAATACAAACGCTGGCAAAGATAAGGATTTGGACGGAATAATCCGCCCGCAAGGATTGGAAGATTTCACCGGACAACGGGAAATCGTGTCCAACCTCAACATCTATGTCAAGGCGGCCAAGATGAGAGGCGAAGCACTTGATCATGTGCTGTTTCACGGGCCTCCAGGCCTGGGAAAGACAACTCTCGCGCACATCATCGCCAACGAGATGGGAGTCAGCATGAAGGTGACCTCCGGCCCGGTGCTGGACAAGCCCGGTGACCTGGCGGGTCTTCTGACATCGCTTGAGACGGGTGACGTGCTTTTCATCGACGAGATCCACCGCCTCTCGCCGGAAGTGGAGGAGTACCTCTATTCGGCGATGGAGGACTATGTGATTGACATCATGATCGACAAGGGGCCGGGTGCCAGATCCGTGAGGATCTCTCTGAACCCGTTCACGCTCGTGGGTGCCACCACAAGAAGCGGACTGCTCACCGCGCCTCTTCGTGAAAGGTTCGGAATCAATTGTGCCCTCGAGTATTACGACACATCAGACCTGATACGTATCGTGCGCCGCAGCGCCCGCATCCTCAATGTCGCCATTGACGACGAGGCTGCCCGTGAGATAGCTCTCAGAAGCCGCGGAACGCCACGTATTGCCAACGCCCTTCTTAAAAGAGTAAGGGATTTCGCGCAGGTGATGGGCGACGGCCACATAGATCTGGACATCTCACGTTACGCTCTCGACAAGCTAAAGATCGACAAGAGGGGACTGGACTCCATCGACAACAAGATACTCCGCACGATCATCACCACCTTCAAGGGTGGGCCTGTGGGAGCCAACACGATCGCTACGGCCATCAGCGAGGATCAAGGCACGTTCGAGGAGGTCTATGAGCCGTTCCTTATCAAGGAAGGCTTCATTGTGCGCACCCAGCGTGGAAGAATAGCCACGGAGATGGCCTACCACCACCTTGGACTGGATGCGGAACTGGAATCTAAAAAGGATGAGAATGGCACGCTTTTCTAAGAAGTTCATAGCCTCGTTGGCTTTCATATTCATTTCATTCAAAGCATTTTGCTGCACTTCCGTGATCATTTCCGGGGGAGTGCGGGCTGACGGGCGGCCGGTGATGCTCAAGCATCGCGACACCGGTGAGCTGAACAACAGGATGGAATGGTTCCAAGGTCCCGGATATTCATTCATCGGACTCGTGAACTCTCCGTCGCGGGGTGGGGAAGTGTGGTCTGGGGTCAACTCCGCCGGCTTCTGCATCATGAACACCGCCACCTACGACCTCAAGGATGACGACGTTCCTTCCTCTGAAATGGACAAAGAGGGAATTGTGATGTACAAGGCTCTTGGAATATGCCGCAGTCTGCAAGACTTTGAGAATATGCTCGACTCGCTTCCGAAGCCTTGGGGTGTGGAGGCCAATTTCGGCATCATCGACGCGCTCGGCGAGGCCGCTTATTACGAGGTGAACAACCATTCCTGGAAGAAGTACATCGTGGCCGACCAGCCGGGCGGGTATATGGTCGTGACGAACTTCACGCGGAGTGGCCGCAAGGAAGACCGCAAGGGCGTTGACCGCTTTGAAAAGGCTTCTGACATAATGACTTCCGCTGATGTGGGCACTGCTGATCACATATTTCTTTTTAATGAGATTTCCCGCTCCGGCAAGCCGATTATGCGTGACATCACATCGGCTTCCGTGGTCTTTGAGGGAGTCGCTCCGGGGGAGGATCCTTCGAGGACGGTGATGTGGACGCTTCTCGGCAGCCCGACAAGCACGGTCTATGTGCCGCTGAAGGTTTTCGGGAGCGATCATATTCCTGACTATATGAAAAAGTCTCGTGAAAGTGACCACGCCGCTGTTTGTGACGTCGCTCTTGCCTTGAAGGAGGCTTTGGGTTTTGAATATGGTTGCGAGAGTGACTGCCGCGAGGTTGAGAAATATGTCGATCGTCATTTTTCAAACAACATGTCAGTGCGGCGTTATGACCGATTTACCAGACGGATTTACCGGCGCTATCATAAAATATGTGCAGGTAAATCGCCGAAAATGGTTCATAAAATTGCTGATTACGAGAAAAATGACTAAAATTGCAGACTTATTGCGAATTCATTAGGATTTTTATAAATAACATATTTCAGATATGGCCGATAAATTAATCTCAAAGATTCCTGACGGTCCTTTGGCCGAGAAATGGACCAAACGTAAGTCGGAACTCCGACTCGTCAATCCGAACAACAGAAGAAAGCTTGAAATCATCGTTGTCGGTACCGGACTTGGCGGCGCTTCCGCAGCCGCTACTCTCGGTGAGCTTGGCTACAATGTCAAGGTTTTCTGCATCAGTGACTCACCTCGCCGCGCGCACTCCATCGCCGCCCAGGGTGGTATCAACGCCGCTAAGAACTATCAGAATGACAATGACGCTGTCTATCGTCTCTTCTACGACACGATCAAGGGAGGTGACTACCGCAGCCGTGAGGCGAATGTCTATCGTCTCGCCGAGGTCAGCGCGGCCATTATCGACCAGTGCGTCGCCCAGGGTGTTCCTTTCGCCCGTGAATACGGCGGCTATCTCGCCAACCGTTCTTTCGGAGGTGTTCAGGTAAGCCGTACGTTCTATGCAAGAGGACAAACCGGTCAGCAACTTCTTCTTGGAGCCTATGCCGCCCTCAACCGTCAGGTTGCAGCCGGCACTGTGACCAGCTATCCTCGCCACGAGATGCTTGATCTCGTCCTCATCGACGGTCAGGCCAAGGGTATCATCGCCCGTAACCTCGTGACCGGCAAGCTTGAGAGATTCGGCGCCCATGCTGTGGTGATCGCCACCGGCGGCTACGGCAACACCTACTTCCTCTCTACCAACGCCATGAACAGCAACGGTTCTGCCGCTTGGCAGTGCTACAAGAAGGGAGCCTATTTCGCAAACCCTTGCTTCGCGCAGATTCATCCTACCTGCATCCCTGTACACGGCGAGCAGCAGTGCAAGCTGACCCTTATGTCAGAGTCCCTGCGTAATGACGGACGTATCTGGGTTCCTAAGAAGATGGAGGATGTGATGAAGCTTCGCAAGCACGAGATCAAGCCTTCACAGATCCCTGAGGAGGATCGTGACTACTATCTCGAGCGCCGTTACCCTGCATTCGGTAACCTCGTGCCTCGTGACGTGGCCTCAAGAGCCGCCAAGGAGAGATGCGACGCCGGCTTCGGTGTCAACGAGACAGGTCTCGCGGTGTTCCTCGACTTCTCCGACGCCATCAAGCGCCTCGGACACCAGAGGGTACAGGAGCGTTACGGCAACCTCTTCGACATGTACTTCAAGATCAATAACGTAAGCCCTTGGGAGGAGCCTATGATGATCTACCCTGCCATCCACTACACGATGGGCGGCATCTGGGTTGACTACGATCTTCAGACCACCATCCCTGGACTCTACGCCATCGGTGAGGCCAATTTCTCAGACCACGGTGGAAACCGTCTTGGAGCCTCCGCCCTCATGCAGGGTCTGGCTGACGGCTACTTCGTGCTGCCTATCACCATCGCCGACTACCTTTCACACAAGTTCGCCGAGCCTAAGACCGACATCAACAACCCTGCCTTCGACAAGGCCGAGAAAGATGTTCAGGCCAGAATCGACAGACTCTTCGCCATCAAGGGCAAGCAGACTGTTGACTCCATCCACAAGAAACTCGGAAACATCATGTGGGAGTACGTTGGTATGGCCCGTTGCGAGGAAGGTCTTAAGAAGGCCATCAAGGAGATTGGGGACCTTAAGGCTGAGTTCTACAAGGATGTTTGCGTTCCTGGAGAGCAGGGACAGTTCAACCAGGAGCTTGAGAAGGCTCTCAGGCTTGAGGACTTCTTCGAGATCGGCGAGCTGATGGCACGTGACGCCCTTAACAGGAACGAGTCCTGCGGCGGTCATTTCCGTATCGAGAGCCAGACCGAGGAGGGTGAGGCCAAGAGAGACGACGCCAACTACATGTATGTCGCCGCCTGGGAGTACAAGGGAGAAGGTCAGGAGCCTGAGCTTCACAAGGAGCCTCTCAAGTACGAGTTCATCGAAGTTAAAACAAGAAATTATAAAGACTAGAATCGGCTATGGATTTCAATCTTAAGATATGGCGTCAGAAGAACGCCAAGGAACAAGGTCATTTTGAGACTTATCATATTTCCGGAATAGAGGAGGACGCCTCTTTCCTCGAAATGCTTGACATCCTCAATGAGCAGCTGATCCGTGAGGGTAACGATCCTGTAGCCGTTGACAGAGGCTGCCAGAGCAGCGGTCCTGTGTCTTTCGACCACGACTGCCGCGAGGGTATCTGCGGTGCTTGCTCATTGTTCATCGATGGCCGTGCCCACGGTCCGGACGATCACGTGACGACCTGTCAGTTGTTCATGCGTCATTTCAAGGACGGAGCCACCATCACGGTAGAGCCTTTCAGAAGCGCCGGTTTCCCTATCATCAAGGACTTGGTGGTTGACCGCAGCGCCTTTGACAAGATCCTTCAGGCTGGCGGATTCATCTCTGTAAGAACTGGTTCCGCTCAAGATGCCAACAACATCCTTATCTCTCACGAGAATGCTGAGAAGAGCATGGACGCGGCTGCCTGCGTTGGTTGCGGTGCCTGCGTGGCGACCTGTAAGAACGGTTCCGCAATGCTGTTCGTGGCCGCAAGGGTCAGCTCCCTCGCTCTGCTTCCTCAGGGTAAGCCGGAGGCTGCTCGTAGGGCTAGGAATATGGTTGCGAAGATGGAGGAACTTGGTTTCGGTAACTGTACCAACACGCGCGCCTGCGAGATGGAGTGCCCTAAGGGAATCTCCATCGACCACATCGCCCGTCTCAACCGAGAGTTCCTGAAGGCGAAATTCTCTGAGTAAGAGTTTATCACTGAATATTTTAGTCGGAAAAGTTCTGCTTTTCCGACTTTTTTTTGCCTGTAACCCAAATACTCGTATTATTCTTTTTAGCTGATAATATATGTTGCCTATTTTTTTTCGAAGTGGAATATATTATTGATGTAATTTATTTGAGGCTATTGATGCAATTTCTTTGAGGGCTGAAAAAAAGAAAATTCCAAATTTTGCACGTTATCAAAATTTGAAATTTTATTTTTCAGCCCTTTAGTTATATTTCCGTAAGTTATTATTCTGCCTTTTGGTTATATTACTGTAATATATTATTACTCTTTGTTTTTGATTCCGTAAGTTATTCTTCTCTCCTTTTGGTTATACTACTGTAATATTTTCTCTACTCTTTTTTGTGTAAGCCTCCGACGAAGCACGTGTGACACCCATTAACAGCGAAGTGGCAGCAACTTTTGAGAGTTTGCTGCCACTTTCGCCAAGTGACGCATCATTGACCGTCACTCGCAGTCATTGACTGTTACTTTGCTGTCACTGGCTGCCAGTTCTCCGGAAGTAGCGCAGTGATGTCCTTCTCTGTGGGAAGCCGCCTGAGCGTGTCTTCAAGCCAGGGTCTGATCTCGACATCGTGAGCCTTGCAGCAGGCGAAGAGAGAGTATACGATGGCTGCACGCACTGCGGCATCGTGGTTGCCGCAGAAGAGATAGTTCTTCCTGCCCAGAGCCAGAGGCCTGATGGCGTTCTCCACGCCGTTGTTGTCGATGTTGTACCTACCGTCAAGGACATAGCGGCTCAGCCTCGGAAGAAGGG